>JGI12316J15309_10000057_pt1 | contig 493060 bp, 335 predicted proteins | sample MarCyaLeptolynsp_FD_15309 | JGI IMG/M metagenome (IMG submission 15309)
GGGCGGCGAATGCCGACCTCTTGGTCATGTTGCGTCGGATCAGGATGATAGGGCGCTTGCTCGGCTGGCGCCGACCAAGCGCCCTATCATCCTTCAACTATTAGATGTATCGCCCTCCGGGCTCCTAAAGACCGCTCATCAGCGCCACTTCGTGTCACTGATGATCCGGCGCTGGACGAGCCGACCAACCATCTGGACCTCCCGTCCGTCGAGAGGCTGGGGTCCGCCCTGGGTGAGTATCCCGGCGCCCTCGTCCTGGTCTCCCACGACGACGCGTTCGCCGGCCGCCTCACCCAGGAGACGGTCACCCTGGGCGCGGAGGCGTCCACCTCCGCGCCCGAGGGTCAGACACTTACTGGCAGAGACCGAAGTCGGCGCTGAAGCCGATGTCGGTGCAGGTGCCCGAGAGACAGTCCGCCGCTGTACCGAAGGCGCCCTCGCTGGTCGAGCAGGCCTGGGTGCACACGAGGCTTCCCGTGGTGTCGTCGCAGAAGGCGCTGTCGGCGCAGTACTGACCGAACTCGGCGCCGGCCGGGCAGGCGGCTCCGTAGGCGACGGGGCCAGCGGTGAAGGTCGCCGGGTCCAGCGTGATGCACAGGTCAAAGCCGGCACCCGTGAACGCCTCGGGGATGCAGGCGTCCCCAGCGGACGCGCAGGCCTGGTTGGCGTGGAAGTCGCAGCTCGCCGTGCACAGCCCGATGTCCAACGAGGTGCCTCCCGAGCTCAGGCCGGCGCAGACGTTGCCCGTGCCGCAAGCACCGTCCTGGCCGCTCGCCGCGTCGGGGTCGCAGACCTCTTCGCACGTGTTGGCCACGCAGATGCCGCCCGCCTCGCAGGTCTGGTCCGCGCCCGGGGTGCACTGGGCGCTGCACTGGTCGGCGGCGATGCCGACGCAGGTGTCGTCGAAGGACGTGCTGCAGCAGAACGGGTCGGCCGCGCAAACGCAGGCCTCGATGGTCGCGTCGCCGCAACCGGGGGCCTGGGTCGCCTCGCAGCACTCGCCACCGGCGCCACAGGAGCCGCCCAGGGCGACCGTGCCGACGTCGTCGACGCACTCACCCACGTTGGCGTTCAGGGCGTTCGGCGAGCACCACTGGCCCGACGGGCAGGGATCGGGGCTCTGGAAGGGCGCGCAGGCGTCGTTGCAGAAGCCGAAGAACAGCTGGGCGCCGGAGTTCGGGTCGAACAGCGGCAGGCAGAGCTCGCCGGCGGTGGAGCAGAAGCCCGGGTCGGAGGACGACTGAGCGCCCGGGTTGCACAGGGTGTTGCACTCGGGGGTGCCGTCGCCGTCACCGTCGATGCAGACCAGGCCGTCGAGGCACGCGTCGACCTCGCAGCTCTCGCCCAGGTTGGCGGTGCCGCCGCCGCTGTCGGCGCAGTCACCGAGCAGCTCGCCGGTGGTGTCGTTGACGCCGATCCAGTTGCAGAACTGACCGCCAGCGCAGGTGTTGGCGCCGAACGGGTCACAGCCGGAGGCGCAGGAGCCGATGTCCGCCTGGTCCGGGCCGATGGAGTAGGGCGCGCAGGTCTCGCCGGCGTTGGGGCAGGGGGCCGTCGTGTTGTCGGCGCTGCACTCGGGAGCGGCGCAGGTGCTGGCGAGGCAGATGAGGCCAGGCTGGCATTCTTCGCTGAACGTGCATGCCTCACCGTCGGCGCCGGGACCGGCGAAGATGCAGGCGCTGGTGCTGCCGATGACCAGGCAGTTGGCGCCGGCACCACAATCGGTGCCGTAGAACCCGCTGCAGCTGTCGGGCACGCAGAAACCGGCTGCGGTGCCGTCGGGGGAGGCGCAGAGCTCGTTGGCGCCGCAGTCGACGTCCTGGGTCGCCGGCGTGCAAGCCACGCGGCAGATGCCATCGGCGTCGGTGTCGTAGTCCTCGACGCAGACCCAACCCGCGCCGGCGTCGGCGCCGAGGGAGCAGTCCCCTCCGACCGAAGCACAGCCGGTGGCGCTGCCATCGGGGGTACCCGCGTCGCTGGTCCCATCGGGGGTACCCGCGTCGCCAGTGGTCCCGTCGGGGGTGGTGGCGTCGCCGGTCGTGCCGTCGGGGGTGGTGGCGTCGCCGGTCGTGCCATCGGGAGTGGTGGCGTCGCCGGTCGTGCCGTCGGGGGTGGTGGCGTCGCCGGTCGTGCCGTCGGGGGTGGTGGCGTCGCCGGTCGTGCCGTCGGGCGTGGTGGCGTCGCCGGTCGTGCCGTCGGGAGTGGTGGCGTCGCCCGTGGTGGCATCACCCGTGGTCGCATCGCCGGTGGCGTCACCGGTGGTGGCGTCACCCGTGGTGGCGTCGCCGGTGGTCTCGGGGTCCGCGTCGGGGACTGCGTCAGGGGTCGCGTCCGGCACGGCATCAGGGGTCGCGTCAGGCACTGCATCGGGGGCCGCGTCGGGGACCGCGTCAGGGGTCGCGTCGGGGACCGCGTCCGGCGTGGTCGTCCCGTCGCCTCCTGCATCGGTTGTGGCGTCCGCCTGGATGGCGTCCTGCTGCGGGGTGGGATTCGGCTCGTCCTCTGGACAGCCCGTGAACGTCACGGCCAAACAAGCCAACAATGCGTAACGATACAATCTCATGAAGTGTGTTCCTCTATGGTTTCCCGGTCGGATTCGGCGACCTTACACAGCACGGATCTCGAATCAAGACCCCGCCGCGTTGGCGTCCCATAGCACACCCCCCTCGACTTGACGCCTCCAGGTCCCCGGTTCACGCTGAAACGACGTTCTAGAATGCCGTTCCAGCGGTGCTGAGGGAGAGAGAATGAAGGGATTGCGGAGCCGACGGCTGGCGTCGGTGGTTTGCTGTGTGGGGATGACGCTGTTGGCGGGCTGCCCGGATGACCCGGAGGGCACGACCGACACCGGGACGACCATCGACTCGGGGGCCGAGACGACCGGAGGGTCCGATACCACGGGCTCAGACGCGACCGGGCCCGACGCTCAGCCCGATGCCGTCGCCGACGCGTCATCGCCCGACGTCGGAGTTGACACGGCCGTCGATGTCTCGAGCGATTCCACGGTTGAAGACACGCTTGCGGATGCTGCGGATGGGACCGCCGGGGATGGCGCTGGCGCCGATGCCGATGCCGCCTCTACCGATGGCGTCCCGGGAGACGGCAGCGCCGGCGACGCCGATGGCGGCGGCAACGGACTCCCGGTGGGCTCCGCGTGTACCCAGGACGACGAGTGCGCGGGACCGGGGAACCCGGTGTGCCTCAGCGAGTACAAACCCCTCGAGGATCTCATCGCCCCAGCAACGCCTCCGGACATCGCGGCCGAGTTCTCCGCGATCGGTCTCGACTTCCCGGGCGGCTATTGCTCGACGGAAGGGAGCTGCAACGCCGATTCTGACTGCGGCGCCGGCGGCACCTGCTTCTGGCCCCTGGAGAACGTGGACCAGGCCACGCTGGACCAGCTGGCGGCCGTGGGGCTGCCCTTCGACATCAACGCCTTCGCCAACCTCGGGTTGTGCATGCAGGCCTGCACGGACGGCTCGGAGTGCCGCGAAGGCTACACCTGTGAGGTGCCCCTGTCAGACCTGCTGTCGCTGGTTCCGGGCGCCACCGACGAGACCTTCTGCGTCGGCCCCCCGCCGGTCGTGAATCCCTGCACGGCGTTCCCGTGCCAGAACGATGGCACCTGCACCGACAACGGTGATGGCACCTACACCTGCCAGTGCGTCGCCGGGTTCGACGGCACCGACTGCGAAACCAACATCGACGACTGCGCGGGCGACCCATGCCAGAACGGTGGCACCTGCACCGACGGCATCGACGCCTACGTCTGCAGCTGCCCCATCGGCTTCACCGGGGACACCTGCCAGACAGTGGTCTCGGGTTGTGGCGACGACCCCTGCCTCAATGGTGGTACCTGCACCGACGAGGGCGGTGGCAGCTACAGCTGCGACTGCGCGGCCGGGTTCGACGGGCTGCAGTGCGAGACCAACATCGACGACTGCGCCGGCGCCCCCTGCCAGAACGGCGGTACGTGCGTCGACGGCGTGGACAGCTACACCTGTGAGTGCGCCGCGGGCTACGACGGCGACGACTGCGGCAACAACATCGATGACTGCGATCCGAACCCGTGCCTCAACGGCGGCAGCTGCAACGACGGCGTCGCCGCGTTCACCTGCGACTGCGCCACCGGCTACGAGGGCGTGACCTGCGAGACCAACATCGACGATTGCGACCCCAACCCCTGCCTCAACGGGGGGATCTGTGCGGATGGGGTGGACAGCTTCACCTGCAGCTGCGCCGACGGGTTCAGCGGTGAGACCTGCGAGCAGGAGGTCAGCGGCTGTGGCGACGACCCCTGTCTCAACGGCGCCACCTGCACCGACGAGGCGGGTGGTGGCTACAGCTGTCAGTGCCTGGACGGCTTCACCGGCACCAACTGCGAGACCAACATCGACGACTGCGACCCCAACCCGTGCCAGAACAACGGTGTCTGCACGGACGACGTCAACAGCTTCAGCTGCGCGTGCGCCGCCGGGTTCGACGGCGACACCTGCGAAACCGACATCGATGACTGCGACCCGAACCCGTGCCAGAACAATGGTGTCTGTACAGACGGCGTCGACAGCTTCACGTGTGAGTGCGCCGCTGGCTACGACGGAGCCGACTGCAGCAACGACATCGACGACTGTGACCCCAACCCGTGCCTCAACAATGGGAGCTGTACCGATGGCGTCGACAGCTTCACGTGTCAGTGCGCCGACGGCTATGACGGGGCGACGTGCGATAACAACATCGACGACTGCAATCCGAACCCGTGCCAGAACAACGGAGCGTGCACGGACGGCGTCGACAGCTTCAGCTGCGAGTGCGCCGCTGGCTACGACGGGGCCGACTGCAGCAACAACATCGACGACTGCGACCCGAACCCGTGCCTCAACAATGGGACCTGCACCGACGGCGTCGACAGCTTCACGTGTCAGTGCGCGGCGGGCTACGACGGGGCCGACTGCAGCAACAACATCGATGACTGCGACCCCAACCCGTGCCAGAACAACGGCACCTGCACCGACGGTGTCGACAGCTTCACCTGCCAGTGCCCGACGGGCTTCAGCGGGAACACCTGTGAGGTCGAGGTCAACGGCTGCCAGGACGACCCCTGCCTCAACGGCGGGACCTGCGTCGACGAGGGCGCTGGGGCCTACAGCTGTCAGTGTGCCTCGGGCTACACCGGCACCAACTGCGAGACCGACATCGACGACTGCAACCCGAACCCGTGTCTGAACGGCGGGAGCTGTACCGATGGCGTCGCTGACTTCACCTGCCAGTGCGCCGATGGCTTCAGCGGCAACACCTGCGCCACTCCGGTCGACTGCGGAGCTCTGACCGCACCGCAGAACGGCAGTGTGGACACGAGCAACGGCACCACGTTGGGCGAAACCGCCACATACAGCTGTACCAGTGGGTTCACCCTGAACGGAGACAGCACCCGGACCTGCGGGACCGACGGGGACTGGAGCGGCAGCGAGCCCACCTGTGAGGCGCCGACGGGACCCACGGAGTGCATCCTCACCTACGACCTCAACGACTCCCAGTTCTTCATCAACGACACGACTGCCGGTCTCGGCAACGCCACCATTAGTGGTGATGGGACGGACAGCGGCGACTTGTCGGGCTTCGTCGTGATTCGGGTCCCCGCCGCAGGCGTGGGCACCCCCGGAAACGGCACGGCCGAGATCCTGGAGTACGAGCTCGTTCAGGACTTCGTGGTCGTTCCCGCCATTGGGCCAACCGTGACGACCAACGTGACCGCGAGCGCCGGCGACGGCTCTGCTGCCGTGGCGACGGGGACCCTGACCACAGGCGCGACGCACACGCTGGCGTTCACGCCGTGCGCCCTCGACGCAGCCGTCGACGTGAACAACGCAGGGTCCTATGACCCCGACGACGTCGGCACCGGGGCGGGTTGTCTCGCGCCCTATAGCAGCGTCGGCAACGTCAACTGCTCCGGGTTCGGCTGCGGCCTCGGCGGTCTGTCGGGTGGCGACAACGCCCAGAACGAGACCTGGCAACAGCCACTCAACGAGATCACGCTGGCGGCGGACTATTCGACCCTGACCATGTCCACGGTCGGCAACTACACGCGGTCCTTCTCCAATGGCAGCATCGGCGCGATGGCGATCCCCAACCGGACGCCCTCGACGACGTGGCTGCACTGGGCCGGTGATCTGGTCGACCTGACCTGCCAGTAGGCAGTCGACAGCCATGTGTGAGGAGGACAAGCCCGGGGCCAGACGGCGGCCTCGGGCTTGTCCTGCTCTGGGGCTACTTGGCGAGCAGCGGCAGGACCTTGGCCTGCTGAGCCTCGTCGAGGATGGCCTTGGCGATGGTCACGGCGTCCTTGTTGCCCTTCAGCGGCGCCGCCAACCGCCGGGCGCGCAGCATGTGACCCCGCTCGGCGTGGCGACCGATTTCGGCGACGCTCGCGGTGATGCCGCTCTTTTTGCGCACGCTCAGCTCCTCGAGGAACAGGTCCTCGAGCTTCTCCATGGCCTTGTCGAAGCCCTTCTCTCCAAAGACCTTTCCCGCCGGTTCGTAGGCCGCGTCGAACACCTTCTTGGCGCCCTTCCGGCTCTGCCCCTGCAGGCGACCGAAGATGGTCGTGAGCTCCTTCTTGTTGGCGGCGATGAAGGACTTCCACCACTTACGCTGGGTCCGCGCCTTACCTTTGATGACCACCCCGCCGGTCTTGTCCCGCATGAACGTCTGCTTGACGTAGTTGAGGGTATGCGTGCCGATGGTCTCGCTCACTGGCAACGCCACGTTGACCGAGTGACCGGCGGCGTCGCCTCCCCGCTTCTTTTTCTTCTTCTTGCCCTTCTTGGCGCTGTTCGAGGGGATATCTGCGCCGATGTTGGCCCCGACCCGCTGGTACATCATCGCCCAGCCCTGGGGCGGAGACTTGCTGAGGTAGCGGTCGACGTTCACCCCGATGGTGAACGCGGCTCCCTGCATTGCGTCGAGTTTGTCCATCTGACGTCGAGCGCCGCTCTCGATGGCCTTGCGCGACCGCTTGTACCAGTCCTCCGTCCACTTGATCTCGTTGGCGCCCAGCTGCTTCCAGGTCTTCATCCACAGCGCTGAGTTCCCAGTCTTGCTGATCGTGTCGAGCTTGGCCTGCTTGAGCTTGGCGTACAGGCCTCGGATCTTCAGCATGATGTCGCCCCGATTCAGCTTGTCGAGCGCGCCCAGGAACCGTTTCAGGTAGGCCTTTGTGGCTTTGGCGTCATCGCTCCGCTTCAGCAGGCGGGGCTGGACTTTGCCCTCCAGCGACACGTCCAGATCGATGTACTCGCCGTTGTTGTCCCAGTTCAGGTCCTTGACGATGCTTTGGTACGTGGCGCTCAGCGACAGGTTGAAGTCGAACTGGTTGACCTTGTAGCTCCCACCGCCGGTCGCGCTGAGGTTCACCTCGCGGCTCTCCGACGTGGCGCCGCTGTCCTGAATCGTGCGGTCGTGGCGTGCCGCACTCACCGACCCATTGGCGCCGCCCTTCTTGCCGTTCGTCTTCACCTTGTTGGCCGAGGTATCGAAGCCGACCGAGATCTCCTTGCCGGTCTCGCTGAGAATCGTCGAGCCGTCGGGACGGGTAATCCCCGCCGCCCGGCGCATCGGCCCCGCGAGCCCGCCGAGAACGTCGAACGCCTTGAACAGCATGGCCTGCAACGCCTTGGCGGGGTCTTCGTGCTCGCCGACCGCGGCCATCGTGTAGCTCAGCGAGCCGCTCACCTTGGTGCCCAGCGACATGGTCAGCGTCGCGCTCAGCGTGCCGACGAACGTCCCAGAGTCGGTGCGACTGAGGCTGACGGCGCCAGGCACGTCGACCTGCACCATCTTCAGCAGGTTCTTGCCGTGCTTCCTGGCGATGTTGGGGGCCTTGCTGGCGATCCACTTGGCGAAGCGGCCGGCGCCGAGCCGTGTCAGAAGAGCCTTCATGGCCGGGCCGAAGTTGTAGCTCGCGCCGATGGAGCCACCGCGTTTGAGGCCCGATGCCTTGCGGACCAGACCGGCCATCCGCTTGGCGAGTTTCCCACCGCGCAGCTCTTTGGCGGCGACCTTGGCCAGGCTCATCAGCGCCACCGCGGTCTGGGCTGCGGTGGCGATGCTCATCATCTTCATCGAGGCCGTGCCCAGGCCCTTCACCACCGTCAGCAGTCCCTTCGCGACGGCCGCCGCGCCGACCACCTTCACAGCCAGGACGCCCACCACCACCGTGGCGCCGGCGGCGACCACTCCACACGATGTGGCGGCGGTGCTCGCGACGCCCCGCAGCCGCTCGAAGTAGTTCGAGTAGCGACGGTTGAACATGGACAGCGCCCTGCCAAAGCTCTGAACGGCGGCCATCTGGCCACCGTGGTTGTTCCGCTTGTAGGCCTGCTCGAACTTGAACATGGCGTCGCGTGTCGCGGCCAGGTCCGACTTCGCCAGCCGAGACTCCCCAGCCAACACGCGCGTCATCGCGCCACCGATGGCAGCGACGATGTCCTTGTCGACGTGGGCCTGCTGAAACAGCCGGTTGCTCTGAAGCTTCACCGCACCCTGCAGGGCCTTCTTGAGAGCGACGCGGACAGCCGTCCACTGGGTCTTCTCGCCGGCGCTGATATCGGCGGCCGTGCGCTGCCCGCTCTTGACGCTCTTGACGAGCTTCACCGCTTCTTTGGCGCCCACCCGTCGGGTCAGCTCACTGTACACGAGCCCCTTGAACCAACGGGTCAGCCCGCCGTTGCCTCCGCGTGGAAGCTGGCCGAAGAACGTCGGCTGGAGGAACTCCTGCACGAGCTTGCCGCTGTCGACGCGGGGCAGCTGAATCCGAACACCTTCCTTGAGCTGCTTCATGCGCCGCGCGGCCAGGCCCGGACGCCGGATGTTGCGACCGACATGGGCGCCAAGGAACATCTGGACCGAGGTCTGGGAGGGCTCGCTGCCCTTACCCGCCCCCGCCATGCGGTCCAGGATGGGCTCGGCGTTGTCGCCGCGGACGACGGCGTCGGCCACCTCGTCGGCGTGCTTCTCGTAGGCATCGCCCGCCTCGCCGACCTCGCTCTTGAGCTGCACGCCATGCCGCTGTTGGATGACGTGCGCGGCTTCGTGGGCGGCCGTGTGCTTGCTCGGTGAACCGCGGAAGGCGACCTTGCCGTCCACCGCGTATCCCTCTGCCCCAAGCCGTCCAGCGGCCTCACCTGCGGCACCGCCCACCTGAGCCTTCAGCCCGGAGATGTCGTGCCGGCCGAACGAACGCTGAATCTCGTCAGCGTACGGAAGCGGGGACGCGGCGTTCTGGACGCCGGCGCGCGCGACCGCGCCAGGGGAAGGCGTCGCCGCGCCGCCGCCAAAGGGCGACAGCGCGTCGACCCCGGCGTCGTAGCTCGCTTCCTTGAGCTGCACCGCCGCCGGGTTGAACGGGGATAAGGCGGCGGTGGCGCTGGCGAAGTTCTGCGCCTTCAGCTGGACGGATGATTCGCTGACCGGTGAATCCGCAGTCCCCGACTGCTCGGTAGTTGCCGGCTGGGCGTGTGTTTGGGCGCTCGCGTTCACAGGCCACTCTCCTTGTCTGCAAGGGTCGTTGATACGCGTCGGCAGCAACCAGGACGCCGACTCGAGTGCTCAACCCGTGGGCTGTCGGAAGTGGGCAACGAAAACGTTCGCCGTCGACTTAAGTGTTTGAAATCATGAAGTGTTAACGCCGTGTTTCGGGATTATCCGCCGAGCATCCCGAGCAGTTCGGCCAGGGCGCAGCGGTCAGCAGGCCGGGGGGCCAGCGCGACTGAAATCGCCTTTTCAAGGTCTGGATGGCCCGGGGGTATCGCGAGCGTGTCGCGGGCCAGGTCGCTTCGTCCGAACGGGGTCGTGCCGTAGAGCATGCAGAACAGCAGTGTTCCCAGACCCCAGACGTCGGTTGCGGGCGAATGAAACCCCGGCGTCCGCTGCTCGGGCGCCGCGTAGCGCGGAGTGCCGCTCTTGAAGCGGGCGGTGGTCGTCCGGTCGCCGTCCGGGTCGACCAGAGCGGCGATACCCCAGTCCACCAGGGTCGCACCGTCGGCTCGAGGCGGAACGATCACATTCTGGATGTTCACGTCGCTGTGGAGCACGCCCACAGCGTGGGCGGCGGCCAGAGCTTCGCCGATGGCCCGTGTGATGCCGACCGCGGCACGTACATCGGGTGGATCGTCGCCGATCAACAGCGTGCGTAGCGGCGTTCCTTTGACATAGGCCATCGCCAACCAAGGCCGGCCGTCGTCCAGCGAGCCATGCTCGACGAACGGTGCGATGTTGGGATGAACGAGGCCTCGCTGCATGACCTCGATCTCCCGGGGGACCCCCCAGGGAAGCGCCTCCCGCCAGGCGGGGCCGGCAACCTTCACGACCCTGTCGTCCACGCGCCAGGTCGCTCCGAACGAACCCTCGCCCAGAAGTTCTCCGCCCTGGAGAAGTCGCGCTGCGTCGGTCAAGGCTGCCGGGGCCCGGTGCCAAGGGCGTCATACGGGTCGATGACGACGGGCACCCCAGCGTCGAGCCAGGCGTTCAGAAAGGCCTCCACCTGGGCGAACGATTCCCGGCAGGCCGGGACGTTGCTATGGCTGGCGTCCCGCACGTCGCCCTCGGACGTGCTGATTCGGTCGTACTGGAACAGCGCGGCGGTGATGGGGTTGCCCTGGTCATCGGTGACGTTGCCAGATACGGGCGCGGTGGCGACCTGCGGGATGATGCCCACCTCGTAGACTACCGGTGGGACATGGGCCAAGTCGCCGTACGCCCTGGCGAGGGCCCGGTTGGTGCCCGGTGGCACGATGGTGTCCCCGTCGGCGTGGGTCAGCAGCAGATGCGGGGCTCGCGTCCCGGGCACGAGCCGATCGCGGAGCACGTGGGGGGCGTAGTTGGCTGGGTCTCCGGCGTCCACGATGGTTTGCAGCACCGGGAAGAACCGCTGCACGTCGCCGTCGGGCGTCCCGGGCGGGCTCATGATGGTGATGATGATCTCGAACTGCTCGGCCTCCTGGATGATGGTCGCCACGCGCGCGCCGCCCACCATCAAGATCCCGGCCCCGAACGCGTCGGTCAGCGCCAGCAGTTCGCTGCCCATGATCCCGCCCAGGCTAGCGCCGAGGTAGACCAGTCGTGAGGGGTCCAGCTCCGCAGTCCCATCACCGTCGATGTCCGGAGCCGCTTCGAGCAATCGCAACAGCTGCAGCTTGTCGTAGGTGGCCTGCCGCCAGTTGTCTCGCAGCACGAGCCCCTCGACGCCCAGGTCCGGCACCGTCACGAACCCGAAGAAGCCCATCAGCACGTCCAGGTCCGATGCGCCGACTCCGGCGGGGTGCTCCCCGTGGTGCGGCGAGTCGATGGCCACGGTCGCAAACCCCAGCGGCGCCGCCAGCTCGGCAAGCTCGTCGGCCTGGTGCCGGCCGCTGCCCAGGCCGTGGCCAAACACCATCGTCGGGTAACCCTCCGCGGGCGCTGGTGTGAGGGGCAGGTACACCGTGACTGGCATCGTGTAGTCGGTGACCGGTTCGGTCCCTCGCAAGACGCCATCGGCGCCGCGGAAGTCCGAAGCGGGGAAGCTGCCCTCGCAGGTGCGGAACAGTGGGCCGTCGACACAGGCGGCTGGTGCATCCCACGCGGGTGCAGGCGCCGCGGCGATGTGGTCGGCGATGGCCAGCGAGGGTTCCAGGATGGACTGGGTCGTGAACACGACGGCGGCACTGATGTCGTCGGCCGTGAGCCCGGTACGGTCCAGAAGCTCCTGGTAGCGGGGTACGAGACGCTCCAGTCGCGAGTCATCGGCGGTGCCGCTCAGGAGGCTCTGCAGCGTCTCGCTTGGCGCGATGCAGTCTCCATCCGGCGCGACGTGGACCGTCGTGAGCACCGCCGCGTGGCGGTGTTTGGGCTTCAGCGGCACCATCGGTAGCAGGATGAGGGTGGTGTCGTCGTCGGTGTACTGAAGCTCGAAGGGTACCCGCTGCGGCGGGCCCGCCGCTGAGCCGTCGATGGGGCCGAGGTCCAGCAGCTGGAGCACGTCGGAGGCCGTTGATGCCGCTTCGCCGCTAGGCAAGTCGGCGCCCACCAGTCCGGTGAACCGGAGCACGACGCCGGCCGTGGTGCCCCAACCGTCCAGCGCGTTGAGCTCCTCGAACACCGTCCGTACAGAAGAAGGCACCGAGGCAAGCCAGGGGGCCGTCAGGACGCTGGGCTTGAGTCCGGTGAGGCTGCCCGGATCGTCGACGGTCCAGACGTCATCGGGAAATGTCGTGAGCAGCTCGCCGGCGAGCGGGTCATACATGTAGGCCGTCGCGCCTGCACAGAACTCCGGCGGGGGGCCCGTGGTGTCCGCGTCGGACGTCACCTCGGAGGTGGTGTCACCCACGGTCGGGGGCGTCGAGGCCGGGGATTCGGCCGGGCAGGCGCTGCCCACAAGGGCGGCAACCATGGCCGTGCTAAGGGTCGCTGTCACCAAACGCATCTTTGGAGTATAGGACGCATCGTCGGCAGCACCATCACCGACCTTTCCACCGCACATCCCCAATTTTTCCGAGGAGACGCCTGATGTCCGCGACCGTCGGCCAAACCGCCCCTGACTTCACCCTCCGCAACCACGACAAGTCCAGCGTCAGCCTGGCGGACCTGAAGGGTCATAAGTCGCTGGTGGTGTTCATCCCCTTCGCCTTCACCGGCATCTGCGAGGGCGAGCTGTGCAAGCTCCGCGACGAGACCGCCGACCTGGCCAAGCTCGACGCCAAGGTGGTGGTCATCACTTGCAACGCCGGCCCGACCAACGGCGCCTGGGCCAAGCAGAACAACTTCGAGTTCCCGGTGCTCAGCGACTTCTGGCCGCACGGCGCCGTGTGCCAGGCCTACGGGTCGTTCAACGCCGACCTCGGTTGTGCCAACCGCTGGACCTTCGTGCTCGACGCCGAGAACACGGTGCGTGAGATCATCAACACCGACAGCCTCGGCAAGGCCCGTGAGTACGACGCCTATGTGGCCGCGCTGAACGCCATCTAGGCCACTCATGGCATCCGCCCGGCCGCTGTTCGAGTGGCTGCGGGACGTGGAGCGCGCTGCTTCGGCGGCAGGTCCGGTCCCGCAGGTGCTGATCGAGCGCGGTGCCGGGCTCACGGATCCCCCCGAAGCCGTCACCGCTCTGGTGACGGCTTTGGTGCACCAGGGGGATGCCGGGCGGCGGCGGGAGGCGTGGCTCGCTGCTGTGGAAGCGTACGAGGCGCTTCGAGCGGAGCGCGTTGAGAGGGGCGAGCGCCTGCCGGGGCTCAAGCCCACCAACCTGCGCCGCAACGTGTTTCACGTGGGCATGGCGCTGGCGGGTGTCGTCCTCTATGAGCTGGTGGCCATCCAGTGGGTGATGGTCCTGATTGCCGGCGTCGCGACCGTGATCTTTGCGGGGATCGAAGTCGCGCGTCGCCGCTCGCCCGAGTTCAACGACACGCTGATGGCGGGCTCGTTCGGCGCCTTGTCGCGCCCCAGCGAGCGGCGCGAAATTCCAGGCGGAGCGTGGTTTGCCCTGGGCGCGCTGATCGGCGCCATCACGCTGCCTCAAAAGGCCGTGGAGATCGGCTTTCTGGTGTTGGGCTTTGGCGACCCCGTCGCCTCGCTGGTGGGCAAGCGATTTGGCCGCATCCGACTGCTGGGCGAGCGGACCCTGGCCGGTACCCTCGCGTTCACCATCGCCGGAGCCGCCGCTGTGGCCGCTTTCTCGGCCGTCGCCCTGCCCGACGCATCCCTCGCGGTGGTGCTGCTTCCAGCGGTCGCCGGCGCCGTCACGGAGCTGCTTAGCGGCCCGGTCAACGACAACCTCAGCGTCAGCCTGGTGGCCGGCGCTGTGGCCGCGGCTCTGCTCTAGCCGAAGGTGCAGCCCCGCTGCCGGGGCTGCACCTTGCGTGGACCTAGTGGAACTCCGAGGTGCCGAACTCGGCCGTGCCAAAGAGGTAGCAGCACTCGCCGACCTCGCAGACGCCGCCGGCCTCGCACGTTCCGCAACTACCGCCGCAGCCGTCGTCTCCACACTGAAGATCCGTGCAGTCGGGCGTGCAGGTGACCTCGGTCTCGGCATCCACGGTGGCGTCCGGGGTCGCATCCAAGGTCGCATCCGGCGTGCTCGTGTCGGCGTCCGGAACGGCGTCCGGAGTCGCGTCGGCAAGCACTTCCTCGACGGCGTCCTGAGCGTCGCCTACAGCGTCAGCGTCGGTCACGGCATCCGGGACCGCGTCGGGCTCGGCATCCGGGACCGCGTCGGGCTCGGCATCCGGAACGGCGTCGGGCTCGGCATCCGGGACCGCGTCTGGCGTGGGCACGTCGGGGGTCACATCGGGCGTCGTGTCCTCGACAACGTCCGCAGAGCCCGCGACACAGGCGCCCGCCTGGCACACCTCGCCTGCTGCGCACTGTTTATTGACCAGCGCGTCCTGGGTCTGCGTTGGATCACAGATACGGCACGGGTCATCCGGCAGTCCCGCGCCAGGTGCGACGCACGTGGAGGACGCATAGTCGTAGCAGGACCCGTCCGCCGTGCATTGCTCAGGGCCTACTTTGACCTCTGGGCAGCCGGTCAGGACCAGGGCTATCAGAAGCCCTGTCAGTCGTAGCGCAGCCATCGCTTAGGGCCCGACACGGGCGGCGGAGAAGAAGCTCACGAGGCCGGTTCCACCGTCGTTGTCGAGCAGAACGACGGGGCCCGCGGCCCCGCTGTTCCCCAATACCTCTACATGAAAGGACTCCGTGCCATCGGCATGAATCAAGAACGTGCCGGTGGCGACGCCCTGCTTGTAGATGTAGTTGCTATTCGACGAGGTGTAGAGGTTGCCGAAAGCGGGGGGCGCGGGGTAGGCATTGTTACCGTCATCAGGCACTACTCGGATGTATGGCTGGTTGTCGAACCAGTCCGTCGACCCCAACTGGATCCGCACCATATAGGTCCCAGCGACTGGCGGAGTCCAGGTCGACCCCACGATCTGGTTGGCGGGGGCCTCGTCGATGACCGACTCGTTCCAGCTGACTCCAGTCCAGGCTCCAGGGCCGAGGCTCTGGTTCGCGCCGAGCTTGTAGTAGCAGTAGGTGGACTGCGGGTTCTCGAGGTCCAGCAGGCGGGTCTCGATCTCCTCGAAGTTTGTGTTCATGTCGTCGGCGAAGATCTTTCCGCCCGTCTCGAAGTCTGCCTTCAAAGCGGCCCAGCCAACCCCGGAGCCGAGCGTCGCGAAGAGCGCAATCAAGACCAGGCCGCGCTTGCTGAACACGGTCTTGAAGAAGTCGACGATGCGGTCGTCGATGACGATACGAATTTCCATGTGCCTGTCCTCCTGCAGGTGGGGAGTGCGTACCGTAGCCGCTTTCTACAACGACGAAAACGCCCATGCGGCATTTGGCACGCTCCGACGATCGGACCGATGCGGACAGTAGACCCCACCACCAAATCTGCACTTCGTGATTTCAAGAGGTTGCGGGGATGGCACGGAACCTGCTGGGGTCGGCCTTCATGAGGTCTGCAGTCACCACCATGATCGCCCTGTCCGTCCTGAGCGCCCTCAGCGGCTGTGCCGAAGAGCCGCTCACCGAGGCGCCCGAAGCGCTTGTCGAGGGGCCCGCGCTCACCGCGGTCGGCAAGGCCGACGGCACCGACCTGCCGGCGTACAACAGCCTCCCCGCCGCGGCGGACCTGGACGCGCCGCTGAGCGCCCTGTTTGCCCCCGACGACCCGGTCAACACTCTCGAGCTGACCCTCATCGAGTCGGTCATCACCGCTCGCGGCGATGACGAGACCGAGCGCTTCGAGGAAGGCGACAACCCGTATCGGATTCGCTACGCGGTCTACAACCTGCGCAACCCCTTCATCGTCGACGCGCTCATCCGCGCCGAGGCGGCCAACGTGGACGTCCAGATCCTCATCGAAGCGGACCAGCTGGACCCCAAGAAGGACTGGAACACGGCCGACGAGACGTTCATCGCGGCGGGCTTCGAGTTTGCCCCTGACCACCGCGCGCTAGACGCCGCTGGGCGCGACACCGCCGACCTCGTGGGCATCACGGGCAGCGGCCTGATGCACCTCAAGGCGCGTATCTTCGAGACGCCCGGCCATGCGCGGGTGCTGTCGGGCAGCATGAACCCTGGCGACCACGCCGTGCACAACGAAGAGACCCTGCACCTGGTCAACGACGCGGAGGTCGTCGCGGCCTACATGGAAGCGTTCGAGGACATCCGCTCCGGCAGCGGCTTCACCAACACCTGGAACGATAGCGCCGCCGTCAACGTGATGTTCACCCCAGCGTCCGGGCTGCGCGCCAGCACCAAGGTGTTCGAGTGGCTCGAGGCGGAGCAGGAGCAGATCCTGCTGATGGTCTTCTCGTTGAGGGACATCTCGGCGCCCACCGGCGGCGCCAGCCTCGTCGACCTGCTGGCGGCCAAGAAGGCCGCTGGTGTCGACGTCTACGTCATCACCGATCGCAAGCAGTCCGACGGCGTCGACGCCGACGGCAACCGGTTGTGGTGGAACGACAGCACCGAGGATCGGCTCCGCGCCGCCGGGGTTCCGGTCTACGAGGCCACCAACCGCGGGACCCCCTTCACCGCGATGCACCACAAGGTGGCCGTGCTGGGCCGGACCCACATCCGGGTCATCAGCGACGCGGCCAACTGGACCAAGGCGGGGCTCGGCTCGGGCACCAGGCGCGCCAAGAACCATGAGAGCGTGCTGTTCATCGACTCGGCGGCCCTCGACGACAACCGCACCGGGCGTCGCTACCTGGCCCAGTGGCTCCGGGTCCTGGAGCGCTACGCCGACCAGTCGGCGGGCGACGGCGAGGCAGGGTACGCCGAAGTCGCGGCCCGGCTGACGGCGTCCGACGGCTGGCCGTCGGAACCCGTAATCTTCGTGGCGCAAGACACCCACACCGACTGGGGTGAGGGCGTCGCCGTCGTGGGCGATGCTGCCGCCCTTGGCACGTGGTCGCTGGACTCGGGCGGCGCGCTGCTGGGCACCGACGGTGACAGCTACCCCACCTGGACCGCCATCATGCCGGTGGAGCTGCCGCTGGCCAGCACCATCGAGTGGAAGCTGGTCATCGAGCAGGACGGCCGGATTCGTCGCTGGGAGAACGGAGACAACCGTCGCTCGGTGGTGCGCCCCGGCCCGCTGACCCCGACGACGACGCTCGAGGGCACCTGGCGCTAACCTGCTACTGGCGTTCAATCGTTCTGGACGAAGCTTCGCCGACTCCGCGCCTGCGGAGTGGAGCCTGCCGCCATTGTGGATGGCGTAATCGGGATGGAGCGCACGATTGGCCCAACGCGGAACCAGCACACCACATCCTTCCTTGGCGTCTTGGCGCTTTGGTTCTTGGCGATTTCAATGGTCCTCGTGCCGCGGCGAAGCTACGACTCAACGCTTGAGTTTCTGCTGACAAGCTTCGCGCTAGAGAGCTCAGCGCGTCAGAACCGTCCCATGAAGCCGACCTCGGCGCCTCCTCCTTCGCGGAAGCGCGTGTAGAGGTCGGCTTTGGCGTCCGATGTCACGACCGCCATCACGATGTCGAAGACGAGCAGGAACGCGCCCTGAATGATGAGGGACTGGCCGATCCCGGTGAGGACATCGTCGTTGCCGAAATCGCCCCGCTCCCAGAGTAGGGCGCCCGCCGTGAGGTAAGCCACGTCGAGTCCTGCGTTGAGGAGCAGGATGGCCTTCATGTCCTCCTCGGCCTTCAGGGTGTCTGCAAACGACATCGTGGCGGGGTCGGCGTTGAGGTTCCGCACCAGACTCGGCAGAGCGATGGCGAGGTTGACCGCGCCCCAGGCCAGGTTCATCGAGTGGAAGGCCTGCCACTGCTCCTCCTCGGCCAGCGGCCAGCCGATGGCGCCGGCCAGCATGTTGGCGCCCGCCCAGACGGTCAGCGCCGTCATGCCCTCGACGCTGCGGTCGATCCGCTCCCGATTGTAGTCCACGAGCCACTTGGGAGGCGGCGATTTGGGCGTCGCCGCCTTCTTCGTCGGCGCCGACTTGGCCTCGGTCGCCTCGGCTGGACCTTTGGGCGCGGGTTCGGGAGGGGCCGCCTGAAGCATAGCGGCCACGAGCAGCGTGGCGGTGATGGACATGCGAACACGATGGGGGATGGGGTTTGGAGGTGCGAGTAGAGATTGCCGGTCGAACTGCTGCTGACCTGTGGCATGATGCCACGGTATGCGCCTCCTCTTCCTGACGCCCGAGCCCACCCTCCAGAACCGCGTTCAGGTGCTCCTCGACGAGCATGACGGTATCGCGGTCGCCGCGTCCTCCCAGGCGGACGCCCGGCGAAACCTGCGGGGTGGGCGGTTCGACGCTGTCCTGGTGGACGCGCGGCGTAGCAGCCTGGCGCGGTTTGCGCTGGAGCTGTCCAAGTCACGGACGGTCCCGGTCATCGCGCTGCTCGACGAGAGTACCGCCGCGTCTGCCGCGGAGCTGCTCGCGGGAGACATGTCCGATGTGCTCCAGATAGGCTGGTTGGAGGCGCTCCTGGTGCGGCGGGTCACACCGCTGCTGGCGAGGCCGACGGCGCCATCGAAGCGGATGGACGACGCGTCGCCCCGGCGGCTCCGCAAGCGCGACGTCATCATCGGAGAGTCGCCATCGCTCATGGCCGTCATGCGTCAGATCGACATGGTGGCGCGGAGCGATATCGGCGTACTGGTGCGCGGCGAAACCGGCACGGGCAAAGAGCTCGTGGCGCGAACCCTCCATGCCACCAGCGCCCGCCGGGACGCCCCCATCGTGGTGGCCAACTGCACGGCGCTTCCGGAGCCGCTGTTCGAGAACGAGCTCTTCGGCCACGAACGCGGCGCCTACACAGGCGCCGATCGCCGCCGCGATGGTCTCATCTCCGCGGCGGAAGGCGGCACGCTGCTGCTCGACGAAATCGGCGACGTCAGCTCGGGCATTCAAGCCAAGCTCCTGCGATTGCTGCAGTTCCACGAGTACAAACGGATCGGCGGCAGCGCCACGCTCAAGGCCAACGTCCGCATCATGGCGACCACCCACCGGGACCTCAGGCGTTTGGTGGAGGAGGGGACGTTCCGTGAGGACCTCTACTACCGTATGAACACCCTGGAGATCGTCCTCCCGCCGCTGCGCCAGCGGGTCGAGGACATCCCGCTGCTCATCGACCACTTTGTCCGCCTCCACGCCCAGAAGACCGGACGCGCCCCGGGCGCTCCGCTGCATCGCTTCACCCCCGAGGCCATCGCTCGCTTCTACGACCACAGCTGGCCGGGCAACATCCGCGAGCTCGAGAATGTCGTAAACCGCTGTCTGGTGATGAGCTCCGACTTCATCCTCGGCCCCCAGGACGTCCGTCTGGTCAACGAGGTGCGGCATGGTGCCACACCCGCGACGTCAGGCGCACCCGTGGTGCCGACCTTCGATCGACCCTTTGCCGAGCAGAAGGCCGAAGTCCTGGAGCGGTTCGAGCGGGATTACCTTCGTCGTTTGCTCCAGGTGACGGGGGGAAACCTGTCCCAGGCCGCTCGGATGGCCCAGCACGAGCGCAAGAGCCTGTGGAGGCTGCTGAAGAAGCACGGGATCGATCCGATGACTTTCCGTCCTGATCACAAGACTGTGGCCTAGTGCCACACCTTGCTCTTGGCCCCGATTCAAAGCGCCCACGGCGATCTATCCACAGCATTGGTGTGGCAAGATGCCGCAGCGGCGACACGATTCGGCGCGCCGACAGGGCAAAAACGCCTTTCGACCGCATGGTTCAAGATCCTGAGATCACACGATGATCGTGTACCGGGTCCGGTCTTCTGTCCGCTCTGGCCCAATTTAGGTATGCTATTTGCTGGGGTTACCTCCGGGTCGCTTCCAGGGGACCAGGGACGTAGAACGAAATGACGACATCCGAACCGGTAAAAACAGGCGTCAGAATCGCAGCAGCCGCGCTGGCCGTTGCCTGTGTTGCTCTGGTCTCTCCAGCTCAAGCGTCGTCGCGTCTCGTCGTGACCACCCATGGAGACGTCTCGGCCGCTGCACTCCGCACCGCGCTGGGCTTTGAACCTGCAGCAATCGCCGAGTACTCGCACGCTTGGCACGTCACGCTGCCGCTCGCCGCCGAGCCCGAGGCGGCCCGGGACAGCCTAACGACGGTCCGCGGAGTGCGCGGCGTCCACCTCGACCGCGTCGCTCAGGGCGCCGGCTGGGGCTGGGGCAAGTGGAGCAAGTGGGGCTGGGGCTGGGGCAGCTGGTTCAAGAAGTCCTACACCAACTGGCACGACCACGTGCTTGGCTTCAACGGCCTGAGCAAGAAGTTCCCGGCGCCCACCAACATCACCGTTGCCATTCTCGACAGCGGCCTCATCACCACCGACGGCGGCACCAAGGCCGAGTCGCCTGCCCTGGCGGGTTCGCCGATCACCCTGGGCTACGACTTCGTCAACGACACCGAGTTCCCTGACGACGACAACGGCCACGGCACGATGATGGCCACCATCATCGCCAACGCCGCGCCCGGCGTGAAGCTCATGCCGGTCAAGGTGCTCGACGCCGACCGCGTAGGCTCCGAGGCGACCCTGGCGGCGGGCATCGACTACGCCGTGCTCAATGGGGCCGACATCATCTCGATGAGCCTGGCCTTCCCAGAAGGCTACGTGCCCAGTGGCTTCCTGGCCGCCGCGGTGGAGCGTGCCGAGGCCGCCGGCGTCGTGCTCGTGGCCGCCACGGGCAACCACGGCAACAACGAGGTCTCCTACCCCGCCGCCTTCGGCTCGGTCATCGCCGTCGGGTCGGTGAGGCTGAGCAAGTGGTACTTCGGTTGGTACAAGAAGAACGCCGTCAAACGCACGGATTGGGCGGAGTACTCGGGCTACGGTTCGGCCATCGACATCGCTGGCGCCGGCGGCCATCTCGGCTTCGACCTGAACTTCGACGGGTACGCCGACGGTGTCATGACCGAAGGTTTCGCGCCCGACGGCGGCTATGAGCAGGTGCTCGTGTCCGGTACCTCCGCGGCGACGGCGCAGATAGCCGGCCTGTCGGCACGTCTCCTCGCCACCGGGGCTACCCCGGAGCAGGTCCGTCCAGCCCTCCAGAAGGGCGCGTACGATGCGTCCCTCGATGGCTTCGACAGCCTCACCGGTGCCGGCGTTGCTCAGGCGGCGCCGACCCTGAAGAAGCTGACCTCGGGCCGGGTCCCGACCCTGGCCGATCGCTACGTCAACTTCACCATGGTCCTGCTGACCAACGGCAGCCAGAACCGCGCCGCCGCCTACGTCGAGGTCATGGACGCCAACAACCAGCCGGTCCCCGACGCGACCGTGCTGGGGCACTTCCGCGGTGACATCCGGCACGACGTCGTGGGCACCACCGACGAAAACGGCATCGCGCTCCTCGGCTCACTGCCGGCTGACGGAGACGGCGCGTTCGAGTTCACCGTCGACAAGGTCTTCACGAGCACCCAGGACGGAGGCGGTGGCGACATGATCGCCGCCGTACCGAAGACCTTCGCCCGGTTCGGCATCACCGCCTTCCGCCAGATGGCGGCGTTCACCACCGCGCCCTCGACCAACGCCACGGTGACCGGTGCCGGCGCGGGCGTCTCGCCGTTCCTGGTGGCATTCCCCTCCGACGACATGATCCCGCTGGTGAACGACCGGGCCGTCAGCATTCCGCGCGGGCCCGACCTCCCGCCCAGCGCCGTTCCCGTCAGCACCCTTCCGGAAGACTTCGAGGATTGGGTCCCAGTCGAGACCCTGTTCGCGCGAAACTTCGGCCGCAACGCCGTGGCGGGCCCGACGGGCTATCTCATCGCCCGCGACCTGGCCGCTTCCGATTGTGACTCCATCGCAAACACACCCATCGTTGCCGTGCGTGGCGCCGATGCGGGGGTCAGCCCGTTCAGCCCGGCAGATGCGGGTGTCAGCCCGTTCGACGCAGGCGTCAGCCCGTTCACCAAGCTCTACGACCCCAGCGGCGACACCGACACCATCCTCATCCGCGACGAGGGCAACTTCACCATCCTGTACCTCAACGGGAACCCGGTAGACATGGCTGACCTCGACATCGACGCGGGCACCGGCGTCATCGTCGACACCCGCCTCGACGAAGCGCTGTGCACGACCACCACCCGCGTGGTCGCCGACGTCGACTCACTGCCCACCGACATCGTCGACAGCGGCTCCCGCACCGTGGATGGCGTGACGATGAGCATCGTCGCCTTCGAGGACGAGCCTGAGTTCGCCGAATGGCAGCAGGGCTGGCTCGATGTTCTCAGCCGCCTCGATGAGGACGGAACGTTGGCCACCGAGGACACGGTTATGGAGGGCACCAATGCCTCCGACCCGTTCGCGACCGGCGCCGAGGCGACCATGACGTCCACCGACTGGACCGACGCAGCCACGCCGTGACCTTTGGCGGAGAACGACGCGTGACCGTTCCGGCGGCGCGCTCGTCGCCTGAGACAGACCCTGTACCGCTCCACGATCGGTACGAGAGTCGGCGCCTCCTTGGCACCGGCGGCATGTCGCGCGTTCTGCTCGCCTACGACCGTGTGCGCCGGGAAGAGGTCGCGCTCAAGCTGCTGCGCAAGGGCTTCGCTCAGAAGTGGCTGACCGCCGAGTTCCGGTACATCGCCTCGCTGAACCACCCCGGCATCGTGAAGGTTCACGACTTCGGCGTGACGGCCCTGGGGCGGCCGTTCTTCACCATGGAGCTGGTCGACGGCCCAGACCTCTATGACTTCTCCGAAACCGCGGACATGGTCACCACCATCAACGTGCTTCGGAGTGCGTTGGATACGCTGCAGTTCGTGCACGCGCGTGGGGTCGTGCACTGCGACATCAAGCCGTCCAACATCCTGGTGGCGCGCCTGCCCAGCGGCACGCATGTGGCCAAGCTGCTCGACTTTGGCGTGGCCTGGGACCCCGAAAGTGCCGCCGACAACACCGGCGGGACCGCCGTCTACATGGCGCCCGAGGCCATCGAGAACCACGAGCGCACCCCACAGTCGGACCTCTACGCCGTCGGCGTCGTGCTCTTCGAGATGCTGACCGGGCAGGTCCCCTACCCGGACGACGACTGGGTCGCGGTGCTCCGCGCCCAGCTGACGCAGCCGACCCCCGACCCTCGCGACGTGTTCCCCGACATCCCGGGGCCGCTCGCCGAGATCACCGTTCGGCTGATGGAGAAAGAGCCTGCCGACCGGTTCGTTTCGGCGCAGGCCGTCAGCGACGCCCTGGGCGCATGGGTCACCGCGGTCACCCCCCGCACCCGTCGCAGGGTCGCCACCGTCCCGGCGTTGGCGGCGCGCAACCGCTTCATCGCCGGAGAACCACGACTCATCGGTCGCGAGGCCCAGGTCGATATCCTGGCGCGCGCTGCCGAGAGCCTGGGACGCGACGAAGCCAAGGGCATCGGTCCCTTCGTGTTGCTCGGCAAGCCGGGCAGCGGCACGACCAGCGTGGCTGCCGAAGCTCGCATCCGGGCCCAGCTGGGCGGCGTGGCCTGGATGGCCGTGGACCTGTCCAATACGGCTGGCCCGGGTGGCCCGCTGTCCGACATTGCCGCCGCCGTGGCCGGCTTCAGCAACCAGCCCGAGTTGACCTGGCTGGTGGACCAGGCCATCGCCGACAACGCCGTCAGCGACCAGTTCCTGCAGCCCGAAACGCCCTTGGCGGAGCGACTGATCACCGCCGCCGAGGACCTGGCCGACGCCATCGCGTTGGCCTCCCAGAATCGGCCCTTCGGCATCGTCCTCGACGGGGTCGACGGCGTGATGCCCGACACCGTACCGGCGCTGCGCACCCTGGCCCATCGGGTCCAGGACTCGCCAGTCATGTTGGTGGCGACCGGGGATGGGCGTCCCGGAGGGGCCGCGCAGACCATTGCAGAGCTGGATGGCGCCGAGGTCATCGAGGTCCGACCCCTCACCCAGGAGCAGACTGACCGTCTGGTGGTGTCTCTGCTTGGCGAGGTGTCGGAGGCCGCCGTCAGCGAACACATCTACCGGGAGAGTGGCGGAAATCCCGGAGCGGCCGTCGGCGTGGTCCGCGCACTGGTGGCCTCCGAAGCGCTGGTGGAGCGTGCCGGCGGCTGGCATATCGCTGAACACCTCGGTGGGCGTCTCCCCTCGCTGAGCCAGGAGGCCGGTCTTCAGAAGGTGGCGGCGGCGGCGGTGCGAGCGCTGAGCAGCCCGCAGCGACAGGTCGCCACCGCGGCTTCACTTCTGGGCGAGCCGTTTGACCGTCAGCTTCTGCGGCTGGTGGTCACCACCACTCAGCCCGACCTCGACACGGGAGCTCTCGACAGGACCATTCGCGAGCTGACCGACGCACGTGTGCTCGACCGGAGCGCGGCGGGGGCCGGCCAGGGGGCACGGGCGGGCGGCTATCGCTTCGTGCATCACGCCGTTCGCGAGACTCTTCAGCAGCGCGTCGGGGATGAGGCCAGCGCGCAGGTGAGCGCCACAGTGGCGCAGGCGTTGGACGAACGCCGCGAGGCGGGGGAACCGGTCGACCTGCGGCTCTACACCGACCATCTACAGCGAGCAGGGCGTGCCGAGGACGCCATCCTGGTGGGAACCCAGGCAACCGAGGAGCTCATCCGGGCGGGCTCCCTGGACGAGGCCGCCGATATCTTGAGGTCCGTCATCACGCTGCTCGAGGAGCGACAAGGGGCCAACGCGCTGTGGGCCGAGTTGGTCAGCCAGCTGGGTGATGTGGAACGGCGCCGGGGTAACTTCGAAGCTGCCATCGAGTGGTACGAAGCTGTGGGCGTTGGGCTCGGTGGAGAGACCGAGCTGGAGGCTCAGCGCAAACTGGGCGACCTGCTCATCGAGCGAGGCGAGGTCGCTGAGGGCCAGGAGTTGGTCCAGGTTGCGCTGGACGCCGCACAGCAGCAAGGCGAGATGTCGATCGTCGGCCGCGCGGCGTACACGCTTGGCTTCCACGCCATCGTTTCGGGCGGGTACGACGAGGGTGAGGGATTCGTCGAGCGTGCGCTGGATGCGGCCGAGGCCAGTGGCGATGTGCTGCTGGAGGCGCGGATCCTCAAGCTGCGGTCCCTGCTGGGCTGGTATCGGGGTGCGCTCGCCGAGTCCGAGCGTGACGCACGGGCGTCCGCCCGAATCAGCATCGACATGGATGTGCCGCGCGGCGCCGCCGAGGCGCTCGGACTGCTGGGTGGCGTCTGCACGCGAGGCGGCCGGCTGGCGGAAGCGCGTTCATCGTACGAGGAGGCCCTGGTTTTTGCCCGGCGTGCACAGTGGCTGTCGGGTATCGGCAAGCTCCACAACTCGCTGGCCGTGGTGGCCTACTATGAGGACCAGTGGGACACGGCGTGTGAGCACTACCGCTCGGGGTTGGCCATCGCCGACCGTACCGGAAACCGGGTAGAACGCTCGCTGTTGCTCAACAACCTGGGACTCGTGTCGGCCAACCGTGGCGAGGACGAAGACGCGCTGGAGCTTTACAGCGAGGCACTGGCTGTGGCTCGCGACTCGGGGCTGCGCAAAGAAGAGTCGCGCGTTCTGGGCAACCTCGGTGAGCTTCACATCGCCCGCGGGGAGCTGCAGCAGGGCAAGCGCACGTTGCTGGAGTCGGTGACCATCGCGGAGGAGCTGGGCGCCTCCGACCTGGCCATCGAGAGCCGTCGTCGCCTGCTCGAACACGACCTGTCGGCCGAAATCGACCCGCTTTTCATCGTCGAGGAGACTCAAACGCTACTCGAGCAGGCGTTGGACGCGGGGATCGCGTCGGAAGCGGCCCATCTGAATCGGGTGCGGGGCGAGGCGCTTGCCCTGGCGGGGGAACGGGCTCCCGCCGAGGCGGCCTTGAGCGAGGCCCACAGCGGCTTCAAGGCGCTGGGGTATGGGTACGAGGCCGCTCGAGTGGCTCGCACGGCTGCGACCCTTGCGACGTACGGCTTGCTGGATTTCGATGGGGTGGCGGCGGGCATAGCAGACGCGCGCAAGCTGTTCCGACGCCTGCGGGCCCACCCTGAGCTGGAGTTGGCCCGGCACATCAGCGAGACCGCCGGGCTGGATGAGGAGCAGGCGCATCTGGACGAGGTCGCCGCGATGGCGGCGGAGGGTGGCCCGCCGTCGGCGTTCCCGGCGGACGACGCGGTGTTCAACGCCCCGAGCACGCGCCTGCTCGGGCTGATGCGCGAGCTCAGCAGCATCCGCAACGTCGATCGACTGCTCGAGCGGATCGTGGACGAGTCACTGGCGTTGGCGGGGGCCTCGCGAGGCTTCATCGTGCTGCTCGATCCCGCAGGACGGCCCCAGATCCGGGTGACCCGGCAGGTCTACAAGGGAAAGGCCACGGCCTGCGGGGCCAGTCAGGACGACCTGTCCAAGACGGTCGTGGCCCACGTCATGGAGACCCGCGAGCCGGTGTTCTACGACGCTACCGCCGACGTCGCCCCCTCGGAGAGTGCGGTCATGCTGGGGCGCTCCATCGGCTGCCTGCCGCTGTCTGCCAGCGGACGGATGGTCGGCGTGTTGTATCTGGACATGTCGTCGTCGCTGCTGGGTCCTCACTCGGCCGAGGTCCAGATGGTGGAGGTGCTGGCGGCTCAGGCGGCCGTGCTGCTGGAGAACGCGCGGCTGTACGAAGAGCAGCAGCGCAAATCGGAGCTGTTGGCCACCGCCGCAGACGAGCTGAGGCACCCTCTGGAGGCCATCATGGGCTACTCCGAGCTGCTTTTGACCAGCGCTCGGGGACTCGGGGCAGACGAGCAGCAGCAGGCGCGGGTCGTGTTCGAGCAGGCCCGCCGGCTCGACGTCATGCTCGCCAATCTCCTGGACATGGGCGCCATCGAAGCGCGGGTCCTCGATTGGTCGATGGTGTCGGTGCAGGTCAAGGACCTGGTGTCGTCCACCGTGGAGGCGGTGCGGCCGCTGGCGTCCATGCGCGAGGTGACCATCGACGTGGAGGTCCCGCGGGGGTTACCGACCCTGTTCGGCAACCGGGCGCGGCTCATCCAGGCGCTGACGAATGCGTTGCATCGGGCGCTGCAGCAGAGCAGCGACGGTGACAGGGTGCGGGTGGAGGTGTCGGCGATCCGCGCTGGCGACATCGGTGGCGATCGGCCGCTGCTCAAGCGCGAAATTCTCCAGCAGCGGGCCGGCGACACGTTCACGGTGTCCGAGGACCAGCTGGTGCGCATCGATGTGGTCGACGAGGGACCGACCATGCCCGCGAGCGAACGCGCGAGGCTGTTCGATGCGTTTCAGCCCATGGCCAGTGGCCGAGATGACGCCGGCAAACCGCAGGACCTGGGCCTGGCCATCGCACGTCGTATCGTCGAGCGCCACGGCGGCCGCATCTGGGCCACGCCAGCGACCAAGGACACCGGCGAGCCGGGGACAAGAATCTCGACGCTCCTCTTTGCACTCAACCGGTAGGGAGCCCCCTTTTCGGCGTTCCGCGAGAGGACTATCCTCCCGGCATGTCCATCCTACGCCTGCAAGAGATCTCGCTCGCCCTCAACCTCGAAGAAGGCGATGTCCCTTTCATCCTGGGTGCGCTCGGTGACGGCGACCCTGACGTGACCCGCACTGCCACCGATGTGGCTGCTGAGTACATCGTCATGGGTTTCCAGCAGTTGCGCGATGGGGTCATCGACCTGTTGGACAGCACGGAGGCCTCCAGCAACGCGCGCGTGGGGGCCGCGCTGGCTCTGGGGCCCGCGCTGGAGACCTGCTCGGTAGAGGGTTACGAGGACGAGTTCGGCGATACCCCGCTGACCAAAGACCAGTTCGATCGTGTCATCAGCACGCTGCAGAACATCCATACCGACCGGGGCGCCGATGACCTGCTGCGACGCAAGGCGCTGGAAGCCGCTGTTCGTGCCGGTGAGCCGGCCTGGCTGGAGGACGCTGTGCGGGCCGCCTTCAACCACGACGAGCCGGAGTGGCTTCACACCGCCATCTTCTGCTCCACTTACATCGGCGCCGACTTCACGAGCGATGTTGTGAACGCCCTGCGCTCGTCCGATGAGGACATCGTGCATGCGGCCGTCTTTGCTGCCGCTGACATCACCGTTCCCCGAGACGGTCTTACCATCTTGGCCCGGGTCGCCAACGATGCCTCCGCACCCCTGCCCGTGCGCTGCGGCGCCATAGAGTCCCTTGGTGCGCAGGGCACGGACGAAGCCCGTGAACCGCTCTACACGCTCATGAACGATGCCAACGAGGTCATCGCTGACGCCGCCAACGAGGCCCTGTCCGACCCCGCCATGGGTATGGACATGGCGAGCCTCGAAGCGGACCTGGACGATCTCCCCGACCTGGGCGATTTCTAGCCAACCTGGCTCGAGACCCGTTGGCTAGTCCGGCAGCGGCGGCAGGTCCGGCAGCGGCGGCAGGTCCGGTGCGGCCGGCGTCTCCATCGGCGGCGGCGGTGGCGGGATGGGGTCGCTCTGGACCTCGACGATGTCGGTGACGTCCAGCGAGCTGATCCACTCGATCTCGAGGTCGCCGGTGAGCGCCTCGTACTCCGGCTCGGTGGCGCCCAAGGCCTCGCCGAGTTCACGGATGTAGTGGTCCTCACGGATGTCGTACACCTCATCGGCGCGCAGGACGCGAGCCACCAGCGTCATCACGGCGCGGCGGTCCCGCTCGTCCTTGAGGTGGAGCTGGTTGGCCGCCTTGGTGACGTCGAAGATGCTGGCGTCGAAGGACTCGAGGTGGGGCTTGAGGTCCTCGGGGACGTCCTGCTCGCCCAGCAGCTCGGCGATGATGTCGACGATGGTCTCGGCTTCCTCACCGTCCATGTCGCCGTCGGCAAACGCAGCACCCATGAGGATGTAGCCGATGACCCACAACTCATCCAGGTTGACCCGTCGTTCCATGTCGTCCCTCAGCGTCCATGTCAGCGGCGATGAATGTAAGCCGCGCTCGGAGCAAACGCCAGCCCATCGCGGCGCGAGCAGCAGCTACTGCTTGGCGCGGATGATGTTCACCAGCTCGATGTCGAAGACCAACGTCCCCTGGGGTTTGCTGGGCTTGCCCTTGTAGGCCAGCTCGGCGGGGATCCAGACGCGCACCTTGTCGCCAATCACCATGGTCCTCAGCGTCTCCACCCATCCCTTGATGACCGTACTGGCGCCGAAGGTCGACGTCTCGCCCGGCCCGGTGAAGTCGAAGTTCTCGCCGTTCTTCTGGCGCCAGCCTGAATAGCGGACCTCGACCTGGTCCTCGGGGAGGGCTGATTGCTCGCCCTCCCCACGCTTCAGGAACTGGATACGCAGCCCACTCTCGGTCTTCTTGGCTGTCTTGGGCGGCTTCTTCAGGTCCTTCGGAGGGGGTTGGGCCTTGAACCAACTGACCAGGTGGAGGTCGACGATGCGGTTGTCGGCCTCGGTCACCTTCTTGCGCTTCTTGTGGGCCAACTTGGCCGGGATCCAGACGCGCCGTCGCTCGCCCACCTTCATGTCGGCGATGGCCTCGCGATAGCCGGCGAGCATGCGCGACACCTTCATATGCTTGGGGGCGCCCTTCTCATAGGTGTCGAACAGAAGGCGCCCCGTCGGGTCCCAGGATCGGTAGTGCCAATCCACCTTGTCGAATCCCTTGGCGCCGGTGTCCCCCTTGCCCTCGTCCAGCACCACCCAGGCCAGCCCGGACTTGCTCTTCTGGGCACCCGTCGGCGGCGACTTCAAGCTCTTCGGCGTCTCCAGCTTGGGCGCGCTGGGCTTGGCCTCCGCCTCCGGCTTGGCAGTGGGCTTGGGTTTCGGTTTGGGCTTGGGCTTCGCCTCGGGCTTGGCGGCCTTGGACGCCTTGTCGTCCTTGGCGCCCTCGTCCTCGCCGGTCTTCATCTTCTCGCAGCCCGCAGCTGCCAGAGCGAAGACAACAAGTCCCGAAAGGAGTCCCAACCGAATGCTGTGTCGCAGGTTCACCATACCCATCGCGTTAGTCGGCCCGGGCAAGACGGTCAAGGACGCACCCGGATTGAATAGCCGCCCATCTTCAGCGTCAGTCCAGATGCAACCCACCTGGACACCTGGAGACATCATGAAGAACCTGAAGCTCGCTGGACTCGCCATCGCTGGACTCACCCTCTCATTCGCCAGTGGCTGCGGCGCTTCATTCCACTATGACCCGGCCCCGCGCGCGGCGGCTCTGCCGATGCAGGCCTGCCCCGCCCCCATATTCGCCAACCACGCCCGCGTCAGGCTGCCATCGGGCATCTATCGATGCGACATCGTGGTCCGCGGCAACAACAACCGGGTCATCGGCAGCCGCAACACGGTCATCCAGGGCAACCTCGTCGTCCGCGGCCACGGCAACCGCATCAACCGGCTGCGGGTGGATGGCCGCACCCTGGTCGCCGGCCACAACAACCGCATCAACCGCCGCGTCATCTCTGGGCGCCGCGTCGTTCAGCGCACGCCCCACTGGTACTACCGCTACTAAGCGAACTGCCCGCCTATGGACAGGGCGCCTCCGAGGGCCCGACGTCCCAGATACCACCCCCTATCGCGTCACACCGTGGCGTGCCGACACGATCCGCCTGGACCGCGGCATCCCAGGGCGCCGGAATCTCGGCAGAGCTGAGAACGGCGCCGGCGTCCTGACACGGCGAGCCAGGGCTCAGCCCGTAGGTGGGGTAGGGCGACAGACTGCATGTGTCGCCGGAGGCGCTGAAGTTGTTGCCCGAGGGCACCAGCAGGCAGTTCGTCGGGCTCGACCCGGTACATGCGTTGAGGTCGTCGACCGTGTTCGCGGTACCCGTCCAGAGCGCAACGCTGGCGTCGATGTAGCTGTGGGTCACTCCGTACTCGTTCATCTGGATGGTCGGGTTTCCGACGTAGATGCCGTAGCCGAGGCCCGCGGTCGACAAGATGGAGTTGTAGACCTTGGCCGCCTCGCCCATGGCCTGGTTCTGGAGCTCGAGCGCCGCGCGTTGGCCCGTGGTGTTGTTGTCGGGCATCAGCAGCGCGGAGTTGGCGATGACCACCTGCCCGTCCGACAGCGGGTCACCTGAGTCGCCCACCGCGACGGCGGCTGCACTGGTGAAGAAGGCAAAATCCGCCGGCGACACCTCGATGACGCTGTTGAGAATCAACGCCTGGCCCGACGCCTTGGTCTGCACGCCATACCCATGCTGGCTGAGATTGGCGGTCACCCGGATGATGCTTTCGATGATCCGCACCGGGTTCGTGGGGAACGCGCTGTGCTCGACCAGAACGCCGATGGCGTTCATCGAGGGGATCGCGTCCCCCGGGAGGTTTATCTCCGTGCGGATGAGCTCCAGGTCACCGCTGTTGCTGACCATGACGCCGGCCACGTTCTCAGCGACGCCCGGCGCGATGCGACTTTCGATGAAGGTGGCGAGCCCACCCGAGACGGCGACGCCGGTGACCAGGGACCCGGCCGAGCCGCCGACCAGCGCCGTGACCTCGGTCTGGGTCGCGGTCAGGGTGCCGCCCAGAACATCGACGACCTTGAGCGGGTTGAAGGTCCAGGCGGACTCGAGGATGACGTTTTCCAGGTTCACGTTGAAGCCGGTCTGTACTGCCAGCACGGGCGCGTCCGTCGCGAACATCTTGGTCTTGGTCGTGGGCTGCGGTCGTTCCCAGATGCAGCCGGCGTCGTAGCCGCCGCTGATCGTCAGGTCGGTGAGATTCGGGAAGGCGGCCGACGTGAGGTCGATGTTCGCGGGCGTGTCTGACGGCCCAAGGTAGATGGTGGCGGTGTTGTCCCCCGCGATATCGATGGCCGTGAGCGCGTCGGCGATGCTGTTGAACGGGTTGGTCGCCTCGCCCGTGCCCCCTGCCGGAGCGCCAACATCCACGTAGTAGCCTGGCGGCGGGGTGACGGGTACCGGTGGGTTGCACGTGCCCGTCCCGCCAGAGTCACAGGTGTTCACGGTGCAGGGGTTGAAGTCGTCACACTGGGAGTCGTTCGCGCAGGGTTGGGGGATGCTCTCGTCGGGGCCAATGTCCACGGCGTTGTCGTCGCCGGGACGCGGATGCTGTTCGAAGTCGGCGCTGATCAGGTCGCCGAAGAAGCCGCTGTACTCACCCGCAGCGACCAGGTCGAGGCCGTTGCCTACGCAGTCGGACCCGGGCAGCAGTGCGTACTGATAGGGGCCGCTGAGACCGCATGGATTGAGCGTGTTCTGATCGATGTTGGCGCCGCACGGCGAGATGGCGCCGCTGAACTGGCAGCTGGCAATGCCTTGCGCCGCGCCCGCCGCAAAGAGCGGGACACCCGCGTTGATGTAGTTGTTGGCGATGCTGATCGACGAGGTGGCGGTGGGCTCGATGACGATGCCCTGGCCGCCGATGAGGTCGATGAGGGTGTTGAAGACGCGCGTGTGGGAGCCGGCGCTGTCGCTGGCCTGGTGGATGGCGATGTTGGTCGCCGAGGCCTCGGGCCACACCTTCACCGCAGAGTGGACCACGTCGAGTTTGGTGGACGTCCCGAAACCGGAGCCCGCCCAGATGCCCTTCACGTCGGTGGCCGCGCCGACGTTGTTGATTTCGACGTCCACTACCGAGTTGGCCATGAACAGCTCCGCGTCGGCGCCCTTGAGCTCGACACCGATGCCATAGACGCCCACACGGCTGTTTACGCGGATCTTGGTGTTGGCGATGATCGGTTTGGCCAACGGGCCACTGCGCTCGATGCGGACGCCGACGGCGCCCGCGCTGGCGATGGTCTGGTCCTCCATCCGGATGAGGCTGTCGTACACCTCCAGACCCGAGTCGATGCTGGAGATGCCGAGGCTCTCCGCGATGTTCTCCGAGGCACCGGCGGGCGCCAGTTCGACCTTCTCGAGGACCGCCTGACCAAACGTCTGGTCGAACGCGATCATGCTGTCGTTCTGGAACCCGGCCATGATGACGTTGGTGTCCCGGACGACGAGCGTACCGTCGCTGTGTTCGATGCCCACCGCGTTGCCCGTGTTGATGGTGATGTCGAACTCGAACCCTTCGACGGTCACCGGGGTCGGGATGCTCATCCGCAGTGCCGGCAGCGGCGTGGCGTTGGCGTAGGAAATGACGGTCTTTTCGCTGAACATCGGCGGCGTCCAATCGCACGTGGCGTCCCGACCGCCCAGGATGGACAAGCTGTTGACGTTGCCATGACTAGCGGCCGCGATGTCGATGGCCTCGGTGGTGCCAAACAACAACCCGCTACCCGCCAGAATGACGTGGTCCTGTCCGGCGCCGCCGGTGGCTGCAAGGGCGTCGGCCATGTTGTCGAAGGGCGCGCCGATGGATCCATCTCCGTTGCTCAGCGCAATCGGGTTGACGAAGACGACGTTGGCGCCCGGCGGGCCGGGTACGTAGCCACCGTCGCTGCAGTCCTGGTCGATCCCGTCACAGTCGGGGTCGATCTGCCCCGGACCGTTGTTCACCAGAGGCGATTGATCGTTGCAGTCCTCGGGCCCCTCCATACACCCGTCGCCGTCCGCGTCGGTGCCCGTCGCTGCACCATTGGGGCAGCTGTCGCTGGAATCGGGGATCCCGTCGTTGTCCGTGTCGACCGGGACGACCTCGGCCACCTCGTCGGGGCCGATATCCCACTGGCCGCCAATCGGGCGGGCCTCACCCTCACGGTCGAGGTCCTGGTTGAGGAGGTTCAGACCCACGTTCGCCGGGTCGATGCCCTTGCCGCCGCAGGGAGCATCGACCGCCAGGAGGTAGTCGGGTCCGGCCAGCGGACACGCATCCAGGAGGTTGTCCTGCGTGAACGTGTCATCGCAGCCCTGCCACAAGCAGGCGTTGAGGTCGGCCTCCGTGGTGACCGCCGCCCCCGCCTGAACCATGGTGGCGGCGTCGAACGCGCAGTTGCGCAGGCCGATGGTGAAGCTGGTCGGGTTGTTCAGCTGAAGGCCGGTGCCGCCCGGGGCGGCCACGATGGTGTTGACGAACCGGCTGCTGAGTCCGCCGACCAGGCCGACAAGGTTGATTCCCTGGCCGCCCGACGCTAGCTGTATGGCGCTTCCCACGGCGTCGACGTTGGCGTTGAAGCCGACGATGCCGTTCTGCGTGACGGCGGCCTGACCGGCGATGTCGATAATGGTGTTCACCATCTCGATGGAGGTGGTGGCGTTGATGCCGGTGGCGTTGCCGATGATGAGACCGGGCTCGCCGACCTTGACCACCGAATCGACGAGCTGGTGCGGTCCGACGCCGCTGAGGGTCAGGCCGAACGCATCGGTGCCCGGCATACCCGGGACCCGAACGACCGAGTCGAAGAGCAGCAGGGAAAGCGCGTTCTGGACGCCGAAGGCCGACAGGCCAGGACCTACCTCAATCGACGACTCGACGATCTCCAGAGCGCCATCCGCCCCGACGAAGATGCCCGTGTTCTCTGAGCCCGCGGTGCCGCTGTTGTCGGCGGTCTGGACGGTCACCCGGTTCAGCCGCAACAGGTTGCTCGAGTCGTGGACGATGCCCTGAAGGGTGTTCAGCCCGGCTGCTGGCGGCGCGTGGGTCAGGGTCAGGTCGGTCAGGTGGAGGTCGGAGTTCACAGCGTGCCGCAGCACCCAATCCTGGGCGGCGCTGACGACGGTCGACCCGTTTCCGGTCTCCTCCTCGAAGCCGCAACCGCCATCCGCGCCGCCGCGGATCTCGAACGTTTGATTGGCTGCGAATCCGTTCGTGGCGTCGAGCTCGAGCCCCTCGGAGTAGGTGCCGACGCCGACCACGACCACACCGCCGGTGGCGGCGATGCTGTCCAGCGCGGCCTGAATCGAGGTGAACGGGGCCAGAGCCGTGCCATCGGAAGCACCACCGAAGTTGATGTCGACATAGACGTCGCCCTGCACAGCGGTCGTCCCGCCACCGCCCGAGGCGTTGCAGTCGTTGATCACACCGTCGCAGGCGATCTCGGGGGCGCCGGGGTAGATGGATGGATTCTCGTCGATGCAGTCCTGGATCGTGTCGCAGCCGTCGCCGTCCTTATCGGCGCCGAACTCAGGCGTGTTCGGGCACGGGTCGGTGGCGTCTGGCACCCCATCCCCATCATCGTCGTCGTCGACCGCGTCGCACTCACCGTCACCGTCCGTATCGGCAGGGGGGATGTAGTTGCACAGCCCCACCTCGCAGCTGGCGCTGAGGCACAGGTCGGCCGGGTCCACGCAGTCGGTAGCCGTGGTGCAGTCTCGGACCTCGTCGGGCCCGATGTCCCAACTTCCGGCCTGGGGCCTGGGGTCGCCATGGATGTCCTCGTTCAGCTCGGGGTACGTGATGAAGCTGAGCTGGGTACCGGTCCCCACGCACGCCGAGTCGGACGGCAGGTAGACGCCGTTCTGCGACAGCGGGCAGTTGTCGGGGATGTTGTTGTCCGACTGGATGCTGCAGATGGGGATCTGACCGCAGGTGACGCTGTTGATGTCCTGAAGGGTACGCGGCTGACCGTCAAAGAGCGCGGCGAAGGTGCCGTTGGCCGACGAGATGGCGTTGTTCCGCATGACGATGGTGCCCGGCGGGTTACCGATCACGTCGATGCCGTGGGAGAAGCCAGACGGCGCGTCGGTGCGGATGATGGTGTTGATGAGCTGGTGGTTTCGGGTGTCGGCGTTACCGTCCAGGCGCAGGCCCGCCGCGCTGGTGCCGACTTCGCTGCGAGCGTTCAGGAAGCTATTGAGGATGTCGACACCGCCGTCGTTGACGCGGACGGCCACCGTCTCGTTGGCGTTGATGCCCGGATTCACCGAGATGCCGGAGTCAGTGACCACCGGGGCGACGCCGTCGGCGTTCACGTAGAGTCCAATCTGCTCCGCCGTGGGCGTACTGCTGTGCTCGAGCAGAATGGCGGTGTTGTCGATGAGCACCTGGGTGCCGCCGTCGACCCGGATGCCGTTGACGACGCCATCCGACGCCTCCGGCCGGATGTCGCTGTTCCGCACGGTCAACGCGCTGTCGCCGTTGAGCCAGATGCCGAAGTTGGCCTGCTGGCCGAAGCCGGTGGTGATGGTCACCTTGTCGAGGTCGACGGTCGCGAAGCCTTGAGGGACGTGCACGCCGATGTTGTCGCAAGCCGACGGGGCGTTCTCGGTGGTGATATCCACCTCGACCAGGGTCATGCTGCTGGTCTGCCCTGCGATGGCGCCCGCCATGGGACACTCGCCGCCTGTGGTCACGAGGCTGAGGTTCTGGGCGACGACCGCTGTTCCGGTGCCGCCGTTGGTCCGCAGCGCGAACCGATCGCCCTTGATGACCGGGCGCTCCTTGGTCGGGGCCCAATCGCAGTCATCGAAGCCACCGATCAGGGTGTGGCTCTCGCTCGACTGGATGGTGATGCCCTGGTTGCCCACGGGGAGGTACTCGCCCACCGCGATGTGCACCGGGGGGACCGGGGCCCCCTGGCCCTGCGCTGCGTTGATGGCCTCCTCGATGGAGTCAAAGGGGTCGTCGGGGGTTCCCTGCGCGCCCGGCGAGCCCCAGGTCGCGACGTAGATCGCGGCCGTCGGGTCCGCCTGCTGGGTTCCCCCGCCGCTCGCGCCGCAATCATTGATGACGTTGTCCCCACACACCTCGGGGGCGTCCGGGAACGTGTTCGGGTCGGTCGGCGCACAGTCCGTCGGGGGTTCGAACCCGTCCCCGTCGACGTCCGGGTCGTCGATGTCGCAGATGCCGTCCCCGTCCAGGTCGGGCCCCGGGTCGTAGATGCACGCCCCGACAACATCGCATACTGGCACGTAACACTCCGGCCCTGGTGGATCGGTACAGTCGTCGGCAACGGTGCAGTCGACGCTGCCGGTGAATTCACCCTGGCTCGGGCCGATGTCCCAGGTGCCGACGCGCGTCTGGCCGGAAATGTCCAGGTCGATGGCGGGGTCGCTGGCGAAGTTCACCGGGTCGATGCCATTGTCCAGGCATAGGCTGTCGGCCGGCAGCAGGAAGTCGGGCGCGCCGGACGGTGACACGCAGGCGATGGGAAGGTTGCCGCTGGCGTCGACGGTGCAGCTCTGGCAGCCCTCGAGGTCGCCGATGGTGGGATGCGGAACGCCGCTGAGTCGGGCCGCCAGGTCGACGTCGGGGCCAATGGCGTTGTTGCGGAGCTGGAACACGGCGCCGGAGGACTCGTTGAGGTCCAGCGCGGCGGTCGGCGCGCCCGGGCCTGCCGGAGGCAACGCGATGATGGTGTTCACCACCACGCCACCACTGCCGTTGTTGCCCGCCGCCGCGATGCCATAGGTATCGGCGCCGCCGGGTTCAGCCAGCGTCACGAGGCTGTTGACCACAGTCAGCCCTTCGGTGACCTGCAGGCCCACCACGTTGCCGCCTGGGCTGCTGGCTACGGACGTGATGGCGCTGTTGTAGACCTCCAGCACCCCCTGCACCGACACCACGGACACGTCGTTGGGTGCGCTGCCGTCGACGTCGATGATGGTCCGCTCGAGGCGCACCGTGCCGGTTCCGCCACCAGCAGCCCAGATGCCGTAGACGTTGTCGTATCCCGCCGGGACGGAGACGACCACGTCCTCCAGGGTCAACGTGGTGTCGCCGAACGACTGCACGCCAGCGCCCAGGTTTCCCGACCCCGGCTGAACGCCAATCTTGCCGTTGCGCAGCGTCACGTTGGCGTTCTGCAGTAGCAATGTCTGCGTGTCCGCTCCCGCTCCAGCCGAGAACTCGATGTTCTGAAGCTCCACCTCGGCCCCGTCCACGAACAGGGCGTTGGAGCTGTTGACCTGCACCAGGGTGCTCGCCGGCGCACCGGGCTGCAGGGGCAGGAAGTCGCAGTCGCTGAAGCTGCCGATGATGGTGATCTTGGTCCCGGCGGGAGCCAGTGCGCTGTCGATGTTCAGGGGCCCGGCGTAGACGCCGTTGGTGACGAGGATGGGACGCGCGGCCGCGTTGGGGTCGAGCAGAGCGTTGGCGATGGTTGCGTACGGGGACGCACGGGTCCCGTTGCCGCCCAGGGCCGCGCCGGCGACGACGAAGATGGCGTCAGCGTCGGTGTAGGTGCTCTGCGCGTTGTCGAGACAGTCGGTGTCGATGCCGTCACAGACCTCTGGGGCTCCGGGAAACACCGTCGGATCGAGGTCGTTGCAGTCGTCCACGGAGGCGTCGAAGCCGTCGCCATCGGCGTCGTTGTCGACCGCGTTGCAGCTTCCGTCGCCGTCCAGGTCCTCGGAGCCGACAGCCGGCGGGAACGCACAGCTGCCGTTGGCGCAGAAGTTGTACACGCAAGGGTCCGAGCCGCAGTCGGCGTCGACCGTGCACGTCGACGTATCGCCGGTCAGCTCGATGGGGCCGATGTCCCAGAACCCGTCATCTCGCGGCGTGCCCAGCTTGTCGACGGTATAGGCCGGGTCGCCGGGGAAGCCTGCGGTGGTCGGCTCGATGCCCTTGTCGCGGCAGGGGCTGCCAGGTGGAAGGCTGCCGTTGTTGAAGGGGCAGTCGAGGGCCCAGTTGCTGGCGATCTTGGCCGGGTCGCAGCCGGTGAACAGGCAGCCGTTGATGGCCGCCAGTCCAAACGTACCCTCGGGCAGCACGAGAAGGTCGTTCGACGGGGCGTCGAAGTTGTTGTGGTAGAGATCCGGCGCTGTCGCAGCGACGATGGTGTGCCGTTCACCGGTGTCGTCCGAGACGTCCAGCAGGTTGTTCACCAGGCTGACGGGGCCGGGATTGCCTTCGGTGCGAAGGACCGCGGCCGCCGCGCCCGCTCCCGAGACCCGCATGGCGTTGTTGACGAGCAGCGTCGAGCCGGAAGAGGTGACGTCGACCAGAACCCGCTCGCTGGTGTTCGGGGCCTCGCTGAGCAGCCTGAGCTCGTTGTTGACTGCCATCAACGCGGCCTGGTCCGCCAGGACGATGCCGTAGCCGTTGTGGTCGGCGCCGTTGACGTCGACGTCGCTGTCCTCCAGCCGGACCAGCGCGTCCCCGGACACATCGAGACCGACATGGGGCGACTGGGCTTCGGAGACACTCACCTCGGAACGGTCCAGCGTGACAACGCCTCCGACGATGTGCACGCCGCCCGACGCGACGGTGCCAGACCCGGCGCTGAACCGGGTGTCGCTTGCCTGCAGCGTCCCACCCTGGACCTGCACGGCCCAGCTCTCGTCAGCACCCACGCCGCCCTTGAACTGGCAGTTCACGCAGTCGAGCGTCGAGCCCGCGCCATCTACCAGGGCGGCCGAGGCGATGGCTACGTCGCCGCTGTTGTTGCCCTCGAACCGCATGGAGCGGGCGGTCAGGGTGGCGCCATCACGCACCGCCACCGCGGGTGCACCACTGCCGATCAGCTCGCTGGGCGTGTCCTGGAGCGACTGAGTCTGCCAGTCGCAGTCCCAGCTGCCCTGGATGATCACGTCGCTGCGGACCTCGTGGTCGGCGCTGTAGCTCCCCGCCGCCACGTAGATGGTGGTAGCCCCCGAGGCGATGGCGTCGGCAACGTTGTCGAAGGGGTTGGTGGGCGAACCCGGTGGCGCTTCCAGGTCCTTGTCGCTGTCAGCGAGCCCGTTGCGCACGAAGGTCGCGACGCTCGGGTCGACGGTGGGGCCGCCCGGGTTGTCCGCGTTGCTGCAGCTGTCGTCGATGCCGTTGCACAGCTCGTCCTGGTTCGGTGAGACGTTCGCGTTCAGAGGCTGGCAGTCGACGTCGTCGTTGACCCCATCACCGTCATCGTCGGGATCCTCGTCGTCGCACAGGCCATCGCCGTCGGTGTCGACATCGCAACCGTTGGCGGGGGGATCACAGTCGGGCTCGTCCGTCTGCGAGTCGCAGTCATCGTCCAACAAGTTGCCGCAGATGTCGTTGGGCGTGTAGCCGCTGACGAACTGGGTGTCGCAGACCGGCTGCAGCTGGCCTTCGTCGTCGACCGTGCAGGACACGGCGATGGCGTCCACATTGTCGGCGCAAACGCCTGTGACGACCGCGACACACAGGCTCGACAGTTCGTCGAGGTCGATGAGCTCCGGGTTGGGGACGTCGTTCTCCGGGTCCTCCTGGTCGAACAGGCAGTCGCCGTCGGTGTCCGCGCGGCTGTCCTCGATGGCGTCAATCTTGCCGTCTTCGTCCGTGTCGCGCGGGTTGCGCGGGTCCCCGTACTCGGTACCGTCATCGACTCCATCGCCGTCGCTGTCGGGGTCGAGCGGGTCACTCTCGTGGAGCTTCTCGTCCTTGTTGAGGACGCCGTCGCCATCGTTGTCCAGGTCGGGCTCGAGGCACTGCCCGTAGCAGAAGCCTGTCTCGCACTCGCTGTCGCTAATGCAGGATTCGCCCAGCTTTCGCTGTTCCGGACAGCCCGCCAGTAGCAGGAAGCAAAGCCCCATCATGGCGACCGGAGTCGCCATTCCCCTCGAGAAGCTCGTCATCGTTCAGCCTATGTCGTCGTGTGGAACGAAGCCGGCGTCAGTATGCATACACGGAACCTTCGATGCGACTGTCCGGGCGGTATGTGTGAATGGGCGCAGCGAAACATGGCCCATCTGGGTCATATCCCCCAGACGGTCTCGGCTTGGATGGACTTAACCCCCGGTTTCAGGGGTTCCGCGCTGGCACAGCCCCTGCAACGCTTCAGCGCTGGTCAGTCGTTTCGCACCGCCATCCGACCGAGGATTCATGGACATCAAGCACATCGTCGTCGCCACCGACCTCTCCGAAGGCGCACGAACCAGCTACCCCCACGCCAGCTTCTGGGCCCGCTACCTGGGTGCCAAGGTGAGCTTGCTCCACGTCCGCAAGGCCGGCTCGGCGACTCCCCTCGGCGATGATCTCGAGACGGCCGTGGCCGGCGAGGCCAAGCGGTTCGAGCGTCTGGCGGGGGTGTCTGCGGAGCCGATGGTCAGCGAGGGTGTCGTCTCCGAGGCGGTCGACACGTTCGTCCAGGATATGGACGGCGACCTGGTTGTCCTGGCCAGCTATACCAACCCCATCGAGCGGGTGCTGAAGCTCGGCTCCACCGCCCGCAAGGTCATCCGACAGGCGTCTGTGCCGGTGCTGTTCATCCCCAAGGGCGATGACCCCGAGCAGCCCGACCACATCCTTGTCGCCACCGATACGTCCGAGGCCTCGGGGCCCTTCGTCGAGGCGGTCAAAGACGCGGCCGAGAAGGTCGCCAAGACGATGACCGTCGTGCACGTCAACCACGACGCGCTCGACGAGCGGCGCGCACGAGACATCCTCGAGAGTCAGGCGACCGCGCGCCCGAACCTGGACGTCGTCAGCAGCCTGGTGTGGAGCAACTCCCCCCACACCAAGCTCATCGAGATGGCCGAGGAGCGCAACGCCTCCCTCATCGCCGTCGCGTCCAGCCACAAGAAGTTCCTCGACCGCACGCTGCTGGGCAGCACGACCGAGAAACTGTGTGAGCTGTCCCCGGTGCCGCTACTGATCTTCCCACCGCAATAGTCATTCAGAAACGCCAGCGGGCACACGTTGTCTCCAATGACCTCAAGGAGACCGTTTGACCCAGCACGTGCAGCCCCTCCCCCCACACGCGCGAGCGCTCGCAGCAGACAATCCACTGTGGGGCTTGGACGCCGAGGCGCTTCGCACCCGGATGATCAACCTCCTGGCGCTCTTCGCGTTCATCAGCTGCGCTGTTTGCGCGCCGTGGGTGTGGGCCGAGGGGCAGCATGACATCGCCGCAGCCATGGCCGTCCAGATGGTGGGCTCGCCGACCATCTGGTGGCACAACCGGCGGGGGCGCGAGGGTACCGCCCGGATCATCTACATCGCCTTGACCTGCCTCACCGTCGGCTATTGCGCCTCGAGGATGCCGCGAAGCGCGTTCGAGCTCCTCTATCTGCTGGTGTTCAGCCATATCTTCTTTCTGTTCCCGCGAAAGCCGAGAGCCCTGATCCTCGGCTCGGCGGTGGTCGCGCTGACCTGGCTGACGACTCAATGCATCGTCATCCCGTTCCAACTCCTGCCACCCATGGAGAACGAACCGACGACCCTCATCAACGGTGTCCTGGCACTGGGTACGGCGGCCGCTATGCTGGTTGCCCTGGAGTTCGGCCGTCGCCAGGCCATCGTTCGGGAGGAGCGGCTGGCGGCTGTGCTTCGGCAAACCAAAGACGAGAGCCTGCTGCGCGACAAGATGCGGGCCGAGCTGGCGGACCGCGAACAGCGCCTGCGCGTCGTCATGGAGAGCGTCCGGGCGGCCATCGTCAACATCTCTCCGAGCGGTCGTATCGACACGGTCAATCCGACTGCCTGCCAGCTGTTCGAGTCCGAACCGGAGAAGCTGGTCGGCCTGTCGGTACACATCCTGTTTCCCAACGACATCAGCGCGTTGAGAGAGCTTGCTGCGGAGGGCGGCCGCGCGGTGCGAATGGAGGCCGAGACCCTGGCCGGTGAGCACATTCCCGTGGAGGTGAGCGCGGAGCGGCACTCGGACGGCTACACCGTGGTGGTCCGCGACCTGCGGGAACAGCTCGCGAGCATGGCGGCGCTGGAGCAGGCGCATCATCAATCTGCGGATCTGGCGCGGACGGTCGGCATGGCCGAGGTGGCGACCGACGTGTTGCACAACGTTGGGAACACCCTGAACAGCGTGAACATCGCGGCCACGGTGGCGGCCGACGTGGTGCGCGAGTCACGTGCGCCGCAGCTGTCCATGGTGCTCGAGGTGATCACCAAACACGACGGTGATCTCGAGCAGTATCTTCGTCACGACGCCCGGGGCAGCAGAGCGTTGGAGCTGGCCACGGCCCTGGCGGAGAGGATCGAAGAGGAGCACGTGATCCTGACGGCCGAGCTGGGGCAGCTGCAGGACAAGATCGAACACATGAAGCGTATCGTCGCGTCCCAGCAGCAGATCGCCTCGATGGGCGGCGTCATCGAGGAGGACGTGGACCTCGTCGACGTCATGCGGTCAGCTCTCGAGCCCTATGCGGATGGCCTGGAGCGCCGCAACATCGAGGTGTTCTGGAAGATCGGCGACGACATCCCCAAGGTGCGCGTCGACCGTCACCGCGTCCTGCAGATCCTCGTCAACTTCATCAAGAACGCCCGTGATGCGTACGGGCCCGAGGGCGGCCGGCTTGAGCTGGAGGTCAGCTGCACGGCCACCAGGCTTCTGCTTTCGGTGCGCGATAATGGCCGGGGTATCGCCCCCGAGCACCTTGACCGGGTGTTCGAGCACGGGTTCACCACCAAGCGCGACGGTCATGGCTTTGGGCTCCACTCATGCGCGCTGACCGCCCACGCCCTCGGCGGTACGGTGGAGGCTTCCAGTCAGGGCCGTGGCAAGGGCGCTCGGTTCCAGCTGCAGTTGCCGCGGAGTTGGACGGAGATGATGAGCGCGCAGAAATCTCAGGAATTCGAGGCGGTCCGCCGCACGTCAGTCTTGCGACCCCAGTAGAGGCGGTCCAGGCGCTTGCGGTTCTCGGCCAGCGGTTTGTCGAATCGGCTGAGCTTTCGGCCTCGCAGGCTGGTCGACGTGTCGGCCAGCTTCTCGAGAATCGCTTTGTCCCGCTGCACCTCGACGTTCACCAGGAACTTGGTGATGGGCTTGAGCGCCAGTTTCCACAGCACGCTCTCGCTGCGGGGCCCGACGGACGTCGTGAACGAGAACAGATGCGAGGTGGCATCATCGATGGGGTTGATGTGGACCACCGTCACCAGCTTGTCCGGTCGCGGGTCACCGGTCGCGGGGTCCCGCCAGTAGTGGTCGTAAACCGCATGGGGTGGGGTGAACCAGGTGGTCCAGTCGTCGACGAAGCGGTCGTTGGGCTGAATCTGAAGCAGCTTTCGCAGGGGGCTCGGGAGCGGCTTCTGCGGGCCGACGTTGATGACCCGAACGGTGTCACCGGTGAGCTCCAGCTCGCAGGTGACGTGTGGCATGTCTTCCTTGCGGTAGCCCAGGAAGGCATGGGTCGTGGGCGTGTGCTCGACCTCGGTGAAGTTGTCGAGCACGACCTCCAGTGGCGCCTCGATCACCGCCGACAGGGTGATGTCGATGTCCAGCCGTCGCGTCCACGGGGGCATCTCGGCGTCGGCGCCGTGGCGTTTGACCCAGATGGCGCCGCAGCGTTCCACCGCGTCGAAGCGCAGCATCTCCAGGTGTCGCCGTGGTGAGCCGGGGCTGAGCCCGCAGCCTTCTCGGTCGAAGCTGTAGCCGTGGTACGGGCAGACCAAGCGCCCGGCGTCGGTCCAGCCTTCGGATAGCCGCATGCCCCTGTGGGGACAGACGTCGTGGAGCACGCCGACCCCCGAGGGGGTGCGGAACACCACCATCTCGACCCCCAGGAGCTTCACGCCGACGGGTTTGTCGCCCAGGTCGCGCGAGAGCGCCACCGGGTGCCAGAAGTCCAACTGGGGAGGAAGCTTCATGCGGCAGCCCTCCCGGACTTGGCGGCGACCTGGCCAGAGATGCGCTGAGCCTCGAGGCGGATGTCGTTGAGCTGGCCGATGGTGGGGTTACGGAAACCCAGGAACCACAACCCCCGGCCTGGGACCTCCGTGCCGTGGTGCGTCGGATAGCCGCGGCGATCCACCAGGCTCGGCGTCAGGTCGCCGAAGAACCGCTGCAGGGCGGGCGCGAAGCCGGTCGCTACGACGATGGCGTCCATGGCGCGCCTCGTGCCGTCGACAAAGACGACCTCTGTCTCGGTGAACTTCTTCACGTCTGGGACGACGGAGAGGTGTCCCTGCTTGATGAGGTCGATGGTGCCGATATCGAACAGTGGGATCTTACCCTGTGTGACCACCTGCTCCGCCGGACCGATGGCCGGCTGGCGCAGGCCGTAGCGGGTGAGGTCACCCATGACCGCGTTGATGAGCGGCAGCGCCAGTCGGTCGGCGACTTTGGGCGGTAGCCGGGACATGGTGATACCGGTCATGTGGGCCGGGAGGAGACCGAACATGTCCCGAGGCAGCACGTGGACGGGGCTTCGCACCGAGATGCAGGGCTCTAAGACGCCATGCTCGAACAGGTCGATGGCGATCTCGGCGCCCGAGTTGCCGATGCCGATGACCATGGCCCGTTTGCCGCGCCAGTCGGCGGCGTTCTTGAAGTGCGAGCTGTGGATGATGGTGCCGGCGAAGGTGTCCATGCCCGGCCACGCGGGCATCTTCGGGACGCCGCTGTAGCCGGTGGCGCAGACCAGGTGACGGGCGCGGAAGGTCGCCTTGTCGGTCGTCACGGCCCAGCCGTCGCCGTCGCGAACAGCGCTCTGGACCGTGTGCCCAAACCGCGGCGCGATGCCAAAGTGGCTGGCGTAGTCGACGAGGTAGTCGACGACCTGCTGCCGCGACGGATACTGCGGGTAATGTTCGGGAAACGGCCTGTAGGGCAGGTGTGAGTAACGCTTGACCGTATGCAGGTGGAGTCGGTCGTAGTGGTTGTGCCACGCCGAACCGGGCACGTCGTGGCGCTCGAGGACCAGGTAGTCGATGCCCGCGCGGGCGAGGCACGCCGCCGTCGCCAGACCCGCGGGACCTGCGCCGATGATGATGGTGTCTGCGTCGTAATTCACAGCCCCATGCTACGGACAAAGGGCGCGACAGGCGAGGCGCTGCACCATGGACGCCCGGTGCCTTTGGAGTATAACCACGACATGCCTGCGCCACGTCTGTCATTGGTCCTGCTCGCGACACTCCTTTCGTGCTGGGCAACGGCTCCCCATGCGGCCGAACCCGATCGACGAAAGGCCCTGCAGCAGGCGAAGTTGAAGCGGGCCGCAGCGTTGCAGAAGCAGGCTGACGCGCTTCTGGCAGCCATCGACAAGGTCCTGACCCGCAAGCCTGCCGACCTGAACAAGACCGACCTGGGGGTCTATCTGGGCTACCGGATCCTGCGAGGTCACCTGCTCATGGCGGAGATGAACCGCAAGCAGGCGCTGGGGCGGCTCGGCACAAAGACGCTGAAGCGGCTGCTGCGGCTGTACGTCAGCAACCAGAAGGCGCTCATCGAGGAGCTCACGGCGACCCGGGAGCGGGGCATGGCCGACATCTACCGGGGGTATGGGCTCAAGGTGGACGAGGCCCACAAGGAAACCGCGTCTCGCCTGGGCGCAGGGAACAGCTCGGAGACGATCAGCTTCCTGAACCCGGACCGGGCTGCCCGCATGGGCTCTCACTTTCTGTGCTTCGGCAAGACGCCGATCTTCCAGGCTGTAGACGTGAGGCTGGCGACTCCACCGGTGAAGCTCGACCGGCGCTGGGCGAAGCTGGCGACGGCCTGGATGGACTGGGCGATTACGGATATCGCCGCGCACGAAAAGAACTTCAAAGAGCGTGAGACCATTCGCGCCCACGACCAGTATGGCGAATGCCTGATGAAGTTGGGCCGAAAGGGTGACGCCATCACCCAGTGGCAGAAGATCCTGGACACGTTCCCGACCTCCAAGGAGTTCCCCCGCATCTCCAAGAAGGTCGAGGCAGCGTTGGGTGTGAAGTAGCCGGTGTTCCCGTGAGCGCGCCGCGCCCGAAGCACCGTTTCCCGCGGCGCCACGCCTCGCCCTCTTCCGAGCTCGACCGGCTGAGCGCGGTGTGGCGAGAGACCGCCGGCGCGTCGTCGCGGCGCCGCAGGGCCAAGCTGGCGGAGGCCCTGCGGCAGCACGGGGACGAGGAGGCCGTTGGGCTGCTGCTGCAGCTCGCCGAGCGGCAGGAATCGCGTGATGAGGCTCAGCCACTCCTCAAGCTCGGTGAGCAACGCGCCGGCGGCGCGCCGACGTTGAAAGCGCGGGTGGAGCTCGCCCGGGCGCAGCGGTTTCACCAGGCGCATGCGATTGACGGTGAGCGCTCGGCCGGGCGAAAGGCTCGCAAGGTGTTGACGCGGCTGTGGCGCGAACGGAGGGCCCACGACGACTCGGGTTATCAGCACGACCTGGCGCTGCTGTATGGCGCCGTCCTCGGGTCAGACCCCGCCGAGACGCTGGCGGCGCTCATGGAACCGCTGAAGCTGGCTCTGCCCGATTCCCACCCCTCGCGTCTGCGGCTTCGTTTCGAGCTGCTGGAGCGGCTGACGGATCCGGAACGTGCCGAGGCCGTGCTCACGCCACTGTGGGGTGAGCGGGCGAGTGTCGCCACACCATCACTCATTGAGGGAGTCGTCCGTGTGGCCCGACTCGCCCGACACCGCCAGGACACCGATCGTGCCTTGCGGTGGTGGCGGAGGGCGGCCGAGCTCACGGAGTCCCGGGAATGCGGGCTGGACGGACCGGCGCGCCTGCTCCTGAGGGTCGAGGCGTACGCCACCCTTGTCGTACTCGCCCCAACCGAGGACCGCGAGGCCCTCCTGGACCAGGCGCTGGCGGCCTACCAACTGCAGCGTGGAAAGCTACCCTTCTTCGCCACAGCTCGCGTCCCCTTGATTCAGGCCGCAGGGCGCTGGGTCGCGCTGGCCAATCCCACCGACATCCTCCGTGGCTCGCATGGCGTGGTGGAGACGGTCGCCGACTTGACGTCCGAGACCATCTTCGGTCCCAGACAGGACTACACGTGCGCCTGCGGCATACGGCGAGAGCCCGGGCGCCACCAGGGGTTTCGCTTTGCCGATGACTGCCCGACCTGCGGCGTCGAGGTGCTACCGGCGACGGTCAGGCGGCTACGGTGGGCCCACATCACGCTTCGACACCCGGTGCTGCATCCTGGCTGCGCAGCCTACCTGCGGTCGGCCGGCGCGGCGTTCGATGGCCCCGCTCCAACGACCGATGAGGAGGTCGGGCGGGTCATGAGCCGCGTCACGGCCTTGCGCTCCGATGGCACTTCCCACGCCGGCAGCGTGATGCACGAGGTGGAGCGACGGTCGGGCGTGTCCCACACGGCAATGGTGCTGCGTCATCTGCCAGTGCCGCCTCCTGACATGGGTGTCGGTCAGGACGTACGCGCGGCCTTCGAGCGGGTCGTCGTGGCTAATCAGGAGGGTGCGCGTGGGGCCCTGGTCGAGGCCGTGGAGGCCCTGTTCGCCTGCTTTTCGCCGCCTTCCGAGGAGGCGCCGACCGTGGCTCGCCACCCGGCTCTGGAGGACGCCATCCTGGCCGACCGGGGCAGCGTTGGCGCATGGCGTGCGTACGCCGATTGGCTTCGGCAAGAAGGCGACCCGCGCGGCGACCTGCTGGCCTGGCGTCTGTCGGGCGACCCGGCCGTGGAGGAGCGGGCCGTCTGCGAGCTGGTGGCTGGAGAGCCCCTCGCCGCCATCTTGAAGGATCACCAATGGACCGACTTCAGCGAGTACTCGGTGAGCGAGCGGGACGAGGTGACGCTGACCTGGCGGGATGGCTTCATCATCGGGCTCGCCTGCGACGCCCTGTCACAAGACGGACTGGCGGAGCTTCAGGCCGTCCTCCAGAGCGCGGCGAGCGTCCTCCTCGAGAGGCTGGCGGTCCGGCCCGGCGGCGAGGCGGCCTTCGAGACCGTGGCCGAGCATGCCGAACGCCTGGCAGGACTGCGCGTCCTGCAGACCGGGCTGTCGCGGGTGACCGGGGAGCTCCTCCATACATCCCCGCTCCCGGTGCTCGAGGAGCTTGTGGTTCGGCTGGAGCCCCGTCAGTCGGGTGAGGCGCTCATCCCCGTCCTGCAGCAACTCGTCGCCGCAGCGCGCCTTCCCCGGCTGCGTCGGCTGGAGCTCCATCACGTCGGCCGAGGTGGTGACGGTGCCGTGGATGCCGTCCTCGGTGCGTTGCTCGACGGGGGGCTGTTGCCGCAGTTGGAGGGCCTCGTCCTCCGCGGCGGACGGATCAGCGACCCCATGGCCCGCCGACTGGTCGAGAGTCTGGCGTGCCGTGACCTGCAGCATCTGGAGTTGCCCCTGGACGGGCTCGCGCCAGATGCCTGGGACGCACTCACGACGGCGCTACCCAAGCTGCAGACCCTGGAGCGGCTGATGGCGCGCGCCAACGGCTAAGCGTCCGGGACAGTGTCCGGGTGTCATGCACCATCCGGACACATCATGAAGGGTAACGCATTGACTTCATTGGGAACCCGTTCTGGAACGGATCCTGCTGAGGAGCAGGCCCGCGACCCGTTTCTGAGGAGGTTTGACCATGAAGCATCGCCTGAACATCGCCGCCATCGCCCTGTCCGCCTCGCTGGCCGTCGGCTGCGGCAACATCGTCGTTCCGGTCTTCGACGACCCCACCACGAACACCGAGCCGCAGCAGCAGGTGGAAGAGGACGCTGGCGCTCAAGAAGCGGACGCTCAACCCCCTCAAGAAGAAGACGCCGGGCAGGTGCCCGATGTCGAGACGGGGGCCGACGCGGCCGCCGACTCGGGGCCGGACACGGCGACCGAGGACGATGCTACCGTCCAGCAGGATAGTGCGGCCGGCCAGGACACGTCGGCCGATGAGGACACTGCGGTCGAGCAGGACACGGCGGTCGAAGAGGACGCCGGGCAAGCGGTCGAGTGCGTGCTCAACGCCGACTGTGCCAGCAAGGAGGACGGCGACCTGTGCAACGGAACGCTGGTCTGCACCAACGGCCAGTGCGTCATCGACACCACGACGATTGTCTACTGCCCCAACGACTCCGACAGCTGCGTGATGAACAGCTGCAACTCCGACACCGGTCAGTGCGAGAGCATCATCAAGCTGGACGGCACCGCGTGCGAGGACGGCGACGCGTGTACCAACGGCGACAGCTGCGAGGCCGGCGCTTGTGTGGGCCAGGCGCTGAGCTGCGACGACGGCAACCCCTGCACGGCGGACGTGTGCGACCCCCTCAGCGGCTGCATCTACGCCAACCTCGACGGCTCCACCTGCGACGACGGCAACAGCTGCACCACCAGCGATACCTGCAGCGGCGGGACCTGCGCCGGCATCGCCGAGGGCTGCGACGACGGCAACGCCTGCACCACGGACAGCTGCGACCCGGTCTCGGGCGAGTGCGTCCACACCGCCATCAGCTGCGACGACGGCAACGCTTGCACCACCGACAGCTGCGACCCCGCCACCGGTGCCTGCACCAACACGACGCTGAGCTGCGACGACGGCGTCTCCTGCACCGAAGACACCTGCGACACGGCCACCGGATGCGTGAACACACCCCAGGCGACGGCTTGCGATGACGGCGTGAGCTGCACGACCGACAGCTGTGACCCGGCGGCGGGCGGCTGCATCAACACCGTCGACCCGGCCAACGGCGCCGTGGAGGTCTGCGACGGCCTCGACAACGACTGCAACGGCGATGTGGACGACGGCCTCGACGGTGTCTGCATGGTGGTGACCAGCAACGAAGGCGGTAGCGACGTGGACCTGGCCGACGGCTGGTGCGGCGACGCCGAGGGCAACTGCACCCTGCGTGCCGCCACCGAAACCATCAGCGGGCTCGAGCTGGGGGCGATGGCGACGATCTACCTCCCGGCGGGCACCTACCACGCGGGCAGCATGCCCTTCATGATGGCCATGGCCGATGGCAGCGTCACCCTCCGGGGAGAGAGCAAGGAGACGGTGATTCTAGAAGCCCAGGACAGTGGCTCGGCCATGCACCTGCTGCCCAACATCAACGTGACCCTGGAGCAGCTGACCATCCAGAACGCGACCAACAGCGCCATCATCGTGGACGACGCCAATCTCACCCTCATCCAGGTCCGGATGGCCAACAACAACGCCTCGGACAAGGGAGGCGCCATCCAGGCCAACGCGGTCGCCACCAACGTCAGCATCGAGGTCTCGGACAGCACGCTGGAAGCGAACACCGCCGCTCAGGGCGGCGGCGCCATCCACGTCCACCCGCTCATGGCGAACACCGGGATCAACGTCACCATCAGCAACAGCACCCTTTCGAGCAACCAGGCGCCCGGCGCATCGGGCGGCGCCTTCCACGCAGACGCCGGCACCTCTGGCGGGGTCGTGGACCTGACCATCATCGACTCGACCCTCACCAACAACAGCGCCAGCCACGGCGGCGGCATCGTCTTCAACACCAGCGACATGGGCGGCGAGCTGAGCATCCTCAACAGTCGCCTGACCAACAACGCCGCCAACAGCAACTCAGGCGCCATGGCGGTGGGCGGCAACGTGGGCATCCTCACGATCGACCGCACCCGCTTCCACGACAACATCGCCAACCGGGGCTCGGCGCTGAACTTCACCCCGGGGCAGAGCTGGACGGCCAACATCTCCAACAGCTCGGTGGACGATATCTTCTCGCACCAGGGCGCCCTGGCCGTCGGCGGCAGCGGTACGGCCGACATGGACATCCACAACACGACGTTCGCCAACACCGACGTGACCCAGGGGGTGCTGTGGTTGATGAACCCCAACCTGGACCTGCACCTGACCCACGTGACCATCGTCAACAATGGCAACTCGGGGGCGATGAGCGGCATCCACATGGACGGCGGCATGGTCACCATGGTCAACAGCATCGTCGCCAACAACGGTACCGAGGAGCAGCGTGACATCATGGTCACCTCGGGCACCTTCAACTCCGTCGGCGGCAACGTCATCGGCGTCATCCCCGGGGGCGTGACCTTCGCCGCCAACGATGTGGTCGGCTCCCTGTCGGCTCCTATCGACCCGCAGCTCGGCGGCCTGGTCGACGACGGCAATGGCCCCGTGTTCTACGAGCCCAGTGGCTCGAGCCCGGCCCTCGACCTGGGCATCCTCACGCCGATGCCGTCCGACCAGCGCGGCTGCGAGCGCGGTATCGATGGTGACGGTGACGGCCAGAGCCAGCCGGACGCCGGCGCCATCGAGCACGGAGGTTGCCCGCAGTAAACCTCGACGAAACACGGTCGCAACGTCGAAAGGCCGGGGTCACACGCCCCGGCCTTTCGGCGTTCATGGTCCTTCATCCGCGGTCCCTGGAGGAATGTCAGCGCATGTCAGTGGCCGGTGGACGGGGCTCGGAACTAGGTACGGCTCGAGATGAACGTATCTCGTTAAAAGAATGATGTTCACGTTTCGTGAGTGGAGGAGCCATGCCCACCTTGTCCCGTTCGCTGTTCTTGTGGAGTGTCATTGCGCTTTCGGCCTGTGACCCCGGAGTGTCCGGAGGAAACCCGTCACACTTTCCACCCAGTGGTCCTGAGACTGTTTTGGCCGACGGGCCGCTAGACGTCGACTACGGCGCCGTCGTGGCGCTGTGGTCGGGGTGTCACGACGTGCCAGGTCTGGACTTTGCCCGAGTCCTGGACCTGGACCTCTACCCACCGGCAACCCTGGACTGCATTCAGAAGGCCAGCACCTGCGAGCAGGTTCGGGAATGCGCCAACGACCGGGTCGAGATCGGAACATGTGGCTTCGAGTCGACATGCGACGGGAGCACTCGCGTCTTCTGTAGCACGCTGGGAGACCAGCGCATTCTCCTGCAGCGGCGCGCATGCGACGGGCCGAATCCCGGTTGTTTCGCGACCGGAGAGGGTGCGGTCTGTGGCGCAACCTGGTGTGGCTTCGGGCGGGAGCCTGTCTGCGACAACGGTGTTGCCCGCAACTGCAAAGACGGCGTCGACCGCGCCCAGGTCTGCGACCGGGGCTGTGCCATCACGACCGATGAGGAGGGGATGGAGCAGGCGACGTGCCTGGTCGAAGAGAGCATCTGCACGACAGGGACCGTCGGATGGACCATGACGGGCTACCAGGGCAGCTGTCAGGGAGTCGACAGCCTGGTGGTTTGCCGGGCAAAACGTGCCGAGGTGCGGCAATCCTGCCCGGCCGCGAACATGTGCGGCTCAGAAAAGTGGCGGGGCTCCGAGGACATGCTGCGTTGTGGCAGTGCGTGCGTCCCCTCCTGCGATGCTGATGAGACCACGCTTCATTGCCCCGGCCATTTTTCCGGATCCTTCGATTGCGCGGCGGTCGGTGGGACCTGTGGGACGCCCGAGGGCAGCGGCGTGGCCCGATGCATCGTGCCGTAGGCTTTGAGTTGCATCCTGTGCAATGACCCTTTTGGTAGTGTTCGATTGTCGCAACAGCGGTCGGCACCGACCCTTCCCGCCAGACGCCTTCACTCCGCAGGCCGGGAGCGACCCTTGAACGCGACAGAAGTCAGGACCGTGTCGGAAGCATCTTCGGCCTCCGAGCCCGTGACCGTCGTCGTCACACGGCAGGCCCGTCCGGGTGCGGGCAGGCCTATGAAGGGTGGGTCCAACGACTCATCGAGGCAGCGACGCCGCTACCAGGATTCCTCGGAGCGCGGGTCCAGCACGGGTCCGCGGCGGAGGCGCTGCAGTACACCAGCGTCTTCCGCTTCGATAGCGTCGAGAACCTGCGCGCCTTCGAGGACAGCGACCTGAGGCGCCGCGCGCTGCTCGAGGTCACGGATCTGGTCGATGGCGACGCGGTCTGGAGCCGGCTGACGGGTCTCGAGGTCTGGTTCACGCCGCCGGCGGGCACGGTCGTCCCGCAGCCGTCGCGGTTCCGCATGGCGCTGGTGTTGGTGGCGGTGGTCTACGGGCTCGTGATGTCCATCGGGCAGCTCGTCGGACTCGTCCTCGAGGGCACGCCACAGCAGGTTCGGCTGCTCGTGACGATCACCATCGAGGTCTTCATCATGACCTACCTCTTGATGCCTCGACTGACGCGCTGGCTGGCCCGCTGGATCTATCCGAAGAAGTGAGCTCGGCGTTGGGCCGAGAGCGTCCGTGGCCAAAGACATCGTTTGGCTGGTCTGGTCTCCTTCCGACAAGCCGCCTGTTTCGGCACAATGCCCATCCTACGGTCACGGTCACAGGCGGACGACGTGTCGACTTCGGCGGAGCCGGGGCGCGAGGATGTGTTCCTCGCGCTGTCCACAATGATGGGTGTCTCAGCGGCGGACGAGACTGTAGCCGGCGAGGCCATGTTGGACACTGTGGCCTTCCAGCGCGAGTTGGACGGACTCCTGAACCGCCTCACGGACTCGTTGGTGGGGCATGCGGGCGACACGGCCTTGGCGCTGGCCACACTGGATGGCGAGAACCCCTGGGACTGGCTGAACGGGCCCACCGTGGACCGTGCCGACGCAAAGGCGGTTGCGGACACGCTCGGAGGCGTCGTCCTCGCCGCCACGGTTGCCTCTTCGGACGCTGGCGTTGCCGCGTCCGAGCCGGCCACGGCAGACCTGCAACTGGGTTCGCTCACCCGAGAACAGGTGGGGCGCTACCGTATCGCCGCCGACGATGCCGAAGTCGGTCGCGGCGGCATTGGCCGTGTGGTTGCCGCCCTCGACGAGCATCTCGGGCGCGAGGTGGCGGTCAAGGAACTACGCCGTCAGGGGCCCGCCGGAGCGGGTCCGTCGGCTGCACAGATGCGCTTCGTCCACGAAGCCCGCGTCACCGGCCAGCTCGAGCATCCCAGCATCGTCCCAGTCCACGAGCTGGGACAGCGTGCTGACGGAACCCTCTACTACACGATGAAGTTGGTCCGGGGACGGACCCTGAGCGAGGCCGTCGGTCAGGCTGACGGCCTTCAGGGACGACTGGGCCTGCTCGCGCACTTTCGGGACCTCTGCCAGGCGGTGGCCTACGCCCACGACCGCGGCGTCATCCATCGCGACATCAAGCCGGCCAATGTCATGGTGGGCGAGTTTGGCGAGACGGTCGTTCTGGACTGGGGCCTGGCCAAGATCGTCGGTTCACCGGAACCGCCAGCGACCGATGAGGCGGACGCGACAGACACCTCGTCGAGCAGCAGCGGACAGCGCCCCATCTCGGCCTCAGGGCGAAGCGACACCCAGTACGGCCAGGCGCTGGGCACCCCGTCGTACATGAGTCCCGAACAGGCGCTGGGCGAGCTGGAGCAGCTGGGCCCCCCGGCCGATGTCTGGGGGCTGGGGGCGGTCCTCTATGTGTTGCTGACCGGGCGCCCTCCGCACGTCGGCACATCTGTCACCGATGTCCTCCGCCGCGTGGCCTCCGAAGACGTGCCGGCGGTCCATGAGCACGAACCCCGCGCACCGGGTGAGCTGGTGGCGATCTGCCAACGGGCGCTGAGTCGGGACATCGGGGCGCGTTATCCCGACGCAAAAGCACTGGCCCAGGAGGTCGAGGCCTACCTGGTGGGTCACCGCGTGGCGGCCTACCAGTACAGCTCCATGGAGCTTCTGCGCCGGTTTGTCGCGCGGAACAAAGCGCTCACTGCCGCTGTCGCCACTGCGCTCGTGGCGGTGGTAGTGGGCTCGGCCTTGCTGTTCGACGCTTGGCGCGACGCCGACACCCAGCGGGTGGCGGCCACCGACAACGCCGCGGAGGCCAAGCGTCAGGCGAAACTGGCCGAGGGCAACGCCAAGAAGGAAGCGGCGGCCAACCTCGAAGCTCAGAGGGCGGCTACCGAAGCCAGCAACCGCGAGCGTCAGGCCCACGCGAACCTGGCGACGGCCTTGGCCGAGAAGGCGCAGCGACGGCTTGGTCAGGGCGACGCCAACGCGGCGCTCATGTATGCCGCGGCAGCGATCCGCGAGAGCCCAGTGACCCCCAGGGGACCGTACAACTCCGGTGGAGCCGTGGACGACTCGGACGGTGCGAGGGCGGTGCGCCTCTCACTGCGCAGCACCTGGGCCCAGGCCGGTCGTCGCGCGAGCATCCGCCTGGAACGCGTCGTGGAGTCGCCAAGCCGAACCCGGGATATCGCGGTCGCTCCATCGAGGAAGCTCTTCGTCCTTGGTCAGGGCAACGGCACCCTCGAGCTGCGCGACGTGGCGACCGGCACGCTGCTGCGCACAACACCTTCGTCGTTGGCCGCGTTCCAGAGGTTCAGTTGGCTGGACCCGACGACGCTGGCCATCATCGGTGATGACAATGAGGTGCGCTTCGAACGTGCCTCGGACGGCATGAGGGTCAGCGCCCCGCTGCGCCCGTTTCCCAGCCGCAGCGAAGTGCTCGTCAACATCGAGGCAAGCCCGGACGGCCGCCACGTCGCCGTCGGCACCGAGTCCCGCGTCGGGATCTGGCGCATGGCCGATCGCAAGCTAGTCGCTCAGAAGAAACATGCGGCGCCGTACCAGATGGTGTGGTCCCCAGACAGTCAACGCTTGCTGGCTGGCAGCGGATATCATGGGCCCGTCCTCCTCGGCCTCGATGGCAAGGCCACCAGCTGGCCCGCGCACGATGGGATGGTGCCCCATGTGGCGTTCTCACCAGACGGACGTTTCATCTCGACGTGCGCCCCGTCCGACGGGGTTCGGACCTGGGACGCCAAGACGCTGAAGCTGGTCCACCAGTGGCGTCAGGTGGGAGGAATGCGACTCCAGTATCACCCGACGAAGCCTCTGCTGGCGGTGGGGGTCGAGCGGGAGGTGGCGCTTTTGGATACCAACACGTTTACGGTGGTGAATCGCTGGCTGGCGCACACCAATCGGACGGTCGTGGTTCAATGGGCCGACGGGGATCGTCTGGTGACACGCGGGCACTACGAGAAAGGCGCGTTGGTGTGGCGCATGACCGCCACGGCGGACCATGAGCGGCTGGGACCCTTCGTCGCCAATGTCACCGCCGTACTCGCTGGCAAAGACGGAACCCTGTACGTGGGAACTGTGGACGGAAGGGTGGAGGCCACGTCTCCAGGTGGCTCCACTGCTACTTATGGTGCGCGTGGAGTGATGGGCGAGATCGAGGCCGTTGCAGCGTCACCCGACGGGAGCAGATTGGTGGCCCTGGACCAGCAGGCACGCGTGCAGTTCTGGGACCGCGGAGGCAAGCTGTTGGAGTCGGCCAACATGCTGGCCCCCAACATCGACCGGACGGTGCGCTCGGTGGTTCTGGAGCCCACCGCCGATGGGTCTGGCGTGTGGGTATGGCACCCCTACTTCCGATGGATTCGGCGGATGTCCTGGGAGGGCAAGGTCCTCGAGACCGTGCGCTTCACGGGCATCGACGTAGCCGTTGGGGCTCCACGTCACTCGGGCCTCCTGCCCAAGGGGGACCTGGGCGGCCGCGTCGTGGTCTTCGACATCCACACCGACACCGTGGTCAGCGCGGTGGATGTGGGCGATGTACCTGCGGTCGTGGAGTCCTCACGTGACGGACGCCATGTGGCGTGGGTCGGCATCCGGGGCAGCGTGGGTGTCGTCGACGTCAAGGCAGGTCGGGTGCTCTGGCGGAGGTCTGAGCGCCGTCGCGACGTGCCGGCCAGCGTGACCTGGGTCGAGGATGCGGAGCCCAGGCTGCTGGTCCACCTGGACGCCAATACGGCCTTCCTTCTCGATGCGCGCACCGGCCGCGCCCAGGAGTCGTATTCGGAGGCCACTGGACGGACCTCGGTCACCCGCGCCTTTGGCGGCTGGTTGTACGAAGGACGACGGCGCTATGTGGTCCGCACCCGGCCCGGCCGGAACCCCTGGGGTCGGGCGCCATCCGAGCTGCTGGACGCAGCGTCCGCGCAGACGGGGCTCACCCTGAAGGGTTTGTCGCTGGAGCCTGCGGCCGTTGCCATCCGCCACGTTGATCCCCACCGAGGCATGACTCACGCCCTGGACCTCCGCAGGTCGCGCACACAGGGTGGAGCCATCGAGGGGACGGCTCGTGTGTTTCGGGGAGGACCGCTTTCAGCGGGAACCGCCGAACTGATGGACATCGCCACAGGCCGATCCCTCTTGACCACTTCCGTGGACGCCAAAGGGCAGTTCCGCTTCGACGTGACCGGTCTGGGCGACCAGAAGCCCCCGTTTGGCATACGGGTGCGGGCTGGGGGCGACGTCGGCTGGACCCTGAATCCGCGGATCCGGCCCGGGCGCGCTGGCGTCGTGGCCTCCCTGCTGTCGGAGCGGAACATGCGGATGTACAGCAAGGGGCTGGGTCTGAATTGGCCCAAAGGAACGGCCCTGGTCGGGGGCAGCATTCACTGGGGGGACTTTCGCTCGCCGCAGGGCGGTCAGGGTGTGGGCTGCGCCACAATCCAGGCCCCGGCCGGCGTACACGTGACCTACATCGACGCCAAGGGCCGACCTCGCAAGGGAGGAACCGATGACGCCGGGCTCTACATCGTGACCGGTGTGCCGCTGGGCAAGCCCGTGCGGCTGACGGCGACGGTGGGGGCGGCCCAGGCCTTCGTGGACCTACCACCGCTGAGCAAGGGGGAAACTGCGCTGGCGCTCATCCCGTTCCACAAGCGAGACTTCCCCAAGCACCCATCGCCGACGTCCTGCGATTAACGCGGGCCGCCCCCTTGGCGCCTCAGCCGAAGCAGCGTTGGCCGCCCTGGACACGGACCGTCGTGCTGGTCGAGCCCACGCCTTCGACATCGACCTGTACGTCCAGGTCGAACACCTTGTCCTCGCAGTCGATGGGCGAGGACGGGACGATGACGTAGATGAGCAGGGTGTCGCCGCAGCGGAAGACCACCGGCTGGGTGGCGTCCACTTCGGGCACCCCGTCGATGGCGATCTGGGCGCGGACGTTGCCGCACGTCAGGTCGTCGGCGCCGTCGAGCTGGACGCGGAACTCGAACATCGGGCTGCCCTGACCGCCCCAGATGAGCTCGATCATCTCATCGGCCTGAAACGCTCGGAACGGCTCGTTGGTGACGGGGCCGACTGCCACCGTCGCGCCACTGACGGTGCCCGAGAACGGGGCGGAGCAGGCCTCGGACAGGGGCGGTACGGTGCAGCCGCCGCCCAGCGCGGGCTCGCACATCGTCGAGACGGTGAAGGTTCCGTCGGTGCACTCGGCGGTGTGGACCGTGCCGATGGGGTCGTTGGGCACCGGATAGGGGCAGCTCAGCGTTCCGGAACAGGCTGCACCGATGTGGGGTAGCTCCGTGGGGCATTCGGTGGCGACGTCGTCGCACGAGACCGGGCCGGCGTCTTCGGTAGCGTCGCTGGTGCTGGAGTCGGTGGTCGCATCGGTGGGACCGGCATCTGGGCCGCCAGCGTTGGGAACGCTAGGTACCGAGGCGCTGGAGGTGGCCAGAATCCCGGTGTAGTTGGGCTTCGGGAAGGCGATGTCACCGCCGGCCGTCCAAAGCCGCCCGCTGGGGTCCTGGAAGATGGCGTGCAGCGAGTCCGGTGTGTTCAGGTCGGGCTCTTCCCAGACGCCGTCGGCCAGACGGCCGGTGAAGCCGTAGTAGCCGCTCACCAGCACGGGCTCGCCGGGCGCGGTCCAGACGCCCTGCAGAATCTGCGGCGCGAACTCGGGCAGGTCCTGCTCGGTCCAGGCGGTGCCGTCGTAGTGCAGCAACACGGCTTTGGCCCCGCCGCCGACAGCCCACACGTCGTCAGGTCCTCGGCCGGTGACGGTGAACAGCATCGCGCTGGTACCGGTGTCCATGGCGGTCCACGACGCGCCGTCGAAGCGCATGACGAAGCCGTTGCTGCCCACGATCCAGACATCGTCGGGGCCGCTGCCCCACACCTTGAACAGGCGCTTCTGCCCGGTGCGCTCCGCCAGTAGCGGGATGTCCTGGCGTACGAACTGCGTCCCATCGAACCGCAGCACCACGTCGCCTTCCTGGGTGACCCCATCGGGCGCGTTGTCGAAGGGGCCGCCGACGGCCCAGCCATCGGTGCCGCTGGCCAACCAGGTCCCGTACAGCGTGGTCCCCGCGGGACCTCCCGCAACCTCGGTCCAGGTGCCGCCGCGCTTCATCCAGGCTGCGCCAGCGTCGCCCACCACCAAAACCGTGTCACCGGCGCCGTGGACCCACCAGAGCTGCTCGCCCGCCGTGGGCTCGTCGTGCGACCAGGTGCTGCCGTCGAACCGCAGCACCAACGGGCGGCCGGGCTCGCCGCCCACAGCCCAGATATCGTCCGCCGCAGGGCCCCAGACCGAAAACACCGCGCCGCCTTCGATGGCCGGGCCCACCATGGTCCACTCGATGGGGCCTGCCGGGGTGGGCGCGGGCTCGGTCGGCGTGCTCTCGGGACAGCCGAGCAACGCGGCGCTGCAGGCGGCCAGAAACGACAAAGCGGCGATAGGTAGCGTGTGCATCCCGCTACGCTATCGCCGCCTGTTCATCGCTACAACCGGGGGCGTGGCGACTACTTCTTCTTCTCGGCCTCGCGGAGCTTCTTGCGGCACTCACGCATGCTCTTGCGGTTCTTGCTGTAGGCCTCGATGAGGTCCTTGGGGGCGTCGCTGCGCTTGGGGTACTTGCCCTCCAGGCCCTTCTCCATGGCCTTCCACTTGTCCTTGACGCCGTCGTAGCACTTCATGTCCTTGCACTCGCACGCTTCCTTGGCGAGGGACTCCATCTGACCCTTCTCGCCGCCGCCGCACGCGGCTACGGAGAACACGAACGCGACCATCATCAACGTGGCCTGGAGCTTTCTCATCGGTCTTCCTCTTGCTGTGGCTCTTCGGTTGGTTTGGCCGCAGCGAGCCGCGGACACGGTCAGGGGACCCGGCCAACAGAGGCTTGTCAACCGCACCCCGGGACGCTAGCGCCCGCGCCCCGGCGTCCTGGTGGTCTACGAGTGGTGGGACGAGGGCACCGCAACAGGTCGGCGGGCTCTGCGGCTGAGGAGGTTCAACGGTCTTGGCCTCATTCCCGGCGTAGCCAAACCACCTCGGTGCTCAACCAGTATCCGCTTCGGTTGCTCTTGAGCAGCGAGCCCAGCCCGGCCGTTCTCAACTGTCGAATCGTCACATACAGGCGGTTCTTCAGGACATCGGGAGACACGCCGGCGCCCTCCGGCCACACCGACTCGGCGAGGGCATCACTGCCGATGGGCCGTCCGGGCGATTCCAACAGTTCCGCCAGCAGGCGCGCCAACAGCCGAGCGGGGCGCTCTCTCGCTGACAGGTCCACTTCCCTCCCGTCCATCAGGCGAAGCCAACGTCCGTCCAACGAAAACGCGACCTCGGCCAGCTCCTGATTGGCGGTGATGTCCATCAGGGCCACGAGATCGTCCATCCGCATCAGCAGCAGATGCGCCGCAAGCGCGTCCGCCGGGCGTTCGGCCTTTGCCCGAAGCGCGCGGCACGCGCGACGCAATTGACGGGCCTGCGGCGCCAGCCCTCGGACCTCTTCCCTGGCCCCCAGCCCCTCGAAAAGAGCGAGCGCGCCTTCGACAATGACATCCACGTCCGCCGTCCCAGGAGAAGTCTTCGCCCAGTGCTGCCGGGCCGCACCAACGTCGCCGGTGGCCGCGCAGACCGTGGCCAGCAGCGCCACACCAACCCCCGGCAACGCGTCATCGCCTGTCTGCAGGAGGGTCTCCAGGGTGTCGCGCGCCCGCTCGAGCTCACCCTCCGCAGCATCCAGCATCGCGCACTCGAACAGCGCGCGATGGAGCAGCCCGTCGCGCTCGAGGAAGCGCGCTATCGCCAGCGCCTCGGCCAAGCGTTGCCGTGCCTGCTCCGTCGAGCCTTTGTGCGCGAGCGCCAACAACGCCGTCACCTGGGCCACCAGGTCGCCCGCTTGGACCGCCGTATCCAGGTCGCAATTGGTCTGGAGTTCCGCCACCGGAGACACGCCGGCTTCAACCGCGGCACTCCACGGCAACGCTCGTGCCGCGCGGCGGAGCACCGCCCCTGATGCTCCGCCGGTGGTGAGGTTCTCCCACTCCTCGGCCCACTCCGCGACGCTGCGGGCGCGCGACTGCTCGAGCCAGTCCAGGTGGTCTCCAAGGGCCGTGGTCTCCAAGGGGGCCCTTCGTCGAACGAACTGAGTCACCAGCGGATAGACACGTAGCCTTCTGCGTCGTGGCGTCACGCCTACGGCCGCCAAGCGCGATGGTTCCCACATCACGAGGTTCCGCGTGGCGAGCGCTTCCACCGACGCCAGCGTCTGACCCTTCCGCTGCAGAAGCGCTTCCAGCCCTTCCGACGAGAGCCCGGCGGGGAACATCGCCAGTGTCGTCATGAGCGCCCTCGCCTCGTCGTCCAGTTGCTCCCAGGACCACGCAATGGCGATCTCCAGCGACCGGTGATGCTCTGTGGATGGGACCTCCGCTGACGCCGCCTCCACCATGGAACCTCTTGCGGCCATCCGGTCTGCCAGCTCCCCAGGCGTCAACAGCGTGTCGCTGGCCCTGCGCGCGGTCAGCCCGATGGCCAGAGGGTTGCCCCCCAACTGGCCCACCAATCTACCGATGGCGCCTCGTGCCGTCGTTGTCGACCCCACCGGCAGCGTCAACGCACTGCGCGCGTAGAACAGTGTGAGCGCATCTTCCGGCGGCAGCGCGGACACGACCTGCTGTCGGGCGATATCCCAGGGCGCCGCGTCCCGAGTCGTGACGAGGATGGTCGTCCGTGTTGCGTCGCGCCGCCATTGCTTCGCCAGCCGGGCGACCAGGGGACCCACCGGGTCGACGTTGTCGAGCACCAGCAGCACTTCGCCTTCAGTCGCCAGCATGTGGCCCACATCACTGGCGGAGGGGGCGGTTCCGCCGGGCGTCACTCCCACGACGCCCGCAATCGCGACCAGGACCTCATCAGCCTGCCGGCACTCGCCCAGGTCGACGCACCACACCGCGTCGGGTGGGCGGTGTTGACTCGGTGCGTCCCACAACATCCGAGCGAACCGCCGCCCGAGTGCGCTCTTCCCCACACCGGGCGGTCCCACCACTGCACGCAGGGGCGCTCGGTCGTACCAGGCCGATTCGAGGGCGTCGATGTCGCCCTGGCGACCGACAAAGATGGTGTCGGAGGGCGGGATGTTGCAGCGTGGCGCAGACAGCGATGCCGGCCTCGGAAACAAGGGTGCCGCCGTCGTTGCAACGGCCACCAGGGCCAACGGACCGCCCATCCATGGGAGCACCTGCAGGCCAACCGGTGTGACACCGAGTCCTCGGTCTGCCAACAGGGCCTGATCCTCGGGGCCGAGACTTTCGGCGTCGGACAAGGCGATCCCTGCGCGAGCAGCGAGCGCGAGCGAAGTGGCGAGCGTGCTGGAGGCGCGGGTAACTCCGACCATGGCGCCATCCTTCAGGCTGGACGCCAATCGCTCTACAGCTTGGGCCAGCCCGGGGTCGATGTGCGCCTCGATGGCGCCCGAGGGGCGGCGGATGACTACGAAGACTTGATTCATGGCGCCTGCGGGCCTCCAGCAGACGGCAGGTTGAGCCAGACGTAGCGGGCGCCACCGGCCGGATCGACGAGGCTCAGTAGCCCGCAGAAGCCGCTCTTTGTTGGATGGAGCGTGAGGTAGGACCGCATGGTTCTGGGCGACTTGCCTGCAAGCCAGTGGTCCTGCACCGAGTGGGGACCGCTTCCGACGAAGCGCTTTGGAAAACGACTCGCCAATGGGGTCACCGCGCCGCCGGCGTTGGGCACTGCGAGCTCGAGCAGAAACGCCTCTGCGCCCGCCGGGCGCAGCTTCGCGGTGGAAACACGCGCCTCGTGGGTCAGGCCAAACCCCTGAACAATCGCCCCCGGGGCATCGGGGCAGACGGTCCCGAGCCCGTCCGCTCGGGGCACGATGCGACGGCCTGTCTTTCGGAAGTGCTTCAGGATTTCGAGGCCCTTGAAGCCATGGTGGCGGCTGTCGAACCTCGTGCGGGCGACGTCGCGGGCCACGATGGGGGCCACGACGACCCGTTGCAGCTTGAACGGACCCGCCAGCGCCATTCGCAGGCAAACGCGGTGCCTGTGGAGCTCGATGACGGTGACTTCCAGCGAGCTTCCATCGGGCGCTGCTGCGCCGGTCATCGCCGCCAGCGTCTTGCCGCTGTGTCCCTCCCAGTCGAACCGGGCGCTGCGCATCGCGCCACGGTACGGGCCCCCCGCATACACACCGCCACGATCACGCAGTACCAGTGAAGCGGAGAAGGTCCTGCGGTAGTCCCTTGGCCCGCTCTCCAGCGCGGCGTCGAAGTCGTCGTTGGGCAGCACGATGGTCAAGCCCGCTTTGTCGGGCTGCCAGGCCGCGGCCGGGAACGTTTGGGCGCCCGGACGCAAGCGGCACGGGTCCAGCGGCGTCGCGGGCGGTTTGGGCTTCGGCCTGGGCGGAGTGGCAGCGGTTGGCGCCGCCGGCGTCGGTGTCGCCGCGACGGCTTGACGCGGGGCGAGGCTCGACCCGACGGGGGTGGCGGGACCCTTCCCCGAGGCCTGGGGCGATGCCGCTCGAGGAGGGTCGGCCACCGTCTCGGGCGGGGTGCGCACGTCCTCCTCGCTGGCGGCCGTCGTCGTCGCCACATGCGTCGGAGGAGGCGGGGGCATGAATGGCGGCGCCTGTGCTGGCCCGGAGGACCCGGCGAGCGCTGCCACCCCAGCCACGCTGACCAGCGATCCAGCCAGCAGTAACCACCGCCAGCGTGAGGCTTTGCGGCGGGTCGGCGTGTTCGGAGCGTCGCGTCGCGCCACCACGCCATCCAGCATCTCCAGCGCCTCCGCCGCGCTGGCGAAACGGGCCTCGGGAGCCTTTGCGATGCATCGCTCGAGGACCGGCCGCAACCAGGTCGGCACCTCCGCGGGCAGCGTGTGGGCAGCGCCACTTTGGTGCTGTGAGACCATCTCCAGGGGCGCTCCGGCGACCATCGGGGTGCCGGTCAGCATCTCGCAGAAGACAAGCCCCCACGAGTAGAGGTCACTGCGTGCATCCAGCGTCCCGCCGCTGAAGCGTTCCGGTGGCGTGTAGGCGACCTCTCCGAGAACCTGACCATCGCCCGTCAGCGGTTGGTAGCTGCTGGTTCGCGCCTCGACAAGCAGCCCGGCGACGCCAAAGTCCTCGAGCGTCGCGCGCCCGGACGCCACCCGAATGGTCTCGGGGCGAACGTCCCGGTGTACGACGCCGAGCGTATGAGCGGCATGCAGGGCATGCAGCACGTGTCCCATGATACGCGTGGCCTCGCCGACATCTCGGGCCTGCGCGTCCCCACGGTCCAGCACCTCGCGCAAGCTGGCCCCGCCCGTGTGCTCGACCACCGCATAGCGTCCGAGGTGGGCCTGCTCGCCCTGGTCGAGCAGGCGCGGGATGTTGGGGTGGGCCAAGCGTGCCGTCTGGGCGATCTCGCGCTCGAACCGGCCGACCTTCTCTGCCCAACCCGAGTCGGTGTCGTCGTCGGCTCGCTTGAGGAGTTTGACCAGGACGGGCTGTCCTGTGGCTTGAAGCTCCGCAGACCACACCGCGCCAAACCGGCCCTGGCGCAGCGGATGCATGAGCTCGTAACGACCGTCGACCAGGTCGCCGCTGGAGGCGGGGGCGTCCACGGTGCGACCCTACACAACGCTGGCGAACTGTGGCCAGGCCACCTGCTGCCGGGCTACCCTGGATGCATGAAACCTGGGCCCAGTCTCGCAGTCGGCGCCGTGGTGGATGAGCGCTATGTCATCGACGAGGTCATGGGGCGGGGTGGCTTCGCGGTGGTCTACGGTGCGACCGCGATACGCACGGGTCAGCCCGTGGCGTTGAAGCTCCTGCGGGCGGCGTCCAGGGACGAGCCGGGCAGCGATACCAAGCCGCTGGCGCGGTTCGAGCGAGAGATTCGGCAGATCGGGCGGCTCAATCATCCCCATGTGGTCCGGCTCCTGGACCAGGGGGCGTTGCCCGATGGGTGCCGCTACGCCGTGCTGGAGCGGCTCGAGGGGAGGAACCTGTCCCAGCTGCTGAGGCAGGATGGCCAGCCGCCATGGGCGCAGACCCTGGAGCTGATGCGGCAGGTCGCCGACGCGCTTCGGATGGCCCATGCGCTGGGGATCGTCCATCGGGATCTGAAACCGTCGAACATCATGGTGACGGCGTTACGCCCCCGGCCCCACGCGGTGGTGCTGGACTTTGGTATCGCCGGCCTTCTGCACGCCGCGCGGACCACCAACTACCGAACCCTGACCACCAACGACAATCTGGTGGGCAGCTTGCCTTACATCGCGCCAGAGCGTTTTGGCGGCGGGGAGCTGACTCCTCAGAGCGACATCTATGCATGGGGGCTTGTCCTGATCGAAGCGCTCACTGGGCGTCGGGCGGTGACGGGAGCGGATCCCATAGCGATCGCCAACGCCCACGTGCTTGCCACCCCCATCGCCCTGCCGCGAGCCATCAAGCGCGACAAGGCCCTGGCTGGGTTGATTCGAGGGGCCGTGGCCAAATCCCCGTCGGACCGTTTCCCCGACATGGGCGCGTTATTGACCGAGCTGAAGCCGGTTCTTCGACGGGCCCGCGGTGAGGCCGCAGCGTCGCCCGGTGGGGTCACCAGCGGTGAGGCGGACACACAGCCCCAGCGGCCCTGGTGGCGCATTCTGGGCGGGTCCGACTGACTAGGGTCACCCGCGTTTAAGGCTCGAGCGGCACCGTTTAAGCGAACCCGTCGCTAAGGTCCCGTCAGCCACCCACCACCATCGGCCGGGCGCCCAGCGGGGCCTGGCCGGCGACCTCATGGACCAGCGCCGTCGCAACGGCGAGGAGCCTCCGCATGTCCATCTACGCCAACAAAGCCGAAGCCAACCCGCCCACCATGTCGGTACCGCCGGAGATGCACCAGAAGGACCGCCGCTCGGATGGCCCGTTGCACTTCTTCGGGCCCGGGCCTCTGGCGATGCCCGGTGAATACGATGGACCCATGGCGCGGGACCTCAAATCCGAGGCGGCGGAGGGGATGCTGACCGACAAGTCCAACGGCGGTGGGGAGGCGCGGACCAACGCGAAAGCATCGATCGCCGCGAGGCAATGGTTCGATACCCGGGCTCCCGAAGTCCGGCGTCTGGCCCAGGACGCGCTGGCCCGAGTCAATGGCCCCATTCGACAGAAGGCTCTGGCCGCGGGACAGCGCGCCATGCGCAAGCTGCAGGCATTCGTCGGTCGTGAGAACGAGGAGATGATCAATCGGTTCGCGGCGGACTACATGGCCCCCGTGGTCGACACGGCTGTCGGCGCCATGGCTCCAGGACCTGCGGGGATGGTTGTGGGACTCCTCGTGGGAGAACTGCGCGCATACCTTCAGGACGGAGACCACGAGCGAAGCCTGGCCCAGAACGCCGAAGCCGTTGCCCTGTCTGGCGGGGGCAGCGACGCGATCCTCGGCGCGATGTTCGACGGGTTCTGCGTGAACCAGGGCATGATCGCCAGGCAGGTGGGCCAGATCGAGCTCAAGACCAATGATCCATGTGGGCCCGCGACCCCCGAGGCCATGGTCACTGGCGCATCGGTCGCCGCTGCAGCCGGGCCGATCGCAGGCGCGGCAGCAACGGCGGCCGCGAGCGCAGCGAGGCCTGGCCCAACGAGCCCAGAGGGGTGCAACCTGCGGGACGCGCCGGACGACCCCAGGTTCATTTGGCAGGCCATGGAGGCTCGCGAGCAGTGTGAGAGCCTACTGCTCCGGGTCCTGGAGAAGGTCGAATCCCTGGGGCGTTGGGCTGATGGACTCGCCGCTCGCTTGAACGGGGCCATAGACACCCACGTGATCGGCCCCTACATCGTTCACGCCTCGGAGGGCGCCCCGGTCTTCAGGGCGAGCGTGACTCAGGATGGCGCGTTCAACTACGTGAACGCCACTGGACCGGCCGGGAAGGTTTCGACGGAGACCTACGGCTGGCTCCTGGACAAGCACTTCCACCAGCTTCCGCGCGAGACGCTGATGGAGATTACGGTGCATCAGCGGGGCCCCTTCAAGGTCTCATGGCGGCCCAGGTCGGCGGTACCGCATGGCTCCAACGCGTCGCGGATCCCGGCCTGGATGGCGCATAAGATCAACAACCAGCTGACCCGTCAGAGCCTGCGCCAGCTGAGCCGCTAGTCACTGACCTGCGCCGAGTCACCGGCCTTCGCCGGATCTGTCATGTTTTCAACGACATGAGTGAAAAGTGTGGCCAGGTGGTCATCACATCGATATGTGACGACCGTTATGAATGCCGTACACACATTGTCGAGCCTCGCTTCCTGCGCGGCTCTGGTCCTTGGTGGATGCGCTGGGCCGGGCGCCGGTCCCGGTGCCGGAACGACGGTCACCGGCGCGGCCGACATGCAGGCCTTCCCGACCACCGATTTGGGAATGGCGGACGCGGCTGCGCCCGACGCCGGGCCGCCCTCGGAACCGGACGCTCCGGCCGAGCCGGATGCGGGTCCCGAGACCGTCGAGGCTCCGCCGGCGGTCACGCCCACCGCGGACTGCCCCGGGGGCTGCGACGACGGTGACGCTTGCACCGAGGACGTGTGCGACGCGGTGCTGGGGTGCATGAACTACCCCATCGAGGGGTGCTGCGTGCCCGACTGCGCCGGCAAGTCCTGCGGCAGCGACGGCTGTGGCGGGGTCTGCGGCGAGTGTGGCCTGGGCGAGAGCTGTGTTCCGCCCGGTGTCTGCGAGACCTTGGGCTGCGTGCCGGACTGCACGGGCAAGGAGTGCGGTGACAACGGCTGCGGCGAGAGCTGCGGCATGTGCCCGTCAGGCTGGACCTGTGACTCCGCCGGGATGTGCGAGCAGGACGCATGCGTGCCCAGCTGCGGTGGCGCCCAGTGCGGTGGCGATGGCTGCGGCGGCAGCTGCGGAACCTGCCCCGGCAGCTTCCAGTGCCAGAGCGGGACCTGTGTGGACACCAGCCCCCCGGTCGCAGGGAACGGCAACACCTGCCAGTCGCCGTTCGTCATCAGTGCAGTGCCGTTCACGACGAGCAACGACACCACCGGCGCCGACAACAACAGTTGGTTCGAGAGCGGCGATTGCCCGGGGGTGTCGCTGGGCAAGGGTGAAGGCTCCCGGGACCAGGTCTATAGCATCACGGTCGCCCAGACGGGGGACTACCGAATCGACGTCGACAGCGAGTTTGGCTACGACGCCGTGGTCTACGTCGCCAGCGGGTGCCCGGGCCTGGCCACCAGCTGCATCGCCGCCGTCGACGATTCGGCCAGCGGCCTGGAGACCTTGTTCGTCAGCCTCTCCGCCGGGGTGCCCTACTTCATCGTGGTGGACGGCTGGGGCAACGTCCTCGACGAGCACGGGACCTACACCCTGTCGGTCCAGATGCAGTAACCTCCGGGCTCCTCAGGCCCCAGCCAGGTTGCCCGCATGAACACCACTCTCCTGTCATCCCTTGTCGCCTTGTCGCTGGGCGCTCTGGCGCTGCTCGCGCCGAGCAGTGCCCGTCCCTGTGACTGCGCCGGTGGCACCCCTGCGACCTATGTGAAGGGCGCCGACACGATCTTCTTTGGCCGGAGTCAGGCGTCGACCTTCGACAGCGTCGGCAAGCAGACATACGACGTGCTGCTGGGTATCAAACACAAAGGCGGGACGTTGGGAGCGACGTTCGAGCGGAAGCTGCCCAAGCAGGGGCTCTCCAACTGCGACGAACGCCACAAGGCGGGGCAGTACGTCCTGCTGTTCGTGCGCAAGGGCGACGTCAGCAGCTGCGATGGCAACGCACCGCTGGAGTACCTGCTGACCCATGGGATGGACATCTTCCTCGGGCAAGACGCCGGCAAGGCGCTGCGGACGAAACCCGACCTGGAGGCCTTCAAGCTGGCCTTCGAAGCCACGCTCAAGCCCTACCTCCACAAGCGGAAGACCATCCACGTCGTCTTCCCGCCGCTGTCGGGCAAGCGCTTCACCGTCGACAAGACGGGGTTCGTCTTCGTCAAGAAGGCCCCCGCGAAGAAGAAGCCGGTGGTCATGGTGGCCAAGGCTCTGCAGCGGAAGGGCGTCGTGTTCATCGACGCCCGCTTCGATGCGGAAGGACTCAGCCTTCAGACCATCAGCGGTCCCAAGCTCGCCGGCAAGCCAGCGGTCATCTGGGCGAAGAAGGTGGCCGAGCGCTGAGGGTGCCCGCTCCGCTCGTGCGGTCGGACAGGTGGTCCGCCATGGTCTCGACCAAGAGGGTGAGGGCCTCATCAGTCAGACGGCCGTGTAGGTCCTCGACCATCATGACGTCGCGACCGAGCTGCGCTGATGCACGAACGTAGGTCCCTTGATTTTGCTTCTGCGTCCAACGGTACCGGGCCACACGGATGGAGAGGCGCCCCCACGCCACCAGCTTCTGGCGGTAGTCGACATAGCCGAAGCCGTCTTCGGGCTGCTCGCGCAAACCTCGTCCAGCTCCGACCGAAGCCTCTCTGCCCGGGAGGCCAGCTCAGGCGTCCTGAAACGCTGCACGCTCAACGTCACGAACTCCGGTCGCTGGAACAGGCGGGCCGCTGTCACTTGGTGGGCGGCCCCTCGGAAGCCGTCTGCAAGCTCTTCCAGTTCGTCCTCAGAAAGGTACGGGGCCCACTCGTCTCGGAAGGTCGCCTCGTCCAGGTCCCGGTCCGTCCCGGCCCGCCCCTCCCCGAGCATGCTGCGAAGCGTATCCCAGAGTGACGCCAGCTCGAGCGTCGGCTCGACCTGCTCAAAGAGCTTTCCTGGATGAAGTAGCTGCGACATCGAAACGGGCGGACTGTCGAGGACCTTTTCGGGATCGATTCCGTGGGCCTCGAGGGTCAGGAAGAACTGCAACCCTTCCTCGTATGTGGCGATCATCAGCCATCCGTCGGGTTGTTTCGACGCCCTCGAAAGACGCGCCAGTCGCATGGCGTTGTGCACTTCATTCCGACCCTGGTGAGCCAGAGCCAGGCGGGAGACCCACTCGGCGTGGCCCTCGACCATGGTGCTCAACACACGTTGTCGCTCCACATTGGACGGGTTCTGGAGCAACGAAGGGTGTCTCCAATGATCGAGGGCATGTACCAGCTCATGCGTGATCAGGTAGCGAAGCGCGTCGTCACGGGGGACACCGCGGGGTGGTGGTCGCTGCTCTCGCCTGATGAAGATGGCGCGCATCGTCGGGACATAGAGGCCGCCCAGCCGGTCGACGGCCAGGTCGACAGCCTTTGCCATTGTGCGCCGGGCCACCAGCTCGGTCGCTCCTGTGATGGCTATGGTTGGCGCCAATAGCCGTAGCGCGCGGCGCATGTCGGTCGGTTCGACCACCAGGATCGGGGGGAGGCCCCCCTCGAATGTGGCCCCCGTGACCGCTTCGATGGCAGCAGCCTGCTCTCGCGCCATTGCCTGAATGCGGTCGTCGTTCGTCTGTGGAGCGCAACCGACCAGATTCCATGCGGTGAGCACGACGAGGGCGAAGAGCGGCTGTCGATGGACGGCGTTCATGGCCGGTCGATTCAACGGCACTCGCTGTCGCCCGGGAACTGACACTCACTGACAATCCCCTCGGCGCTCACTGGCTGGACGCGGTGTACCTGCACACGCGCAAGCCGCGAGCCCCGACAACGCCATGGTGAAGTGGCTCGCCCGCCGCATCGAAGCCATGACTGCGGCGGTTAAGGCGGCTGACTGACGTCAGATGCCGAGGGCTTTGCGTCGTCGGGCCAGGCCCCGCTTGGAGACCTTCAGCAGACGGTGCGGCTCCACGCCCAACTGGGCCGCGCGCTCGATGCCCTCGGCGATGGCGATGGCGCTCATCCGCTCGGCGCGCTGCAGGCTCGGGTGGCTGTCCACCAGGTCGTTGAACGCCGGCCGGCTGATGCCCAGCTGCTCGGCCGCCTGGCCCAGCTTGTAGTCGCACGCCTCGAGCACCCGCTCCACCTCGTCGGGAGCGATGTCGCTGGGGCGGCGGGTGATGCGTGGGGCTCGACCCACTGGGCCCGCGGGCGTCGATGCGGACTGAGCGCGGCTCGTTGGCGGCAAGAGTTGTGCGATGAACGGGTCCGCCGGGTCCAGCCTCGACCGCGCCGCCAGTTGGGTCGCCACGCTCTTGAGCTGCCGGATGTTGCCCGGCCAGTCGTAGGCCGCCAGGCGCGCGACCAGCGGAGCGGGAAGCCACACGTCGCGCTCGGTCAACTCCGGCATCAGCAGGTGTTCACGCCCTTCTTTGGCCAGCTCTCCGAGCAGGAAGAAGATGAGCAGCCGGGCGATGTCGTCGCGGCGCTCTCGCAGCGGCGGGATCCGGATCTCGGATTGGGCCAACCGATAGTAGACAGGCGCCCGAAACCGTCCGTTGGCGATAGCGCCCTCGACGTCGGCGTCGGTGGCGCTCACAACCCGCGTGTCAGTCTTCTGGACCCGCTTGGCCCCGACGCCCTGGACCTCGCCGGTTTCCAGAACTCGGAGAAGGGCGGCCTGGACGTCGTCAGGCGTGTCACCCACCTCGTCGAGGAAGAGGGTTCCGCCGTCGGCGCGCACGAAGAAGCCGTCGTGGGCGTCGCGTGCCCCGCTGAAGGCGCCGCGAGCGTGGCCGAACAGCTCCGAGGCCGCCAGGGACGACGGAATCGCCGCCATGTTGGCGACGACGTAGGGACCGTTGCGTCGGCGACTGTTCTGGTGCAAAGCCGCTGCGACCAACTCCTTGCCGGTCCCGGTCTCGCCGCGGATCAGGACGGCCGTCTCCCGCATCGACAGCTGGGCGATCTGCTGCCGCACCACGTCGATGCCGTCGCTGTCGCCGATGAGACCGAAGTCGCCGTCCCGGGTCATGTGCTGGCCGCGCAGGTGCAGCAGCAGGGTGACGTGGCTTCCAAGCTCGAGCACCGTGCCGCGCTGGATGGCGTCGTCGTCGACCAGGGCGACCCCGGACGCGGGGTTCACCGGCGTGCCGTCGATGCTGACGGGCGTGCTCGTCTGCCGGACGTCGACCTCGACGCCGTTGCGTCGGAGCACCAGCTGGACGGGCTTGCGGCTGAGGAATGGCGTCAGCAGGGGACCGGAAGAGCTGCCCTGGAACTCCGGCTCCTTGCGGCTGATCGCCACCACGCCAGAGGTCGGTAGCCGAAACGTGTCGCCCACGCGTGAGGCGAGCGGATGTCCCAGCACGGTGAGGGTGCGGACGCCGCCCGCCGAGCTCGAACGGGAGGGGGCCGGCCCCGGCGCCAGAGTGTCGCTGTCGAGGATGCTGTCGTGTGTCACCGGCGCAGCATACCTCTTCGTAGCCATTACGTAGACCCTACGTAGACAACATGGTGTCAGTGGTAGTTCTGATCGGGCGGGTCTGGTGAAAGTCTATTGATTGCAGGCTTTTGCGGATCGTGGCTCGAGCTGGCACGGCCATTGCTCTCTGTTCTGGCGTCACCAACCACCACCGCCCAGACCGGGAGAGACACCATGAACCGCATCATCGTCACCATCCTCGCCGCCCTCATCACCCTGACCACGGTCGCTTGCGACGACGGCGCCCCGGACGCCCAGAACTACACGCTCGAGCAGAAGGCGCTGACCGATGGCGACGCCGAGCAGCAATGGAAAGTCGGCATCAAGACCGACGCCAACGAACCGTTGCAGAGCGCGATGCCCGAGGCCCCTGGCATCCCCGTGCAGATCGTCCTGCCCCTGGACCTGACCTGGACCCCCGACGTGTACACCACGTACGAGTTCGACAAGCTGCGCTCGGACGAGGTGGCGCAGGCCGGCGAGACGGTCAACGCCCTCCAGCGGGTCCCCGCCAAGACCCCGATGGTCACGACCGTCCAGGTGCGCGTCATGGACGCCGATGCCCGCCAGGTGTTCATCAACGAAGTGTTCCAGGTGCTCGCCGGGGAGCCGATGAACCTCTACCTCGAGGCGATGCTCGACCTGGACCTCAAGCGCGAGCTGATTGTGGAGATGGAGTGGCTTCAGCCCGAGATGGGTGGCCAGCTGCAGGCCGAAGGCGACATGGAGGTGGTGGTGCACAGCATGTGACGGACGGCCGGCAGCGCCGAAGCAAGCGGGGAGGGCCTTCGGGCTCTCCCCGCTTTGCGTTTGGCTGTGGCTTCAGAACCAACCGCTGACGCAGCGCGAGGTCAGGGGTCGTAGACGCATCGCTGCCCGGTGGTGACGGCCCGAGCCAGGTGGTCGGCGCAGGCGGGATGGTGCTCGCCAATGCCTTTGAGGGCGTGCTTGATGCGTCTCTGAACGTTGATGCGCGCCTTCTGGGCGGCGTCGTTTCGGCGTGGCTGTCCACTCAGGCCGGTAGCCCGGGCCAGTTCTGCCACCAGCGCCTCGCGTTCGGCGCTCAGCCTCTCACGACGGCCCAGATCCCCTCTGGCTACCGCCTTGTCCAACGCGTCATCGATGCGACTGAGGTGCTGTCTGTAGGCGATGGCAGCCTCTTCGTCGATCAGCGTCTCGCCCGCCCCTTCATCCGGTCGGCCCCCGTCCAGGACCAACGCCCGATGGGCCCGACCCGGCGTCTCCAGCAGCTGGGCGAGGATGCGCATCCCCTTGCTGTCTTTGATGCGTACCGACGTCCCCCGATAGCTCACGCACCACGCATCGCCATCCCGGACGGCCGTTGCCGACGTGGGTGGCGCCGTGACCAGAGCCGTGGAAGCCGCTGCCGCCTGTCGGCGAATCAGCGCCGCGTGGAGCACCAGCCCCGCCTGCTCCGCCTCGCGCAGGGCGGCCTGGAAGTGGGCCTTTGCCTCGGCATGTCGCCCTAGAGCCCGCGCCAACAGGCCAAGAACACGCCGTACGGGACCATCCGCGAAGAGACACGACATACCCCAACTGACGTGGTCGTCCGCTCGGCCCAGCAGCGCGTCGTAGAAACGTTGTGCCCAGCTCAGGTCCCCGAGCGAAGCCGCGATCTCGCCACCCACGCCCAGCATGGTCACATCCGAGCCCGTGACGGCACTCTCGAGGAGGGCCGCGGGCAGCGCGGGCGGTTGGTTGGACCATCGGGCGCGAATCAAACCCTCGAACACGCGGGCGAGCTCGGCGAAGAAGGACCCGGGGCGCACAGACGCTCGAAGCACCGCCAGGGCCTCATCGGTTCCCTCGTTGGTGAGCGCCGCCTCGCCGCAGGCCTGGGCGGCCAACGCCGGGCCACTGTTGGCGTCCGTGATCTCCGCGGCCAGTCGACGCGCTTCCCTTCGCTCCGAGCGGGCCGTTTCCACATCGCCGCGCAGCACCGCGAGCCCGGCCTGCAGACCATGCACCGGCCATCGATATCGGGGGTGCCCAAGGGTCTCGCTAAGTCGACGCGCGGTGTCGACGTGCGCCACCGCTGCGCGGGGGGCCCCCGACTCCAGCGCGTCCACGGCGAGCCGCAACGACGCCCGCCAGCTGGCCCCCGGCCGTCGCAGACGCTGCGCGAGCTCAAAGGTCTCCTGGTTCAGCGGGCGACGGATGGCGACCCGTTCGAGGTCCATCATCGTAGCGACGCCGGTGACGAGGCAGTCCAGCAGCGTCGCGTCGTCGCCGAGGGTGCGGGCCATGCCGATGGCCTCGGTCGCCATGGCGATGGGCCCCTCCGGAGGAGACGCGGGCTGCAGCGCCGCCGCCAGGCGTGCCTGTGCCCGCGCCCGGTGGGGGCTGGGCTCCGTCGGCAACAGCTCCAGCGCCCGCTGGAGCAACTGCACCAGCACGACGTCCGTCGTGGTGAAGACGAACACGGACCCGAGCTCCAACGCCAGCTCGGCGACTCGCACACCGTCGGTCTCACGGCCCACCTGCTCGAGGCACAGGGCGTTGGCGACCTCAGGCCGCCCTGCGTGCAAGAGTGCCCGGACATAGCGGCGACGCAAGAGGTGGTGGGCATCACCGGAACCCGCCTCCCTCAGCGCGTATGCGTAGTGGTCACAGGCTGCCTCGAAGGCATACCGCTCCAGGGCCTCATCGCCGGCGACGCTCGCGGCTTCACGGGCATGTTTGGCCTGGTCGTCGCCCGCCCGGCGCAGATGGTGAGCCCTGGCCTCTACCGTGGCCGCGCTCTCTGCGGCGACGGCATGCAGGGCTTGCCGTCGCGGGAGCGGCAACATCGCGTACACCGCATCCCGCACCAACGCGTGCTGAAATCCCCAACGGTCGTTGTTCACTGCCAACAAGGACGCCTGCCGCACCTCGTCGAGGGCCTCGTCGTCCAACTCGGCGCGGCCGGTTGGGCCCATCACCGCGACCCTTTCCAGAAGCTCCCGAGTTGCTGGGGTCAATCGGGCCAGCCGCGCCTCGATGGTCGCGCGGACGCTGTCGGGCAGGGGCCACGAGCGGGGGTTGCGCCTCGAGAGGCCGGGTTGGGCCCGCACCAACCGTGCAAGCTCCACCACGTAGAGCGGGTGCCCACCCGTCAGCTGCATGACGGTGTCGATGGCGTCGGTGTCCTTGCTTGGGTCCCAGTCGAACGTGTCGGCGACCAGCCCCCGTCCGAGTGGACGCAAGTCGATGCGTTGCGCCGCCGCGACGATGGGACCGACGGTGGCGGGCGATGCGCCTGCCCGATACGTCCCGACCACCATGATGGATGCTCCGACCAGCTGCCGTCGCAGGAAGTCCAGCAACGAGATGCTGGCCTCATCCCAAGCGTGGACATCCTCCAACAGCAACACGATGACACCGTCGCGGGCTGCGCGGCGGGCCAGCTGCGCGACCGCGTCGAAGACACGGAACCGCGCCTCGGCCGGGTCGGTATCGGCAGGCCCGGCGGTGGGTAGCTCGGGGACCACCGCTCCGAGCCACTGGGAGTGGTGTGGCAGGGCTTGCCGCAGCGCCTCCGTCGAATCGGTCTGGGCATCCGGGAGGCTGGCTACCAGACCGCGCACGACCTGGGTCCAGGGCCACAGTGGCGGCGCGCCGCCGGCTTCCCAGGCATGCGCCCAGACCGACCGGCAGGCGCCCCGATCCGCGAGGGTGTCGGCGAGAGCCGCCAGGAGGGTGCTCTTGCCCAGGCCGGCCGACCCCGCGACCAGCCAGACACCCCCGCGGCCACGTTCAGCCTGCCCGACGGCGTCGAGCAGCTGAGCCAGCTCCTGGTCGCGTCCCAGCATGGCTCCACTCCACATGGTCGGGAGTCTCGCGTGCCACCGCGGCGGTGTCGAGCGGTCGTCGGGGTGCGGTCGGGTCGACCGTCACGTCGCGGTAGGCGAGCATCGCCGGGACGCGCCGGGAAGCTCCGTCGTAGAAGCCATAGGCGAGATGCGGGAGCGTTCGGGGGTTCCGATACGTGCCGAACAGCATGTCGATGACGGGCAGGTCCGAGTAGTTCCAACGGTGCTCGCCGCACTGGTGATGGAGCATATGCATCTCCGGGCGGGCGATCAGGTAGCCGAGCCAATGCGGGGTCCTGAGGTTGGCGTGTTGGACGATGGCGAGGAGGTTGATGGCGGTGGCGGCGATGGCGACGGCCAGGGGATCGAGGCCCAGGACGCCGACGAGGCCGAGGCTGGTGGCCAGGCCGAAGCCGACCAGGTCGGTGGGGTGAAAGTGGAACGCCGAGTAGATGTCCATCCGCTCCGCGGCGTGGTGCAGCTGGTGCGACCGCCACAGCGGGGTGGCGGCGTGAAGCGCTCGGTGCCATGCGTAGATCAGCAGCTCGGCGACCAACAGACCGACGAGCGAGCCTCCGACCACGCCGGCGCCGGTCAGGTCGAGCAACGTGTGCTCGGCCAGCCACCCATCCCACAGGAAGGGCAGCGCGGTGGATAGGACGAGGCTGAAGCCGAACCAGAGTAACCCGCGCAGTCTCCAGCCGCTGATGCGGACCTGGCGGTACCCCGGGATCGCGGCGTCGGCGACGAGAAGGGCCGCGTAGCATGCAAAGAAGACCCACGTGAAGGGGTCGGTGAGGATGCTGATGATGACGTCCATGGTGATGCTCCTAGAGGGCGAAGGGATTGATGGCCTGGCGTGGAACCGGGCAGTAGTTGTGACGTAGGCCAACGGGGCTGAAGCCGAGTCGCTCCATGTTTCGCTGGCTGTGGTTGGGCTCTCCGGGCACGGCGACGCCGGTCTCGCTGAAGAGCCGGCGGCAACCCAGGTGGAGCGCGAGGCGGATGCGTGCTGACAGCAGCGCACCCTGGGCCCCGCGCCCGCGGTGGCTGAGCAGCGTCGAGGCGCCCGCGATGTAGCCCACCTCGCCGTGGACGAAGAGGAGGCTGGCGGCGACGACGCGATGGTCGGACTCTGGGTCGGTGGCTACGTGGACGTGCCAGTCGGGTCGTTGGACCAGCGGTCGCCAAAGCTCGTGGGAGGCTTCGCCCGTGGAGAAGCCGCTTGCCAGGACGTTGGCCACGGCGTCGGCGTCGCCGATGCCAGCCGGACGCACGTGCAGAGGGGTTCGGACGGCGCGCACCGGGGCGTCACCCCGCTCGAGGTCCACCCAGGCACGGCGATACTCCCGCATGCCCAGGCCGTGCAGCGTCGGTCCGAGCCGTTTCGCCACGCTGTCGGGCACGTGGAGCCAGAAGTCCTGTGCGTCGTCGAACGCAGCGAGGAGCCACTGAAACTCCGCACGGGTGGGAACGCGGTCAGGGGCTGGTGAAACCATGACGCGGTTGAAGAGAATCGACGGGACGCCGCGCACACGGAGCGCGGTGGCGCCTCCGACCTCCGCCGATGAGATGCCGAGCCGTCGCCGGGCGTCGCGCGAGGCGGCCGCCAGCACGTCGGACCAGGCCCGGCGCTCGATAACACTGTGAGCTTCGTCGGCCGGTTGGAGCGTTGAGAAAGCCATTGGACCTCCAGGGACAGGGGTTCATCCCAGAAGGCGTTCCGTCGGACGGAACACTGTTCCGCCCCAGGTGTTCACCCAGGGTTCTACCTGGGCGACGGTGACGTCATGGCGGCGTCAAAGCTGGAGGCGGCCGCTCCCCAGGTACTTGAACTCGTGGGTGCCGCGTTCCAGCACCCACTCCGCACCTGCGGGTCCCAGCATGCCTTCGAGCTCTTGGACCATCGCCTCTTCGGTCTGCCACCGGCTCCACTGGGGGGCCGACCAGCGTTCCTGCTCGGGCGCGCGGACCACCACTCGCTGGAAGCGGCCTGCGGGGAAGTTGCCCTCGTTGGCCCCGACGAGGCCCAGGCTCGGCGCCAGGTCGCTGATGTTGGCGTTGTCGAGGACGGTGCAATAGAGGGCGTCGCCCTCCACATGGAACTCGACGTTGGGCGTCAGAAGTGTGACGTTTTCGGGCAGCCCGGCCAGGAAGGGTGGAACCGTGTGGGTGTATCGCCCCATGAGGAACTGCATGCCCGGCCGGTCGAGGCCGCCGGACCACACCTCCTGGGCGTCTTCGAAGGTGGCGCCGCTCATCTGAACCAGGCGTAGGTTCGGGAGTCTCGTGCACTCCGTAAGTGCCCGCCAGAGCTCGGGGTTCCTCAAGACGTTCGGGAGATAGAGGCCGCGCAGCTCCTCGATGGAAGCGTCGCTGTCCAACAACCCCGCCAGCCCGCGGGGATAGGTCCACACCTTTACGGAGTGGAGATTGCGCATCACCGGATGGGTGATGATGGGGGCCGGATCGCCCGTCTCGCCCAGCGCGACCCACCGCACCGTGCTCCACAACGGGTGCCCCGCCAGCTCCTGGACCTTGTTCTTCCGCGGGTAGATGCGGCAGGCGTCGAGGAGGCCCCGGTCAAAATCGTAGTCATCCTTCGTGATGAGCGGGCCGAGCGGAAACCACTTCTTTGCTTTCTTCAGCAGCGCCTCTTCCCGGCTGGTGACGGAACCGCCGGTCATGGCGCGCCGGACCTGCAGGGTGACGAACTCGCCAAAGTCTGCCTGTCCGCGCTGCATCAGGAAGTCGGCGTAGACCAGGCGCGCCTCGTTGTTGTCGAGGTCTGCCGCGATGGTCGCCAGTAGCTCCGCCTCGATCGCGTCATCATGGCCAGGACTGGAGGGTTCGGGCGCGGGGGCCCGCGTGGGCACGAGGGCGGCAACATCGTTCTCGCGCGACAATACGGAGGCGCCTCGGCCGTTCATGGCGTCCAGGGCTTTGGCGACCTTCTTCTCCATCCACATCGTCATGTCGCTGGTGCCGAACTGAGCGGTCACGTCGACCGCCTTGAGCCGGGGCGGTACCCGCGGGTCCCATTGCTCTCCCGTCAGCTGGCGAAACAGCGACGTCCACATCGGCTTCATCGCCTGGGCGGTGTACTTCACGTTCTCGACGAGGCCGATCAGGACAGAAGCCACGCGTGGGTCCGGGCCCCATTGCTCGAGGTCTTTGACCCGGGCGATGAGCTGCTTGGACTTGCCGGGTGCGTGGATGGCGGCGCAGGCCGCGCCGACCGGGTCCTTGTCGCCTCCGAAGTGGTCGATGAGGGCCCCGAGCGCGACCGAGCGTTGGTCGATCCACACGTTCAGCAGCGGCGGCAGTGCCTCGTTCTGCCCTGCTGCCAGCGCCTTCGCCAGGTCGAAGATGGATGCATCGGCCAGGGCCGCAGCCGGCGGTGCGGTCGACATGTCGATGACAGACTTGCTCATGGTGGCCCCCAGGGGTCGGCGTGCGGTTGAGCGAGGCCAGCGTGACACAGATGTGAACGGATCAGTGCGGCGCTAGCCGTGCTGATCTGCTGGAGCCCGAAGGGCGATACATCTCACCAATTCCAGACGCTTTGACCAAGAGGGCGGCGGACGCCGACCTCTTGGTCATGGTGCGTCTGATCAGTGCGGCGCTAGCCGTGCTGATCTGCTGGAGCCCGAAGGGCGATACATCTCACCAATTCCAGACGCTTTGACCAAGAGGGCGGCGGACGCCGACCTCTTGGTCATGGTGCGTCTGATCAGTGCGGCGCTAGCCGTGCTGATCTGCTGGAGCCCGAAGGGCGATACATCTCACCAATTCCAGACGCTTTGACCAAGAGGGCGGCGGACGCCGACCTCTTGGTCATGGTGCGTCTGAGCGGTCCTCGTCAGGCGGCGGCTCGGCGCGCTCGCACTTCCAGCCACCACCACGCGGGGACGGTGGTCGAGACCACCGCCGCGACCCAGGCGACAATGGCGCCCATCGCGGGGCCCAACGTCGGGAACAGGAAGTGGGCGTACAGCGCGTAGGCGCCGACGCTGCTGGAGCCGAGCATCATTGGCCCGACCGCGCCCGCCGGTACCGTGTGGCCCTGGGCGAGCCATAGCGAAGCCATCGAGGTGAAGAAGATCGCTGGGAACACCGACGCGACGCCAGCCGCGACGGGGCCGGCGATGTCCGCGATCCATACGGCTGCGCCGATGGCGGTGGCGGCGAAGAGGCCGCGCAGCACCAGGGTGACCTTGGAGACGCGATTGCCGCCGCGGGGCGTGGGCGTGCTGGTCAGCGTCCCGGCGATGCCTACTCCGACGAGCAGAGCCATGGAAACCAGTCCGAACGGAAGCGTCTCACCCTCGGCGAAGCCGTCCCCGAGGAGGACCGTGGGCCACGCGATGAGCAGCCATAGACCCAGCGTGAGCACCGTCATGAACGTGAGCATCCAGCCCAAGCGCATCTCCGGAAGACGCGGCGGGAGGGCGCGCCAGGCCCAGAGGAACAGCGCATCCACCAGCATCCCGGCAGGGGTGGCGTCCATGGCGGCCTGGAATGCCTGGGGACCCTCGGTCTGGGCCCAGATGCCGATGGAGGCGGGGACGATGGTGGTCGGGAGGGTGCCGAGGAGTCCGCCGATGCGGCCGCCGAAGCGCTCGATGGCGACCGTCACGCCGGTCGCGACGACGCCGGCGAAGGCGGCGGACCAGAGCGCGTTTTCGAGGACCGAGGACATCGCGTCCCTCTAGCAAACGGCGCGTCGCGGGCCACCTACTTTCCGCGAATCGCACTGTCCTCGGAAGCGCCACGACGCCACAGCCAGCGACTCACCATCACCCCGACGGCGGCGCCGAGCAGGTCGGCGACGAGATCCAAGACTTCGCCGGACCGGCCAGGAACGGGAATCTGGATGAGCTCGATCAGGGCGCCGTGGAGGCCCACCAGCCCAAACGCCGGCCAGGCTCTGTCGGTCAGAGGGTACGCCAGAAAGGCCAGCCCGCCCCAGCTGAGGAAGTGCAGCAGCTTGTCGATCTGGAACCAGTGCGACGGCGGGGGGGCCGGCACCGGGAACAGGGTCGCTGCGGTGACCCCAATGATGGCCAGCGCGAACAGGGCGCGATGGATGCGAGGCGAAAGCGAGCGCCAGAAGGCTGCGATGGTGAGGATGGGTTGCATGGCTTGCCTGTCCAACAGGCGGGGGCGGTCCGTTCGTCCCCACCGGCGTCGAGGAGTGTTAGCTTAAGCCATGCGCTGCTTTCGTTCCGCCGTCATCGTCGCCCTTGGCGCGCTCGTCCTGGTCGCCGACCTCCATGCTCCGGCGCGTGCCAGCGGCAGCGCGGAGGTCGTGGTCGCCACGCCGACCCACTCGCTGCGCGTGTATCAGACATTTCGAAAGATCCTGCCGCGCGGCGCCGGCAAGACCTACTACCCCCGGGTTCGCGAGAACTTCCTGCGGGTGCACAAGGGCCTGCACGGTCCCCTGACGGCCTGGGTCGGAACCGTGGCGCGCCCGAAGGTGAAGTCACTGGCCAAGGGGCTTCGCCTGGAATGGCCGCATCTGCGGTGCAAGGAGAAGGCCTGCGACCTCGACAAGGTGCGCTATCCGGCCGTGATCCAGGTCTTCGGGCTGACGCCAAAGTCCAGCTCCCGTACGGCCTACGATGTGGGTCTCCCTTTCAGCAAGAAGCCGACCGCCGCCGACATCACGTGGGTGCGCGGCGAGCTGCAGAAGCTGCTGGACGCCGAGGCTGGCAAGACCCACGTCGAACCTCTCGACGTCTCCAAGCTGACCAAACGCGTCACCACCCACGGCCACATCCGTCTCACGCTTGGCTCCAACGTGGACGTGCCTGTCACCGCCAAGGCCAGCTTCGAGGCTCAGCTGCAGGCCATGACCAAGCGCCTCGGGGCCAAGGCCCTGGCCGTCGCCAAGCGGGCCGAAGGCATCACGACCGCCCCCTTCGACCCCAAGCTCGGCGCATACAGCCGCCGCGTCCGCACGCTCCCGGCGTTGGTGCAGGTCATCTCCTGGAGGCCCTTCGTCGACGTCATCTTCGACCTCGGCGTCTCGCGGGTCCAGAGCGACGGCACCTTCGACGACTTCCGTCGGGCGCTCTGGGAGATCGCCGAGAAAGGTTGACGCTATTCGGAGAGGATCGCGTCCAGCACTTCCCGCAGGCCCTCCGGCTTGGGCGATCCCGCCAGCTGCCATAGTGCCGCCACGTGCGCCCAGGTTCGGGCGCGATCCGACTCCATCACGCTCGAGATGGCCTGTAGCGCTGGGATCCACTGCCCCTGGCTGGCTCGGATGATCGCCAGGCCGGGCCTCCTCAGGGCGATGTTCAGGTCCAGCTTCTGACTGGCGGCCGCGGTCTCTTTGGGGCAGGTGTACGCCACCGTCTCCACCAGGTCGGCCTTCAGCTCGTAGAGCTTCTGCTTGTCGAGAACCCGCGCCACCATCTTGCAGTCTTTGGCCTTTGCCGCCTCCAGCAGCAGGGGGCGCCAGAACGTCCGCCCCATGTGCGGGCTGGCCAGGCTCTCCGCCAGGGTGAAGTAGGCGCCAAACGCCTTCGCGGCGAGGAAAGGCTTGGAACTGTAAGCAAATTTGTCCCGGTCCGTCTGGCCCCGGGTGCCCTTCAGCGCCGCTTTGAGGTCACCCAGCGCCACCCACCCCTCGGTCACGGCCTGGAGACTGCGCTCGATCAAGATGTCGAAGCGCCCCGGGATGCGCTTGCCGTCCGGGCGTCGCTGCTCCTTGGAGAGTTTGGCAGCCTTCTTTCGTGCCCCGGCGAGCATCTTGGCAGCGCCCTTGAGCTGTTTCTTCAGGCCGCCTTGGCTCAAACCAGCCTTTGCCCCGGCTGTGACCAGGTTGGCCAGGTGCTTGACCCGACGGAGCTCGCCCATCGGCATCTTGCGCGCCAGGGCGAAGGCCTCCCGGGCCAGGGTGGCCGCCTCCTTCTTACGTCCATAGGTGCCCAGCGCCGGCAGCATCTTGCGCACCGCGTCCAGCGCGTTGCCCACCTGGCCGTTCGGTCGGGTGCTCAAGGTCATGAGCCCACGGGGCGGGTCGGCCTTGAAGGCAAGACTCAGCTGGTTCGGAAGGGCATTGACCTTCTTGTCGAAGGTGTCTTTGACGACGTCACCCAGCCCCAGCGCGATGGCCTCGAGCATGGTCTCGGTGCTGATGCGACCGCGGTTGAGCGCCACGGCGCTGGCGAGATGCTGGGAGCCGCGGGCGGAGTCTCCCTGAGTCGCGTAGAACCGGGCGAGCGCCGTCAGGATCGTACGCTTGTCGTAGCCGTCGCTGCTATTGACCGCATCCACCAGGCGCCGCTCCAGCAACTTGGCGGCTGCCGGCGTGAAGTGACCGCCACACAGCTCGAGGAGCTGGTCGATCGAGTTCCGCAGCCAACGTCCGGGCACCTGACTCACCGCCGCGGCCACATCGCAGCGACCGGCTCGGGCGGTTTCTATGACGTATCGCCCCATGGTCTTGACGTTGGCGGCCGCGGCCAGTCCCTCGTCGCGCCGCCCGGCGTGCAGCAGCCGCATGGCCAGGACCTCCTCGTCCCTGCTGCGCAGATGCGCGATCTTCGACGACGCCAGGAACCACCGGGCGCCCGCGAACAGATCCTCGGCGGCCTTCTTGCGGAGTCCGTCCAACCTGGCCTTCCGCTCCTCCTTGGAGGCCAGCAGCGCCTTCTGGTTCTTCCATGGGATCACTCGGGCCTCGGGAGGCGCCTTGCGCTGGTCCCAGCGCCCCATCGTCCGACATTCCACCGCACCGGCAGTCCGGACCACGCACAGGTCTCTGTGCGTGGCGGCCAGGGCGACCGCGTCGGTCCAGCCCGGAACCTCCATGAAGGCGGCCTCCCAGTCGGGCCCTTCGGGGTTGTAGAGCGTGCCTCGGCACCTCAGCTTGCCGGGCCGGTACTCCTCGCAGGTGGTGGCTTTGCGCGTGGCACACCGGACCTTCTTGTCCACGCCCAGGGCGCAGAGCAGTGAGCGCGTCGTTAGCCCGGCCAGCGTCTCTTTGACCACCCCACGGGACACGCCGGTGTAGACCTTGCGGTTGATCAGGCAGCTGACGTCGTCGGACGTCGTGCGGACGCAGACGCCGTCCTGGCTGCGATACAGCCCCTCCACCGGGCCCTTCACCCAGTCGACGATCTTGGGGGTGGTGCTGCACCCGACCGCGTTGGGGCGCGGAGGCACCGTCAGGCAGCCAGCACCGAGCTTGCCGAACAGCCCGATGATGTCTCGACCCCAGCAAGCCAACTTGCCAGAGGCCAGGGTCGCGCAGGTCGACAGCTCGAGCCCGAAGATGGCCTTGGCCGGCTCGGGCAATGCGACCTTGCCGGGACCGCCGAACATCATCTGGGGGTGCGCCAGCTGGCCCATGAAGTTGCGTCCGACGCAGTGCACAGCCCCGGTCTTGCCCAGAAGACAGACGTGTTGCTTGCCGACGGCCACGTCCACCGCATCGTCCGGCACGCCGTGGACTTTGGCCGGTTTGTAGCCGTGCCTTCCAGGGTTGTTGTAGTCGCCCCAACACCACGTCTCGCCGCTGTCGTAGCGGACGCAGTTGATAGCGTCGCTGACGGCAAGCTGCTCGATGCGTCCCTTGGGCAGGCCCACAACAGGTACCGCCTCCTTGCGATCCTGCTGCGTCCCGTCCCCCAGACGGCCGCGCGACCCGGCGCCCCAGCAGCGGACGGCGTTGTCCCTCAGGACGCAGACGTGATCTCGGCCCGCCCCCATCTGCAGCGGGTAGCCGACCGGTGCCGGCTTCGGCGCCGCGGCCCTGGGAGCGGCGGCCTTGGGGGTGGCCTGAGCGGTCGCGGGAGCCGGCTTCTTCGGGTTGGCTTTGGTCACTCCATCCCCGGTGGCGCAGGCCGAGGCGATGAGGGCGAGGCACAGGGGGGGCAGCAGCAGGCGCGACGGTTTCATGGGTCCCTTTTCCCAGCGGTGTCCTCGGAGCGCAACCGTGGGTACACTCCGCGCCATGTTTCGCGCCCTCATTGGCTTGGCCTTGGTGCTCGCGGGTACGGGGTGTCCCGGCGACCCGGTCCAAGCGCCGGTTGCAGACATCGCGGCGCCGGACGCCCTCGACGAGGCAATGACCGATGCCGGTGCCGACGTGTCGGCAGATGGCGCACCGGACATCGTCGGTCCCGATGCCCCCTCCTTCACCGGCGTGCCCTGGCCGGAGACCTCGTGCGTCGCCTTCGACCCGACGTCCGACGACCCGACAGCGGCCATGTTCGACCCGGACTGCGTCGTCGACGTGGACATCACCATGTCGCCCAACGACTGGCAGGCGCTGCGAAACGAAGAGCGGACCCTCATCGACGTCCTGGCAGGCGACTGCATGGCGGCGCCACCCGCCGACGTCTTCTCCTGGTATGTGGCCGAGGTGAAGGTTGGCGGCCAGGTCGTGTCGGGCGCCGGCATCCGCAAGAAGGGCTTCATCGGCTCGCTCAGCGACACCAAGCCGTCGCTGAAGGTCAAATTCGACGAGTTCATCGACGGCCAGCGGCTGTCGGGCATGAAGCGCCTGACGCTGAACAACATGCAGCAGGACACGGGCTACACCACGGCGTGTCTGGCCTACGACTTCATGCGGAAGCTGGGCATCGCTGCCCCGCGTTGCAACTTCGCGCGGGTGAGGGTCAACAACGTGGACCTGGGCCTCTATGCGCACGTCGAGAGCATCAAGTCGGCGTTCCTCGAGCGGCACTTCGCGACCTCGGACGGGAACCTCTACGAGGGCACCGTCAGCGACTTCCGGCCGGAGTTCCGGAACACCTTCGAGAAGAAGAACAACAAGACCGAGAACGACTGGAGCGACGTCGACGCGGTCATCGCTGCCATGGAAGCCGAGGACGACCAGCTGGTGGCGGCCCTGGAGCCGCTGATCGACGTGGACCAGTTCTTCACCTTCTGGGCCGCCGAGGTGCTGGTGGCGCACTGGGACGGCTACGCGGGGAACACCAACAACTTCTACATCTACCGGGACTTTGTGGGCGGGGACGGGAAGTTCCGTTTCATCCCGTGGGGCATCGACGCCGCGTTCGAGACGGTGCCCGAGCTCGCTGGCGAGGGGGAGTACGTCCCCAAGTCGGTGCTGGCGTACGGCGCGCTGGCGACGAGGCTCTACGCCATCCCGGAGACCCGCGCCATCTATCACGCGCGGCTCGAGAGCCTCATGACCGAGCATTGGGACACCGTCGCGATGTCTGCGGAGGTGGAGCGCATGCGGGCCCTACTGTTGCCGCACCTCAACGAGACCGATCAGCTCGAGGTCAACCAGAAGCTCAACTTCCGAAAGTCGTGGATCACCCATCGCCGCCAGGAGCTGCTGACCGAGCTGCAGCCCGTGCCTCCCGAGTGGGAGTACGGCATGCGCGAAACCATCTGTTGGCCCAAGGCAGGGACCGTCAACGGCACCTTCATCACCACCTGGGGCAGCTCGGGCTTCGACCCGACCACGTCCCGCGGGGAGGTGCTGGCCGAGGTGACGGGCATCGGCACCCTGGGCAACGTCAGCGCCACGGCTCGCATCGGGACCGCGGAGGGGGAAGAAGGCGAGGCGGTGGTGGAGATCATCGCGCAGGGCGACGGCGACATCTTCTTCCTGCTGCGGTTCATCGGGCCGATCAGCTCGCTGCAGCCGAACACCAGCTACCCCATCGACTTCCAGGAGTATCGGGGCTACCTCGGGTACTTCATTCCCCTGGAGAACCAGTTCTCGGCGTTTGGCTTCCTCTACGATGGCGTCATCAGCTTCGATGAGGCCGCCCCCCAGCCTGGACAGCTGGTCTCGGGGTCCTTCGGCGCCGACGTGATCCTCGCTCCGCTGTAAAAAACACCTGACCCGGTAACCTTTCGTCGCCAGGCGCCATAAGGCTGGCGTCATGGGACCCACTTTCGCGAAGTACTTCCTTGTCGCCTTAGCGGCGCTGGCTCTTGCGGCCTGCCCGTCGGACGACAGCACGCCGCCGGCGACGACCGGCGCCCCCGATGCCGTTGGCACGGATGCAGGTGGTGACGCCGCCGTGGATTCGGCAGCCACCCCCGACACGCCGCCGGTCGAGGATGCGACGCCGGATGCATCGCCTTCGGATGCGCTCGCCGAGGTCAGCGTGCCCGACGCCGATGCGGTTGCCGACATGGTGGCGGAAGACCTGCCGGTGATGCCCCCGGACGTCGCCGACGACACGGGTCCTGACGCCGTCGAGGATGTCGCTTCAGCCCTTTGCCCACCGGCGGGTCCCTATGGACACGGTGTCGGCAACACGTTGACCAACTACACCCTGATGACGTGCGACAACGAGCCCGTGGAGGTCCATGATCTCTGCGGCGCCAATGCCGGCCTCATCTTCAACTTCTACGGCTGGTGACCGGTCTGCCAGACGTTCGCCGGTACGGCGGACGCACTCTTCACCCAGCGCAAAGACAACGGCTTCAAGTTCCTGTTCGTCATCGTCCAGAACAACAACGGCTCCCCGGCTACCCAGCAGTACTGCCAGGCCATTCGGGACACCTACGGGTTGACCATGGACGTGGTCTACGACCCCAACGGCGTGATGGCGGCCTACGGCACCAACGACCAGTTCGTGCTGAGCGATGAAGACGGTGTGATCGTCTGGAAGCAGAAGTACGCCAACAGCTCCCAGTACACCCCGGCCATCGATGCGGAGCTGGCCGACTAGAACCCGGGCGTCGATTGGTAGTCGTGGGCGGTGTGCGGTAGAAAAACCGCATGACACGCATGCATCACGCCGCTCTGGCGCTGGCCCTGGTGTGCACGGCCTGCGCTCCCTTTGCCGACATCGAGCGGTCCGACGGGACCCGCGCGGCGGGCACCATCCAGCACGAGGACGACGACATCATCGTCCTGCGTAAGGTCACCCTGAACGCGCCGCGCAGCGGGCCAGCCCCGTTCAAGAATCGGTGGGGGCGGGCGTCGTACCGGAGCCGTCAGCCCGAGCTGTCCATTCCCAAGGCCGACGTGGTGCGTTTGAGGTCCGAGAACAAGCATGCGCGGCGGGCCGGCATTGCGGGTGCTGTGATGTTCCCGTTGGGCCTGACCGCGTTGATCCCGTCAGCCATCGCCAGGGCCAACTGCGGCAGCGGCAGCGACGTCTTAGGGTGCAGCCTGGAGAACATCGGCGTCACCATCGGCACCATCGTCACGGCCGCCGGTTTGGCGGCGGGTATCGCTGGTTGGGTCATCTGGGCCAACAGCGAGCGCGATGAGGCGGGACCGGCCACACTTGGTGTCCGCGACTGCGGTGGGAAGCCGTGCGCCGAGGGCATCGACACCGACGGGGATGGGCTCCTCGACAGCGTGGACCGATGCCCGCGGAGTCGCGGTGACGCTGCGCACGCAGGCTGCGCGGTGGGCGTCGACAGCGATGGCGACAGGCTGCTGGACGAGTTCGACAAGTGTCCCGACGTGCCACAGGGCGACAACGGCTACGCCGGCTGCCCTGCAGGACTGGACACCGACGGCGACGGCCTGCTGGATATGTACGACAAGTGCCCCAACCACCGGTCCAAAGACTCGGTCGTGGGGTGCCCGTTGGAGCTCGACAGCGACGGTGATGGACTGCTGGACGTCGACGACCGCTGCCCGCTGCACGTGGCCTCGGCCGGCGACGTCGCCAACCTCAGCGGATGCCCGCCGAACCAGGACGGTGACCGTGACGGCGTGCTGGACGCCCAGGACCGTTGTCCTCTCGTGACCCAGACCGCGGGGGGAAAAAACGGCTGCCCACCGACGGCCGACGTCGACGGCGACAAGGTGCCCGACATGGACGACGCCTGCCTCGCGGATGCCGAGGATGGGCTGGCGCCTGACCCCAGGGATGGGTGCCCGGCGACGAAGCTGAAGGTCTCCGGCTGCCGCCTGAACCTGTCCGACTCGGTCCTGTTTGCGGCGGGCAAGGCCCAACTCAGCGGCGACGCCTTGTTCGTCATCAAGCAGGTGGCGCGGGAAGTCCGGCGCCGCCCGGAGACCACGGAGCTGGTCGTCGAGGGTCACACCGACAGTCGCGGGAGCGGCGCGGCCAACATGCAGCTGTCCCTGGAGCGTGCTCAGGCGGTGGTCCAGGCCATGGCCCAGTCGGGGATGCTGCGGACCCTGACGCTGCGGGCCGAGGGCAAGGGCGAGACCGTGCCGGTGGCCAGCAACGCGACGCAGGCCGGCCGCGCCAAGAACCGGCGAGTCGAGTTCAGGCTCATCGGCGGCAAGTGCCGGTAGGCTCGTTTCTGGCTGACCGGACAGTTTTGTTACCCTCGTCGCTGTCGCCGCGCTAAGCTCGGCGACTAGAGGCCAAGGGATGCAGAGAGGCCGGGGGTAACATGAAGCTGTTCGTATCTTCCGTCATCACGACGGTCGTCGCTCTGTGTGTGCTGGGGAGCGCGCCTGCGCAGGCTGCGTGTACCCAGCTGGGCGACATCACGGCCAACATCAACGGCGCCTCGGTCACCGGCAGCACGGTGGGCTCATCCGATCAGCAGGACCCCGGCTGCGGAACCAGCAACGCTGGTGACCACATCTACAGCATCACCCCGCTGTACGGCGGCGACCTGACGATCTCCCTGGACAACCCCGGGACGGACTACGACGAGTTCCTGCATGTCCGAACGTCGTGCAACAACCAGAACTCGGAAATCGCCTGCGACGACGTCCCAGGCGAGGTCGTGATCACGGTCACGGCCGGCCAGACGTACTTCATCATCGTCGACGGCTACGCGGGCAACGAAGGCAATTATGAGCTGACCCTGACGATGCCCGAGACCGTTTGTGGTGACGGGCTCGATAACGACACCGACGGCGACACCGACTGCGACGACGTCGACTGCAACGGCGTCGGCTCGTGTCCGCTGGTCTGCCCCATCGTTGCGGACGCTACGGGCAACATCAATGGCGCCAACATTACAGGCACCACCAACAACGCCAGCCACTTCGGCGGCGCCCCCACGTGCAACAGCAGCAACAGCGCGGGTGACCACGTCTACGCGGTGACTCCTCCCTTCGACGGCGTGCTCACCGCGTCGCTGGACAACCCGGGCACGACCTACGACGAGCTGATCCACGTCCGGACCGACTGCAGCGACGTCGGCACCGAGCTGGCCTGCGACGACACCCCCGGTGAGGTCACCTTCAACGTCACCGGCGGGACGACGTACTACATCTTCGTCGACGGCTGGAGCGGGACCGAAGGCTCTTACGAGCTGAGCCTGACGATGCCCGAGACCGACTGCAACGACGGCAACGACAACGACCTCGACGGCAATACCGACTGTGATGATGACGAATGCAATGGCGTCGGCTCGTGCCCGGTGGTGTGCCCGGTCATCGCCGACGCGACCAGCAACATCAACGGCGCCAACATCACCGGCAGCACCAACGGCGCCACCCACTTCGGCGGCGCCCCCAGCTGCAACAGCAGCAACTCTGCCGGCGACCACATCTACTCGGTGACCCCTCCCTTCAGCGGCATCCTGACCGCGTCGCTGGACAATCCGGGGACCAACTTCGACGAGGTCATCCACGCCCGCACCAACTGCAACGACGTGGGCACCGAACTGGGTTGCGACGACATCCCCGGCGAGATCACCTTCCCCGTGGTCGGCGGCCAGACCTACTACATCTTCGTGGACGGATGGAGCTCGTCGGAGGGCAACTACGAACTGAGCCTGACCATGACCGAGGGGGCCTGCGACGACGGCGTCGACAACGACGCCGACGGAAGCACCGACTGCGATGACAATGACTGCTCCGGGGTGAGCGGCTGCCCGACCACGTGTCCGGCGCCCACCGTGGGGACCATCACCTGCACCAGCGACATCACCGCCAACACCACGGTGGGCAGCTCCGACCTGCTCGAGGGCTACAACACCGGTCCGTGCGGCGGTTGCTGCAATCAGGCCAACGAGGAGTTGGTCTACCTGTTCACGCCGCAGAACACCGGCAGTGTCACGATCCGCCTCGACGGCATGACCACCGATCAGGATCTATACGTGCTGCAAGGCGGCTGCACGCCAACGGACCACTGCATCGCCGAGAGCGACCTGGCCAGCACCACCGTCGACGAGGTCACCTTCGACGCGGTGGCTGGCAACACGTACTTCGTGGTCGTCGAGAACTACGCCGGCGCCACCGGCAGCGGCGGGCAGTTCGACTTGTACTTCGACACCAGCGCCACCGGCGGCTGCTCGGAGGATTGCGACGACAACCAGGACAATGACGGCGACGGCGACACCGATTGCGCCGACGACGACTGCATCGGTGACCCGGTGTGCTGCGGCGACAGCGACGGCGACGGCTTCGCATCCAACGCATGCGGCGGCGCCGACTGCGACGACGGCAACTTCGACATCAAGCCGGGGGCGCCAGAGCTGTGCAACGGCGTGGACGACGATTGCGACGCCGGGACCGCCGATGGAAGTGGCGAGAGCTGGTTCGGAGACCCCTGCGATGGCGCCGACACGGACCAGTGTACCGAGGGCGTGTACGGCTGTGACGGCAGCCAGTCCTGCTCCGACGCCACCAGCAATGACGTGGAGATCTGCAACGGCGTGGACGATGACTGCGACGGGTCGACCGACGAGGGCGTCCTGCAGACCTGGTACCTCGACGACGATAACGACGGCTATGGCTGGAACGCGACCAGCGTCCAGGCCTGCAGCAAGCCGGCGGGCTACGTGGCCGACAACACCGACTGTGACGACGGCAACAACGCCATCAACCCCGGCGCCAACGACCTGTGCAACGGCGTGGACGATGACTGCGATGCGGCGACCGCCGACGGCGCTGACGAGACCTGGTTGGGCAACGCCTGTGACGGCAACGACGCTGACTTCTGCACCGAGGGGACCTTCGAGTGTGTGGGCGGCGCCCAGTCCTGCAATGACCCCAACGACGTCGATGTCGAGGTATGCAATGGCGTCGACGACGACTGCAACGGCGCGACCGATGAGGGAGTCACCACCATCTATTGGCTGGACAACGACACCGACGGCTTCGGTGACGCTGCGGCGCCGATCCAGGCGTGCTCCTTGCCAGCTGGCTACGCGGCGAACGCCAATGACTGCAACGACAACGCCATCGGCATCAACCCCGACGCCGACGACGTCTGCAACGGCCTCGACGACGACTGCGACGCTCTGACCCTCGACGGCAGCGCCGAGCTTTGGTTCGGCCAGGCCTGTGACGGCGGCGATGCCGACCTCTGCGACGAGGGCATTCTGGTCTGCGATGGCGTAGGCAGCTCGACCTGCAACGACGACACCGGCGACACCATCGAGGTCTGTGACAACGTCGACAACGACTGCGACGGCATCACCGACGAAGGGGGCCTGCTGGGGACGTATTACGAGGACTTCGACGACGACGGGTACGGCAACCCCGACGTCAGTGTCCAGAACTGCGGCGCGCCCGCCGGCTACGTGGCCGACAACACCGACTGCAACGATCTTCTCGACAGCATCAACCCGGGCCAGGCCGACCTGTGCAACGACGTCGATGAGGACTGCAATCCGCTGACCGCCGATGGCTCTGGCGAGACCTGGTTCGGCGACGCTTGCGACGGGCCCGACAGTGACCAATGCGCCGAAGGGGCCTACTTCTGCAACGCCGGCGCCCAGGCGTGCGATGACACCACGCCCGATACGGTGGAGGTCTGCAACGGTCAGGACGACGACTGCGACGGCGACACCGACAACGGTGTGCTGCTGACCTTCTATCAGGACAGCGACAACGATTCGTATGGCAACCCGGCGGCCTCGACCCAGGCCTGCGCCCAGCCCAACGGCTTTGTCGGCAACCCGAACGATTGCAATGACGGCTCCGACGCCATCAACCCCGGCGCGGCCGAGTTGTGCAACACCATCGATGACGACTGCGACCCCAACACCTCCGACGGCGCTGACGAGCCGAACCTGAACGTGGCCTGCGACGGGCCCGACGCGGACGACTGCACCGAGGGCGTCTGGGCCTGCAGCGGTGGCAACATGGCCTGTGGCGACACGACCGGAGACGCGGTCGAGGTTTGCAACAACGTCGACGACGACTGCGACGGCGACACCGACGAAAACCTTCTGCTGACCTTCTATCAGGACGCCGACGACGACGGGTACGGCAACCCGTTGGAGACTACGAAGGCCTGCAGCGCGCCGGCCGGCTACGTCGACAACACGACCGACTGCAACGACGGCGACGGCACCGTGAATCCGGGCGCCATCGAGCTGTGCAACGGTGTCGACGACGACTGCAGCGCGGCCACTGCGGACGGGTCGGGTGAGGCCTGGTACGACGACCCCTGCGACGGACCCGACGCGGACCTGTGCGACGAGGGGCAGCTCAAGTGTGACGGCATTGCAGCCAGCTGCACCGACGCCACGGGTGACAACGACGAGCTGTGCGACGGCGTGGACAACGACTGTGACGGCGACACCGACGAGGGCGGGGTCATCCAGACGTTCTATGCAGACACCGACAACGATCTGTATGGCGACCCCAACAACACGGTGCAGGCGTGCGCCGCGCCCGAGGGTTACGTCAACGACCAGACCGACTGCAACGACCAGCTGTCGACCGTGAACCCGGCGGGCAAGGACATGTGCAACGGGGTCGATGACGACTGCAACCCGCTGACGGTGGACGGCACCGACGACAGCTGCGACGACGGGCACCCCTGCTCGGTCGACAGCTGCGACGTCGACGCGGGAGCATGCGATCATGCGTTCATCGAGGGCTGCTGCGTGGACGACAGCGACTGCCCCGACCCGGGGCCTTGCCAGATGGCGCAGTGCTTGTCGGGCAGCTGCGTGGTGCAGCCTCAGTGTCTGGCCACCGAGGTTTGCGTGTTCGGCGAGTGCGCCAACGCCTGCGACCCGGTCAAGGAGCCGACCAAGTGCAGCGACTCGGGCGACGTCCTGTTCCGCTGCCTGACGGATGCGGCCACGGGAGACAGCGGCTGGGTGCCCAGCGACTGTGAGGGCGCGGATCTGTGCGCCTACAACAAGGTCGACGAGAAGTTCGTGTGCTGCACGCCCGACTGCACCGATCGCGAGTGCGGCGCGCCGAGCGAGTGCATGGTGCCCTGCGGCACGTGCGAGGACGGCTGGGCCTGCGCCGGGCCGAACGAGGCGCTGCAAGTGCCGGGCACCGACCCGGACGCGTTCACCTGCGTGCCGGGCTGCCAGTCCGTGGCGGACGGGGTGGACCCGGCTGATCAGGATTGGTCATTGAGCCCGCCCGAGTGTGGGACGCCGCTGCCGGGCACGGAGAACCTCGACCAATGCGGCGGCTGCAGTGGGTTCGCGGCCTGCTATGACGGCAAATGCCAGACGGCCTGCGACGACGCCCAGGTCACCGCGGAGGGGCGCTGCTCGGGACCAATCGCCCAGTGGTGCGACTCGGGGTCACCGCAGGAGCTCGACTGCGCGGCCGAGGGCAGCTACTGCTGCACCGCGGACGACCCGCTGAACACGACGGGCCACGCGGCCTGCTGCAGCTGCGCCACGGAGTGCGCCGACAAGGGTTGGGAGTGCGGCGTCAACAGCTGCGGCGAGGCCTGCAGCGACATCGGCGACGACGGTTGCGGCCCTGGCTACGACTGCCAGGGGCACAACTGCGTGTGCGTCACTCCGGCGCTGTGCGACCAGCCCGGGCCCGACGCCGAGCCCGAGGAGGCTGAGCGTGTCGAGAGCGGCTGGGCCGTGGACGCAGGCTCGGGCGCCGAACTGGGCGCCGAGGTCGGCACCGGCGTGGGTGGCTCGGCGACCGGCGGCTGTGACGACTGTAGCGGTGGTCAGGGCGGCGGCAACCCCTGGGCGCCGCTGCTCCTGGGCGTGTTCATGGTGGTGCTGCGTCGACGAGGCGCCGCGACCTCATAGAATCGCGAGTGTCTCCACTAAACGCTCGTCGGTTTTGGTGCTCTCGTCAGCGCTGCAATGGTGAGTCGTTGGCTCCCGCCAAAGCTCCCAATACATAAGAGGTTCTCTTGCGCCCGCGGCCCGCTTCCCTCGCCGCACTCCTGGTCCAGCGTTACGACTCGGCGACGGCCTCTTTGACTCCCTGGTGCTCTTCGACGACAGGGAGTGGTCCGCCCAGTAGCCTGGGGCAGCCTGAGCGAGGTCCTTTCGGCTTCACCGTGGCGGTGGGCGAGCAGCTCGAGCCGGACGCCGAGCCCGAAGAAGGACAAGACGTTGGGCAGCTCGCTGGTTGAAACTTCCTTGTCCGACCGTACCGTCGTCCAATGCGCAAGCTACTGGTCATCCTGGACCTGGATGAAACCCTCATCCACGCCACCCTGACTCCATCCCGAAGTCCTGACTTCCGCGTCCTGGACTATGGAGTACTTATGCGGCCAGGCCTTGGCGCGTTCCTGGAGGAGCTCTTCACCCGCTACGAGGTGGCACTGTGGACGGCTTCAACCAAGGAGTATGCCAACGCGGTACTTCCGCATCTGTGCGATCCTCAGCGTTTCCTCTTCGTCTGGTCACGAGAGCGGTGTGTCAATCGGCGAATCGTCGAGCTGGACGAGTGGGTCTATGTGAAAGACCTCAAGAAGGTGAAGCGCAGCACGGGGCGTAGCCTTGACCGGGTAGTTCTTGTCGATGACTCGCCAGAGAAGGCTCAGCGCCAATATGGGAATTACATCCGTGTCGAGGCCTACGAAGGAGACCCGGGCGACCGGGAGCTTCCGGTCTTGCGACAATTCTTGCGGAGCTTCGACCCCGTCGCCGATGTACGGCCCATCGAGAAGCGTGGATGGCGCTCCAGGCCGACCGATGGGGTTCCGCGTCTTGTCCTGGGGAGGAACGGCGGGTGCTACTACGAGTTCCAATGTCAGCCAAAGGGACATGACTATGTCCACTGGCACCCTGACTCATTGTTTCTGGACGACGACCACTTCAGAGTCGCCGCGGATCTCTTCCAGTCGCAATCGACGAGTTTCAACGCCTATGGCCCAACCCGGTATGCGGACGGTCAACTGACTAGGCTGCATGACGGATTTCTTCGGTTGGCGGCGCGTGAGGATGTTGCCCCTGAATATCGAAGCATCGCCAAGGAGCTTGGCGAGTTGGCCAGGCGCTGCCACTCGACCGGTGAGGTCCTGTGGGTCCTGGGACCATGAGGTGTGGAGAGGGACGGTGCCTCCGACCTTGCAGCATAGTGCGCCATGCCGCTTACGCAGCATGAGGGCTTGAGAGAGGGAGGGTCGGAGACACCGTCAGGGTGGGACTTCGTTGCGTGTGGCGGTCCCGGCTAGCCGTTCACTCCTACGAGGCGGGTGACCGGCAGGTGTGAAATAGCCACCGGTTGGAGCCTGGGCACCTCGTTTTGCCTTACACTGCCTTACATGTTGTCCGTGACCGTCCTACTGGCCGCTCTTAGCCTGTCTCCGACGCTCATCGCTGCCGAGCCGCCCCCGACGCCGAAGAAGGCGCCACCGCCCACCAAGACGGTGATGGTGCTCAAGGCGCAGATCGCCATCCCAGACACCTGGACGCGGGCGAGCGGTGACGAGGCGGACAAGCAGGCGCGCTGGAAGTGGCCCGGCATGGGGTCCTTCGTCATGACCCTGGGGGACAGCGGGCCCGTCGACCTGAAGGCATTCGTGACGGGGCTCAAGAAGAGCTTCCAGGTGAAGGGGCACAAGGTCCTGGAGGAGCGCGAGACAACGATGGACGGCCAGCCCGCCATCGCTCTCGACGTGGTGATGACCACCAAGATTGGAGACATGACGGTCGAGGCCCAGCAACGCATCTACTGCGTCAACAGCAAGCGGCGCTTCTATACGCTCATCTTCGCCACCGAGAAGAAGCGCTGGCAGGACGCGGCCGTGCGCCGCATCGCGCGAACGTTCCGAGCGTTGTAGCATCCTGCGCCAGATGGAAGAGATGGATGAGCAGCCCGGGCACGACGCCGGCCTCGAGTACCACGCCCGCCTGATTGCCGACCCCCACCGGGTGACGGCCTATGAACGCGCGTTGCGCGAGGTGGTGACCCCGGGTTCGGTGGTCCTGGACGTGGGCACCGGAACCGGGATTCTGGCGGTCATGGCCGCTCGCCTGGGAGCGCGCCGGGTCCACGCCGTCGAGAGCATGCCGGTGGGCGGCATGGCCACAGCGCTGGCCCAGGCCAACGGTGTGGCGGACCGGGTGGTCGTGCATCGGGGCGACATCCGCGACATGGCGCCGGTCGAGCCGGTGGACCTGCTCATCAGCGAGTTCATGGGCCGCTGGGTGCTCGACGACCAGATGCTGGGCGCGATGCAGGTCGCCGTCGAGCGGTGGCTGGCGCCAGGGGGGCGGGTGCTGCCCCAGCGTGTAGACATGTATGCCGCACCCGTCACCATGAACTGGTTCGAGCCCCTGGATGTCTGGCGGTCGCCCTTGCTGGGCCTCGATCTGACGCCCCTGTACGACCGCGCGCTGCACCACTGCTACGGAGCGGGGCTCGCCCCACCATCTCTGCTGGCGCAGCCTTCGCTGTATCAATCCCTCGATTCCCGCTCCCTCAGCGTGGAGAACACGGCCTTCGACCAGGTGCTCCAGTGGGACGACCTCCGCGGCGGGGTGCTGCGAGGCATCGGCGGCTGGTTCGACGCCGTCCTGACCAACAACGTCACGCTCTCGACCGTGCCTGGCGTCCAGACGCACTGGTCGCAGTACTTCTTCCCCATCGATCCCGTCGTGACCCAGGCCGGCGACCGCTTGATGGCCCGTATCTGGCTGACGATGCAGGGGATGTGGCGCTGGGCAGGGGAGCTTCAGCGGGGCCGGGAGGTGGTGCTGAGCTTCGACCGGACCCAGCTGGACCCACGAGCGTTCCCGGTACCCGAGCCGATGGGTCAGACCCCGGCTATCGACCCCGAGGAGGCTACCCGCCTGAACAGCCTCGGGGCCGCCAGCTACGAAGAGGGTGACTTACCGGCCGCAGCCGACTACTTCGGCCGGGCGACCCAGGCCCTGCCACCTGGCGGTGACGCGGAGCTCAGCGCCGAGATCTTCGAGAACCTGGGGTCGGTGTGCGTGCTCCTCCACCGCTACCAGGACGCGGTGCCGGCGCTGCTCCGGGCGCTGGACGGCGACTTCGCCAGCCGCGAGCAGTCGGCCCGCTTGCTGGTCAACGCCTGCTTCCAGTCGGGCCGGCACCTGGATGGCGCGCGCTACCTGGAGGCCTACGAGATGGTCTATGGCCCCCACCCGAGTGGCTGGCGGGGGCTGAGCTCGGCCTCGGAGTGATTACTCGGAGACCGAGGCTCCCACCGCAGTCAGACAAAGCCCTACGCTCAGGCCGTCGTACTTGGTCACGCCGTTGCCGTCAGTGTCGATGTCACCGGAGATGACGAGAAAGATGGCGCTGCAGAACTGGGTGAGCAGACCGCAGGTATCGTCGGCGGGACCACAGGTGTTGAAGGCGGGATCTGGGGCATTGCACGTCGGTTTGGTCGCGTCGTCGAAGTACTCGATCAGTGGGACGCCAGCGGGGAGACCAAGGCAGTCACATTCGGAAGCGATATAGGCGTTGATGCCAGCAGCGTAGTCCTCGATCTCGAGGACCCCGCCAATATTGCCATCGGGCACCGCGATGCCGGTCGCCGTCTCCTGCAGCGTGCCGTCGAACTGCACGTCGCTGAGGCGGAAGCTCTCGCCTTCCAGATTTCCCAGACCAAACATGACCACGTCCATCCCGGGGCTCGCGCCGTAGAAGACCCCATTACTGGTGAAGCCGGTGATGGCGTCTTTGGGCAGGCCGCTGCCGACCGGGTCGTAGCTGTCCGGGTTCACCACGAAGCTGCCGAGTCCCGCCTGGGCGGCACCGAAGTCCCAGGAGCCGGGTGACGCTGGGGCGCCGGTGAGCGGATAGGCCGTCACCAGGGCGTCGTTGGGACCGTCATAGCCGGCCCAGCGAAACAGGATGGCGAGCTGGCCGCTGATGAACAGGTTGGTCGGGACCTCAGCAGGATCGACATCCCCGAGGATGGACCCAAGGCCACCGGCGAGGGCGCTATAGCCGTTGTCGATGTCGCCGTCGTTGTCCAGATCGTAGCCGCACTCGGGAACGAACTCGGCGATGCTGCCCAGGACCAGGGTTGTGGCGAAGCTGTACGGATCGCCCAACTGGGGCGGGCTCGGCGGAGCCGTGCAGGAGTTGAATTCTGGCAGGCAGTTCTGCTCCTGACAGTCCAGACAGGGAGCAGAGGTTGGGTCGGCGATGCACTGGCTGATGCAGTTGTTGACCGTGCACAGAATCAAGGCTCCGTAGCAACCCGCACAGGCCGTCGACAAGCCGGTGGCCGCCGCCGTGCAGGCGGTGGTGCAACCCTGAGCGTCGGCGTCGCCAATGCACTGAAGGCCGCAATCGGTGGACGCTCCCTGCGCCCAGCTTATGGAGTCCGGGCACTCGTCGCCGCATGCGGGCTGACCGGCGGCGCCGCAGTTGGAGCAAATGCTCTGGTCGGCAGCGTTGTTGCACGCGGGCGGAACTCCGGAGGGAGCGATGACGTCAGCGCTGCCATCCGGCGTTGGAACGTCGACTACGGGTACGTCGACTACGGGTACGTCGACTACGGGTACGTCGAAGGTCCCTGGGTCTGACGCACTGTCGACGGGGAGGTCCTGGACGAGAATGTCTGGCGCCGTCGTGCCGTCGGCAGCGCTCCCATCACTCTGCGGCACGTCTGCAACCGCACTGTCCTCAATGCTCACATCCTGGGCGAGAGGAACGTCGGTCTCAGCGTCCGGCAATGGAAGGTCTGGGCCCGTCACATCGAGCGCCACGGGAACGTCGGTCGTGGCATCGAGCGGCGTACCGTTATCGACACCAGCATCGGGCACGTCAGGCTGAGGCGCGGTGCACTGATTGTTGCCCGAGCAGGTCTCGCCGGCGGCGCATGGAGCGATGAACGCGTACTGAACACGCGTGGGGTCGCAGGCCTCGACGCACAGCTGTCCTGGTGGGGATTGGCCGGCCTGCCAACAGGCGCCATCGACAAAGCACCACCCATCCAAGATGACGTCGCGGCACGCGTCGCCGATGCAGGGTTCGCTGAGGCATTCGGCCGTGATGGGCGTGTCGGTGATGACGCTGGGATCGTCCTCGCTGGGACAAGCCGTCAGTACGATGGCGAGGAGCACGGTGCTCGCCCGTCGCAGGGAGTCGTTACGCATGGTGGGGTCCTGCAGTTCTTCTGTGGTCGACGGCAGGATAGAGACCAGACGGCCGCGGACGCAACGTCCTTGAACCCGGAGACCGCTATGGTGCGCCACCGCAGTCGATGAAGTCGGGCATGCAGTTGCTGGCGGTGCACTCCTGGCACACCTGGCCGCTCGGGTCTGCGACGCATTGGGAGAGGCAGTTGTCGATGGTGCACAGGAACAGCCCCGCGTAGCAGCCCGCGCAATCGGTAGAGAGCCCGGTGGCATCTTCCAGGCACATGGTCGAGCAGGCTCCTGGGTCCGCATCACCGAGGCACTGGAGCCCGCAGTTGGTGGACTCTTCCTGAGCCCACGCCTGGTCATTGGGGCACGCCTCTCCACAGGCTGGACCCGAGGCGCCTCCACAGGTCATGCAGATGCTCAGGTCAGCCGGGTTGTCGCACGCCGGGGGCGGCGGGATGATGTCCAGCTCGCCCACGTCCTGAGGCGTCATGACGTCGGTCACATCAGGCATCGGTTCAGCGTCGGGGAGGCCCACGTCGGGTGGCCCGACCACCGCAACGTCTGGAAGCGGCCGAGGCGACGTGTCCACCGCCGTGGTGACGTCGGGTCTGGACACCGATGTGTCGACACTGCTGTCGCGCGTGCTCGCATCCGCCACAGCGTCCTGGCCGGTGTTGACATCGTTGCCTGACATGATGCTGGGGTCCTCACCCGGGTCGAGGCAGGCCGCGAGCAGCAAGGCGCTCAGGGCGACGGGCATGGAGCCCGCGATAGCGAGGGTGTGGTTGCGCATGGTGGGGTCCTGCTACGGTGTGGCCGTTCACCATAGGAAGCCAAGGACCAAAGACGCAATGGCATCGGCCGACACCATCACTGTCCAGGGCGTGGCGGTCCCACGTTTCATGTACGGCACCGCGTGGAAGGAAGAGCGCACCGAGGCACTGACGGCGCTGGCGCTTCAGCGCGGATTTCGGGCCGTCGACACCGCCAACCAGCGCAAGCACTACTTCGAGGCGGGCGCGGGCGCCGCCATTCAGGCTGCTCTCGCCGATGGGACCTGCACCCGGGACGACCTGTTCATCCAGACCAAGTTCACCTACCGCCGAGGCCAGGACCATCGGTTGCCCTACGACCCCGCGGCAGCTCCGGCGCTAAAGGTGGCCCAGTCCCTGGCCAGCTCGCTCGAGCACCTGGGCCTGGAGTACCTGGACGCGTACGTCCTCCACGGTCCGGATGGGCAGCGCGGCCTGAGCCGCATGGACGTGAAGGTCTGGAGCGCCATGGAGCGGGCGTACGCCGATGGGCTCACCAAGCTCATCGGCATCAGCAATGTGAGCCTCAGGCATGTGCAACAGCTGGTGCGCAAAGCGCGGGTCAAGCCAGCCTTCGTGCAGAACCGATGCTATGCCCGCTTCGGCTGGGACCGCGACGTGCGCGCGTTCTGCCGCGACCACGACATCGTCTACCAGGGGTTTTCGCTGCTGACCGCCAACGGTCGCGAGCTGAGTCACCCGGACGTGGTCGCCATGGCCCAGCGCCTGAAGGTGACGGTGCCGCAGCTCGTGTTCGCCTGGTCCATGGCCGTGGGGATGCTGCCGCTGACGGGCACGTCCAGCGAGCAGCACATGCGCGAAGACCTGGCGGCCCAGGTCATGCGGCTATCCGAGTCGGACGTCGTAGCCTTCGAACAGCTCACGACCCCCTGACGACCCGCCTACTGGGATGGGCAGGTGTCCAGGATGCAGGCGCTGCCTGGACCCTCGGAGATGCAGCTGGCGCCGTCGCCGCAGTCGGCATCGTCGGTGCACAGGATGACGCTGCAGTAGTTGTTCTCGTCGGAGAACGCCGCCAGGCAGAAGTTGGCGGACCCGTTGTCGGCACACTCGTCGCCGTCGGGGGTGCAGAACCGCCCCACCCCGAGGTTGTTGCCCAGCGCGGTGGACACCTGGCAGCCGGCCCCGGCGGCGCCGGTTACCTGAGGGAACTCGTCCTGGGTGTCACATGTCATCCAGCCGTTGCCGGGGGTGTAGTACATGAACGTCACGCACATCTCCTCGGGCCACTCCAGGACGTGCTCGGTGGGGTTGTCCCAGGCGCAGGTCATCCGAAGCTTGTCGCCCGCAACCAGGCTGATGGGCTCGTCATAGCTCTGGATCTCCGGGTTGTCCCGCAGCGTCGGTCCGTCGGTGGCGGTGTATTGGAGCCACGGCTCCTCGTTCTGCCTGACGACCTCGAGGTCGAACCGAACGCCGTAGTCGTGGGTGTGGCCCAGCAGCATGTGTAGCTCGATGTCGCTGTTCATGGTGCACTCCTTGACCCGAGTGTAGCCCTCGGCGCCAACGGGCACGCTGAACTCGGAGTCGATCATTGCGAACGAGTCCGCGATGGTCGGGCTCGCCTCCAGCGTGGTCAGCTTGATGTCGACGGCGTCCATCACCATGCGCGGCGTCGGGTCGACGTTGATGTAGTGGCTCTGGATGACCAGCTGCTCGCCCTTGCGAACCCGCAACGCAAGTCCTTCTTTGAGGCTGGTGTCCAGACCGCCGGCGCCGCCGGCGCCGATGACGAACCGCAGTCCGCTCATGTCGATGTCGTCGCAGGACACACTCTTGCCGATGTCTTCGTGCTTCACCGAGACGAACACGCCAGCGTGGTGACCGCCGTTCATCTGCATGCCGCCGGCGCTGGTCACCAGCAGCGTATCTTCGGTGATCTCCAGGAAGTTGCAGAAGATGTGCTCGGTGCCCGGCTGGAGCTCCATCGGCGGCGTGTAGACGCGCAGGGTGCTGTCGGGGTCGGTGGGCGCGGGGAAGCATGCCTTCATGCCGGCCTCGTCGGTGGCGTCGCACTGGATGTAGCCGATGGTGTCCGGGGCCTGGGTCCACTCCACCGAGAAGTTGCCGCCAGCGCTGGCCCGGGGTGCCCCGGCGGCGATCCAGCCCTCGAGCTGCTGCAGCGTCGTCTCCGTCAGAATCTGCGTAGAGGCCAGCGGCATCCGTGCGCCCTGACCCGTCAGCGTCAGGTCGTCATTGGTGGCGCGCAGCTTGCGCAGTAGGAAGGACTTGCTCGGGTCGCCGGCAACCACGCGCTTGTAGCCGTCCATGCGAGCGGGTCCGTTGGTGACCTCCGCACCGACCAGCGCGGCATACGCACCAGCTTCGGTGGCGAAGTTCAGCCCAGCGATGCCGGTGTCACCGCCGTGGCACGCGCCAGCTGTGCACGAGGGCTTCAGCAGATCGTTGTAGATCTGCGAGAAGCTCGCGGGACCTTCGGGAGTGGCTGTTTCGCCGTCATTACAACCGACGAGCAACATCAGGGCTGCGAGGAGGGACAGGAGACGCATGGTCGACCTCGGTGCGGAGCTGTGCGCGGGGAGCGCGGACCATAGCACGGACAACCGGCGTCGCGACGAAGAAGTCGCCTATCTATGGCTTGAGCTGGAACTTCAGCGTGGCGGTGCGCGGGGCCTGCCACATCTGGTGGGCGTAGCTGGGCCAAGGGGCCCGCGTGGTTGCCCGCGGCCGGGGCAGCTGAGCCTGGAGGTCGTAGGTCGCGGTCAGCTCGTAGGAGCCTGGACGGTCGAGTTTGAACCACTTTGTCAGTACCGCTTGCACCGTGTGTGACTGGCCTGGCGCGAGCTCGGGGATCCCGCCGAGACCTCCGAAATGCATCGAGCGGCCGATGTCCTCGAGCGGCTGCTTGTCCAGCGTCGCTTTGAACGAGAAGCGGTTGTTTCGGCCGCTCCCGCGGTAGGCGCCACCCGTCGGCGCCACGAGCGGCCGGCTGCCGATGTTGGTGATGGTCGCCTTGACCGTGACCGGCGCGCCGGCTTTGTCCCCGACGACGGTGAAGTCGACCTTCAAACTCTTGCCGAGGTTCGGCCGGTCCTTGCGGGGGACGCCGAACACCACGGCCGCACGGTCTGCCTGCTTGCGGGTCAGCCGGAAGGTGTAGGTGTACGTCCTCCCGTCATTGCCGCTGCCAGTCGACACGATGAAGTCGGGGTGCCCCATGTGGATGGCATAGGCTCGTGAGGTCAGCTTCGGCAGGATGGCGGTCAGCCGATAGTCCTGGTTGGCGTTGTCGACCGAGTAGATCCAGACGTTGCGCGTCGGCCGGGAGTGATGGCGCGCCTTCCACTCCGTCACCTGACCCCGCGAGTCGGTGTAGAGGAAGTTGTGGCGAGCCACCTTGCTCAGCTCCGAGGGCAGTGGCTTGCCGGTTTTGGCGTCGAGCCCCAGAGTTCGGACCTGGCTGGCGGTGTAGAACCCGTACCGGGGTTTGGCTGCGCGGCCGTTTGGGGGAAAGGCCAGAAGGCCACCGAGCATCGCCAGGAGTGCGGTCATGGAAGAGGTCGTCATGGTGCATGGGACGCCCGGGGAAACAAATCGTTCCCCCTCGTGTTGAGATCCTTGATCCAGGACCCGTTGAAGTGGAACAGTGAAAAGGACCACTTCCAGGTCTTCGCTGGTTCCGCCCCAATCCCGGAACCAACGCGTCCAATCGGGCGCGGCCCTGCATCGATAGAGCGCTGATGATTCGCAGCATAACCACGGCCAGCTTTTGCATGGCTTTGCTTCTGGGGGCTCCGGTTCACGCCGACAAGACCGCCACGGCACAGCAGGTTATCGCTCAGGCTGAAGCTGCGTTTGTCGCCAAGGATTATGCCACTGCGCTGAAGCTCTACACCCAGGCCCGGGCGAAGAAGGACGCTCCGCTGTTGGTCTATATGACCGCGCGCTGCCTGGAGCAGCTGGAACGGTTCGAGGAGGCGGTGGCTACCTATGAGGCCTATCTCGAGCTCGGCTCGAAAGAGGAGGGGCCTCGCGGTCGGGCGACCACGGCCATCCGGCTGCTCAACGCGAGGTTGGCCACGGGAACGTTGGTCATTCGTGTCTCCCCGTCCGGGGCTGAGGTCAGCCTCGACGGTCGACTTCTCGGCAAGGCGCCCGTGCCCACCCAGAGGCTGAAGCCAGGCAGCTACGCGGTGAAGGTCGTCCTCGGTGACAAGGTGGACGAGTCGCGCGTCGTGGTTCGGGGCGGGCGGACGGTGGACCACGTCGTGAGCCTTCAGGTGGCAAAGCCGGAGCCGGTGAAGGGTGTCGAGGAAAGCTCCTCGGTCGAGCCTTTCGTCGTGCTGGGCAGCGGCATCGCCGTCGGGCTTGCGGGGGCCGCCCTCATCACGGTCGGGGAGCTGGATTTGCAGGATATCGCCGACGGCGCCGGAACTTCGCCCGGTGCTCCCGGCAGCCTTACGCAGCGTGAGGCTGCCGAGCAAATCGATAGCGCAACCACCCTCAGGATGGTTGGCTTCGTCCTGGCAGGGGTCGGTGTGGCGGCAGCCATCGGCGGTGCGGTCTGGCTCGCGACGGCATCCGATGGGCCCGAGACTCAGGGGACCGTCATCGAGTCGGCCGGCCCGGCCCTGTTCCAACGCGGCGCTGGTGTGCACATGCAAGGGAGGTTCTGATGGAACGGATCTGTCCCCATTGCGGCTACGAAGGGGCCGCTGTCCGGTGCCCCAACGATGACTTCCCGACGGTGGATCCGACCCACTTTGCGCTCAAGGAGGGGGTGCCCGAGCTGAAAGGCAAGGTGCTCGTCGATCGCTACCAGTTCGAGGAGCTCGTCGGCGAGGGCGCTACGGGGTGGGTGTTCAAGGCGACGCATCTGAGCACCCATCAGGACATCGCCATCAAGATGTTGCGGCGCGATCTGACCCGCAAGATGGTCGCCATCCGCCGCTTCTACGCCGAGGCGAGAGCCTGCGCCAACCTCGCCCATCCCAACATCATCCGGGTGTTCGATTTCGGGGCCTCCGAAGACGGCTTCCTCTACATGGCCATGGAGTACCTCGAAGGCGAGTCGCTCCAGGAGCGCGTGAAGCGGCTGGGGCCGTGCCTGCCGAGTACGGCCATCGACATTGGCCTCCAGATCCTCGCCGGGCTCGAGTTCGCGCACGACGCCGGCATCGTCCACCGGGATCTGAAGCCGGCCAACATCCACCTGTGTAGCGTCGGCAAGAATGACAACGTGGTGAAGCTCCTGGACTTCGGCCTGGCCAAGGCCGTCGACGGCGAAGAGCTGGAAGTGGGCATCACGGCGGCAGGCTTCCTGGTGGGCTCGCCGGGCTACATCTCGCCCGAGCAGGTGTTGGGGCATCCGGCCGACCCCCGTTCCGACCTCTACGCCCTGGGCGTGACGCTGTACCGGATACTGACGGGGCGGCTCCCCTTCTCGGCGACCAAGGTCGAGGACCTCATCCGCAAGCAGATGAGTACCCCGCCCAAGCCGCTGCCGGAGATGGTGGAGGACCGTGAGATTCCGGCTCCCCTGCGGGCCCTGGTGATGCGGCTGCTGGCGTTGAAGCCGGAGAACCGGTTCCAGAGCGCAGGCGAAGTGGCCGAGGCTCTGCGGGACATCCAGGCCGGACGCACCCCCAAGTTCCTGGCGCACCAGGCGCTCACGGACCTGGAGACCCAGGATGGGTTCCCACCGCCTTTGGGTGGCTCCAGTCGACGCTGGCAGCTGGCGGCGCTGGCGGCGGCCTTGCTCGCGGTCGTCGGTCTCGGAATCTGGGGCATGAGCTCGGGGTCCGACGCGAGCATCCCGGTGGGTTCTGCGCAGCCCGAGGTCGTGAGCAACGCGAAGACACCCGTGGAGACGACACCGGAGAAGACTTCCGAAGCGAAGCCGGCGACCCATGAAGCCCGCCCGGTGCTCCAGGAGCCGGAGCCGGAGGAGCGCCTGGTGCTCGTCAACTCGACGCCTCAGGGTGCCGAGATTCGGGACGGCGGCATGATCGTCGGTGTCACGCCGATGAACGTACCGCTGATGGAAGGGAAGAAGCGTAGTCTCACGCTCATATCCAAGCGCGGCGACGTCGAGAAGCTGCTGCTGGACGGCGACTCGCCAGAGACGGTGAGCGTCGAGTTCCCGAAGCCCAGGGTGGTTCGGGCGTCGTTGCCTGCCAAGAGGAAGAAGCCGGTCAAGAAGCCGAAGAAGAAACCAAAGAAGAACGGATTGAAGATCAAAGTGCTCTGAGCCCCGCGTCACGCGGGAAAGGGGAACGTCTGAGAACGTTGGCATGGTGGGCCGCCACGGTCGTGTGGGCCCTGGCGGGGTGTACGGCGCCGGTGGCGACCGATGGTTTCTGGAGCTGCAACACCAGTGCGGATTGCCTCGCCGACTTCGACTGCGTGTCGGGGGCGTGTGTCGCCACCGGAGCGGACGTCGGAGTGCCTGATGGAGGCGCCGCGGATGCTGACGCGACGAGCGCGCCCGATGCCGACGCCGTCACGCCCCTCGATGCGGACGCGGTGACCACGCCCGATACCGACGTCGTCGCGACTTCCGATGCCGACGCGGTGACCGCGCCCGATGCTGACGCTGAGCCGACTGGGGACGCCGACGCCGAAGTGGTGGTCTCGCTATGCTCACCGCCCGATCAGGAGGGGACACCCTGTGACGGAGACGACGCTGACCCGTGTGAAGAGGGGGTCTGGGAGTGCATCGACGGCTCCCTTGTCTGCAGCGATACCACGGGTGACTCCGAGGAGGTCTGCGGCGGCGGCGACGAGAACTGTGATGGGCAGACCGACGAGATAGGCGCGTTTGGATGCACCAACTACTACCAGGACCAGGACGGGGACGGGTTTGGAACCGGGGACCCGCAGTGCCTGTGCGCGCCGCTCGGCTCGGCTACGGCGACCGTTGATGGCGATTGCAACGACAACGAAGCCACAGTGAGCCCTCTGGCGTTCGAGGGTGAGCTGCAACCCGATACCTGCACCGACACGTTCGACAACGACTGTGATGGCAGCACGGACAGCGAAGAGGCCCTGTGCGCCGCCGGGGGATGTGACGGGGCGTGCAGCGGGTGTTCGACGGATGGTTGCTGCGCGGGGCAGAACGACGGCTGCCAGGGGCAGAACTGCTTTGCCAGTTGCCCCGATGATTGTAGCTGCGCCCTGTCGTGTGCCGACGACGCCGGTAGCGGCTTCAAGTGCTACCTCGAGTGCGGCGGCGCCGGGTACTGCCCGATGGTCTGTGACGGGAACAAGAAGGACTGCACAACCACTTGCACCGGGGACTCGGTGTGCGACATCGATGCGACGAACGTGGAGATCATGAGCGCCAGCTGTAGCGGCGCGTCATGCAGCATTGACTGCAGTGGCGCCGACAACTGCAGCGCGGTCAGTTGCACGAACGGAGCGGCCTGTCTTCTGGATTGCGGCGGACTCGGCAACTGCGGCTTCCAGGCGTGCGCGCCTGGTCAGGCCACGGACTGCGGCGGCGGGGTACAGGTCTGCAATCGGGCTTGCCCGTAGAACTCAGACTGACTCCTCGGCGAAGGCCAGGTGGCCATCGTCCAGAACCTCGGACAGCCCGCCCTCGTCGGCATCCTCCGTCAGCGCGAGGCCGCCGTCCGAGCCGCGGGCGTTGGCCTGAAGCAGCAGGATGAGCTCTGCAGCGTGGCGCCCCTTCTGCTGAGCGAGGCGCTCCACCAGCGCGACGGTGCCGTGCTCGGCGAGGAACGCGACGCACGCGGGGCCGTGCTTCAGCGGCCAACGCTCGAGCACATCCATGAAGAAGGAGAGCGCTGCTGGGCCGTGGAGGCTGGCCGCCTCGAGCAAGGCGTTGCGGGGCTCCAGGCTGACGGCGTTGAAGCGGTGGATGATGGTCCCAAGCGGTATGCGGTAGGCCTTCGTCACGAGTGCCTGGACCACACTGGCGAGCAGAGCGCCGCTGCTGACGGCGACAAGGTCCGCAAACCTAGCCATGTCGCTACTGTCGAGCCCCTCGACCCGACGCCGGATGAGCTCGACCGCCTTGAGCCGCTGGACCATCGACGCGCCTCCGTCCCCGGCGATGGCGAGTAGGACGTCCAGGGGCATGGGCGTCACGAGGGCGGCAGCGTCCAGACGGCTCTCCGTGTCGGGCGCATGGAGGAGCGGCCTGAGCAGGGCGTCGGGAGTAGACCTGTTGCTGCATAGGAGGCGAGCCGCCAGTGTGCGCAACGTCGGAGGTTCGTCGACGTTCACCGCTGTAGCGCCAAGGGCCTCGGCTTCCGTGATGCTGCCGAGCTGAAGCAGCTTGGCCAGCTCAACGGCGAGGCGAACCGACGCCTTGATCGATGCGGCGTCGGTCTGGTCGCGGGGCTCGACGTGGACGCTGCCGCCGGACACCTCGATCTTCCAGTCGCCCGCGACCTCGAGGAAGCGTTCCCGAACAGGCGCGCTCAGAAGCGATACCAGAGCGGACGAGTCTCCGTTGAGGTCGAAGCGTCGATCGAAGGCGCGATCACCCAGCTGTAGGTCGTCGATGTTGGCCAGCTTGGAAGGTCGAATCTCCATCGTCAGCGGGAGACCCGCTTCCACCGACGCCACGAGCGTCGGATGCCCCACGTCGTTCTTGATGACGTCCAACGATACCTGCAGGCCGTGGAGTATCCCGTGGCTCGTCAGCTTCTGTTCGAGGTCCACGTCCATATCCAGGTCGAACGAAGCCTCGAGCAGGGGCATCTTGAGCTTTCGGGTGGCCGAGCGCGCTCTGGCGTAGGCGATGGCCATACCGCCAAACATGCCAACCATCATCAGCAGCGTGATGGTGTTGCCCCAGAGGTCGATGGTGCTCATGGCGCACGTGATAGCATGAGCATCATCATGTCGACCAAGCACACGCGCCGGTTCTGCTGGGTCTGCGCCGTCCTCCTGGCGGTGCTGGCCGTCGCCTACGGTCCGCCGGCGCGGGCCGATGGCACCCGGATACGCAACCGGGTGGGCATCGACTTCGTCGTGAAGCGACATGGTGTCGCGTTCGTAGCCAAGGTCCTGAAGGTGCAGCACGTACGCAAGTCGCGGCGCGCCTACGGTCGGAACGTTCGCTACATCGCGAAGTGGCGGATGAAGGTGAAGCCGCTGCGCATGCTCAAGGGTTCGCTCGACGGGAAGAAGCAGAAGGCCTTCTGGATCACCCGGTCGACGCCGTTCAAGCCCGGCAAGTGGAAGGAGCTGCGCGACCACTACGCCGCGACAGGCAAAGCACTGAGTGAGGCCAAACGTGGCGACCTGCTGGTGCTCTACGCCCACAGCTACTTCAGCGGCAAGGAGCGTCCGGTGGGCGAAGCGAACCGACATACCCCAGAGCTCGAGGACAACGTCAAAGCCATCGTCGCCAGGCACGAGCAGCAGCGCCTGGTGAAGCTGCGCAAGGGCCGCACCTGCGTCGACCCAGCGACCTACAATGTGGGTGGCAAGTGTCTCCTCCCCAAGGACATCGCCGCAACGGTGACGTGTCCGGCAGGCGCCACTGCCCGCAGCGGAGGCGGGCCTGCCAGCCATGCGTTCGCGACGTGTGAGAACGCGGCCAAGCAGAAGCACGGCACCTACCGCTACTGGTGGGCGACCGGTGAGCCCCGCGAACACACCACCTGGGTCGCCGGGGTGCTGCAAGGCCCGATCAGGTACTGGCGGGAGGATGGAAGCCCCACCCATCAGGGAGGCTACAAGGCCGGCAAGCGCCATGGCGTCTGGGTCCACTTCGACAAGGCCGGCAAGGAGCGCGGCCGCTACACCCTGGATATGAACAGCGGTAGGGCCATGTCCTTCTGGGATGACGGGCGACGCAGCGAGTACACGCTGAAGGATGGAAGGAAGTTCGGGCCAGAAGGCCACTTCTACGCCAATGGCGCCCTTCGCTGGAGAGGGACACGGCATGACGGCAAGTGGTGGGGCCGACATGTCGAGTACCGGCGCGGTGGCGCGGTGATGCGGGTCACCTGTTACGCCAAGAAGGGCAAGCAGCGCTGGCAGGTCAACAACCCCGAGGATGCTTTGAAGCAGGCCCTGACCAAGCCGTGCAAGGGCCCTGAGGTCCCGGCGAAGCCCGACGGTCCGTCGCCGTCCACCGACTAGCCACTTCCCGGCAATCCATTATAACGTCCCGCATTCGTTCACTCGTTGGCGCCCGCGTCCTGATGACGGTGAGGCTGCGCGAAGGAGAGACTCATGCGAAACGTGATGATGGTGCTCGCGCTGGTCGCGCTGGCGGTGGCGCCGGCCTGCGGCGGCAAGGACAAGGGCGACAAGGGCGGAGAAGGCGGCGATGAAGCGTCGGCCAAGCCTGCCTACCCTTCCAAGGAGACCCTGACCAAGCTCGGCTCCGAGGCTCCCGAGGGGTTCGACAAGACCATGGGCGGCAAGCCTGTCGGGGAGATGGTGGCCCCCTGGTTTACGTCCAAGGCGGGCAACAAGGACGGGGTGAAGACGCAGATTCAGGCGATGGTGGCGCCCTGCAACTTCAACCTCTGCCCCAAGGACGGTCTCAGCAAGGCGGCCTACGAGAAGCTCAAGGACAAGCTGCCGCACAAGATGATGCTGTCCAAGATGCACAAGGAGAACAAAGACCTCGTCGAGGAGTTCTCAGAGGCGGAGGTCGACGGCGAGAAGGTCGTCACTGTGTGGTTCAAGAGCCACGTGGTGAAGGGCAACTCCAAGAGCGGCAGCCGGTCGTTCCACATCTATTGGAACAATGGCAGCGTCTTCGTGAAGAGCAGCGCCAACGGCTTCGGAACCTCCAAGTTCTTGTCGAACAAGGAGAAGTGGGAGACCGCCTTCACCAAAGAGGAGGCGCAGAAGGGCGCCGAGCTCTGGTTCAAGCACGCGATGAAGCTCGTGAAGGGCGGCAAGTAGCGTATGACCAAGCGGGCCTTGTTGTTCCCCGGGCAGGGGGCGCAGTTCGTGGGCATGGGCAAGGACCTGTGTGCCGCCAGCGCGCCGGCGCGGGAAGTCTTCGCTGAGGCCGACGCCGCCCTCGGCATGGCGCTCAGCGAGCTGTGCTTTGAGGGCCCGGAGGAGACCCTCAACCGCACCGAGATGGCGCAGCCGGCGCTGCTGACCCACTCTGTGGCGGTGATTCGGGCGTTGGAGGCGGCGACCGGCGAGCCCATGGCGGCGGACGCGATGGCTGGTCACTCGCTGGGCGAGTGGACGGCGCTCGTGGCCGCCGGGGCGCTCTCCCTGGCGGACGCGGTTCCGCTCGTGCGGTTACGTGGCAAGCTGATGCAGGAGGCGGTTCCCGAGGGCATCGGGGCGATGTCTGCGCTGCTGGGTATGGAGCCTGACGCCATCGATGCAGTGTGCGCGGACGCCTCGTCGGAGACCGGCAAGACCGTGGTGCCCGCGACGTTCAACGGCCCCGGCAACATCGTCGTGTCAGGCCACGCCGAGGCTGTCGCTCGGGCTTCGGAGCTCGCCAAGGAGCGCGGCGCCGCCGCCGTCCGCGCGCTGGCCGTCTCTGCGCCATTCCATTCCCCGTTGATGGAGCCGGTGGCTGCGCCGCTGGCCGAGGCGCTGGACAAGGTGACCCTGTCGGCGCCCCGGGTGCCGGTCCGCTCCACCACCCTCGACGGCTACCTGGACACCCCGGAGGCCATCCGGCAGGCCCTCATCGATCAGCTCACCGAGCCCGTCCGCTGGGAGCAGTGTCTGCGCGCGCTGGTGGCCGACGGCGTCACGGATGCCTCGGTGGTCGGCGCCGGCCGTCAGATGACCCGCATGGTCAAGCGCATGCGGGTCGGCCTCAAACCCAGCTGGGTCCACAATCTCCCCAAGGAAGCGTGACATGACTGCACCCACGCGACGCGCCCTGGTGACCGGCGGCAGCCGCGGCATCGGCGCCGCCATCTGCAAACGGCTGGCGGCCGACGGTTACGCCGTCATCATCAACTACCGCTCTCGCTCCGACGCCGCCGAGGAGGTCGCCGCGGCCATCCGCGCCGAGGGCGGTGAGGCTACGCTGAAGGGCTTCGACGTGGCCGACCGGGAGGCCGTCGAGGCGGCGCTCAAGGAGATGCAGGCCGAGGACGAGCGCCCCATCGCGGTGCTGGTCAACAACGCCGGCATCGCCCGTGACGCGATGCTGCCTCGCATGGAGTGGGAGCAGTGGCAGGCGGTGACACGGACGACCCTGGACGGTTTCTACAACGTCACCCAGCCGCTGGTGATGCCGATGATCCGCAAGCGCTGGGGCCGCATCATCAACATCTCGTCCATCTCCGCGGTCAAGGGCAACCAGGGCCAGGTGAACTATTCGGCGGCCAAGGCGGGGCTTCTGGGAGCGACCCGGTCTTTGGCGGTGGAGCTCGCCAAGCGTAAGATTACGGTGAACGCCGTTACACCTGGTCTTATAGACACTGAAATGATTGAGAACGTGCCCGATTTTGTGGTGAAACAGATCCCGGCGCGCCGCATCGGTAAGCCGGAAGAGGTCGCCGCTCTGGTGGGTTTTCTGGCCAGTGAGGACGCGGCGTACATCACAGGACAGGTCATCGGCATCAACGGTGGCTGGCACTAGACGCGGGGACGGCGTATGAGTGAAGCGGCAACAGAGGATATCTGGGACGTCTTGATTGTGGGCGCCGGACCTGCGGGCACCTCGTCCGCCAACCTGTTGGCCCGCGACGGGCACCGGGTGCTGGTGCTCGAAAAGGACGCGTTTCCCCGCTTCCACATCGGCGAGTCCCTGCTTCCGCTCGGCACCGCGACGCACGAGCGCCTGGGGCTCGAGCCCGACCCCGACTGCTTCATCCTCAAGACCGGCGCCGAGTTCGTCCACGAAGACTCGGATCGCAGCGCGACGTTCACCTTCTCCGAGGCGCTGGGCGCCGGCGAGGATATGCCCGAGTCGGCCTGGCAGGTGGAGCGAGCGAAGTTCGACACCCAGCTGCGCGACCTCGCTCGGGAGGCTGGCGCCGAGGTCCGGCACGGAGTGAAGGTCACCGACATCGCCATCGACGACGGGGGAGTGACGGTCACCGCTGACGGCGAGGCGTTCCGCGGACGCTACGTCATCGACGCCACTGGCCAGGACCGCTTCCTGGCGCGTCGCGGCCGAACAGTGAAGCCTTTCAAAAACTTCGGCAAAGCGGCCGTGTTCTGCCACTTCGAGGGGCTCAGCGACGCCACGATGGAGGAGATCGGGCCCGGCCACGATATCCGCATCATGCTGATCGATGACGGCTGGGCGTGGTTCATCCCGCTGGCGAATAGGCGCCTCAGTGTCGGCGTCGTCACCCAGAACAAGACGGCGACGACGGGGTTGATGGACGAATACATCGCCAACTCGCCCATGCTGCGGCGCTGGATCGAGGGGGCGACTCAGTCCGAGCCCCAGATCATCCGGAACTTCAGCTACAAGAACGAGGTGCCCAACGGAGCGCGCTTCGCCTGTATCGGCGACGCGGGCTGCTTCCTTGATCCGGTGTTCTCCTCGGGGGTCGCCATCGCCATGGAGAGCGCGTGCCTCCTGGTGGACACTCTGTCGCCGGCGCTGCGCGAAGGGCGCGAGGGCGACCCGTCCCTGTTGGACCCGATGATGGCCCACATGGACGAGGGCTACGCCATGTTCGCCGCTCTCATCGACCGCTTCTACAACACCAATTTCGGCACCAACTTCTTCCTCAGCACGGGCGGCGGCGACTACCGGCGTGGCCTCATCTCCCTGCTCGCCGGCGATGTGTGGCGCGACCACAACCCGTTCAAGAAGATGCTCGCGGGCTCCCGACGGCGTCGCCGGAGCGTTGCGGTCCAGCCAGCGATGGGCTAAGTCCGGCGGATGGCATCATCTCCGCTGAGACTCCCAATCACCGCGTACAGCATCGCCAACGCGCTGGGGACCAACGCCGACGAGGTCGCCGAGTCCCTGCGCCAGGGGCGCAGCGGGCTGACCCCGGTGGACCCGGCCTTTCTGCTTCCCTTCAGCACCTTCGTCGGCGCCTACGACGGGCCGCGCGTCCCGCTGGAAGGCGCGTTGGAGCCCTGGAGCACCCCCATCGCCCAGCTGGTGGCCAAGCTGTTGCAGGATCTCGGTCCCGCCGTCGGCCAGGCCGTGGAGCGGTGGGGTGCAGAGCGCGTGGGTATCCTCATGGGCACCTCGACGGCTGGGGCCAGCACTACTGAGCTGGCCTACCGTCAGTTTGTGGACTCCGGCGAGCTCCCGTTCGAGTTCGACTACGCCAAGCAGCACACCTTCGGCGCCGTGCTTCACGTCGTCTCCGAACTCTCCGGGGCCAAGGGGCCCGCGTGGATGGTCAGCACGGCCTGCACCTCCAGCAGCAAGCCGCTGGCGTCGGCCCGGCGCCTCATCGCCGCCGGCATGCTCGACGCCGCCATCGTGGGGGGCTGTGACACCCTCTGCAACATGACGCTCAGCGGCTTCAACGCGCTGGGTGCGCTGTCCCACGGGCGCTGTATCCCGTTCAGCGAGAATCGCACCGGTATCAACATCGGTGAGGGCGGCGCGCTGATGCTGTTGGAGCGTGAATCGGACGCCCCGTTGGCCTACCTCGAAGGTGTCGGCGAGAGCTCTGACTCGTACCACGTCAGCGCCCCCCATCCCGAGGGACTGGGCGCCAAGCTGGCCATGCAGCGGGCCCTGGACGAGGCCGGCGTGGAAGCCTCGGCAATCCATCACATCAACGCCCACGGTACTGGGACCAAGGCCAACGACGTGGTCGAGAGCAAGGCCATTGCCGAGGTCTTCGGCAGCGAGGTTCCGGTGGTGTCGACCAAGGGCTACTGCGGCCACACGCTGGGTGCCGCGGGCGCGTGCGAGGCGGTCTTCGGGTTGCTGACGCTCAAGCATGGTTTCGTGCCGCCGAGCATCGGCGCCACCCCGCTGGACCCGAGGGTGGAGGTCAACGTTGCCACCGAGCGCATCGACGGCAGCTACGGGCGGGTGCTGAGCAACTCGTTCGCCTTTGGAGGCAACAACATCAGCGTCCTGTTGAGTGCGGTATGAGCGGTGCGAGATTCAAGATTACGGGCGTGGGCCTGTGGATGTCGGGTACGGCCAGCGCCGAGGCCTGGGCCGGGGGAGACATCGCTTCCGAGGAGGCGGTCAAGCCCAAGGGCCATGGACTCGACAAGCGCAACAAACGCCGGGCCAGCCAGCACGCTCGCGCTCTGGCCGATGTGTATCACGAGGCCCTGACCCAGGCGGGGGCGGACCCCGAGACCGTCGCCACGGTGTTCGGCTCGTCGCTGGGCGAAGCGGGCACGATGATCAAGCTGCTCGAGCAGATCCACCGGGAGAAGACCTCGCCGTCGCCGATGGCGTTCGCGATGTCGGTCCACAACGCCGCGTCGGGGCTGGTGAGCATCGGTGGCAAGAACCGTGGGTTCACCACATCCATCGCCGCCGACTACGATACGCCGGCCATGGCCCTGGCCGAGGGCTTCGGTCTGGCGGAGCGGTTCAAGGTCCCCGTCATCGTGGCGGTGGCCGACGAGGACGCGCCACGGGACCTGGTGCCCGACAACGAGCTCTTCGACGCCGTCGCGGCGGCGGTGTGCATCGAGGCGATGGACAGCGAAACCCAGCCTCTCGCGGTGGTCGAGGGGCCGCTGCCGCTGTCGGTCGGCAAGGCCACCCTGGCGGGCGCCGAGACCGACGAGCTGCACGGGCGCAGCCCCGCGACAGGCATGCTCGACCTGGTGGACGCAGTGCAAAGGGGCAAGCGGGGCGTGCTCAGGTTGGACCGCGGTCGCGGCCGCGGCTGGTGCGTCGAGCTCCTGGACGCCTGAGGACGCCATGTCGGTCGATCTGCCGCCGATCCATGATCTGGTGCCTCATGCGCCGCCGATTCTGGCGGTGGAGGAGGTCGTGACCTGGGAGCCGGGCCTGGCGACCTGTTCGATGGTCGTGCGTGAGGGCTCGCCCATGGTGCGCGACGGCCGAGTCGCCGCGGTGGCGGCCATCGAATACCTGGGCCAGGCCGTTGCGGCCTGCTGCGGCGCGGAAGCCTATGTCGGTGGCGAAGGCGTGCGGTACGGCGTCATCATTGGCTGTCGCAAGGTCACACTGGCGCGAAAGTGGCTGCCGGTCGGGACCGAGCTGACGCTGGACGTGAAGCGGTCGCGCGGCAACGAGATGCTCAGCCACTTCAGCTGCGAGGCACGCGATTCCGACGGCCAGGTGGCGACCGCGACGATGACGGTCTACCACGCCACCGAGATGCCTGACTGAGGTCGGGCCGTGGAGCTGTTCCTCATCCTCATGGGCGGGGTCGGGCTCGCCTGGGCAGCGGGCACCCTGTGGCTGCAGGTCAAGCCCCAGGCGGACGAGCAGTGGGATTCCTGTGTGGCGTGTGGAAGCGAGCGGCTGGAGTGGGACCGCGGTGACATCGAGGGGCCCATCGACGACGTCTACTGGTGCTTGGAGTGCGGGCATCAGGGCGGCCCTGGACAGGAGCACCGCAGCAAGCAGGCCGAGCTCGCGGCCTTCGCTGCCAAGAGCTGGGACGGCAAGTGGCGGCTAATCCTCGACCACTGGCGCGAGGGCCACCACCAGCTGAGCCTGGCCAACGAGTTCCGCAACATGGCGGGGCAGGGCGGGGGCGCAGAGTCTGCGGGCCCATCGTGGCCGATGATGGACCAGGCTGGGCGCCACCAGGTGAAGCGGGCCATGGAGCTGATGGAGCAGCTGGTTGGCGGCTCTGCAGGGGAGGTGGCGGCGGCGATGCCGGTCCTGGAGCGTCGACCCGACAAGGCGATCGAGCTGTGTGAGGGCATGCACATCGAGGCGGCGTCAGGGATCATCGACGACCTTCACGCTCGCGGTCTGCCGCTGGCCGAGTTCACCCAGGAGTTGGCCTGGTTCCAGCACGATGCGCGGGGGCTTCTACTCAGCCGCTACCCGGCTCTGGTGAGCCTGTCGGACGTGGAGGTGCTTGGAACCGACCTCCCCGAGGACGACGCGGTGGCCGTGGTCGAGGGGCTGCTGGAACGCCACCGGGACGAGCCGCACCTGGAGCGTACGCTCCTGATGCTGATGACCGCTCGGGGAACGGGCGCTGCCATCGCGATTGGGGAGGCGCTGGTCGAGGTTGGGACGCCCACCGGGCTGAGGCAGCTCGAGGACCCACCCGAGGTGGCCTCGCGGGCCCAGCGACAGGCGTACCGCGAAGCTGCGGCGAAGCTGCGGGAGCGATTGTCGACCTACGACGGCCGACTGAGCATCGAGGCGGAGGCGCCGGTCGCGTCGGACGGCGGCCTGAGCACGACCGTGAGCACGGAAGAGGCGGGCGAGCTCAGCCTGGCGGAGTAACGCGGCTCTTGCCTAGAAGACATCGGGGGGGATGTTGCCCGCCCCGGAGAGCCGATCCATCCATGTTTCGGGGGGCGGCTCGGGCTCGCCCCCCGTCGCGTGGCCATGCTCGTGATGCTCCATGACCAATCCGATCAGCGGGTGAGTCGGGCTCGGGGCGGCGATCAACGCATCCACCAGAGCGAGCACCTGACCGACGATCTCGACGGCGGCCATCGGATCTCCCATGGTCATCACGGCTCGCAGCGGTGCGAACACCTGCCGATTGGCCGCCACAGCGAGCTCCTTGGCCAGCTCGTGCGCTTTGCCATGCTCATGTTGGTCCTTCGCCAGGCTGCCGTGGGAGTGCTCGTCCGACTCCCGGTCGCCGAGCGCGATCATGTAGTTGCCTTTGTCCTTCAGTGCGGCCAGGAACTCCCGATTGCAGAGGACGTCCTCGACCGAGTGATCGCCCTCCTGGACGCCCTCTTCGAGCTCATCGATGAACATCGCGACGTCGATGAACTCCCCGGTCGGGGTCGCAGAGCGTCGGTCCAGTGGGTCGAACAGGTCCTCGCTCTGGGTGTCGATCAGCATCCACCACGGGCGTGCGTCGGCCCGGTTCAAGGCTGGCTCGAAGCTGGCGTCCAGGTCGTAGGCTTGCAGCAGAAGGTCGAACCGCGAGTCCAGCATCTCCGCCAGGGCTACCAGCTTGTGGCCAAGCGCATGGGCCTTCGCCGGCATGCCGAAGGTACCGGTCACGAGATCCGCATTGCCTGGCGTCGCCCCGCCTTCGGACATGGCCAATGCCAGCTCTACCCAGTTGCTGTGCGCCCAGAAGTCCTCCATCGCGTGCATCGCCCGGCCCAGATGGTGCCCCATGTGTCGCGCCGCGCCGGGTGACAACGCGGTGGGGCTCGTCGCGGCTCCCTGGGCTGTCACGGCGTCTCGGCGGGTCTGTTCCACGACGGGATCCCGCGAGTCGGTATTGGGGGCGCTGTAGGAGCCGGTGGTCGTCTGGCTGACGGGGTTGCCGTCGTCGTCTCGGCGCGTCCGCGGATCGATGTATCCCTCCGGGGTGGCGACCCCATCAAACGCGTCGATCCCGCCCGTGATGGCTTCCTGGCCCGAGTTCATGCGGCCTACATCGACGGCCGCCATCAGCTGTTCCTTGATGTAGGCCTTGGCATCGGCGATGTAGCCGGGCAGTCCATCGGCCTTGGCGCCCCAGCGGCGATTGGCATCCCACGCCGTGTCTTCGTCCGGCTGGTCCATGTGTTCGAAGTAGTCGTACCCTCCGAGCGAGGCTTCGTCCTCGTCGATGACGTCACTCAAGTCCGCGTCGATGAGCGTCCAGACCGCGTCACGGAAGGCTTCGCCGGTGTCGCCCAGGTCCCCGCCGTGGTCCGCGGCGTGCAGCTCGCAGGTCTTCCAGGCCAGCACCACGTTGGCCACCGCTGGGTGCGACTGCGCAAAGTCCCGCTCCCAGTTGGACGCGTAGATGTGGCCGATTTCCTCTGGCGCAAACGCCCCCGCCAGGCCCTCGACGGTGGCCCCGCGGTGATGCCCCGGGGCAAACATCTGGACCGCGGACGTTCCAGCCGAGCTCCCGACGCGAGACGTGCCGACCATCCCGTCGAGCAAACCCTCGGCGGACTTGCCGGCAACCACGGCGTCGGCGACCGCGTCCGCGTGACGCTCGAAGCGGTCTCCAGGGCTTCCCACGCCTCCAGATGGCGCCAGGCCCGCTGCCTGCTGGACCACGTGGGCCGCCTCGTGGGCCGCCGTGTGCAGACTCGGAGCGGACGCGAAGGCCACCTTGTCGGCCATCGCGTAGGCTTCGGCGCCGATGGACCGGGCGGCGGAGGCTGCAGGGCCGCCGACAGAAGCGCGGGCGTGGCTCACGTCGTGACGCCCGAAGGCCTTCTGGATGCGGCCAAGGTGGGGCAACGCCGATCGGGCCCCAGCGACCCCTCGCGCGGCCGCTCCCTGGATGTCCGCCGTCTCTGACTGTCCCCTGGCTCGCATCTGCACGGTGTGCCGGAACCCGGCGAGCGACGCGTCCAGGCGGTCGAGCTGCGCGGGACTGGCGGAGAGGCTGACGGGGAAGTGGTCGATGCACGGGGCGTCGACCGCGGCTTTGGAAGCCCGAGCTTGCTGTTGCTGATGGTCGGCAAACGCAGCGCGTTCGTCCGATGCCGTTCGGCGTTGGTTCAGGGGCATGATGGACACACTGGCAAGGGTCGCTTTGGGGGCGGCAATGACCTGCCAATGAGCAAGGACCGATCCAGAGTGGTGAATGGGCTCGGTGTAGTGAATACAGGGGGTTGGGGGGCTCGCGTTCGCCACCGTGCTGGTGTGTCACGCGCGAGACACCCCTTGCTGCCTCACCTGACCCCCGTGACTCCCAGACCGTCAGGTCGTCGTCCGAGGCGAGCGGGAAGTCGCCAACCGTCAAGAAGGTTGACACCAGGACGTCAACGACGTGGCCGTCGCCGGGCCCGACCGGCGAGGGCCTTTTGTTTACAGATGGTTACGGGCTGGCATGCGGATTGCTCTATCCAGGGGCAGGAGACACCCCAGGAGGAGACACACCATGCTGCGCATCGCCACCGTCTTGCTGCTCACCGCCACGCTGCTGACCGTCAACGCCCCTCGTGCCGAGGCGAGCGACAGCGGTGGCTTGCTCGGCGCAGTGGTCATCAGCGCCTACGCCCTGCCGGTCATGACCAGCTCGTTCGCGTTGACCACGACCATCGGCAACGCCGCGAGTAAGCGCTCCAAAGCCTGGTTCGTGACCGGATACATCGCGGGCGGCCTGAGCCTGACCGCGGGCATCCCGCTGCTGGCGCTGACCGAGCCCGACCGAGACAGCCCCTTCTTCGCGATGGGAGTCGCCAACGTCCTGGTCGGGATCTCGTCGATCGCGATGTCCATCTACAACCAGACCAAGCCGCGCCCTCGAGCCGATGACTTCTGGGGCTCCACGACCATCGGTGCTGCCGTTCTCCAGGGCCCCGCCACAGGCGAGCAGGTGCCGGGCCTGGTCATGTCGGGGACCTTCTGAGGCGGCGCGAGGGAGGGCCAGCGACCGAGGACCAGTCCCCGGGGCTGACTGTTCTCCGGACGCTTCTGAGGCGTATACTGGGACCGGGAGACGAGGAGAGACCACACCATGGGCAGATTGACGCTCAAGAACCGACTCTTGCTGACCGCCGCCGCGGGCGCGGGGACGTTGACCATCCTGGGTGGCAACTTTGCCTGCGCCAACCTCATGATCCCGCCCTGCCAGCCGGACGAGCCGTTCTGCAACAGCAGTCCGCCCGACGCCGACGCCGCCACCGCTGATGGGATATCCGTCGGAGACGTCCAGCCGGACGCAGACGGGCCTGATGCACCCAACGCTGGCGCGGATGGCGCCACGGACGCCGAGACAACGGAGGAGACACGATGAGCAAACGACGGGGACCCCGCAGGCTATTGGTCGCAGCCCTCGGCGCCGCCACGGTGACGGTGGCCGGCTGTGAGGTCACCACCTCGGGCAATCTGTTGCCGCCCCCGTTGGTCGACACCGTCGATACCAACACGGGGACGGATGCGGGCGACGAGGATGCCTCGTCGAACACGTCGGACAGCGGCCCCGAGGCTCAGTGACGGCCTCAGGAGAAGCCGCTCGGTCCGATGGACTGGAGGTGTTCGAGCTGGAGCTTTGGGGCGGCAAGCCCGAAGAGGCCTATCGCAGCGCTCGCCCGGAAGTCGACGCCATGCCGTGGGGCACGCTCGACGTCTCCGGGATTGCTCCCGAGGTGATCGAGGCTGCGCGACTGTCGTGGACCGGCGCCGCGTTCCAGGAGTACCGAACGGGAATCGCCTGTGTCGCGGCGCTCCGGGCGATGCTCGATGCGCGTGCGCCCCTGGATCTGAGCGCTCAGCTGTGTCGCTTCCCGCTCGACGAGTTGGTCCATGTGGAGCTCTGTTCGCGGATGACGATGGAACTGGGCGGCGGCGTGAACATCCGATACGACCCGCGGCGCATCATCCACGAGCCGGCTCCGGGCCTGCCTGCGCTACTGCGCGCGGCCGATCTCTGCATGGCGACCTTCTGCGTGGGCGAGGCGCTCTCGATTCCGCTCATCCACGGCACCTGGAAGGCGGCCACGCACCCACTCCCCAAAGCCATCCTGGGCCACATCGTGCGCGACGAGGCCGACCACGGGACCTACGGCTGGGACGTCCTCGACTGGGCGGATGAGCATCTGACCACCGACGACAAGGCCCATTTGTCGATGGTGGCGACGCGGACCATCGAGACGGTCATCGACCGTTGGCGCCAGATCCGCAACCAGCCCAGCACCGACGCCAACACGGCCCATGCGCTGGGCTGGATGCAGACCGACGCGTACCTCGCGCTGGCCGAGCGGTCCCTGCGGCGACGGGTGCTGGCGCCGCTGGCCGAGCGAGGCTATCGCATCGACGAAGAGGCGCTCTGGGCTCGCTTCAACGCCTGACCGTGACGATGGCAGCGCTGGGGCGCCCCATGACCCTTCCGCGCTGGTCCGGGCGGGTCGAGACCCTCACCCGTCTCAACTCGGCGCGCTGCCATGCGGTCTGGCTCTGGGTGAGGGAGAAGGTCAGGAAGCGCTCGTACTCGCTCTTGGGGGCGCGGCCCTGGGCGAGGCGCCAGCTCCACACCCAGATGCGGTTGGCGTCAGCGCGGCCGCCGAACCAGTTGACCGGCAACGTGGACCGTCGGCCGTCCGGGCTTTCGACGACCACCTGAAGCCCTGGCAACGTGGTCGGGGCCCGCTTGTGGAAGGTGGGATAGCAGGCGAACGGCCAGCCATCGGTCTGGCGGGTCACGCCGGTGGCCACGATGCCCATCAACAGCCCCCCCAGGACGACCGTCTGGGGGGCGCTCATGGGGTGCGGCAGCGCGTCCGACTCCGCAGCTGGTGGCTCGGCGTCGAAAAACCAGCGGCTCCAGGGAAGGAAAAGGGCGTAGCAGAACCACAGCGACGAGAACTGGATGTTCATGAAGAGCGCCGTGAACGCATGGAACCCGGCGCCCACCACGAGGGCCCCCAGACGCCAGCGGGATCCGGCGAACACGGCCACGACGAAGCCGATCTCGAACACGACAACCGCAGCGCCGCCGACCGAGAGCAGGGTGGGCAGCTCGTCGATGCGGAACAGGGGGGCGAACGTCGGATCCTGAGCCCATTTGGCCCACAGCTGGTGGGTGAGGTTGTCCGCGGCGAACCAGTCGATCCCGCCCGCCAGCGGCTTGGCCAGGCCCGGGAACAGGTACACCAGTCCCAGCACGAGCCACATGCTTCGAAGCATCAGACCGTAGTGCGTCGGGTGGGCCTGGTGAGCTGCTTTGTGGCTGCGTGCGCGGAGCCACGCGTCCACGCTCAGCGCGTCCCCGCAGCGCGAAGAGGCAAGGATCACGGCAAGCCACCAGAGGTGATGGTAGTGGCTCGACGCGCCGACCCGCTGGGGCAGGCCCAACACCAGGAAGAGCGCAACCACCGCAATGCCCCAGGCCCATCGCGTCGCCAGACCGAGCGTTCCGGCAACCAGCGCTACCAGCGCGACGACGTAGGTGGCCCAAGCCAGGGCCGGCGAGAGTAGCGGCGCCCACACCCACGCGCTGCTTTCGGGCGCGTGCCCTGCCAGCGCGGCGGCCCAGCGTGGTGCTTCGTGGAGTTCGGCCGATAGCAGCAGCACAGCGCCGACGGTGATGCGCGCGACCGCCAGGTCAACCGGGTGCCCTTTGACCAGGAACCGCTCACGCAGTCCTCGCAGGGCCTCGGTCAGAAGGTGCCGCCCATACTGATACCAAGGCCCTGGGACCTTGGCCCCCCCGGGGCCTGGGAGCGTCGCTTCCCGCTTCGCTCACGAGGCAGCCCATCCGTCCCGAAGTGACGCCAGTAGGCACCGTGGGCCGAAGCGAAACCGATGGCGGCGCCGGCGATGACGTCCTCGATGTGGTGCCGGCCGTCGCTGACGCGCGAGGCCGTCACCCAGCTGGCGATGGCCAGCAGCCCTGTCTGCAGCAGCACGCCGAGGGCCATGCTGGTGCTGTCGGCCCGCTCGCCCCAGACCATCCGGCCTCCGATGACCAGACTCCAGTAGGTCGCGACGGCGAACGAGAAGCTGGAGTGTCCGCTGATGAACGACCGCCTGCCCGCGGCGATGACGCTCTCCTCGAGCGGTTCACCGGACCACCCGTCGCAGACCGGGTCCTGGGACCGTAGGTGCCCGCAGTGATATCGCCGGACCCGGTCCTGGAAGTCGGGGCGCAGCCTTCCCACACCGACTTTGAACGCCTCGGTGATGGCCAGTGACCAGGTGATGGCCTCGGTGTAGCCAAGCATGCTGTCGTGGGCGATCTGCCAGTCCACCTCGTCCATGCCGTTGGCTCCGGCGATGCCCTCTTGCAGCAGGATCCCGACGGCGCCGACGCCCGCAAAGACGCCAAGGCCCCACCCGGGCACCGTATCTTCCCGATGCGGCTTTCCGATCGCTTTACGGTGGGCGGGGTCGAGGATGCCCTGCCAGTGCTCGGGATCGTACACGGGACCAAATGCGGCCGGGTTGGGTTCGGACAGCCGAAAGCCCACCATCATGCCCAGGGACGCCCCCACGGAGAGGTAGTCACCGACATAGTCGACGCGCCACCAGTCGCCGCCTCGGGCCTCCGGCTCGGCGGCGTGTGCCTGCGTCGCCACGGCGAGAGCCAGGGGCAGGGCGATGGCCAGGCGGAACAAGCGAGACATCACCGACATCCAATCACGGGCACCCGACGGCAGCAATACAGGAACTCTTGCGCGCCCTTGCCCCTTTGAGCCCACCGCGTGGTTGAGGCACCATAGCCGCCACAGGCGCTCGCTCGTTCCAGGGGAGGTTTGAGCCTTGCGAATGGACCACACACGCTACATCCACGCGCTCTTTGCGGTGGCCCTCGTCGCATTGGCCGGCTGCGTCACCGGGTCGGACCCGGATCCCATCACCGGGGATATCGCTGCTGATGCTGCTTCGGAGACCTCCACCGCCGACACTACGGCGCCCGACGGGCAAGCGGACGCGGATGCGACCGTGACCGCAGACATGGGGCCTGACGCGGATGGCACCTCCGACGCGGACGCCACCGAATGCTGCCAGGTCGGCGATGAGTGCATCCCGCTGGATGCGCAGTGTCCCGACGGCGACCCCACCGACTGCTCGGAGTCGTTCTGCTCCAGCATCGCCGGAAATCTGTCCTGTGTGGCGTTGCCCCTCGCCGGCGGTGAGGCCTGTGGCAATGCGGCCTGCGGTGGGACCTGTGGGGCGGACGGCTGCAACATCCCCGATACCGGGCCACCCGGCTGCGCCAACGTCAACCTCATCTTCACCTCCAGCGCGCCGGCTCCTTTGGCCAGCACCATCGCCGGCCTGGATGCGCATTGCGCCGACGCTGCCGCGGCCGCGGGCCTGCCTGGTACCACATGGGTGGCCTGGGCATCGTCAGCCGGAAATCTGGTCAAAGACCGTATCGGGCCAGACGTTTCCGGCTGGGTGCGGGTCAGCACCAACCACGAGCCCGTCGCCCAGTCGCTGGACGACCTCGCGAGCGGTCACCTCTATTACCCGCCGCTGACCGATGAGAATGGAGAGCCCGTGGCGGACTTCCTGGTGGCCACCGGGACCCTCGCGGGCGGCGAAGAGATTGGCGACAACTGCGCGTCATGGACGCTCGACACCGACCAGGTCATGGTCCGCGTGGGCCACGTCGGCGCGGGCACCGGGCGTTGGATGGACCACACGGTGGTGAATTGCGACCAGCTGCTGCGGGTGGTCTGCGTCCAGGCGGACTTCGAAGGAACGATCACGCTGCCTCCACCCCCTGACTCCGCCCGGTTCGCGTTTGTCGCCGAAGAACCCTGGTCCTCCGGGGGAGGCATCGCCGGTGCCCACGCCGCGTGTCAGGCCACGGCGGACTCGAAAGTCGACGCCCCCGCCGGGACGTACAAGGCGTTCCTCGCGACGAGCAGCACCGCTCCCAACGACGAGCTCTCGGGTGGAACGCCGTTCGTGCGCGCCGACGGCCTGGTCGTGTATGACCCCAACAGCCCCGATGTGCGCCACGCCCCGATGGCGCTGCGGGCCAACGGAACCCACACCGACACCTGGGTGTTCATCGGCACGGCCGACGCGACGCAGCAGGGAACCGAGACGTGTGACGATTGGACCAGCACGACCGCGAACGCCGTCAAGACGCGATCCGGGTTCGGCCATGGCGACTGGCTCGGGGTGACCAAACCGCCCGAAGCGTGCTCTGCTCCCGCGGGGCTGTGGTGCTTCCAGGTCTCGGACACACCCCCGACCACCGGAGAGTGTACGACGCCAGCGCAGTGCGATGATGGTCTGGGCTGCACCATCGACGATTGCGTCGCCGGCGCATGCGTCAATGACCCGCAGGTGGGCTCCTGCGTCATCGACGAGGACTGCTACACCGACGGCCAGCCCAACAGCACAGATACCTGTCAGGTGTGCGATCCCAGCAATGACGCCGCGGCGTGGTCGGCGGCGCCGGAGTTCACCCTTTGCGATGATGGCGATCCAGGGACGTCGGATGACCAGTGCGTCGCTGGCGTGTGCACGGGCACGTCAGCCAACTGCGGCGGTGGATGCGATGATGGGCTCTCGTGCACCGTGGATGTGTGCGACAACGGTTCCTGTAGCTTCGTGTTGGCCGCGGGTTGTGCGATCGCCGGAACCTGCTACGCCGATGGCGAGCCGAACGCCAACAACAGCTGCGAGGTCTGCAACCCGGCGGTCAGCACGTCCGAGTTCACGCCAGTCGATGATGAGGGCTGCTTCAACGTTGCTTTCGTGACGACCGGAACGTGGACCGCCGGGCAAATCATGTCGGCGGGGAGCGCCACCAACCTCTGCAATACACAGGCCGGCGCCCTGGGCGGGACGTTTGTGGCGCTCATCGCCCAGCCAGGCGAAAACAACGCTGACCTGCCCTCCGTCCAATCCGCGCCAGGTTGGGTGCGGCCTGATGGTTTACCGGTGGCCGCCAACCTGACCGATCTGCTCGAGGGACGGGTGTGGTACTCGCCGTCGCTGGACCCTGATGCCGAGCCAGTCACCGGGCGCATCTGGACGGGTCTCCAGAACACGGGCTCAGCGACTGGCGACAACTGCGGCTTCTGGGGCAACAACAACGGGTTTGGCACATCGGGCGTGGTGGGCGCCGGCGGGCCGGACCTGGTCTCCGAGGGCCCGCTTGGCTGCGATCAGCCGGCCCACATCTTGTGCCTTCAGGTGGACGCCGCGTCCCAGGTCGGCCCGCCACCGCCGCCGCCGCCCGGCGCTCGCCGTGCGTTCTTGTCGACGCCGGTCTCCGTGGGGGCGTCGGTCGACGACCTCGACGACGCATGCAATCAACAGGCAGGCCCCTTCCTCACGGGGCAATTCAAGGCGTTCGTTGCGACGACGGACAACCCAGCCCACAAGCGGGTCGACCTTACCAAGGGTAACTTCTACGACCCTGTCGGCGTGCAGATCACGGCGGACGCGGTGGATCTCTCTGTGGGCAGCGCCACCCTCCACGCACCACTCATCCGAGGCCCCGACGGTACCGTGCACAACGACATCGTCGCCTGGCCCTTCGCGGCCAGCGGTGCTACCAGTCTCACGGCCTCGGGCAACTCCTCGAGCACATGCGCCAATTGGAGCAGCACTGCGGGGTCCGGTACCGTCGCCCGCGTGGGTCGGACCAACAATGGATGGTTCTACAACAACGGGGCCACCAGCTGCAGTGAGCCGAGGCGGATCATGTGCCTGCAGAGCGAGGCGCCACCCAACGTCATCTTCGTGGCTTCGGAGGCAGCGGGTGACACGCTCGGCGGCGCCGACGACGCTGACGTCGTGTGCTCGAACCTGGCCTCTCAGGTAGGGCTTCCCGGGACCTTCCTGGCTGTGATGTCGGGGGTCGGCGGGGACCTGCAGGCTCGGTTGAGTCCGATTCAGGGGGGCTTCGTGCGGACCGATGGCCGGCCGGTGGCGGCCAATTGGCAGGACCTTCTCGACGGCACGCACTGGTATCCCCCCAACCTCGACGAGGTGGGCGCAGGGCCCTTCTACGGTAGCGTCTGGACGGGCAGCAACAGCAGCGGCGTCACCGCCGACCATTGCGCGGGCTGGATCGATTCGGGGGCTGTGGGCGCGACCGGCGAGCTCGGAGCGGTAGGGGCCGACTGGATCAGCGGAGACACCAGCAGCTGCTCCAATTCGCATCATATCCTCTGCGTGCAGACCGATGGAGGGGGGCCTGCGCCGCTTCCTTCGGATGCCAATGGCGAGCGCTACATGTTCGTGAGCACCCCGACGTTCGACCCCTCGGTCAGTATCGTCGGTGAGGATGGGGGTATCGCTGGCGCTCACGCGTTCTGCCAGGCCGAGGCTGATGCAGCAGGCAGCATCCTTCCCCCAGGGCTGGAATGGCGAGCGCTGCTGCCGATGGACGACCAGCCGCCCATCGAAGACGTCGACCTTTTCGTCGCCACGCCGTACACCGATCCCACTGGCGTCATCGTCGTCAACGAGATCGCCGCCCTGAACGGCAGCTCGACGCCGGCGTTGTATGCCCCGCTGTGGCGACGAGCGGACGGTACGACCGCAACTCCAGGGAGCGCGGTCATCGCCAGTGACAATGCCATCTCGCTCAACACTCAGGAGAACTGCTCGGAGTGGACCGACGACACCGAGTTCATGTACGAGGCGACGCTCGGCAGCTCGGTGGACTGGTACGCTGGCACGCTGCAGTTCGGAGCCTGCAGCGAGAACAACAAGCAGATCTACTGCTACTCCAAGCCCTAGCCCTGGCCTGACGCGTAGTTCGGGAATACGGGACGGGACTGACGCGGGCTCTAGAGCCGGTTCGGCGTGCCGAATGGAAAGCGCCGCTTGGCGGGGTCACTTCGACCCATTGACGCGTGCCCTTCATCGAGCTGAAGCGCCGATAGCTCTCGAGCCGTTCACACCCCTCACAATGTCCAGGGTTGTCAGGATGTTCCCGCCGCTGGGTTCGCTACTCACACGCTCCTATGTGGCTCAGAAGCCGGCGCCCGGTGCTCGCGCACGATGAGATACGGCAACGGCCCGAAGGAGGCGATCGTGACGGTGATGACGATGTAGGGCCAGGGATTGAGCCCATGCCGCGGAGCGTTGGTCTGGCACTCAGGGCGAGAGCCTTACGTCCGTGAACCGCGAGGTCAGTACCAGCCCCAGCATGGCCGCGTTGATGACGTGCAGCACGACACTGTCACCGTGCGCCGCGTGCGCAACGATCGCGGTCAGAATGAACAGGGTGACTCCGGCATAGGCCCACTCTTTGAGCGGCACGGGGGTCATTGGAACCAGAAGAGCGACTGTCGCAGCCATCTTCAGGAGTGCCAGCTGGACCCGGAAGAAGTCAGGGAATCCCAACTCCCGGACGCCCACGATCGTCCCCTCGTGGAACAAATAGCTCCCGGCGCTCAGCGTCAAGAACGCCGCCAACAGACCCGTCGAAACCCAGTAAACCACGACCTGCTACCTCCGTCGTCGCCGCTCGTAATACCTTTAGCCCTTGGACGTTTCGACCACAGCCGGCCACAGGCGCTTGGCGATGACCCACAGTGCCACCAGCGTCAGTACGGCCGTGAGCAGGAAGTGGGGTGCGAAGTGGATGGCGTCGGCGATGGGGCCACCGGCGACCGAGCCGATCCCCGTGGCGAACACCACGATGCTGGCCTGGACGGTGTAGTCGGTGGCCCCTGTGGCGGGGTCGCATTTGTCCATCATGGCGGTGAACAGGGCTACTGTGGCCATGCTGCCGAGGAACCCTTCGATGATGATGACGCCAATGATGCCGGCGAAGCCCACATCGACCAGGACCGGGAGGCCGAGGCAGGCGACGCCGATGGCTTGCAGGACGCCGAAGCTGAGGAGGGCGCGGCGCCGCCCCCAGCGTCGAACGCCGAGTCCACCCGCGAGGGCGCCGATGAGGCTGGAGACGGAGCCGACGATGCCCACGGTGAAGCCGATGTCGCTCATGTCGAAGCCGAGGTCCACGAGCATGGGTCGGGTCATGGAGGCCGCCAGGGCGTCGGGGCCCTTGTAGAGGATGAGCACCATCGCCCAGGCCTTCATCCCGGGGCGTCGGAGCAGAGCGAGCAGGGTGTCCCAGTGGCCTCGGGCGCTGTCGGTGGTCGGCAGCGCCTCGCTGCTCGGCGCTGAGGCTTCCTTGAAGACGAGGACCGGCAGCGTGCAGAGGGCCAGGACGCCGGCGATGACGAAGAAGATTCCCGACCAGCCAAGGTCGTCGAACACGAGCAGGAGGACGCCGCCGCCCAGGATCATGCCGAGTCGGTAGGCGCCGACCTGGATGCCATTGCCCAGGCCGCGTTGTTCAGGCTCGAGGACGTCGACGGCGAGGCCGTCCGACGCGATGTCCTGGGTCGCGGCCGCCAGATTGGTGGCGAAGACCAGCGCCAGCAGGACAGGCAGCTCGCTGGCGTTGGTGAAGGCCGCGAACAGCATCAACGCGATGGCAAAGCCCTGCAGAGGCAGGAGCCAGCTGCGTCGACGGCCCAACCGGGGGCTGTGGAAGCGGTCGACGTAGGGCGCCCAAAGGAACTTGAGCGCCCAGGGAAAGGCCAGCAGGCCGGTGAGGCTGATGGCCGTCAGGGAGTGGTTCTCCTGGCGCATCATCACCGGCAGCGCCTGGGTGAAGAAGCCGAAGGGCAACCCTTGGGACAGGTACAACGCGGTGAGCAGCCCGAAGCGTCGCGCGTTCTCGGGGGTCATGCCTGGGCCGCCGTGATCAGGGCTTCTGCCAGGGCGTAGAGGTCGTCGGCCGCTGACCCGGGCGGGAGGATTCCGGGTGCCCCGGCGGCGACGCGAAAGGTACCTTCGATGGTGTTGACCATGGTTCGGGCCGCGGCGTCGACCTTGGCGAGGTTCCCACCTTCCGCCTTCAGAACGCCGGCGAGCAGGGCGCCTGCCGCATGCACCGCCTCACCGACCGCGTCGGCGTAGATCGTCTGGACCTCGGGACGTCGCAGCGCCTCCGATCCGATGAGCACCCAGCAGGCCACGAGGTCCGGGTCGGCGCTATCGCCGAGGCCCAGGATCGCGTCGATCCACGCGCGCAAACGGGCCCGTGGGGCGCCTTCGGCCACCGAGGCCACGGCCCGGGCGTTGATGTTGGCCAGCATCCGCTCCACCAGTCCCAGCAGCAGCGCCTGCTTGTTGGCGAAGTGGTAGTGCACCAGGCCCGCGGTGAGCCCGGCCTGGGCGGCGATGCGTTTCACGGATGCGCCGTCGTATCCCTCACGGGCGAGGACGTGCTGAAAAGCGTCGAGGAGCTCGGCGCGGCGGGCTTCGGTGTTGCTTGGACGAGGCATTGGTTGACTGACCAATAAACATTCCTGGCGACCAAGGCAAGACATCAAGTTTTGCGTTTTTTCGCAAAACTCTTGATCGCTTCACCGAAGTTGTGCGAAAAATCGCAACACATGGCGACGAACCCAAAACCCGAACACGAATCCGCCGAGATGCCCGACCAGGAGCTCGGCTCGCGGCTCGTGTTCTCGTTGCTGAAGTCCGCGGCCCGCACCGCGCGCTGGTTCGAGCTGCCGCTCAAGGAGCTGACCGGTCAGACCCAGCTCGCCTACTTCCGCGATCTGCGCCAGGCGGGGCTGACCCTGCGGGAGACCACCGACGCGCTACAGGTCGGCATGCGCAAGGCCAGCGAGCTGTCGCAGCGCCTCAAAGAGAACTTTTTCGCGCCGGAGCGTGAGATTGCGCTGCCTCGTCGGATCGAGTTCATGCTGTGGGCCGAGCCGCTGAGCCGAACGCGCATCAAGCAGCTGCTGCGCGACGTCAGCGCCGACGACGTGGACGCGGCCATCGCGACCCTGCTCGACGAGCGTCGAATCTCCGATGTCGATGGCCGGCCGGGCTTCCTGACCGTTACGAGCACCCAGGCGCGGCTGGTCAAGCCCACCTGGATGTCGCAGATCGACGGCATCAACACCCTCATGCGTGTGGTCGCGGCGGCGGCCCACGAGCGGGTCATGCGGCAGTCGCCGCGGGCCCTGATTCGAACGTTGAACTTCCGGATCGCCGAAGAGGACATCGGCGAGCTCCGGGAGCTCTACGAGTCGGTGATCTTCCCAAAGCTGGCTTCGTTGGAGGAGCGGGCAGCGGGCCGGGAAGACGCCATCTCCATGGATCTGTCGATCCTGTGGTGCCCGAAGGACGAGCCTGAGGAGGACGCGTCATGACCAAGGCCAGTTGGACAACCACCACCGCGCTCGCCATCGCCCTTGCTGGTCTCGCCAGTAGCGGCTGTGACGATGCAAAGACGCCCACGGCGGGCAACACCACGCTTCTTTGCGAGGTGGGCACCAAGCTGATCGTCGGCGACGAGGAGGTCTGCGTCGTCGGGGTCGACACGCCGACCAACGACATCACGCCCCCTGAGGACGCGATCCTCATCACGGAGACGGGGGCCAAGCCTCAGCCCTGGTACCAGGTCCAGCCGCCGGTCGTATCGGCTGAGACGCCGAGCTGCGACGACGAAGACAGCAACTTTGCGGTGCAGGTGTGGCGCACCATCGTGTGCGCCCCGTCCGACGAGCTCGACGATCAACAGGTGGTTCAGATCCTGAAGATCGTGTTCGACGAGCAGTCCGACGAGGGCACCACCATCGAGGAGACGACCATCACCAAGTGGCAGTCCACGTGTAAGGACTACTGCGCCGCCTCGGGCTGTCCGCTGCCCGAGGGGATCGCCGCCGCGCAGTGCGAAGAGGCGTGCCTGTACGGCATCATGGAGGTGGCGCTGCAGCACGGTGAGGCGTGCGCCGAGTCGGTCAACGACCTGCGTCAGTGCCTGGCGGACAGCAACTGCGGCGAGGGCACGTGTGACGCCAGCACCATCTGGGAGCTCTGCCCCTACGAGCCCGATACGCCGAACCCCGAGGGCGCCACGATCGTGGTCAGCCCCGTCAACGTGGACTTCGGGACCATCGAGCTGGGTAGCAGCGCTACTCAGGAAATCACCGTCACCAACACGGGTGCGGCTGAGCTGGTCATCGGCGAGATGTTCCTGGGCGGCGCCGACGAGTTCAGTGTGTCCCGCAGCGACGGCATCGTCCTCAACGGCAACGACCAGCCGTCGGAAGACCCCCTCGCCATCGGGCCAGGCCAGTCCGAGACGTTGACCATCACGTTCGAGCCCAGCGACCCCAGCGGCTTCGAGGCCACCCTCCTCCTCCAGAGTAACGCCGACAACCAGCCCGAAGTCACCGTCGCGATAGCGGCCATGGCCGAGGAGCCGCAGACGTGGCTGTCGGCGTTGGAGCAGGCGGAGTGGTTCATCGGCGTCTACAACGAGGGCCTCCCCGTCTCGGAAGAGGTGCTTGCCGAGCACTTCGACCCGGTGTTCCCGGTGTCGGACCTGAAGATCGTCATCGACCAGCTCATCGAGGAGGAACGCTGGGGGCCGCGTCCCCTGACCAACCTGACGGTCACGGACGAGCCCGAGTTCTCGGCCTGGTTCACCAACGCCAACGACGTCATCCACAAGATGACCCTGCGACTGGCCAACAACGACGGCTACCTCATCGCCATTCTGAACGCTCCCGTCGACCACAGTCAAAACCCCAATACGGCGGGCGAATTGGGCAGCGACCAGTTCGACCTGAACTTCTGGAACGGGTTCTCGCCCCTGTCGGGTGCGACCGTCGAGCTACTGAACTTCACGACCGGCGCCTCCCTCGACCCCGCGGTGACTGGGACGACCGACAACTATGGCTTCGTGCGCCTCACCGCGCCGGCGGGAACGCCCCACTTCGCCGCCAAAATCACGAGCGCCGAAGGCTTCACCAACTACATCTTCAACGACGGAGTCACCGAGAGCGGCGTCGCTGGCGGGTACGGATTCTTCACCAAAGAAGACGTGGAGAAGGTCTATACCGACAAGGGCGTCGCGCGGGATCCCGCCCAGGGCGAGATGTATGTGCTGACGAACTTCTTCAACCCACAGGATGTCGGCCACGACGACATCGCGCAGGTCCTCCCGACGGGCTGCGCCCCGGTCTCCTCGACGCCGGCAGTCGGTTCTGTGGCCTACCCGACTGCGGCTTCAGAGGGCGCGGTGTCCCCCGACGCGGATGTCACCGACCCGAACATGGGCGTCGCCTGGCTGCTGCAGGCGGACCCCGGGGCCTACACCGTGGACCTGGACCCGGGCTCGACGCCCAAGAGCCTGCCGGTCCCGGTCGTCGAAGCGGATGCGGTCACGATGGTGTTCTCGCAGTACAAGCAGCCCGACTACGCGACCAACGTGACCCAGGACAGCTGCTACGTCTCGCCGGCCGAGCTGGATTGCGCGATGGTCGATGCCACGTCGGTGGAGGTTTTCCCCACTAGCGCCGGCGCCATGGGCGTCCGCAACGACGCCACCCAGCCCATCGAGGTGCACTTCAAGACCATCTGGGGCGACCAGCAGTACCTGTGGCAGCTGGAGCCCGGCCAGACGCAGTACCGCTGGCACCCCGAGGGCGGCATCTTTGTCATCAAGTCGGTGACCACCGGAGCCTGCCTCAAGGCCTTCACCGTGCCAAAGGAAGGCGCCCTGGCGACCATCGAGGCGGCTGACGTGCCCCCGCCGGAGCGGCTGGTGGTGCAACTGACCTGGGACACTCCCGGTGACCTGGACCAGACCGATACGGGGCCTGGCTTGGGGGCGGACCTCAACATCCACCTCACCGAGGTCGACGGCGTGGGGCTCGACATCAACGAAGACAGCGTCGGTGATGGCTACTACACCGACGGCGCCTGCTACTGGAAGAACATCTCACCGGACTGGGGCGCCCCGGGGAACGCCAACAACCCGTCATTGGATATCGATGACACCGACGGTGCCGGTCCGGAGACCATCAATCTGGACGACCCTGAGGACAAGACCTACCGCGTCGGCGTCGACTACTACGACGACCACGGGTACGGGCCCAGCACTGCCACGGTGCGGATCTTCATCGACGGCAACCTGTCGGCCGAGTTCACCAAAGAGATGATGGCCGGCGGCTTCTGGGAGGTCGCGTCGGTGGAGTTCCCCACCACCTCCATCACCGACATCGACACCTACATGGACGGCATCGACTTCGCCGACCTGCCATAGAGGCTGCTCTCACACAGAAACGGACGCGCCGGCGGTGCCACGGAGGCATCGCCGGCGTTTCCCGTTCGGGCAGATGGCCCTTTCCGTTCTCGAGCCAGTGTGCACCCTGAGGCCATGGGTTGGTTCGACCGATGGTTCCGGAGGCGCAGGCAGGCTGAAGAGGGCGAGGAGGACGCTGAGCAGTTTCCCACGATGATGGTCAATTACTTCGGGCACGAGGCCGAGCCTCTGTTCGAACCCCAGCCGAGGAACGAGGACCTCGAGGCCGCCATTCGGGCAGCTCCCAGCAACCATGACGCCTTTCTGGTCTACGGCGATTGGCTGAGCCAACAGGGACACGCGGCGGGTGAATTCATCGCCGTCGACGACGCACTCCGACACGCGACGACCGTCGACGAGTGGGAGCGCATCCATGACCGGTGGTGGCGTCTGGTCGCGGAGCGTCGTAGCGAACTCGAGGCGACCTCCCCGGAGGCTCTGTTCGACGTGGTCTGGCATCGCGGCTTCGTCCGCTGGGTGCGCTGGTGTGACTCCCTGGACGAGCTGGGTGACTTCCTGCGGTGCGCCGCGTGTGCGCTTCCGTTGACGGTTTGGTTCACCGAGCCCGACATCGTCCCCGACCGCGCCCGACACCTCATCGCGTCGCTCGGTCGCGACGACATCCACCTGGCTTACGCCCCTCAACCCCCCAGAGTCCCGCTCGACGCCGCACTCCCCATCCTGTGCGAGCTCACCACCCAGCGGCCCAAGAAGGGAGGCAAAGGGGAAGCCATCGAGCTGACTCTGGTCTACAACGAAGGCCACTGGCTGCAGCGCGGGCTATTCGAGCACCAGCTGAAGCTCAGCGTCGTGACATGGCGGGGGGAGCTGCATGCCTTTGAGCGGACTCGACCGTGGGCGACCGACGCCGAGTGGGACGAGTTCCAAGCCAGGTTCCGGCTGCCACGACCCGAGGACCGGTCCCAGGTGCGCGTCGAGCTGACGTTCACGTCGGCAGGCGCTCCAGGAACGCACGAGGTGCGGTTCGAGGGCACCCTCGAAGAAGCAGACCTCGTCGATGACGCCAAGTATCGGTTCCTCGCGGTCAAAGCATAGTCCGAAGCTTTCGATAGTCCTGGGTCTCGTGGGTGGGCCCCATGGGTCTCGTGTCGCAGAACCATGGGTCTCGGTCGTCGGATTCAGTGTTGGGGATGCGGTCTGAAGGGCGCTCGGAGCCCCGATTTCTCAGTGGCTTGGCCGCTCCGACAGCAGCGCCCCATGGTTGGCGTCGAACTTGCTGTGGGCTTGGTACTGGGTCCGTTGCCCCCTGCACCCCGAGGAGAACCATGTCCACCGTTCTGTCGCGCGCCATTGCGGGCGCTGTACTGCTGTTGTGTCTGTCGGTGTCGTCCAACGTGCTCGCTCAGGCTCAGACCGAAGAGCAATGCGGGTTGAAGACCTGCTTCGGCTCCGAGTCGTGCTGTGCCTACGAGTGTGTCGACACGCTCACCGACGTCGACAACTGCGGCGTGTGTGGCAATCAGTGTGACGCTGGCGAGGTCTGCGCCGGTGGCGTCTGCCGTTGCGGCGGCGCCGAATGCGGATCGGACCAGGTCTGTTGTGGCAACCAATGCGTCCCCCTGGCCTGGGACGAGAACAACTGTGGCGCCTGCGGCACGAGCTGCGGTAGCGATGAACAATGCACCAATGGCCAATGCACGTGTCTGGGGCCTCAGGGCTATCTGGAGCTCTGCGGTGCCGAAGAGACCTGCTGCCCCGGGCTGGGATGCCAGGACCTGATGAAGGACTTCGACGGATGCGGCCAGTGCGGCATGCAGTGTGGCGCGGGAGAGCAGTGCTACAACGGCCATTGCCGCTGCGGCTTCATGTTCGTGTCGGTCGGCAATCAGGCCTGCGATGGCGACGAGACATGCTGCGGCGCGCCCGGGGAGTGCCGCCCGGACGCGGAGTGCCGGGCCGATGGCGTCCAGTGTGGAGATGGGCAGGAACCCTGTGAGGAGGCCTCGGGTCGCACCATCTGCCGCAGTCTGGACGACGACCCCAACAACTGCGGCGGCTGTGGTGCCAAGTGCGGCCCGGGTCAGGCATGTGTGTACGGACAGTGCCAGTGCCCCACCCATCACGCCCCCTGTGACGCGTGGGACGAGTGTGTCGACCTTCGCGTGGACTCCGACAATTGTGGCGGCTGCGGTGCGGCCTGTCCTTCGGGCGAGAAGTGCGTCGATGGTCAGTGCAGCACGACGTGCAAGGTGGGCTTGGTGGAGTGCGGCGGAACCTGCATCGACGTGGAGACCGACACCAACAACTGCGGTGAGTGTGGCGTCGAATGCCCCGGGGGTTATGTCTGCAACGGCGCTGGGATGTGTGCTCTATCCTGTCAGTCGGGCAAGACGGACTGCGCCGGCGATTGCGTCGACCTGAGCACCGATGTCCGCCACTGCGGATCCTGTGACAACGCCTGCCCAGGCGGCCATGTCTGCACAAGCGCCGGGTGCAAGCTCAGCTGCCAGCCGGGCCTCGTCGCGTGTGGTGGGGCCTGCACCGACCTGACCAGCAGCCGTGACCATTGCGGCGCGTGCGGCAACGCATGCCCCGGCGGAACGGTTTGCGACGGCTCTGGCCAATGCGCCCTGACGTGCCAGATCGGGCTCACGGCCTGCAACGGCACGTGTCGCGACCTGTCGACCGACCGCGTGGCCTGTGGGGAGTGCGGCTCGGCGTGCGGCGATGGGGAGATCTGCGAGCAAGGGGTCTGCATCACCACGTGTCAGGCTGGTCTCACACTCTGCAACGGCGTGTGCCGTGACCTCACCAACGATCCGCAGAACTGCGGGGGCTGCGGTACGTTCTGCAACGCGGGCGACTTGTGCAGCAGCGGCCAGTGTGCCGTCACCTGCCGGCCGGGCGAGCTGAACTGCGGCGGAGTGTGCGTGGCGAAGGACCTGGACCCGGACAACTGCGGGGCCTGCGGCCTGGTATGCGGGGAGGGCGAGTTCTGCGACGACGGCGCCTGCACCGCCCAGTGCGGTGACCTGGTCGACTGCGGCACCGGCTTCGTCGACCTCGACAACGACCCCTTCCACTGTGGGGCTTGCGGAGTCGACTGCGGTGCGGCCGGCGTCTGCGTGGCGGGCGTTTGTGATGACCGCGACCTGTCCATCCTGAGCCTGACGGAGACCAGCTGTGAGACCGCCCCGAGCGGTCCTGGTGGCGCGGTCGTCGCCGTCGGCAAGACCATCGCCCACGTGGGCGCCGATGGACTGGAGACGTTCCGGCACACGCTGGAGCCCAAGGGGCCGAACAACCCCGTCAACGGGACCCTGTTCGTGACCGACCACGCGACCGGCAGCCTGTTTGCGCTGGCCAACTCGACCCAGACGATCGGGGAGTTTGGCCCCCTGACTGGCCCCGGGGTCGCCAGTGCGCTGGTGAAGGTGCACCCCAAGAAGGGCAAGCTGCAGGACGTCGTGATGCTTCAGTATCCCATCATGGTCCCCAGCGGCGCCGGGCTCTTCTCGGGCAACGGCTACGTCGGGATCCACGACGGCGGCCTGCTCCGCATCATCGATACCGCCACCGGCACCATCACCAACCGCGGCTCGGTGGCTTCGCTCGACGCCCATCCGGTGTGCGGCAACGATGTCTTCACCGGTGTGCTCGAGACCTCACTGGGGGGCCTGCACCTGGTCTACGCCAGCGAAAGCGGCATCGTACGGACCCGTCACGCGGATGGCTCGACCGTGTTGCTGGCGGCTCTGTCGGCAGAGGGCAGCTGCGGTGTGGCGGTGCTGCCGAACAAGAAGCGTTGGGTCACCCATAACGGAACGCCAGAGGCGCTCGTCAGCTGCAGGGCGAGCTTCGACTTCAACTGACGGACACATCGCTCTCGCCCCCCCGTGGCGGGGCCAGGTTACCGCAAGGGTGCAAAGGGCGTGCTGATCACGTCGTCTCCTTGGACTTGGGGGCTGAGGGTTCGCCGTGTCCTGAGCAAGCCCGGTGCCACCCCCGCGTCCAGGAGCCGCCCCCTACTTGATGCCGTACTTCTTCGCTTCTTCGGGCTTCTGCTTCTTGAGCAGCTCGAAGGCCGCGTACTGGGTGATGATGTTGGCTTCGGCGATGAGGGTGCCCAGCTTCGAGTCCTGCTTCTGGTACTCCATCTGCAGCTTCCCAAACTTGGAGAAGGTCTCACCGGACACGCCCCGCATGCCCTTCATCATCGCGCGGTCGAAGTTGCTCCGGTCGCCGGCCTTCATGGCTTCGCGTTTCTTGCCGATCTCGACCAACGATTTCTTCGCGGCGTCCAGGAGCTCGGTGACGGCCTTGCGCGCGTCATCCACCGAGGGCTTCTTCTCCAGCGCCGCGGTCACCTTGGTCACCGTGTCCACGTAGATTTTGGCAGCGGCGGCGCCCAGGTCCTTGGGACTCTCGGCGGCTGCGGCGGCCTTGTCGCCACCTTCCTTCTTGCCGCCGTCCGCGTCGGCCTTCTTGTCGCAGGCCATGAACACCAGGGGCACCGCCAACAGGAGCAGGGTGGTGGCGCGGAAGCGGGAAAGGGTGTGGATGAGCATGTTGTTCTCCGATGGAAAGGGTTGTGTGTGGTGCCAGCCCATCGCAAGAGCGGTGCCAATGCGTAAGTCTTTGAAATTGCTAGAAGGTGGGGGTGTGTCATGAGGGACGCCTCATGGGACACGTGGGACATGCCCCCCGAGCCGCGAGCCGGTAGGATGGAGCAATGAACGGACGCACTGCTGCCATCGTCTCTATCCTCTTCGTCGCCTTCATGGCGTGTGACGGCGAGGCCGGGGGAGATGTAGCGACCCCATCCGACGCGTCCTCGACCCCGGAAACCCGTCAGGCCGACGCTGACGCCGAGGTCGGTCCGACCGACCCGTATCCGGCCGCGGCGCGGGCGGCGCTCGCCAACCTCGACGCGTCCTACTTCCAGAGTCAGCTCCTGGTGCTCGCCGACGACGCCATGCTGGGCCGGCAGAACCAGACCGAGGGCGGTCAGGCCGCTCGGGATCACATCATCGCGCAACTGCAGTCCCTGGGTGTGCAGCCCGCAGGTGACAACGGTGGCTTCGAGCAGGTCTTCGCCGAGGGGACCAACGTGCTGGGCATCGTGCCGGGCACCGACCCGGCGCTGGCCGACGAGTTCGTCCTGGTCAGCGCCCACTACGACCACCTGGGGACGTCCATCGACGGCCGGGGACAGTGCGCCGCCATCGGCAACGACGCCATCTGCAATGGCGCCTCGGACAATGCCTCGGGGGTCGCTGGCGTGCTGGCCCTGGTCGATGCCCTCAACAGCAGCACTACCGGGCTCAAGCGTTCATTGCTCATCGTGTTCTGGGACGCTGAAGAGGATGGGCTGCTGGGCAGCACGCACTACGTCGCGGTCGCTCCGCTGGTGCCATTGGCCAACCTGGCGGCCATGTTCAGCGTGGACATCGTCGGCACCCGTATCATCCCCGGCGTCGAGGCCGCCTTCGGGCTCGGCATGGACTACAGCCAGGGCATCCGCGACGTGCTCCATGCGGTGAATGCCGAACTCGGAACCCAGGTGTATCCGGTGTCCATGAACTTCAGCGGGGGCGACGGTGGCCGCAGCGACCACAAACCCTTCCAGGAGGCCGGGGTGCCGGTGGTCTTCTTCGGCGCCGGTTCGTCGCCGGTCTACCATACGGCGGCGGACAACCCCGAGGTGGTCGAGCTCGAGCTGGCGATGATGTTGATGCGCCACGTGGTGCTGGTCACGGCGGAGCTGGCGAACGGGGCCGACCGGCCCAGCTATGTGGACGGGCCCAGCCCCCACATCGACGACGCCTACGCCCTGCGCGATATGGGTGAGGCCATCCTGGCGGACCCGTCGGCCGTGGGCCTCGAAGACCCGCTGTTCGTGGGACTCATCGAGGGTTGGGTGGGGGAGCTCCAGGATTGGATCGACAGCCCACCCAGCACACCCGCCGAGGAGGAGGAGTACGGTCAGTTTGTGCGGTCGATTCTGGATGCTGTGTATGCGTTCCTCTAGCCGTTTCCTGACGACGCTTTCGGTGTGCCTGGGAGTTTTCGCCATCAGTGCGCCACACACGGCGCTGGCCTGTTCCTGTGACCTGGCGCCCCTACGCTGGCTTCCCTACGCTCACGGCGTCCCTATCGGCTCGGAGGTCCTGTTACCCATCAACGCGGCAGGTGTCTCCTGTCGAATCGGGGTTTGGGAGGAGCAGGAGGCGCGCCCGCCGTTGGGCAAACACATTCGTGCGAGTTCGGGCGAGAGCCTTTCGTTCACGCGCTACAATGACCTGGTGGCCTCGGTTCGCCCCTTGGGGGTGCCTTGGAACATCGGGGCAACGTTCGCTCTCGAGGTCGACCACGAGATGGGCCTTGTGACCTCACCCGATGCCTCCAATCCCCGGCGTGTTCAGGTTCGCCTGGGGCCGGCTCTGGAGCCCTTGAAGCAGCCGCTGGCGCTGGAGCTGAGTGAGCAGTCGCGTCGCACCGAGGTGTCCCGTCCCGGGCGCAGGGGGGCCTGCTCCCACGAGGTGGAAGCCGCGGTGGTGAGGCTGACCTTGCCCATCCCCGAGGCGATGAGGCCCTACAGTCCCGTGCTTCTTCAAGAGACGCTGGTCGACGGCCGTTCCTGGATCGGCAAGACAAGTCACTGCGACACCCGAAATCCCGGCGAGGCGTCGGGTACTGTGGGGACGGACGTGGTCTCGGCGACGTGTGACGGTGACGGCGAGCTGAAGCCTGGTCGGCACACCGTGGAGATGGTGCTGACGCTGCCAGGCGTTGGCGTCGTGGCGCGCTCGTTGCCCACCGAAGTGAATCTCGAGTGTTCCGGTTGCGGTTGCTCTGGCACCGGTGGACCCACCGGGGCTCAGTGGGTGGTTGCCATCCTCACCTTGTTGCTGTTGCGTCGTCGTCAGTAACTTCGGCGTGAGCGACCGCGGTCACCACCGTGCAGTCGGCGGTCGCGAATAGCCGGCCAGTGCCCACACGGCGATGGCTGACCGGCGGGTGTGTGAGTAGGCCCAGGCTACGTAGCGGCAACGTAGTTCTACGATGAATGACCTGGAGACAGGCACTCAGGTGCCTGAAATTACAAGGGGGTCCCACTGGCATGGGGTTTGCGTTGGGAGCGGTGGCCATCCACCCCGGTCCCAGGAGGACGCCCATGACTCTGCGCATCACCCCGACACGCCCCCCCTTTGCCGCCCGCCGGCGCCCCCAGCTTCGCGTCATCGAGGCCCGCACCGACGCGGAGCTCGAGATGGTCTATCGGCTCCGCCACGCCATCTATATCGAGGAGATGGGGCTGTTACCCGCCGACCATCCCTGGGTCCGGGGCAGACGCCTCGTCGATCCCTACGACGCCTATTCGACGCACCTGCTGCTGATGGAGGGGCAGCGCCCTGTCGGCGGGCTTCGATTGACCTGGTCGGACCGGGGTCCGTTGGAGATCTCCGAAGCCGTGAGCCTCGCGGCCCATGGCGGTGACGACCACGTCGGCGTCGAGGTCACGCGGCTGATGGTCCGGCGCTCGCACCGCGGCCGGTGGGCAACTGCCCCGCTCTTCATGGCGGCCTGGAGGCGCATGGCCACGAGCCGGGCGCGCTACATCTGGGGCGCCGGAAAGCTGGGGCACCTCGGGCGCTACTACAAGAACCTCGGTTTTCAGCAGATGGGTTCCGAGGCGTTCCGTTATCCGCTGGTCGGGACCGGCGAGTACGAGCTGCTGCGCATCGACCTGGGCGGCCGGCGGAGCCTGCGCCGAATGTCCCGTCGCGTGGTCAACGCCCTGGGCTACATGGCCGTACGGCTGGCGCCCTCGATGGCCGCGTTGAAGTATCGCCGCGGCCTCGGGCGCACCGGACGTCGCACCCGAGTGCTGACCGCTCCTCAGCCCACGACGTGATGACTCAGCGCGCGATAAGACCATGCGTCGGCGCGAAACGCGACTTCCAGCGGTCGCGGTAGCGGTCGGCGATGAGGTTCATCGCGACCGCGCCGAAGACACGCATGCCGCCGCGGATGAAGGACCGGTACCACGGCGTGGGCTGGTCGCCATCGAGGACGTCGAAGTGCCAGCGCACCATGGCGTCGGTCCAGCGGTGGTAGCAGGCGACCGCGCCCGGCACGGTAAGGCCCAGGCGCTGTCGGTCGAGATAGCTGGCGTTGCAGACGTGCTTGTCGAACTCCGCGGCGGCGACGTCCGGATAGCAGCGCTCCACGACGCGCCCATCCGTCAGCGCGTTGACGATGCACTGCTTGCGCTGCCGCGGCCTGACGCACAGGCGCATGGCGAAGCCGCCGAACTCGACGCGGACCTTGGGCGGCGACTGGAACACGACCATGGCCACCCCATAGCCAAACTCCCCGTCACGACAGCCACCGCGGCCGACCAGGCGCCGGGCGACCAGCCGTCCCGCCAGTCGCGCGTCGACGACCTTGCCGGTGTCCAGCGCCATCCGCGCCGTGGCGTCGTCCACGATGAGCTCGAGGTCGAGGCTGAAGTTCCGGGCGTAGACCCGATAGGCCCCGTCGCCGACGGCCTCCGCGGGGCTCTGGCGAAAGTCGGTGACGGTGGCGTGCTTGCCGTAGCGGCTCTCGAGAATGGTCCGCATGGGGCGGAGGTCTAGCGCCGCGCCGATGACCAGCTTGTCGATGGCCTTCACGTTGGCCGGAAGAGGCACGGTGAACTTCCCTTGGGCCGCATTGTAGCGCGGCGGGGCGGCAGTTGCCGGGGCGCTGAGGAGCACCGCGGCGCAGCCCACCAGAAGTCCCTGAAGCATCGTCAATCGCAGACGCCCGTCCAGACCTCGCGCGCGGCGAAGAGTTCGACGGCTTCACCCCAGAGGTGGCCGCGCTGCGCCTCCTCGCGAAGGATGAACAGGGCCTTCTCCACCGGCATCTTTCCCTTGTAGGGGCGGTCGGCCGCGGTGAGGGCGTCGAAGATGTCGCTGATGGCCATCAGCTTGGAACCCACCGGGATCTCCGTCGCCGTCAGCCCGCGTGGGTAGCCGCCCCCGTTGAGCTTCTCGTGGTGGGCGTAGGCCAGCTCGGGCACGCGGCGAAGGTCCCGCGTCCACGGGATCAGCTTGAGGAAGTTGTAGGTGTGGGTGACGTGGGACTCGATCTCGGAGCGCTCGCTGGGGTCCAGCGACCCGTAGGGGATGCAGAGGCGCTGCACTTGCTCGCGCATCAGCACCGGCTCACCGATGTCGGCCAGCCTCCACTTGGTCGCGATGGCCTCGATCTCGGCGCGCTCCTTGTCGGAGATGCGGTTGCGGGGCCGATTCAGCTCCTGGACCCGCGCCAGGTCGTGCTCGAGTTCGGCCAGCCGTGGTTTGACGAGGTCGATGGCCCCGCCGCCCTCGGCCTGGGCCAGCAGCATCTGTAGCCCGGCGACCCGGAACCGTGCCACCACCTGGTCCAGTTCCCAGGGGTAGAGGCGGTCGGCCTTGAGCAGCACCTGCTCTCGCACGCCGACCTTGCCGAAGTCGTGCAGGACCGCGGCGTAACGCAGCTCGGTGATCTCTGAGGCTCCGAACTGGAGTCCGTCGAAGGGGCCGTCGCTGCTGGTGTCCACGGCCTGGGCCAGTCGCGTGGTCAATGTCGCGACGCGTGCCGAGTGGCCGCCAGTCGTCGGGTCTCGCGCCTCGATGGCGCTGACGGCGGCCTCCACGAACCCGTCGAAGAGGGTCCGGATCTCCTGGTAGAGCCGGAAGTTCTCGATGACGACGGCGGCCTGCGAGCCGATGGACAGGGCCACCTCGGCATGGGCCGGGGTGAAGGGCATCGCCTGGTCCCAGTCCGTGATCGCCTTGCCAGCTTCGGGTTTGCGATTCATCAGCGCCAGAACGCCGATGACCCTTCCGTCCCGATCGCGCATGGGGACGTTCAGCATCGAGTGCGTCTCGTACCCGTGGCTGTGGTCGAACGAGCGGTTCACGCAGTACGTCGCGTCGTCGCTGATGGCGTACGTGTCCGGAATGTTCAGATGCTTGCCGTTGACCGCGACCCACCCCGCCACCGAGGTTTCGTCCAGGGGCAGCAGGACCTCCTTCGCCGCGAACGGAATGGTGTCGTTCTGGGCGCAGACGAAGGCCAGCTGTCGGTCCTCGGTGATGAGGTAGATGCTTCCGCTGTCTGCTGACAGCGCCCGACGGGCCGCCGACAGGATGGTATCCAGCAGCTCCTGACGGCTGGAGTGCGCCGACAGCGCGTACCCGATCTCGTTGAGGCTGCGCACCGTCTCGCGCTCGGCCTCGACCTTCTGAAGCAGCCGCGTCCGCTCGACCAGGTTGCGCAGGACCCGCTTCATGGCGTCGGCCACGTCCTGGGGCCGGACCACCGCGTAGCAATCCAGGTCCATGCGGTGGGCGATGGCGACCACCGACCGGCGCAGATGCGTTTCGCCCCGGCCCGCCGTCATGTCCACGACCAGAAGCTTTCCGTCGACGTCCCGCGGGCTGGTGGGGTCCAGCAGCTCGAACCTGGCGCCCACCGCCTTGGCGGCTTCACGCACCGCCGGACCGTGCTGGCTCCGGGCAGGGACCAGCGCGACAACGGGCCGATCGTCGTATCCGCCGATGCCATCTTTGGGGCCGATGTCAGGCATGGCCCAGATGATACCTGCTCAGTCGGAAATCTTCAGGGGCCGGATCGCCACCATCGGACCTTCACACGTGTTGGCATGGCAATTCAGGCACCGCTCGACGACCGTATTGAACCGATCTTTGGCGCTCGCGGGCGAGCTCGCGTCGGGGGCGTTGAAGTCGTCGACGGCCCGAAGGTAGGACACCGCCATCGCGTCGAAGGCGGCGTTGTGGTCGTTCATCGACGACGGCCAGGCGCAGCGGATACGGTGCTGCTCGAAGTCCAGCTGAACGGGCTTGCCTGCGATGACCGCCTCGCGCGTGGTCTTGAGCTCAGTCTGCATCTTGCGCATCAGCCAGGCCAGCTCGCTGTGCCCGTTGGGGTTGATCGTGCTGGGGATGTAGTTCCCCGGACTTCCCGGTACGCCCTTTTTCAGCGGGGTCTCGCCGGTGCACTCCGCCACCGCGGCGGTCTTCTTCACGGCCGGAGCGGCGTTCGCTGCCGTTTGGGGCTTGCCCTTTCCAGCAGGCGCCGTCTTGGCAACGGGGGCGCGGTCTCCGCCGCAGGCGCCGGTCGTCAGGAGCGCGAAAAACAAGGCTGTTCGGGTGATCACGTGCATGGGACCGCCGCTTTTAGCACAGATTGGCGTAAGCCCCGCGCACTTGGTTCGTCCATTGCCACAACAGCAGCTGAACGGACTCCTGAGACGCCCAGCCAGAGCGGCCGAGCGCGGGACGGACCGTGGCTGGTGCGTGCGTTGGGACGATGGACGGGAGAGGTGCGCCGTGAGTTCGGTATTGCGCGTAGGTGTAGTGATTGATGGAGCCCTGGCGGACGAGCAGCTGCTCCCCCTCAATCGGGACGTGACGATCGGCAGTGACCCGGCCTGTGACCTCATCGTCCCCGACTTTGGGCCTACATGGACCCTCTTCCAGAGCCAGTCCGAAAGCCTGATACTGCGCCTGGACACCGGGATGCGCAGCCGGCTGGCGTCGGGTGACGACGTCATCGATGTGCCGCCGGTGCCCCCCGGTGCCCTCCGCGAAGTGGACCTTACCCTGGGATTGCGTGGCCGCGTCGCTATGGGCCGCGCCTCGGTGCTGTTCCAGCAGGTCCCCTCCCGGCGTCCCTCGTACCCGCTTCCCATGGCGGCGCGGCGGCGTTCGCCGGGGCTGTTCGAGGCCCATTTCGCGGCCATCCTGGTGCTCTGCGCAGCGCTGATGGGCGGTGGAGGCGTGGGGGCCGACGTCTGGTGGCGGGTCACCGGCCAGTACCTCGAGCAGACGATGCACAGCCGCAACACGATGTACGAGACCCTCCGCGCCGAGGTGGTGGTGGCGGCCGTGCAGCCGACGCCAGCGGTCCCTCAGCAGCAGGTCGAAGAGGTCATCGAGCCGGTCGAGCCGGCCCCGGCCGACCCCCAGCCGCAGGTGGCTGAGGTCAAGAAGCGGCCTCAGCGGAAGCGAACGCGGACCGGACAGCGGCGCAAGACCCACACCCGCAAGCAGACGGCCAGCGCCGAGGAGCGTGCACGGCGCAAGACCTTCCTGCACGTCCTCGGGTCCGAGAGCAAGAACGGGCCTGGCGGCTTCGCGGGCCTTCTGTCCAAAGCCAACGACCGTCGTATCGCCAAAGCCTTCGAAGAGCTCGATAAGACCACCGGCGTGGCCATGGCCGACGACGACCTGCCCCGCGGCCCCGAGTTGAAGCCGGATCTTACCGATCCCCAGGTTCGGTACCGGACTCCGATTCCCGGCGACATGCCGCGGCGTGTGGGCAAGGCCAAGCGCATCACCATCATCAAGAAGGCCCCGGAGAAGAAGGTCCGCGCCAAGCTCGGCACCAAAATCTATGTGCCGCCGGCGGCGCCTGGAGACATCGCGGCGGCCGTAAGGCGCATGATTCGCCGGCGTCGTCCGGCCATCCGCCTCTGCTACGAGCGTGTCCTGCAACGCGACGAGGGGGTCGGCGGCAACATCCGGGTGAGCTTCGTGGTCGGAACCGCCGGTCGGATCACCAAAGTCAGCATCAAAAGCAATTCGACGGGGTCGTCGACCCTCGCCGGCTGCGTGAAGAAGAAGATGCTCAACTGGCGGGTCCGGGTGCAGCCCAAACGACCCTCGACCTTCGCCACAACCTTCGTGATGCAGAAGCTGTGAGGGCTGGGCGCGCTGGACCTACCTCCAGCGCGTTCGGTTTCGAGACGGTCTTCCGGTACGACACCTACCTCGCCCCCTAGGCGCAGACGCGTCAGCGACACTTCTGGCGAGGACTTGCCGGGGCTGGCAACTCTTCGCCAAATCCCCTGGCAAGACCTCGCCAGCACCTTCGTTCGTAGGGCTCGAAGTCGCGCCGTCTTTGGGGTTGCGGGTATGGAACGCGGCTTGCTATTCCCGCGGTCGCCCGGGCGTCCCGGGCCAACCACGGGAGTAACGACTTCATGCCTCTTTCCAAGAAGCTCGGGGCCGAGTTCATCGGCACCTTCTGGCTCGTCTTCGGCGGCTGCGGCAGCGCCGTACTGGCCGCTACCTTCCCCGCCGGCGAAGTGGCCTCGAACCTGGGCATCGGCCTGGTCGGCGTCTCGCTGGCCTTCGGTCTGACCGTCATGACCATGGCCTACGCCATCGGCCACATCTCCGGCTGCCACCTGAACCCGGCGGTCACCCTCGGCCTGGTTGCGGGCGGGCGGCACCCCGCCAACGAGGCGGTCCCCTACATCCTCGCACAGGTCGCTGGTGCCATTGTCGCCTCGGGCGTTCTGTACGTCATCGCCAGCGGCGCCTCGGGCTTCAGCGTCGGTGAAGGCGCCGGAGCGTTCGCGACCAACGGATTTGGCGACATGTCGCCTGGTGGCTACAGCATGGTCGCCGCCATCGCCGCCGAGATCGTCCTGACGATGCTGTTCCTCATCGTCATCATGGGGGCCACGGATTCGCGTGCTCCGGCAGGCTTTGCGCCCATCGCCATCGGGCTGTGCCTGACCTTGATCCACCTCATCGGCATCCCCGTCACCAACCTGTCGGTGAACCCCGCCCGCAGCACCGGCCCGGCCCTGTTCGCCACGGCCGCGTTGCCGCAGATCTGGTTCTTCTGGGTGTTCCCCATCATCGGTGGCGGCCTCGGAGGTTTGGTTTACGCCAAGCTCTTTGGCCAGAAGGACGCCGCCAAGGCCTAGCTGCTACCAGTTCCGCTGCACCGGGTAGGTGTCGGCGGACACGAACGCGGGCTCGCCCTTCACCTCGATGGTGACCGGCAGGTTCCCGGTGTTGACGATGCCATCGTCGAAGTCGAGCAGCACGAGGGTGTGCTCGTCCAGCACCGGGGGCCGCGGGCCGAACGCGTCCGGGTAGCGAATCGTGCGGCTGACGGCGAAACCGTCGATGGCCCCGCGGAAGGGGTAGGACACGTCATCGACACCATGAAGCCCAGCGCACAGGACGATGAACGTCGGGTCGAAGCATGTGGATCCGGGCGACCCCATGGACGGCGAGTGCCACGTGGTGGTGGGCTGGCCGTTGACGAAGACCCTCAGAACGGGGGCCGCCTCGGCGAGCCAGTCGTAGGTGACGGCGACGTGGTACCAACGAAGAGGCCCGAGGTTGCGTGAATGGGTCGTTGCGTCCAGATCCGACGCAACATGACCAAGAGGTCGGCATTCGCCGCCCCCTTGGTCAAAGCGTCTGGAATCGTTGAGATGTATCGCCCTTCGGGCTCCGGCCGATCAGCACGGCTAGCGCCGCACTGATCAGTGCGGCACCCTGAGGGGGGCAACCGTCGGGTGGCACTGAGCCGCGACTGAGTACCGTCTTGCTGGGTGTACTCCAGGTCGGCGTGAGCCTGTGCGAACCCGGAGCCGAGACCGCCCGCTTCAAAGACGGTTCCCCGCTTGAAGGGCACGCCGATTTCGGCGTCGATCAGCCGCAACATGACCAAGAGGTCGGCATTCGCCGCCCACTTGGTCAAAGCGTCTGGAATCGTTCAGATGTATCGCCCTTCGGGCTCCGGAAGATCAGCACGGCTAGCGCCGCACTGATCGACAACCACATCTCGAGGGTCAGTGCCGTTGCGTCCTCGAGCTCCGGCGCAAACTCCAGGACAACAGCATCGTCGAGGCCGTCGCAGTACAGCGCGGTCGACGATGGCCAGGTACCGGGCGGAAACTCCTCTACGGTGTCCGAGCCGTCAGACGGCACGTCCAGGGGCCCTGAATCGTGACCCGCGTCCACCGTGTCGGGACCAGGGGATGTGACGCCGGCCAGGGAGCCCGGCTGCGGGTCGTTGCACGCCGGCCATGCCAGGAGGCAGGTGGCGGCGCAGACGCTCATCCACGGGATGGGTCGGAGTGTGGTCACGGGTTCAGCCTAGGCAGGCATGGGCTTCACTTCCAGAGTCCCGGTTCTGGGCACGTCGTCACGGCGTCTGCGGCTCGGCGGTGGCCTGACTCGCCCCGTCGAGGGCTTCAGTTCGCTTCGTCGGGTCCGATGTCCCACGTGCCGTTCGGGCCTGGCCTCGGGTCTCCGTCCCGGTCGACCTCGATGAAGGGCAGAAACAGTCCGAAGTCGGCGGGGTCGCCGCCGAAGCCGACACATGGGCTCCCAGCGGGAAGCTGGAAGTTTGGGTCCAGGGGGCACTGGGCAACGATGTTCAAACCCGTTGCCGGGTCGCAGCCGGGCCAGCCGCAGCTGTTGATCTCCCCACTGGTGGCGGCCCCGCCACCAGGCCCCGACACGGCGGCCGGCCCTTCGGTGAAGAAGGCATTGTGCGCCAGCAGAAGCGTGGCGCCGTTGGCCATCCCCACATACAGAGACCGATTGGGGCCGTTGGCGATACTGCCGATGACCGCGCTCTGGGCTCCGGGGAGGCTTGACTGGACGATGAGGGCGTCCCCGCCCGCGCCGACCGTCACCGAGCAGCCATAGGCCAGCAAGGACCCTGTGTCGGACACGTAGCGGACACCGACCGGAACCGAGCCTGCGAATCCCTGGACCACGGTGTTGCCGACGACCAGATCGCCGCCCTGACTCTTGTTGATGGCCCAGTTGCTAAAGCCCGTATCCCCGGTCGCCAGCACCAGCGAGTTGGTGATGATGTCGGTGCCCGTGGCGCCCAGGTCGAGCCCTCTCACGCTGCCCGCTGCCGCGGTTCCGTCCAGCTCGACCCGGATGCGGTCGGCCCCAACCTGTGCGCTCTGATTGACGAACACTCCGGTGACGGTGCCGGCCGCGCCGAGGGTGACGTCGACGTTCGACAGGTTCAGCTCGACCCCGTTACCCACGACCCAGAATCCGGTGGTGACGCTGCCGGCCCCGACCGCTGCGGCGGGCGTCTGGACCTCCACGTGGTCGAACACCCGTGTGCCGACGTCGCCATTCCTGAAGTAGACGACCTCGTAGTCGCTGAGACCCGCGGTCAGCGGCTCCAGGCGCAGGTCCCGGAAGGTCAACGACGTGGCGGTCGACTCGATATCGAGCACCCTCGGCTCGTTGCGCACGAGCGTCGAGGGAGCCCCGGTGGGTTCCCAGGCGCAGCCGGGGTCGGCGCTTCCCTGGATGGTCAGGACGTCGATGTTGGTCAGCGCCGTGTTGCTGAACAGGATGGGCTCGTCGTAGGTGCCCGGAGCCACCAGGACGTGGCTGATGGACGGGTCGGCGTCGGCCAGCGCGAGGGCGTCGTTGATGGCTCCCAGGGGGCTCGTCGGGGTCAGTCCATCACCGCCTTGGCCCTGCTGGACGTAGAGGACTCCTGTGTCCGGGGCGAAATCGATGCCCCCGTGGCTGCAGTCGTTGTCGACCCCGTCGCACACCTCGGGAGCGCCGGCGAACGTGGTGGCCGACGTGTCGTCGCAATCCTCTCGGGGCGTCCAGCAGCCATCCAGGTCCTCGTCCTCGCCGCTAGAGCCGTCCACACCGTTGGGGCACTGGTCCACATCGTCGCACCGGCCGTCGAAGTCCGAGTCGACGCCTGAGGTCGGGTCAGTGTCGTCGCAGTCCTCCAGGTCAAAGCAGCCGTCGTAGTCGGCGTCCACGGTCCCCGGGCCCGAGGTCGGACAGGCGTCGATGGCGTCGCACACCCCGTCGGCATCAGCGTCGACGCCGGCGCCCACCGTCCAGTCCGTGTCATCGCAGTCGGTGCCGATCTGAACGCCGTCGCCGTCGGTGTCGAGGTCCAGGGCATCGCAGGTGCCATCCCCGTCCATGTCGCTGTTCCCGCCATCCAGCGGGTTGGCGCACAAGCCAGACGCGGTGCACACCTCCGCCAGGCAGGCCTCCGCCCGCTGGCTCGCGCACTCGGCGGCGCCGGTGCAGGTTCGGGCGGCGACCTCGTCGGGGCCAATGTCCCAAAAGCCGTTGCCGCCCTCGGGGTCGGCCCGTCGTGGCTCTCCCTGGCGGTCCAGCATGTGGGGCGCATAGCCGATGCCGTACGGCGGCTGGGTGGGGTCTGCGCCGCGGTCGATGCACGGGCTGTCCTGCGCAAGCTGCCAGGGCGCGGCGGTCGGGGCACAGCCTAGCGCCAGGTTGGCGACCCCGCCGATGGTGCCCAGAAGCGCGATGCTGTACGGCGTGCCGGCGTGAAGCACGGGAGGGATGCCAGCGGGGAGCGTGAGGTCACAGTGGTGCAGGACGGGTTGGGCCGAGGCGACGAGGCTCACGACACCCGCCTGCGTCAAAGCCGTGCCGGCACCGACGCCGAGCAGGGTGTTCACCAGGAAGGTGTTCGCCGCGTCTTCGGCGTAGACGGCGGCCAGTGGATCGCCGTCACCCTGAACGCGAAGCAGCGAGTTGAATGCCGTCAGTCGTCCCCCGCCATGCATCCAGACTGCGGACATATGAGTGGTCGCCGAGGGCGCCGCGGAAGTCGCGTTGACCACCGCGTTGATGAGCGACAGCTGGCCGCCCCACACCTCGACGGCTGTCCCCGCCGACGCCTCGACGACGAGGGCGTCGGCAGTTACCGATGCGACGCCAGCGACCTGCAGGGCGACGCTCGGGGCCTCCAGCACCAGCGATGACAGGGTCACGATGGCGGAACCGCCGATGTTCAGCGCCGGTGATCCATCGGGGCCACGCTGCACCGAGGGGTCGCCAGGGCCGGCGAAGTCACATTCTTCGTAGCCACCCACGATGGTCACCGTGCCCTCGGTGATGCTCGCAGCGTCGTCGTAGATCCCCGCGCCCACCACAATCGTCTTTCCGTCCGTGTTTCCGGCGTTCAGGGCGGCGGACAGCGTGGGATAGGGGGACTGGGCGGTCCCATCGCCAACATCTGTACCGCGCTTGGCGACGAAGATGGTCTGGGCGGCGTCCTGAGGTGCCAGGTCACCGCAGACCGTGGTCGGCGCGCAGTCCTCGTCGGTCTCCCCGTCGCAGTCATTGTCGATGGCGTCACAGCCATCCTCGGCTGCGTACCCAGGCAGCTCGTCAAAGGTGCAGGCGGGCGCATCGAGGACCAGCTCCGTCCCGGAAGCGGTGCACTGGAAGTTGATGTCCCCGAGCCGGCCCGCGCAAACGCCCGTATCGAGCACGCCACACGTCGTTTCTGCATACGCCACGAAGACATCCGGGCTGGCGTTGGCGTTGTCCAGCTCGTCGGCGAGGCAGTCGTCGTCGTCGTCATCGGTCGCCGACTCTTCGAAGTCGTACAGGCCGTCTCCGTCGGCGTCGGGCGGGGCCGCGCCGCTTACCGGAAAGGTCCCGTATTCCTCCTGGTCCCCCTTGCCGTCACCATCGGTGTCCGGGTCGAACAGGTCCGAGCCCCACTCGCGCTCGACGCTGTTGCTGAGGCCGTCGGCATCGACGTCGCCGTCCGGCTCCAGGCACTGGTCGAAGCAGAATCCGGAGGGGCACTGGCTGTCCGAGCTGCAGCTCGTGACCACCTTGCGGTCTTCCGGGCATCCCCACCACGTCAGCGCGCACAGGGCCACCAGTCCGACACGCATCCGCCCATTCCTATCCATTCGAGTGCTCCTGGCCGCCGCCGCACGGCACCTCTGCGCAACCGGGCCCGAGGCCCCAATCAACTAGCCGACAGCGACCAGCCGGCGGACGAACCGGGCCAGGTCCAGCGCCGTGTCGTCGTCGGTGTCGCCAGGCATCTGGGGGAGGTCCTCCATGGTCGGCGCTTCGTCGACCAACTCCCGGATGCGAAGGCAGGTGTCGTGACACCACCGCTCGTAGTGTTGGGTCTCGTCGACCAGCGTGAGACCGACCGCCTGACCGTATGCCGCTTCCTGGCCGGTCCACTGGAGCAGGAAGGCGAGTTTGTGGGGGTCTTCGGTGTTGTCCCACACGTAGGTGATCGGGTCCTCGCCGCCGGTCATCTCGCTGACCGCCGTCCACCAGCCCCACTGCACGAAGTCGTGCAGCTTCAGCGTCGAGGCCTGCAGCTGCACCACCTTGCGCGCGATGCGAACCAGCCTGACCAGGCTCGGCGGCTCCGACACCACCTCGCGAATCTCGTCGGCGGTCAGGCGCTCCGGGCGCGTGTCCAGCAGGTCATCCTCGGCGACCAAGCCCAGCAGTCGGCGCATCGCCAGCGCCGATGCCTCCGCTTCCCATGCCAACTGCACAGCTTCTTCGCCAGTGGAGGCGTGCCATGAGCCTATCCACACCAACAGGGAGCGCCCGGCCTCGAGCGCGTCCAACAGCTCGTTGAGGTCCAGCCCTTTCACGCCGGACCCCCGTCGGGAACCTGCTTGGACAGCTTCTTGGGAGCGATGGCCCGGAAGCTCTCGTCGATCCACTGCTTGAGCATCTCGACCGGCACGTCGTCCTCGCCGACCCGGTAACTCACGCTGACCCAGCCGTGCTTGCCCAGGCCGTATCGCGTCGGGGTTCCGCCGCCCAGGGTCACCGCGGCCTCCCGAGACTGTGGAAGCTTCGCCGACAGCCCTAGCTTGTCGGTAGTGCACGACAGAAACACGAAGGTCTTGTTGCGGACCTTCATGGCGGAGTGGCCCCAGGGGAACTCCTCGACGGACTCCGGATAGCTCAGCGCCCAGCGGCGAAGCGCCTGGTAGTCGTCGTTGGTTTCGTCCCGGGGCTCATTCATCGCCGGCGATTCTGCGCCCGGCCAGACCGTCGCGCAACCGCTTCCAGTCGAACCCCGGACCCGGGTCCCAGCGGCGCGGCGTCAGATGCCAGTGGGCGACGATGCCGCCGAAGGTCTCGGCCTCGTCGAAGAAGTCCAGTGGCACCTGGCCGCCCCGGTTCAGCGGCACCCTCGGAGCGATGCCGTCGAACACCCCCGTCAGCACACGCAGGATCTGCACCAACGACCGATACTGGGCCTCGGTGTAGCCGTAGGACTGAACGTCGCGGTTGTTGATCATGACCCGGGGGCTGCGAGGGCGCGCGAACTCCGGCTGTCGCATCTCCTTGCGGCGTCGATGGCGCCGCGGATACGCGCCGGCGCGCGGCTGGTCGACCAGGTTGGGCAGCAGGTTGTTGAGATCGATCTGGATGCTGTACGGGTTCACCTCGGCGGCGGCGAAGGCGGCCTCTCGTGGGTCCAGCATCTGATAGATGGTGCCGTCCCACTCGATGGCGAAGTGGGTGGACAGCCCGCGTTTCACGAGAAGCCCGAACGTCGCTTCGGTGTCCGGCATGACGTCGGCGTGGAGCACCACCATGCGCGTGACGCTGACGGCTTGGGCCAGCGTCTCGGCGTGTTTGCCCGAGGGCAGTGGGCGCTTCATCAGGACGCGGTCCCGGTCGCCCAGCGCCTTCTGAGCGGCGTAGAACGACATCGCGTCTTTGGCCTCGTAATGGACGACCTTCATGTCCGGCGCCAGCGGATACGGTTGGCCACCCACCAGAATCGTCGGCAGGCTGGCGTTGGTCACATCGGGCACCTCCACAAGGGTCGTCTGCCCCGGCTCCACCTCCAAGCCGATGCGATAGGGCTCGTGTCCCGTGCCCTTGCGGTCGATGCTGAGGCGGTAGGTGCCTACCTCCAGGCGGTCACTGACAAAGGGCAGGGTGACCTTGCTGGTTCCTCCAGGTCCCAGAAGGGTCGCCCGTTGGCCGCTCCGTCCCTTCAACGTCAGCGCGCCCACGCGGGCGAGATGGGTTCGCTGGGTAACGTGCGGGGCCTCGCCGATGGTGACCGAGAGCTGCCGCGTCGTGTGGTCGGCCGCCTTGGCTTCGATGGTCCAGATGCCCCGGCGCGGCTGGCAGACCACCGCCGTCGAGCCCGTCTTCAGTGCGTCGCTGGGGGCACCGTCGGGCGGGGTGAGGGTCAACGTGGCCTTCTCGCTCGGATCGGCGGTCACGGTCAGCGACCGATAGCGACGCAGGTCGTCGGTTTCCTGGACCACCACTGGCGTGAGGGCCGAGCTGCTGCTGGCCAGCGTCTCGAGCCTGGCTTCGTCGATCGCCTCTGGCGTCTTCGTGGCCGCGACGTGGTGCGCCTGCATCCACCCCTTGTAGGCCCTGGGGTCCACAAGTCTGCGGGGTATGAACGTGCCATCGGGGGCCCGGGGAAATGTGGGGCGCACGCGGGGCAGCAGCGCCGAGAGGGTTCCCAGGAGCGCCGCCGTGGCGGTCTGCTGGGCCGATGAGGCCTTGGCGCCCTTGGCGACCTGGAGACTCACGTGGACCGCTGTCTCGTCCAGCAGGTGGCCGACCGCGTGGGCCTGGTCCACCAGGTCCAGCAGCTGCACCACGGCGCCATCGGGTTCCACGACGAAGTGGCGCCCCTTCCTGGCCCTGATCCAGGAGGCCAGCGCTTCCTCCGTGGGGGTGTGGTGGACGTGCACGATGACCGAGCGGACCTTCCACTGGAGTTCCGCCAGACTCTTGACCGGCGCAACGTCGAACCAACGCTTTCGAAAGGTCTTCCGTCCCCGGCGCAGTCGGTACAGGGACCGGTCGCGGCGCTCCCGGAACGTGGTGATACGGCTGTCCGGCGGCAATCCAAAGCGGCGCCCGTTGAGCACCAGCCCCAGCTGGCCGAAGTCGGTACGGGCTCGCTGGGTGGGAGGCACCATCACCCACAGCTCACGTCGGTCACGCCTTTTGCCGCCCAGGGACTTCACCGTGTAGACACCCGGTGCGGCGTCCGTAAGTGTCAGCGGCAGCGTTCGCTCCGAAGACCGGCCATTGGCTTGGACGAGGGTCACCTTCCCCGAGCCAGTGACCTCGAGCGTCCCTCGCGGCTGAAGCGGAAACTCCACGCGGGTGGCCGCGCCCTCAGCCACCACGACGGTCGTCCCGGCGGGCGCAAAGCCCGCGGCGTCAGCCCGAATGCGCCAAGTCCCCGGCGTCGCTCCGCAGAGTGTCAGAGGCGCTCGTGCCTCCAAGGTTTTGCCGTCGGGACCCGTCAGTCTCAACTGCGTCGGCGTCTTGGGCGGCGACACCGTCACGACCACTTGCCCTCCTTGGGGAGCGGCGGGTTCCGCCGGGGCTGCCGGGCCGGTGTCGGGAGCAGGGCGGGCGACGGAGGCGTCGAGGGTTCTTGCCTGTACCTCGTCGGGTGACGACCCCTTCTCGGGGTCGCTGCAGGCGGCGGCGAGCAGCCCGCAAGCCAGCAGGTGCAGGGTGAAGCGACGTTTCACCTGGGCACCCTAACCAGGCTGTCCAGCGGTGGCTACTTTCGAGCAGCCCTTCGGCCGCGCCTGCGGGAATGCCGTCCAGATCTGCGAAATCGCAGTTGTCCGTGCATAGGTGCAGTCTTACCGTTGTGGCGGAGACGTCAGCCCTGCTTGGACGCATCCTCGACCTTGCATCGGCATCGTCGAGAGTACCGCCACCCCGCCACACGGAGCATCCCCTTGAACTGGGACGACCTGCGACTGCTGCTCGCTGCGGTCCGCCACGGCACCTACGCCGACGCGGGACGTGAGCTGGGCGTCAATGCCACGACTGTGGCGCGCAGGATCCGTGCGCTCGAGGAAGACGTGGGTGTGCGCCTCGTGCGCGTCCACTCCCGGGGTATCTTTCCGACGCCGGCTGGCGAAGAGCTCTGTCACGCCGCGGAGCGCATCACCGACACCGTGGCCGACGTCGACCGCCGCCTGACGGGCCGCGACGACACCCTGACGGGCAAGGTGCGGTTCACCACGGTCGATCTGTTTGCCGACGCCCACGCCGCGGATTTGGCGGCCTTCTCACGCCAGTACCCCGGCGTGGATCTGGAAGTGTCGGTGGACAATCGCTTGTCCGACATCACCCGCCGCGAGGCCGACATCGCTCTTCGCTTCACCCGGCGGCCCGCGCCGCATCTGGTGGGCAAGCGCCTCGTCGGACTTCGCTACGCGCTGTACGCCAGCCCGGAGTTGGCCGACCGTCTCGGCCGTGACGCGCCCCTGGATCAGTTCCCCTGGGTGGCTTGGGACCAGCGCTTCGGGGCCACCGAGCAAGAGGCGTGGCGTATCAAGCATGCGCTCGGGGCGCGCGTTGCGGCGCGTGTGGACTCGGCGCTGATGATGTATGCGCTGGTGCGTGACGGGGTGGGGGTCGCCTTCCTGGTTCGCTCGCTGGCGGAGGGCAACCCCAGCTATGTCGAGCTGGAGAGCGATCCCGGCTGGGATGATCCGATGTGGTTGCTGACCCACCCCGACCTGCAGAAGACTGCTAGAATCCGGGCGTTCCTGGACTTCATGGGCCCCCGCATCCGGGACCGGCATCGCGTCGAGCCGCCGGGGATTCGGGCCGTGGAGGTGGCATGAGCGTCCAGCGCCAGGTCGTCTTCATCGACCCCCTGCCACGTATTGTCGAAGCCGTTCGCGAGGTCATCAAGTCGTTGTCGGACGTGGTGGTCGGCACCGAGATCGCAACCAGCATGGCCGACGCCGTGAGCCGCCTGCGGGCCATCCGGACGCGGGGGATCGCGCCGGCCATCATTGCCCCCCGAAACGCCATGCCCCAGGCGCCGGTACGCGATGACTTCCGGGCCAGCAGCGGCTCGTCCTTCGCTGACAGCTACGACGCCCTCGAAGCCATCCTGGCACGGCTGAACGGGACCTTTGGCGCCCCGGTTCCGGTCATCGTCCCGTTTCTGTTCGTGGACGATCCGGTAGACGTCACGGCGGAGCTTCAGAAGCGAGTCCACATCGGCCATGCACTGGTGGCCCAGACGGCCGACATCACCAACGTCTCCTCGAGCTTGGACCACGACGCGGTGGTCACCGTCCTGCGCCAACACCTGACCGCTCCCTCTCCCGGGGTGCATCGGCTCGACGAGCTGGTGCCTCGAGCCCCTCATTGAACCTGCTGGATCGATTCATGACCTCACCCGAGCTTGCCCAGGCCTACCCGGAACCCTTCGCCACCGATGTGGTGGAGGGCCTGTCACGGCGTCCCAAGAAGATCCCGTTCCAGTACTTCTACGATGACACCGGCGCGCGGCTGTTCACGCGGATCTGCGTGCAGCCGGAGTACTACGTCACCCGGACCGAGACGGCGATCCTGCGCGACAACGCCGACGCCATCGCCGAGGCCATCGGACCCGCGCCGGGTGTCGCCGAGCTGGGGAGCGGCAACGGTCAGAAGACGCGCGTGTTGCTGGATCACCTGGAGGCCACCCGGTGGTACGTCCCGATGGACATCGCCGCAGAGCAGCTGGATGAGACCGCGGCGATCTTGAGCCAGCGGTATCCCGAGCTGCCCGTGAGGCCGTTCGAGGTGGACTTCACCCAGCCGTTTCAGCTGCCGGCGTCGCTGCCGCCGGTGGAGCGGCGCCTTCTGTTCAGCCCGGGCCTGACGCTGTGGAACCTGTCTCTTGCGCAGCGCAAGGACCTGCTGACCCGGCTTCGACAGGTGGCCGGGCCCAACGGGCGGCTCTTGCTGGGTGTCGACTGGGCCAAGGATGCTGAGCTGCTGGAGGCGGCCTACGACGATGGCGCCGGGGTCACCGCCCGGTTCAACCTCAACGTCCTGGTGCGCATCAACCGGGAGCTGGGTGGGACGTTCCGGCTCGAGGACTTCGTGCACCGCGCCCGCTGGGACGCCCAGAACCAGCGCGTCGAGGTGGCGGTTGTGGCGCAGCGGGACGTGCGGGTCCACGCCGCGGGGGCCTACTTCGAATTCCACGCGGGCGAGACCATCGTCACCGAGTACAGCTACAAGTTCACTCCCGACACCCTCGCGCAGATGCTGAGAGAGGTTGGCTGGGAGGTGGAGCGGCGGTGGTCGGACGACCAGGCGTGGATGAGCGTCGTGCTGCTCAAGCCCCTCGACGACGGCTGAGGAGCCAGTTGACGAACAGCGCCAGCGCCGCCAGCGCGATGGCGGTCAGCGGCTGGAGCGCGTTGGGCGGCATCTCCCAGAGGAACGACAGCAGGTAGCCCAAGAAGGCCGACACGCCTCCCAGGACGCCGGCACCCACCATGGCCCGGGGGATGTTGGGGGCGATGCGGGTCGCCGCCCAGGCCGGCGCGACGGCATAGGCGAAGGTTGGGAGGGCGCCGATCACCCGGGTGCAGACGGCGATGGCCAGGGCGATGCTGAGCCAGAGGATGGTCTCGAGCACTCGCACGGGGATCTGACGTACACGGGCGCCGACCCGGTCGAAGCTCGCTTCGCGGAAGCCGCGATGCAGCCAGATATGCAATAGCAGGATGAGGAACGTCATCCGGTAGACCGCGTTGGCGTCTTCGGGGACCACCGCGACGGGGCTGCCCAGCAGCAGTGCGCGAACGTCCTGGATGTCCGCGACAATCGCGGCGCCCAGCCCGAGAGTGCCGGCCGAGCCCACCAGGAACGCGATGCCCAGCAACGCATCCCGTCGCGGGCTGGAGGCCGCCGGGCCCGTCGTGACCAGCAGCGTCACCAGGGCGGTCATGACGAACGCACCCACCAGGGGTTGGGAGAAGAACAGGTCGATCTCCACCCCGAACCAGGCCGCTGTCGCCGTCGGGATGAAGTAGGTCAGCACCACGCCGAGGCTGGCGGTCTGGGAGACCGCGGCGCTGAGAAAGACCATGTTGCGGAGCACGATGAAGACGCCCAGCACCCCGAGCAGAACGCCGGCTGAGGTCCCCGTCATGGTCGGGTCCTGGTAGATCTCCCAGTTGTCGAAGAAGTCGCTGATGCCGAGGTCCGGATGAGGGTCCGCGGGCCCGTGATGCACGTCCGGCATGAGCTCGGGATGCGGGGTCTCGGTCGCGGGAGTGATATCGCCGGGCTCGGACCCGTCCAGGCCCAGCTCGCGTCGCTCCTCGGGCGTCAGATCGTCGGGCAGCTCGTCGGGGTTCACGCGCCCACCTCGGCAAGCCCGAGAGCGCCGTAGCGCCGCAGGAACATGTCGCTCCGCCAGACCTCTTGGAGCGACCCATACATCACGGCGTTGTGCTCGCGGTCGATCATCACTCCGCAGTGAGCCACCGTCGCCAACTCGCGCAGGCGGTGGGTGATCAGCAGTAGCGTCAGTCCCCGCGCATCCTGGAGCTTGTCCATGAGCTCGAAGATGGCCTTCTCGTTCATCGCATCCATGGCGCTGGTGGGCTCGTCCAGCACCAGCAGCCGTGGCTCTGACGTCAACGCTCGGGCCAACAGCACGCGCTGCCGCTGTCCTTCGCTGAGTTCGGCCAGCTGGGCGTGCGCCAGGTCGGTCACGTCACAGTCGGCCATGGCCTTGGCGATGACGTCGCGCGTTCGTCGCAGGTGCAGTGGATGGAAGACGCTTCGGCGCGTGTCTGCACCTGCTGCGACGAAATCGACCACCCGTCGGCGGATGGTCAGGTCCACACCCTGTCGCTGCTGCACGTATGCAACGCGGGCTTCTCCGTGCCACCGGACGGACCCCGACACCGGCGGCAACAGGCCAAGCACCGTCTTGATCAGCGTGGACTTGCCGGCGCCGTTGGGCCCCACCACGAAGAAGGTCTCCGCGCGATGGACCTCTGCGGACAGTGGTGGGGCCAACGGGACGCCGTTGTACCCCACCGCCAGCTGATTGAGTTCCAGGATGGGTCGATGGTCGCCGCTCACGGGGGGCCGACCTTACACCCATGTGGACCTGACGGATAGCCGCAAGCGGTTTGCGTCTGATGCCGTTGAGGCTCAGCCTCCGAAGGGCCGGTCGGCGACGGCTCCCTTGGCGAGCAGTGCGTCGCGTCGGGACCACCACACCTTGCCGTACCGGTACCACGGAACGGCGGGGTAGAGGTGGTGCACCAGGTGGTAGTTCTGGCTGAGCATCAGCGGGGTGAGCCAGCGGTGCTCGATGATGCGGGTGGCCTTATAGCGGTCCTCTGCGCGGGTGGCGGCGTAGGGCACGTGGGGGAGATAGTCGAAGGTGCAGGCCAGGATGCCCACCGCGATGCGCGCAGGCAGCAGCACGAACAGCGCCATCTCGGTGGCGTAGCCTGAAGCCATCAGAGCGATGACGGTGCCGTAGGTGGCGAGCAGGGTCAGGAGCACCTCGACGACCTCGGCTCGTGGGCGGCTCCGTAGAACGCGTGCGTAGAGGTAGTAGTAGTGGAGGTCCTGGGTCAGCCAACGCAGTGGCAGCGCCCAACGTGGCCCGCTGCCGCTCCAGAAGTCGGGGTCGCTTCCGTCGGATTCGTTGGTGTGCTTGTGGTGCTCGAGATGCACGTAGCGGAACGCCAGGAACGGCGCCAGCAAGGGAATGGCGCTGAGGCGGCCGATAACGGCGTTGATGCCATTGGCCTTGCCCACGGCATGGTGGCTGGCGTCGTGCAACGGGGTGAACGCGATGAAGGCGAAGACTGCTGCCAGGGGGATGGCGATGCCTGCCGTCACCCCCCCACTGACGCCCATCACGACGCTGACGCCCCAGCCACCGAGCGCTACGGCGGTCAGCGCCAGGGTGGGCCAGGCCAGGGTTACGCGTGCCAGCAGTGTCTTGTCGGAGGTCTTGGCTACGGAAGGGCCCGGGAGGGTGGTCGCGGTCATGGAGTTGCCTCGTTGCGCGGGGGCCCCAACAGCAGGGCCCGGGTAAGCTCAGGAGTGGCGTCGGCGTTACCAAAGAGCTGGCGCCCGACGTCACCCAGGGTGGACTTCAACAGGTGGCCCAGCAGGACTGTGGCGATGGCGGCGCGGGCCGGGACGTCCGGACGCCCTGCGGCAGCGCCCTCGGTGGTCACGAACTGGGTCGTCGTCACCAGGATGGGCTCCAGCCGCGCGGCGACGCGCTCGCGGATGGCTCCGCCCGGCTCCAGCAGGGAGCGCAGGACGACCTGCGCCAGGTGCGGGCGGGAGGCTTCGAAGGCGATGAGTGCGTCGGTGGCCGATTGCACCCGCTCGGCATAGGTGCCCGGGATGTTCAGGCCCTGGGCGAGGGCAGCGGCCATGGCCGTGAACGCCGACTCGAGGACAGCCTCGTAGAGCACGTCCTTGGTTTTGAAGTGGTACAGCAGCGACGGTCGGCGAATGCCAGCACCGGCCGCGATGTCGGCCAGCTTGGCGCCGATGAAGCCGTTGCGAGCGAACGTTTCTTCCGCCGCCGCCAGAATGCGCGCGGTGGTGTCGACGGCGTTGTCGCTCTTCTTGGGTCGTGCCATGAGCTTTAATCTACTCACGAGTAGATTAATGTCAAGGGGCTCTCTCTTCCGGTTTTCTTGCGCGGCGCTGGAGATGGGCGACAACGAGGGCGTGGATACCGTGCTCTACTCCCTCGACGGGACGAACGTGACCGTGCTGCGCCTGATCATCGTGGGCGCCGTGCTCGTGGTCGGCTATGGCGCCATCGCGCTGCTCTGCCGCGTGCTCCAGAAGCGGATGGAGGCCCGGGAAGGGTCGGCCGCGGCGGCCACAGCGATCGTCGTCCGGCGCCTCGTACAGGGGCTGCTGACGACCATCTTGCTGGTCGTCGGCCTGGAGCTGCTGGGCGTCGCCGTCACCGCGGTGTTCGCCGCTGGTGCGGTGGTCTTCCTGGGCGTCGGCCTGGCGCTGCAGAAAATCATGATGAGCTTCGTCGCCGGTGTGCTCCTGTTGGTCGAGCGTGAAGTCGAGCCGGGCGACGTCATCGTCATCGACGACATGATGGTGAAGGTGATCACCATCGGCCTGCGCACGACCGTGGTCCGGGGCCGCAACGAGGGGAACTTCATCATCCCCAACTACCTGCTGGCCCAGGACATCGTGCAGAACCTGACGTTCCGCAATCAGGACTATCGCATCCGGGCCGATGTCGGCGTGGCCTACGGCAGCGACATGGAGGCCGCCAAGGCCGCGCTGATGGACGCGGCGATGCACGTCCATCAGGACATGCACGACCATCCACCGGATGTGCAGCTCGTCGCCTTCGGAGCGTCGACCGTAGACTTCCACGTGTTCGCCCACATCGAGGACCCGTGGGACACCCCGGCCAAGAGCTCCGAGCTGCGGCTGGCGATCTTCCGGGAGCTCCGAGCCGCGGGCATCGAGATCGCCTTCCCCCAGCTGGATGTCCACCTGCCTGGCCACACGTTGCCCACGGCAGCCTGACCTTCCAAGGACAAGGCCATGAAGACCCTCGTGCTTGCCCTTGCCGCGGCGCTTTGTGCCTGTGGCGGTAGCGTCGACGCGCATGACACCGGCATCGAGGTGACCGTCGACGTCCGTCTGGCAGACGGTGAGGCGCCACTGACCGGGACGCTTCTGGTGGGTTGGTATCGGCGCAGCGAACTCTCGACGGTAGGACCATCGGGCCGACCCAGGCCGACCATGCTGGCCACACTTATCGAGCGGCTGCATGCCCGACACGTCCAGCTCGATCGCTCCATTGAGGTGAACCTGGGGGTTCGGCCCGAGGCGGCGGAAGTCGTCGCCCTCGTGGTCGGTGAAGGGCAGCTCTGGCCCGCGCTTCTGGGGGCTCCGGCCCCCGTGGGGCGGTCTCCCGTCATCACCAGCTGGCCAGGGCCCGGGGGGACTGCGACCGTCACGTTGAAGCGGCCCCCGCCGCCATCAAGCGAGCCGCGCGCCAGGCCGGTGCCGTGCTCCGGAAAACGTTTCCAGCGGCTCACCATCGCTGCCCCCGAGGTCGCGGGCAGTATCGGCAACCCCACCCAGCGCCACGTCTGCGTCTACCTGCCGCCGAGCTATGCGGCCTCGCCTTCAGCGCGCTATCCCACGGTCTATTTGCTTCCGGGACTCATGAGCACCGACACCGCCTATCTGCGGGCTGGCGGCGGCCTGGCCCGTGCGGCGGACGCGCTTGCGGCCGACGGGAGCGAGGTCATCCTCGTGGGCGTCGACACCAGCGCCGCGATGGGCTCGACCTACCTGGTCGACTCGCCCATCGCTGGCCGCTGGGAGCGGTTCCTCGTGGACCGGGTCGTGCCCGCGGTCGACTCCCGCTTTCGGACGGTTGCCAGCGGCCGCATGCGAGGCCTCGTTGGGCAGAGTACTGGGGGATTCAACGCGATGTCGTATGGGCTCCGCTATCCCGACGTCTTCTCAGCGGTCGGCGCGTCGGCGCCGGACGGCCTCGACCTGGAGTCGTGGCTCCTCGAGGGCGACACGGTGCGGCCGCTCTGGTTGGCCTGGGCGCGCGTGGAAGCGTTGGTGGGCGGAGGCGGCCAGATGCTCAGCTATGGCGCGGCCTGGTCACCCCCATTCGACGGCCGACCTGGATTCCGCTTCCCCTTCGATCTTGCCACGGGAGCGGTCGACGCCGAGGCCATCGGGGAATGGCTGCGCCATAGCCCACGGAACATCGCGTCCGAGCCGGAAAGGTTGAAGCGGGTCAAGCAGCACCTTCAGGACCGCATCCTCATCACCGTCCCCGAAGGTGACGAGTTCGACCTTCACGCCCCCGCGCTGGCATTCAGCAAGCATCTCCGGGCGCTCGGGGTGTCGCACACCTTCGAGTCGCCGGACGGCGGCCACTTCGATGGGGCGGGTGTACGCCTCGCCCGAGCGCTCGCGTTCGTGCTCGGCCACCTGAAGTGAGCGGCGCGGCCATGCTATGGTGACAGGGTCTGCCGTTCGCTCGACCCAGCGGAGGACCCATGAGACCTCGTAGGATGCTGCAGGCCCTGCGATCCGCGGTGCTCGTCGCCGCGATGTGTGCCTCCATCGCGTGCACTGGCGAGATCCACTCTCCGGGCGGTGCCCCCCCGGCCGCTGATGCGACGTCCCTACCGGACACGCCCACCACAGGGCCTCCCACGCTCAGCGCGCTGACCTGCGATCCCGAAGCGACCCCCGCGCCGGAGCCGCTCAAGCGCATGTCCAGCGCGACCTATCGGAACGCGCTGGGAGCACTCCTCAGCGACCCCGTGTTTGCCCCGGTGCAGGACGCTGCCGACCCGCTCATCGCCGACCTTCCGGCCGATGGCGACACCGGTCAGACGTTCGGCACGATGGACAACCGCGTCGCGCAAGCCCACACCGACGTCTACTTCGCGGTCGCCGACCGGGTCGGGCAGGACGTCGCGGCGACCTCCGAGCGGCGGGCGGCCCTCGCCGGCGACTGCGCCAACGAGGACCCCATCGCCGACGCCTGTCTGCGGGATTTCATCACCGACTTTGGCGCCCGCGCGCTTCGCCGGCCGCTGGCCGCAGGTGAGGTCGACCGTTACGCCGAGATCGCCGATCTCGCCCCGAACGGCCCCACCGTGTTGGGGGACATCGTGTTCAGCCTGCTGATGGCGCCACAGTTCCTGTACGTCGTGGAGAATGAGGGCACCCCCGCCGCGGGCAACGCCGACGTCTTGGAGCTGACGCCCCACGAGGTCGCGATGCGGCTGTCGCAGCTGTTTTGGCAGTCCATCCCGGACGCGGAGCTGATGGCGGCGGCCGACGACGGCTCCCTGCTCACCGAGGCCGGCTATGACGCGCAGGTAGAGCGGCTGGCCAACGACCCGCGAACCCGTCCCACCGTCATCGCGTTCTTCGAAGAGTGGTTCCGCATCGTCGAGACCCGTGGCTTCCCCGACAACCCCCTGTTCCACGCTATCGACGACGGCGTGGGCGCGGACACGGACCTCTACCTCGACATGCGCGATGAGGTGCGGGCGATGATCGACCACCTGACCTGGGAGACCGAAGGAAGCTACCGCGACCTGTTGACCACCGACCGGATCTACACCAGCTCCTCGCGGCTGGCCGCTCTGTACGGGGTGGCGCCAGGCGGCGCGCTACTGCCCGGTGGTCAGTTCCCGCTCGGCGAACGGTCCGGAGTGCTGACCCGGTCGGCCCTGCTGCTGCAGTCGGGGCGAACCAACCCGATCCTTCGCGGCGCGCGCATCCGCAAAGAGATTCTGTGCGACGACATCCATCCGCCGGCGACCCTGACCTCGGAGGACCTCGCGGCCCCGCCGCTGGACCCGGAGATGACCACGCGGGAGCGCTACGACCTGAAGACGTCGGGGGCCAACTGCGTGGGCTGCCACACGCTGCTCAACCCCGTCGGACACACGCTCGAGGCGTATGACGGCCTGGGGCGCTTCCGCACCGAGGAGAGGGTCTACGACGACGCTGGCACGGTGCTCGCGACGCTGCCCATCGACACCAGCACCGTCCCACGCATCGACTATGGCAGCGAGGCAACGGTCGACGACCCTGTCGCCCTGATGGAAGGCATCGCGGACAGCGCCAAGACCTACGACTGCTTTGCGCGGCACTACTTCCGGTTCGCCTTCCGCCGCTTCGAGATGAACCTCGAGGACGGCTGCACCATGACCGCCGTGCGAGACGCTGTCCGCGACGGTTCGCTGGTGGACGCGCTGGTGTCCATCGCCCACCAGCCCGCCTTCAAACGCCGCACACTGGCCCCGGAGTAAGAGCATGCGATTGGACCGCTTTTCGCGACGCGCGTTCCTGCAGGGGCTTGGTGGCGCAGCTCTGGCCCTGCCCTTCATGGAGTCGGTGCTGCCCCGCTCGGCCCGAGGTGCAGAGCCCTCCGAGCCTATCAAGCGCTTCGTTCTGCTGAAGGTCTGGAACGCCCCGCCGGTCCGGCGGATGTGGCCGACCAGCCCGGGATTGGCGGGTAACTACACGGTTCGACCCTACGGCGGCGGGGCGCTGGAGGACGGTACCACCGCGCTGCAGGACGTCATCGAACAGCCGGTAGCCTTGTCGCCGGACACCTGGCTAGGACATCGCGCGCCGCTGTCGGACTTCATCACCACCAACCCGAACGATCCAGGGCTGTCGACGATTCTCAGCCCGGCGCTCAATCCGTTCCGCGACAAGCTGCTCCTGCTGCGTGGGCTGACCTATCCGGTCAGCTGCAACCACAACAACGGGGGCTGGGGAGGCAACTTCGGGGCGGCCGAGGAGCCCGACCAGGCGATCTTCACGCCGACGATGGACCAGGTGTTGGCCTACTCGTCGAAGATGTACCCCGGTGGTATCGCCGCCCAGCGCTCGCTGAGCTTGGCCCCCGGAGACTTCGCCTCCATCAGCTTCTCCAATCAGGGCAACGCCTCCGCCACGCCCCAGGGGGTGCCGCCCATCACCTCCCCGCAGGCTGCTTGGAACGCGGTGTTCGGCGGCTACGAGCCGCCGGCGCCGGGGGGCGGGGGCGTGCCGGCCGACCATCCGCGGCGCTATCTGGTCAACAGGGTCATCGAGGACTACCGCACCCTGCGCGATGGAGGGCGCATCTCGAGCGCCGACCGGCAGACCCTCGAGCGGCATGTCTCGTTGCTGCACGACCTGGAGGCCAAGCTGCAGGGGCTACCGATGGCGCCCACGGCGACGTGCACCGTCCCCAGCGATCCCGGAGTGCTCACCACGGACAACCCCGAGGTGCTCAAGGCGACCTATGACGCCTACCTGGACCTCATGGCGGCAGCCATCATGTGCGACCGTACGCGGGTCCTGGCGCTCAACTGCTTCAAGACGGTGTCCCCCCAGGGTGGCGCCGACGTCGTCCTGGGCCACGGCTGCGCCACCTGCAACACCAACTTCGGCATCGACAGCGACGCCTCCAGCTGGCATGGCCTGGCGCACTTCTACTTCGGGGAGATCAATGGCGACTCGCCGACGATGGCGCCGATGGAGCAGCGGCTGACCGATGGCTACACCTGGATTACCACGCATGTGTATGCCGAACTGTTGAAGCGCCTGGATGTGGTCGAGTCTGGCGGGTCGACGTATCTCGATAACATGGTGGTCATGCTCACCAGCGAGCTTGGGGCCAACCACTTCCCGGACTCCGTGCCGACGGTGCTTGCCGGCGGCCTGGGTGGGTATCTCCAGACCGGTTGGTACAACGACTACCGCCGCTACTCGGGGGGCGCGCCGTTTTCGCAGGAGAACGGCTTCATTGGGGACGCGGCCTGGCACAACCAGCTGCTCATCGCCTTGCTGCAGGGCTACGGGCTCACGCCGCAGGAGTATGAGACCGAGAGTGGCACGGGGCGCTTCGGCGAGTCCCGGAAGCTGGCGAGGGATGCGCTGCACTGGGACGGTATGGATCTGAACCAGATCACCGAGCCGCTTCCGGGCATCGTTGCCTGACGGAGCTCTACCCGCCGTTTCTGTAGGGCGCGTCGGCTTGCCAGGCCCCGTATCGACGTCAATAGTCGAGACATGAGTCAGGTCCCGGACTTCACCGCTCACGGTTATCGCGTCGATGCGGTCCTCGGAGTCAACCCCGAGGGCGGTCGCACCGCCTACCGGGGCGTCCGGCTGTCCGATGACGCGGCCGTCGTCATCAAGCGCTTCTCGTTCGCCAACGCCCAGGCCAGCTGGGAGACCTACCAGGAGCATCAGCGCGAGCTCGAGATGCTGCAGGGCCTGTCGCACCCCCGGATTCCAGCGTACCTGGCGGATTTTCAGACCGACGACGGATTCTGCATGGTCCAGGAGTTCTGCACTGCGCCGGCGATGGCGGACCGTCGAACGTGGACCCCGGACCAGGTGGCGGCGGTGGCGCAGTCGGCGTTGGAGCTACTGGTCCATCTGCAGGACCGGGTGCCGCCGGTGGCGCATCGGGACATCAAGCCCGAGAACATCCTCGTCGACGACGACGGCAACGCCTTCCTGGTGGACTTTGGCCTGGCCCGTGCGGACCGGGCCCAGGCGACGACGCTGGCCGTGGGCACCCCCGGGTATATGCCGCCCGAGCAGCTGTTGGGGCACGCGTTGACCACGGCGACGGACCTGTACGGGCTGGGCGCGGCGTTGATGAGCGCGCTGACCGGGACGCCGTCGGGGCAGGTGGGCTCGCTGGTCGACAGCGCGTTCCAGTTCGACATGTCCAAGCTGCCGTCGAACCTGAGCAAGAGGTTCCGCAAGTGGCTCGGGAAGATGGTGGCGCCGTCCCTGGACAAGCGCTTCGGGTCCGCGAAAGAGGCCATGAACGCGCTGAAGCAGGTCGGTGCGGTGATGGTCACCGAGGAGGAGCTGCGGGCGCGGGCGGAGGCCAAGGCCAGGAAGAAGGCCGACAAGCAGCAGAGGAAGCGTCAGCCACAGAACAAGGCTCAGGGGGCCGGAGCCTCCAAGAAGCAGAAAGGGCGCCAGCGCTCATCAGCACAGCGTCCGTCCCCAAAGGCCAACACCAACGCCGGAAAGCTCTTTGCCGCCGGCTCGGTGGCGGTCCTGGCGCTGGTGGGCGGGCTCTTCTACACGATTATGGTGGTGGAACCGGCAGAGCGGGAGAAGCTGGCCGAACAAGAGAAGTACACCCGCGGCTTCACCTGCACCTCGAAGATGGTCGTCGAGCGCGATCTGGTCATGGCGCACAACTCCGTCGCGGTGAAGGTGAAGAAGGGCTGTGACCTGACCGTTCGAAACGCCAACGTGAAAGGGCAGGCCACCTTCGATGTCAGCGGTGGCGCACTGAGGCTGGAGAACGTCAACGTCGACAGCCGCAACATGGCCGTCAGCATCTATCGGGCGGGCAAGGTGACCATCGTCGGCAGCACGCTGAAGTTCGGTGTCGGGTGCCAGGGTGGCAGCGTCGACCTGGTCGACACCGTCGTCAACGGTGACCAGGGAGCCATCAGTGCCTCGGGCGAGTGCGTGGTCACGGCCAAAGACTCGACGCTGCGAGGCAACACGTTTGCGGTCAAGGCCTTCGGCGCCAAGACCCGCGTGTCGCTGGACAACTCCAAGGTCGTGGCCAACAAGGATGCGCTCCTGGCGTTGCGCGGAGGAGCCATCGCGACCAAGGGCGGGGCCGTCGAGGGCGGCATCGTCGAGGGGGACGATTCGACCATCATCGGGCTCGACACCGCCAAGGTCAGCCTCGGCGCCGGCGCCGGCCCGACCTGGTCCCGCGTCGCCTGCGCTCCCGCTCTCGAGTGCATCGAGAAGGTGGGCATCCTGGGCGAGTTCATCGCCGACTTTCGGCTGCCGGTCGCTCCCGGCGGCAAGCTGGGCGCCCCGGAGTATCTGCAGAAGAAGCTCGACCCCAAGGTCGAGGCCTGCATCGCCGAAGAGGTCGCCAAAGTGGTGCTCCCCGCCCCCGACGACCAGCCACACACGCTCCGCTGTACGACCAACGGGAGCGTCATGGCGGGCGGCGGTGGGTTGAAGGGGCTGGGGATGCGGCGCTCGGTCAACTTCCGGATGGAGAAGTAGCTGCTGGCGACGCCCTAGAAGTTCGGGATAGCGATGGGGTCTTCCCCCTGGAAGGTCCCGATCTCGAGGTAGCAGCTGTCGTCGCCGGGCTCACAATCCATTCGGGTGACCATGCCGACAACGTAGGGATCCGCTTTGCCAATTTCGAAGACCCTGACGGCCAGGCCAGGGGTCAGCGGCTGTTCGAACGCCAGCGTCACGTAGCCTCCCGCCAGCGCGACGATGCCGCCGAAGTTGTCGCCGTTGGGGGGCCCCATCAGAGTGCCCAGCCCCTGGTACCGGTCGTCGGCAGCAAGCGAGCAGACAGGGGTGCCGTCACCGGGAGTTCCGGCGACCTGGACCGGGCGGCTCAGCCTGAGGAGCGTCGTCGCGTCCAGCAACTCCGCGGTGTCGATGTCGGCGCCATGGGCACCGGAGTTGGCGCAGGAGTGCTCCGGCACGTCGGCGATCGTCAGCGCGATGTAGTTGGGCGGCGCTGTGGTCGTGCCTTCGCCTCCCTCACCACCGTTGTTTCCCTGCCCCTCCTGAGCGGTGTTCGAAGCCGGGTCGTTGATGTCGGTGCCCGGGTCACAACCCGCCGCCAGAAGAAGAGTGGCAGCGATGAGTGCGGTGAAGTGCGAACGCGTCATGATGGCTTTCCCCTCGAGGTGAACGCAGAGGGCCTCTATGTCCTCTGACGGCGCCAACATACCCACGAGGCCGACCAGGCCCACTTACATGGCCTAACGCTGCCCGAGCCACCTCACATCTGGCTCGAGCTCCCAGACCGGCGATCTCGCGCTCAGTAGCGCTTGAGTGCTCGCACGCGCTCTTTCTCGAGGTCCTTTCGGACCGTCTGGACATTGGTCAGCGCGGCTTTGAGACCGCGCACCTGGTCGCCCACGGCCACGCCGCGTCGTTGGGTGCGGCGAACCTTGTAGAGACCGCGGGAGTACTTGCTTCCCCAGTAGATCGCGGAGCCGTAGCGGTTCTCGAGGGTCAGGTAGGACCGCTGGAGCCGGGACATGTAGCCGAGGAAGCGCTCCTTGGCGCGCTGCTTGGTCAGCAGGCTGCGACTTCGCATGCCTTGGTTGAAGGCCACGCGCTCGGCGTTTATGCGGCTTTGGATGGTGTTGACGGTGGTCGACGCGGTGCCGATGCGGTCGGCGGCGGCGGCGTACTTCTTGCCGTAGGTCGAGGTCTGCGCGGATGCCGAAGCAGCGGTCGCGCAGAGGGCAAAAAGGGAGAGGGCGGCGATGAAGGTGCGTCGCATCATGACGGGCTCCTGGGCGGACGGTGTGTGTGCGCGCCACCTCGCTAGGTGGCACGTTGGCTTCCGACGGGAGCGCGTCGCGATTATTCAGAGCGATTGTGGGCCGGTAAGCGTCAGGTCCCGTTGAGCGGATGCGGGTAGGCCCGGGACCGGTTTTGGAACCGCAGGATCGCGTCGTTGGTGATGACCCCGTCGCGCATCTCGAGGGCTCGACTCAGCGTGAGGTCTTCGGCCCAGGCGTCCGGGCCGGCCATGACCTTGGGCACGAACGGCAGCAGCGCACGGCTGATCTCCTGGCTGGCCGCGTCCCATAGGTGGCTCGGACTGTGGTCGACGGCGTAGCACTGGATACGGTCGCCGACCTCGAACGTCGGTGCATCGAACGACGTCGGTCGGGCGAACTCCCAGCCCATGCCCTCGTCGCAGCTGACGTCCACCAGCAGAGTGCCGGGTTTGAGCCGCTTCAGATCCTCGTTGGTGATGAACACCATCGGCGCGTCCGTGTCCTGTCAGATGCAGCAGGCGATGAGGTCGAAGTCCGCCAGGGCCTCGCCCATCGGGACGGCGTTGCCCTCGATGACCGCTTCGGTCCCGACGCCGCCCGTAGCAACACGTTGCAGCTCGCGCCGCGTGACGCCAGGGATGGGCTGCGCCACGCCGCCCGGCGACCGATCATCAGTGACACGAAGTGGCGCTGATGAGCAGCCTTTAGGAGCCCGAAGGGCGATACGTCTAATAGTTGAAGGATGATAGAGCGCTTGGTCGGCGCTAGCCGAGCAAGCGCTCGATCATCCCGATCCAGGAACACGGTGATGTCCGAGAACCCCAGCCCCTTGAGCGCGTGGACGGCGCCGCGTCCGGCCGAACCAAAACCGATGACGGCGGCCCGCCGCGGGCGCCCGTAGGCCCCGGTCTGGCCGGCCAGCGCCGTCGCGTGGAGCACCGAGGCATACCCAGCCAGCTCGTTGCTCAGGTGGAAGACGTGCACGACGAACCGGTCACCGTCCCATACGTGCATGCCCTCCCAGGTGAGCATGGTCATCTTCTTGTCGATCCCGCCTGGGTGATGGCCGGACCTTGGACGAGGTGGGGCCAGCCCCACAGCACATGCCCCTCGCGGAAGAAGGGGAAGTCTTCCTTTACGGGCTTGGGCAGCAGCAGTACGTCGGCCCGCTCGAACAGCTCCTCGCGGCTCGCGAGGCCGCCGACGAGCTGCTCCAACTCCTCGTCGCGGGCGCCAAAGTGGGCCGCGTTAGCCACGCTCCACCAGGATGTTGCGGCGCAACTCCGCCGGGAGTTCGGCGAAGTGGTCGGGGTGGATCGGGACCCGCCGCTCGTTTTCCTTCATGGCGGTACCGAAGACGCCCAGAGTCAGGGCGGGCTTGGACGGGGACATGGCGAACCTCCGAGGTGGTGACGGGCCGACTGGGTCGAGCCGGGCGGCGCCAGCTTAAAGAAGTCAGGGCCCGTCGTCGAAGTCAGTGGGCACGTCGAAGCCCGCACGAACCGTCGACGGCAAACACCTTTGTGACGATGACTCTGGGTTCACACGCCGCCGTCTTCAGCGACAGCTACGAGTGGAAGACCCGACCTCCGTCGTCGAAGAGGGTGGGAGACTCGAGGTGCCGGCCACGCGCTCTATCATCCTTCAACCATTAGATGTATCGTCCTCCGGGCTCCTAGAGACTGCTCATCAGCGCCACTTCGTGTCACTGATGATCCCATTCGCTGGGTTGGATCTCGACCAGTTGAGTGCTAGCGACGAGGCTATCGACTGGATGATGGACGCGGAAACTGCTGCCCTGAACGACGAAATGGCCGTGCACCGCTAGCGCGGTTAGAGATTTTTTGGGGCCCCGCGTCTGACACGCCGTCGCGACTTAACTAGAGTCGTCTAAAGCCCCCGGAGTCGCGCATGCGCCTAAACGTCTTTAACACCGCCCTGGTGGCCGCATCGTTGGCCCTCGTCCACACCGCCGACGCCCAGGTGACCCCCGTAAAACCGCTGACCATCCTCGCCGAAGCGGGCGTGGAAAGGGACGGCTATATCCCGGACTCCTTCGGCGACCCGGCGCTGGGCAAGGACGGGACGGTGCTCGTGCACATCCATGGCACCGATGCCACGCTCGGGTTGGCGGCTAGCGGCTACTTCTTGATGAACACCGAGGGTATGACGCGGATCTACCCACAGAACGAGATCTGGGTCACCGTCGACGGGGTCGAGGAGGATGCAGGTAGCGGAGACGCCGCCCAGGCACTATCGGACGCAGGTGACGCGGTATTCTGGGTTCAGGACCGCGGTTTCCACTATTACAAGGACGGCTCCTTCACCTGGCTCGTCCGCGAGGGCACCACCGACCCTGAAGGCAATGTCTTCTCTGGGCTGCAGGAACAGGCCTACATGACCGGCAGCGGGTACATCGGCATCGTCGGCGATACCCACAGCTGGGTGTTCAACCCCGACGGAACGGTACGAACGATCATTTCCGGACGTACGCTGGTGGGTGTCGCCAACTCTGGCGTCGCAGCGGTCCACGAAAACCATGGCACGTTCTACCGCGTCGATGGTGACACTCAGGAGCGGCTGCTCGGTGTAGACGACGTCAGCACCTTCCCATTTCCGGAGCGCGTCACGACCATCGGCAGCCACACCTTTACACCAGGCGGAACCCTGGCGCTCATGGTGGAAGTCATGGACCCCAGCCTCACCGAGTGCGAGCCGGATGGCTCCGGCTGCAGTTCGTCCGTCTGGTCGTTCCGATCCGGGACCACCGAAAAGGCCATCGGTGTGCTCGGGGGCCGAGTGATCGGACAGGGTACGCTCGATCTGCGCAGCGGGATGACTACCGGTCCGGCGGATTACTACGGCATCAAGGGGCACGTCGACATCGACGATCATTCCGACCCCAAGCGCGGCCCCATCGCCTACCGGCACGACAATCTGGGGCCATCGGACGCCGTTTTCCAGGCGGGTGACAACCTCGGGGGTTACACGATTCTGATGGAATCCATCTGGACGCTCCAACCGACCGTCGGTGGAGCTCTCGCCGAGATCCTGGTCGACCCAGGCGACGGCAACGGGACGGGGGCTGTGATCTACGCCGACTTCTTCGGTGTGAACGCAGGGTCCGGAGCGTTGGTAGCCGAGGAGCACACGGTCACGTTCTCGGACGGCACCGTCCGCACCATTCAGAAGTCAGGCATCATCCTCCGGCCAGCCCTCACCGCGGGGCGCGCACAGATGGTCAATGAACGGGGCGACGCCGTGTTTCGGATTTTCACCGAGGAAGCCGGTGGCGAAGCCGGCGGCACCCTGGTGTTCATGGGGGAACCGCCGCCGGTCCGCAGTCCTGAAACCGGTGCCGACCTAGCCGTTAGCGCGACCGCCAGCGCTGATGGAGCGCTCATTACTTACGACATTTCGGTGACCAACAATGGGCCCAAAGAGGTGTCGGACTACACCCTCGAGCTGCCGCTCGTGGAGGAACTCAGCCAGGCGGGCGAGCTACCCGAGCACTGTGAGCGCACCAAGACCGCTCTGGTCTGCAACGAGGATTCAGTCGTTGGTGCTGTCTTGGCGCCCGCTGAGGCCAAGACCTTCCGTTATCAGGTCCAAGCGTCCTCCAGCGGGACCTATGCCGGGATAGTGAAGGTATCCACGGATTCTGCCGCGGATCCCGACTCCTCCAACAACGAGGTGCCCGTATCGGTAGACGTGACCGTCAGAGGCACCGCGGATCTGTCGGTCTCCATCAGAGAGTCCGTAGGCAGATACACCGCGACCGTAACGAATGCGGGGCCCGACGATGTAGACGCCGCCGTCCTGACCCTGTCCATGTCCTCGGGTGGCTGGGGCAACCTTTTGACCCTTGCGCAGGGGTTCACTTGCACTTTCCCGGACGGACTGACCATTCGGTGCGAGGTCGCTGCGATCGCGGCGGGAGGTTCTCTGGAGACTCCCCTCATCGAAAAGCCCCCCGGCGACATCACTGCCGAAGTGACTAGCGCCTGGAACGACCCCGACCTTTCGAACAACACGACCACCATCACTGCTCCGACCCCCACTGGGTGTGAGGCGACAAGTGAGAGCCCGTGGGCATCGTTCCCAGCGATGTTCCTCTTCCTGGCCTTGTGGATCCGCGCTCGAAGGCGGACCGTGGCGGCCAGCAGAGTGAGCGCTCGCGTTTGAGGTCTCGCTGAAGCGGGGCCGCTCTTCGTTTAACTCAATAGCTACTACTTGAGGCAATGGCCGGCTCGGGACCACTCTGACGAGGCGCCTGAGTGGCTCGACGACATCTTAGTCGCGCCCGCGAAGGTGCTCGGCAGCCTGTCCATCTCGCAAGTCGCCAACGCCGCTGGCGTGACGTGGCGAACCGCCCGCCAGTGGCTCGATCGGCTCGTCGAGGGGGGACGCATAGAGGGCAGCACGAGCAAAAAGCGCTATCGCTTGGCGTGAGCCAAGCGATAGTGGGCCCATCACCGCCCGACCCTGGAATAGAGGAAGCCGTCGGAGCTATCCAGGGAGCATGGCAGAGACGGCGCGAATTGCAGCGGAGTTCGATCGAATAGCAGCGTTCGGCCAGGAGGGCTCGGCGCGTTACGACCGTTGGGTGATGGCTCGGTTGCCTGAGCATTCAAATACCGTGCTCGAAATCGGCTGTGGTGCGGGCCGTCTAACGTCGAAGCTGGCGGAACGGGCACGGTCCGTGATCGCCCTGGACGTCTCAGCTGGTATGCTTGAGCGAGCGCGGCAACGGTGCCGCCAGCAACCCCATGTACGCTTCGTCGCTGCCTCTGTGACTGAGTGGGAGCCCCCAGCGCGGGAATCATTGGACGCCATCGTCTGCGTGGCGACCCTGCATCATCTGGCCGCGCCAGAGGCCGCCTTGGCGCGATGGGCCACGTGGCTACGTCCTGGCGGGTCGCTAGTGATAGTGGACCTGGTGTCGTCAAGGGGGGCACGAGACCGTGTCACGGATCTGGCGGCGATGGCGCTGCGCGGACTATTGATTGTCACCGGGCGTAGGCGTCTGCCAACCGTCGCCGAGCGTGCCGCGTGGGCCGAGCACACCGCTGGCGAACGCTACCCGACGTTGGCGGAGATGCGGTCGACGGCGTCCTTGCTTCCCGGCACCCACGTCGAGCGTCTGCTCATGTTCCGCTACGGCCTAAGCTGGACGAAACCAGCGCGGTAGTGAGGTAGCATTGGACGCGTGCCGCAGCCTGGCAGCGGCATACCCTGCGCTGATGACCAGCGACAGAACGCGGCGCACTTGAGTGCTATTTGTCGGTCTTGAAGACGACCTGACCCGGCGTCGGGGTCCTGCTCTTCATGCGGGCGCGCGCGTGCTGCGCTGCGGCCTCGATGAGCGTGGTCAGGTCTGGCTTGGCGAGGTCGTCCGGGGAGGTGAGGCGGACGTGCCGAATGAGCTTGCCCGTGCCTCTGAGCAACCCCGCGGGGTCCTGCAACTCCGCTCCCCGGTTGAAGCCCAGATTCACATGCTCCCGATACACCGCCACGTGGCAGAAAGCGTCGCGAAGGGCATTCGTCCACGAGAACGCCACCGACAGCGCGTAGGTCTCGTACACCAACTCCCAGCTGTCCGGTGCGACCATCAGCACCGCACCTCGAGCGGCGACGGCCTGGTCAGCGATGCCCGCGGGCCGGGCGTCGAGCAGTTCCGCAAGTCGGGGGGCCAGTGGGCGGACCTGAGCAGCACTCATGCGAGACCCTCCACGTACTGCATTGCGCAGGCGATGTTGCCCTCGGTGTCCTCGAACTTGAGCATACGTCCCACGTTGGGGATCGTCATTGGTGGCATCACCACCTGACCCCCAGCTTCGGCGATGCCCGCCGCGATGGCGTCGAGCTCCTCCACCGCGACGGTGCACTCGAAGGCTCGCAGGCCGGTGCCCTGCAGGGGCTCGGAGCGCCCCTGCAGCGAGCCGTGGATCCCGCCTTCGCCCGGTGTCCTGATGAGGTAGAAGCCAGGTGGCCCCCACGGCTCGAATGACCAGTCGAAGACTCGTTCGTAGAAGGTGCGGGCCCGCTCGACGTCGTCGGCGTGGATCGCGAAGTGGGCAATGGAGTTCATCGCTTACGGCTCCTTGTTCGATCCAGACGCAACATGACCAAGAGGTCGGCATTCGCCGTCCCCTTGGTCAAAGCGTCTGGAATCGTTTAGATGTATCGCCCTTCGGGCTCCGGGGGATCAGCACGGCTAGCGCCGCACTGATCCACGGTGTACCTCAGGTTCGAGGTGGGTAGCTTTCGCAAGATTGGCATTCAATATCGATTTTGCGACACTCATCGAGATGGACCTTCTCGCTCGATCGCTGGCCCTGGACTACGAGCGGGGCGGGGATCTCGGTCGCCACCATCACCCCGACTGGGCGCAGCTGATTCACGCTGCCGCCGGCGTGATGACCGTCGATACCGGCGACGGCAGCTGGGTGGTTCCGCCTCAGCGGATGGTGTGGGTCCCGGCGGGCATCACCCACAGCCTGCGTTCGGCTGGCGCGTTGAAGCTGCGGACGATCTACGTACGGGCCATCGGCTGCGGATCCCTGCCTGGGACCTGCTCGGTAATGTCGGTGACCCCGCTGCTGCGCGAACTGATTCTGACCGTGGTCAGCCGTGGGACGTTGGATGCCAGCGTCCCGCGGGATCGCCGTCTCCTCGACGTCCTGTTGGACGAGCTGGGCGACATGCGCCCCGACCCGCTGGAACTGCCGATGCCCCGCGACCCCAGGGCCGTGCGTGTCGCTGAACGCCTACGCGCCAACCCCGCGGAGCCCGCGACGCTTGCCGACATATGCGCGGGGGCGGGGGGCAGTAAGCGGACGGTCGAGCGTCTTTTTCTCCGGGAAACCGGCATCAGCCTGGGCCAGTGGCGCCGGCGGGCGAGGCTGATGCATGCCCTGCGGCTCCTGGCGGGCGGCGCGTCGGTGACCGAGGTCGCCTACGATGTGGGCTACGAGAGCCTGAGCGCCTTCGTCACCATGTTTCGCAAGACCCTCGGTACGACGCCGGGACGCTACAGCACGAGCGCTCGGGGGGCCTGACAGTCAGCAGCTGTAGGTGTCGAAGGTTCAGTCGGTCAGCTCGTAGCGGATCTCGAGCAGGTCGGGCCAGGTGGTCTCGGTGGCCTCGTCGACCAGGTGCTGGTCGCTGCCCTCGATGCCCTTGAGATGCTTGTCGAGGAACGGAATGGTCAGCTCGGCGGTGATCTCCATCACCTGCCGGTGGGGCGTGAACGCATCGGCGTTGCACTCGATCTGGCCGTCGCTGATGTCCTCGATGTTGGGGACGTCACAGAAGTTGGAAAACCCGTAGTGGCCCACGTCGAAGAAGCGGGCGAGGGCCCGCGACGTCGGCAGGTCCGCGTAGATGGGCAGCGCCTCGGTGTCCGAGGGTGTAATGGTGTCCTTGTCACCCACGGCGATGAACGTTGGGGCGGTGATTTCGGCAAGGCCGACGGCACCAAAGATGACGTGGAACGCTGGCGACAGCGCAATGGCAGCGGCGACGTCGTCCAACTCTGGCGGCCGGATGGTGTACAGGTCGACGTCGAGCTCCTGGATCAGGCCGCACGCGCCACGTAAGTTGACCCCGCTGTCGCACGCCGCCTTCGCGCCCACGACGTCGATGGCGGCACCGGCGCTGATCAGGGTGGTCATGCCGCCAAAGGAGTGGCCCGCCGTCGCGACCAGCGTCTCGTCGATGCGATCGTACAACGGATGCGCGGGGTCAGCGTCGAGCCGCTCGACCTCCTTCCGCGTCGCCACCAGGTCCAACGGTCGCCGCTGCGCGACCTCGCCCATGGGGAGGCTGTTGTCCAGCAGGGTGTTGCCGGGGTGGCTCGGCGCGGCGACCACGTAGCCGGCCCGCGCCCAGGCCTCGCACAGGTCGATGCTCTGCTGCGGAATGGCCTGACTGCCGTGGCTGAACAGAATCAGCGGCCAGTTGCCCGCCAGCGGGGCAGCGCCCTCGTAGGCGGTGCCCTGCAGGATGAAGAAGTACTGCTTGGGCTCCAGCGACTCCGGAGGCGTCCCCGCGGGGTACCAGATCACCAGCTCTAGCTCGAGGCCAGCGTCCGTGACGAACGTGGTCTCGATCACACCGACAGCCGGCGCGACGAAGGGTCCTGGCGATGAAGGAACATCCGGCGTCGCGTCCGGCGCCGCGTCCGACGTCGCGTCCGACGCCACCGCCGTGTCGGCGGCGACGTCCGAGGTTATTCCATCGGCGGCATCACTGGGGGATGCGACGGGAGTCGTCGAGTCCGAGCAGCCACCGATGAGGAGGGTAGCGACAACGGCGAAGAGCGCTTTGGTGGGTTTGTGCATCACGGCCGTACCTTAGGGTTTGAACGCCTTCACCACACGGTCTTTGTGTAGGGCGCTCCCGTCGACGTCGCCGACTAGTAGTCACCTTCGCTCCGGGGAGCGACGCGGTAGGTGTCGAACGCCCAGAGGACGACACCTCTGAGCACCGGGACGGTCGCCCCGACGTCGGGCTTCTGAAAGGTGGCGCCCATGATGGCGTCGTCGATGAGCACGCCCTTGTCGGTCTCCGCCTCGTTGAACATGGTGTGACCGGTGACCTGGACGTTCGTCAGCTCGACCACCATCCCCTCGTAGGGCTCCAGGTCGGCGACAGCGTCGACGTTCACAGGCGCTGGCGCGCTCAGCGTACCGATCGCTTCGGCAGCTGATACCAGCAGCTGGGTCTGGCAGTACCACTCGGTATGGGTGCCAGTGACCCGAATCTGCTCACCCACGTCGAAGCTGTAGGTTTCGGTTGCCGGAAACTCCAGCACGATGCCGCTGAACGGGGCCTGGGTTCCATCGCTGAGGATGTAGCCATCGATGTTGGCGGTGATGGCGAACCGGTCGACCGCGACGGTGCCTTCCACGATGACCTCCGGCGGGAACTCCTGGTTGCCGGCGGTATCGCAGGCGACGCTGTCGGAGCTGGACTGGATGTCGGTGATCGGCGTGGTCGGGTCAGGTGTCACGGTGCCCCCCGCTGAAACGTCACACCAGCACCTCAGGTCATTCGATCCCTGGTCACACCCCAGGGGAATCGTGCTGACCGCGCCGATGGTGTACGCCTCCGCGCAGGTGCCGCCGACGGCCCCACACTCCGTGTCACAGGTCGAGACCTCGAACGAGTAGAGGCGGATTTCACACGCACCATCTTCGCAGCGACGGTCCGAGGCCGCAGCAAAAGCGGGGATGTCCAGACAGTTGTTGTCGCACGAGCCACAGGTCTCTTGGGCAAACGGGGGCTCGCAGGTGTCGCCGCAATTCAACTCATCGAAGCCGTAGCAAATCGGTGCTCCGCCTTCGCAGAAGAAGTCCGCCGTGTTGGGGACGGGACTGCCGCAGGCTCCGCAATGGTCCGAGTCGGTTGCCAGATCCGCGCACTCGCTGTTGCACAGCACGCGGTCGTTGTTCGCGTCACATCGCAGCGTGACGGTAAGGTCCTGGGTCGCCTCGGCGCCGGACTGGTCGTAGAAGACGGCGCGGAAGGTGCGCTCGATCCCGGTCTCGGGTGCCTCGATGGCCTGCACCGTGGCCAACTCACCCCAGCCCAGGCTGAGGGTGTAGGACCCCTCCGACGCGGACGTCGCGAACGCACCGTAGGAGGCCCCGGAGTCGGGGGCGACGAGGTTGCCGCCGATGAGATCGTCGATCCCGTCGGGGTCGGTCAGAACCGCGGTAATGACCAGGCTCTCGCCCGCGTTGATCGTCGTCGTGTTGGCCGCGAGCGAGAGGAACACCGGCGCCCCAGAGCCTGAGCCGGCATCCCCCGTCGGCGGCGGACCGGTCTCGCTACCCGAAGTATCGAAGCCCAGGGTGTCGGACGCCGGCGCATCCGCGGAGGCGCCGGCGTCGCTGCCGCCCGCATCGAGGGCGCCACTGATATCACCGCCGATGGTGACGTCCGGGTTTCCACCCGAGCAGCCGGAATAGTCGTAGTTGGTGCACGTGAGGTTGCAGACCAGGATGCCGCGCTCGAAGCCTGCGCTCTCGCAGCTGTTGTTACCCACCTGAGCGCCGTCGCAGATCTCGCCGGGATCGATGACGCCATTGTTGCAGGTGGAGGCGAATCCCCCTCCGCCGGGGCCGGAGCAGGCGGTCGCGGCGAGGCAAAGAGAGGCAAAAAGGCCCAGGGACTTGGAGAGGTTCATGAGTTACTCGTGGGACAATCGTGGTGGTGGAAGGAGCGAGCTGTTTGCCGTTCGCGCGGCGCCATCAGGGCGTGCCGCCGCCCTCTCTGGCGTCCTGAATGGCCTGCACCCAGGCGTTCCGCTCCTTCTTGTCCCAGATGAAGAGCCTGTATTCGGTGCCCTCGGCGTCGGTGATGACGAGCCGCTTGGAGAAGCCGTACCGCTTCAGCCGGGCCGAAACATCGGCGACGGGAAGGTTGAAGACGTGCTCCACGGTCGCCTGGTCGTGGCCCGCCATGGCCTTCATCTTGTCTTGAATGGCATTGCCGATGACGCCGTGGTCGAACTGCATGCGTTGCTGTTCGCCGGCGTACATGAGCCGCTCTCGGGTGAGGATGAGGTCGCCTTTGAGCACTTTGGTCAAGGACGCCTGGTAGTCGGCTTCGGTGCGCTTGAGAATGGTCTCGGACATGTGTTCCCCATTTGTGGCTTCAGATGGCGTACCAATTGCGAGCAATGTTCGCAATCGGGCTGGAGCACGAAACGGGTGTCCGGGAGAATCGGTCTAAAAAGTGCGAACCTGGTTCAGCGGGAGGCGCCCAGTTTTCTCTCGCCCGCCAGAGTCAAGGCGTCGGCGACGCGGTCTCGCTGAGGTCCGAACAGCATGTTCTGGAAGCGCCGCAGCATCATCGTCTCCTGCGACTCCCCTGATGGGACTAGCGCCATGGCCTGCTGGAGCTCGGCGCGGGCGTTGGCGATGTTGTTGCGGTGCATCCACTGCCCCGCCACCTTCAGGTGCTCGGCGATGCGGGCGCCGCGCAGGTTCTTGGCCACCTCCCGCTGCTCCGGAGTGACTCCGCGGGGGCGGCTGTCGATGGCCGCGCTGGCCCGCGCGGTGGCGTTGCCCAGGTTCACCATGTCTTTGTACTTCAGCGTCACGTCGGCCACGGGGCCGGCGCGCTCCACCCACAGCTCGATGAGCACCACGTGCGCGTCGCCGCCATAGAAGTAGGGGATGACGGTCTGGACGCCGTCATCGTCGTCGCCGCGGTCGGCCTTGACGCCCTGTGCCTTGGACAGCTGCACGTCAATGGCGACCTCGCGGGCCTTCACCTGTTTGACCTCTTCCTCGGTCAGCTTGCGGGTGCCGACCACGCGGACCGCCTTGGTGTGCGGCCCCAGGCGGACGTTCAGGCGCAGCAGCCGGGCCACGACCCGGGACAGGCTGCCCAGCTCGTCGTCCACGACCTTGGCCAGGTTCGCCCGCCCCAGGCGGTGGTAGTTGCCATAGCCCTTGGCCGCGACGTCCCACCAGCGGGCGTCGCCGCTGAGCTCGACGACCGACGTGAACACCGCGTTGGTGCTGGTCAGCTGGTGGGCCGCCCGCTCGGCCTCAGCCACGAAGCTGCGGTCGGCATGGTCGGCCAGCAGCAGCACCGTCTGGGTGCCGGGGATGGCCGCCTCGCTCGCGGCCACGTCGGCCAGCGTCGTGGCCGCGAGGTTCATGGCGTCCGACAGCTTGCCCATCCGAGCGTTGCTCTTGGCCGCCGGCCCCAGCTTCTCGAGGCTCATGGCCAGCTCCCGACGCAGCATGCGGACACGCTTGGGCGCCTGCACCGTGGGCCGACCGAGCCCCGCGACGATGAGGCCCAGCCGGTCGGCCGGTCCCAGCCGCCGCATCAGCTGCTCCATGGCCTGCTCGACGTCGGCGCGCCGGTTGTTCCAGGCGTGCGGAGAGGCCACGACGATCATGTCCAGGGGCGGCCGGCGCCAGCCGAACCGCTTGCTACCCTGCAGCCCGACTTCCAGGAACACGCGTGAGGGGCGGTCGACGTAGTTGCGGTCGAGCCGCACCGTCAGCCCCATGCCGGCGTCGGTCGGCGGGTCGAACCGCTGCTCGTAGATGCGCGCCGCATCGAAGGGCGCGCCGATGAGCGCCTGTTCCAGCCGTCGTCGCCGCTCCATGGCCGCGGCGTTGCCGCCCAGGTAGGTGGGATCGAAGTAGAACATCCGCGGCAGGAAGGTCTCCGGTTCACGGAACCGTTCGCTGTCGGGCAGGTCGGTGGACTCAGTCTGGTCGAAGTCGGGCTCCGGCGCGGACTCTCCGGCCATCGGCTGTAGCGGCTGCTGCAGGTTCTTCTGGTTGGCGTCGAGGGTGAAGCTGGTGCGGTCGTCCTCCCCGGTCTTCTCCTTGTCCTCCAGGACGACGGTCTCGTCCGCCACATCGGCCGGGGTGTCGACATCAGCAAAGGCTTTGTTGAGGCCTTCGCCATTGGCGTCGCCCTTGAAGGCATGGGCGACCGCGCCGCTCTTGCCATCCGAGCCGAGCACCTTGAGAAGGGCCGTGGTGCGAGACTTGTCGGCGCTCTTGGTGACTGGCCGTGGGCCGCGGGTGGAGCCGGACTTCTTGCCCTTACCGGCCATGGCACCATTCCACGTGTCGGCGCCGGGCCCACCAGCTGCGACCCCGCTGCCAAACGAGTCGGCGACCCCGCCACCGCCACGACCGCTGCCACGCATTCCGAGGCCGCCGAGGGTCCCGCCGCTTCCGCCGTCCATGGCGAGCCCGGTCTTGCGGGATTTGGGCCGAGGTTTGCGCTTCTTGCGTTTGCGCGGTTTGGCATCCCGCCTCGCTTTGCCCTCCTCCTTGCTTTTCTCCGTCACCTCGAACGTCGGCTTGGGAGAGGGCTTGTTGACGACAGCGGGCGGTGGTGGCGGCGACATCGGCCGCGCCACGGGTGCGGGCGTCGAGGCGGCGGAGGGGTTCGCAAAGCGGCCCCGGTCGCCTGCGGACTTGGCCCCGGCCGGCATGGGCTGGGTCGTCGCTGCCGCGGAGTTGGGTGCCGCGACGGTCTGCTCGGCCTCCCCCCGCTCGTAGTCCCCATTCTCGGACTTGGCGGCGGCTTGCTCCTCGGCCCTGTTGGCCATCGCCATGTCTTCGCTCTTGGAGCTGCTGCATCCCGCAATCAGCGCGCAGCACATCACCACCGTCAGGGTCGACGCGACTCTCACAGCTCACCTCCCGCGAGCGCCGCGGCCGGCTGGCCGATCTGGCGCCGGCCGGCCATGATGAGCGCTTCGCTCAGGGCCTCGGACGTACCCTCGCTGAGCCAGCTCAGGAAGCTCTGGACGATGCGGGCCTCACGAGGCGTCGCGGCCATGCCTGCGGCCTCCTGAAGCAGCGTACGCGCCTGGGCGCTGCGCCCGTGCTTGACCTTGTAGCCTGCCTTGATGAGCCGCTCGGCCAGGCTGAAGCTGGCGAAGTTGCGCGCCACGGCCAGGTTTGGGCTCTGACCCCGAGGCGTTCCGTGAATCGCCACCGACGTCTGCGCGGTGGCGTTCTTCAGGTTCACCATGTCCTTGTATTTGATGGTGATGTCCGCCACGGCGCCGGGCTTTTCGACCCACAGCTCCACCAGGATGACGTGCGAATCGCCACCGTAGAAGTAGGGGATGTTGGTCTGGATTCCATCATCGTCGTCGCCACGGTCGGCCTTGACGCCCATCGTCTTGGACAGGGCGATGTCGACCGCCTTCTCGCGGGCCTTCAGCTGCTTGACCTCGTCAGGGTCCAGCACGCGGCTACCGATGACGCGGATGGCTCCCACGCCCTTGGCCATCCGCACGTTCACGCGCAGCAGGCGAGCGACGACCTTGGACAGGGCGTCGAGCTCCTGGGAGATGGCCTCGGCGGCCTTCCCCCGCTGCGGTCGGTGGTAGTTGCCATGACCCTTGCTGGCGACCTGCCACCAGGCGCCGGCGCGACCGGCGGCCGCGCCCATCTCGATGACGGAGGTGACGACACCGGCACGGGTCAGAGCATCCGCCGCCTGGCTGGCGGCCCGGACCCGACGTGGGTTGGTGCCCGCGGTGACGAGCCACACCGTCTGGGTTCCGGGGACCTGGGTGGCGTCCGCCGCGGCGCGTCGCAGCAGCTCGCCCGACGTCGCCAGCGCGCGGGACGGGGTCCCAGAACCTGCGCCACCGATGCGGGGCAGCCCGTCCAGCATCCGGTCCAGCCCCAGCTCCAGGTCCCGCACGCGCTGCACGGGCGCCACAATTTCGACGCCGCCGCTGGCCGCGACGCCGACGATGCCGAGCCGGTCCTGAACGCCGAGACGGCTGATGGCGGCCCGGATCATACCGCGGGCGGCCCGCAGCGAGCCCTGCATCAGGGGCGCGTCGAGCACCAGCACGACGTCCAGCGGGGGCCGTCGCCAGCCAAAGCGCTTGCTGCCCTGCAGACCGACCTGCAGCAGCACGCGCTGCGGCTTGTCGATCCACGGCGTCGCCAGTCGCGCGCTCAGCGCCATGCCCGCTGCAGGCGGCGCGTCGAAGTCCTGAGGATGGGTTCGGGCCAGGTCCAGGATGCGCTGCCGGGCGTCTGGCAAGTGAGCCTGAAGGCGCCGCATCCGCTCGGCCACGCCGGCGTTGCCGCCGAGGTACGTGGGCTCGAAATAGAACATTCGAGGCAGGAACCGCTTGGGCTTGGTGAAGATGTTGGGAAGCGGGCGCCAATAGGCGATGGCGTTGGAGCCTGGTGACGACCACCCCATGCCCTGGCCAGCAATCTGTCCCTGGCCCTGCTTGAGCTTGGAGACATCCATGGGCTTGTTGGGCGCCACCGTCGTGCCCGAGGTGGGCTGCCGGAGATTCTGGGCCCGGTCGCGGCTGCGCTCGGTTCTCTTGGTAGCGGCCAGGTTGTCGAGCGCCACCTTCATCTTCTTCTTCGGTGGTCTCTTGGCCGGATCGAGCACCCGGGCTCGCCTCTCCGCCAGGTTGCCCTTCTTCTTCTGGTCCTTGGTGAGGGCCAACAGACCGTTGTCCGGAGCGTTTCCTTCACCGCCGATCGGCGTCGAGCCATCGGTCGTGTCGCCGGGGTCGAAGTCCCCGTCCTCGTCGTCGCCTTCGCCCTCATCGAAGTCGAAGCCCCCCTTGTCGGCATCGGTCTTCACCATGCGCTTGCCGGAGTCCCTGCGGTCTTCCAGCCTGGCCAACTTCTTCTCCATCTCCGGAGCGGGTGCTGGCATGGCCTTGGGCGTGGCCGTCACGGTGACCGGCGGAGGCGGCTCGGCCATGTCGGGGGCTGGCGCGTCCTCAGCCTCCTCCTCCTCCGAGAGCTCCTCGGGCGGGGCCTCGTCGAGCTGGGCCTCTTCCTTCTTCTCCCCTTTCTTATCGTCCTTCTTCCCGCGGTCCCGGCGCTCCGCCGCCCGCTTGGAGGCCGACTTGGCCGGTCCCGCAGCGGCGGTGTCAGCGCCACTGCCGCTGCCGCAGCCAAGGCCCGGGCCCAACAGGGCCAGGGCGCTCAGCGCGACCAGCGTCTTTGCCAGGGTGCGTTTCATGACTAGTCGTCATCCCGGCGCGTGCGCCACGTCCACAGCGCGACCGCCGTCAGGATGAGGACGCCAACGACGGCCTCACCCACACCGATGCCCCAGCCCACGGCCTTCAGCACCAGGGCGCCGACACCCAGCAGCAGGGCGATGATGCCGCTGGCTCCCAGGGGCTCCTGAGCGACCCGCCGCCGCACCACCACGATGAGCAGCGCCAGCGCGAACAGCGACAGCAACAGGGCCACCCAGCTGCCCGGGGTGGAGGCGAAGCTCAGCGTGATCTCGGGCGCGTCGCCCTTGGCCCGCAGCTCCTCGATGGTGAACAGGCGCTCCTGGTACTCCTCGGGGTTCGGCAGCCGCGTCAGGGTCGTGACGTCCGGCGCCAGGCCGCTGGGACCACGGTAGTCCTCGGGCAGCTTCGCCTTCAGGTGCTCGGCCGACACGCCGAACACCGCGAACTCGACGGGCGTGCGCACCATCCACTGGACGTCGCTGACACGCAGGTCGGCCTTGGGTGCCAGCAGCGTGCGGCGTCCGAAGAAGCCCAGTTCGGCCTCGTGCACCTCGTAGACGACGGTGACGACCGTGGTGGTGTCCTTGGGCAGCGGGATGGTCAGGGCGCCACCGTCCCGGTTGGCCTTCACGGCGCGACCTCCGGCGAAGACCTTCAGGACCGTCGACCCCTCGGGGGTCTCCAGCCGCAGGTACTGCTGCTGCTCGTTCTTCACGACGTAGCTGGCGGCCGTCTTGAGGTGGCCGTCGCTGAAGACGGTGGTCTCGAACCAGGCCTGGGTCGCGATCGCCTTGAGCGTCTCGATGACCTCGTGGCGCTTGATGCCCAGCTGCAGCGACCAGTTGGCGCGGCTGTAGGTGTAGCCCAGGAGCACCTCGCGGGTGCTGCGCAGTCGGATGGCCTTGGGCAGCTCGCGGTTGTCGACCCGGCGCAGCTCTTTCGCCTCGTCCGGGTTCACCTCGATGCCGCTCTCGGCGGTGATGCCGATGGCGCCCGACTCGACCGCGGCGCCCATCACCTTGATGCCCGGCAGGGGCAGCTTGTCGGTGTTCTTGTCGAGCAGCATCTCGAACTCGACGTCGACCTGGATGGCGCCCTCGAGCGCCTGGGTGAACTTCAGCTCGTAAGCGGTGTAGCCAGCGGGCGCCTTGGCGGTCTTCGAGACCTCGGGCTCCTTGGCCTTGCTCGGGAACTGCCAGTTCAGCGGCTTGACGCCTTCACTCGGCAAGGCGATGAGCAGCGAGTCCCGGCGGCCGGTCTTGATCTCCACCTGCACCAGGGACTGACCCACGAGCACGCCTTCTTTCACGGTGTAAAGCGTGTTGGTCTTGGCGTCGAAGCGGACCTCACGGACCTTGGCCGCCTCGATGGGCGCCGTGATGCCGCTGGGCGCCTCGACGTGCCGGAACACCTGGCTCGGCTTGTCGCTCTGCTTCTGCCGGATGTCGCTGGGCAGGTCGTTCTCGCCGCCCTTGGTGAAGACCTGGCCGGTCGGCTCGCCGGTTCCGAACCCGACCTTGTCGCCGTCGAACAGCGCGACCGCGCCGGTCTGGTAGGCCACGTCGAGGGGCTGGACGATGGGCAGCTTCACCTGCTTGGTGCCCTTCTTGTAGGCCTGCTGCAGCTCCAGCACGAGCTCGTAGGTGCCACTTCTATCGCCGCCGAGGATGACCCGGGCCTGGCGCGGCGCGTCGTCGGTGGCCGCGTAGATGGGCCATTTCTCGATCTGGGAGCCCTTGGCCTTGTAGAGGACGACGCCATCGGGGATGGCGACCGGGAGCTCCTTGGTCTTGCCGCGGATGATGTCGTAGCGGATGTGGACCGTGCTGCGGATCACGCCCTCTTCGATGCGGATCAGCTGGTAGGTCTCAGCGTTGATCTTCTTGTCGTCTTCGGGCTTGGCGCGGGCCTCGGTCCAGGCCAGAGTCACGTACCCCACCGGCGGGAGGTTGGCGGTGGCCGTGGTCACTGGCTTGTCGTCCGCGCCACCCGTCAGGGACACCACCGGGACGACCGGGTCGAAGGTCACCGACCGCTTACCCGGAACGGTCGCCTTCACCCGCTGAATCGGCGCGCCGGTGAGCCGCACCTGCACGCTCGGCTGACCCTTGCTGCGGTCGATCAGCTGCCGGAAGCGGACGGTCACCGTGTGGCGCCCCTTGCCGACGACGCGCACCTGATGCCAATCGCCGACGACCCGACCGGTGAGGGCCTTGGTGCCCTCCTTGAGCTCGAGGAGGGCGACCTGGCGCGAGGCGACGGGGATGGACGCCGAGTCAGCGGTGATCTCGACGTCGAAGGTGGCGGTCACGTCGATGCCGTCGCCGCTGCTGTCCGTGGCGGTCACGTAGTCGGCTGCGCGGATGGTGTAGCCGCCGGCGCCGACGCCCCAGCGGACGACGACCGCAGCCGTCGAGGGGAGCGTCCCTGAGGTCGCGCTACCACCCTGGGCCGCCGGCCACATCTCGACGGGGGCCTGGGCGCCGCTGAGCGAGAAGTCGCTGGACGGCATCGGCGGCAGCGGGATGGCCGCCACATTGGCGCCCGTCGCCGAGCTGCGGAAGGGCACCAGGTAGGTCAGCCGGACGTTGACCTCGCGGCTGTCGTCCTCGCCAAAGACTGCGGTGTGCATGCCGCTCATGCTGGACAGTTCGGCGTTCGAGCCGCCCAGCTGGGCCACACTGAGGACCACCTCGGAGGGCACCAGCGCCACGTGGGCCTTACCCTCGCCGATCACCTTCACGCGGCTGTTGACGTTGACGGTCGCGACCTTGCGGCGTTCGTCGATGGAGACGCTGACCGAACCACGTGCCCACGAGACGCCGGCGCTGCCCTTGGATTGGGTCAGCAGCTCCTGATAGCGCTCCAGCGAGAGCTTGACCTCGCCGGGAACATCGGCCTGAGCGACCGAGGGCAAGAGCAGGGCGAAGACGAGCGCAAACCTGCGCAATGTGTGTGTCATGATGCGGCTCATACGGGTTCCGGTGGTGCGTGCCGAAAGGCTGCGTGGGTGTGGCTCTGGAACAGACGCACGGGGCGTCGCTTTGGTTCCACGTGCGACGATTTCGTTTGTCCCAGGAAAACTTCACGGCGTAAAACCGGGACCCCCAAACACAAGGCTGTTGGAGAAGACGTCTCTATGTCGACGAGGCTCACGTACCGCATCGCCATGTCCGAGCCACACACGCACCTGTTCGAGGTGGAGGTGGCTCTGAAGGACGCGCCAGCCGGCGTAATCTTTCGGATGCCGGCGTGGACCCCCGGCAGCTACCTGATTCGCGAGTACTGCCGCCACGTGCAGGACGTCTCCGCGGTGGGGGCGGGTGGCCAGACGCTGGACGTGGCCAAGGTGGACAAGGCCGGCTGGAAGGTGCACGGGCTGAGGGAGCCTGGGGACGTGACTTTCCGCTACCGCGTCTATGCCTTCGACCTGACGGTCCGGACCTCGCATCTCACCGGGACCCACGGCTACTTCAACGGCGCCAGCGTGTTCGTGTGCCCCGAAGGGTTTGCGGCCCAAGCATCGACCCTGGAGGTCGTTCCTTACGACGATTGGACCGTGTCCATCGCGCTGCCGCAGCTGGACGGGGCCGGGTTCCGCTATGCCGTCGAGGACTTCGACCAGTTGGTGGACAGCCCGGGCGAGTGCGGTACCCACAAGGAGATTCACTTCGAGGCTGCCGGTGTGAACCACCGTTGGGCCGTCTGGGGACCGGGCGCCGAGGAATGGCATACCGAGCGCGGCACGAAGGCGCTGCAGGACGTCACGAAGCTCATCGAGGCCGAGGTCGAGCTGTTCGGGGACCTGCCGGAGGACGTGCAGGACTACCTGTTCATCGTTCACCTCAAGCCCGAGCGGGGCGGCGGTCTGGAGCACAAGAACAGCCAGACCATCCACCTCAGCTCGGACGCGCTGCGTGAGCCCAAGGACTACGAGGACTTCCTGACGCTTGTCGCGCACGAGTACTGGCACGTCTGGAACGTCAAACGGATCCGGGCCGAGCGGCTCGGGCCGTTCAATTACGCCGAGGAGGCCTACACGCCGCTGCTGTGGATGATGGAGGGCATCACGGCCTTCTACGACACGATGATTCCTGCGCGGGCGGGGCTCATCACGCCGCAGCGCTATCTTGAGGTGCTGGGCGAGCGGCTCGGGATGTGCCGAAACCGGCCCGGTCGCAAGGTACGCAGCCTCGAGGAGAACAGCTACGACGCCTGGATCAAGCTGTACCGGCGGGACGAGAACACCGACAACACCTCGGTCTCGTACTACCTGAAGGGTGAGATTGCGGTGGCCTGCTTCGACCTGCACCTCCGCAACGTGACGGATGGGGCGAAGAGCTTCGACGACATCATGCGGTTGTTGTGGACGCGCGAGAAGGAGACCGGCGAGGCCATCCCACCGTCCGAGGTGGGGGCCCTGTTCGAGCAGGCGACGGGCGTGGACCTCAGCGAGCAGCTGGCGGCCTGGGTCGCCGGCACCGACGATCTGCCGTTGGAGCGCTACCTCGAGGCGCTGGGGCTGTCGGTCGAGCCGTCCTGGAAGAAGAAGCACAAGGCCAAGCCCTTCGCCGACGGGAGCCCGGACGACGAGGCGCCTGGCCCGTGGCTGGGCATCAAGACGAGCCAGAGCGGTGGCAAGACGATGGTCAGCAACGTCCGGTCCGACGGGCCGTCCGCGAAGGCCAACGTCTACGCCGGCGACGAGCTGGTGGCCATCGACGGCCGCCGGGTCGGCAGCGACTGGGACGGCCGAATGAAGGTCTACGAGGTGGGCGACGCGGTCGAGCTGCTGCTGTTCCGCCGGAAGATGCAGCAGACCGCCAAGGTCACGCTCGCCGAGCGGCCTGCCGAGAGCTTCAAGGTCAAGCTGGCCGACAAAGCGCCGAGCGACGCCACCAAGGCCGCGCTGACCGCCTGGATCGGCGCCCGGGCGCCGGAGCTCTGGGCCGACGAGTGAGGGCGACGCTGCTCGCCCTGGCGGCTTCGGCGTGGTTCGCGTGCGCGGCCCACGCCAAGCCTCCGGACGGTCGCGGCGCGTTGGACGAGAAGATCGCCGCCGAGACCGCTCGGGTGACACAGCAGGTCCGGCAGTGGCGGCGGGATTTCCATCAGCACCCGGAGCTGTCGAACCGGGAGAAGCGGACTGCGGCGAAGGTCGTCGATGCCTTGAAGGCGATGGGGCTCGCGGCCAAGGACATCCGCACCGGCGTCGCGCGGCATGGGGTCGTGGCGTTGATTCGGGGCACCCGCGGCAAAGGCAAGACCGTCGCGCTGCGGGGCGATATGGACGCCCTGCCGGTGACCGAGGCCACGGGGCTGCCGTTCGCATCGAAGAACAAAGGCGTCATGCACGCCTGTGGTCACGACGCCCACACATCGGTGCTGCTGGGCGCGGCCGCCGTGCTGATAAAGCTGCGGCGGGAGTTCGCCGGGACGGTGAAGCTGATCTTCCAACCGGCCGAAGAGGGGGCGCCGCCGGGCGAGAGGGGCGGCTCCAAGCAGATGATCGCCGAGGGCGTTCTGGCCAAGCCGCGCGTCGACGCCATCTTCGGGCTGCACAGCTTCCCGAGCCTGCCGACCGGGCATCTGGGTACGCGGTCGGGGGTCATGATGGCCAGCGTCGACCGGGTCCGCATCGAGGTGGTCGGGACCCAGACCCACGCGGGCTACCCGTGGAAGGGCACAGATCCGGTCGTCGGAGCGGCTCACATCATCACGGCGCTGCAGACGATTACCGCGCGAAGGACCGACGTCCGAGACCCGGCGGTGGTCAGCATCGGCGTCGTCAAAGGCGGCACTCGGTGGAACATCATCCCCGGGACCGTCGTACTCGAAGGTACCGTTCGGACCCTGGGCGCCAGCGTGCGGGCCAAGGTGGAGCAGGAGTTGAGGCGAATCGTGAAGGCCACCGCCGAGGCCCACGCCGTGAAGGCGACCGTACGCTACGACAAACTGTCGCCGCCTGTGCGGAACGACCCCGCGCTCTACAAGCGGATGCTGCCTACCCTCAAGCGCGTGGCCGGCGCGACGAAAGTCGCCGACCTGAAGCCGGTCATGGGGGGCGAGGACTTCGCCTGGTACGCCGAGGAGGTGCCGGCGCTGTTCTTCCGGCTGGGGATGCGCAACCCGAAGATCGGCGCTGTGCATCCGCTGCACTCGCCGACGTTCACGGTCGACGAGGCGTCGCTGCCGGTTGGTGTGCGCGCGATGGCGACCCTGGCGCTGGACTTTCTGGCGCCGCGCTAGCGGGGCTACGGCTGTCCCAGCGGCAGCTTCACGTTGGCGTACTTCGTGGTGCCGCAGCCCTTGCCTTTCAGCTCGGTGGGCTTGTACGCGAACGTGAAGTCACCCTTGGCCATGACCGCGTTGCCCTTCTTCAGGGTCAGCGCGACCCGTGCAGGTGTGCCTTCGGTCTTCAGGCCTGCGAGATGCCCGTTGTCATAGATGCCCGAGACGTACAGCCCCTTGCAGGTGGTCTCGGTGCGTGTCGACGGCGACCGCACGACGTTGCCGTCTGCCTGAGAGGGACCGATACCGGCCACGGTCAGCTGGCAGGTCTGCGCCTGGCCATCGATGGTCAGGTCCACATCGAAAGTACCCGCCTGGCCCAGCGCGGGCTCGAAGTCGATCTCGGCGTGCGGGGCCTTGTAGATGGACGGGCACGGCTTTGGCTTGTCAGCGACGTCCGGCTTGGTGGTGCCGGAAGAGCTCGTGCAGGCGCCGAGCGCCAGCAGAGCCAGGCTGCTGAGCAGTGCATGGACATGGTGTGACATCAGGCCTCCAGGCGCGGTGCGACGGCTGCCTGGTGATACGGGCACGCGTCCAGGGTGTTCCGAACTATTTTCTGGGCGCCGCTCAGGTCAGGCCGAGCGCCACCGAGACCCGCTCTACCGCTGCGGCTTCGTCCACCGACTCGCCATCGGCGAAGAATGTCTCGCTGGCTTCGGCTACCCGGTGCGCCAGCTGGACCAGGCTCTCGGCGAAGTCCTTGAAGACGTCGTCCCGGAGCTGGCCGGTCAGGACGTCCCCGGCTGCTTCCAGCTCGTCGTTGGGGGTCCCCTCGGCGGCGCCGGCTGCCGCCAGCAGCTCGTCCCAGTCCTCGCGCACCGAGGCGAACAACTCCCCGACGAAGGCGTTGGCGCGGTAGCTCTCCTCATCGAGCTCGTCCGACAGCGCTGCCCACTCGTCGTCGTCCACGTCGCCGTCGGCGCCAGCGACCAACGCGAAGGTCCACAGCGGGGCCAGTTGAAGCTTGCGCCAATCGGCGGCATCCAATTCCGAACGGAAGCTCATCGGTTCTTCTCCGTGAAGGTTGGACGCGGAGACTAGCGGAAACCTGGCCCGAACGTCTCGCGGCGATACATCATCCCTCTCGGGGTACTATCCCGGGCTCCGTCGTCATTCGAACTCACGAGAGGCCTCATGCCTTCACGCGCCGCCCTTCTATCCGTCCTCCTGCTCATCGCTGCGGGCTGCCCTGCTACCACCGGCGCGCAGCCCGATGCGCCCGACAAGCCAGCCAAGGTCGAGCGGAAACAGCCCGGTTTGGGCGAAGGGGCCGTCGTCTACCTGCTCGATGCCGGTGCCGAGCCACGGCAGCCGCTGAGGTGGACGCCCGCGGACGGGCATCAGGGCGACACGGAAGTGTCCTTCATGCTGAACATCGCGATGGGTGACAAGACGCGCAAGGCGTCCTTCGACGCCAAGGTCACCTACGAGGTGGTGGATGCCACGCCCGACGGGTTCGGCGTGAAGTGGCAGATGGGCCGCGTCTCGATGTCCGAGTCCATGAGCGACCTGCTGGACGGAAAGAGCCCCGAGGGGGAGACGGGCCGCTTCGGCGTGACCCCGCGCGGCGAGGTGTTGGACGACGCCACTGCGGCCACGGACAAGAGCCTGCCCATCAAGCTCGTGGAGGGCCTGCGGGAGATGGTGTTTGCGACGTCGTCGCCGTTCCCGAAGGAGGCCGTGGGTGTCGGCGCCCGTTGGGAGGTGCGCCGCACTACGGAGGACAGCGGCATCCCGACGGCTGAGGTCTACACGGTCACGCTGAAGCAGAGGCAGGGCGACATCGTGCTCCTGGCCCTCGCGGGCGGGGGGAAAGGCTATCGATTGCCGCAGACCTTCAACTCGGGCGGCACAGCCGTGACCATCGACGACGCGGCTATCGAGGCGACGGGCACCTTCAGCCTCGACCTCAAGCAGCCCGTCGCCTCGCTCTGTAAGCTCGAGCAGCGCAGCTTTGCCTCGATGGTCACCGGTCCGAATGGGCCTCGGACCCGAATCACTCAGATAGGCGTGATGGGGGCCAAACCATGGGTCGCGCCGAAACGGGCGACCGGCCCCGTCGCCACGGTCGGCGGTGAGTCCATCGATGCCCACGCGTTCTACTCAGAACTGGACAAGATCACTGCTCTCAATTCCAAGATCCCGCGCGAACGGCTGGTCAGAATCGCCAACAACATCATGCAACGTCTGGTCGACAAGACGCTGATTGCCCAGGCGGTGAAGAAGGCCAACATCACCGTGCCCGAAACGGACATCGACGCCGCGTTCGCCGAGTACAAACGACGCTTTCAGTCCGAGGAGCAGTTCCAGAACTACATCAGGCACGGCAAGGTCTCCGTCGCGTCGATCCGGCAGCGGCTGAGGGACAAGCGCAGCCTCGAGAAGCTCCTGGAGTCCACGGGCCGCCTCAAGGTCAGCAAGCAGGACGTGAAGGCCTTCTACAAAGAGAACGCACGGTTCTACCTGGAGAAGGCCGGTGTCCGGGCCAGCCATATCCTCATCAAGGTGGCCGAGGACGCCGACCCGGCGGAGGTGGACGCCGCTCTGAAGCGGGCCGAAGCCATTCGCAGCACCGTCACCCGGAAGGACTTCGCCAGCGTGGCCAAGGCCAAGAGCGAGGGCCCATCAGCGCCCAGGGGCGGCGACCTCGGCTTCTTCAGCAAGGGGCAGATGGTGAAGCCCTTTGAGACCGCCGCCTTCAAGCTCAAGAAGGGCCGCATCAGCGGGCCCGTGCGGACGCGGTTTGGCTTTCACATCATCCATGTCACCGACAAGCGGAAGGAGCGCAAGAAGCCGTTCAAGGAGGTCGCCCCGCAGATCCGGGAGGCGCTGACGAACAAGAAGTTCTTCTCCGCGCGACGGACCGTGCTCGAGGAGCTCAGGAAGTCGACCGTCATTGAGGTCAAGATGCCGTCGCTATGAGTTACGCCGGAAGCCTGCTTTGCTCGACGCAGCCGGTGCTGGCGTTCTCAGTTCGACAGGCCTAGATTCGCCGCATGATTCGCTTCTTGCTCATTGTCGCCACCGGCGTGTTGATGTCGAACTGGGCCCACGCGAAACCGAAGCTCAAGTGCAAACTCGCCGAGCAGGTGGTGCGCAAGGGCAAGTGTGTCTATGTCGACAAGAAGTCCAAGAAGTCGAAGAAGAGCAAGGTTGGGCGTGTCATCCTCAAGAGCAAGCCGAAGGGGCAGCTGCACCGGAAGTGCTACGGCAACAACACATGCAATGCGGAGTTGACCTGCGTAAAGAAACACTGCCGGAAACCGGGCGCGCTGTGGGAACCATGTCGGGCCAACAAGACGTGCAATGCCGGGCTCACCTGCAGGAAAGGCAAGAAGTGTGTCCCGGTCCCCGAAGGCCAGATGGGCGGGCCCTGCTACGGCAACAACACCTGCAACGCCCCCTTCAAGTGCTGGCAGCGGCGATGCATCACGGCCGGCGAACACGCAAACCGTATGCGCGACAAACAGAAACGTCAGGCCGATAAGAACCGGGTTGTGAAGATACGGCAGGTCGGCTCGCGTCTCGTGGCCAAACTGGCCTCCCTCCGCTACACCGCGCGCTCCAAGCAAGTCACTGACAAGGGCAGCTGGTGGGGTTCCGTGGACCGGGCCACCCCCTGTCGGCTGACGTTCAACGCCAAGCTGGACGAAGACACGCGCTCCGGACCCGAACGAGGGGACTACAGCACGACCAAAGTATCGGGAACCGTCGACTTCGCCTCGCCCAGGACGGTGGTCAAGCGATACGGCTCCCGGTGGGTGGGTATCCGCTTCTACGGCTTCTACGTCGGACACCCGAGTAGGCCGTTCAACTTCCGGAACAAAGGCTATCACCGTGTGAGCGGTGGCAAGTTCAAGGACGGCTCCCGCGAAGTTGGGTTGAGCATCCGAGGGACCAGCAAGTCCAGCGGGCACGAGGCTTTGAGGCTCGCCCAGGAGCTCAAGCGTCTCTGCCTCGCCAAGTAGTCACGGCGTGTTACCGTCCGTGCCCAGGTCACCCACGGCCGCCCCGCAAAGGAGATCGTCATGCCCGCCATCGTCGCGTTGGTCATCGCCTCGACTGCGATTCAAGCAGCGCCGCCGGAGCCATTGGTGACGCTGAGTCTTCGAGCTCCGTTGCGCGCCGCACCTTCCGAGACTGCTCCAGCCGTATCGTCAGCATTCAAGGGCTTTGCACCGTGGGGGGTCGTCGCCGACAAAGGCGATTGGATCCAGGTCAGGCCTGCCTCGGGCAAGCCCTGCGGGCATGAAATCTGGGGACTCGAGGGCATGAAACTGACGTTCTATGTTCACCGCCGCCATCGACGAAGGGTCCTGACCAAGCCGCTGGCCTTCAGCAAGGGCAAGGCAGAGCTGGTGCTCCCGGCAGGTCTGCCGGCTCACCAGCCGGTCAAGGAGCTGCAGCGACTGATCGTGCGGGGACCCTGGTTCAAGGCGTTTGTGACCGCCGACCCGAAGGTGCTTGGGCGACAGTTCACAGCAGCTCCGCCCAAACCCAAAACCCGTGGCGGGGTCGCTGATGCCGGCGGCGAGTTTGCGGCCCGGTCGAAGTTCAGGGTGGGGGAGGCAACACTGCAGGCTACCGACTCGGGAAGCATTCAGCGGGTCGCTGGACTCGGAGAAGTGGTGACGCCGTGTGCGTATGTCCGCGCACCCCTGGACCGGGTCAAGATGGAGATGGGGTGGCAGCCTCTCGCGGCCACGGTCGGGGGGCTCAGTCGCAATCGCGGGTTGCTGGGGCAGGTCATGGGTGCAGACCTGCCCAAACCCGCCTATCCCAAACCCGTGTCCCTCACATGGACCTCCGGTACCGCTGCGGGACGCTACGTCGGAGGTGACACCCCCGCCGGTTTTGGTCTCCGAAAGCCGGAAGCGGGAAAGGTGTGTTGGCCGCTGGCGCTGCAGTTCCAGGATACTCCGTCGAGGCTGAAGGTGTGTGGTCCGCCGCCGGTCAACCCGAGCCCCTATGTCTACCTCGGTCCGACAACGAAGGTGCTTCCCGAGGAGACCCGTGCTCATGCCGACGAAGTCCTCAGGCTCCTGCATTCGGTAAGCTCGAGTTGCACCTTCGGGGATGCGGCGGCGTGGAAAAAGACGGTGGGGAAGACAGTGCCCGTTGCGTTCAAGCTCAAGCTCAAGCCTGACGGAGACCTTGCCCGGATCACCACCAAGGTGGGCAAGGTCGCGAAAGGACAGCGGAAGCTTGGGCGCAAGCTGGCCAAGTGCGTGAAAGAGGCGATTTCCAGCAGGCGGCTTCCGAACGCCAAGGCTGAAAAACCCAGCACCATTACCGGCACTCTGGTCTTCGGATCCTAGTCTGCGCTGCTTTTCAAGCGGATGCGGAGCTGCCCGAGCTGGCCAGGAGCCAGTCGAGAATGGCGTCGACGTCGGTGAGCCTCGTGTCGGTCTCGGGGTCGTGCAGCTCGAGGGGGCCTGGCGAACGCCGGTAGGGGCGCTCGGTGACGCACAGCCGTTCGCGCACCAGCCGGGCTTCTGGGTCGGACTCGTTGCACCGCAGCTCGACCGGACCGCCTGAACTCGGGTGTTTGGCGAAGGTTCCGGCGGCACCCCGGATGACGCTGGCCAGCTGTGATGATGGCAGGAACAGGGGACCACGGAGCCAGCCAGGCACCTCCCCGTCGCCATAGGTCGCGTACAAGTGACGGTTGATGTCGGCGCTCTCCGCCATCTCGACGCCGGCGTTGGGGTCGACCAGGAAGGGGAAGACGCGCTGGCCGTAGCGCTCCATCGCCTCCTCACGGAACCGTGATCCCCCCTTGGGGCACGGGCGCACGTCCACCGTCAGGCCCAGATCGGTGATAGCCTCACGGACCTTGCGGCAGAACGGGCAGCTCTCGAAGTCGTAGAGCACCAGCGGCGCGAGGTCTGGATCCTGGGTGAACCGCGGCTGTTTGGCGCGGCCGCCCCGGAAGGCGGTGGCCAGGCGGCTGGTGGTCTTGGCGATGAGGCTCATGAGTGCTGCGTCCGTGGTGTGCCAGACGCCACTCTACACACTGTTTACGACAACGTGATTCCCCAGGTGTCGGGCGGAGCGGACTCTGGGGCAGATGCCACCGCGTCCTGGCGGCGTGCGCGACATCGAAGAAGACAGACCCAGACCAAGGAGCTCGACTATGAACCGCAAGACCACCCCCCACATCCCGAGGGCAGCGTCGTCCTTTGACACCGCCGCTGTCGAGGACCTGGCCGGCGACCCGGTGGCGATCGCGTCCATCTGGGCCGACAAGCCCACACTCTTCGTCTTCCTACGCCACTATGGCTGACTCTTCTGTCGTGAACAGGCTGTTCACTTCCAGGAGAACCTCGAGCAGTTCGAAGCGCTCGGCGTGAAGGTCGTGGCCGTGGGCAACGGCACCGCCAAGCAGGCCCGTGGCTTTGTAAAGAAGTTCGGCATCACCTACCCGGTCTACACCGACAAGACCCGCAAGGCGTTCGCCGCTGCCGGCATGAAGACCGTGTACGGGATGGGCATGACGACCTTCAAGGCCGCCAGGCGCGCCTTGAAGGGCGGCTTCCGCCAGGGCAAGACCCAGGGGGCGCCGTTCCAGCAGGGTGGCATCGTGCTGGCCGACGAGGATGGTACCCAGCTCTTCGTCCACGTGGACGACGCCGCGGGTGCACACCTGTCGCCGCAGGATGTTCTGGACCGCATCAGGCCCATCCTTGGCCACAGCGCCATCGCTGACGACGGATGACCCGCTAGCCCTCCATCACCGCTTCGATGCGGGCCAGGATTTGCCGCTCTTCCTCGGGATTTCTGGCCCGCACTCGGGCCATGTCCAGCGCGGCCGTCGCCTCGTCGCGGCGCCCTGCCTTCACGAGGAGCACCCCTCGAACCAGGTGCACGTAGGGACCCCGGGCCAGGTTCGCGTCCTCCGCCACCGACTCGAGGACCGCCAGCCCCGCCGCCGGGCCCGAGGCCATGCCCAGGGCGAAGGCGCGGTTGACGGTGACGCTGGGTGCCGGTCGATGCCGCTCGAGGGCTTCGTACAGCAGGGCGATCTGCGGCCAATCGGTGTCCTGGGCACTCTCGGCGGTGCAGTGGATCGCGGAGATCGCCGCCTCGATCTGGAACGGGCCGGGGCGTCGCAGGCTCAGCGCGACGTCGAGGGCGCCGCGGCCCCGGGCCAGGGCGACGCTGTCCCAGCGCGAGCGCTCCTGTTTGTCCAGCGGGATATAGGCGCCGTTGACCTGGCGCGCTGGCAGCCGCCCCTGATGAAACTCGAGGATCGCCAGCAGCCCCAATGCCTCGGGCTCCTCCGGGAGCTGGTGGACCAGCGCCCGCGCGAGCTGGAGCGCGAACCGACACAGCTCGTCGCGAATCGGCTCGCTCGTGTTCGACCACGCACCCTCGGCGTGCAGCGCATGGATGACCGCCAGCACCGCAGGCAGCCTGGTCTGCGTCTCCTCGGGAGCCGGCGTGTCCGGCGTCGCCCGTTCAGCAAGCCGACGCCGCGCCCTCACCAGGCGCTGCTCCATGGTCCTCGGCTGAACCAGGAAGATGCCGGCGATGTCGACCGTCGAGAGCCCCCCGATGGTCGCGAGCGTCAGCGCCGCCGCCTCGTCGATGCCCAGCGCTGGGTTGCAGCAGGTCACCACCAGCCGCAGCGCGTCGTCCCGCCAGCCCTCAGTCAGTTGCGGCAAGGTCACTGCAGATTGTGCGCTGAGGAGGTCGGGGACGTGGGCTTTCGCTCGCGCCGCCGACCGGTGACTGTCGATGGCGCGGTTGCTTGCTGCCGTGACCAGCCATGCCACGGGGCTGTGCGGCACGCCGCGGTCCGGCCACGTCTCCAGGGCTCGCACCACCGCGCTGTGGAGCGCGTCCTCGGCGAGCGCCAGGTCCCGGACCTTCCGTGTCACCCGCGACAGCGCCTCGGGGTAGGCGTCGCGTAGCAGCCGCGCTGGGGAGGTCACTTCTTGTGCATCCACGCCACCGGGCGTAGCTCAATGTGGCCGTTGAAGGGGCAGATCGTCTGGGCGGCCGCGACCGCGTCGGCCTCGTCACCGTCGATGATGTAGAAGCCGACGAGCCACTCCCGCGTCTCCAGGTACGGACCGTCCGTGAGCGTGAAGTCCCGGCCGTCGCGGCGAACCACCTTTGCGGCTGGGGCGGTCCGAAGCTGCACCGACCCCTGCAGGCGGTCGTCCTTCGCCAGCTCCTTTTGCAGCGCCCTGTGGTGCGTCAGTAGCTCGTTGGCCTCCGCGTCCGGCGTCCCCTCGTAGTAGCCACTGTAGATGAGCAGTGCGTACGTCATGTCGCTCCTCCTGCGAAGACCCAGGCCTCCTGCATGCGCTCGGCCCAGCTGGGCGACAGGTCCAGGGGGATGGCCGCCCACTCCCTGAACACCCGCCCATTGGGGGCGAACGGCTGGGCGTCCCCGGCGTCCACCACGCGCTTCACATCCGCGCGGCTCATTTTTACGATGAGCGCCGACCCGTCGCGATGGACGCAGGCAAAGAAGGTGCCGTCGCGTCGCAGACAGGGGTAGCCCATCATCGTGGATTTGGTGCAGCCGGGGCGGGCGAGAAAGTCCTCCGCGAGCTGCCAGAATCGATCGTGTCCTTCTTCGGCCATGTCTCTCCTCCTGCGCAGGCCGCCCAGGGCGCAACATCACCCTGGGCGTGCCCGCGCTTTGCATCATGCCTGCTGCCAAAGAGCCACGGTAGCGCCGCCCGGGTCCCGGAGCACCGAGTAGTAGCCAGCGGGCCCTTGCGTCTTTGGGGTGATGACCTGAGCTCCCAGCTCGGTCGCTCGCTGCGTCGCCTTGTCGACGTCGTCGACCTTGGCGAAGGGCAGCCACGAGGCCTGGTCGGAAGCCTCGACGCCGGCAAAGGGGCCATCGGGGCTGGCGAACAGCGTCATCCCCGGCGGGCCTTCGGGAGCCGGTGCCCAGCCGAGCAGGTCGGCATAGAACTTCACGGTGTCGTTGGTGCGGGTGGAGCGGTTGGTGAACCAGACGAACGCGGACATGGATGTCTCCTTGGGTGTGTGACCACCGTCATGGCGGCCTTCATGGTGGAGACGTCGGACCCGACGCTTGCCCGACAGATGGCTCGGAAAAGGGACGCTGCCGGATGTCGATTGGCCTGAAGTTGTCAGAATTATTAATGGTGTTTCGTGTCTCGTTGTTGATAGGTTGGGGCTATCAGTCTGCGAAGTACTTCGTCTTGGATCTATCACAGGCCAGGGCGCATCCTGACCCTGCAACCGCGCATCGTCGAGTAGGCAGCGTCGCGTTGCGGTCGTCAGAGGGCCAGTGACACCTCCCCGTCCAGGGAGCATGCGGTCGTGCGCCCATCCCCAACCGTCTACCTACGCCTCCGTGGAGGAGTCGCACCATGCATCTCAGAAACCTATTGCCGACGTCGCTCGGCAGCCTCCGGAAGCCGCTCGTCGCTTCTCTCCTCGTCGTCGGCAGTGCCGGCCTGGTGCTCACCACGGCGCCCGATTCGGCCAGTGCCAAGAAGCCCAAGGGCGCATCGGCGAAGGGACAGCAGGGCGACCGTGGGTATCGCGTGGACGACTGGTGGCCCAACCGCCTCGACCTGCGCGGGCTCAAGGCCAACGCCCCCAAGGGTGACCCGGTCGACCCGAACTTCGACTATGCGGTCGCCTTCAGCAAGCTCGACCTGAAGGCCGTCAAGAAGGACATCGCCAAGGTCCTGACCACCTCGCAGGAGTGGTGGCCGGCCGACTGGGGCCACTACGGCGGTCTCATGATCCGACTTGCCTGGCACAGCGCCGGCACGTACCGCGTCACCGATGGTCGCGGCGGCGCCGCCCAGGGCACCATCCGCTTTGCGCCGCTCAACAGCTGGCCCGACAACGCCAACCTGGACAAGGCTCGCCGGCTGCTGTGGCCGATCAAGGCCAAATACGGTCGGAGCCTATCCTGGGCCGACCTCATGATCCTCACGGGTAACGTCGCGCTGGAGTCCTCGGGCTTCAAGACCTTCGGCTTCGGCGGTGGCCGCGCCGACGTCTACGAGCCGACCGACATCAACTGGGGCCCCGAGACCGAGTGGCTCGCCGACGAGCGCTTCGGCAAGGACGGCAAGCTCAAGGGGCCCGTGGCGGCCAGCCTGATGGGTCTCATCTACGTGAACCCCGAGGGGCCCAACGGCAAGCCGGACCCGAAGGCTTCGGCCCAGCGGATTCGGGCGACCTTCGCCCGCATGGCCATGAACGACGAAGAGACCGTGGCGCTCATCGCCGGTGGCCACAGCCTCGGCAAGTCCCACGGCGCCGCCCGCGCGGCCAAGTACGTCAAGCGCGAGCCGGAGGCGGCCCCGCTCGAGGAGCAGGGCAAGGGCTGGAAGAACACCTACAAGACCGGCAAAGGCGAGCACACCATCACCAGTGGGCTGGAAGGCGCCTGGACCTACACCCCGACCAAGTGGTCCCACGACTACCTGACCAACCTCTACGAGTACGACTGGAAGCTCCACAAGGGACCGGGCGGCGCCTGGCAGTGGAAGCCCAAGAACGACCCCGGCCGCCGCGTTCCGGACGCCCACGTCAAGGGCAAGTCCCACATGGTCATGATGCTGACCACCGACCTGGCCCTCAAAGAGGACCCGGCCTACCGCAAGATCTCCGAGCGCTTCTACAAGAACCCCAAGGAGTTCCAGGCCGCCTTTGCCCGTGCCTGGTACAAGCTCACGCACCGTGACATGGGCCCGCACAGTCGCCTGGTCGGGGCGGAAGTGGCCAAGGCGCAGCTGTGGCAGGACCCGGTCCCGGCGGTCGACCACACGCTGGTCACCTCCAAGGACATCGCTGCCCTCAAGAAGGCGATCCTGAAGTCCGGCCTGTCCACCGCTCACCTGGTGAAGGCCGCCTGGGCCTCGGCGTCGTCCTATCGCGACACCGACAAGCGCGGCGGCGCCAACGGTGCTCGCCTCCGCCTCGCCCCCCAGAACGGCTGGGCCGCCAACGAGCCCGCCGAGCTGAAGAAGGTGATGCCCGCACTCGAGAAGGTGCAGGCCGACTTCAACAAGCGCGCCAAGGGCGGCAAGAAGATCTCCATGGCCGACCTCATTGTCCTCGGGGGCGCCGCGGCCATCGAGGAGGCCGCCAAGAAGGCCGGTCACAACGTCTCTGTGCCGTTCATCCCGGGCCGCACCGACGCCACCGTCAAGATGACCGACGCCGCATCCTTCGACGTGCTCGAGCCGAAGGCCGATGGCTTCCGCAACTTCCGCGGCAAGGACGTGCGGAAGATGGGGCCGGACCTCCTGATCGAGAAGGCCGACTTCCTGTCGCTGACGGCGCCCGAGATGACGGTGCTCGTGGGCGGCATGCGGGTGCTCGGCGCCAACCACAGCGGCGCCAAGCACGGCGTCTTCACCGACCGCGTGGGCGCCTTGAGCAACGACTTCTTCGTCAACTTGCTGGACCTGGACCTGGTCTGGGCCAAGAAGGGCGACGCCTACGAGGCCAAGAGCCGCAAGACCGGCAAGGTGAAGTGGACCGGAACGGCGGTTGACCTCGTCTTCGGCTCCAACTCGCAGCTGCGGGCCATCTCTGAAGTGTACGCCGGCAAGGACGCCGGCAAGAAGTTCGTCACCGACTTCGTCAGCGCCTGGAGCAAGGTGATGCGGCTCGACCGCTTCGACCTGGTGCACAAGGCGCGCAAAGCCAAGGGCATGAAGTAGCAGAGCAGGAACGGCTCTGACCGCGCGAAGCCCCCGGGCGCCACGAGGTGCCCGGGGGTTTTCGCGTCCATGGGCCGTGACGAAACGTGCCCACCGGCCTATTTTGGGCCTCGCACCAGGGCAACGCGAGGGGCGAACGTGAGAGAGAACTGGGCAGGGAACCATCGGTGCCGGCCGACCAAGGTCCACCAGCCGCGGTCAGAGGAAGAGGTCGTGGCGCTGGTCGACCGTGTGCGCGACCAGGGAAGCAAGCTGCGGGTCATCGGCGCCGGGCACTCCTGGACCGACGTTGCGATGACCGACGACCACCTGGTCAACCTCGACCGCATGGACCAGCTGGTCGAGGTCGACGCCGAGACGAACCGAGTCACCGTCCAGGCGGGCATCCGGCTCTACGCACTGATCGAGCTGCTGGCCAAGCATGGGCTCGCCATGGAGAACCTCGGGTCCATCGCGGAGCAGTCCGTGGCCGGGGTCATCTCCACCGGGACCCATGGGACGGGCCTTCGGTTCAAGAACATCGGCAGCCAGATCGTCGGCATGCGAATCGTGACCGGCACCGGCAAGGTGCTCAGCGTCACGGAGAAGACCCGCGGAGACATCCTGAACGCCGCGCGCGTCGCCCTCGGGTGTCTGGGCATCATCACCCAGGTCACCCTTCAGGCGGTGCCCATGTTCAACCTCGAGGAGCGCTCCTGGGCGCTGGACTTCGACACGGCCGTACGCGAGCTACCAGCGGTCGTGAGCAACGAAGAGCACGTCAAATACTGGTGGTTGCCCCACACCGGCAAAGTTCAGGTGTTCGCCTACAACCGCACCAACAAGCGCCCGACGCGCCCGAAGCCCTATGCCGATAAGGTCGACTCCTGGGTCAACACGGTGCTGTTCCAGAAGGTGCTCGACGTGACCGGCCGCCACCACCGTCTCATCCCCGCCGCCAACAAGCTCATCGGCAAGGGGTACTTTGGGGAGAGCCAGCGCGTGGCCCGATCAGACCGCTGTTTCAACGTGGCCATGCCCGCCAAGCACCTGGAGATGGAGTACGCCGTTGCCGTCGAGGACGCGCCGGCATTGTTGGCGCGGACCCAGCGCATGCTGCGCGAGCAGGGCCTCAAGGTGAACTTCGTCCAGGAGTTGCGCTTTGCGGCGGGCGACGACGCCTGGTTGAGCCCGGCATACGGCCGGAACACGTGCCACTTTGGCGCCTACATGGGCCAGACCCCGCAGCTGGGCGCCTACTTCCGAAGCTTCGAGAGGCTGTCACTGGAGTACGGCGGTCGACCCCACTGGGGCAAGATCTTCTACGCCGATGGGCCGACGCTCCTGGAAGGGCTACCCAAGGCGGAGAAGTTCCGGAAGCTGATGGCCAAACACGACCCCGACGGGCTCTTCGCCAACGCGTTCACGCGGCGCCTGTTCGGGTAACGGTTAGAGGTCGATCCCGCCGCTGCGGATCCGTGCCCGCACCAGCTTTACCTCAGTCACCCAGCGGGGGCCCAGCTCCTCGATGAAGTTGAGCATGCGGTCGATCTCGATGACCGACAGGGACTCCGGGTCGGGTGGGTCCAGCTTGGCGATGGCGTGGTTCACGGCCTCGGTTGCTTCTTCCAGGGTGGAGCCCGCCGAGAACAGCTCGACAACCTTGTCGCGCCCATAGCGGACGCGGTCGATCCGCTTCATGGCCTGCTGGGTGCGCATCGAGACCCGGCGGTGCCGCTTCTTCTTGGCGCCGAACAGCTCCATTGAGCGCAGCCCGCTGGTGGATGCGGCGATCTGAGCGGTCTCCGCAGCCGACGTGATCTTGTCAGCGAACAGCAGCGGCACCTGCGCGCGCGCGAACCGGGCCGTCATGCCCTGCACACCGGACTGTTTGCCCAGCTCGGACAGCACCTGCTCGCAGTCGAACTGGCTGAGCGCATCGGCCCGCAGCCCCAGCTGCTTGACGGCTCGTGCGACATCCCCCTCAGCTGCGGCGTACCCCAGCAGGTCGGCCAGTTCGCGGCCCGTTGTCGTTTGGCTCATGGTTGGGTTGAGTCCTGATCATCAGCGACACGAAGTGGCGCCGATGAGCAGTCTTTAGGAGCCCGGAGGGCGATACATCTAATAGTTGAAGGGGGATAGAGCGCTTGGTCGGCGCTAGCCGAGCTTGCGCTCGTGTCATCCTGATCGGAGTCGCTACCACTGTAGCGCGCCCCAAGGGTCAACGGTAGTCCTGGACCTGTCTGCTCTGCTACTGCCTCCGGACGACTAGTCGGGCAGCACCCGGCGCTGGAGCCAGGGCACCAGCTGCACCGCAAACTCAGGGGCCAACCGTTTGGCGGCCTCGATGACGTGGGCGTCGGCGCCGATAAGGAGCCGGCGTTCCTTGGCACGAATGGCCCCGATGATGGCTTTGGCCGCCTGATCGGGCGTGGTCCGCGCGACCTTGGCGAAGCTCCGGGTCATGGCGTCGTGGCCGAGACCAGGCTTGGAGCCCTCGCGGAAACGGGCGTTGCTGACGATGTTCGTGTCGATCCCGCCAGGGTGCACGCTCAGCGCGACGATCGGGGAACCGGCGAGCTCCTGATGCAGGGTCTCGGTCAGGCCGCAGACCGCGTACTTGGATGCGTTGTACGGGCCGTTATGTGGGAACGGCAGGAACGCGTTCACGCTGGAGATGTTGACGATCGAGCCCTCGGGCCGGCGCTTCAGATGCGGCAGGAACGCCCGCACGCCATAGACGACACCCCAGAAGTTCACCGCCATCACCCACTCGAAGTCGTCGAAGGAGACGTTTTCGAGGCTGTCGACCACGACCACGCCGGCGTTGTTGATGACGATGTCGACGCCGCCATGGTCGGCCACCACGGCCTCGGCGGTGGCGAACACGGCGTCCCGCTGACTGACGTCCACCAGGGCGGTAGTGACCTTCCCGGCCCCCTGGAGACCCTGCAGCGTGGCCTCCAGCTCCGCCTCGTTGACGTCCCACAACGCCAGGTTGCACCCGGCGCTGGCCAGCCGCTGGGCCAGCGCCCGGCCGATCCCCGAGGCCGCACCCGTGACTACGGCGGTCTTTCCGCTCAGATCCTGCATGTCGACGGCCCCGTCAGCTGGTGAGCTTTCCCCACGGCAGTTTGGAGCTGCCGCGCAGCTGGTAGCGGGCCACCGACATGGCGTCGAGCCGCTCCCGGACGCAGCTGGCGCAGATGAACCCCTGCCCGATGCTGACCACGGCGTCTGCGGTCACGCCGCACTCGCTGCAGGTGGTGTCGACCGCGTCGTCCTTGGTGACGGTCTCACCGCTGACGCTTCCCTGCCCCTTTACACGTACGATGATTGCGCTCATGCGACGATTGAAGCACTGGGGGCCCCATCCAACAAGCGGCCTGCTATAGTCCCCGCGATGGCACGCATCCTCATCACCGGAAGCGCCGGCGTGGTTGGCTCGGCGCTTGGCGCAGCGCTCTCCGAGCAGGGTCACGCTGTGGTCGGCCTCGACATCGCCGCGATCGACGAGAGGTTTCTGGGCGACGTCACCCACACCAGGGACGTTGCGTCCGCGGTCCAGGGATGCGACGGCATCGTCCACCTGGCGGCCGTCTCGCGGGTCGTCTGGGGACAGCAAGCTCCGGAGAAGTGCAAGGCCGTCAACAGCGGCGGCACACAGAACGTGGTTCGCGCCGCTTTGGCTTCCGCAAAGCGGCCCTGGATCGTCTTTTCCAGCAGCCGCGAGGTCTACGGCGACCCCAAGGAGCTCCCGGCCACCGAGGACACTCCGCTGAGCCCGCTGAACGTCTATGGACGGTCGAAGGTCGCTGGAGAGGAGATGATGGCGGCGGCCGCCGCCGAGGGGCTGAACACCGCCGTGGTCCGGCTGTCCAACGTCTACGGCGCTCTGAACGACCACGCCGACCGCGTGGTCCCCGCGTTCGTCGCGGCGGGGGTTGCAGGCGGCGAACTTCGCATTGACGGCTCACAGCACACCTTCGACTTCTGCCACATCGAGGACACCGTCCGCGGCCTGGTCGCCCTCATCGAACGCCTCGAAGCTGGCGAACGCCTGCCCGCCATCCACTTCGCCACCGGGGTTCCCACGACCCTGGGTGAGCTCGCCGCGTTGGCTGTGGAGCTGGGGCGTGCGGGAGCGACGGTGCGCGAAGCGCCCCCGCGTGACTACGACGTCTCCCGGTTCTACGCCGACCCTGCACGCGCCAAAAAGCTGCTGGGATGGACACCGCAGGTCGCCCTGCGCGACGGCATGGCGCGCCTGGCTGCCGCCATGCGTGCCGCTCAGCAGGAGTAGGTGCGGTGGCCACCATCCTGGCCGGCTGGGAACTGGGTATGGGGATGTGGCACGTAGCCGCATTGCGCGAGGTCGCGCGGCAGCTACGCGACCGCGGTCACACCGTGGTGTTCGCCCTGTCGAACATCGTGGGCCCCTACCAGCTGCTGGACGGTGAAGGCTTCGAGGTGCTCCAGGCGCCGGTGTGTCCGCCCCAACCCATGGATGTCGCGGTCGCCGAGCAGGGGGCCGACACCTTCGCCGACATTCTGGCTGGGACGGGGTTTGCCGGGGTGCATCTGCTGTTGCCTCTGGTGCGGGGCTGGCAGGCGCTCATCGAGCGGGTCAAGCCGGACCTGGTGGTGTGCGACCACAGCCCCGCCCTGCGCGTGGCGTGCTACGGAGCGCTCCCCGTGGTGGGGTTGGGGATCGGGTTCACCTCGCCGCCGACGCAGCTGAACCATCTCCCGCCCATCAAGTCCGGCGGCGACGGTGGGGCACCGGGAGCGAATGAGGTACGGGTGCTCGAGGTGGTCCAGGAGGTCCAGCGTCGTCGTGGACGTTCGGCGCCATCCACGCTTCCCTCCCTGTTCGCGGGGGAAGGCGAGTTCATCTGCGCATTCCCCGAGTTCGACCCCTATGCCCGATTCCAGCCGCGGCCCTACGCCGGCACGCTTGGTGGCTGGTCAGCACCGTTGCCGATGCCCGACCAGCCGCGGTTCTACGCGTACCTTGCGGCGGACCACGAGGGTCTCGACAGCATCGTGCAGGGGCTGGTGCGCTCCGGGATAGCCGGCTCCTTTGACATCAAGGGGGCCCCTGAGGCCCTTCGCTCCGAGCTGGCGCGGCGTGGAGTCACCCTGCCCGAGCGGCTGAGCCCGTTGCGCGAGACTCTCCCGCAGACGACGGTCATTATTCACCACGGCGGGGTTGGCATGTCGCAGCACGCCGGTTCGGCCGGCCGACCCCAGCTTGTCTTCCCGCGGCATCTCGAGCAGCTCTGGAACGGGACCGCGCTGGAGGTCTTGGGGGTCGGCCAGATGCTTCGCGGGGCCCCGGATGCGATGACGGTGGCCAAGGCCGTGCGTCGGCTCGCCAGGGATCCCGCTCCGCTCGCCGCAGCCGCACGCTGGGCATCGGAGATCGCCGGCCGTGGTCACGGCGATCCGGTAGGTGCCATCGTTCGACGATGCGAGGCGAGGCTGGCTTCTGGGCTAACTGGGGACAGTTGACCCCAGGGGTTTCGTGGGACCCGATGACTCCCGTTTTGCGACCTGTCGATCCCGACCCGATCTGACGGACCACCAACCCACTATGGGGCCCAACGGGGATCGATCCGCCCATGGCACGAATCCTGCTAAACTCGGTCCCGCCAAAGCTCAGATTCCCAACCGGGGGAGACCGTCATGCCGCAAGTCGCCGACCAGAAGAAAAAAGAAGACATCGTCAAACAGGTAGCCACGGACAACTCGGTCGAGACCGGTGGCAAGACGACCGCTCCGACCGGCGGCTACGACGAGCAGACCAAGGCGCTGTCTCCGGTCACCGGGGACAACCAGTACAAGATGACGCCGGCGGACGACAAAGCCTGGGACGGCAAAGAGATGAGCCGCACCCGCGGCGTCGGCATCGGGCGTGGCACGGGCGAAGGCGACAACGTCCAGCAGAAGAAGGACGAGAAGGGCAACCCCGTCGTCGACGACAAAGGCAACCCGGTCATGGAAGACGCTCCGGCCAACGCCGAGATCGCCTTCGACAACAACGTCAAGACCTGGGACTCCAAGGACATCGAGAAGAACAACTCCCTGGGCGACAAGAAGACCGGCGCCTACACGGAGACGTTCGCGGGCAAGGCTGGGTCGACCTCGGTCGACCCGACCGGTGGCGCCAAGCTCAAAGACGGCGCGCTGGACACCACCTTCGCTGAGGCGAAGGGCGCGATGGGGGCTGGAGCCAAGGTCGGCTACAAGGCAGGTGTCGGCAGCGAAACTGGCAACAACGCCAACTTCGACATCCACACGGGCGTCAACGCTGGCATGAGCGGCAGCGCCAAGATCGACCACAACGGCGCCACGGCTGAAGGCGCCATGTCGGCCACGGCCGACCTGGTCAACGTCTCCGGCAACGCCGACCTGCAGAAGCAGTGGAAGGTCAAGGGTGTCAGCGACCCGGTCAAGGCAAACGTCGGCGTCAGCGGAAGCGCCCGGGTGTTCGCCGAGGCGGGCATTGGCGGCAAGGCCGGCATCTCCAAAGACTTCATCGGCGTTCAGGGCGAGGCGGGTGCCTTCGCTGGCGCGGAGGCCAAGGCCGACGTTCACGGCACGCTGGGTCCGGCCAGCGGCAAGGTCGAGGCCAGTGCCCTGGCGGGCGCAGGTATCGGCGCCAAGGGCGGCATCTACTACAAGGACGGCAAGGTCCACATCAGCGGCCAGCTCTGGGCATGCTACGGCTACGGCGCCAAGATCGGCGGCGAGGTCGAGATCGATCTGAAGCAGGCCGTGGAGCTCGGCATCGTGGCGGCCAAGAAGGCCTACCAGTGGATGGACGAGGACGGCGACGGCAAGATCACGCTCAACGACGGCGCCACCAAGGTGTCGAAGGGCGCTCAGAACGCGGCCAACAAGGTCGACAAGGGCGTCGATAGCTTCATCGCCGCGACCGACACCGATGGCGACGGCAAGTTCACCATGACCGACGCCAAGGCGCTCGGAAACCAGGCGCTGGACTACGGCAAGAAGAAGGTCGACGACGGCATCGAGGGCGCCAAGCAGCTGGGCAAGGACGCCATCGCCAAGGGCAAGGAGCTCGGCAAGGACGCGCTGAAGAAGGGCGAGGAGCTCTACGAGGGCGCCAAGGACACGGGCAAGGCCGCGCTCGAGAAGGGCAAGGAGCTGTACGAGGCGATCGACACGCCCGAGGAGCGGGCCGCGCTCATCGAGAAGGGCAAAGAGAAAGCCTACACGATGGGCAAGAACGCCGTGGACACGGTGGTCACCAAGGGCACCGAGGCCTTCGAGTACGGCAAGGACACCGTCAAGGCTGCCAGCAAGAAGATGGGGCAGCTCAAGGACGCCGCGGTCGACAAGGCGGTCGACACCTACGAGGCCGTCCGCGACTTCGACTACAAGGGCGCGGCGGTGGACGCCAAGGACGCCATCGTCGAGACCGGCGAGGCGGCCATCCAGAAGGGCGAGGAGCTCATCGACTCGGGCTTGAAGGCGGCCCAGGAGGGCGCCGAGCAGGTCCAGAAGGCGGCGGAGAAGGTCGAGGAAGGCGTCAAGACCGCCTACGACACCCTCACCGACGAGGCCAAGCGTAAGGAAGCTCTGGCCAAGGCCGAGAAGTACGCCAAGTGGAAGGCGCACCAGGCCTATGTCGCGGCCCAGAAGGCCAAGGCAGAGGCCCTCGCCAAGGCCAAGGCCGCCAAGGAGTGGGCCGCCAAGAAGGCCGCCGAGGCCAAGGCCGAGGCGGAGCGACTTGCAGCCGAGGCCAAGAAGGCTATCGTCAACGCGCCCGCCAACATCAAGAAGGCGGCCTCCGAGACGTACAGCGCGGCCAAGAAGGAAGTCACCAAGGCGTACGACACCGCCAAGGAAGGCCTCAGCAAGGCCGGCAGCACGCTCTCGAGCGCTGGCAGCAAGCTGTATAACTACCTCTTCTAGACGCTAGGACGGCGTACATATGTCGGAAGACGACTTCGGAGCCTGGGAGGGCCGCGTGTGGCAAGCCGCGGCGGCCCTCGGGATCGAGGGGCAAGGGGTCGTTCACGACCGCTACCGCCCGCTGCTGACCAAGTTCCACGGTGCAGGGATGCCCGTGGAGCTGGCGGCGGACGTGCTGGTAGAGCAGGTCAAGATCGCGCTGGACCAGTTCAGCGTCCTGGCGGACTCCCTGACCATCGTCACCGACAACATGCAGCTCGTGTTGCAGGTCCTCGATGGCGAGGACAACCCCGTCTTCGTCGGGCACGGCATGACCAAGCTGCGTGCGGGTATCGCTGTCCTCTCCGATGAGATGGCGAACCTGGCGCCGTTCGCTGGGATCGACGACCCCGCCTTTGATCCGATCGCTACGCGGTCGGAGCGGCTGGAGGCGTGCCACGAGCGGGACACGTTCCTGGACCAGATCCGGGCCGCGGCCGAGTCGGCGGAATAGCCGAACACGACGCGACTTGGCGCCCGAACTCTCGGTCATCGTCCCCTGCCTGGGGCGGCTCGATGCGTTCGAGCGCCTGATGGCGTCGTTCGCTCACCAGACGTTGGCTCGGGAGCGGTACGAGGTCATCGTCGTGGACGATGGCAACGACCCGCCGCTGGTCGACAGTGTCGAGCCGTCTCTGCTCGAGGGCGTGCGTGTGGTGGCCCAGGCCAACACGGGCCCAGCGGGCGCGAAGAACCTGGGGCTCCGCTACGCCAAGGGCCGCATCGTCATGTTCCTCAACGCCGACGCGCTGCTGGGCCCGACCACGCTGGAGCGGCACCTGGCATGGCACCCCAAGAGCGGCGGAGACGGTGTTCAGCGCGCTGTGTTGGGACGATTCGATGCGACGCCGAACTGTTGGACGGCGATCGTCGACCTGTGCGAACGCGACAACATCTACTTCCCTGAACAGCTGATGGTGCCGAAGGCGCGCAACTCCGGCCGGTTCTTCATCACTTGCAACATCAGCCTACCCACCATGGCGGTGCGTCGCGCAGGGGGCTTCGACCAGCGTTTTCGGCGCCCCATGTTCGAGGACGTGGAGTTCGGGGTCCGCCTCGACAAGCAGCAGGACATCGGGGTGTGGTGGGACCCGGACATCCCTGGTGGCCACGACCATCCGATGTACCTGGACGGATTCCTCAAGCACGCCTGGATGATGGGTCACGAGTGGGTGCGGCTGGCGCGCAAGCACGGCACACAGATGGTTCCAGCGGTGGGCGGCGCGCGCGTCCTGGACGGGCGCCTGGCGCGCCAGTTCATGGACGTGCTCGTCGCCAACGCCCGCGCCATCGAGCGTTCGACGGCCGAGCTCGGGGAGCGGCTGAAGGAACTCGATGGTCTATTGGCCGAGAACCGGTCTGCTTTCGATAGCGCCATCGACGCGGAGCGGCCCCGGTTGGTCGATGCACTCAACGCCATCAACAGCAACGAGCCGTCGCGGGGTACGATGGACGCCCTGTTCGGGTTCACGGAGTGGGACACGCGTCGTGCGCAGGCCCGCGCCGAAACACTCGGCGTGGTGAGTGGGGACGCCGAATGCGATCACGACATCGTGGTTCGTGTCGCTCCCGGACAAACACCCTCGCCGGCGGCTCTTTCGGCGTTGCGCACGCACCTGGCGGTGTCTCCCGCGGTCGGTGCCGTCGCTGTGCGGCCGTCGGGGTCGGGAGGAGCGGGAGCACGGGTCGACGACGGCGAGTTCCCGGCTTCGGACGCTGTTGTCGGGGTGCGTCGCGAGTGCTTGGAGCCCACGTCCGGCGCCCTGGATGCCTCATTGGGAGCTCAGGTTCGAGCGCACGGTCGAGTGGCCGTGACGGCGTGGGAGGACGGCTGAGATGGGACGCGACTTCCGGGCGCTCACCGCCCACAAGAAGTGTTGGGACACGCGAACAGAGGCCGTCTTTCAGGAGCACGGTGTGCCCCTGGAGGACTGCCTGCTGCAGAATCGCGAGGAGTTCATCGTATTCTGCGAGTGGATCGAGGCCCACCAGATCAAGACCTACCTCGAGATCGGCATCTGGACCGGGCAGCTCATCTCGACCCTGGACGAGCTGTTCCGGTTTAAGCGCGTGGCAGCGGCCGATCTGTTGGGCGCATACGCCTTCGGGCTGCCCATTCAGCTCTACCCGCACGTCAATCTCTATAACGGTAGCTCCCATGCGCCAGAGTACGTGGAGTGGCGCAAGTCCCAGCCCCCGTTCGATCTGGTCATGATCGATGGAGATCATAGCTACGAAGGGGTGAAGCGTGATTTCGCGATAAATCGCGCGCTTCCTCATCGTTTCCTGGCGTTTCACGACATCACCGGCTACCACGACAGCACTCGGGGCGTGAAACAACTCTGGGACGAGCTCGACCACATCGGTGGCCACAAGCTCGAGATCATCCGGCCCCACAAAGAATTGGGCTTGGATCATTCAACGATGGGCATTGGCATCTGGTGGGAGTAGCTCCCACGCAGAAGAGGGACGGACATGACATTTTACCGCTTCACCTTCGCGGCGATAGCCGCATTGGCACTGGTCATCGGAGGGTGTCCTGAGGAGACCACCACTGCTGCCACGAGCGATGGCGCCGGCGCCGACGCGTCCGCCGAAGTTTCGGGCGACAGTGGGGGAACTCAAGATGGCGTCGCGACGGATGAAGGCAGCCCGGATGCCAGCCCGGACGTGACCACGGACGCCGCGACTCCGGATGCCGATGCGTCGCCAGCCGATGTGCCCGCCCCAGACGTCCCCGCCTCGGATGCCGTGGCGGATGCCTCTTCGGACGCCGTCGCGGACGGTGAGGGGGATGGCAGCACGTCGGACGCCGTCACTGGCGATGCGTCCGCCGATGGCAGCCTGTCGGATGCCGACGCCGCCACGAGCGATGGCAGCTCCGGCGACTCGAGTGTTGGGGATGCCAGCGCCGACGGGACCGAGGCGGACACCGAAGCAGACGCCGCTGAGGATGCCGCAGAGGACGCCGAGCCGGACGTTCCCGCCTGTGCTGAGGGTACGCCCTGTGACGACGGGCTCCCGGGAACCAAAGACGACGCCTGCGACGCGACCGGGGCCTGCGTCGGGACGGTCTACACCTGCGCGCCGCTTCAATGCGAGATGACTGCGACGCCCAACGGGGTGGATTGCGATGTGACCTTCAACGTCCAGGGCACCACCTGCGATGACGGCGACCCGGCGACCAGCGACGACGAATGTGACGGCGCTGGCGTCTGCGCGGGTACCCAGATCGCCTGCAACCCCACGCAGTGCCAGGAGACCTCGGTGCCCAACGGGACCGACTGCGACGTGACCTTCAAGGCCAGCGGCGAGGCCTGCGACGATGGAGACAATGCCACCAACAACGACCAGTGTGACGGTGCGGGCGGCTGTGTCGGCACGCCGTACACGTGCACCCCCGGAACATGTGAGGATTCGTCGACCCCCAACGGCATCGACTGCGACATCACCTTCACGGTGGCCAACACCGCTTGCGATGACGGCAGCGTCGACACCAACAACGACGTCTGCGATGGCGCTGGCAGCTGCGTCGGAACGCCCTACACCTGCTCGCCGGGCGTGTGCGAGGACGCGTCGGTGACCAACGGCGTCGACTGCACCGTGACGTTCACGGCCTCGGGAACCGGTTGTGATGACGGCGACCTGACCACCAACAACGACCAGTGCAATGGCAACGGCGCTTGCGCGGGCACCCCCTACACCTGCGCCCCTGGCCAGTGCGAGCTCACCAGCACTCACAACGGCGTCGACTGCGATGTGACCTACGCGTCCTCGGGGACGGGGTGCAACGACAACAACAACAGCACCCGTGACGACGTGTGTGACGGCGACGGTGGCTGCGCCGGCGACCCCTACACCTGCCCGTTCCCCACCCTGTGCCAGGCCAGCGTCACGCCCAACGGCGTGGACTGCACCATCGTCAACCAGCCCAACGGGACCAACTGTGACGATGGTGAGACCTGTACGACGCCGGACACCTGCCAGGAAGGCGTCTGCGTCGGCACGTCGCTGTGCGGCAACGGCACCTGCGACGCCATCTGCGGTGAGAACGCGGGGACGTGCCAGGCCGATTGCCTGACCACGGTGGGGCAGTGCAATGCCGCCGCTGGAGAGAACGCCTGCAACGACTGGCAGGACTGCCACTCCAACACGACGGGCAGCGGCCTCTGTGCCAACATCGGCTGCGGTACCGGCCAGGTCGGCAACTGCTTCTGCGACCCACAATGCATCCAGTACGGCGACTGCTGCCAGGACATGCAGGCCGTCTGCGGCTGCCCCTGATGGCCCAGGGCAGCCTGTCGGCTCAGCTGAGCAGGTTGCCCCAGTCCTGGGCTCTGGCCCACTCGGGGAACGTCTGCCAATCCACCTCGGGATACCGCCCCCGGAGCCCCGCGATGTCGACGCTATAGCCGACGCGGTCGAACCATTCGTACATGGTGGCCATGTCCGCGAACTGGTTGCGAACGTCGTCCAGCGTCTGTTCGTTGAAGGTGATGGTCGCTCCGATGGCGTCTGACAGGGACGCTGCCATCTGGCTCGGGGTTACCTCGTCGCCGGCATAGTCGATGCGCTGGTTGGCGAAGTGCTCGGGGTGGGTCAGGACGTGGGCGTTGAAACCGCCCAGGTCGTTTAGGGAGACCATCTGCAGCGGGCGGCCAGCTGGGAGCGCCTGGCCAAAGGCGCCGCGCTTCAGGTCGTTCAGGTTCCAGGGGAACATGAGGTTGTCGTAGAAGAAGGCGGGCGCGGTGATGGTGTAGGTCAGTCCGCTGGCCACGAGGTAGCGCTCGATGGCGTATTTGCTGTCGAAGTGCGGGATGCCGGTAGCCTTGTCGGCGTCGCTCACCGACGAGAACACGAGGTGCCCGACGTTCGCCTGCGCCGCGGCGTCGATCATGGCTTTGCCGTGGTCGACCTCAGCGTCGAGGCCGTCATTGAACGTGGTCATCAAGAACACCGCGTCGACCCCATCGACCGCCGAAGCCAGCGAGGCAGGGTCGTCGAAATCGGCCTGGACCAGGGTGACACCCCGGTCGACGAGGCGCTGCTGCTTTGGGTGAGCTGGCCGCAACGCCCTGACCATGGCGGCAACGGCGACGTCGCCGTGCTTCAGGAGGGCGTCGACGACGGCGCCACCTTGGTTTCCGGTGGCTCCCACAACAAGAATCGTACGTTTCATGAGCGTGCTCCGTGATGGTGTGGGAGCACCGTACGGTCTTTGCTTCATCGGGATTAGTCGTGGCTTGTTGGATGTATTTTTGCTTCAGATGAGAAATTGCTCAGCACGTGGTCGACAAAGACCCGGACCGCAGGAGGCAGCAGTCCGCCAGCGGCGTAGGTCACGTACAGGGGCACCGCGGGTGGCTCGGCGCCGTCCAGGATGGCGACCAGCGCCCCCGAAGCAAGCTCGGCGTCGATTCCGAGCACAGGAAGAACCCCAATACCCAGCCCGGAAGATACAGCGTCGCGGACCGCCCCCATATGGTTGACCGCGATGCGGCTGCCGACCTTCACTGGCACCGCCTGGCCGCCTGCCATCAGGCTCACCGACGGCTGGGCCGAGGACGCTCCGAACACCACGAAGTCGTGCTTGACCAGCTCTTGGACATTCCTCGGCGTTCCCCGCACGGCCAGGTAGTCGGGACTGGCCACCACTTTGAACGGAGAGTCCATCAGCTTGCGGGCCACCGTCGACAGGTTCACCGGCGGGCCCACGTGGATGGAGGCGTCAAACCCCTCGTCCAGGATGTTGACGGCCCGAGCTGTGAAGTCGATGTCCACCCTCACGTCGGGATAGCGGCGCAGAAAGGACGCGACCAGCCGCATGGTGACAGAGTGCTCGACGGGGGCGGCCAGATGCACTCGGCCACGGGGCGAGGCGCGGGTCTCGGCAAGGACGTTCTCCGCCTCCTCCAGACTCGAGAGTGCGGCGACGCTTCGCTCGTAGTACTCGCGTCCTGCCTCGGTCAGGCTCAAGGACCGGGTGGTCCGCCGCAGCAGCTGCACCTCGAGCGAGGCTTCTAGCCGCGCCACCTTGCGACTGACCGTCGACACCGGCATTCGGAGTCGCTTGGCCGCGGCAGTGAAGGTGCCGGAGTCTACGACCTGAACGAACGCGACGATGTCGTTCAGGTTGCGGTCGATCAGCGACACTGTGGCTCAGCAGCGCCGGCCTGCTATCCGCGCATCATTGCGCGGATGGCCTGCGCCCTGTCGATGAGCTGCTGGGCCTCTTCCTCGCGGTCGGTCCACTTCAGGAGGTCCGCGAGGCCGTCACAGGCGATGGCGATGAACGGGTGGGTGGGGCCAACGGACTGTTCAAGACCGGCGATCACGGCCACGAACATCGGCTCGGACTCATCGTAGCGCCCCATCTTACGGAAGAGGTTGGCCAGGTTGAGGTGGCCGCCCAGGAGCAGCGGGTTGGTGGGCTCCAGGTGGTTCTCCCAGATGCCGATAGCGCGTTTGAACAAGGGCTCTGCCAGGACGAAGTCGCCCATGCTGTCGTGGCACAGTGCCAGGTTGTTCAGCGGCGTGGCCAACTCGAAGCCTTCGGGGCCGACGACCTCTTGCATGATGCTGAAGGCGCGCTGTAGCACCGGCAGGGCGTCGGCTTCGCGGTCCATGCGGCGGTACAGGTCGCCCAGATTGCCCAGGGCGGCGGCCACGTCCGGGTGGCGTTCGCCGCGGAACCCCTCGGTCATGGATACGACGCGCTTGAGTCGTTGCAGTCCCTCGGCGCCGTTGCCCATGTCGATGGCGATCAACGCCAGGGTATTCTCGGCGGCGGCGGCGTCGGAGCCCGCTTCGACGGTCTGGGCGATCCGCAGGGAGGCGTCCGCCAGCGGGCGCGCCTCGGCCGCGCGACCTTGCAGGCGCATGACCAGCGCGAGATGGTTGAGGCCGCGCGCCGTCAGTTGGTGTTCCTGGCCCAGCGCCGCCTGAGCGATGACGACCGAGCGATGAAACGCCCTTTCGGCGTCGGGGTAGCGGCCCAGGCGCTCGGTCACGTAGCCGAGCCCGTGGAGGGCTCGGATGATCCGAGCGTCCTGCTCGGCGTCGGCGATGTTGACGGCGGACTGGAAATGCTCTTCGGCTTCGGCCAGTCGCCCGGCGCCGACTGCGGCGTCGCCGGCTTCCAGGGCGCGTTCGATGGCGTCGAGTTCGGGCATGACGGGTTCCCTGCTCGGGACGGAGGTGAGCGGCGTCACATCGAGCGCAGACACGATTGCCCAATCACGAACGGCACGCAACCGGTCCCCTGACCGGCGTCACGGCGTCAGTTTCGCCAGTGGGGCTCCACGCCAGTAGCCGGCGTGCGCACATAGAACGTGCCGTCGACCTCCTGGACCACCACGACCGCCTCCTCCGACAACGGCACCTCGTCTCGGAGGTAATCCAGCCAGATCACCACCTCGACGTACGCGTCCCGATCGCCGCGCTTGGCGACCAGCTGAATACCCAGCACCTCCAGGCGCTCATAGAAGTCGAGGACGATGTCCACGAAGGGACTGCCCACGTCGCGGGGCGCCAACGCGGCCTGCCACGCTGGCTCATCGCCACGCATACGGTTGGTGTAGAACGCCAGGACGGCTCCCTCGGGGGTGTCCTGCGAGAAGGTGCGATCGCCCAGGGCGTCGGAGCGCCATACCGGGGCGTCGACGTAGTGGAAGTACCCGTCCAGGGCGAGGATCGCTCGCGGTGGACTGTAGTCGGACAGCGTCGTGGGCGACGCGAGACCATCATCACATGCGGTCCATGCAGCACATGCTCCGAATGAAACGACCAGCAGAAGCGAGCGTGAGAGTCCCAACATCACCCATGATTGTGCCTCGCCGCCTCAGGTTTGTCACGCAGGCTTCACATTTGACGCAAAACTGACCTGAGCTCGACACTGCGACATTCTTGTCATGCCTGTGTCCAGGTTTTTTCTCACTGTCCGATAGGTGCAGAAACGGCCTGTTGGACTTTGGGAAACAATCTCTAGCGCCCGCAGCATGCGCGGACGCGGCATCGAACTGAGGGTGTGAACTTTCTGCTGTCCAGATATAATCTAGACAAATCATTGACCCATCTTGTCGAGATTTCTAGGTTGCAGGGGCCGCGCCGGAGCGGCGTATCACACAAGCACTCGGGAGAGAGTCCATGATGCTCAGAGGTTTTGACACTGCCGGTAAGCTCGCGGCGACCGCCTTCGGTCTCGCGCTTACGCTCGGCCTTAGCGGTTGTCCCGAGGACGACCCGGCGCCCGCCACCATCTTGCCTGCCACCGTAGTAGACGCCGCCACAGCTGACGGCAGCTTCACGACGCTGCTGACGGCGCTCGACGCCGCCGACCTCACGACGACTCTCCAGGGCGAGGGTCCGTTCACGGTCTTCGCCCCGACCGACGCGGCCTTCGAGGCGCTCCCGGATGGCACGCTCGACGCGCTTCTGGCGGACATCCCGGCCCTGACGGATGTGCTGACCTACCACGTCGTCGCTGGCCTGCACAAAGCCGAGCACGTCACCATGATGCCGTCCTTCACGACCCTGCAGGGTCAGGACATCGCCATCAGCGTCGACAACGGCACGGTGACCATCAACGGCTCGGCCACCGTGACGATGACCGACATCGAGACCCAGAATGGCGTGATCCACGTCATCGACGCGGTCCTCACCCCCGAAGAGGACACGCCCGCCCCGAGCATCGTCGACATCGCCACTGGCGACGCCAACTTCTCGACGCTCGTGAGCGCGCTGACCGCGGCCGACCTGGTGACCACGCTGCAGGGCGAGGGTCCCTTCACCGTGTTCGCGCCGACCAACGCCGCCTTTGACGCGCTACCCGCGGGCACGCTCGATGCGCTGCTGGCCGACATCCCGGCCCTGACGGATGTGCTGACCTACCACGTCGTCGCTGGCCTGCACAAAGCCGAGCACGTCACCATGATGCCGTCCTTCACGACCCTGCAGGGTCAGGACATCGCCATCAGCGTCGACAACGGCACGGTGACCATCAACGGCTCGGCCACCGTGACGATGACCGACATCGAGACCCAGAATGGCGTGATCCACGTCATCGACGCGGTCCTCACCCCCGAAGAGGACACGCCCGCCCCGAGCATCGTCGACATCGCCACTGGCGACGCCAACTTCTCGACGCTCGTGAGCGCGCTGACCGCGGCCGACCTGGTGACCACGCTGCAGGGCGAGGGTCCCTTCACCGTGTTCGCGCCGACCAACGCCGCCTTTGACGCGCTACCCGCGGGCACGCTCGATGCGCTGCTGGCCGACATCCCGGCGCTGACCAACATCCTCACCTACCATGTCGCCGCCGGTAACTACGACGCCGACGCGGTCACCGCGCTGACCGAGCTCGAGATGCTCAACGGCGCCGACGCCGCCATCTCGGTCGACGGTGGCACCGTGACCATCGCTGGCGCGGTCGTCTCGATGACCAACATCGCCGCCTCCAACGGAGTGGTGCACGTCATCGACGCAGTGATGCTGCCCCCCGAGGAGCCCGCCAAGCCCAGCATCGTCGAGATTGCCACCGGCGACGCCAACTTCTCCACCCTGGTGACCGCACTGACCGCGGCTGACCTGGTGACCACGCTACAGGGCGAGGGTCCGTTCACCGTGTTCGCGCCGACCAACGCCGCCTTCGACGCGCTGCCCGCCGGCACGCTCGACGCTCTGTTGGCCGACATCCCGGCGCTGACCGAGATCCTGACCTACCACGTGGCCTCGGGCACCTACGACGCCGACGCCGTCAGCGCGCTGTCCGAGCTGATGATGCTCAGCGGCGACAACGCCGCCATCACGGTGGACAACGGCATGGTGATGATCGCTGGCGCGACCATCTCGATGACCAACATCGAGGCCTCCAACGGCATCGTCCACGTCCTCGACGCCGTGATGCTCCCCCCGGAGAAGCCCAGCATCGTAGACATCGCCACGGGCGACGCCAACTTCTCGACGCTGGTCACCGCGCTGACCGCGGCTGACCTGGTGACCACGCTGCAGGGCGAGGGCCCGTTCACCGTGTTCGCGCCGACCAACGCCGCCTTTGATGCGCTTCCCGCGGGCACGCTCGACGCACTGCTGGCCGACATCCCGGCGCTGACCAACATCCTCACCTACCATGTGGCGTCTGGGTCCTACGACGCCGACGCCGTGACCGCGCTGACCGAGCTGATGATGCTCAACGGGGACGACGCCGCCATCACCGTGGACAACGGCATGGTGATGATCGCCGGTGCGACCATCTCGATGACCAACATCGAGGCCTCCAACGGCATGGTGCACGTCCTCGACGCCGTGATGCTTCCCCCGGAGGCGCCTAGCATCGTCGACATCGCCACCGGTGATGACAACTTCTCGACCCTGGTCGCCGCGCTGACGGCTGCCGACCTGGTGACCACGCTGCAGGGCGACGGTCCCTTCACCGTGTTCGCGCCGACCAACGCTGCCTTCGACGCGCTGCCCGCGGGCACCGTCGACGCGCTGCTCAACGACATCCCGACCCTGACCGACATCCTGACCTACCACGTCGTCAGCGGCACCGTGGACAGCGCTCAGGCCCTCGCTTCGGTGCTTGCCACGACGCTGCAGGGCAGCGACGTGAAGGTCACCAGCGACGGCACCGACGTGTTCATCAACAACGCCAAGGTCACGATGGCCAACATCGAGGCCTCCAACGGCATGGTGCACGTCATTGACGCGGTCCTGCTCCCGCCGGGCAACATTGTCGACATCGCTGTCGCTGACCCCCAGTTCTCGACGCTGGTGGCCGCCGTGACCGCCGCGGACCTGGTGGACACCCTCAGTGGTGCCGGCCCGTTCACGGTGTTCGCGCCGACGGACGCCGCCTTCGCCGCGCTGCCCCCGGGCACCGTGGATTCGTTGCTCAACGATATCCCGGCGCTGACCGACATCCTGACGTACCACGTCGTGCCTGGCCGCTACCCGGCTAGCGAAGTGCTGGCGAACAGCTCGTTGGCGACCGTGCAGGGCACCTCCTTCGACATCACGTCGGATGCGAACGGGGCCTATGTCGATGGTGCTCAGATCATCGTCACCGATATCCCGGCTTCCAACGGCATCATCCACGTCATTGACGCGGTGATTCTGCCGTAGTTCCTGTCGGTTTCTGACCGAGCCAAAGGCCCGGGCCGCGAGAGCGGTCCGGGCCTTCTTGCGTTTAGAGCCGCCCCGGGGCGCCTGCGGACGCGGACGTGGACGAATGCGTGGACGTAAACGTTGACGTGGACGTGGACGTGGTCGCCGACGTAGACGTGTACGTGGCCGCTGACGTGGACGTGGACGTGGACGCCGACGCTTACGTGGACGTGGACGCCGACGTGGACGTGAACGCCGACGCTGACGTGGACGTAGACGTAGACGTGGACGCCGACGTGGACGTAGACGCCAACGTAGACGTAGACGTGGCCGCTGACGTTGACGTGAACGTCCCCGTCAGAGGTCCAGGTCAGACGTCCACGTCAGAGGTCCCGGTCGACGTAACGTCCACGTCCGACGTCCATGTTGCTAGCGCCGGCGATCCCGCTTGGCCTGGGCCGTCTGCTTGAAGCTCACCAGCGCCACGTCCAGGGATTCATAGTCGTGGAAGTACCGCGCCTGAGGCGCCGCCTTCACTAGACCATGACCCTCGGGACAGCCGATCCACACCTCCGCCTGACGGGCGATGATGTCGATCATGGCAGCGCGCCTGGCCGCCTCTTCTTCGGTCATATCCTTCGCCACGCTCATCATCAGGAGCTCGGCGCGGCTGACGCCCATCGACCAGATGATCTCCTCATCCGGCAGATCCGGACCGAGGTAGACCCCCTCGTAGTCGTGCGCGTCCACCAACAGGGCGCCGACGAGCAGCCCCAGGGTGTGTACGTGCCCAGAAGGCGTCGTCAGCAGCACCTTGCCGACGGGGTGACGCGGAGGGCCGTTGGCCACCATCTTGTTCACCAGCGACGACAGCTGGGCGCTGACCAGATGCTCTTGCGCGACGCCAAGCTTGGCGTGGGCCCAGCGCTTGCCCACCTCCTTGACCAGCGGCACGGCGACCTCGAACACGAAGTCGCGCGGCGACAGGAAGGTCGCGGCACGCTGCAGAAGGTTCCAGGCGCGCCCGCTGTCAAAGCGGACGATGGCGTTCAGATAGGACTCGCGGAAGGCCTCATAGGTCCCCTCCCTGACGTCCGTTTCGGTCGAGGGGAGCGCAGTCGTACCGCCCTCGACCAGGGCTTCGAGCTGATCATCGGGCAGCTGTGCGACCCAGCTGATGGCATGACCCTGCTCGGTCGCCTCACGAAGAAGCACCAGCCGTCGCACGTCGGATGCTGTGAAACGGCGCGTATTGCCGGAGCTTCTCTCGGGCACGATGGCGTTGTACCGACGTTCCCACGCGCGAATCGTGTCGGCAGACAAGCCCGACATTCGCGATACGACGCGCATCGAGTAGCGCGCGTCCTGGTTGGGTAAGTCTCTGGCCACGGCGTAATACTAGTGTCTCTCCCTGGCGAAGGTCCAGGGTTTGTCCAAGTTTTGGGACGAGTTTAGCCTTTTCGATGCACAGATCTGGAGCCAGATGCGTCGGGCTCGTCCAAATCTGTCCTCTACCGAGCCACCTGCTCACGCAACACGCGCTGGATTACGGGGCTCCACGACACCCAGTTGTGCCCCCCTTCAAACTCGAAGGCGGTGTGGGTGATGTTGTGCTTTTTGAGGTGCTTCTGGAACTTGCGGTTGGTGTCGATGATCCCCTGCCGATCACCCGCCGCCCAGGCCAGCAGGAGCTTGACGCCCTTGCGATCGGCGTCCTTCTTGAACCGGTGGTACAGATCCCGTTTGGCCATCGCCGCGGGGTCGCGGCTTCCAGGCCAGATGCTGTCGACCGGCACGAACAGGCGAAGCCAGAAGTTGTTCATGAACTCGGTCGCCGACGCCACGTCGAAGATCGGTGCGCTGAGCGCGCTCGCCGTCTTGAACAGATCCGGCCGGCTGACCGCGAAACGCAGCGTGCCGTGGCCCCCCATCGAGACCCCCATGACGTGACAACCGTCCGGGCACCGCTGAGTGTGATAGCGGCGCTGAACCTCCGGAAGCATGTCGAAGAGCACCCAATCCCGGTAGCGACGGCTCCCATCCACCCAGTTCTCCCAGAACCCGGTGCTGCCGTCCGGAAGTGCGATGACGACGCGAGGGATCGTGCCCGCGGCGAGGGCCTTGTCGAGGTGGCGAGAGATGTCGTGCTGGTCGAACGAGCCCGGGTGGTCGCCGCCTCCGTGGAGGAACACCACCACGGGGAGGCGCTCCTCCGGCTCGAGGTCCTTCGGCGCCCACACGGAGTAGCGCATGAAGCCGTCCATCGCGGGGCTCTTCATCCACTTGTAGTCGAGCCGGCGGTCCGCATGGGAGCAGGCTCCCAAGGCCACGGCAAGCAGCGACACTGCGGCCACACAGGCCACAGACAGACGGGTACGGTTCATGCCAATGACGATGCTGCGTCGGCCAGTGCGATGCGAGGCGCCCATTCGGACCAGGAGTGCTGACGGACCGGGTGCGCCAGCGCCGCGTCGAGACGTCGCAGGTAGATGTGGCGTGGGATCGCGTGAGCGCCGAGGCTCTCGAGATGACGCGTCTCCTGCTGGCAGTCGACGAAGTGGAAGCCGCGCTCCTCCAGCGCGCTGCACAACGCCCAGAGCGCGACCTTGGACATGTCGGTACGGCGGTGGAACATCGACTCCCCGAAGAAGGCCAGACCCAGGCTGAGACCGTAGAGCCCACCCACCAGCTCACCGTCGATGTACACCTCCACCGAGTGACCGATGCCAAGGTCGTGCAGGGTGCAGTAGCAGGCCACCATGTTGTCGGTGATCCAGGTCCCGTCTTCACCCTCGCGAGGCGTGCTTGCGCAGGCGAGCATCACTTCGCGAAAGCGGCTGTCGAAGCGGACCTCCAGCCTTGGTGTGTTGCGGATGCGCTTGCGCAGGCTCCGCCGCAGCTTGAAGCCCCCGGGCTCCAGTATCAGCCGAGGATCTGGAGAGAACCAGGGGATGGGGTGCTCGCCGGTCCAGGGAAACACCCCGCGGGCATACATCTCCACCACCAGCTCGGGCGTCAGCCGCCCGCCGACCCCGACGAGACCGTTCTCGTCGGGCTCCAGCCCCGGATAGACCATGGGAAAGTCGTCGTCGGACATGACCGGAGTGTACGCTGTCGGCATGACGACGGGTAACGAAGGGGCCGCCACGACGGTTCGGGCGACCGCCGGTACCCAGGCAGCCTGCGGCGGCTGGGCCCGCATCGACGTGCGCTTCGAAGCCACGGGCGAGCCTTTCGAGGCCATCAGCGGGCTCTCCGAGGCCGAGCTGCCTCGCTGGCTCGCGGGACCGACCCTCGACGGGCTGCGGCACCATGCCGCCGCCCTCGATGGCTATCGGGCCGTCATCGTCTGGGCCGCTGTGCACCCGGTCGATGGCAACGCAAAGACGTTCGAACGCGCCGGCGTGATCGCCGGCCAACGCTTCCTCGACCAGCTGGCTGTCTAGGCGTCAGGATCGGCCGTCGGGGTCGCAGCCGGTTCAGCGTTGGCACAGCCCGTATTGACGCCGAGGCTGAGGCAGGCGAGGAGAGGCAGCAGCTGGATGCGCATGGGTGGCGTCTACCACTCCGGTCATCGAGGCCCCGCATCCCGTTCGCGCTCATCGCATCGCAGGCTTCACGATGGTCACTCCTCTCTATGCCGCTCTTCTGGGCCTCGTCTTCATCGCCCTCAGCGTTCGCACGCTGCGCCTGCGGAGGCGGCACAAGACCTCCATCGGCATGGGCGAGGTGCCAGAACTGCAGCGCGCCATGCGCGCCCACGCCAACTTCGCCGAGTACGTCCCGCTGACCCTCATTCTCCTGATGTTTCTGGAGATGTATGGGACCTACAGGTGGATCATACATGCCCTCGGCGCCCTCCTGCTCGTGGGTCGGATGGTGCATGCCTATGGCGTGAGCCAGGTCCAGGAGGACTACCGCTTCCGCGTCAGTGGTATGGCCATGACCTTCACTGCCCTGGGCATGGCCGCACTGGGTGTGCTGGCGGGACAGCTGTCGGGCTACCGGATGTAGCCGTTGCCCGGCGTGGGTGGTACATCCGCAGCATGACAAGCCATACCGAGCGCGTGCAGAGCCTGTTGGAACAGTTCGAAGCGACGGGGAGCCCAGGGCCGGCACCCTGGGTGCGACGGTTCGAGGGTGGCCGCCACGACCGCAGGGTGGTCATTGGTTGTCTCGTTCACGGCAACGAAGTCGGGAGCGTTCCAGGGGCCCTGGAGGTCCTCGCGGAGCTGGGGTCGGGTGCGCTGGCCTTTGGCGGGACCCTGGACGTGTTCCTGGGCAACCCGGCCGCCGCGCTGAAGAACACCCGGTTGGTCGAGGCGGACCTCAACCGGGTCTTCGTCGACACCATGCCCGACAGCCTCGAGCGCCGTCGCGCCATCGAGCTGGAGGGTATCCTCACCGGCTGCGATCTGTTCGTCGACCTGCACCAGACGGGGATGCCCACGGAAACAGCGTTCTGGACGCTGCCGTGGATCGCCACCGAGGCAAATTGGGTACGGGCGCTGGGCCGTGGGTTGCCATGGATCACCCGCCCGGCCGGGACCAACTTCGCGCCCGGCACCTGCTGTACCGACGAGTTCGTGCGCAACCAGGGGCGCCCCGGGTTGACGCTGGAGCTCGGCACGCATGGGTTCGACGATGCGCAAGCTGCGCTGGCGGCGACGACCATTCGCCGGGCGCTGGCCATCACCGACGCCATCGCCGAGCGCGGCGATGGGGTGCTGGACGAGGCGGCCGCGGCGGAGGCCGAGACGCCGCTGTGGATGCTGACTCACGCAGAGCCATGCCCGGACCGCACCAAGCAGCTCGCGCAGGGAACCCATAACTTTCAGTCGGTGCGGGCCGGGCAGAACCTTGCAGCCGACGGCACACCCGATATCGTCGTTCCACACGATGGGGTGGTAATGTTCCCGAAGTTCCCGCCGGCCGACCAACCCCTGCCACAGTCGCTGTACCGTCTGGCCGAGCGGATGAACGAAGACCCGGCGGAGGTGTGGGTATGAGAGTCGTCATCGCCATTTGCTGCGTGCTTGCGCTGGGCTGCCTGGCAGCCTGTGGCTCGACTTCGAAGCAGGAGAAAAAGCCTGCCCCCGCTCAGCCTTCGCAAGGGGAGCCAGCGGGGGGCATGGGTTTCGAGGGCGCCGGTGTGAACAACAACGGTGGAGGCTTCGCTACCGGGACGGGCGCGAAAACCGACCTGCCGAAGAAGCGGCGGGCCCAGCTGAAGTTCCTGACCGCGAAGACCACGGGTGCCTGCACCGCCGCCGACGTTCGCAAGGGATTGCGGCGCAGCGGCGGCAATCTCCGATACTGCTACGAGAAGCTGCTGGCCAAGGACCCCAAGGCGGCCGGGCGTCTCGAGGTGCAGTTGGAGGTCGACGCGAAGGGCCTCGTGAGCAAGGTCAAAGTGGCTGCCTCGGCCCTCGACGGAACGTCGGTTCCTGGCTGCGTCCTGCGGGTTCTGAAACGCGCCCGATTTGCGCTCCCGACGCCGGGCACGTGTCAGGCCACCCAGCCGCTCGTGTTCGAGCGAGCGCCCTGAAACGGTCTGTTCGTAACCGCTTCAACGGTCTGAAATCACGTCGGTCTTTGCCCTTCGCTGAAGGCGGGGTACCGGTGTGTCGCTGAATCATCATTGACCCACCGAATGGCGTTCGGATACTCCGAATCGCGTTCGGAGGATTAGACGATGGTTCAGACTCAACCCCGCTCCCGGGCTCAGGCTCGCCGGGAAGCTGCCGCGCAGATGGCCCGCGAGGACATCCTCGATGCGGCCGAGCAGGAGTTCATGGCTCACGGCTTCCGCGCCGCCACCATGAGCGCCATCGCCCGAAAAGCAGGCTTTACGGCGGCTTCGCTCTACACCTATTTCGACTCCAAAGAGGCCATCTTCAAGGCCATCGGCGAGCGGGTCATGGAGCGCCTCAGCCAGGTCCTGGCGACCCCGATGGACGACGACCTCCCTGTCCGCGAGGGGCTCGAGGTCCGGGTTCGCGCCCTGCTCGAGTTCATCGACGTCCGGCGCCAGTCCATCAAGATGTTCTTTGACCTGCAGTGGGGCGTCGAGGTGGACCGCGACCCGGACGAGCCCGACGGCACCCAGATGTGCGCCGACTGGTTCCAGGCCTACATCGAGGCCTCGGGATTGCCCAGCGCCGACTTCAGCGCGGAGGTCCTCACGGCCGCGCTGATGGGGATCATCGACGGTTTTGTGAAACGGTCCATGGCCCAGCCGGATAGGGACTCTTCGTTGGTCGACCAGACCGACCTCATCGTCCGTCTCTTCCTCGGCGGCGCGCTCCAGAGCGCCGCTTCCATGACCAAGGACCCGTCCTGATGCTCGGACCTCTCCTGGCGGCCACCGTGGTCGCCCTCGGCGCCGGACCTCCTACCGCGGCGCCAGCGACGCAGCGTGCTGTTGGTGCGCTGAAACTCAACCTGAGCAAGGCCGTCAGCCAGTCTCTCTCCACCAGCGCGGAGCTTCGTGGCGCGACGGCGGCAAAGGCCGCGGAGATCGCGCGGCGCAAGTCGGTGCGTGGCAACTTCGGCCCGCTGCTGCGGTTCGAGTTCGGCCTGCAGATCTGGGACTCGGAGCTGACGGCGTCGCTCGGCGACCTGCCGATTCCCGGGATCGATGTGCCCCCGCTGAGCATCCGGGACCAGACCACATGGAACCTCAGCGTCTCCCTGATCCAGCCGCTGACCGCCATGTGGACCGTCTATGAGAGCTACGAGCTGACCAAACTGGGCGTCGACGTGGCGGAGCTCAAGAAGCGGGTGAAGGTCCAGAATCGCGCGTGGAAGACCGCGGAGGCCTACCTGCGCGTCAAGCAGGCCGAGGCCCTGATGCGCGTCGCTGCCAACTCCATCAAGCAGCGCCAAGCGCAGGAGGCGCGGGTCCGAGCCCTCGAGAGCGCCGGCGTCATCAAGCGCCAGGACCTGCTGCGGGCCCAGCTCGGCGTGAGCTCCGCCAAGCAGAACCTGGCGGCGGCCAAGCGGCAGCGGTACCTGGCGTCCGCCCAGCTGGCCCTGTTCATCGGTGTCCCTCCCAGCGCCAACCTGGCGCTGGAGCCGCTTCCGCCGGAGTGGGAGACGGCGCGGCTCAACGTCCCCGAGCCCATGGCCAGCGACGCCGCGCGCAAGGTCGCGCTGAACCAGCGCATCGAGCTGCTGGAGGTGGAGCAGCGCCTGCTGCAGGCCAGCGGCAACGTCCAGGTGGCCAAGTCCAAGATGCTGCCCGAGGTCAGCTTCATCGCCAGCTTCCTCACGGCGGGCGGGCAGGAGCTGCAGGGCTCCGAGCAGTTCTTCGTGGGACTCAACCTCAGCTGGAATGCGTTCGACTGGGGCGCCACCTACTACCAGATCGACGTGGCCCGGGCTGGCCGGGTGCAGGCCCAGGCCGGGCTCGACCAGCTTCGCGAGGGCATCGGCCTGGAGGTGGAGGCCGCGCGGACGACCATGATCGGCGCTCGGGACCAGCTGCTGCTGGCACGCAAGGTCATCGCCGTGGCCGAAGAGAACTTCAAGCTCCAGCAGACCCGCTACGAGCAGAAGGCCGCCACCACCTTTGACGTCATCGAGGCCGAGACGCAGCTCACCAAGGCGCGGATCGACGTGGAGATGGCGTCCTTCGAATACCTCGTCGCCTGGGCGGCCCTGCGTCGCGCCATGGGGACGTCACCGTCTGCCCTGCTCGGAACCAAGAGCCCCGCAACCACCACTGGAAAGCCGCAATGAACATCGCCAAGTGGAGCATCATCGCCATCACCGTCGCCGGCCTGGCCTATGGTGGCGTCGTCATCAGCAAGCGGGTCGAGGTCGTCAAGGCCGAGCGGGCCGAGCAGGCCAAGCCGGTGAACGTGCCTCCCCCGGCGGTCGAGACCGCGCCGCTGACCACCCACGACTACATCGAGAAGCTGACCGTCACCGGTGAGCTCAAGCCCAAGGCCACCGTCGCCGTCATGGCGAAGCTGCCGGGCGAGGTGAAGGTCCTGCACGTCGAGGTGGGCGAGACTATCGAACAGGGCAAGCCGGTCGCGGAGCTGGATCCCGGTGACCTGCCGCTGCGCAAGCGCCAGGTGCAAGCGCAGCGGCGGGCCGCTTCGGCTGGACTGGCCCAGGCAAAGGTGGCCGTCGAGAACGCCGAGGTCGAGGTCGAGCGGGCGCGCAAGTTGGCCAAGGCCAACGCCCTGCCCAAGGCCGACCTGGACCGCGCGGAGGCGGGCCTGAAGACCGCCAGGGCCGCCGTCAGGGCGGCTGCGGCCCAGGTACGGGTGGCGGCGACGGGCATTGCGCTGGTGGACCACACGCTGGGCTACGTCGAGGTGGTGGCGCCGCGTACGGGCGTCGTCACGAGCGTGAGCACCACGGTGGGCGCCATGGCGAGCCCACAAGCCCCGCTGGCCACGATCCAGGACCAGAGCGAGCTGCTGCTCCACATGAAGGTTCCCGCCGAAGGACTCGTCGCGCTGGAGCGCAATCCCAAGGTGGAATTCGTCATCGCCGCGCTGCCAGGGCGCCGCTTCCATGGGACGGTGAAGGTCGTTACCCCGACCCTGGACCCGCAGAGCCGCCGCGCCCACGTCGAGGTGACCGTCGACCCCAGCCAGAAGGGGCTGCTGCCCCACATGTTCGCCGAGGTCGACCTGGTCACCAGCAAGCGCGCGGCGCTGCTCTCCGCCCCGCTGGGGGCGGTGCTGACCACTGTGAAGGGATCGCAGGTGTTCGTGGCGCGTGCGGGAAAGGCCATCGCACTGAACGTGGACCTCAAGCACGCGGATGCTGAGTTTGTCCCGGTCCCCGACGCGCGGGCTGGGGACAAGGTCATCGTCTCGGGCCAGGGCGACCTCGTCGCCGGCGGCGCCATCCGGGTCGTCGACAAGGCCAAGCCCGCGAGCGTCAAGAAGTCCGCCGAGGCAGAGAAGGGGGCGACCCGATGAAGATGACCGACGTCGCCATCGACCGCCCCGTCTTCACGACCATGGTGGTGCTGGCCAGCCTCGTGCTTGGCGGCATGGCGCTGCGCGAGCTGGGCGTGGACCTGTTCCCGGACACGTCCTTCCCCATCGTCTCCATCACCACCCCATACCCCGGCGCGAGCCCTTCGGAGGTCGAGGAGCGCGTCACCCGGGACATGGAGGAGGCGGTCGCGAGCATCAACGGCGTCGACGAAGTCCGCAGCTATTCGCGGGACTCGATGTCGCAGCTCATCGTGATGTTCGACATGGAGGCGGACATCCGACGGGCCGTCAACGACGTCCGTGACAAGGTCGCCATCGTCCAGGCGGGCCTGCCACGGGACGTGATGACGCCCATCGTCAGCCGGGTCGATCCGACGGCGCTTCCCGTGGCGACCTACGCCGTGTCCAGCACGATGGGGGCGATCGAGACCCGGGATTGGGTCGACGACGAGCTCCGGCCACCGCTGCAGAAGCTCGAGGGCGTCGCCAGCGTCACCATCCGTGGTGGTGCCGAACGCGAGGTCCAGGTGGAGCTCAACCGCAGCGCCATGGAAGGGGCCGGGTTGTCGGTTGCCCAGGTGGCCCAGACACTGGGCGGCGAGGCCTTCGACTTGCCCAGTGGCCGTCTGACCCTGGGCAACCGTGAGTCGGGCGTGACCGCGTCGGGCCGTGCCCGGACCCTGGACCAGCTGCGCGATATCGTGCTGACCGTCCGCCGGGATGGAAGCCACGTGAGGCTGCGCGACGTCGCGACCGTCCGCGATGGCATCAAGGAACAGCGCACGCTGACGCGGCTCAACGGCGTCGAGGCGGTGACGTTCGAGGTCCAGAAGCAGGGTGGGGCCAACACCGTCGCGGTGGTGGACCTCATCGACAAGGAGCTCAAGAAGCTCAAGGACGCCAAGCGCATTCCGGCGAGCGTCGAGATCAAAAAGGTCATCGACAGCGCTCAGTATGTGAAGACCAACATGGACGGGCTGTGGCACCACCTCATCATCGGTGGATTGATGGCGGTGCTGGTCATCTTCCTGTTCATGCTGGACTGGCGCTCGACGTTCATCTCGAGCCTGGCGTTGCCCACATCGGTCATCGCGACCTTCTTCTTCATGTGGCAGTTCGGGTTCTCCCTGAACATCATGTCGATGATGGGGCTGACCCTGGCTATTGGCATCTTGATCGATGACTCGGTGGTGGTCCGCGAGAACATCTTCCGATGGATGGAGAAGGGGGCCGACCCCTACACCGCGGCGCGCGAGGGGACCAAGGAGATCGCGCTGGCCGTCCTTGCGACGACGTTCACCATCGTCGCAGTGTTCGTGCCGGTCGCTTTCATGGGCGGCCTGGTGGGTGGCTTCTTTCGGGAGTTCGGCATCACGGTGGCGGTCGCTGTCGTCATCTCGCTCATCGTGTCGTTCACGCTGGACCCGATGCTGTCGGCCCGCATCGCCCAGGACATCCCGGAGGACTACCACGAGCGCATGCGCAAGAAGTGGACCGTCGGGTGGCTGGTCCGGATCTTCGAAGGGATGGACAACATGTACCGGGGCGCCATCGAGTGGGTGCTGCGGCATCGGATCATCACCGTTGTCGCCACCATCGTCGTGTTCTTCGGCAGCATGTCGCTGGCGCCACTGATGGGGCAGGAGTTTGCAGGCCGCGGCGACCGCGGCGAGGTGACTTTGAACCTGGAGGCGCCGGCCAGCGCGTCGCTGGCGCGGATGACCCAATACGTCGAGCAGGTGGAAGGCATCCTCGGGGACATGGAGGAAATCACCGCCGTTGCGACCACGATTGGCCTCAATGAGGAGGCCAACAAGGCGCGGCTGAGGGTGATGATGACGCCCAAGGAGCAGCGGCGTCCCATCGGCGACGTGCTGGAGGACCTGCGCGCCGAGCTCCAGCAGATCCCCGGGCTACAGTACGACATGCGTGAAGCCGGCCTGGGCGACGGTTCCATGGAAGAGGCGCCGGTCACGCTGTTCGTCCGAGGGCCGGAGTACCCGGTGCTGAGTCGCCTGGCCAACGAGATCGTTCAGCACGCGCGGTCGACCAACGGCATCCGCGACGTGACGATGAACTACAAGCCGGGCGCCGTGGAGCAGCGGCTGTTTGTGGACCGCTCCAAGGCGGCCGACCGGGGCGTCGGCTTCGCGGCGGTGGCAGGAACGCTGCGGACCGCACTGAACGGCGATGACGTGACCAAGGTCAAGCGGGACGGCGAGGAGATCCCGGTGCGCGTCCGGCTACGGCCCGAGGACCGCGCATCCATGCCGCAACTGCGGCAGCTGGCGGTGCCGACGATGATGGGCCAACTGGTGAAGCTGGAAGACGTGACGACTGTGGCCCGGGAGGCGACGCCGTCCACCATCGAGCGCGTCGACCGGCAGCGGCAGATCACCATCAAGGCCAACGTTCACGGGCGCTCGCTGGGCGATGTGGTGAACGACCTGCAGAGCAAGCTCGACAAGATGGAGGCGCCCAGCGGGTACGCCTTCCGGTTCGCCGGAGAGGCCGAGCGGATGCAGGAAACGGCCGACAACATGGGGCTCGCCATGGGCCTGGCCATCCTGTTCATCTACTTCGTGCTGGCCAGCCAGTTCGAGTCGTTCGTCCACCCGTTCACCATCATGCTGGCCCTGCCGCTGGCCATGGTCGGCGCCATCTTGGCGCTGTTCATGACGGAGCTGCCGATGGGGATGGCCGCCATGATCGGCATCATCCTGTTGATGGGTCTGGTAACAAAAAACTCCATCTTGTTAGTGGATTACACGAACCAGCTGCGGCGTGAGGGCAAGTCGATTCACGATGCCCTGGTGGAGGCTGGCGTCACTCGCCTGAGGCCCATCCTGATGACATCGGCGGCCATCATCCTGGGTATGTGGCCCAGTGCGGTGTCGACCGGCGATGGCTCGGAGTTCTACCAGCCTATGTCCGTCGGGGTCATCGGCGGCGTCATTACGTCAACGCTGCTGACCCTGGTGGTCGTCCCGGTGGTGTACGTCTGGCTCGACCGCTTCACCTTCAAGGGCTTCCAGGAGTGGCGCATGGAGCGGCGCGCGGCCAAGGCCGCCAAGCGGGCCGCCAAGGAGATGGCGGCCTCGGTGGCGAGCATGCTGACCGGGACGACGAAGAGCGACGACGGCTGACGTGCTCAGGCCTGGGCCAGCAGCTCCTCGCTGAGGGTCCAGAGCCGCTCGGCGGCGTTGTCGTCACAGGCGTGGTCGGCGACGCCGACGAAGCGGGCCATGGGCGACTCGGGGTCCACCGGCGCGGCGATGTCCGTGTCTTCCAGGAAGACCCCCGGCTTACCCGCGAGGGCCGGCGACGTGGCCGCAAACAGGGTCGTCGAGGCGCCCTGCGTGGGGGACTTGAGGAAGTCGGCGACCGCGGGGTGTGGGTTGCCGTCCTCGCCGAGCCAGCCCAGGGCGATCATCTCCTCCTTGGGGAGGTGGCGCTGCAGCGGGGTCATGATGCCCCCCGGATGCACCGAGAACGCGAGGCCACCATAGGGCTTCAGCCGCCGCGACAGAGCATTGGCGAACAGGGCATTGGCGGTCTTGGCCTGCCCGTACGCCTGCCACTTGTCGTAGCCGGTCTCGAACTGGATGTCGTCCCAGCGGATGTCGCTCATCTTGTGGGCGCTGGACGAAAGCGCCACGACGCGTGCTCCGGGTGTCGCGGTGATGAGCGGCATCAGCTCTTTGGTGAGCGCGAAGTGGCCCATATGGTTGACGCCGAACTGCATCTCCCAGCCTGGGCCGACGCGCCCCTCGGGACACGCCATGATGCCGGCGTTGTTGATGAGTAGGTCGAGCCGGTCCAGCTCGTCCCGCATCTTGGCCGCGAAGGCGCGGACCGACGCGATGTCGCCCAGGTCCATGGCGGCGGTGCGGACGTCGCCACCGACGTCGGCCAGGTTGGCCTCTGCCTTCGCCGGAGTCCGGACCGGTACGACGACGGTGACGCCGCGAGCAGCCAGCGCGCGGGTCGTCTCGAGCCCGATGCCGCTGTAGCCTCCGGTCACGATGGCGGTCTTGCCGGCCAGATCGATGCCTTCGAGCACCTCGTCGGGCTCGCTCTTGGCGTGAAAACCGGTCTTGGTGGGGATCTGCTCGGTGAGGGCCATGGGTATCCTCATGGTTGCGATAGTATTGGGGGCAGCCATCCGCACCGGGCGGTGGCGGAGACACGCTAACGGCTTTGGCCTACCTCGTCATCGGTGCTTCGGTGCCTTTTCTGTGCCGTTTGGTAGACTCCGACCATGCTCGACCACACGGAGCCCGACCTGGAGCGTCGGAGGCGTGCGCGTAGGCGCACCGACTCCCAACGTCTGGTGCAGGCGACCCTGATCTTTGCCGTCGTCGTCAGTGTCGGCTACGGCGGATACGTCGCGTTTCAGAGTGGCCCGAAGGATGGGGCGGCGGAGGAGCACATCGTCGGCTTCGAGCCCGTCGCCCCGGAAGCGGCCCCCACCCGAGATGCCACATCGACCGCCTCGGCTTCCGAGTTGCAAGGATTGCTCGAGCAGGTCCGGCTGGAGTTCGACAGCAACCGCATCGACGCAGGCTGTCGGCTCCTCGGACGTCGGACCGCCGGCACCGGGTTTGCCGACGCGAGCCCCACCGAACTGGCCGACCTGCACCACATCCTGGGTGCCTGTGCGGTGCGGCGCGGTTCCTACGCGCTCGGCAAGCAGCATCTCGACAAGGCCTTCGCGATCTTCAATAAGGCGAAGCTCAAGGCTCCGACCAAGTTGGTGAGGGCCTTCATCGAGCTCGCTGACGGTTGGTCGCAGAAGAGCCAGCTGGGAAAGAGCGCCCACGCCTACGAACGCGCGATCGCCATTTATCGTGGGCGGCCCGATCACGACCCACAGCGTCTGGCCGTCTTTCTGCGTCGCCTCGGGGTGATCCTGAGGATGGCAAGGGAGTACGTCCGCGCCGTCGACACCTCTGCCGAAGAGCTGAAGCTTCTTCGACGCAGCCTGCCCGAGAGCCATGTGGACGTGCTCCGGGCCCGCAGCAGCTACGGCGATGCGTTGAGAGGCGTCGGGAGAACCGCGGAAGCGCTGAAGACGCAGCAGGCGGCTCTGGCGGACATGGAGCGGCACCTGGGGCGCGACCATCCGCTTGCCGCCTACGCCCATAACCGCGCTGGCCTGGCGCTCAACGACCTGAACCGGCCAGCGGACGCGGAGAAGGCCTTCCGGCGCAGCCTCGAGATACGACTGGCCAAGTTGCCCCCCTCCCACGCCCAGGTCTTCCGAAGCGCGGTCAATCTGGCCACGGCCGTCCTCCGTCTGAAGAGGCACGAAGAGGCACGCCGCCTGTTGGCGTTTGCGCTGCGATACGCCCGCACATTCCCCGAGCCCACGCCCGTGGCCGAGCTGGAAGTGCGCTACCACCTCACGATGAGCTTCCTGGACGACGGCTTGTTCAAGGAAACATACGGCTGCCAGCGCGAGGCGCTTCGCCTGTTCTTGAAGACGCCCGGGCTGGCGTGGAAAGACCGGGGCCAGACCCAGCTGACCATGGTTTGGGTCCTCATCATCAGGAATGCTCGCGAAGAGGCGGTACGCATGCTGGACGCAGCCATGAAGACGGCGAACGATGCGGGACCCGAAGCGCGTCGTGGGAGCATCGCGTTGCTGGCATCCCTCGCCGACACGTTTGGCGAGACAGGGTGGGTCACGCGCCGGCCCTGGGCAGGGACGCTGATGGCCCTGGGCAGGCGATGGCTCGAGAGCGGCGAGCGCCCCACCGAATTGGTCGCGATGCTCGACGCCCTGGGGGACCGTGGGAACAGTCTTCCGCCTTCCAATGACCCGCTCGCCCCCGCCTTGGACCCCAAACAGATAGCGCAAACGTTGGGCCTGCCGCCAACCACGGGGCATCGTTGCCTGGCCGCTATCGAGGCGGTGTGCAGATCCGTTCCCGACTGCCGTCGATGGAGGGATGTCTTTGTCGAGGGCATGCTGAGTGCCGGCGACCGAGCGGAGCAGGGCTGCTCCATCCTGCTGGACGATCGCGCCCAGCTGGACCGGCAGATCGAGGCGGCCAAGACCGCCGGGGGGAGCGGTACCAAGTAGCGGGCTATAGGACGAGCAGTCGCTGTGCCTCTCGGATCCCGTTTGTTGGGCCCGGCTCAGCCGGAGCTCGCCCAGCCCCGGGTCTCCCTGGAGGCGATTGGGCGGTTGAGGATGCATCGGTCGGCGCGAGCGTTTCCGATGAGGAGGAGTTTGCAGGTGCGTGTCTTCATGGTCACGGGTTTTGCAATCACCGCGCCACTCTTGAATGCATAGCAACCCGTTGAAACCATGAGCCGTGGCGCGTGCACGGACGTGCGGCTCCCGGGCGCACATGGGCGGACACAGGGTTGACACACCCCGTGGGTCACATCGGTATCTCGGGCGCTATACTCGGCGTCATGATGCAGCGTGTTCCAGAACCCGAGCTGATGGACGATGACGAGCAGGCGGCCGCATACGCCATGGCCGACTTCGGAGAGGTGAACCAGGGGTTCGTCGATGCCTTTCGGGAACGCTTCCCGACTCTCGGCCGCGGTCGGGTGCTGGACCTGGGATGTGGCCCGGCCGATATCCCCATTCGCCTGTGCCGGGCGCTCCCTGATGTCGCCGTGACCGCTGTCGATGGCGCCGCGGCGATGCTCGCTCTGGGCCGGGAAGCCATCGGGAAAGCGGGTCTCGACGGACGCATCGACCTGGTCGAGACCCTGCTGCCCAGTCAGGTTCTCCCGCCTGCTGCCTTCGATGCGGTGATGTCCAACAGCCTGCTGCATCACCTTCATCATCCCGAGGTCCTGTGGCGGACCATCCTCGAGACCGCTGCTCCTGGGGCGCCGGTCTACGTCATGGACCTGGCCCGACCCGCTTCCGCGGAAGCGGCTCGGGCGCTCCGCGATAAGTACGCCGCGGGGGCACCCGAGGTCCTCCAGCGGGACTTCCTGGCGTCCCTGCATGCGGCCTTCACTGCCGACGAGGTGCGGGTGCAGCTCGCGGGCGTGGGATGCGGTCATTGGGACGTCGCGAGGTGCAGCGACCGCCACCTGCGCATCACTGGCACGGTGCCAGCGCGATGAGTCCCGACCATCCGCGGAAGAGATCGCCCTCGGAGTCCCCCGCAGGGTGGCGTTGGCTGCTCGACGCAGACATGCCCGCATGGCTCAAGTTCCTGGCCGGCGCCACGGTGGTCATGGCCCTGATTGGCATCCTCGCCGTGCTGCGCGCGAAGCGCTCGGAGAGTCGGCGCGACCGCAACACCATCACCATCCCGAACCCCAAGACGGTCGAGCGCGTCACGGCAAGCATGGACGAGATGCGTGCCATCAAGGTGGCAGCGTCGCGGGTCACCAAAGAAGGCGGGACCTACGAGCTTCACTTGACCCCCGACCGGGGCCCCTTTCGGGCCGCGCTGTCGCAGACCACGTTGCGGGCGATGCAGGCCATCAAGACGCGGCTCGAAGACCCGTCAGCCAAGAGCTGGGGCGGGAGCATCGTGCTTCGTCTGAAAACCACGTGGGACGTTCCCGACCATCGACAATCTGCGGAAGAGTCGGCCCTGGCCATCACCAACGTGGCCAACAAGCAGGCGCTGAGGACCGCAGGGGGTCAGCCCGTCGTCGTCAACGTTCGCTTCGACCAGCGCTGAGCCAAAGTGCATCTCTCCGCCCCATGGTCGACCCCGACGAGCCCTGCGTGTCACTGATGACCACGCTTCTGCTGAGGCGGCTCTACATGGAGTGACAGCCCCGAGGCATCAGCTGGCATCAGATGTCAGTCGCTCTGGCATCAGGTGTCACTGCGCGTGGCCGGGTCCGTCGGCACACTTGGATTCAGTTGAACGACACGCCGCAACGGCGCTGAAACACACCGAATCCGAGACCGAGGAGAGACCGATGACCGCCATGACCACCGCCGCCGCCCCCACGACCACCGCCGCCGCCGCCGCTGACAGCAAGGCCCCCGGCTTCCTCGACGGCAAGAAGGCCGGCTCCATCCAGAACGTCGTCGTGCGCCTCGAAGGCCTGGCCATCATGGCGATTGCGCTGACCGCCTACTTCATGGCCCTGGGCGGCAGCGGCGGATTCCTCGCCGCGACGTTCTTGCTGCCCGACATCGCCATCGCGGCCTGGCTCATCAACCCTCGCATCGGCGCCCTGGCCTATAACAGCGCGCACACCTACCTCGCGGGGGGCTTGCTCGGCGCCGTCGGGTTCGCCCTGGGCTCCACGGTGATGCTCCAGCTGGGCGTCATCTGGGCGGCCCACGTCGGCTTCGACCGCGCCCTCGGCTACGGCCTCAAGTACGGCGACGCCACCTTCTTCGACACCCACCTGGGGCGCATCTGAGAAGGATGACCCAAGCACTTGGTCGGCTGCACCCACCGAGTGCTCTACTCTCCTTCAGCATTACTGGCGTGGCACTGATGATCAGGATGACACGAGCGCTTGCTCGGCTAGCGCCGACCAAGCGCTCTATCATCCTTCAACTATTAGACGTATCGCCCTTCGGGCTCCTAAAGATTGCTCATCAGCGCCACTGCGTGTCACTGATGAGCAGGATGACACGAGCGCTTGCTCGGCTAGCGCCGACCAAGCGCTCTATCATCCTTCAACTATTAGACGTATCGCCCTTCGGGCTCCTAAAGGCTGCTCATCAGCGCCACTTCGTGTCACTGATGAGCAGGATGACACGAGCGCTTGCTCGGCTGGCGCCGACCAAGCGGCCTATCATCTTTCAACTATTAGATGTATCACCCTCCGGGCTCCTGAAGACAGCTCATCAGCACCACTTCGTGGCGCTGATGATCACAGTCCGGCGACTGGGCAACCAGGACTACTCACATTGGAGGAGTCCACCGTGCGCATCGCCCCCATCGTCCTTTTCGCCCTCCTTCCCGCCTGCCCTGACACCGCCGCTCCGACAGGTGTAGCGGACGCACTCTCGGGGGAGGTCTGGACCGACTCTTCGCCAAGTACGGACGTCGCCGGCACGCCCGACACGCCGCTCGAGGCCGGTCTGTTGGACGCACCACCTGATGCCGCGCCAGACCCTCTTGTCGACGTGGCCGGCGATGCAACCCCGCCCTGCGACCCTGCGACCTTCACGCCGCTGTGCAGTGGAACCGTCGCCACGAACTGCCTGGAGGGCTCTGGGGTGTTGGCCACCAAGGACTGCGCTGACACCATCAACCCGGTCTGCGTCATTCGCGAAGGCACCGCCAGGTGCCAGGCCGTCGACGCGCCCGGCGATTGCGCCCTGGACATCGGCCTTCCCACCTGTGTGAGCGACGATGAAGGCAAGCACTACGCCCTTTGGTGCGTCATCGTGCAGGGGGTGCACCAGACCAGCTACCACGTCTGCGGGAACGCGGTGACCGGCTGGACCACGTGCCAGGACAGCCCGCTGACGCCGGGCACAGGGGAGTGCCTCAATGGGCCACCCTGCAGCGGCAGCGAGGCGTTCTGCGAAGGTGACACCTTGCGCTATTGCGACGGGGTCTCGTTGGGCTCTCAACCCTGCGACCTCTTCGGCAAGGAGTGTGTCGAGTCTACCCTCGGTGTCACCGACGCTGGCTGCATGCTGCCGGGGCAGGAGCCATGTGACCCAGCGACCTTTTTGGCGAGCTGCTCCAGCGCATCGGAAGGCACGCTCTGTCACCCCGAGCTGGGCGTGACATCGCCGTTCGAGTGCCAGTCGCCCACCGCGACCTGCTGCGTTGACGACCCCGGCGCTGGCGGCGACGTGTGCTGTCCGTAGTCTGACGTCGCCGCCACCTACCCCCGCGGACCGGTGGCGGCGCCGTTTGTTACCAAGCAGCGGAAGGTCAGCACCAGCCGAGGTGCGGATCCCCTTCTCCCGGGCTGAACGAGGGTCCCACGGCCTTGCCGGGAGCCTCCTTGTGGAGCGCTTTCGTCAGCGCGACGCGCTGGTCGGGGGTGAGCATCTTGTCGGCCCACCCATAGAGCGTCTCGTTCTCCAACGCCGCGTGCTCGCGGACCAACGACAGCATCTCCTGGACCTGATGGTGACGCACGAAGTGCAGGTCGATGGCGATGTCCATCGCCGTGAGCAGCTTCCGGATGGCCTCGTGCTGCTCGCGCAGCGTGGTGAGGACGAAGGGATGGCTGGCCTTGAGCGCGTCAAACAGGAACTCCTCCTCGGCCTTCATATGGGCCAGGAGGCCGTCCTCATAAGCGCGCCAGACACGGCCCAGGGTCCGGATATCGACGTTGGCCGCCGAGGCGTTCTCGAGGTCCTTGAACAGGCCTTCGAGCCGGTGGTGGTCTTCAGCAAGTGCGGGGCCTACGACCGGTTCAGCGGTGAGCAGTGGTTGAGCAGCAGACATCACAACCTCCATGTCATCCAGTGATACGGTCGATATCGACGCAAACTTCATGCCATACGCCGGCTCAGCGACTTCAGGGGGTTACGGCACACCGCGCCGCGTCAGGGGGCATATGCCCCACTGAATGAGTGCTCAATCACCCCGGCCGTCGACCCTCGGAGCCGCCTGGCACGTGGTTGCGGGCCTCATGGGCAGTCGTTGGCCGTCCCGGGCGTGCCGGTGTTGCCGTCGGGCCCAAAGGTCGCTGTCCCTTCGCACCAACCGGCGCCATCGTCGTTGAGCTGCGCCAACGTCTCCGCGTCATTGAAGGTGGCGCCGAAGAGCAGGTCCTTGTCGAACTGCATCGACACTCCAGACGTGTCGGGGAAGTCGGCGTCGGTGTAAACCACGGCGTCCAAGACCGCTCCGTTGCAGTCGAGGGTGAGCGCGTCGTCGCCGTTGGTCAGCTGGATGCCCGAGAACTCGTAGGCGACGCCGGCGATACCGCTGTTGCTGTACTGGTCCCGGTTCACGCTGAACACCGCGTAGGCCCCGTCGGCAATCACCATGCTGCCGTTGGGGGCGATGGTGTGGCTGCCGCCGTCAGTGGCGATAGTGCAGCCCGAGAGCTCCACGTCACCGCCGGCCAGGTTCAGCACCTCGAACCACTCCGCGTCGCTGTCGCTCGGGCCCGCGGGGTTCTTCATGACCTCGGTGATGACCAGGTCTCCGGCGAGTGCGACCTGCATCAGGTCGAACGCAGTGTCCGACGGGTCGATGCATGCCCCTGCCTGGCATACGTCACCACCAGTGCACGACGTCGTTGCAGCTACCGTGTAGCTGCAGACGCTGCCGTCCCAGGTGCCGGCGGCCTCGTAAACCTGGACGGCGCCGTTGTCGCAGTCGTCGGCGGGCGGGTCATCGCAGGTCACCACGCCAGCGCACGCCGGATTCGGGCTGCCAGGTGTGCCCAGGTCGCCGTCGCCGTAGCTGCCGACGGCCGGACACCAGTTGCCTTCGGTGTCGTTGGCGCCCGATGCCAGGCCGCTGGGGTCCAATGACAGCGCGGCGCCCTCGACGATGCTGCTGAACGCCGCGAAATCCACCGTGTCCACGATCCCGCCCGTGCAGGTCAGGGTGATGGCGTCGCCGGCGCCAAGCCCCGGATTGCCGCCGTAGGAATAGGCTACTGCGGGGAGGCCGCCGTTGAGTCCCGAGTCCGCGCTCTGGGCCAGCACGATGTAGGCCCCAGGCGCGATGACCACGCTCTGGTCGATGTTCTCGACGTTGCCGCCGTCGTCCTCCCAGGTGCACCCGTTCAGGTCGAACTGGGCCGTCGTGGGGTTGTGGAGCTCGAACCATTCCTTGTTGGCATCGGTGCCGCTGGGGTCGTTCATGAACTCCGTGATGACCAGGTCGCCGGGGCCGGGTTGAGGGTCTCCTGCGGGCGGCAGGCATGCGCCGTCGGTGCAGGTGTCGGTCCCACAGTCCGTGCTCGACGCCACGGCGTACGCACAGCTGCCGTCGGCCGGGCTGCAGGTACCGGTCGCCTCGTAGGTCTGGACGCTGTTGCCGTCGCAGTCACCCGCTGGGGGCGTGTCGCAGGTCACCCCATCGCACGGGTTCGCCGGGCACGCAGGGTTGCCAGCGCCAGGCGTTCCGAGGCTGCCATCGGTGCCGTAGGTGTCGGTGCCCAGGCACCAGTTGCCGGCCGTGTCGTTGGAGGTCGGGTCGAGGGCACCAGGGTCCAGCTGAATGGACGCCCCCTCCGCGCCGAACGCGAATGGGGCATAATCCACGGAATCGACTGTGGCGCCGCCACAGGCCAGGGTGATGGCGTCGCCAGGCGACTGCCCCAGGCTGGGATTGGTGCCATAGGCGTACGTCACGCTGGGGATGCCGCCGTTGAGCGACGTGTCGTCGCTCTGGGCCAGCACGATGTACGCTCCTGGGGCAACGACGACGCTCTGATCAATGTTCTCGACGTTGCCGCCGGCGTCGGTCCAGGTGCAGCCGTTGAGGTCGAACTGGGTGTTGGTGGGGTTGTGGAGCTCGAACCACTCCTTGTCGTTGTCGGCGCCGACGGCGTTGTAGAAGATCTCGGTGATGATGAGCTGGTTCGCCCCGGGGTTGGGGTCCACGCCGGCCACGCAGGCGCCGTCGACGCAGGTGTCAGGGCCGCAGTCGTTGGACGACGCCACGGCGTAGTCGCAGGTGCCGTCTTGCGGATCGCAGGTGCCCGAAGCCTCAAAGGTCTCGGCGGCGTTGCCGTTGCATGAGGTAGGCGGCTGGTTGTCGCACGTCACGCCGGCGCAAAGGTCGATGGTGCAGGCCGGGTTCGCCGCTCCAGGGGTGCCCAGCCCGCCATCGCCGAAGCCGTCCACTGCGGCGCACCAATTGCCGTCGGCGTCGTTCGCGGCGGGGTCCAGGCTACCCGGGTCCAGCGACAGCGCGGTTCCCTCGGGGACGGCGGAGAAGCCCGTATAGTCCACGGTATCCACCACGCCGCCGGAACAGGTGACGGTCAACGAGTCCCCGGGCGACTGCCCCAGGCCGGGACTGGCCCCGTATGCAAAAGCGACGTTGGTAAGGCCACCGTTCAGGCCGCTGTTGCTGCTTTGCGCCAACACGATGTAGCCGCCGGCGGCCACGGGCACCGGTTGGTCGATGGTCGCGAGATTGGCCCCGGCATCCTCGAAGCTGCAGCCGTTGAGGTCAAAGGTCGTGCTGGTGGGGTTGTAGACCTCGAACCACTCTTTGTCGTCGTCGGCTCCGGTGGCGTTGTAGAAGATCTCCGTGATGACCAGTTCGCCGGGACCGGGCTGTGGGGCGCCGCCAGCTTCGCAGGCGCCAACGACGCAGGTGTCGGCGCCGCAGTCTGTGGTGGACGCCACGGCGTAGGTGCAGGCGCCACTGGTCGGGTTGCAAGTGCCGACGGCGTCGAAGGTCTCCACGCTGTTGCCGTTGCAGGCCGCAGCCGGCTGGGTGTCGCAGATGATCCCAGCGCAGAGGTCGGGGCAGGTGGGGTTGGCCGCGCCTGGGCTTCCGAGGTCGCCGTCGCCGTATGTGTCGCTGGCGCTGCACCAGACCGCGGGGCTGTCGTTGGCGGTGGCGTCCAGGCTGGCGGGGTCCAGGGATGCGGAGGCGCCGCTGACATCGGGCCAGCCGAGGGTGTCGTCGTAGGCCACCAGGTCGATGCTGGTGCCGCCGCAGCTTACTTCCAGCGTGTCGCCGCCGTTGCTCAGCTTAACGGTGTCGCCGTAGGCCACGTCCACGGCGACTCCGCCGTTGAGCGCCGTGTCGGCCAGGCGGCCAAAGACCAGGTACTCGCCCGCGCCGATGCTGACTCCGGCGTCGATGGTGAACGCCTGGTCCCCCTCGCTGATGAGGCTGCAGCCCGTGAGCAGCAGGGTCTCGCCGGTGACGTTGTAGACCTCGAACCACTCGCCTTCGTCGTCCCCGACAGCGGTCGTGTCCTTCATGATCTCCGTGATGAGCAGGTCACCCGCCGCCGAGGGCGCGCTGGGTGCACCCTCGCAGGCTCCCGCGACGCAGCTGGTGCCGAACTCGGCGACGCAGTCGGTCATGGTCACCACGTAGGAGCAGCTGGCCGAGCCGTTGTCGTTGCTGCAGGTGCCAGGGAGGCCGTAGACGAGCAGCTCATTGCCATCGCACTCGGCCGCCGGCGCCGTGTCGCAGGGGTTGGGCTCGCAGGGGGTGGGGATATTGCAAGAGGGGTTGGGCGAGCCTGGCGTACCGTAGTCCACGTCGGCGCCGCCGAAGGTGTCGACCGCGTCGCACCAGTTGGCCGGGTCGTCGTTGTCGGTGGCGGTTTCCGCCTCGGGGCTCAGGGAGAGGGCGCGACCGCTGGTGGCGGGCCAGGCGACGTCGTCGTAGGTGACCGAGTCGATCGCGGTGCCATCGCAGGTGAGCGTGATGACGTCCCCGGCGTTGGACAGCTTGATGTCCTCCTGGGCGTACTGGAGGTTGACGCCGCCGTTGACCGAGGTGTCGGCGAGGCGGCCGATGACGATGAGGGCGCCAGGCTGGATGGGCAGCGCGGTGGCGATGGTGTGCGGGTCATCGCTGTCGGAGCTGATGACGCAGCCTTGCAGGTCGACGACCTCGCTGCTGACGTTCTTGAGCTCGAACCATTCGCCGTCGTCGTCGGGCACGTTGCTGGTGTCCTTCATCAGCTCCGTGAAGATCACCTCGCCCGAGTCGGGGACCTGGCTGCTGACCGGCACGTCCTGGGGGGGCGTCGCGTCGCTGCCGCCATCGGTCCTGGTGTCGGCTGAGATCACCGAGTCGGGGATCGATGGGCCGGCGTTGTCCTCTGGACAGGCCGTGAGCAGCGCTACGAAAAGACAGACGGACAGGGTGCGTGCGAGCGTCAAGGAGGCCCTCCTCGTAAACCGGGTGATAGCGGTCTATGCGAGGGCCGAGCAGGGATCAACACCGCCACCATTTGTTCACCAAGCCGCCATTGGGGTGCCGCTATCGGCGCACTGTGGGACCCTGATGTCACGGCATGAGGAGGAAGCGATGAGCGGCGGGATGGCGGATGCGGCGCGGCAGATCGCGCGGCAGCAGCGACGTATCAACGAGCGGATTCGGCGGTTCAAGGCGGAGAAGAAGGCCAAGCGTAAGCATCGGCTGGCCAATGGGAGCCAGCAGACGTTCACCGAAGACGTCGAGCTGGACTGTTATTGGCTGTGCCGAGCGTGCGGTTACATGCAGCCGCAGCCCATCGTCAGCATGTGTCCCAGGTGCTTGAGTCCCAACGACATCCTGGACCTCAATTCGAACTTCATCGCCGAGGAGCTGCGAACCATCGAGGCCAAGCAACGACAACAGAGTGCGCCTGTGGCCGATGTGGTCTCGGCGGCGGCGCCGACGGCTGCAGGATTGGCGCTGCTGCCGGTGTTGCCGCCCCTGGGTGTGTTCGTGCTGGCGGCCTCGCTGCCGGCCTACTACGCGATGCGGCAGGCGGTCTCGGCCAAGATTGGCACCCCCAAGATGCCGGCGCGCTGGACGATGCCGGAGCATATCGCCGACCCCGACGAGGTCGAGCCCACTGGAACCACGACTGGGAAGGTCGTGGCGGGGGGACCGTTTCTCACCGCGCCGCTGAGCGGGAAGCCTTGCGTCGCCTACGAGGTCTCCGTGCTGTTCGACGCCCCCAAGGACGCCTGGCCGCCGGTTTGGATTGTCGAGGAGACGCGAAGCGCGGCGTTCTCGGTGGGCGCCATCCAGGTGCAGCCGATGAACGCGGTGCTTCACCTGGACATGGAGCCTATCGACGAGGAGGGGCTGGGCGACGGCGTGTCCCTGGAGGACGTCCTGCGTGCCCGGGGGCTGTTCGCCTACGACGGCGAGTTCGAGCTGTTCGAGGAGTGTTTGCAGGTGGGCGACGAGGTGCGTCTGGTGACCTACGAGGAGGCTGCGACGGTCTGCTTCCCTCCGGGACCGCCGCAGACCTGACCGAGGCTCAGCGGGCGCGGGTCCATGCGGACGCTGTTGCTGACAGAAGGGAGCTTGAGGAGGCGCAAGCTGCCAGCCCCAAACAAAGGGCCAGGAACCGCCCGACCGGAACCGGTCGTGCACATGTCGTTACTTCGATCGCCGTGACCGTCCCATAGTACTCACGGAGGACATCGGTGATTTCGAAGACCTCCGGATCGGGGTGCTCGGGTCGAGATGACGGCCGGCCCCGACGTGGGCTGTTAGACCGCTGTTAGAAGGTTAAGTGTCTTCAATTGCTTGTGTTTCTTGTTTCCTTCCGGGCGGTGGTCGGGAGGGTTCTTGTGCGGGCGCCGCCAGCGGTTAGGGTCCCCCCGACCGGTAGACCCAACGAGAGGAGGGGCGCGTGCGCCATTACACCATTGTCGTTTCCATCACCCTGGCCGCCCTCTTGGCGGGGGGCTGTCCGAGCGGGGGGGAGACGTCGACGCTCACGCCGGACACGACCGACACGTCGGTCAGCTCTGATGTCGTGGCCGACGAAGGCGGCACCCCCGACGCCGTCGCTGATGAAGGCGGCACCCCCGACGCCGTGGCCGATGAGGGCGGCGCCCCTGATGCCGTCGCGGACGAAGGCGGCACTCCTGATGCCGTCGCGGACGAAGGAGGCACCCCTGACGCTGTTGCGGACGAAGGCGGTACGCCCGACGCGGCCCAAGACACCTCCGATGCTGGGACCGCCGAGGTCGACGCCGGCCCGCCGCCCATCATCCCGCCGACCCTGGTCGTCGAGGACCAGACCCTGGCCAAGCCCTTCGACGTCGTTACCGTCAAGACCGCCGCCCTGCCCAGCGATGCCACCGCCGACGGCGAGCTCCGCATCGTCATCAAGGGCGGAGCCGATGACGGCACCGTCATCGGCACGGCCCCGCTCCTGGTCGGTCAGACCTACGACGACCTCGCCATCACGCTGAACGACCCCATCCTCGCGACCCAGCAGCTCGCCGCCGAGGTCGTCGACAGTGCCGACCTCCCGTTCCCCGGCGTCGACGGTACTCCGGTCCAAGAGGTCTTCTCGGTCGTCGGCGACACCGAGAACCCCGAGCTGACCATCAACAGCCAGGAGCTCGATCCTTCCGACCTCAAAGCGCTCAACATCGACCGCGTCTACGTCCCGGAACGCTTCAAGCTCGGCGTCTGGCTCGCCATCTATGAGGACGACAACGGCGGCCTCGGAACCCTCCGCGGCAAGGAGAAGTTCCTTGCTGGTGAGAGCCTCGACACCGCCTTCTTCACCACCAGCGACATCGAGAAGGCTGGGACCTTCCACGCAGTGCTCCGCATCGGCTCCCTCTCGGGCGGATGGTCCTCCTCCAGCGACATCGTCACCACCCTGGATGGGGAACAGGTCGGGACCACCTTCTACGTCGACAGCGACGCCTTCCGGCCCGTTCTCGAGATCGCCGACCAGCAGCTTGTCCAGGCCGACGAGGTCAGCGTGGCCAAGATCACCATCCCCGAGGAGTACTTCTACGGCTGGGTGGCTATCTACGCCGATGACAATGGCTCGCCAGGCGCCCTTATCGGCAACAAGCAGTTCACCAATGGCACCAAGGTCGACCAGATCATCGACCTCGACGTCAGCCAGCAGGGCCAGCAGACGCTGCACGCCGCCCTCCACCCAGGACAGACCTGGGCCGACGCCCAGAACAGCGTGATGCTCGACCAGGGCGGCAACGAGGTCCGCGTCACCTTCATCATCGGTGGCGCCGACCTCAGCTACATCACGGCCACGCCGTACACCACCACCGACCCCCGCATCGTCCGGCTCGAGCGCGCCTACTCCTTCGACAAGCACGCCTGGATCGTGCTGGCCCGCGACGACAACGGACAGCCGGGCACCATCATCGCCCAGAAGCGGGTGCTCCCGAAGTTCGCCGGCAACGTGTGGTTCCACAAGAACACCGGCGACTTCCTGTCGTCGGGCTCGACGGCCGACTACCTCACCGGTCAACCCGGGACCTTCCGACGCGCTGTCCGCGGCGACGAGACCCTCCACGTGCTGATGTACGAGGACGATCCGCCCGACAACCAGTTCACCTACAACTCCAGCGGCGGCACCGAGGACGTCCCGGTCCTGGACGCCAACAACCAGCCGGTGACAGCGCTGTTCGACGTGACGGTCACGGCGTCCGTGTCCAACGCCCAGAAGGACAGCCCGCGCTACTACCTGCCGTGCCCGCTCAGCCAGCACTACAACAACCCCACCGCGCTGCCGGTGGACTGCCGCTGCCACACCAACATCCAGACGCTGGACTTCCCCGAATGCAAGTCGACCATCGCTGACGGGCTCGGCATTCAATACGGCGACGGGCCGCGGGTGCGGACCCTGAACTTCGGCCGTTGGCGCAGTGGCTTCACCGAGCCCTCCACCAACGAGCTCATCGCGCTGGCCGTCTGGAAGGACAACACCACGGTGTGGCCCGAGAACCAGACCACCATCGACGTAGGCGCAGTCTTCGGCGTCGACGCCGAGACCCGCGAGCGTCGCATCATCAGCGGCCGCTACGACGACCCGACCCAGGGCATCATCGACGTGGGCACGGGCCCGGTGTTGTCCCATCCCTTCGAGATTCAGAAGGGGCCGGATGGGCAGTACTACGTGGCCAGCTACGGCTACGTACGCATCGAGGCGTCGCTGACGCCGACCGTCGATATCATCAAGGTCGACCCGGTCAGCGGTGATCGCGAGTACGTGTGGCGCAGCAACCACCTGGGCTTCAACCTCGACGATCAGGTGAACCCATATGGGCACTGCGCCAACGGCCGCGACGACATTTACGGCTACTGGTCCGTGCAGGTCGGGCGGAAGGCCTTCGGCATCGATGGCGACGGCAACTTCTACCTGAGCTACGCCCACAACGGGAACACGCCCAACTCCGACGGCATCGGCATCATCAAGGTGGGCGCCGATGGGTCGACCTGCGACTTCGTGACCCGCACCAAGACCGGCCCCGAGAACCTGCTCTACCAGGTCGACATCGGGACCGGCCCCGAGCCCCAGGCCGGGCCGTACAAGGGCATGCTGGTCAAGGACGGCAAGCTGTACACGACCACCGAGATCACCGACGAGCTGTGGGAGGTGGACATCGTCACGGGCAACCGCACCGCGCTGCATACCTATGGCGTCGACGACACCAACACCGGCAGCTCCGGTACGCACGTCGTGTGGGATTCCTACCGCAACCTGATGTGGCAGATCGGGTTCTCGAGCGCTGCGCTGCTGTACGACCCCGCCACCGGGACGTCCGAGCCCCTGTGGTGCCCGGAGAACTACCGCGACTACAAGGGCATCAACTGCAAGAAGATGGCGGCCTGGGGCAACAACGGGCTGGTGCTGGAGCGGGGCATGTGGATGCACCCGACCTCACCGGACTACGTGTTCGTCGTGAACGCGCAGATGATTCAGCGCGTCCACCTGGCCAGCGGCACCAGCGAGATCTTCTCCTACTGAGCCTCCACCTGGTCGTCGTCGCGGCCTACTTGCAGGCCGCGACGACGAACCGGTCCAGCTCATCCTGTAGCGTGGCCGTCGCCTTGCCGTACTTGCTACGACCCTTGTGATTCTGGCGGACGTACATCACGTACAGCCGACAGAATGGCTCACCCTTCTTCTGAGCCAATCCCAAGGCGTCCAGGGTCCGATGGGTGGGCGTCCCGTACTCACGCTGAATCTCCCATTCGGCCGATGAGAACCGGGCGCCCTTGAAACTGAGCCCCTGCGCCTTCAGTGCCTTCTTGACGGCCTTGGCGGCGCGCTTGTTCTTGAAGGTGACGTCGCCCCAGCGCTTGACCTTCGCGGCTTCCTGGACCGCTGCCGTCACCTTCTTGGCCTCGGCCCGAAGGGGCTCCCACGAGACGGTCGGCGCCGGCTTTCCCAGCACCTTGAACATGGCCTCTATCCGCTTCTGCGCTTCGGCGATGGGCTTGGTGGGATCCATGGCCTCCTGGAGGGAGGAGCCGTACACCCGCTTACCCCTGGCCAGGTTGCGCATGATCTTGCGCATGTACTTGAGCTCTTTGTTGAGCCGGGCCTTGGCGACGCCTGACGCCTGCTCGACGACCAGCGCCATGAATGTGGTGGCGTAGCGGCACGCGATGCCCTTCTTGGTGTACTCGTAGCGCCGGTCGGTCTGATAGTCGGCCCCGAGTTTGGCCAGAATCCCGCCGCAGTCCTCGGCCAGGTCAGCCAGATTGGGCGCCATCTTGACCAGCTCACCAATCGTCTTTGCACTCAGCTTGCCTTTACCGGTGATGAGCTTGTGCAGTTCGTGCAGCGGCTTTTGAACGGGCCGTTTGCTCATGTAGTGGTGAAAGCGGATACCGGCCTTCTGCGCGGATGCGGGTGGGCTCACGCTGCCCACGGCAAGAAGTACCAGGGCGGCGGATAGAGATACTCGGTGGGTTCGTGTCATGGCGTGTCCTTCGATGCGGTCCGAGACTCGAACCTAGGCATCGCGCCTATCACTGCCCACTCACACTCACTCACACTTGTGGGTCATCGCGAGGGCCGCGCCGCCGGCCTAGTGGGTGGTCAGTGGCACATCCAGCGCGGCAAATCCGCGCTCCAGCCACTCACTGACGTCCGCGTTGGGGCGCTTGGCGTGCAGCTCTGCCCGCTGGATATCAGCGCCCTCGTCACGCAGCTTGCCGATGGCCCGGAGCAGGCCGTGACGCGAGCTGCCACCGCCACGCATGAGCTTCAGCCCCCGGACGTGGACCTCCAGCACGGTTCGGGAGCCGTCTGGCTGGCGGGGAAAGCGCAGCGCCAGGTCGGGCAGGTTGTGGCGCTTGAGCGTGGGACGCATGCCGAATTCCAGCGTCCCCACGGGCAGGTCCGCGTTCAGCAGGGACGCGATGATGTCGGACGGATCGTAGGCCTGGGAGGACAGCGCCAACGTGTCCAATCGCCGTCCCACCGGCGATGCGAGAAGCCCGGCGACGAAGTCGACACGAGACTCGGCGCGCGTCACGTCGAGCCAGAGGTGGCGGAGGGCGGCAAACCCTTCGCACTCCAGGAGCGCCGCGAGGCTTTCGCCGCCGGCGGGCATGCCCGTCCTGGGGTAAGCGGCGAGCTGTTCGACCGTCGGGTGCCCCCCTTGCTGACACCAGGTGAGCAGGGTCCGTCCCGAGAGCCCCAGAGCGACCTTCAGGCACGGCGTAGCTTTCGGAGGAGGCAGGTAGAGGCCTTCCAGAACCCGCCAGGTCGCCCACTCCCGCGCGTCCGCGACCTCTGCGACCTCTGCCTCGGTCGTATCCATGGCCAGCTGCCCGGTCGCAGGAAAGCCCCCCTCGAAGGTGACCGTGGACCGTGAGAAGACCCTGGCCAGGGGCCCCATCCACTCGGGGCGGTGATTCTTCAGTAGCTCGTTGATCCGCTTCTTCGTCCCCCGCTTACCGCTGAACTGCAGTTGAATCAGCTCACCTCGCGGGTCGCCCTGCTCCAATAGAAGGTCGCCATACACCGCCTTGATGCCGTCGTCGGCGGGGTCCGCATAGATCTGCTCGAGCAACAGGTCGGCCTGGGCCGAGCCCGCTTCTGCGGAAGCGCGCCGCTTCAAACGGCTCAGGTCGGGCACCTCTCTGACCGACCATCGCCGTACGAGATGGCGGAGCTGCCGGACCATCGCCACCGGCCCTCGCAACTCCCGCAGGTCCTTGGCAATCGCTTCGCAGCGCAGCAGCTGGGTTTCGGACGCGTGCCGCGCCAGCAGGTAGAACACGCGCTGCCAGTAGTGTTTCTGCAGGTCGACCCGGCTTGGCGGGTCCTCCAGCAACGCCACGAGCGCGGCGCCGATACGAGGATCTGGCGGCCGCCTCAGCAGTGCGACCAGCTTGGGCACATGGTCGCTGGATCGCCCGTCCGCCAGGCGTTCCGCCAACGGACCGACATCGATGGCGCGGCCCGCCGCGTCTCGCTCCAGCCACGCGGCGATCCCTGCCTTGCCGGTCTTGCGGGGCATCGACTCGGCGCCGAGCCGTGTGTGGTCCAGCGCCGTCAGCAGCTCAGCCAACCGGTCATCCTGACTGCCCAACCAGGCGTCGAGCAACGCCGTCACCATCCGCTCGTGGTCGCTGACCTCAGCGGCCTCCCGAACGGCGTGCAACGCTGCCTCGACGTCCGGGCCCTCGTCACGCCAGACAGCCAGGTAGGGGCGGGTCTCCCGAAGGAGCGCGAGGCTTCTGTTCATCCACGCGCCCTGCGTCGGCATGACCTCCGGGACGTCGGTGTAGTCCTCGGGCAGGGCCGCCCAGAGACCGTCCAGGGGCTCGTCTGGCTGCGCTGCAAGGAGCAGCATCGCCAACGTCCACATGGGTTGCGAGCGGACGCCGGTATGCGTCGGTCGCGCGGTCAGGTCGGAGATGGCGCCGATGACCTTGGGGTCGGGCCGCAACCTCAGGAGCGCCTCGATGCGGTCCCAGACATTCGCCATGCTTCCTTCACGAAGCTCTGCCAGGATGGCGTCGACGTCTGCACTCATGGCCCGACGCTACCTCCGACGGGGCGAAACGTTAAGCCGGGTCAGCCTGCCGAGACTGCCGCCTTGGCCTCGCGGGCCGCTTCCTTCTTCGCCTGGATGTCTGCCTTGGTGGTCTTGCACCAACGGTCCCACATGAAGCTGACCTCGCCGAAGTTCACGTTGACGTTGGCGTGGTGCTGATTGTGGTGCCCCGAGCTGTTGAGCATCATCTTCGGCAGCACCGCCTCGGCCCATCTGTAGGTCACGCCGGCGTGAAGATAGAAGTTGAGGACGACGAAGGACACGATCGCGCCGAAGTAGAACGGGCCGAAGTGGACCGCCTTGGGATGCACCAGCGCCAGTAGCGGCCAGAAGGTCAGGACCGCCTCCACGGGGCTGATGGCGAAACCGGCGAAGGGCGTCGGGTCGCGGAAGGCGTGGTGGTTGCGGTGGAAGCCGAAGAAGAGCTTGGTGTGCAGTAGGCGATGCTTCCAGTAGGTCCAGGCGTCGACGGCGACGATCCCGGCCCACATCTGGAGGATGACGAGCCAGATCGAGCCGCCCGCCTCTTCGACGGTCCAGACCAGACCGGTCGGCTGACCCTGGAGCTCCATGTAGACCGGCCACGCGGCCATGGTCGCGACCACGAACATGGCGCGCACGGTCTCGAAGGCCTCTGCCGGGATGGGCGGCTTCTTCTTGCGCTCGCCCTGAATCCGCACGCCACTGTTGAGGTAGAGGACGTGGGACAGGGTCGCCATGGTCATCAGCGGCACGACGATGGCCCCGAAGGTCCAGGCGAAGCCCTCGTACCAGAGCGCTGGATCGCCCGCCAAGAGGCCCGCTGCAAGGAGCGCAACGGGTACCAGGTGATCGGATATGCGTGCGAGATCCCAGCGTTGGGTAGCGGCCATGGTCTCTTCCTGGGGGGTAGAACGTGTTTCGGTGAAACATGTTCTACCTTCAGCCAGGGGGGCGCGTCCAGCGACTCCTCGGAGCTGTGCCATACCACCCGATTTTCGCCTGGTACGAGGGCTCTTGCTCTGCTACCGATCGACCTTCGGTAGGAGAGAGACGCATGAGTGGGACCCGCCTCGCAGCGGTGATCGCCCTGTGCACGCTAATGGCGTGTCCGGAGCCGATCACTGGAACGTTCCCCGACGCCCTGGTGCCCGATGTCGGTGTGCCTCAGGACGGTGGGAGCGATGGACTCGTCGGTGATCAGGGTGGGACGGACGTTGCCCCGGATCTGAACCCGTGGAACCCGCCGTGCGTGACCGATTCGGAGTGTGAGGTGAATGCCGGTTTCCCCATCTGTTTCGAGGGGGCCTGCATCGCCAATGAGTGCGTGACCGTGCAGCGGTACGCCACGAAGAAGTCCGGGGGAAGCCTCGAGGATCGCTGGTCGGCCATCTTGCCCCTGGGTGATGGGGCCGAAGACGTCATGCTGGTGGGAAGCACCGCGTCAAAGGGCGCGGGAGGTTTTGATATTTCTCTGGCCCGCGCGACGAACGGAGGAGCTCTGCGGTGGTCGCGTACGTTTGGCACCGCTGACAACGAGATCGCATCGGCGGCGGCGCTGGTCGAAGGTGGCGGGGTCGTGGCCGGGGGCGGTGCCGGCACCCAGGGCTGGGTAGGACGGTTCGACGCCGACGGCGGTCTTCTGTGGCAGTGGACAGGCGGGGCTTCGGTCGCTGCGGTGGCTGTCTCGGGCGACCGCGTCTACGCCGCGGGATGGACCGGTGCCGACACCATGGCGGTGTGGCAGCTGGGTCTCGCCGACGGCGCCCAACAGGATGCCAACACGAGCCTCGGTACCGGGCGACTCAAGAGCATCGTCGTCACGGGCGAGGGCGAGTTTGTCGTTGCCGGCTGGACCAACGGCGGCGGCGGCCGTCAGGCTTGGGCGGGTTTCGTCCAGAATGGCACTCTCGGCTGGGGCGTGGGCGACGCTCTCGTGGGCGCCGACTCGGTGAACGGCGCCGTAGCCGGGCTCGATGGCGACATCATCCTGACCGGTACGCACCCCAACGGTCGCGGCTGGGTCGCATCCGTCGCCAACGGGGCCGTTGGCTGGCTCACCGCATTGGAAGGGCCTTCGGCGCCCAACGCCGTCGCCACGACCAGGGATTACGGCTACGTGGTTGCTGGGGATCGGCAGGGGTACGGGTTCATGGCCCAGGTCACCCGCGCCGGCGTCCCCATGTGGTTCAGCCTCGTTCTTACGGGAGGGGGGCTCGACGCGGTCGCGATGCTGAGCGCTCCGCCCAGGATCGTGGGAGTGGGGGGCGACGGCGATGCGACGTGGAGCGTCTCCAACCCCTGGGGCCAGAAGCAGTGCCTGCCCGACAGCGCATGCACCACGTTGCTGCCCGGTGAATGCGACCTCACCGACCCGTGCGAGACGGTGGGCTGCCACGCCATCGACGGCTGCGCGGTGGAGGCACGGACGTGTGACGATGAAAACCCCTGCACCGAGGACAGCTGCGACCCCGGCGGTGGCTGCGTCTTCGACCCGGCGCCGCTGGCCCTGGCGGCTTGCGATGATGGCGACGCGTGTACCCTCAACGACGCCTGCGATGGGGCGGGGGCCTGCCTCGGCGAGCTGCTCGACTGTGACGACGGCAACGTCTGCACCTCCGACAGCTGCGACGCTGCCACCGGCTGCGTCTACGAGGCGGCTGCGGGAAGCTGCGACGACGGTTCGGTGTGCACCGAGGGCGACTCGTGCGGCAACGGGCTATGCGCGGGGACGCCCATCGACTGTCCTGGGGGCGACGGAGCCTGCGAGGTCGCCAGCTGCGACCCCGTGGCCGGCTGTCAGGTGGTCACCGCGCCCAACGGGACCTCCTGCGACGACGCAAACCCCTGCTCGACCGGCGACCAGTGCGTGCAGGGTACGTGCCTCGGAGCGCCTCTCATCTGTGATGGCGGCGACGGCTGCACCGGCACCGTCTGCGAACTGACCACCGGCAACTGCGTCGCCGGCAATGCCGCCGACGGGACGCCGTGCGACGATGGTGACGCCTGCCAGTTCGGCGAGACCTGCCAGGCCGGCAGCTGCACGAGTACGGGTCAGGTCGTCGACTGCGACGACGGCAACCCGTGCACCTTCGACAGTTGCGACCCGGTCGCCGGCTGCACCGCGGCGGCGGTGGCTGACGGCACCGGCTGTGACGACGGCGACCTCTGCACCTCGGGCGAGACCTGCCAGGCGGGCGCTTGCAGCGCCGGAACCGTTGTGACATGCGACGACAGCAACCCTTGTTCCGCGGATGCCTGCAACCCGGCCACCGGGACCTGTGAGTACGAGGTCATCGGAGATGGGGGTACCTGCGAGACCGGCGACGCGTGCAGCACCGGTACCTGTAATGGCGGTATCTGCAACGAGGTGCCCGTGGTGTGTGCCGATGACGGCAACCCGTGCACGGTAGGCGCCTGCGTCCCCGGGGTCGGCTGCGAGTATGCCCCGGTCAGCGACGGCACCACATGCGACGATGGCTCGCCCTGCACCGTTGAGGGGGTCTGCGCAGGCGGCACCTGCACCGGCCAGGACCCCGTCATCTGCTCGGCCACGGGCGCCTGCGACGATGGCTACTGCGACGAAGCGACTGGCGACTGCGTGCCCGGGAATGCCCCCGACGGCGCGACGTGCGACGATGGCGACGGGTGTACCACCGGCGACACCTGTCTAACGGGCGTATGCGAGGGCGGCGTCGCTGTGAGCTGCGATGACGGCAACGCCTGTACCATCGATGGGACCTGCAGCGCCGGCAGCTGCCCGGCCAAGGTGCCCCTGAACTGCGTGGACGGCGATCCGTGCACCGCCGACCAGGCGTGCGACCCTGACATCGGATGCACCTACGGGGACGGGACCGGCACCGCCTGCGACGATGGCGATGCCTGCACCGAGAACGACACCTGCCAGGGCCAGAGCTGCCAGCCCGGCGCGGCCGTGAACTGCGACGACGGAAACGTCTGCACCGAAGACCTGGCGTGCGACGCCGTCAATGGATGTCAGTACAACCCGCTCACCATCGCCTGCGACGACGGCAACGAGTGCACCGACAACGACGTCTGTGACGGCGCTGGCACGTGCGCGGGCGTCGGTCTGGTGTGCGACGACGACAACCCCTGCACCGTGGACACCTGTTCGCTGACCACCGGCTGCGAGTTCACGACGGTGCCCGATGCCTCCTCATGTGAAGACGGCGAGGTGTGTACGGTAGGCGATACCTGCCAAAGCGGGGTCTGTACCGCGGGCCCGCTCGACAGCTGCGACGATGGCGACGTCTGCTCGGACGATACCTGCGTCACCGGCGTCGGCTGCTCGAACACGCCGAACACGGGCGCCGCCTGTGATGATGGTGACCCCTGCACCAGCAACGACGCCTGCTCGGCGGGCACGTGCGTGGGCGGCGGGGCGACCGTCTGCGACGACGGGCTGGTGTGTACCGACGACTACTGCGACACCGTCATCGGCTGCGCGACCACCAACAACACCGCGCCCTGCGACGATGGTGACGCCTGCACGACCGGCGACACCTGCAGTGGCGGGACCTGTGCCAGCGGGGCGCCGGCCATCTGCAACGATGGCGATGTGTGCACCGACGACGGCTGCGACGCCGGGACCGGGTGCACGGCGACCTTCAATACGGCCCCTTGCGACGACGGCGACGCCTGTACGGTGGGAGATGTGTGCGCGTTGGGAACGTGTCAGGCCGGCGGGACCCCACTGAACTGCGTCGATGGTGATCCCTGCACCGACGACCTGGGCTGCGATGCGGTTACCGGTTGCCAGTACACCAACAACACGGCGAGCTGCGAGGATGGTGATCCGTGCACGCTCAACGACACGTGCGACACCGGCAACTGTGTCTCGGGGCCGGTCGATGACTGCGACGACGGAAACCTCTGTACCGACGACAGCTGCACCGCCGGCGTCGGCTGCGTGAACGCGAACAACTCCGCACCCTGCGACGACAGCGATGCCTGCACGACCGGAGACGTCTGCAGCGGCGGCAGTTGTCAGTCGGGAAGTGGCTCGCCGACCTGCGACGACGGCAACCCTTGCACCGATGACCTGGGCTGTGACGTCCAGAACGGCTGCGAGTACGCCAACAACACCGCCAGCTGCGAGGACGGTGATCCCTGCACGCTCAATGACACCTGCGCGGGCGGTTCGTGCCAGTCTGGGAGCCAGGACAGCTGCGATGATGGGAACCTGTGCACCGATGACAGTTGCGCGGCGGGGTCGGGGTGCCAGAACGTCGACAACACCGTGGCCTGCGACGACGGCGACGCCTGCAGCGTGGGCGACGCATGCGCCGGTGGCACCTGTCAGTCCGGTGGAGGATCGCCCAACTGCGACGACGGCAACGTCTGCACCGACGACCTCGGCTGCGACGCTCAGAATGGCTGTGAGTACGCCAACAACGCGGCCGCCTGCGAAGACGGCAACCCCTGCACCGTGGGCGACACCTGCTCTGGGGGGAGCTGCCAATCGGGCGCGGGCGACACCTGCGACGACGGGAACATCTGCACCGATGACAGCTGCGATCCCGGCTCGGGATGTGTGAACGCTGACAACACGGCGGCCTGTGACGATGGGGACGCCTGCACCGAGGGCGACGCTTGCAGCGGCGGGTCGTGCCAGCCCGGTGGGGGGACGCCGACGTGTGACGACGGCAACCCCTGCACCGACAACCTGGGCTGTGTCTCGCCGACGGGGTGCGCCTACGCGGACAACGCGCTGCCCTGCGACGATGGGGACGACTGCACCGCCAGTGACATGTGCGGTGGCGGAACATGCGTGGGCGGGACGTTCACCGACTGCTTCGACGGCGAGGACTGCACCCAGGACGTGTGCGACGGCGCAGGTGGCTGTCTGCACCCGCCGGTCACCGACGGGACCCCGTGTGACGACTTCGACGAGTGTACCGAGAACGACGCGTGCAGCGGCGGCTTCTGCGTGGGGCCGGACCCGTTCGACTGTGACGACAGCAACGACTGCTCGATGGACACCTGCATGCCGGGCATCGGCTGCGAGTACGATTTCTTCAGCATGCAGGGCAGCCCCTGCGACGACGGCGACATCTGTACCGGCCCGGGAACCTGCGACGAGTTCGGCGCCTGTGCGGGCGGGACGCCGCTGGATTGTGACGACGGCGATGCCTGCACCGACGACTCGTGCAGCGGTGGCTGCATCAACACCCCCACCGATTGCGACGACGGTGAAGACTGCACCACCGACAGCTGCGACGCCGTCAATGGGTGCGAGTACGTCAACAACACCAACCCGTGCGACGACGGTGACTCCTGTACGACGGGCGACGCCTGCGCCAACGGGACATGCATGGGCGGCGTCGCAAGCGGATTCGACCTTACGGTGGATGACCTTCCCAACAAGGGGGTCATGGACATTTATCCCACTGGTTCCGGGACCTTCGTGGTCAGCGGATATGAGGGGCCCTTCGAGAACACCACGGTGCTCAACCCCCGACACACCTGGCTGGCCGAAATCGGCGTCAATGGGCAGCTGAGCTGGACCAGTCCGCCGTTCGGCCAGACCTCCTACAACTCGTACCGTGCGGTGCATCGCGGAGGAGACGGACAGCACTGTGCGCTTATGGACTACATCAACTCCCAGGAGTCCACCTTTATCCGGAAGCTGGACGCCGTGGGCGGCTATGTCTGGCAGCAAGCCTCCTCCGCCGAGCGCTATACCGACATCATCGGGCTGGCCAATGGCGATTGTCTGACCGTCGGGGAGGACTACCTCAACACCGGCGCCGATACCGTTTGGGCGATACGTCACGCGGCGGCAACTGGAGCGGTCGTCTGGCAGAAGTCGGTCAGCCCCGCGACCGTCGAGGGGGTGGCCCACGGTGTCATCCCGTGGGGCACAGGAGCCCTGCTGGGCGGGGCTGCGGGGTGGGTTTCCAACCCCTACCTCGTCGCCCTGGATGACGCCGGTGACCCGCTCTGGGAGCAGTCGATCGTGCTCCCTGAGCTCAATGACGGCTTTCTGGACATTGCCGAAGCGAGCGACGGCGGAATCTACGGGCTGGCCAAGAGGTCGGATGGGGCAAAGGCCTGGGTCGTTCGTTTCGATGACGCGGGCGGCTGGCTCTGGACCCACGAGCTGGCGGGGGCAACCTGGCCGGGAGGGTGGGGCAAGGAGCTGGCTCCCACCCCGGATGGCGGCGTGGGGGTTCTGACGGGGACGCTGAATGTCGGTGGCGACGCGGGCACAGCCACGGTGCACCGCCTGGATGCCGCTGGAAATCTCGTCTGGCGGCGCGACCTCGATGTCGGCCAGGTGGCACGGCCGCGCGCCCTGGTCCCCCGGGGCGATGGCTTCGTCATTGGTGGAACGCGTGGCAAGGACCCCGTGGTCAATGCTCTGGAGGTCGGACCTGTATCGGGGCAGCGCGCGGGAGCCGCTACGCATGTCGCCGGGAAACTGGTGGCCGTGGGCAAGCCTGGCTTCCTGAGCGGCGATTGTTCGGGGTGCCCACGCGGACAGGTCGAGGTCTTCGAGCGGCAGTCCGAAAGCAGCTGGACCACATTCGATGTCGTCGAGCCGTTCGACACCACGGCCCATCGCTTTGGGCACTCGCTCCATTGGGGCAGCCACCTCGTTGTGGGTGCACCACAGGGCACCTCCATCGCTTCGTCGCCCGCGGGCTCGGTCTTCATCTACTCCCGCTTCGGGAGCAGCATGAGCTACCAGGGCATGGTCAATGGAGGCCCCAGCTTCGGCTGGTCGGTCGCCGAACAGGTCAGCTCGCTCGCAGTCGGGCAGCCCGCGGCCAGCACCAACGGGGTCAACGCGGGACGCGTCACCTTCTACGGCTACAGCTTCTTCAGTGGCGGGTGGGGCTACATGGACAACATCGAGGGCGACGAGGCCGGAGACCTCCTGGGGTTCTCCATGGACGCCAATCGGCAGACGTTCATTATCGGTGCTCCGGGAGGCGACTATGTCAGGGTCTACTACAAACCCTGCAACGGCGATGGGTGCGCCTGGAATGCGGTGGAGGCCGGTCGACGCTTCCGACCGGCTGACGGGGCGCCCGGGATGCAGTTTGGCTACGACGTTGCAGTCACCGACCTCTCCGTCTGGGCCATCGGGGCGTGCCCCGACGTGGCCGGTCAGGAGGGCGCCGTTTACGTCTTCCGCCGCAAGTTCAACACCGGCGCCGAGCAAGAGGCCAAGATCACGGCGCCAGAGCCCGCCCCCAACTTCGGCTGTCGGATCACGATGGACGGCGAGCGGCTGGCCGTCGCTTCCGATACTGCGATCTATTGGTACGAGCACCGCGGGCAGCGCTGGTATCCCATTGGGAAGACCACCGCCTCGACGACTGCCGCTGAGACCACCTTCGGCGAGTCTCTCGACTACGCCAACGGGGTTCTGATGATGGGAAGCCCTGGCGCGACCGACGGAGCGTCCTCCCAATCGGGGCTCGTCGAGCTTCAGGAGATCCGCTCGGAAGCGTTCGCCACGACGCTCAGTGGCTTTGGTATCCCGGGGTGCGACACCAACAGCTGCAGCGGCCTGGTCGTCGCCGATTGCGATGACAGCAACCCCTGCACCTACGATGCCTGTGACGGCGCCAGTGGGTGTACCAACGACAACGTTCCGGACGGTACCCGGTGCGAAGACGGAGACCCGTGCACGCTCAACGACGTCTGTGCGGCTGGGAGCTGCACCAGCGGTCCTGCGGATTGCGACGACGGCAACCCGTGCACGGACAACCTCGGATGCGATCCCGGGGTGGGATGTGAGTTCGCCAACAACACAGCACCCTGCGAAGACGGCAACGCCTGCACAAGCTTCGATACCTGCGCCGACTCGCTCTGCGTCACCGGCCCGCCGACGGATTGTGACGACGGCACGGCCTGCACCGACGATGTCGGCTGCGACCCCGACACCGGCTGCCTCTACGTCGACAACGACGAGAACATCTGTGAGGACGGCGATCCGTGCACCGAGGGAGACACCTGCTCCGGCGGCGTGTGTCAGCCTGGCGGTGTCGCCAGCTGGGCGTTCGAGCAGGAAATCGTCGGGTTCGAAGACAGCTACTTTGCAAGTGCGATCGCCATCGATGGAGACACCGTCGCCGTCGGCAGCGAACGCGACGACGGTGACGGCAACAACTCTGGCGCGGTCTACGTCTATACCCGCAGTGGCACGGTCTGGTCGCTCGAGCAACGCATTGCGCCGCCCGACGTCGAGTCAGGGGGTTACTTCGGTGCCTCGGTCTCACTCAGTGGCGACACCCTGCTCGTCGGGGCATACAACATCGACGGAACCCACGTGAATCAGGGCTCAGCCTATGTGTTCACGCGTAGTGGCACGACCTGGACGCTTCAGCAGCAGCTGTTTGCGTCGGTGGCCGCCGCCAGCGACCGGTTCGGGAGAGGCGTGGCTCTGGATGGGACCATCGCGGTGGTGGGTGCTCCGCGCTCGGATGAAGGAGGCAGCGACCGGGGGACTGCGTTTGTCTTCGAGTTCGATGGTTCGACGTGGAACGAGACGGCGAAGGTGGTCTCGGACGACCCTCAGAATTTCGACCTCTTCGGTACCTACCTGGATGTCAGCAACAGCAGCTTCATCGTCGGTGTGCCCTTCGACGACACCTTTGGGACATCCGCGGGAGCGGCCTTCGTATTCACCAAGAGCGGATCGGTTTGGAGCCTTGACGAGGCGTTCCGCGATGCCCCCTCGGTCACCGCCAGTTTCGGGCGCGGTGTGGCGATTCACGACGACCACATCGCCGTGACGGCGCAGGGGGGCGACCAATTCGCCGAGAACACGGGTGAGGTATGGGTTTACCGACGCTCGGGCTCGACATGGTTGTCGCCCAACGCCGTCCAGCCTCCCGGAACCGTTGTGGGATCGGTCCTTCAGTCGGTCGCTCTCGACACGGGCCGAATGCTCATCGGGGACTACGCCTTCGACTTTGGGCTCGGCACCAACTCCAACCGGGGGAGGGCGTCCAGCTACACGATAAGTGGCGGCGTTGCGACGTTCGACCAGCACATGCCGAGCATCACCTTTCAGGCCGGAGAGTTTCACGCCGACCAGGTCGCCATCAGCGGTGACACGGCGGTGATGGGAACTCGGTTCTACGAGGTTGATGGCGAAGAGGTTGGTGCTGTCCGCATTTGGAGGACCATCACATGTCCCTAGGACCTGGCGCCGTGGGCCGTCGCCTGGTGGCGGCCATTTGTATGGCGGTGCTTGGCGGTTGTCCGCCGGACCCCATCGACATAAATCTCTTCGGCTCGGAGCCCTCGGCCGACGTCGGGACCGATACCGGCGGCAAGCCCGACGCGGCGCCCGACGACCTCGGAAACCGCGACGTTGCGCCCGAGCTGAACCCATGGAACCCCGCCTGCACGGTGGACGCGGATTGCGAGGCACCGGCCGACGCGACGTGTCAGCGCGCGGCCTGTGTCGCCAACGCCTGCGTCACTTCACCTCGGCTGGGCGCGAAGACCTGGGGCGGAGGTCTGGAGGACCGCTGGTCGGCAGTTCTCCCGCTGGAGGGCGGGGACGCGCTCCTGGTCGGCAACACTGCGTCCACTGGCGCCGGTCGACTCGACGGCTGGTACGCGCGCGTGACCGCGTCGGGAGAGGCACGCTGGCAGCGGACGTTTGGAACGGCCGCCAATGAAGTAGTCGCCGACGCGGCCCTCATCGATGCGGACGGGTTCGTCGTCGGAGGCGGGACGGGGACGACCGGCTTTGTGGCGCGCTACAGCTTCGACGGCACGCTGTCGTGGCAGTGGGAGGGCGGAGCCTCCATCGCCGCCGTGGCCGTTCACGACAACCAGGTCTATGCCGCCGGCTGGACCGGAGTGGATGGCATCACTGTATGGCGCCTCGACGCCGCGGGTGAGCCCCTGAGCGAAGACACCGGGTTGGGCACCGGCCGGCCTCGCGCCATCGCGGTCACATCGGCGGACAGTTACACCCTGGCTGGGTGGACCGGCTCCGCCAACGCCCGCGCCGCCTGGGTAGCGGGTGTGGCCTCGGGGGCCGTGGCCTGGACCGCCGAAGCGGCCCTCGCTGGCGGCGCGGAGGCGACCGCGCTTGTCGCTGGCCTCGACGACGACCTCGTCGCTGTCGGCACGACGACCGCAGGCGCCGGCTGGATCGCATCACTGGGGAGCACCGGTGAGCTGAACTGGCGACTTCCCATCGTCCAGCCGCTCCCCTCGTCGCCGCGCACGGTCGCGGTTACCGGCGACTATGGCTACGCGGTCGGCGGCGCCAGCGGAGCGACCGGGTTCATGGCCCAGTACACCCGCCTGGGCGCCTTCATGTGGTCGACCGCCACCCCGGCTCGCATTGACGCCGTGGCTACGCTCGACGCTCCGCTCAAGGTCGTGGGAGTTGGCTCCGACCTCGCCATCGCAAAGGGCGACGCGGCGTGGCAGGCCCTGGACGCCTGGGGCAGCGACCAGTGCTCGGCCGACAGCGTCTGCGCGACGCTGCTCCCCGGCGCGTGCGACCTCACCAACCCCTGCGAGACCGTCATCTGTGACGCCGCCGACGGCTGTGACGCCCTCGTGCTCGAGTGCGACGACGCCAACCCGTGCACCTCGGACAGCTGCGAGCCCGGCACCGGCTGCGTCTTCGACCCCATCCCGCTGGCCGACTCGCCCTGCGACGACGGCGATGCCTGCACCTTCAACGACGCCTGCGACAGCGACGGCGCCTGCCTGGGACAGCTGGTCGACTGTGACGACGGCGAGGTCTGCACGGCCGACAGCTGCGACAGCCTCACCGGTTGCGCCAACGATGGCGCAGAGCTCGAGGGCGCCGCCTGCGACGACGGCACCGTCTGCACCGACAACGACGCCTGCAGCGGCGGGTCCTGCGTGGGCAGCGAGATCCTGTGTCCGGCGGGCTCGGGCGACTGCGAGGTGGCCAGCTGCGACCCGGTCGCGGGCTGCCAGATCACCGCGGCCGCCAACGGCGTGCTCTGCGACGACGGCAATCTGTGCTCCCAGGGCGACCAGTGCCTCGAGGGCGCCTGCGTCGGTTCGCCGTTCCTGTGCGACGGCGGCGATGGATGCTCGGGCACCGTCTGCGAGCCGACCACCGGCAACTGTGTCCCCGGGACCGCGGAGGACGGTACTCCGTGCAATGACGGAGACGCCTGCCAGGTCGGCGAGACGTGCCAGGCCGGGGCCTGCGCCGCAGGCGGCGTGTTCATCAGCTGCGACGACGGCAACCCATGCACCACGGACTCCTGCGACCCCGCGACGGGCTGCGTCAACGCGCCCGTGGACGACGGGACGGTCTGCGACGATGGGGACGCCTGCACCTCCGGCGACGTCTGCACCGCCGGCACCTGCGGCGGCGGGCCTCCGACGGTCTGTGACGACGGCGACAGCTGCACCACCGATTCCTGCGACCCCGCCAGCGGGGGCTGCACGTTCGAGGCGATCCCCGACGGTGGCGCCTGCCAGACGGGCGACGCCTGCACCACCGGCACCTGCAGCGCCGGTACCTGCGACGAGGTCCCGCTGGTCTGCCCCGATGACGGCAACCCCTGCACCACAGCGGGCGCCTGCGTCGCTGGCGTGGGCTGCGTGTGGGAGGACCTCACCGACGGCAGCAGCTGTGACGACGGCATCGCCTGCACCCTGCCTGGTACCTGCACCGCCGGTGTCTGCACCGGTCAGGACCCCGTGGTCTGCTCAACCACCGGAGGGTGCGACGACAGCTTCTGCGACGAGGCCACCGGCCAGTGCGTCGCGGGCACGGCCCCCGATGGAACGGTTTGCGACGACGGTGACGGCTGCACCACCGGCGAGACCTGTCAGACGGGCAGCTGCGAGGGCGGCAGCCCGCTGAGCTGCGACGACGGAAACGCCTGCACCATCGATGGCGTCTGTAGCGGCGGCGTGTGCCCCATGCCGACGCCCCTGAACTGCGTGGATGGCGACCCCTGCACCGCTGACCAGGCCTGTGACCCGCAGGTCGGCTGCGTGTACGGCGACGCGACCGGGACCGCCTGTGACGACGGCGACGCGTGCACCGACAACGACGTGTGTCAGGGGCAGACCTGCCAGTCCGGGGCCGCGGTCAACTGCGATGACGGCAACGCCTGCACCGAAGACCTGGCCTGCGACACGGTCGCCGGGTGCCAATACAACCCGCTGACCACCGCCTGCGACGACGGTGACGAGTGCACCGAGAACGACACCTGCGACGGCGCCGGCAACTGCGTCGGCAGCGGGCTCGACTGTGACGACGGCAACGACTGCACCATCGACAGCTGCACCCTTGCCAGTGGCTGCGAGTACACGGACGCCGCGGACGGCGCCAGCTGCGAGGACGGCGAGGTCTGCACGGTCGGCGACACCTGCAACGACAGCGGTGTCTGCCAGTCCGGCGCCGTCGACACCTGCGATGACGGCGACGCGTGCACCGACGACAGCTGCGTGAACGGGGTCGGCTGCGACAACGCCGCCAACACCGGCAACCCCTGCCAGGACGGCGACGCCTGCACCGCCGGCGATAGCTGCGTTGCCGGCACTTGCGTAGGCGGCGGCGCGACGGTCTGCGACGACGGCGACGTCTGCACCGACGACTTCTGCGAGTCCGTCGCGGGTTGCGCGACGACGAACAACACCGCGGCGTGCGAAGACGGTGACGCGTGCACCACCGGCGACGGCTGCGTCGACGGGAGCTGCGTCGCGGGCGGCGCGACCGTCTGTGACGACGGCAACCCGTGCACCGACGATGGCTGCGACCCAGGCACGGGCTGCACCGTGACGAACAACACCGACGCCTGTGACGACGGCGACGCCTGCACCCTCGGGGACGCCTGCTCGGGCGGCAGCTGCCAGGCGGGCGGTGGCTCCCCCAACTGCGACGACGGCAACGTCTGCACCGATGACCTCGGCTGCGACGCGGTCGCTGGCTGCCAGTACAGCGACAACACCGCGGCATGTGATGACGGCGAAGCGTGCACGGTGGGCGACGTTTGCTCGGGCGGTAGCTGCCAGGCCGGGAGCGGCTCCCCCAGCTGCGACGACAGCGACCCCTGCACCATCGACACCTGCCAGGTCGGCGTTGGCTGCGTGAACACGTCAGATACGGGGAGCTGCGACGACGGGGACGCCTGCACCACCGGCGAGACCTGCGCGACCGGCACCTGCGAGGGCGGTACCGCCACCGACTGCGATGACGGCAACGCCTGCACCGACGACGGCTGCGACTCCGGCTCGGGCTGCACGACGACCGACAACACCGCCAGCTGCGATGATGGGTCGAGCTGCACCATCAACGATGTCTGCTCGGGCGGGACGTGTGCCGGAACCGTGGATTGTGACGATGGCAACCCCTGCACGGCCGATGCTTGTGTCTCGGACGCCTGCGAGAACGACCCGGTCACCACGGGCACGAGCTGCAACGATGGCGACACGTGCACCACGGGGGATGTCTGCAACGCGCTCGGGGCCTGCGCCGGTACCCCGTACAGCTGTGACGACAGCAACCCCTGCACCACGGACGTCTGCAACGGTAGCGGCGGCTGCTTCAACTTCCCCGGCGGCTCGGGCCCCTGTGACGACGGCGACGCGTGCACGGGCAACGACCGCTGCAAGTCGGGCGGCGTGTGTGAGGGCATCCAGGGCATCGGCGGGCTCGACTACGTCCCGAGCGACCCCGCGGACACCGCGGTGACCATCATGACCGGCGGCACGCGCGCGGCGGGAGGTTCAGGGACAAAGGCCCAGTGGGTCTTCGGCGGCACCGCCTACGACGGGGACGGCACGTCGGCGTACCTGGCGGGCATGAGCACCGGTGGAAGCCTCACCTTCGAGCAGACCTACAGCCAGTTCCGGTCGGTGACCCACGTCAGCACGCTGCCCGGCAGCGACTGGTGCGTCATCGGCGACGACACCCACTTCATGCAGGTGTTGGGTGACTCCGGGTTGCCCCAGTTCGGCATCTGCGAGGCGGGCGACTGCGGAAGCGTCGACCGCACCACGCGCTTCCTGGGCACCCAGGGGCAGAGCGGTGCCTGCCTGGTGGCCGGCAAGACCGGCACCTCGCCCGGCCAGGCGTGGCTTGGCACCTACAGCGGGGCCAGCTTCAGCAGCCAGTTCACGATCCCGACGACGGAGGATTCGGCGCTCCACGACATCTTCGCCTTCGATGCCAACACCCTGATGCTGGCGGGACGCAAGGGCACGACGCCGTGGATGCTGCTGTACACCGGCGCCATCATCTGGGAGCAGACGCCTACGCTCGTGGGTGGTAGCGGCACGCCGCACGCGTTCTACGAGATCCACTACGACGCGGCGACCCAGCAGATCCTGGCCCTGGCTCGCAGCGAAGACGGCGAACACTGGTGGATGGCCAAGTTCAACCTCTTCACGGGCGCGGTGGTGTGGCAACGCCCCTTCGAGGGCATCCAATGGCGCAACGGCACGGCCGGTCGAGCCATCCACCGCAGCACCTACACCCAGACCCTTCTGACGCTGACGGGCAACCGGTCGGGCAGCGACGACCTCTACCTGTGGCGCGCCGGCACCGACGGCAATCACTACTGGGACCGGGACGCGTTCATGGACACCCTGGTCCTGGCGGCCGCGCCTGCGTACGCCGGTAATGAGACGGTGCCATCCGTGGTCGGGCTGTGGGACGTCGACTTTGGGAGTGGCTCGTACACCGGCGCCGACAATACCGACGCGGGCCGGACCGTGGCCACATCGGGAACCACCGGCATCGGTGGCAACCCCGTGGCTATCATCGGCATTACCGAGGCGGACAACGGTGCAGGCGGCGCGGCCATCTATCGGTACGACGGCGGCAGCCCCGAGGTCCAAGAGCTGGTCATCCCATCGCCAACGGCCAACGCTCGCGTGGGCTTCGGCGTCGACATCGAGGGCACGGTGGCGGTCGCTGGCGGTGGCGGACTGGGCTTCGTCGCGACTGCGGGTAGCGTGCACGTGTTCGAGGACTCCGGAAGCGGCTACACCCACGTAGCCGAGCTGGTGGGCTCGACGACGGCCAACCAGGACCGACTCGGCAACTCGGTGGGCATCACCGACAGCCAGCAGACCATCCTGGCCGGCGCGCCGGGTCATGACGGCACGCTGGGCAGCAACTCCGGCCAGGTCTACGCCTTCGACAAGGTCGCGGGTACCTGGACCGAGGTGCAGGCCTGGCAGCCTCCTTCTGGACCGCTCACGAGCTTCGGTCACGCGGTGGCTGTCGACGGGGAACACGCCGTGGTCGGCGCGCCACCCAGCTTCGGCGGTGGCGGCCGGGCCTTTGCCTACGTCCGTGGCAACGTGAGCAACAACGACTGGACCCAGGTCGGCGAGCTCATGCATCCCAGTGGCAGCCCCCAGGGCTTCGGCGACAACGTCGCCATCCACGGTGAGCTGGTCGCCGTCGCCCAGAAGAGCGGCAACCCGGTCCACGTCTACCGCCGGCGCGTCATCAATGCGGTCTCCAAGGCCTTCTCCTACGAACACGTCGGCGAGCTGGTTGCCCCCATCTCGTCCCTGTTCTACGGCCGGGCACTGGCCGTCCACGGACCGATGGTCGTGGTGGGTGATGGCGGTGGAAACGTCTTCCTGTTCGAGCAGCGCGGCGCAGCGTTCGCCTTCCTCGACAGCGTGACGGGGTCCGGCCTGTTCGGGACCTCCGCCGCTCTTCGCGGCGACCACCTCCTCATCGGGGCGCCCGATGTCGATGACGTGTACGAGCGGCGGCTCTCGCTGACCGGCGCGGTGCTGCCGCTCAACCAGTGGGGACGCCTCGGTACGGCCTCCTGTCCGTCGGACGGCGGCTGCCAGTCCACGGCCCAGACCTCCTGCTTCAACAGCAACGCGTGCCTGTCGAGCGACTGCGAAGCCGGCTCCTGCGAAAGCCTGCCTGGCGATATCGAAGGCGAACCCTGCAACCCCGGCCCCAGCGGGGCGAACACCTGCAACGCGAGCAACCAATGTCTGTGATGATGATGACGCGACTCACGCTGATGACCGCGCTGGTGGTGGCGGCTCCGGCGGCTTCGGCCTGGACCGACCCCACGCCGGCTGCCCTGGTCAAGGACGTCGACAAGGCGGTGGCCGCTCAGGCCAAGGCCCTCGACAAGATGGCCGTGACCAAGAAGAAGCTCGCCAAGAGCGAGGAGACGCTGGCCAAGAAGGTCACCGCGCTGCGCGGCAAGGCTGACAAGCTCGAGAAGGGCGCCAAGCGGGCCGAGAAGAATCTGCCGGCGGCTGAGAAGGCCGTGAAGCGCACCAAGCGGGCATGGACCGTCGCCAAGCGGGCGCTGCGCAAGGCCAAGAAGGCCGGCAACGCGGACGCGGCCCAGTCGGCCGCGGACGCCGCCAAGAAGGAGCACTACGGCGCTCGCGGCAAGGTGAAGCGCTATAGGAAGGCGCTCAAGAAGGGCAGCCCTGCGGCCGTTACGAAGCTCCGCTCCCAGGCCGACAAGGCCGAGGGCGCGCGGAAGAAGGCGGCCGACAAGCTCGCCAAGGCGGCGGGCCAGCTCGACGCCGGCAAGAAGACGCTCGAAGGGCTCAAGAGCGTCAAGCAGGCGTCCAAGCACGCCGAGAAGGGCAAGTGGGAGAAGGCCGTGGGTGTCCTGGAAGGGGCGCCATCTGGCGGGAAGGTCGGCGACGCCGCGAGCGCCTTCATCACCTGCGCGGTGGGAACGCGGGGCGTGCCCAACCCAGCCGTTGCCAAGGCCTGTGAGAAGGCCGGCGGGACCTACAACGTCGCCTATCGTCACCTGGGCGTCTCGGCTGCCCGCGGAGGCGACATGGGCGCGGCCGCGGCGGCGCTGAAGAACGCGCGGCTGGCCAAGGACGACGCCGCTGGGCAGCTGGCCCTGGGCCGGGCTCTGGTGGCCACCGGCAAGGCCAAGCAGGCGGTGAAGCCGCTGCAGGCCGGGCTGAAGCTGGACCCGAAGGATGCCGCGGGCCACGAGGCGCTCGGCGACGCCTACCTGAAGCTAGGCAAGAAGAAGCAGGCGGTGACCGCGCTGACGGCGGCCTACAAGATCCAGCCGGCGCGCAAGAACCTGCGGTACCGGCTGGCGACGCTCCACGACAGCATGGGCAACCCGAGCCAGTCCGAGGCGCTGCTCACCGAGTTCGTGGGCGGCAGCGGCAGCGGCAGCTGGGACAAGAGCTACGCCGCCTGCGAGCGGGACCTCTATCACACCGAGGCGTACGGCTTTTCCGTGAAGCTGTCGGCCTCCACCAACAAGGCCCTGGCGCGGGCGTACGTCGGCGCCAAAACCGCGGCCCGGGGCGCGACCGACGAGGCGGCGCGGCACTTCTCGGCGGCTCTGGCGCTGGCCCCGAAGGACCCGCAGGTGCTCTACAACGCCGCGGTGTTCAACCTCGGCGCCGGGCGCTACACCCAGGCCAAGGGGCAGTTCGAGGCGGTGCTCAAGAGCAGCAGCCCGCTGAAGGCGTGGGCCGACGTGAACCTGGGCATTACCGAGCTGCGGCTGAAGAACCAGAAGGCCGCGATGGCGCGGCTGGGCGCACTGGCGGGCAAGGACGCCCGCGCACGGATTGCGCTTGGCGTGGCGCTGGCCCGCAAGAACGACGGCCAGGCGCCGTCGAACTGGAGCGGCTTTGACGCCAAGAGCCCGCTGTTCACCGTGGCGCGCCACAACCTGGCGGCCTGGGCGCTGGGCTCGAGGGACCTGGCGACGGCCGACAAGCACGCCGCGGGGCTGACGGCCACGTTCCCGGAGCTTCACCTGCTGCGCGGCCAGATCGCGCTGGAGCGTGGCAACGGCAAGGCCGCTCGGGAGCACCTGACCAAGGCGCTGGCGATGAACGGCTCGTACCTGCGGGCCCGTCTGGCGATGGGGCAGGCGCTGCTGGCGGCGGGGCAGTCCAAGCGAGCGGTCGGTGAGCTCCGTGGCGCGGTGGCTCTGGACCCGGCGTGCCCGGACACGCACACGGCCCTCGGCGCGGCGCTGGGCAAGACCGGCGACACCAAGGGTGAGGCTGCTGAATACCGCAAGGCCGAGGCGTTGCGGGAGGCCGCGCGGAAGCGGGCCGCGCGCCTGGCGGGCAAGGACCCGGATGCGGAGGGCGACGAGAAGAAGTCGGCCGACGCCAAGCGGGTGGCGGTCGTGCGGTTCCTCAACACGACCCAGAACCCCAAACACGACTGGCTGACCCTGGGCATCCCGGAGGCGGTCAGCACCGACCTTCAGAAGCTGTCCAACCTGGTGGTCGTCGAGCGCGGTCAGGTGGCCAACCTGATGAAGGAGATCAAGTTCGCCAGCCTGGACTTCGTGGACGAGAAGACGGCGCCGAAGATCGGCAAGCTCATCGGTGCCGACTCGCTGGTCGTGGGCTCGTTCCAGGTGGTTGGCGGAAACATCAAGATGCTGGGGCGTCTGGTCGACCTGAAGACCCGGCAGGTGCTCGAGCAGGCGAGCGTGGACGGGCCGATGGACGGGCTCTTCGCGCTGCAGCGCAAGCTCGCGCTGCAGCTCGTCGGCAAGTACGCCAAGGTGAGCCAGGCCGAGCAGCGCAAGGTCAAAGGCGGCAAGACGGCGTCGGTGTCGGCGCTCGAGAAGCTGGCCCTGATGCGCCAGAAGATGCTGGCGGGCGACAAGAAGGCCGCCCGCGCCGCGTACCGCGAGGCCATGGCGCAATCGCCGGACTACGTCGGTCGCATGAAGAACCTCAAGAAGGCCTACCAGGAGGCGCAGACCCGCCTGGCGGTGGTGCCCTTCAAGAACACCACCCAGAAGCCCGACGATGACTGGCTAGGCGAGGGCATCGCAACGGCGCTGGCCAACGACATGAAGAAGCTGGGCCTGCCGGTGGTTGAGCGGATGCTGCTGGCCAAGGTCATGAAGGAGCGGAAGTTCCAAGCCGTGACCCAGCCCGACAAGGCCAAGGACCTGGGGCAGCTGGCGGGCGCCGGGGTGATCCTCATCGGCAGCTACCAGGTGTTCGACGACGTGCTGAGCATCAACGCCCGCATGGTGCAGGTGCAGAGCGGCGCGGTGGTGTTGACCGAGCGGGTCACCGGTCCCAAGAAGGAGGTCCTCCAGCTGCAGACCAAGCTCGCCGAGGCCATGGCGAAGGCGTTGGAGATGCAGCTCAGCCCGGAGGAGCTGGCCGCCCTGACCAAGGACCGCCCCGACTTCGAGACCTTCAAGGACAGCGTCCTGAAGGACCGGCTGTTCGTCATCAAGGACCGGTCGCCGGACAAAGACGACGATGACGGTGACGGCGGCCTCGCCAACGCCGGGCCCATCATCTCGACCATCGTGGGCGTGGCCGTCGGCATCGGCGGTGCCGTGATGTACGGCGTCGGCGACGCCAACGCCGCCGAGTACCAACTCGAGATCGACCGCTACAACGCGGCCGTCGGGCAGGCCGAGATCGACGCGCGCTACGCCCGCGCCGAGGAGCTCAACGACCTGTCCAACGGCCTGAAGATAGGTGCCTACGTCAGCTTCGGCGTGGCGGCGGGCCTACTCATCTACGGCATCGTCGGGCTGGCGATGGACGACGATGACGAGGGCGAGGGCTCGGTCGACGTGGCGCTCCCCAGACCACCTTTGCTCGCGCCGGCGATAACGCCGAACGGTGCGAGCCTTCAGCTGCAGATGGGCTTCTAGGAGGGATGACGATGAAGACAACGCTCTCTCTACTGTTTTTGGGTTCCCTCGTGGTCGCCGGCGGCTGCAACGAGCTCGACGCCCGCACCAACCCGTTCGACGACAAGGGCATCTACTCCGCGGCCGACCTGGATCCGCAGCTGGCCGTGGCGTTCACCGATGGCGAGGTCCGCGCGACCTGGAGCGCGGTGAAGCCTACCGACGTGGTCCGCTACCGTCTGTATCGGACGATCGGTGCCACGCGGGTGCTGCTCAGCGATGTGTCGGCGGGAGACGCGACGTTCAGCGTCGTCGACACCGACCCGCTCCCGGCGGGCACCGACATCACCTACGAGGTGCGCTACACCCGGGCCGGTCGGGAGTCGGATGCGGCTGGAACCGTCGTGCTCAACGAGACGGACGACCACGACGGCGATGGGTTCGGCGACGACGACTGCGCGTTCAACCTGGGCTCGGTGCACCCCGGCGCGGCCGAGGTCTGCAACGCCATCGACGACGACTGCGACGGTACGGTCGACGCCTACGTGGCGGCCTGTCCCGACATGCCCAGCTGCATGGTCCGCACCTGCACCGCTGGCATCTGGGGCGCATGCGAAGCCCTCGAGGCCACCGAGGAGGTGTGCGACGGCCTGGACAACGACTGCGACGGCGAGGTCGACGAGATCGCGGCCTGCCAGGCGACGGGCTGTGAGGCGGGCTGTGGGCCTGGGGAGCTGTGCTACGGCGACGCGTGCCTGGCTGACGTTCCCTGCGGCAACGCGGGGGATTGTCCGGTGGGGAGCATCTGCGTGGCCGACCTGGGTGTCTGCGCCAACCCCTGCGGGCCCGAGACCTGCGCGGTGGGCGAGGCTTGTGTGGCGGGCGCTTGCTACAAGGCCTGCGCGGACACCAGCGGCTGCGACGACGGTCGGGTCTGCGTGTACGGCACGGAGCAGCCTCCGACCTCGGGCGGCTGTGCCCCCGCGCCGGCGGCCTGCGCCGATTGCGCCGAGACCTGTGTCCGGGCGGCGGTCGGTGAGAACCAATGCTGCGCGGATGCCGACGGCGACGGTCACTACGCGCTGAGCTGCTCCTGGGGCGACGACTGCGACGACGCCTCGCCGCTGGCCCAGGACGAATGCGACCTGTGCAGCACCAGCGACGACTGCATCAGCGGCAATCAGTGCGTGCTGGTGACGACCGAGCTAGGCGTCTGTGGCGGTCCCGCGGGGTGCCACTGCCCCGATGGCTCGGCCTGCGACACGAGCGTGTCCCCGCCGGCCTGCGTGACCACGATCGAGTGCCTCGAGGACGTCGACTGCGAGCAGTCCATGGGCGCCGGCTTCGGGTGCATCTCCGGACGCTGCGAGTGCACCGACTTTGCCGGGATCTGTCCTCAATGCGTCCTGGATGCAGAATGCGGGGACGGCGGAACCTGCAACGACTTTGGTCAGTGTCAATGATGAGACAGAACGCCCTGAGGGGCTTGGTAGGGCTTGCGGTCCTGCTCGCCAGCGCGCAGGCGATGGCGGCGCAGCGGGCCATGGTCATCCTCGAGGAGATGCGTGACGGCCAGCCGGTCGTGCAGCGCATGGGCGAGGTGAAGCTGGGCGAGCTGCTGACGGCGGCGGGCGTGAAGCTCACCGAAGCCGTGGAGACCGAGAAGGCGCGAACAAAGGTGTCCGTGAGTAAGATCCTCGGCGGGGCGGTCGGCGGCGCCGTGACCGTGCTCAACACCGACGTGCTCATCGTCGGCCGCATCGGCACCGTCGCCGAGGACACCGGCTACGACCTCGGTGGGCAGTACAAGGCGGCCACGGCGCGCTGGACGGTGAAGGCCGTGAAGGTCGCCGACGGTCGGGTGCTCGCGACCAAGGGCGGCAACGTCGGGGCCAACGGCACCAACCCGCTGACGGCCTCGGACGCGGCCCGGGTGAAGGCCGCCGAGGCGATGTACGCCGCCATCAAGGACGTGGTGAAGGGCGGCATCAGCAGCATCGCGCTGGTCATCAAGGGCGCGCCCAGCGTCGACGTCGTGCAGAAGCTCAAGGCCCGTCTGGCGAAAGCCAAGGGCGTGGTGAAGATCGACACGGAGCTGGTGACCGGCGACATCACCAAGCTCGACGTGAAGGTCAAAGGTAGCGACGCCTACCAGCTGGCGGCGGCGTTCAAGCGGCTGTCGGGCGGCGTGCTGGTGGCGACGTCCCTGTCGTCTGGCGAGATCAAGGCCAAGTACAACGCGGCCGCGGGCGGTCGGAAGGTCGTCATCGCCCAGTTCCAGAACAAGACTGGGCTGAAGCGACAGGACTGGCTCGCGTCGACGCTGCCCGAGGTCTTCGAGACCGAGATCTACAACTCGCGGTATCTGGCCGTGCAGCTGACCGAGAAGCGGCCGCAGATGCCGGCGCGGTCCCCGCCGGACAAGGCCAAGGCTGCGGCGAAGGCGGCGGATGCGGACCTCGTCGTCGCCGGCAAGATCGACAAGAACGGCCCCAAGTACCGGATCTGGCTGAACATCTACAAAGGCGACACGGGCCGTCCGGTGGCGGCCATCAACGCCTTGTCCGACGAGCCGGGGCTCATCGAGAACACCAAGAAGCTGGTCACCGAGGTCGACAAGAAGCTGTTCGAGGCGTTGTTCAAGCGGGGCGACCTGGAGAAGTACGAGCCCATGTGGAGCCCCCGTGACGACAACGTCGGGGCGCCAACGGCCGGAACCAGCGGCGGGAACGCGCCCTCGTCGGGCGGCAGCGGACCGCGCCTGCGGGTCATCGGCGTGGACATGGCGAACCTTTATCCGGCGCGGCTGCCGATGTACGCGACGCGGCCGTTTGGGCGCGTGCGCCTGAAGAACCCGAGCAAGTCGACGATGCGCAACGTGAAGCTGCGTCTGTCCATCCCGACCGTGGCCGGGGCGCCCAGCGTCCTGCGGGTCGAGGACATCGGGCCCGGCGAGGAAGCGACGGTGCCGCTGACGATGGTGCTGGACCGTACCCGCGTGCTGGGCATCACCCAGAACACGCCGGCCCGGGCCGAGCTGGTGCTGACTTACACCAACGGCAAGGGCGAAGTCAGCGACGCGTTCACCAACTCCCTCGTGGTGTTCGACAAGAACGCCATCGACTGGGGCGTCAGCGAGAGCGTCGCCGCCTTCGTGACGCACAAGGCGCCGGCCATGGAGGCCTTCGCGGCCAGCGCGCTGCGGTCGGGCGTCAACGTGCCGGCCTCGTTCCCCAAGGCGCTGCGGCAGCCGATGCTTCTGTTCGAGGCCATGGCGTCCCTTCCGCTGAAGTACCAGAAGGACTCCGAGAACCCCTACGGCGGCAGCGCCATCGACTCGGTCGCGTACCCGCAGGAGACACTGGCCCGCAAGGCTGGCGACTGTGACGACCTGAGCGCGCTATATGCCGCCCTGGTCCAGAGCCAGGGCGGTAGCGCTCAGTTCGTGCTCACCCCGGGGCACATCTTCGTAGCCGTCGACACCGGCGTGTCGCCCGCGAAAGCCAAGGCGCGCCTGGGTCTGGACCCCAAGGGCCTCATCGCGCGCTGGGGCACGGTCTGGGTGCCCGTGGAGGTGACCCAGGTGGGCAAATCCTTCGCCGAAGCCGTGAAGGTCGGCATGGCCGAGGTGATGCGCCACCGCGGCACCAAGGACTACGAGGTGGTCGACATCCGTACCGCCTGGAAGACCTTCCCGCCGTTTGCCGGGCTGCCCAGCAACACCGCTGCAGTGAAGGCCGACCGCGGGCGGCTGCAGAGTCGCGTGCAGACCGGCGCCAAGGCGATGCAGGCGGCGGAGGCCTCCGCGGGCGGGGACGTCGCGTCCAAGAAGCCCGACACGGTCCCCGTCGGCGAGCTCAACACGGTGGGCGTCCGGTACGCCGAGCGCGGGATGCTCGACAAGGCCCGGGACTACTTCAAGCGCGGCAAGCAGGCGGCGCCCGAGAAGCCCGAGTTCGAGTACAACCTGGCCAACGTCTACGTCATCAACAAGAACTACGACCAGGCGGAGCTTGCGTACCGGCGCCTCGAGTCCAACAAGAAGTGGAAGAAGAAGGCGCTGCACGGCCTGGCGGTGGTCAGCTACATGCGGGGTCAGCGCAAGGCGGCGGCGTCGCTGTTCAAGAAGGCCAAGCTCAAGGAGTCCAAGCGGCTCGCGGTGAAGCTCAAGCTGGTCAAGCGCAAGAAGAAGGCGAAGAAGCCCAAGCCGAAGAAGAAGGACAAGACGCCCAAGGCCTCGGGAGGCTCCAAGAAGAAGAGCGAGGCCGAGGACGACGAGTACGGCGGCCGCTTCATCGGCGTCCGCGCCTCGGGCGGCGTGGACGTCGAGACCATGGTGGTCTGGGCGAAGTAGCCCGGCCCATCACAGAGCTCAACGCGTCGTACCCTCGAAGCAGGAGTCTCCCGACGTGGCGAGCAGCCCCCGTGGGCGCCGCGTGTGCGTTCAGAGGTCCGCGGGCCGGGGCTGCGACGTGTCTCGAACCGAATCGAAAGGGTCCGCTGCGTCCAGGTCCAGGGCGTCGGGGCGGAATTCCTCGCACCACCGTTGGTACGCGCTGACGAAGGACGTACTAGAGCGCGTCAGCCGTTCGTATTCATGCACTGAAAGAACCACCGCGACGGGCTTGCCCCTTCGCGTGATGTGCACGGGCGTGCCAGCCTCTGCTTCATTGATGAGCGCGGAGAGGTCGCGTCGAGCTTCGGCGATGGAGCGTGTCTGGGTCATAGACGTACATCCCGGTGTACGTTCGAGGCGGAGTCAAGGCAGAAGCCTAGAGCAGCCCGCCGACCACCCAATGGCCGTCCAGCGCCCAGCCCAGCAGCCGCTGGCCGCCGTTGGGCGACCGGCCCTTCATGAAGTACTCGCCGTCCACGGCGTCCTTCACGCCGAGCGCGATGGGATGGACGAGGTGGGGTCGTCCAGACGTTGCGGCCATCTGCAGGAACGCGGCGGCCAGCTCGATCTGCTGCCACACCGGCACGAACGCCATCAGGCACAACGCCTGCCTCAGCGCGTAGGCGGAGTTCTTGGTGATGAGCAGCGCCGCGCGGCGATGGGCGACAGGGCCGGAGAGGGCGTCGGAGATCCAGCGGAAGGTCGACCTCACGGCGTCGGGGATGGCCGGGCGCAGCCGCTCCTCGAGCTCCAGCTGGGTCAGCAGAGGGGCGACGTTGTGGGTGGTCAGGATCATCGACTGTTCGATGGTCGCGCCGTTGCGCGTGATCCAGCTCCCTTCGTCCTTGGGCAGACGACGGGCACACAACGCAGCGAACGCCTTCTGGGGGCCGTTGCCCCGCGGCGCCGGGAGCGCGGACGGCTCGGGGAGGTTGTAGTAGCGGGCGTAGGCCGTGCCCTCCATTCGGTCCAGAGCCAACGCGGCGGACCTGGACCACTTTGCCACGAACGTCCCCATAAAGATGTCGGCCGCCAGCTCTTCGACGAGCGGCAGGTTCAGCTTCGCCTGGGCCACCAGCAGCGCCAGCTCGGACACGAGCGGGTTGGGGAGGATGGTCTGCGGGAAGGCGGTCAACGCCGTGAAGACGACCTCTTCGAGCGTCTCTCGCGCCAGCTGCTGGGTGCTCTGGTCGCTGAGCCGCTGGGGCTCGACGGCGGCGACCCAGGGCAGCTCCGACACCCGCACCTGGCTCTCCAGGTTCAGCAGAAGCAGCGAGCGCCGCCGCCGGAAGGCCATGTAGTTCGCAGCATAGAGGTCTCGCAACGTCGGGTCGGCGAGGCCGGCGGCCCCGATCTGAGAGGTGACCTGGGGCAAGACCTCCGCCAGCACCTCCGCGGCGCCGATGATGCCTCGTTCGATGAGCGTACCCATCGGCGCCACCAGCGCCCGCTCCGCCTTGCGCCAGACGGCCGGGGACATCGGGGTTCCCGCGGGCAGGCGGCCCGCCTCCGCGTCGGACACGTCCGCACAGGCCGCCTCGAGCGAGTCGATGCCGCCCGCCTGCGGCAACGTCTTCAGCCGATCCGCGGCGAACCGGCGGATGTCGGCGTGCAGCGGGCGTCGCGCAACGCCCAGCTGTGCCGCTCGCAGCTCCGTTCGGAGGGTATCCCCCGGGAGCCCGTGCTTAGTGATGGTGTTGGCCAGCGCCAGACGGACCCGGCCCGCCCGCCGACGATGGAGACCTTTGAGGCGCTTGGCGCTCTCGAGCACCGTCGCCATGCGCTGGAAGTTGCTGCGGGGATGCAGGTGGCGCGAGCCATGCTTGGCCTTCTTCTTGGCCGCGCGATAGTCCGCCAGCCAGCGCTGGCGTCGGCCTTGCCAGCCGCTCGGCGCATGCTCGCCGGGCCAGCCGCCGACGACGGTGCTTTCAGCACCCTTGCCTTCGAGGTGGGGCGGTTCGCCGACGACGGTCTCCAGCCACAGCGCGACGAGCCGGTCGTAGAGCGGCGTCCACACGCTCAGGCTGGCGTTCATGGCCGCTACACGCGGGTTTCGGCCACGCTTCAGCAGAGCCTCGCGGACCTCTTTCACGGTCGCCACGTGCACCGAGGAGCCAGTCTGACGCGCCGTCGGCGTCAGATCCGGGTAGAAGCGGAGCCGGCTGAAGAGCGGCTCGATGGTCTCGAGCAGGTCCAGCGCATCCGCGTCGTGACCTGACTCCAGCAGTAGCGCCGCGATGGGGAGCGCAGCCTCTTCCGGGACCTCGATGCGATAGGCGCCGGCGCGCAGAGCCGCCAGCAGTTCGTGCTGACCCGCGTCGGACACGTAGTAATGGTTGAGCCGCTCGCGCTCGGTCCGACCGGGCGCGTCTGGCAGTGCGTGGAGCCGGGCCTGCTCCCAGTCCAGCAGCGGGCCGCCCGCCAGCAGTTCGCCGGTCGCGAAGCCACCATGAGCGACGGCCAGCGTGACCCACGCCGGCGTTTCGGTGACCGGTGTCCGGCTGCCGATGCTCACGGCGCCGTCCAGCATCCCGTCGATCACGTCGGTCCACGCCTCGGCTTTGCGCCGGGCGCGCTCCCGCGTCGTCGGGTCGTCATGCTCTCGCGCGGTCTCGAGCGCGCGTCGAAGCCTCCCCAGGGCGTACCCGGGCGAGGCCGCTACGGGGGTGTCGTCGGCCATACTTCCGATCTGGGGATGTGGGGCGTGTGAAACGTGAAGGAGGGACTCGAACCCTCGCCCTCCCGGTATCGAGCCAGGTGCTCTGCCGCTGAGCTACTCCACGGGGACCCCACTGTAGGCGCGCACTCGGGTCAGGCAACACCGACCTGACCCGAGGCGGCCACCTCAGTCGAGGCAGACGGTCACGTCCAACGGCTCCCACTCCCAGCCCCAGCTGAAGGGACCGATCTTCACCTTCACCTCGATCTCGATTTCGATGTCGATGCAGCCTGACGAGTCGACGCTGACGTTGAAGCCGCTTCCCGAGAACCGCGCGTTGACGCTGTTGCCGTCGAAGTCGACCGACACGGTGCCGTTGACGCAGATCTCGGTGATGCACCCACCGACGCCGCGGCTCGCGGAGACCCCGATGGTGCCGTCGGCGGTGCGCCAGATCTGGGCGTTGGTGAACCACAGCCCCGCGAAGCCGACGCTGCCGCTGGCGCTAATGGCTCCGTCGGTGCCGATGTTCAGCGTCGTGTTGGCGATGGTGAAACCGCCGACGCCGATGCTGCCGTTGGCCTGAATGCTGGCGGTACACTCGCTGGCGTCGGCGTCCGGCGGACACTGCACGGTCAGCGTGATGCTGCCGTCGGCGAGACCGAGCTTGCCCACGCCCATGTTCAAGCCGCCCGTCAGCGTCAGCGTCCCGCCATCAGGACCGACGGTGACCCCGCCGGTGACCGCCACGTCGGCAAGACCGGGGACCTTCAGGGTGCCAGCCAAAGCCAGGCCGCTGGGGCTCAGCGTGGCGTTCAGGCCAGCGATGGTCGTACCTCCACCGAGCGGCAGCGAGACCGCCGCAGAGCCCGTGAACTCCCAGTCATCGGTGTCCCGAATGGTCCCGGTCATGACAATGGCGTCGGGCAGAATCGGCACCGACAGCTTGCCGGAAAGCGACATCCCCGCGTCGCTACTGAATGTTCCGCTGACCTCCGCCAGCGGGAAACCACCGGGGGTGATGGCGCCGGAGACACCCAGGTCGAAATCGCCGTTTGCTTCCAGGCTGCCGTAGGCGTCGAGCGTGCCGAGGCCCACGGGCAGCTGCAGTTCACTCTCGACGGCCACGCCATCGTTCGACAGCGTCATCTGGAAGGTCGGTCCACCCAGTGAGAAGGGCGCAAAGCCGGGCACCGGCACCGCACCGTCGATGGTGCCGGTCAGCTCGAACTGACCGTCGAACTTGAGCAGACCGGCGACGCGAACGCGCTCGGTCGTGTCGAACCAGGGCACGTGGAACGGCGGCGGCAAGAGCAGCCGTCCAACCACCTGCAGGCCGCCCTGGCTCCAGTCCAGCTCGTCGGGTTCGTCACCCTCACCCGGCGGGTCGAGTTGCATCAGCATATCGATGGGGAAGCCCCCGATCTTGTGGTGTGCCGCGGCCTGAAGCCGCCCGCTCTCCATGTGGTAGCAGAAGTTCACCATCGTCGGGTCGGGCTGGAACATCTTCAGGTACGGGTTGCCCACGCCCAGGTCGCCCAGGTCGATCTGCTCGTCGATGCGCAGCCCCGCGGTCGTCGCGCCGACGATGGCCACCGGCTCCTGCCCGCCGTCGAACAGCATCGCCATCGTCGACTGACCCACCTGCCACCGCGCGGGGATGTTGCTGGCGAAGCCGTTGGTGTTGAGGCGCTTGTCTTTGTAGTGGAAGGACAGCTTGCCGAACATCCCCATGAACAGGCCGCCGTTGCTGCTCGGGGTGTGGTCGGTGACCATCACGCCGTCCACGATGGCGTCCACCATCGGCGCCTTGGGTACCGGGAAGGTCAGGCGACCCTGCATCTTCAGCTCGCCGTTGTCGCAGATGGTCTTGTCGGCCACGTTGATGCTGGGGTTGCCCTCCAGGTAGTCGCCGCAGTCGAAGCCGTTGTAGTCGGGCAGCTCCTTGAACGTCAGCGGCGTCCCATCGCCCTCGAAGATGCCCGGGAAGGTCTCGTGGTCGAACTGGTGGTGAGCCACCGTCTCGAAGTCCAGGATTCCGCGGATGTCATAGTCCATGCGCGCGTCGATCGTGTATTTGATCTTGTTGGTGCCCTTGTAGCGCTTGGTGTAGTTCACGATGCAGGTGTAGCGGTGCTTCACCAGGTCGTAGTCGCAGTGGCCGCGCTTGAAGGTGATGCGCCCGCGGCTCCCCAGGGCTCCCAGCGCCATGTCATAGGGGTTGGCGAAGTTCACGAAGCCCACGTTCTGCGGCGGGTTCCAGTTCCAGTCCGCGCTCGGTGACGCCATCTTCGTGGCCGGAACATCGGCATTGGGGTCGGCGTCCGGGCACTGCCCGTTGGGGCAATCCACCGGGGGGAACGCGCCCATGCGGCCGCCCTCGACGTCCGGAACACCGGCGTCCGGGGTGTCCACCTGCTGGTCGCCCTCCCAGAAGTAGCGCACGCGCTGGGGCGACGGCGGCTTCCAGCAGACATCTGTGGTGCCGCCGCCCGCGTTGGTGTCCGTGCCTTCCACGGCCAGGTCATCGGGGCTGTTGTCCTCCACCACCGTGGAGTTCTGCATGGCCAGCCCCTCGCTGCGCGGCGTCCAGGTCAGGACCTCGGGACGAAGCACCATGGCTTTTGCGTCGGCGGTCAGGGTCACCGTGCTCGAGCCATCGACTACGGCGCCACTGCATAGCTGCAGGAAGTCGGGCCCGTCGGTGCCCTCGCACTGGCCCTCGGTTCCGGCGCCGCCTGGCTTCACGCAAGGGGTTCCGGGGCAGTCGGCATCGCTCCAGCACGCCGGCCGGGCGAAGTTCACCACGACCTGGCCCTGGGTAAGCGCCACCGGTGGCGTGATGGTCGCGTCCGCGCTCGGCGATGCGTTGCGGTCGGCGTCGATGCTGGTCGTGCCGCTCCACACCAGGTGGGCGTCGCTGGTGTCCGCCTCACCGCCGGGGCCAAACACCCACACCGCGCCCTCGGTGGAGATGATGAGGTTCACGTCGTTGCGGACGATGCGAATGGAGGCACTGCCCGAGACCGGACGGAGCTCGGCGGTATCGGGCTGGCCCTGGCAGCCCAGCAGGATGCGGTCGCCGTCGCCGACCACCGTCGTGATGACGTCGACGCCGGGTTCTTCGCCGGCGCACTCCGGGTGATTGGGCTCGTTGACGCAGGACACCCGGTCCCAGGGCGAGCCCCCGGAGGTCGGCGTCGGCGGGTCGAGCGTGACGCCGCCGTTGGTGATGACCAGCTCGGTCGGGATGTCGGTCGGGTCGTTGGGGTCAGAGCCGCTGGCGGTCTCGGTCTCGTCGAGGAAGCCATCGCTGTCGGTGTCCGGGTCCGTCGGGTCGGTCGGTGCCCACGCGGCCAGCGGCCCGGTGCCGTCACGCTCCTCGGCATCGGTGAGCCCATCGCCGTCGGTGTCGCGCTTGTTCGGATTGGTCCGGGTCCCGTTGACCAGCTGCAGCTCTTCGCCGTCGCTGAACCCGTCGCCGTCGGTGTCGGGTCGGGTCGGATTGGTCGGCGTGAAGGCGCAGGTGCCGCCGCTGTGGCACGGGCCGGTGACCCCACATACATCGCGCCAGTTGCAGACGTTCAGGGCGCCGGCGACGACCATGAGCTCCTCGCCATCGCCGAGCCCGTCGCTGTCGGTGTCGTAGGTGCCGGGGAGGGTGATCGGGCCCAGGGTCCCACGGACCTCCTGGTAGTCCGTCAGCGCGTCCACGTCGGTGTCCACCACCGTCGGGCTGCAGGCGTAGAGGTGGACCTCCTCGCCGTCGAGCAGGTCGTCGCCGTCGAAGTCCGCCGCGGCGATGGTCGTCGTGCCGGCGCACCCGTCGGCCTCCGCGGTTCGACAGGTCCCGCAGGTGATCTCGTCCCCGTCGTTCAACAGGTCGCCGTCGCTGTCGGCCAGCGTCGCGTCCGACTCACCGTCGGCGAGGTCGAAGGCGCCGTTGCAGTTGAGGTCTTCGCCAGGCAGCGGGTCCAGCGTGCCGACGCAGTAGTCGCCGACCTGTGGGAGCTGACTCAGCGCCTGTCCGTCGCTGATGCCGTCGCGGAGACCGTCGCCGTCGGAGTCGTCCTTGGTCGGGTCGGTGCGCGAGTTCGGGTCGGCGTCCGCGGAGAAGCCCGCCGAGCCGACGATGGTGCAGTAGCCGGGTGGGTTCGCGGTTCCGCACAGGCCCACGGTGGCGGTGTCCCGGGCCGCGAAGAAGACGTCGGTGGTGCACTCGGGCAGGTCGACCACCCCACCAGCGCCGGCTGACGCGACCTTGTTCAGGTCGGTGTCGCGGCCCTGCGGGCACTCGAGTCCCAGCTCGACGCCGTCGGGGATGCAATCGCCGTCGGTGTCGGGGTTGGACGCGTCGGTCTCGCCCTGGCCCTCGTCGTACTGGCCGTTGCGGTTCTTGTCTTCCTGCCCGTCGGTCAGGCCGTCGTCGTCCCGGTCGTCGTCGGCGAACCAGCACAGGACGTCGTCGTGGGTGTCGCGCTGGAACACGCACCCGGTCAGCGCCATCAGCGTGGCGTCGGTCTGGTCCTCCAGCGGGAGGGTGCTGCAGTCCGCCACCAGGCACAGCTCGGCGCGGACTTCGACGTCGTCGATGATGCCGTCGTAGTCGAAGTCGACCGGCCGAGGACTCGTGTCGGCGGCGTCGGTGAGGTGGGGTTTGACGCCCGTGTCCGTGATCCAGACCTTTCGATTCTGCCCGTCGATGGTTTGGTAGACGTTGAAGACGTCGGTGAGCTTGGCGTCCAGATCCGTGTCGATGTCGAACGGGTTCATGCGCATCGCCGTCTCGTGGCCGTCGGTGAGCCACCCGGTCGAGCCCGCGACGTTGCCGTCGGCGGTGCGGAGGCCATCACCGTCGGTGTCGGCCTCCATCGGGTCGGTCAGGCCCCATGGGAGCGCTTCGACCAACCGGAACACGTCGTTGACCGAGGCCCCGATCCCCGCAAGGTTGTCCGTCACCACCTGAGGCACCGCGCCCATGTCGAACGGCTCCGCCAGCAGCTGATAGAAGCCGTAGTCAAAGGTCGACGGCTTGAAGCGGAGCGGCACGATGGCGATCCGGTCGCCGATCCACTGCCCGCCGCCGCAGTCGATGGCCTGCAGCGTAAGCCCGAACTTGCTTCCAGCCGGCACGACGTAGGTGCCGCCGTAGATCCACTCCCAGTCCGAGGTGGCGTTGAGCTTGTAGCCGTAGTTGCCGTCGCAGACGTTGTCGACGCAGCCGCCGTTGGGGCACTCCGCGTCGTCGGTGCATGCGACGGGCTCGATGTCGGTCAGAATCCAGTCGTTGCAGGGGCCGTAGCGCTTGCGCACGAACACCGAGTACATGCTCTTCTGCATCGGGTACGCCGGTGGGCCCCAGTCGTGGGTGCCCAGGGACAGGTTCGCGCCGTTCAAGATGCGCACCACCGACCCGTTGGCAGCGTTGGTGTTCGGCTGGACGATGGTGGAGCTGGGGGCGTTGTCGGTGAGGTGCTCCAGCTCCAGCCAGACCGCGCCGTGAAGGCGCTCCTGCAGGTCGCTGAGGCCGTCGTTGTCGCTGTCGAACTCCGTCGCGAAGGTGGTCAGGCCCATCATCGGCGGGCCGCAGGTCACGTCGGTCGGGGGGCACACGTTGGCGCGCCCCAGGACCATGACCCGGCTGACGATGCCGCCGCCCGCGGTGATGGCGAGGTCGACCGTGACGCTGTCGCCCGTGGGGCGGCGCGGTCGGGTCGAGAACCAGCGCGCCTCGTCGAAGTCCCGCAGGTTGGCGCTGGGCTGGGCGTCCCCGTCGACGCTCCAGTCGAGCGCCGGAACGGCGCTGTCGATCTTGGTCACCTGGACCGCGACCATGATCCAGTCGAACGGCGCCGCCGTGGGGCCGGTCGGAATCGGGATGTCGAGGGTGCCGCCGTCGATCGCCAACCCCGGGTCGTCGACGATGACCGCGTTCCAGCCGTCCACCAGCTCCTCGCCGTCGGGCACGCCGTCGCCGTCGAAGTCGCGTGACAGCGGGTCCGGGTCGACGCCGTCGGGGACCTTGTCGCCGTCGGTGTCGGCGTTGGCCGGGTCCGTCGTCGCGATGTAGTTGAGCCCGTCGAACGTCAGCTCGACCGCGTCCTGAAGCCCGTCGCTGTCGCTGTCGAGCTTGGCCGGGTTCAGGCCCAGCGCGCACTCGACGCCATCGGGAATCGTATCGCCGTCCGTGTCGGCCAGCGTCGGGCTGCTGGCCACGCCGTTGCAGCCGGTGCCCTGGAGCTCGGTCAGGTTGTCCAGCCCGTCGCCGTCAATGTCGCCGTCCGCCGGGATGCAGCCCTGCGCCGGGTCGCATAGCGTCGCCGCCGTGGTGTCGAGCCGGACCGGGTCGTCGTCCTCGCCGTCCTTGGCGCCGTCGTCGTCGCTGTCGGGGTCGACGAAGTTGACCAGGCCGTCGGTGCCGTCGGTGTCTTCGCCTGGCCGGATCTCGTCGCCGTCGAGCACGCCGTCGCCGTCGGCGTCTTCATCCAGGATGGTGGGGATGCCGTCCCCGTCGTGGTCGTTGAGCGCGCCAACGAGGCCGCCCAGGAAGTCGAACTCCTGTCCGTCCGACAGGCCGTCGCCGTCGGAGTCGCCGGCGAACGGGTTGGTGCCCAGGTCGAGGATCTCGAGCGTGTTGCTCAGGGTGTCGTTGTCGGCGTCCGCTTCGGCGTCGGCCGCCAGCAACGGGTTCAGCCCCAGCGCCATCTCCAGCCCGTCCTCGAGACCGTCTGCATCGCTGTCCGGGTCGTTCATGTCGGTGCCGCGGGCGTGCTCGGTGCGGTTGTCGGCGCCGTCGTCGTCCGGGTCTGCCGCACCATCGGCGGGGTCCTGCGGGTCCAGGCCCAGCGGGCCCTCGGCGCCGTCGTCGATGCCGTCGCCGTCCGAGTCGGCGTCGATCACGTTGGGAAGGCCGTCGCCGTCGAGGTCCTCCAGCGGCGCCACCTCGTCGGCGTCGAGGATGCCGTCGCCGTCGCTGTCTTCGTCGACGACGCCCGCCAGTCCGTCGCTGTCGATGTCCTCGAGCCCGCGCGGCTCGGCCTTGTCGTCGATGCCGTCGCCGTCGCTGTCGGACGTCGCCGGATTCGCGCCCGCAGCGACCTCGAGACCGTCGATGACGCCGTCATCGTCCCCGTCGGCGTCCAGCGGGTCGGTCGCACCGGCCGCTTCGACGCCGTCGTCGAGCTGGTCGTTGTCCGAGTCCCGCGCCACGGGATTGGTGCCCAGGGCCAGCTCCTCGGCGTTGGAGAGCCCGTCGCCATCCGGGTCGTCGTCCGAGTCGTCGACCGTCGGGTCCAGGCCGATGTCGAGCTCGTCCTTGTCCTCCCGCCCGTCCAGGTCGCTGTCGGCCAGAGCAGGGCTGGTGCTGTGCACGTTGACCTCGATGGCGTCGCCGAGGCCGTCGCCGTCGGTATCGGTCAGCGTCGGATCCGACGGGAAGGCGCTGTTGACCTCGTCGCCGTCGGTGCGGCCGTCGCCATCGGTGTCGGCCAGATGCGGGTTGGTCCCGGCGGTGATCTCGGCCCCGTCGTTCAGGCCGTCGGCGTCGGTGTCGGCGAGGGCCGGGGAGGTCTTGCCGGCGACCTCGGCGGCATCGTCCAGACCATCCTCGTCGGTGTCCGCCAGCAGCGGGTCGCTGCCGTAATCGGCCTCCACCGCGTCGTCGAGTCCGTCGCCATCACTGTCGGCGGCCCGGGCGTCGGTGCCCTCGGCGATCTCGATGGCGTCCTGAATCCCGTCGCCGTCGGTGTCGGCGCTCAGCGGGTCGGTGAAGTGCTCATACACCTCGGCAGCGTCGCCCAGGCCATCGTTGTCGGTGTCGGCCACGTTCGGGTTGGTGCCGCGGGCGGCCTCGAACACGTCGCTGAGGCCGTCCTCGTCGCCGTCGGCGCTCAGCGGGTCGGAACCGACCTCCTCGACCTCGGTGCGGTCGTCGAGGCCGTCGAAGTCCGTGTCGGCGTTGAGCGGGTCGGTGCCCAGAGCCAGCTCCTGGTCTTCCGCTCCCACGATGCGTAGGGCTGACACCTCCCGCGCGTCGCTGAGACCGTCGCCGTCGCCGTCGCTGCTCAGGGGGTCGCTGAAGAACACCAGGACCTCGTCGCTGTCGCTGAGTCCGTCGCCGTCGGTGTCCCAGTCGAAGGGATCGGTACCCCACTCGAGCTCCATGGCGTCGTCGAGTTCGTCGTCGTCGCTGTTGACGACGACCGGCGGGTCGACCGGGGTGTCCGAGGGCGGGTCCTCGGCGTCGTTGGGGTCATGCCCCAGCGCGACCTCGAGGGCGTCGTCGAGCCCGTCACCGTCGCTGTCGGACACTTGCGGGTCGGTCCCCTCGGCGATTTCGACCCCGTCGAACAGCCCGTCGCCGTCCATGTCCGGGTTCAGCGGGTCCAGGCCCAGCTCGACCTCGCGGCCGTCGGTGAGGCCATCATCATCCGAGTCCTGGTCCAGGCGGTCGGTACCCGCGATGGCCTCGTCGGCATCGCTGAGGCCGTCGCCGTCGGTGTCGACGTCGGCGGGGTCGGCCACCGGGTTGGCGGGGTCGGAGGGACAGGCAGCCAGCGAGAGCGCGGCCGCGACAGCGACAAGTCGTAGGAAGCGCATGCTAGTTCCCCATGGCCGCAACGGCGGCGTTGTAGAGGGTTTGGATGTCGGCGTCGCCCGACGGCGTGTCGTTGTGGAAGAGGCGGACCGCGTCGATGACGCCGACGAAGCCGCGCTGGTCCACGTAGTCGAGGCCTATCCGCAGGCCGAAGTAGTTGTTGGGGTCCGGGGCGGGCCCTGAGCCGACGTTGACGCCGTCGACGTAGATGTAGCCGGTGACGGAGTGGTGCTTGTAGGCGATGTGATGCCATTGGCCCGGTGTCAGTGGACTTCCGGCGGTCTGCTCGATGATGTCGGGGCCGAACTTTGCAAAGAGCTGACCGTTGGCGCGGACGCCGAACTCGGTGCTGCCGCGCACCAGGACGATTTGTTCGGCGCCGAGGCCCGAGGGAGCCAGTTTCACCAGCGCCTCGATGGTGCGCATCCGCTGTCCGAAGCTGTCGCCGGACCAGTTCACGCCGTGTTGGCCATTGAAGCGCAGCGCTCCGGGGCCGATGGCCGAATCGGCGGTCCAGCCCGTGAGCGGGTCGGCGTCCGGATAGCCCAGGTTGGGGAAGCCCTGGAGGCTGCCCAAGGTGGTTCCAAAGCCGCGGTTCGTGGCCCAGGGGCCGCTGACCTCGTTGAAGTCGAAGTAGTGGGTGGGTTGGGTGTTGACGGCGAGGGAGCAGCTGCCACTGTCCACAAACCCGGGCGCACACGTGTCGCAGTTGGCCCCCGTGTACCCCTCGAGGCAGTCGCAGACGCCGTCGCGGTCATGGTCCTGGCGGTCCAGCGGGCAGGTGTTGATGCACCAGACGTATCCGTTGCCCTCGATGCACGCCGCGGGGTCAGGACCGCATACGTCAAGGGTCGCGCAGTCAGTGTCGCAGACCCCATCTCCGTTCCAGTCCGCCGTCCCGTCGGCACACCATTCACAGTGCGGACCTTCGCGCCCGGATGGGCAGTTGCAGCCCAGGGTGGGGGCGGTGTCGCAGTCGCCACGGTCCAGGCAGCTGCTGCAGGTGCCGAAGATGCACGGCGAGTTGGCGCAGGTATTGCGGCAGACACCGTTGGCGTCCTTGGCGAATCCCTCGGAACACAGCTCGCAGGTGAACCCACGGTGCCCGAACGGACAGTCGACCATCGGCTCGCGACACAAGGCGTGGGGCCCGGCGGTGGTGTTGCCGTTGCACCCCCAGTTGCCGCCGATGATGGTCCCCGAACCCAGGATGGCCGTCGTCCCACCGGCCGGTGGACCGCTGTTCATGAAGCCGCACGCCTTGTAGTTCAGGTTGTCGGGCTGGCCGTCGACCCACACGGTGTCGAGGACGTCGCCGACCGCTGCGCCGTCGGCCCACACCAGCTGACCCTCGTTCTGTCGGTCGTTGGCGCCGATCCACGCGGTCCAAATCGTCTTCTCCATGGCGGCCGCCAACCCTTCGGCCTCGTCCTGGGTTTCGAGCCTGGCCAGTGACGACCCGCCCACGAAGGTCGGGCACACGCCAACGGCGGTCGTCCACGGGGTGCCAGGCCCGACGAGGGCGTATTGGCGCGTGAAGCCTGGGTCGTCGGAGACCCTGAATCCACTGGAGTAGTAGTCGGGCGTATCGGGGGGCACGCAGCCGCAGACACTGCTTGCAGCGTTGCAGTCCGACGGAGACCCGTCGAAGTCACTGTCCAGCTCGGCGCACTGCCAGCCTGCCCAGCACCCGTTGTTGTTGACGCAGTTCTGTCGCGGCCACTCGCAGACGAAGCCGTAGCCGCTCTCGCAGTCCCGATCCTCCATGCCGGAGGGGCTGACGGTGATGCAGTCTTCCTGGAAGGGTATCGCGGGCGGGTTGTCGCCAAGTGAGCCCCAGAGCACGGGGGTTGCGAATGCCTGTCCCTCGGTCTCGGGCTGCTGCGTGTCCGGGTGATGGACCCAGTCGACCCAGTAGTCTTTGCTGTTGAGGCCGAAGTGGAGAAATGACGGCGAGTCGGGCCATTGGTTGGAGCCGAGCGTCGCCCCTGCCGCGTTGCACATGGTCTTGGCCACATTCCATGCCGTACCGAGTCCGTTGAAGCTGGCACTGGTCGGCGACACGATGAACTCGTCGCGGATCGCAAAACCCTGATGCTCACGGAGCAGGGTGGTCGACCGGTACATCGGGAAGACCAGCCCGGCCTCACCATCCGGGCTGCAGAAGCCGTTGAAGCAGCGGCCCGAACCGCCCGCGCCCGGTGTTGCGCCGCTGTGGTCGGTGACGTCGGTGTAGTCGAAGCCTTGGACAAAGGGACGCTTGTTGCCCTTGGTCAGCGCGATTCCCAGCACGCTGCCTCCCGCGCCGCCGGCCCCTCCCAAACCGCTGGAGGGGTTGGCGCCATTGGCGTCGCAGCAGCTCGGGATGCACTGCGTGTTGCCGGTCGCCGGGCACACCGAAGAGCCTCCAGTGCCTCCGGTACCACCGGCGCCGAGAACCACCGAGGTGCCGCTCCCCAGGTCGAGGCTCCCGCCGCCGAACAGCAGCGCGATGGAGTTGCCGCCACCCGCGCCACCCGCGCTGAACAGCGCTGAACCGGTACCCGCAGCCGGGGCGAACGGGGCTTCGAGCAGGTCATAGTTGGCGCGGCCGCCCGCCATGGTCGGGCAGGTCTGGGGGCATTGGCCCACGGTGGCGCGGTTCGCCGGCGTAGCGGCATCGGCGCCCTTGCCGCCGACGAGGGTCATGGTCTTGAGGTGGAGACTGGTTCCGTTTTCCCCGGTGCGGAGCGCCACGCTGTTGGGGGCCCGGAAACCGTCGGCCTTCATCGTGCCCAGCGTCGGTCCGCGAATTTCGAAGCCCTGCAGCCACAGCGGCGCATCCAGGTCGGGGACGTCGATGGTGAGCGTGCTCGGCGACCCCGCTTCCAGCTGAACGATGGCGCCGTTGTAGCCAAGGAACTCCAGGCCTCCGGGCAGGACAAGGGTCTCCGCGAGCTCGACCGGGACGGCGCCGCCGCCATCGATCAGGACGTCGCACCGAGCACCCTCGTTGCCGCGAGCAACGCAATCCGCCAGGCACTGAGCGTCCGACGGAACCGGCGGCTCGAGCGTCGCGTTGCCGGGATAGCACATCGCCTGGCAGGCGGTGATGAAGCTGTCCACCACGGAGGGGCAGGCGACGGCCTTGTCGACGGCCATCTGCAGGTCGGAGCACTTTGCGCCGACGGAGCCGCATCCCGGATCGGTCGTCCCGCCATTGGCCGCCGCGGTGACGAAGATGGTCCGGAAGGCCGCGCCCTCGAAGCCATCGCAGTTGGTGTCGCCCGGGTTCCACGGGCGGTCGGCGGCGGTCGGGTGAATGGTGGGGTCGGCATCGTCGCAGTCGACCTGCGGCATCGCGGCGGACGCCTCGCCCAGGACCCGGTCGCCGCAGTCCAGGTCGGCCGAGAAGATGTAGGCCGTGCCGTTGGCGTCCCGGAAGCCGTCGCCGTCGGCGTCGCGAAAGCACATCTCGATGCCGTCGCAGTTCTGGTCCTTCTCGTCGCCGATGATCTCGGGGACGCCCGGCCGCACGCCGGCGTCGGCGTCGTCGCAGTCCCAGGGGGCGTCGGCGCCGGCCACGTTGAGCAGGCTGTTGTCTTCGCAGTCGAGCCCGGAGATTGCGGTCGTCAGCGAGAAGTCACCGACCGCCCCGTCGTTGTCCGCGTCGACGAAGCAGACCTCGGTGCCGTCGCAGCTCTGGTCCACGCCGTCGCCAGGAACCTCGAACGCCTCGGGGTACACGTTGGGGTTCGCGTCGTTGCAGTCGTGCTCCTGGTCGGGCGCGGGCAGATAGGCGAAGCCCAGATCGCCGTGGGACGGCGCCGCGCTCGGGAGCGCCGGGTGGCAGCCCACGAGAACCTCGGCCGTGTTGGCGAACCCGTCCCCGTCCCGGTCGGCGACCCAATCGAAGCCGTCTGCGGCCGGCGGCCCCGGCCATGCCGGCCACCCCACGCCGGGCGTCCAGGCGCCCATATCGACGTGGCCGTCGCAGTCGTTGTCCATGAAGTCGCACCGCTCCAGCACCGGGGGCGCCCCGGCCACGTTCGGGTGCACGCTCGGGTCCGCTGGAGCGCAGTCGAAGCGGTCGACGCCATCGTCGGCGAAGGCGCTGCTGGCCGGGACGTACCCCGGGGGCGCGTTGCAGGTGGTGGCGGTGTCTCCCAGGGACCCGAAGCCGTCACCGTCGATGTCCTGGTGCCAGGTCGGCTTGTCCTCGATGGGCGTGTCGAGGTCCACCTGGCCGTTGCAGTTGTTGTCGATCCCGTCGCAGGTCTCCACCGCGTTGGGGTTCACCGCGGCGCCGCTGCCGGGGGTGTCGTCGCAATCGTCGGCGTTGGCGACGTACCCGCTGGGTGCGGTGCAGGCCTCGACGGTGGTGTTCGGGTCGCCGAAGCTGTCGCCGTCCAGGTCGGCGTAGAACGTCTGCACGTCGATGGCGCTGTCCTCGTCGGTGGCGCCGTCGCAGTCGTCGTCGATGCCATTGAAGAACTCGGCGGCTCCGGGCTTCACGGTGGCGTTGCTGTCGTCGCAGTCGATGGTCCCGCCACAGCTGGGGAAGCCGTCTTCGTCGGCGTCCTCGTAGAGCGTGACCCCGTCGCAGTCGTAGTCCTTGGGGTCGTCGCAGGCTTCGCCGGGGGCGCCGGGGTAGACCTCGACATCGTTGTCGTTGCAGTCGCCGGCCGTCGTGACGTGGCCCGCAGGCTCTTCGCAGGCGGTGACGACGCCCGCTTCCGCGCCGATCCCGTCGCCGTCCTTGTCGGCATAGAAAACCGATGCGCCCACCGCAGAGCCGGGGTCGACCACGTCGTCACAGTCGTTGTCGATGCCGTCGCAGACCTCGATGGCGCCGGGCTGGACGTCGGCGCCGGTCTCGAGGGTGTCGTCGCAGTCGTCGGCGTTTCGGACGAAGCCTTCCTCGAGCTCACATTGGATGACCGGCTCGGCGTCGCGGTCGCCGTAGCTGTCTCCATCCACATCCGGCCAGGCGTGGAACGGCGCCGCCTCGCCACCCGAGCAAGCGACGGCTTCGAACCCGTTGCAGGCCCACACGCCGCTGTCGCAGGTACCGCAGGGTGTGCCGGGGGCGTTGTCCAAGTCCCCCGACCCGCCGCAGGGATTCGCCTGCGGGTCGTAGTCGCAGACCATCGCGCCGTCGTGGCAGGCCCAGACGCCGTTGGGCGCACAGGCGTCTCCCTCGACGCCCGGCAGGAAGCCGCAGCCGCCGCAGGCGTTGAGCCCGCTGGCGCCGGCGCAGACCGTCGTGTTGGTCGTGGCGCACACGAACACCCCGTCGCCACAGGCGCCGCATGCCGTGCCGGGGGCGTCCGCGAGTACCACGCTGCCGCCGCACAGGTTGCCACCGTCGGGAACGCACGCCACTGCATCGACCCCGCTGCAGGCCCACACCCCATCGTCACAGGTCTCACCCGGGACACCGTCGAGGACCTCACAGCCGCCGCACGCGTTGAACGGCGTGTTCTGGCAGGTGACGCTGGCGTTGTCGGTGTCGCAGGCCCAGGTGCCGTCACAACCCGCGCAGGTGGCACCCGGCGCGCCCTGCAGGGCACCGCAGCCACCGCAGGCGTTCACGCCGGTGTCGGCACCCTGGCAGACCACGGTGTCCGTGCCGTTGCACACGAAGACGCCGCGGTCGCAGGCGCCGCAGAAGGTGCCCGGAACGCCGTCCAGGGTCTCCGTGCCCCCGCAGCCGTTGGCGGCCAGCGGGATGCACTGGATCGCGTCGAGGCCGATGCAGCGGGTCACGCCCGGCTGGCCCTCGGTCTCGCAGATGGCTCCCGGACTGGCGACGCCAAGGTCTACGCAGCCGCCGCACACGTTGGGTTCGCGGTCGTCGCTGCAGGCCAGCGCACCGTCAGGGCCACACTGCCAGGTGCCGCCGCAGTGGCCGCAGGTTGCCCCAACGTCCGCCGCCAGGGCGCCGCAGCCGCCGCACGCGTTGGCCGCCGTCGCGCCGGTGCACACTGCGGTGTCGGGTCCCGAGCACGTCACCACCCCATCGCAGGCGCCGCAGGGTTCACCCGGACGCACCGGCTGGCCCTCCACAACCAGCGCGGCAACGCCGCCGCACCCGTTGGGCTGGATGGCCTCCAGCGGAGTCACCTCTTGGATGTCGACCCCGGCATCGGCCGTCGTCGTTGGTGGTTCACCGTTCCCGGGGCAGGCTGCCAGGGCTGCTCCAAGGCTCAACGTCATCAGTGTGCGTCGCGTCATGCTACGTCGTCCCTCCGTCTCAGGGACCCAAAGCACGGCCTGTGCCAAGCCACACAGGGCCTGTTTTCAGGGGCTTACGCTCACGGGTGTCAGCGCGCAGACAGTTCGCCCGTCCCAGGTGTCAGCTTTCGGACATCTGGTAGCCTCGGGCCCATGCAAGCACGTGTCTTGATCGCCGATGACGACCGGGGCGTCCGGTTCACCCTGAGAGAGGTGCTGGAGGATCGCGGCCTGTCGGTCCTGGAGGCGGCCACCGGTGACGCTGCCCTGGAACTCCTGAAGACCTCCGAAGTGGACCTCATCCTGAGCGACCAGCGGATGCCGGGCCTGTCGGGGCTGGAGCTGCTGGCCGAAATGGGCCGCCTCAACGACGCGCCCCCACTCATTCTCCTCACGGCCCACGGGTCCGAGCGCCTGGCCGTCACGGCCATGAAGGCAGGTGCATGGCACTACCTGTCCAAACCGTTCGACCCCGAAGAGCTCGGGCTGGTCGTGGAGCGCGCCCTGGAGCAGGCGGCCCTGGGCCTCGAGAACCGGCTTCTGCGGGCCGAGCTGACGCTGGCGCGCACGATGGTGTTTCGCTCAGAAGCCATGCGTCGCATCGCGCTGATGGTCGAGCGTCTGGCGCGCCGCGACGGCACGGTGCTCATCCAGGGCGAGACCGGAACCGGCAAGGAGCTTGTGGCGCGTGCCATCGTCGGTGCGTCGTCGCGCTCCGAGGGGCCCTACATCCGGTTCAACTGCGCGGCGCTGCCGCGTGACCTGGCGGAGGCCGAGCTCTTCGGCCACACCCGCGGGGCTTACACAGGCGCCCAGAAAGCCCGGGTCGGGCTGGTACGGCAGGCCGATGGCGGCACACTGTTGTTGGACGAGATCGGCGAGCTGGACCCAAGTCTGCAGGGCAACCTGCTACGCGTCCTGCAAGAGGGCGAGGTGCGCCCGGTGGGCAGCGACAAGGCGGTGAAGGTCGATGTCCGCATCCTGGCCGCCACCCACCGGGACCTGACCGCGGATGTCGAGGCCGGGCGCTTTCGCGAGGACCTGTACTATCGATTGAACGTGGTGCCGCTGTCCGTGCCTCCGCTTCGTGAGCGCCCAGAGGACATCGTCCCGTTGGCCCGGCACTTCGCGCGGCTGCACGCCAAGCGCTTCGGCGTCGACCCACCGCGCATGGCACCTCGCCTGTTGGACCACTTGAGGACTCAAGCCTGGCCCGGCAACGTCCGTGAGTTGGAGAATGCCATTGAGCGGCGCATGACCCTGGCCACCGGCGACGTCCTGGACCTCGACCCGCTCGTCGACGAGCCGTCCGTCGCCGGTGCGGGGCCCATCGGAGGAAGCTTCAAGGAGCGGGTGGCAGCGTTCGAAAAGCAGCTGCTCCACGAGGCGCTGCTGGAGAGCGGTGGCAACCGCAGCCACGCGGCCCGCAGATTGGGCATGAGTCGGCCTACCCTTATCGCAAAGGCCCAGAAGTACGGGCTCGAGGGCGTCGGGGCCGACGGGAAGGGGAACAATCATGGCGCGTGACGTCGTTCGCGGGAAGCTGCCGCCGTGGGCGGACCGCTCGTTGATACTCATGCCGGTCGTGGGGTTCCTGATCCTGATCATCCTCGCCACGTCCATGATCGTGGGAGGGGCCGAGACCTGGCACTTCGTGGTGATTGGTGTCGCGGGCACCATGTTGACCGTCGGGGCGATACGGGTGCGGCTGTTTGGGATTCCCAAGTTCATTCCGCGCCACGTCTTCTTCACCGTGATTCTGGCGATGCAGTCCGTCGGTGCGCTGGTCATCGGTGGGGCGCAGAGCTTCGGATTCATCATCCTCGTGCCGACGTCGATGCTCGCGGCGTGGGTCCTCGAGCGCCGTTACGTGGCGCGGGTGCTCGCCGTTCCGTCCGTGGCCATCCTCGCCATGGCCGCGGCTCAGCTGGCGGGCGCGGACCTGGTTCCGCGGGCCTTCACCATCAGCAGTCCCGTGACGCAGGTGGCGGCTACAGCGCTCGTCGCGCTGGTCGCGGTGACCATCGGCGGAGCGCTCGGCCGTCTGGCACAGTCGTCCACGATGGCCGCGACCCAGCGTGCCATCGACGCCCAGAGCGAGCTGGCCACGGCGATGGAGGAGCAGAACCGGCAACTGGTGGGCCTCACGGGAGCGATCGCGCACGAGCTCAAGAACCCGCTGGCCGCGATTCAGGGGTTGTCCAAGCTGATGGACGGGCAGGCCGACGAAGCCGTCGACAGCAAGCTGGCGCGGCGTCTGCGGGTGCTGGTGGAAGAGTCGGAGCGGATGGCCCGCATCCTCGAGGAGTTCCTGAACTTCTCGCGGCCGGTCACGGACTTGAGCATTCAAGAGACGCGGCTGTCGGACGTGGCCAAGGACGTCGCGGCCATGCACGAAGGACTGGCTGGAGAGCGCCAGGTCGCGCTCACCATCGACGCGGCGGACGAGGGCGATCGGACGGTCCGCTGTGACCCGCGCAAGATCAAGCAGGTGCTCATCAACCTGGTGCAGAACGCGCTCGACGTTGCCCCGACTGGCAGCGCGGTCGTGATGACCGTGGCGGCCAAGGGCGACGACCGGGTTCGTGTCACCGTCGACGATACCGGACCGGGGCTGACCGAAACCGTGGTCGGTCGTGTGTTCGACGCGGGCGTCACCACCAAGGGCGGCGGGACGGGCCTGGGCCTCACCATCGCACGGAGCATCGCTCAGCAACACGGCGGCCAACTGACCCTGGACAACCGACCCGAGGGCGGCTGCCACGCCCGGCTCGAGCTACCGGTCGAGGGCGTCGCGGCATAGTTGGCATCGTTCGTGCTCTGGCAGCAGGCATGGAGTTCGAACGACCGCTTGTATTGGTAGCCGACGACGACCGTGCGGTGCGCTTCGCGCTGTGCGAAATCCTCGAAGATCATGGGTTCCGCACGGTCGAGGCGTGCGACGGGGAGCAGGCGCTTCGATGGATGCACCGCTGTCAGGAACCGGACATCGCCGCGGACCTCCCGGTGGTCGTCCTGTTGGACCTCGACATGCCCCTGCTGGATGGCTTCGGCGTACTGGAGCATGTCGCGGGCCCTCCGCCACCCATCCCGACCATCGTGGTCAGTGGTGCGCTGAGCGACCAGGCTCGCCTACGCGTGGCGGTCCTGGGCGCTGCACGTTGCATCAGCAAGCCGTTCAGCCCCGAGGAAATCGTCGCGGCGACACGTGAGATGGCGCGTCGCCCGCACTGAAGCGAGTCAGGGAGCTGGGGCGAGACGACGCACGAAGACCGCGCCTGCGCCGAAGGCGTTGTTGTTGTCCTGGTCCGAGTTGATCCCTGTCGAACCGCTGGCCTCCAGGTCGGCCCCGACCACGAGGGTGTCCCCGTCGACCGCGATGGACTCGCCGAAGTGGTCCAACTGATCCGTGTTAGAGGCCTTGATGTACAGCTCGTGGGCCCAGGCGTTGCCGTCGTAGGTGAGCGTGAACACGGCGCCGCTACCGTCGGCGCTGTTGTCCGCCGGGTCGGCATCGAGGCCGGTCCCACCGCCGGGGTCGCCCGGTACGCCTACGAGTAGCCGACTGCCGTCCAGCAGAAGGGTGTGCCCGAACTGGCGTCCATCCAGAGCAGCTGGCGCCTTGACATAGGCTTCCAGGGCCCATGAGGCCGGATCGATGCCGCGGTAGACGTAGACCGCGCCGGCGTTGTTGGCGTTGTCGTCGAGCTGGTCGCCGCCGATGTTGATGGCGGTGCTCTGTTCGCGCGGGGCGCCGATGGCCACGACGTCCCCCAGGATGGCGAGGCTGGCGCCGAACTGGTCGCCCGGGTCGGTATTGGGGGCCTTCCAGTACGTCGAATAGGCCCAGGGCGCGGACGTACTCGGCCGCACATACACGAACACCGCGCCGGCGTTGTCGCTGCCGTTGTCCGTCACCCCGGTCGCGCCGAGCCCCATGTCACCGCTCTGCTCGTAGGGCGCACCGACCAGCAGCACGGTGGCGTCATCATTGAGCGCGACCGCTTCTCCGAAACCGTCCAGGGTGTCGGGGTCGGGCGCCTTGATGTACGCCTCCTCCGATACGGTTCCGTCCGGGTTGACGACGAACGTATGCACGGCACCGCTGAGGCTGCTGCTGTTGTTGTGGGTCGGGTCCACGAGGGACCCGCTGCCGCCCTCTTGAGGGGCGCCCACCACCAGCGTCGAGCCCCTGAGCGCCAACGAGGCGCCGAATTCGTCGGGGTCTTCCGTCGTCGACGCCCGGAAGCCGGTGACCTGAGCCCAGGAGCCTGCGCTGCGCTGGAAGGTGTACACGGTCCCGCCGGCGCTCGTGCCCGACGCTCCGACGACGATGGTCGTCCCGTCGAACGCCACGCTGACGCCGAAGTCCGCGCCGGCGGCGGTATCGAGCGGTTTGATGTAGGCCTCGGGTGTCCAGGTGCCGTCCACCCGTGCGTAGACAAATACGGCCCCGGCCCCCGGGGCGGCCGTGTTGCCGGCATCGCCGTTGACGTCGACCGCGTTGCTGGCGTCGCCACGGGCCCCAACCACCAACGTGTCTCCCACGATCGCCACATCGCCGCCGAAGAAGCCGTTGGCCAGGGTGTTGGGCGCCTTGATGTAGGCTTCGTCGAATTGCTCGCAGGCGAAGCCCACCAAGGGCGTGCATGCGTCGGGGGCGGCGTCGCAGCCGGTGTTTGCGCCCGCGGGATCGTCTCCAGGCGCATTGGTCTCGCCAGCCGGACAGGGGGTGCAGACCCCGTCGAGGACGTATTCGTCCGCCTCGCATAGTGCTGGCGGCTCGGCGATGCAGCTGGTGTCTGGACCGGTCGGGTCATCTCCCGGCGGATTGGTGGCGCCCGTGGGGCAAGGCGTGCAGACGTTGCCGGACACGTACTCGTTTTCGGCGCACAGCGTTAGCGTTGGGGCGCATCCCTCGTCGGTCTCGCCGTCGCAATCGTTGTCCACCCCGTCCTCGCACACTTCCGGGTCGGGCGTGTCGTTCGTCGCGTCCGTCTCGTTGGGCTCACAGTCACCGTCGGGATTCTCCAGCGAGCTCTCCAGCGCGTCGTTGATGTCGTCGCCGTCCGAGTCCTGCCCTGCCTCCTCCTGGTCGCCCTCACCGTCGCCATCGGTGTCTGGGTTGGAGGGGGCGGTCTGGTACTCGAATTCTTCTCGGTTGCTGAGGCCGTCATCGTCGAGGTCGGTGTCGGGCTCCAGGCACTGGTCATAGCAGAACCCCGAGGTGCATTCGGAGTCCGCCAGGCAGCTGTCGCCAAGCTTGCGGCCATCGTCCGCGCACGCGCTCAGCGCGACCACCATCCCCACCAGCATGTAGCGCATCGTCAGCGACCCTCGATGGGTACTCCGTCCAGGCGGTAGCCCCTAATGGTCCCGGGTTTCAGCTCCGGTAAAGGTGCCAGAGGCTCGGCCTTGGGCTCCACCTTCTTCGGCTCGGCGGCCTTGGCACCGTCGTCGGCTTTGGCGGTCTTGGCGGGAGCATCTGACGCCTTCTTCGTGGGGCCATCCCCCGCGCCGCCGCCGGACAGGGCCACTGCCGCAACCGCACCCACCGCAACGAGCGCGACCGCGGCGACGGCCATCTTCAGTCCGCCTCCTCCGCTCATGGCCGCCGACCCCCCGTCCAGGATGGCGTGAATCTGCTGTTGCAGGTCCGCCATGGACGGCCGGTCCTTGGGCTTCTTGGCCATGCAGGCCATCACCAACGCGTCGACCTCTTTGGGGATCCCCGCGTCCGGAGCCTTCTTGCTCGGGACCGGCGGCTCCTCGGTGAGGTGCTTGACGATGAGCGCGGTCATGGTGTCGGCCTTGAACGGCAGGCTCCCGGTCAGCATCCGCGACATCATGCAGCCCAGCGCGTAGGTGTCGGTCGGCGGCCCGACCTCCTGGCCCTCGAGCTGTTCGGGCGACATGTAGCTCGGCGTGCCCATGACCATCCCGGTCTGGGTGAGCTTGGTCTCCTGCCCCTCGCGCAGCTTGGCGATGCCGAAGTCGAGCACCTTCACGAAGTCGGTGTCTGCGCCCGCCCGCGTCAGCATCACGTTCTGCGGCTTGATGTCGCGGTGGACGATGTTGATGGCGTGGGCTTCGGCCAGCGCGCCAGCGACGGACGCGCAGATCTTCAGCGTCCTGCGCCATTGAAACCGGCCCGCCGCCTTGAGCAGGTCGTTGAGCTCCTCGCCCTCGATGAGCTCCATCACCAGGTAGCCCATCCCGGCGTCGGTGTAGCCGAAGTCGTAGATGGTCACGACGTTCGGGTGACGGACCTTCGACGACGCCTTGGCCTCCACCAGGAAGCGCTGGACCATCTCCGGGTTGGCGGTCAGCTGCGGGTGCAACGCCTTGATGACCACCGGCCGGTCGACGTGCTCCTGCTGCGCGATGTAGACGGCGCCGAAGCCGCCCTCGCCGAGCTTCTTGCTGACCGTGTACTTGCCGGCGATGACCTGACCGGGCTCGGGTAGGGCGCTCGTCTCGCCCCCCGTGGCCGCGGGCGCCGCGGGCGCAGGTTCTTCCTTGGAAGCGTCTGCCATGGTCTTCGGCTTGTCAGCCTCCGCCGCCGCTGCTTCCGGTTCTGCCGTCGGCACAGGATTGCCGTCGGCGTCCAGGGCGACGGTGGATGCGCTCGGGTCGGCCAGGGCGAAGGTGTTCTCGTCGGCGTCGATGAGGCCACCAGGCTTGCTCGTGTCGTCGCTCACTTTCCACCCCCGGCGGTCAGCGCCTCCAGCGCCTTCAGGTTGGCGGTCAGCTCGGCGGGAATCGGCCAGCCGGGGCGGGCCGCCTTGGCGCGTTTGGTGTAGTCGGCCCACACCTTCACCGCCTCGGCGCGTTTCCCGCTATGGGCGTACGCGACCCCCAGCGCGTTGGCGATGTCGCCAGCCCGCGGGTTGCCCTTTGCGGCGGCCTCGAGAGCCTTCGCCGCTGCCTCGTACTTCGTCTCCTGCATCCGCAGCAGCCCCAGGTTGAAGTGCGCCCAGTAGGCACGCGGGTTGCTGGCGATGGCCTTCAGATAACCGTCGGCGGCCTGCTCCAACATGCCCTCGCGGTGCAGGAGGACGGCGTAGTTGAACCATGCCTCGTGGTCGTGGGAGCGCTTGGCCAGGACCTTGCTGAAGTCCGCGAGCGCCCCTTTGACGTCCTTGGTCTGCGCCTTCATCAGGGCTTTGGCCGCGCCGAGGAGCCGGCTCTTCACCCCCTTGCCTTCGAGCCACTCGAAGATGCCCTTGGCGCCCTCGAGGTCCTTCTTGGCCAGCGCGGTCCGGGCGACGCCCACGCCCGCGCGCACCCGTGTGCGCGGATTCTTGGAGTTCTCGGCGATCGCCTGGAACAAGGGTGTGGCCTTCTCCACCTCCCCTTCCTGCAGGTGGGCGAGCGCCGTCTCGTACCGCGCCTCCTCGCCCAGGCGGCCCTCCTTGGCGACCAGCATCGAAAGCAGCCCGATGGCCTGGGTGCTGCGGCCCATCCGAATCAGCGCCTGGCCCTTCGTCAGCCGCACCAGGTCGGCGAACGTGCTGTCGGCCCGGACCGGCTCCAGAGTGCGCATGGCTAGCGCACCGTCGCCCGCCGCGATGGCGCCGATGGCGAGGTTCACCCGGGCGGCGTCGGACCCCTGGTCCAGCGCCAGCGCCTGCTCGAGGGCCTCGATGGCCTTGCCAAGGTTGCCCGACCGCAGCAGCACCAGCCCGAGGTTGGCCCGCGCCGCGCCATAGCCCCGGTCCATTGAGGCGACCGTCTCGTAGGCCGCGACGGCCTTGCTGAAGACGTTCTTGTAGTCGTACCCAAGACCATACGAGAAGTGGGTGTCCGCCAGCCCCGGCGCCGCCTGTCGCGCGGCGTCGGCCAACGCCAGCCCCTCGTCCACCTTGCGGTTCCGGATGCGCGCCTGGGCGGCGTGGGCTTGCACCCGCGCGTTCTTGGGGGCCGCGGCGAGGGCGGCCTCGGCCAGCTTGAGGCCCTCTTGGAGACCCTTCTTACTGTCCCGGTCGAACCCACCTCGGGCCTTGGCAAAGGCCTCGCAGCCTTTTCCCTCGGGGAATCCGACAGACGCCTCGGCGCCGGGGTCGGCAGCGGTCACGCCCAGCTTCTTGGCCAGCGCATCGGCCGCCTTTGCGGGCTCGGCAGCGACCGCGCCGAGGGTACTCTTGGCGCCGGTCCGCATGTCGTAGACCACCAGCGTGACCTTGCCCCCCTCGACCTTGCCGCCGACGGCAACGGTCGCGCTCAACCGGGTGGCGAACTCGGGGAGCTGGGCGTCGGTCATGGTGCCGGGCACCGCCACGCCGCGCTCGCGCTGCAGCACCTGGGTGCGGGCCAGCACCGCCCAGTCCTTGCCGACCCGACGAGCCAACGACTCGCTCGCCAGGTCGGCGACCCGGTGGGCGACACAGGCCTCACCCGGCGCGTGGGCGAACGTGGCGACCGCGATGGTCTGGATGCGAGTCGGTTCCTCCGACCGCGACCACGGGCTCAGCGCGAGCGCCAACCCCACGGCGAGCGCGGCCGCCCCAACACAACGGAAAGTCCTCATGATCCGACGCTAGATCGCCGGCTGCGCTTACGCAACGGCGACCCGCGTCGGAGCGTCGAGGCTCAGGCGACTTCCTGCATCTGGCGGACCTGCTTGAGCAGGGTCTTCTTGGGCGCGAAGGGGATGGTCTTCATCATCACCTTCTGACCGAAGGTGAGCCCGCTGATGACGTCCAGCTTGCCTTTGAGCATCCCCTCGTAGCCGTCGAAGGCCACCGACTCGGCCGTCGCGGTCTTGCTGAAGAGGTTCGTCTTGTCCATGCCGCTGGTCGCGGCAAAGCCGGTCGCGGTGGCGCCGGGCAGAAGCGCCGTTACCGTCACATCGGTCTCCCGCAGCTCCTCGGCGATGGCGTTGCTCAAGAACGTCACGAAGGCCTTGGTGGCAAAATAGACCGCCTGTAGGGGGCCCGGCATCAGGGACGCCGTGGACGACACATTCAGGACCCGGCCGCTGTTTCGGGCGACGAACCCGGGCAGGAACTTCCGGGTCAACGCGGTGAGCGCGATGACGTTGAGGTTGATCATCGCCAGGTCGGCCTCCCAGTCCCGCTCGTGGAACAGGCCGTGACCACCGAATCCGGCGTTGTTGACGAGGTAGTCGACCTCGATGCCAGCCGCCTTCACCTGGTCGTAGACCGCGTCGACGGTGGCCAGTTGGGTCAGGTCGCCGACGATGACCGTGGCCGAGATGCCGTACTCGCCTTCGAGCTCTTGCTTCAGCGCTTCCAGCTTGTCCTGGCTGCGTGCGACGAGCACGAGGTCGCCGCCGCGCTGGGCGTGGATTCGGGCCATCTCCTTGCCGATGCCGGAGGACGCGCCGGTGATGAGAGCCGTTTTGCCTTGCTGGGTTTCCGTGGTGGCCATGGTGTTTCTCCTCAGTGCTGGGAATGTCCGTGTTTCGTGGTTGCACCTTAGGGACAGCGGGGTCTTGTTCACTTGCAGAACGCGCCAACCCGCACTCGAATCGCGCCATCGTTGTCGGGGCCTTTTCCTACGCGGCTGTGACGCTATCCTTGCTCCATGGCTGAACCGTCTTATCAAGCGACACCTCCTCCTGCGCCCTCCGGCGGCGGGCGGTCCTTTGTCGCCTTGATCGCCGCCGCCGGCGTCGTGGTCCTGGCCGGCTATGCGGTCCTGGGCGGGGGCGGGAACGACGAGGGTGCTAAGGCTCAGAAGGCCGCCCCCGTGGCCTCCCAACAGGCCGCGGTCACCAGGATCACGTCGTCACCCAAGGGTGCCGGCGTCTACGTCGGCTCCCAGTTCATTGGCGAGACGCCGATGGAGGTCCAGCTCCCGCCGGACATGGACAACTACAAGGTCGTCCTCAAAGCTGAAGGCCATCTGCAGCGCGCCGTGGTGCTCAAGCGGGGCCAACCCGTCCATGCGGTCCTGTCACCGGAGAGGCCGTGATCCGGGTGCTTGTCATCGTGGGTGGTGTCCTCGCCGCGGTCGGGCTGATGATCTTCCTGCTCATGCGGAAGCTGCGGACTCTGGCGGATGCTGCCGAGGCCGAGCTGAGGGCGGACCTCGAGGCGGCCGATGTCCTGCTGAGCGAGCGCAGCGCCAACAGCTTCGGCGTGCAGTCGCAGGGGGTGACCCAGGTACGCGGCAATGGGGTGCTGCTGCTGACGCCCAGGGAGCTACGCTTCCGGATGTGGGCCCCTGCGCGGCGGCAGGACATCCCGCTGAATCGCATCGTCGGCACCGAGGTTGCGCGGAGCCACCTCGGGAAGACCAAGGGACGGCCGTTGTTGAAAGTACGGTTCACCAATGGCCAGGGCGCTGACGATTCGGTGGCGTTTCTGGTAGGCAGAGGACCGAAGGCCTGGATCGAGGCCATCGACACGGCGCGAAAGGAGTCCAAGGCGTGAGCAACGGGTCCGAACCAGCGAGCCCCTGGGTCAAACGCGGCGCGGTGATGTTTCTGCTGATCGTTGCGACGGCGGCGTGGTTCATCGCGCAGCCCGTGGATCGTGGCGATCGGCCGCAATACAAAAAGAAGACCGACCACTCGGCGGCCCAGGTAAACAGCGAGCTGAAGACGGTGCTGGAGGACGTCACCGTCCGCAGCTACAACAACCCCGTTTACAAGGGGCGCATCGACCTCAGCGCGACCATCGACCGGATCAAGCGCGGCGAGCGTCACCCCCACCGCAACGACGGCAGTACCTTCCACAACCGCGAGAAGCGTCTGCCCAAGCAGGCCGGCGGGTATTACCGCGAGTTCGTGCATCCCACCGAGGGGATGCGTGGTCCCGGGCCGCAGCGCATCGTCGTGGGCAAGGGCGGCGAGTGGTACTACTCGCCCGACCACTACCGCTCGTTCATCAAGCTCAACATCGACACGTCCGGCGCCAGGCCACCACCGAAATGACCGATGTCCGAAACGTGAGCATCCCGGCCGGGATCACCGACCGGGAGCAGCTCTTCGAAGCCTTCGCGGCCCAGCTCGACTTCCCGGACTATTTCGGGCGGAACTGGGACGCGCTGTATGACTGCCTGACCGACCTGGATTGGCTCCCGGCCGACGTCCGACACGTCGTCATCGCGCATGCAGCCGTCCCGGGGCTGCCGGCTGAGCAGCTGGCGATCTATCGCTCGCTGCTCGCCGACGTGGTGCAGGACTGGAAGGGCCTCGCCGACGACCGACGCTTCGAGGTCGCTTGGCCCGACGCAGTCTGAAGCCTACTGGGCAAAGGCGACACTGCCCCAGCCCTCGAGGGGGAGGGTCTCGCCGCTGAGGACGTCGAGGAGCTGAGGGGCTTGCTCGAGGTCTTCGCCAAACACGCCACGCTCCTGGTACGCGACGCACAGGCCGGTGGGGTCAGCGATCACCTCGCTGCCGCCTGCAAGCACTGTGGTCGGGGCCTCACCGGGGCCGACGATCTCCTGGAACGCGCCGGTCAGCGCGGCAGCGTCGCCTTCGGGGGCACTGAACTCCAGGTGCGGGCAGTAGGTTTCGTTCTGGCCGTACCAGCGGACAATGGCCGTGTGCGTGGCGGGCGTGATGGCGCCGCCGACGATATCGGAGGCGCTCTGGCCCAGCTGCTCCCAGCTCTGCGCGTCAACGTCGAAGCGCCAGAGGGACGCGGCAGCGTCATCGCGTAGCACGGTCAGGATGCGGCCGTCCGCGTCGATGCTGAGGTCCGAGCCCATGCAGCGCTCGATGCGCCGGAAGCCCTCGGGCGGGGACAGGACAACCGCGTCGTCGGCGAACCCGTCGTGAGCGTTGATGCGTGTCAGGGCTTCGGTGTCGCTGTCGTAGAAGAGGATCCAGCCGTTCTGGATACCGCCCAGGCCGAGGTGCTGCATCTGGCCCTCGTAGGCCCACATCGGGTGGAGGTCGCCCATCTCGGCGCCGGGCTGCGCCGTCATCAGCCAGGGCACGGTCTTGCCCGGGTTCACGTAGATGAGCTGGTCATCCAAAACAAAGGCGTGGTGCGACTCGATCGCCAACGCGGTGTGCGAGCGCTCGGCCATGTGGAACCACCCAAGCTGCCCCTCCAGGTGGCCGGCGATGAGGCCGGCGGCGGTGGGGGCGGCCATCGGCCGGAAGGTGGGAGGCAACTGTGTCACGCGGCCGTCGTCGGCGACCACCTCGGCGTAGCCCATCTTCCAGTCGTCGAGGTTGTTGCGCCACAGCACCGTGCTGCGGTCCGCGCCGACATGCATCACGCTGTCCATGTGCGCATCGGTGGTTCGGACCCACAGGACCTCACCCTGCGCGTCCAGCGCTGTGATTTGGGAGCCCTGAGCGTTGGCGTCGAGCCACCAGCCAATCTTGACGACGAACAACCCGTTGGGACCGGCCGTCACCGTGACGACCTGCGGCTCAGCGGTGTGGGGGACATACTTGAACGGTGCACCCGCGAGGAAGCTCGTGCCGTCGCCCCGGTAGAAACGTACCTCCTCATGGTTGGCCACGACCGCGACGGTGGCGTCGGCGGCGTGTCCGAACGAGCCGCAGGCGCCGGTCACGGTCTGTTCGATGGGTGATGGTGTCGGGTCGGCGATGGGGTCGGGTTGCTGCGGGCCAGTGGTCGACACGGGCTCGGTAACGGTCAGTGAACCGTCGGCGGCGTCATCGCAGGCAGTAAGGCTGGCGAATGTCAGCAGGGAAGCAGACAAGAGCAGGAAGCGGCGCGACATGGGTTCCTCCGTGGATGCGGGTTGCCGGAGGATAGAGCAAGTGCCGTGCCAGTTTTGAGGAGCTATGTAAGCTAATGTGGCGGGTCTTGTGTAATCAGTGGTGTCATTCTTGATGGCGCTATGTAAGGCGTGTTTGCATGGGAGTGCGAAACTCTGCCGCCGTGCAACAGGTGCGGGTCGGCGGGGCATGAGGTGGTGGGAGCATCTTTCCTATTGCATTCGCAACACCAGCATTCGGACCGCGCTGGGGACCAGCTTCGCGGAGGTCTCGAAGACGGCTGGCGTGCGGGAGCTTCCTCCGTTTACTCGAGCGGTCCGAACGCTGCGCGTTGCTGAGGAGCTGCGGGCGACCGGACTGACGGCTCGCGCCGCCAGTCCGGCCGTCCTCGCGGGTGCGGGTCGGTGGGACATGAGGTGGTAGTGGAGGCTTCGGGCTAGGGCTCGGGCTCGGGCCCGTTAGCGGCACGGGACCAGGGCGACACTGCTGCCACCGCTGACTTCACCCTCGACCGGGAGCCACCGCTTCTTCTTGTCGTCGTATTCCTGATCGACGTTGCCCCGGTAGCCGCGGCAGAAGGGTTCCCCGGCGGCCTGCATCACCACCATGGCGCGCTTGCCGCGGAAGGACCGCGTTCGGTCACCGCCACCTGATGCGTCGCCGGTCTCGCTCCACTTGGCTTCGACCAGGGCACGTCGCAGTTTGAGTGGCTTTCCGTAGGCCTTCCCCAAGCCCTTGGCAGACTCCACCAGTTCCTTCTTGGCCTTCCCGGAGGCCGACTTAAGGCCCTTCAACCACTTCCGTGTGGCGACCTTCGCCCCAAGCGCCTTGAACCGCTTCGAGGCTTCTCGGATCGGCACGAATTGCTTGTCCGCGGGGGTCTTGCCACCGGCCTTCATCAGTGGGGTCACCAGGGCTCTCTGGCGGGCGATGTAGCTGCCTGGATCCATCAGCGTCTCGAGACGGCTTCCGGTGATCTCGCCATCGCTCTTCGCCCGCTTGATCGAGGCTTCCAACGGCCCACCGAGTCCTGCCAGATGGCTCTCGGCGGCCTTGAGCAGGTGCGGGGGCAGGAGTTTCCGCACCTTGGGTGCGGCCTTGCAGTTGACCTTGTCGATGAGCGTGGCCCCGCTCGTGGGAGGGGTCCGCACCTCCGCAAACCTGCCCGTGCAGTCGCGAATGAAGGCGTCCAGCCGCGCGGTCTCGGACCTCCAGGTCTCTCCAAGCTCCTTGAGGCCAAACGGAAGCCGCGGGGCTCCATTCGTTTCGATTTCGCGGACCCATCGGCTCACGTTTTCGACGCCTGCGCTCGCGCTGACCCACTGCAACCGGAGCTTCTCCGCCGCCATACGAATGCCTCGCCGCTTGGGGATGAAGGCCGCCCACTCGGGGATGCGCTTCTCCAAAGCGACGATGTAAGCCGCGCTCTTCTTGTAGCGAGCGTCACCACGGTCGCCCTTGGGCACGTTCTTCAGATAGCTTTTCAGGGCCGACAGACGGGACTTGGCGCGTTGCACCTGAGTATGCGCCTGGTTGTCCGTGGCGACCCGCTTCTTCCACGGAACCCCATCGACGGGAAACTCGGCGGTGATGGCGTCGATCTTGTCGAGCCACTTCTTGCCGGCGTCGCTGAGCGCCCACGCCGACGTCGTCGTCAACGTCATCATCGCCAAAACACACGCCGTTGTGCTTATCTGCATGCTGTCCTCCCGACTACTCGACCCGCATTCTAACCGCCGACGCATGACTCCACACCCCGCAGACCTCGATGAGCGCGATCTGCTCGCCCAGTGCCGCATGACCCGGGGCCGTACTTCGGGTCCCGGTGGTCAGCACCGCAACAAGGTCGAGACCGCCATCACGCTCCATCATGAGCCCACCGGACTCCGGGCCCAGGCCGGCGAGCGGCGGAAGGCCGAAGACAACAAGCGCGTCGCACTGACCCGGCTGCGCTTGCTGCTGGCCATGCAGGAGCGTTCGGAGCGGTCCGAGATCCCCAGCCCGCTGTGGACGTCCCGCAGCCGCGGGGGGAAGATGAGCATCAACCCGAAGCACGCGGACTTCCCGTCGATCCTGGCGGAGGCGCTGGACGTTCTGGCCGCCCATGGTTGGGAGCCCCGGCCCGCGGCAGAGCTATTGGGGGTCAGCAGCAGCCAACTGGTGAAGCTGGTCAAGCTCCACCCGGCGGCCTTCACCGCGTGGAACCAGCGCCGCGCCGAGGCGGGGCTGCGGCCGCTGCGCTGAAGCACGAGAGCATCTACCGTTCACGAACCTTACAGCCGGTTCAGACTGCCATGTAGACGCCGCCAGCGGAGCCAGCCCCATCCGATGAGCAGGAGCGACGGCCACCACGGAGCGGGACCGCTTCCACCGCGGCAGCCGCTCTCCTCACCGGAAGTGGGTGGCTGCACCGGGACGTCCGCCCCGCCTTTGCTGTCGGCTGCTCCGTCGGTGCCAGAGCCGTCAGGAGCTCGCGTGTCGGGCGCCGCGCCGTCGGTGGCAGCGGCATCGAGCGTGTCTGACATGGGCGTGTCGACCACGGCATCGGCGGTGGAGCCATCGTCGTCCACGACATCGATTGGGCCGTCGTCGGGCACCGAATCAGCGCCCTGCGCCGCATCGCCGTCGCTATCCATGACCTCCACAGCTTCGACCACGTCGGGGTGTGGTGCGCTGTCCGCGACCTCGACGACCTCGGTCGCCTCAGCAACGGGCTCGGGCTGGGGCTCGGGCTCGGGTTCGGGCTCGAGTTCGGGCTCGGGGCACGAAGCGACCCACGCCGAGACGTCCACGGTCGCCTGCCCCATATTGCCCACCTCGTCGCGCGCCCAGACCCCCAACCCCGTGGCGTCGCAGCCGAGCAGTGGCTCCAGCTCCGACTCCGCAAACGTCTGCCCGACCGCCCACGCGGTCGTCGGCTCCGTGGCATCGGGCGGACCGAACGCCACCTCGATGGTGTCGGCGAGACTGACCAGGTCACTCACGGGCACGCTGAGGACACCAGCGTCCAGGGTCGCCTGAGACACATGGATGCGCGGCGGCTCCGAATCGAGCACCACGTCCACAACCTTGCCCTGGAGGTCGAGACTATCCGGCTCGCCCACACGTCTGGCATGGACAGCGATCGAGTGCGGCCCTTGCCAGGCCAGCGCTGGCCCGCTTACCGCCACTGTGGGCCCGGCCTGGAAGGGGCCGAACAGGCCGCCATCGACCCGAGCCGTGTACTCGAGTGGCGCGGCATTCCCGTCAGCCGCTGGCAACATCAGCGTGACGGTGGGGAAGACTCCTCCTGGCGCGCCGGCCAGGGCATCGCGGATGACCGACGGAGCGGGGACATCCAGGGTCACGGTGGGCGCGGAAGTCACCGCGAGCTCCGTGGGAGCAGGCAGCGGGAAATCCGCGGGACCGCCAGCGAGGGTACCTGCGAAGACCACGAATGGATGATTGGCTCCGCCCGTGCCCACCGAGACGTTCACAAGGTCGAACACGCCAGCGCTGGGCAATGGGAAGACGGCGGTATTGCCCACCATGGCGCCGAGCACCCGAGCGGCCATCGGGCCGGCGATGAGCTCCAGCTCGGTGGCTGATACGCCGTCGAGGGGACCCGCGGGGGTGGGCGTGGCGGTGACGTTGGTCGGGCCGAGGTCGACGACGACCATCACGACCTGCGTGGATTGATCCGCCACCGCGGCCGTCGGCTCGAACCGGAGCACGACCTCGGCCGTCACTCCGACGACCATCAGGTCCGTCGGCGCTCCTTGCAGCTCCGCGCTGAGGGCGAGGGTCAGGGGGACGCTGGCGGTGGCATGCGCGACGCTGCCAGGCGCGGCGGCCTGAAAGGTGACGGGACCCGCAGGCACGACCTGGACGGTCAGCGGGTCGAGCCCATCAGGACTGCCCAGTGCGGCCAGCGGGGGCGCGAGCAAGCCAGCGGTGCCCACGTCCATCTGTGTCAGAAGGGCCCCGTCGAAGACCTGGCAGAGGGCCCCAGACGCCACGAGGTGGTGCCCCAACTGGTCGAGGGTCACCTGCGATACGGCGAGACTCGCTTCCTGGCCGAGCTCGGGGTTGCCAGACCACTCGGGGTCGGCTGCCAGCGACCAGGTCTGGGTACCCTGGTCGTCAAATACGAGTGCACTGGAGGCGGTGGGGACGAAGTCTCCGGAGATGGCCGGGAGGGCACACGCCGCGGGCTCACTGTCGAGGTCGGTCGTTCGGGTGGACGGGTCGTGGTCGCTGTTGAGCGCCGTGCTCACGCCCAGGGACACGCCTCCGCTCTGGGGCACGGCCCAACCGTCGCGTACCACGCGCAATTCCAGGGTCGCCGGGTTGGTGCCGGTAAGCGCGCCGACGTCGAAGACGCCCTCGACCGGCGGGGGATCTGCGAACACCGAAAAAAGTGAGTCGTTCAAGATGGGCTGCCATAGGTCGAGAACGAGGTCGCCGATGAACGAGTTGAGGAGATTAGCGAAGAGGTTCAACGCGTCATCGACGATGTCGTCGATCGCGCCGCAATCGCCGCTCACGGTTACGCCCGTGATGTCGATGGTGTCGATGTCCACCGGTTGAGGGGCTCCGGTGACCGGATCGAAGGTGACCGTTGCGGAGACCAAGCCACCATCGAGGTCGAAGCTCGCATCGCAGAAGCCATCGAAGAAGAAGAAGATGTCGTAGTAGATCGCCACGTCTGCATGGACATCGAACGTCATGGCGATGTCGACCTGGCCATTTTCGAGGGTCCAATCAAAGGATTCGACCGAAATGGACACCGGGCAGCCTGGAGTACAGGCGCCATTGAAGTTCATGCAGAGGTCGGCTTGCGCCACTCCGACCTGGAACACCTGGTCCTGTGGAATGCAGAACCCCTGATTCACTGCGTCATGGAAGCCAGCTGCCATCCAGTCGGTGACGCGGGTCGCGCCAGCTTCTGCGATGCGGACCTGAACTCCACCAACAACGACCTGGTCGCTCGGAACGCCCCCGGCTGGGAGAGCGGACGGGGTGCCGAGGGCGGCGTCGAGGTGGGAGCAGGCAGATGCGGTCAGGACCAGCAGGCCGAATAGAAGCAGGCAAGGGGCAACGACTGCGTGGCGGAGCAACGTGCTCTCCTGTCCGTGGAAGGGTGAGTGCCGCTCACATCATACCCCGTATTCGACGTCGGGACTTGAAGGCGGACTGCGTCGCGGGACGCTTCAGCTTGGACCTCTATGCCCGGCTTCGGTCCTTCCTGGTTCAGCTACCCGCGCTCCGCGACCGGCGCAGAGAAATTGTCGGTCGGGCGCGGCACTTCATGGGGACTCACGCACCTGAGCCAACCCCGCTGGCCGCTTGCTGACTCTGGTCGGCGTCAAGAGGTCCACCGGAGCTCCCGCAAGCCCAGCAAGGTCGTGCCAGGGGCCCAGGTTGCCTATTCGAGCGTCACCGTGATGGTCCTGGGCTGGCCACGCCGTTCGATGCCAACCTTCAGGGTCAGCTTCTGCTTCTTCAACGAGGCCTTGAACCTGGCGAAGGCCTCCAGGCCCGCTTTCGGGTTGGTCAGGGCAGTGCCGTTGACGGTCTTCACCACATCGCCGTTGCGGAAACCCAGGCGACGCAGCATCGAAGTGCGGCGCATCCCGACCAGCCGCATGCCCTGAATCCGACCCTCCTTGTAACGGGGGACCACACGCACCTGACGAGCAAGCGCCGCCGGGTCCGCCAACGCCTCTCGCACCTCGGCGAGGGTGACCTTCTCCTGGGCGGGGATCTCCAGTGAAGGTGGTGGGCGCCGGTCCGGGCGTCTGGGGACCGCTCGGAACCCCTCCGGGTCCTTGGCGCGCTTGGCCAGCGCCTCCAACTCCGGGACCAGACACTGACCGTCCTTCCGGGTGCCCGCGATGCGCTCCTCGATGCAGCGGTCGAGCCGCCGCGCCAGCGTTACCATCCTGCCATTGAGGCGCCCCTCGAGGCTGTCCCCCAGGAAGACCCCCACGTCGCTGATGTCGATACCCTCGGCCTTCAGGCGTTGCTCCACGTGGTCCCCGAAAGCCCCGAGGAGGAGCGGCAGCTCGCGCTCGGGCTCGGTCAGGCCTTTGAAGCGGGAGAGCGCGGCCTTCTCCAGCGCCTCGACGGCCGCAGTCTTGCCCCTGGGGCCCTCGGCGGCCTTGCCCAGGGCGGCGACAAATCCGGGTGTGAGCATCTTGCCGTAGGTGCGTTCGAACTTCGTCACACCAAACGCACGTCCCAGACGGCTGGCGCGTCCCAGGCCTGGGTCGTTGAGACGGTGGCGTCCGACCAGGCAGGACTCGGACCTGCCAGCGGCGCGGCAGACGCCGGCCTCGAGCTTCTTGGAGGCCTCGCTGGTGGGCGGCAGCTTCTTGGCGCCGGCCTCGCCTTTGAGCGTGCGCTCCACCATCCAGCTGACGAGACCGTCCCGCCACGCTTCGTACTGCGCCGGCAGCGTCATCTTGGCATCCAGTCTCAGCCCAGCCTTGTCCGCCGCCAGCGCCAAAGTCGCCAAGCCCGGGTCCATCCCCTTCCAGCCACCGCGAGGCACGGTGTCACCCAGCGGCGGCAGGTCGATCCCCACGCCCTTCATGGCCGCACGAATCGTGTCGGCCTTCACCGAGCCCAGGTCGAAGCGGCGGTGCACCGAGGCACGCAGCATGACCGCTGCCAGCGGGGCAAAGGACCCCTTGTCGGCGGCAAATCGGGCCAGCTGTTTGGAGGTTTCCAAGGCGGGCAAGCTGGACTGGGACGCCATCGGTTGGCGGTCCCGACGCCGTTTGCGCCGCTTCTCCCTCAGCGTAGTCACCAGCATTCCCTTGGCGCTGGAGGCGACCGCCGCCCACGCCACGGCGGCGTGTGCGCGGGCCCGGTCGACCGATGCGCTGGCGGGGATACCGTTGGTCAGCGACGCGATCGCCTGGAGCACGACGTGGTCGGCTCTGGAGAGGTCCGAAAAGCTCTTGTCTCTGTCCTCGTAGCGCGGTCGGTCCTCGGGTGCCGGCCTGGGCATCGGGATTCCCTGAAGCCCAAGACCGCGGGCTGCGTCGCCCACCACCATCGCCAGGGGCACCTGCCCGCGTCCCCCATTGGTTGCCGCCAGCGTCAGCGACGTGCGCCAACCGGCGCCCTTCTCGCGAGACGGGGGATCGAGCGCTTCCACCAGCCACACCATCGTCAGCCACTCGGCCAGCAGCGACGCCATTCGCGCCCGGGCGCCGTGGGCCAGGGCGGGATCCGGGGCGTCGAGCGCAGCCTGGAGCTTCGTCGCCACGATCGTGCCGTGATAGTCGCCGGAGGAGGTGTCGAAGCGCACCGCGAACGCGTCGTCGATGCCCTTCAGCGTGGCAGCGGCGTTCCCTGCCGGAGCCGTCTTCCCAGGAGGGTCGAGGGGCTGACCAGCGGTGACGTCTTTGGGTGGTTTCTTGCCGCCAGTCTGAGACGCGGGCTTGGAGCCGCTCGTGCACGCCATCAGTGCTGCGCAGGCCAGCGCGACGGCCACGATCTGAGTGTTGGGCTTCATTTTGCGGGTCATATCACAGGTTCTGGATCCCGCGTTTAAGTCGTGCGGCAGTCGTCCCGTGGCGCCTAAACATGAAATGGTTCTCGCGAGCTGAGAAAAGACAGGGGGACGGTGGGTTCACCGAGCTACGCGCCATCGAGGCGCTGGCGACGGTGGTGCGCACCTTCGGAGAGCAGAGCTTCGACACCGACGCCATGCGGGCTGCCGCGCTGGCGGAGGCGTGCACGCGCTGGTCCGAGGCGCTGCTCGCCGACGCTGAAGACACCGGCGCCTATCGAAGGCTGGAGGCCTTCTTCGAGAAGCACCGTGCCGCCGAGGTGACGTTCGTCTCCGGCCTCAGGGAGGCCATGGAGAGCGTCGTCACGGACATGGTGATGGGGTTCCGCAGCGCCCTGGCCGAAGAAGCCGATGACGAGGAGTCCGTCTCGGCACACATGGAAGACCTCCGCCAGGCCGCCCAGAGCGGGGACATCAAGGAGCTCCGCAGTCGGGCCTTCGAGGCCGTCCAGGCCGTCGAGGTCAGCGCTCAGCAGCGCCGTGAGCGGAACAAGACCCGGATGAAGACCCTCCAGGGCCAGGTCGTGGAGATGCAGTCCGCCCTCGAAGTCGCGGTGTCCGACGCTATGACCGACGGTCTCACGCAGCTCTTCAACCGTCGGACGTTCGACGACCGCATCGCCAAGTACGTGCGGGTGGATGCCATGGCCGGCCGCGATTCGTGCTTGCTGCTGCTCGACATCGATCACTTCAAGTCAGTCAACGACACCTATGGCCACCGCGCCGGCGACGCCGTGCTGCAGGCGGTGGCAGATGCGCTGACGCGGACGTGCATGCGGCAATCCGACCTGGTCGCGCGCTACGGCGGTGAGGAGTTCGTCGTCGTCCTGCGGGGCACCGACCTGAAGGGCGGCAAGGTCGTGGCCAACCGGCTGCTCGAGGCTGTCCGCAGCCTCAAGGTCCACTATGGGGGGCAGCTCATCGAGGTGACCACCTCGATCGGGCTGGCGGAGCTGGTCGGCCGCGACAAGCCTGGGACCTGGGTCTCACGCGCAGACGCGGCCTTGTATCAGGCCAAGGACGACGGCCGGGATCGCTGCGTGGTCGCGCCCCGCCCGCGGCCAGGTCAATCGCTCTCTGCGCCGGTGGCGCACTAAGCGTCCTGCGCCCCTGCACAGGGGAGTGAACGATCGGCGAGCCAGAAGCGTCCCTGAGGGCATGAAGGAACCCATCCGAAGTCTGCTGCTGCTGCTCGCCTTGACCCTCGCACACGGCTGTGGGGCAACCTCCTCCCCCACGCAGAGGGGCTGGGAACAGTCGACGTCGACGGCAGACGACTTCCTCAAGCGCTACGACCGACTGTCGAGCCGCATCGTCAGCCTGTGCTCCAAGATGACCCAGAGACAGCTGGACTGGCGGCCGACGCCTGCGGTCAAGTCGATGATCGAGGTGCTTGGACACCTCAACGCAACGCAGTGGCGACTGGCGTCGTTCACCGGGACCGCGGTCCCCTCGGACCTGGACCTGAAGGCGCTCGAGAAGCTCACCGAGAAATCCGCGGTGTTGACCGCGTTGAAGCGGTCGAACGCCCACGCCCGCGCAACAGTCGCGGCGCTGGACAACGCTGCGATGGAACGTTCGGCGGAGGTCTGGGGCCGCCCGTCGACCGTTCGCTTTGCTGTCCTTCTCATCGTCGCGCATCAGGCCGAGCATCTGGGTCAGGCGATCGCGTACGGTCGGTCTCAGGGCGTCGTGCCGCCTTGGAGTCGGTAGACGTCACGCCGGAGCTTGATCTGCACGGCTAGCGCCGCACCGATCAGCGCGGCGCCAGCCGTTTTCAGGAACCCGCTCGAGAGCTGCGCTGAACCCGGTCGAAAGGACGCCAGTCTGTCATGTTTTGCTGCGGGTACACCGGATGCGGGAACGGGCGGTGGGCCGCGGCGTGGAGGTCACTGGGGCCAGGCGTGGCCACGGGCAGGTGCCGTACGCTCGTGGTCAGGTACATCAGCCGGTACTGAAAGAAGCTCTTCTGGACAATGGCGTCGGCAGCCCGTGGGTCCAGGCCGGCCATGCGCCAGAATCGGGGGTGCGCCGATAACGGTGGGTTCTCGGTGGCGACCAGCTGGACGTCTCCCAGGTCGAGGTGCACCGTCGCTCCGCTGTGCCCGTTGGTGAGGGAGACGACGCGCCCGTTGAAGCCGACAGGGGCCTGGTTCAGCGACGGGGTACCCACGGCCTCGAAGGAGCGTCGGGACCCCGACTGATGCTTCGCAGCCGCGACGAGGTCCGGGTCGTGCAGAGGCAGGTAGGTCCGCGCACCGGGCGGGTGGTCCAGGAGCCAGCGGAGGAGGAACGTGCTGCCTCCGGAACAGCCCGACAGGACATTGTCGCCCATGTCCACCAGCGAGGTCGGCAGCCGGCGCTGCCACCAGGGCCGGCGTCGGACCTTTTCGAACGCGGAGCTCGGCGTCTCGAACGTGGGGAGTGGGTGTTCACGGATGGCCCAGGCAGCCTCCGCCAGTTCGTCGGCCAGGCGCTCCGCCAGCGCAACGTCGCCGTCGGCGATGACGTGGGTCGTCCAGCCCAGGTCATCGGCGTCGCTGAATGGATGCACCATGTTGAAGCTGATGTTGAGCACCCTGGGGTCTTTGGCCACGCGCTTCATGTGACGGAAGACCTGTCGAGCCGGCGGCAGGAAGTCGATGCCGACGCCGCCGCCCAGGACGATGGGGAGTTTGCGCCAGGCGGCGACCGGGTGCACCTCACCGTGCAGGGCGCGGACCAGCGTGCGCCCGGCCCGGAACCCGGTGGGCGCCAGGTCCCAATGGGGGTTGGCGCGAAAGCTCTGCAGGACGTCGGTGGCCTCCACGATTCGCGGACTGAGGTTGGCGTGCAGATCGAGGCTGGCGGCGATGAGCGCTCGTGGACCGACAACGCCGCGGATGGCCTCGAGGAAGTCGGCTTCCGGGGGGCCCGCCATCCCTTCGACCCGCATCGAGCCGTGGAGGGCGACATAGACCCCGTCGAGGGAGCCGGCGGCCTTCAGGCGAGACAGAAACTCGGCCTTGATGCGGTCGTAGGCATCGCGGGTGAGCTTGCCGGACGGCACCGCCATCGCCGACAGCAGTGGCACCCGTTCGATGCCCGACCCGTAGCGCCGGACGGCCTCTGTAAACCCGCTCAACTCGGCATATGGAATCAGCCCCGGCAGCTCCCACCGGTTGCGCTGCACCGCGCGTGCAAGCGCCTCACCCTCCAACCACTGGAAGCGCTCGAAGTTGCCGACGGTGGTGGGAAGCGGCGAGTAGACGTTGGCTTCGTGGAAGAATCGGCCGTAGGCGATACGCATATCAGGAAAGCGCTCCGTCCCGCGGCACGTAGGAGAGTCCTCCGATGGACGCAGGTGGTATCCCTCGTAGCCTCGCGAGTTCGTCGCCGCGCCGTTTGGCGATGTCTTTGAGCGCGCGTTTGAAGGTCGACCTGGGACCGCGGTCCAGGGCCTTGATGATGGCTTTGCGATCGAACGGGCCCAGGTGGGCAAAGATCGCCAGCGCGTAGGCCAGCTCGTCCTGACTCAGGGCTCCTCGCCGCTGGTACCAGAAGCCCTGACTCATGGTGTCGGCGAACTGCTCGAAGATGAACGCCGCGTTGGTCACGATGACGCCGAGACCCAAGAGCACGCTACAGACATCGGCCAGGTAGGGCGTGTTCTCCTCTCCGCCTGGCGGCTCTTCGTCCCCCTGGATGGCCAACATCTCTCCGAACTGCTGGGCGATGCCGGCGATAAACCCGTCCAGGGTCCGCACGTCGTCATCGACGTAGGTCACGACGTAGTGAGGTTCGTCGTCCGTCCCCTCGACCTTCAAGCCGGTGGCGACGGCTCCTTCAGCTCCCGCGTGAACCGTGCCCTCGAGCATGCCCAACATGGAGGGTTTGGATTCTCGGACGAGACGTACGGGCCAATCATCGAGACCGGCATGCTCGCGGGCGTGGGTGAACACCTCCTGGGCGAGCCGCGTGGCGGACCCACCGTCGAAGTCGATGGGGAAGAAGTCTCGGTTTGGGAGGACCACGACGGCGTCCTCCATCGCTGCCTCGGGGCCGAAGGTCCGAAACACCCAGGCGTAGCAGTCGAAAAGGAATTCGATGCTGTCTTCGTCGATGACCGGCATGCGTCACTTCCGCGTGTGTCTGTTCCCGAGGGTGGCACTGAATCGTGCTTCGGCACCAGCAGTGGTATGACGTGACATGCTCGGAACCCTCGCCGTCGTCATGACCCTCGTGGTCGCCGCCCTCCACGTCCTGTTCATGGTCCTGGAGACCTTCATGTGGACCACGCCAAAGGGGCGCAAGATCTTCGGCCAGACCAAGGAAGGCGCCGAGCAGACCAAGGTCCTCGCCGCCAACCAGGGGGTCTACAACGGCGCTCTGGCTGCCTTGCTCGTGTGGGCCGCCCTGGCGCCCAACCCCGAAGCGATGGTCGCCGGTCAGACCTTCGTCATCGTCGTGGGGATCTACGGTGCCTTCACCGCCAAGATGAGCATCCTCTACATCCAGGCCCTTCCAGCTGCGATCGCGCTGGGCCTCACCCTGGCGGCGTGACCACGTAGTCGCCGTCGGTGTCAGGGTGGATAGTTTCTTTCCACTTGTCAGCCCACTGCTCTGAACGCTTGAGCCTACGCCGTTGCTGACGATGCGGGCCGCTGCCGAGTTGGCACGCCCGTTGCTCAAGCACTCCGCGACCACAGAACTCTCATGTGAAGTGCGCGGAGGTAGGCGTCATGCGTCTCAATCATTGGCTTGTAAGGGTGGCGTTGCTTTGTGCCATCCCCACCGTGTCGTCTGGGTGCCCCTGGTGGGACGACTACGACTACGACTACGAACCCTACAATTGGTGCCCCACGGTCAGCGCCTCGCCGGCCGGCATGACCCCGAACGAGACGGCCCACAACGAACAGCTCCAGCTGGTCGAGTCGGACGTCGCCATCCTGGCCAGCCCCACTCAGACCGCCGTGGACCTTCCCATCCGGTCCGGCTTCGACCTCGGCGTGGTCAAGGTCAGCGCCTGGTTCCAGCGGTTCGACAGCAATGACCGCCTGGGTGAGCGGTTCCAGGAGTTCGACCTGCAGGCCGGGCGCCGGGTCGTTCGGCTGCGCCTGCCCGCCATGGCCTACGGTGACCTGCTGCAGACCCGACTGGCCTACCAGGTGACCCTGGGCGGTGAGACCGAGCCCGTGCTGCACGGCTTTGTGGCTGTCTCCCGCGCGCTGGACAGCTTCCGCATCCAGGTGTCGGCGCCCAGCAGCGCCATCGAAGGCACGGCTGTCCCGGTGCGCATCTTCGGCAACGCCGGTGGACGCGCCGAGAGCGACTTCGAGGTGGACGCCCAGCTGGCCATCGGAGGCCAGCTGAAGACCGCTACCGTCAAGGCCAGTGAGCTCGGCGTCGCCAACGTCAACCTGGAGCTGCCCTCGGATGTGCAAGGCAACGGCACCATCACCATTCGCGCGACCCCGCGCGTCGGACTGGAGGCGGTGTCGACGCTGCCCATCACGGTGGTCAAGGGTGGTGCCTTGCTGGTGACCAGCGACAAGCCCCGCTACCAGCCCGGTCAAACCATGCACCTGCGGGTGATGGCCCTGCAGCGGCCGGAGATGAAGCCGGTCTCGGACGCCGAAGTGCTCGTCGAGATCCTCGACGGTAAGGGCTACAAGGTCTTCAAGGAGCCGCTGACCACCAACGCCTTCGGCATCGCCCACACCCGCTTCACGCTGGCCAGCGAGGTCAACATGGGCACCTACGACGTGCGGGTGACCCGGGGCGACGAGCTGACGGTCGAGCGGCTGATCGTCGAGCGCTACGTGCTCCCCAAGTTCAAGGTCGACGTCAACCTGGCCAAGAACTATGTGATCGCCGGTACCCCGCTGTCGGGCACCATCGACGTCCGGTACACCTTCGGCGAGCCCGCTGCCAACAGCAGTGTCGGCATCGAGCTGACGTACGGTGACGGCCAGCTCATCGCTAGTCTGGACAGCGCCGCCGACGGCGAGGGGCGCCTGTCCTTCGAGCTCCCCATCGGTGCACTAGCCGCCACCGACAGCGTGAAGCTGGCCATCAAGGCGACCGACACCGCAGGCCAGGAGGCGACCAAGGAGATGGCGCTGAAGACGGCCTCCCAGGGCATCGGCGTTTGGATGGTCCCGTCGCGCGACCGTGTCGCGGGCGAGCCCTGGACCGTGTTCGTCATCGCCCGTGACCCCACCGGGCGCCCGGTGGAGGCCAATGGCACCGCGCGGCTGGCGCGGTCGGGGGTTCGCTTCAGCACCAACCGGTTGGGCATCGCCGAGGTCACCTTCCCCGCTGACGTGGTTGGCGACGCCATGATCGTGTCGATGACGTCCATCGATGGCCTCGCGGGCACCGAGACCTTCGCCGTCGGCAAGACCGACTTCCCCAGCGGCATCGCGCTGCAGGCCGGCCGCGCCCGCTACGCCGCGGGCCAATCCGCCAGCCTGACCATCCAGGCGCCCGAGGGCGTCCAAGACGTGGGGATCGACGTCGTGCAAGACGGCAAGGTCGTCTCCTCCACCACGACCGCCGTCAACGCCGCTGGCGCCGCCACGGTGGCGGTCACGCTCGACGATGCGCTGGACGGCGTGGTCGTCATCGAAGCCTTTGCCGTCGACGCCGAGGGGCAGGGCCTACGTGGCCGCACCGCGGTCTACGTGCAGTCGGCTCGCAAGCTGCGCATCAGCGCCGAGATGGACCAGGACAGCTACCGTCCCGGCGCGACCGCCAGCGTGGACCTGACCGTCACCGACCGCTCCGGTGAGGGGGTCCCGGCGGCGCTCGGCGTCGTGGTCGTGGACGAGGCGGTCTACGCCCTGCAGACCTTGAACCCGACAAGCTACAACCAGTTCTTCTCCGGCCAGGCGCTGCCGGCCGAGATGACGTCGGTGATGCCATCGGAGCAATCCCTGGTGATGCTGGAGCGCGGTGACCGCGGCGTCGACAACGATGCCGAGATGGCCGCCCGCGCGTTGCTGGCCGCTGCGGCCCACCGTCAGGCGACCCCCGACGCCTTCGTCGACGATGTCGCCGTCACCGAGCGGACCCACGCCGTCAACGCCGTCAACGCTCAGCTGACGCATCTCGGAAGCACCATCGACGCCACGAGCTGCAGCTACAGCTACGGTTCGGGCCAGAGCCTGGCCGGGTTCGTCGACGAGTGGGCCGAGACGAACTCGGACCCCTGGGGCCAGCCCTACGCCGTCACGACCATGGCCGACTACTACACCCAGCCCACCATCCGCCTGCAGTCCGCGGGGCCGGACGAGACCATGAACACCGACGACGACATCGTCAGCGAGCTGACCACCCAGTACTGGGGTTGGATGTGAGGGACATCATGAACACGACGAAGACGCACATCACGAACAACCCCCTGACGGCACTTTTGGCGGCGACGATGCTCACGCTCAGCGCCTGCGGCGACATCGCCATGTCATCGGCCGAGAAAGCTGGTTCCCCCTATGGCGGTGCCGGTAGCGGCGGCGGCGGGGTGACCAACCCCACCGGTGGTCCGGCCACCGAACCCGGTGGCGGGCCCGGACAGGCCACCAAGGACGGCGCCAAGGTCCGCTCCTTCTTCCCAGAAACCCTGCTCGCGGCTCCGTTTATCGAGACCGACGCTGATGGGCGCGCGACGCTCGACCTCGAGCTGGCCGACTCCATCACCACCTGGCGCGCCACGGTCGTCGCCAACGGTCTGGAGGGCCAGCACGGCGCAACCACGTTCGGCGTGAAGGTCTTCCAGCCCTTCTTCATCGACCTGGACCTGCCGGTGGAGGTGACCCGCGGCGACACCGTGTCGGTGCCGGTCGTGGTCTACAACTACGAAGACGGACCGCTCGAGGTCGCGCTGACGGTCGAGGCCCCCGAAGGCCTGACCCTGCTGGCCGACAGCGAGCAGACCGTCACGGTGCAACCGCGCGAGGTCAAGGCGCTGCGCGTCCCGGTGCGGGCGGAGACGGTGGGGCAGCACCCGCTGACCGTGAAGGCTGAGGCGGGCACGCTGGCGGACGCCGTGAAGCGGGACCTGCGGGTCGTTCCCGATGGCCGCCGCGTGGAGGTGGTCAAGAGCGGGCGTTTGGACGCTGATGCGACCGTGGGCTTCGAGATCCCGCAGGGCATCGTGGAGGGCAGCGCCAAGGTTCTGCTCAAGCTCTTTCCCGGCAAGGCCGCGCTCAACTCCGACAGCGCCGCCACCATCCTGCGCCAGCCCTCGGGCTGCTTCGAGCAGACCACCGCCTCAGCGTGGCCCAACGTGATGGCGCTGGAGGCGCTGGAGGGTGATCCGGACGCCGACGTGAACGTGCTGGAGCAGGCGCGCAACATGGTCAGCATGGGCTATCAGCGCATCCTCACCTTCCAGGATTCGCAGGGCGGCTTCTCCTGGTGGGGCGACGGCGACACCTCCACCCTGGCGGTGACCGCCATCGGCCTGATGCAGCTGGTGGACACCGCCAAGGTGCACACGGTCGACAACACCGCCATCGAGCTCGCCGCCAGTTGGCTCGCCGGCCGCCAGAACGGTGACGGAAGCTTCGCGGCGGACACGCACCTCCACTGCGGCAACAACGCCATCGGTGACACCGACCTGCGCATGACCGCCTACATCGCCGGCGCGCTCGCATACTCGGACCGCGAGCCCCAGGCTGTGGAGCAGGCCATCACCTACCTGCAGGCCAAGGCCGACGATCTCACCGACCCCTACACCGTCTCACTGACGCTGATGGCGCTTGGAGAGTCGAACCTTCGGCCCGAGTTCGCCGACGAACTGAAGGCGCGTCTGCAGCCGGTGCAGGCCGAGGACGGCTCCATCACGGGCCAGGCCCCGACGATGTACTACGCGTACGGTGACCAGGGCACGATCGAGCATACGGCCGTCGGCGGACTCGCGATGCTGGCCTCCGGAGGCTTCGGCGCGGCTGCGAAGGCCGCGGAGTGGGTGAGCGAGAACCGGCAGGGCTCCTGGGGCTACGGCAGCACGCAGTCCACCGTGCAGGCGCTCAAGCTCATCAACAACACCGCCGGCGGCGCCAAGCTGGAAGAGGACCTGAACGTCACGATCCGGCTGAATGGCAACGTCTTCGCCACCAAGACCATCACCCCGGCGACGGCCGACGTGGTGCGTCAGTTCGATCTGTCCAACCTGGCGACCGCGGGCGAGCACGCCCTGGAGATCGGGGTCTCGGTGGAATCGCCCACGGCCTGGGAGCTGGTCGTGGTGCACCATGAGCCCTGGGCGGCGACGCAGGCGCCCGAGTCCCACCTGTCGTTGGACGTTGAGTACGACAGCAGTGAGCTCGTGGTGGGTGACCAGGTCGAGGTGACGATGCACCTTTCGACCACTCAGGACGAAGCCATGCCGATGGTGGAGCTGGGCATCCCGCCCGGGTTTGCGCTGCAGCCGGCGAAGCTCGACCTGGCCCGGGCCGAGGGGCGGATCACCCGCTACGAGGTGAAGAACAACCGCGTCGTCGTCTACTTCGACGCGGTCACCGTGGAGGAGCCCATCTCGCTGCAGTACGGGCTGACCGCGATGATGGAGGTGGAGGGGACGGTGCCGTCGTCACTGGCCTACCCGTACTACAACCCCACCCTTCGTAGGCAGACGGCGTCCTTCCCGATCTCGGTGATCGCGCCGTAGCGTCGTAACCCGTGCCCGTGCCCCTGCCCGTGCCCGTGCCCGTGCCCGAGAGGTCACGTTTGCACGCGGCACCGCGGGCCGAGTGTGCTACCACCGTACGGGAGAAGCCCTGGAGCCCGGGCGAGGTTGGCAAGAGTTCCCTTAGTGGGCCGACATCGTGGATTGTCGGGCACGGGCACGGGCACGGGGTCTGGACGGCTACGCAACCGCGCCCAAAGCGCGCATAATGAGTGGCCGTGGCGGCAACCGATTCCAGCGCAGCCGACCTTTGGCTGGGGCACTTCACCGAGGTAGAGCCCGTCTGGTCCAACGCCTGGCGGGGTCTCTACAGCGCCCGCACGGCCGATGGTGAGCCCCGCCTGGTGCTGGTCGCGCCGCCCACCATGGACCGGGACGCGGCGCGCACCTGGCTGGACCGCGTCGCCGATATCTACGGCCGCTTCGACGCCGATGGTCTGCCATCTACCGACCTGCGCGGACGGGTGGGGGAGATCGAATTCGTCAGCTTCCACTGCGACGCGGTCACCGACATGGGCTACATCGCGGGGCTCCAGGGCTACAAGCTGCCCTACACCGCCTGGTACTCCATGGCTCTGGAGTGCCACGGCGCGCTCAACGCCCTGCATCGCACGATCGACCCGGCCACCGGACGCGGACACATGCTGGGGCGCTGGTCGCTGTGCAACGTCATGCTCGGACGCAGCGGCAAGCTCTGGCTATTCAACTACGGCGTCGGAGCCTCAGCCGCCGTCACCAGCTCCGGGACCGACGCGGTAGTTGCTTTGTCCGTGGCGGCTGGCGCTCCCGCGCGGGTCCATGACGACCTGCAGGCGATCGTCGACGCGATGTTCAAGCTCATCGTGCGGCTGCGCGACATCCCGCCCCGGCTGGCGAAGCTTCTAGGGGGGCAGGCCGATGGCGAGAGCGCGGCCGTCATGAACGCGTTCACGCAGGGGATGGCGCGCATCCGCGGGGTCGGCAAACCGTTCGAGTCGGCCGACGAGTTGATGGAGCTGCACGCCACCGTCATCGGCGCGCTCGACCTGGAGGTTCCGTCGGACTCCCTGAGCAGCGTCATGGCCGAGGTGGCGGCGCTGCATCGGGACGGCACCCAGACGGTGGGACCGCCGGTGCTGGACCGGGACGCCGAGCCGCCACGGCTCTGGTCGTTCGAGCGCTTTGAGCTGCTGAACAAGCTCGGCTCCGGCGGGATGGGGACGGCCTACCTGGCGCGGGACCGGGAGCAGCAGCGGGACGTCGTGCTCAAGGTGCTGCGCGATCGGAGCTTCGAGGCCAAGAAGCGCTTCCAGCGGGAGGTCCGTCTCATCCGTCAGCTCAGCGGTCATCGTCACATCGTGCGCGGCGAGGAGCTGGTCGAAGAGGATGGGTTGCTGGCGGCGGTGATGGAACATATCGATGGCCCGCCGCTGAGCGTCTGGCTCAAGCAGCACGCGGACGCGCCGGACTATCTGGCGCGCCTTCTGGGCCTGGCGACCGAGGTGGCCGACGCCCTCGTCGAGGTGCACGCGGCCGGTGTGACCCACCGGGACGTGAAGCCCAGCAACATCCTGGTCCATCCGGAGCGAGGCGCGGTGCTGGTGGACTTCGGCGTGGCCAATATGGACGACACGACGCGGCTGACCAAGACGGGGATTGCCGTGGGAACGCTGCGCTACATGGCGCCGGAGCAGACGCGGGGCCATGTGACCCCGGCCATCGACGTCTATGCGCTTGGCCGTGTGCTGTCCGAGGCGGTGGAAGGGCGCGATGTACCCGTTGACTTGACGGTCCTGCTGCAGGAAGCGCTGCAACAGGCGCCGGGCCACCGACCGACGGCTGCGGAGTTCCGCGACCGCCTCTCGGCGGTGGTGTAGACGTGCTACGGTGGACGACGGCAAGTCCTCGATGGAGGGAATGGGTGGTGAAGCGATGACGCTGGACGACGTGCTGCACAAGGTGGTCGCGGAGCGGACCGCCACGTATGACGACCCAGGCGAGCGCAAAGGATACGCAGCGCTTTTCGAGGCCTATCGGGTGCGCATCGCGGAGACGCTCCCGAAGCTCCTGGTGGGGGGCGACATCGACGCCTGGTTCGCCGAGCTGCGGGATTCGGTCGACCCGCCCATGGCCGAGCCCCTGCGCACCGCCCATGTCAAAGCCGACCTGGCGGCCGTCGCCGCCTTCGTCGAGAAGGCGCGCGAGACGGCCATGCGGGCGCTCATGGAGCAGATGCACACCAAGGCGCCACTGTATGTGGAGCCGCAGCCGCTGGCGATCGCCGGGCCCACCAAGCTGACCCCTGGCTGGGAGGCCACCGAGATGGTGGTCACGGCGGCGGTACATCGGAACCATCACAGCGCGCACACCGTGGTCTACACCACCGACGGGTGGGCGTCCGAGCAGGAGTACGAGGGGGAGGCCGACGGCGGCATCATCACCATCACCGCGCCGGTGCCATCGTTCGTCGCCTTCGCGACGAAGGATGCGTTTGGGGCCCGCAGCGACTCGTCGCCGGTCGTGATTATCCGCATGGCCGCTCCCAAGCTGCTGGAGCTGATCGAGCTCGAGGAGGGTGACGAGGCGGGCAACGCCCGCGCGACCTTCGACATGCCTCATGGGGCCCAATACGTGGAGTACTTTGTGTGGGGGACGACGGCCATGCGCGCCGTCCTCGCCCAGCACAACGACAACGGCGTGGCCCTGGAGCCCGGCTCCAAGGTGCGGGCGCGAGCGCTCGCCTTTGTGGGGGGCGAGCCCATCTGGGGCAAGGGCTCCGAAGACGTCGCCTGGAAGGTCGAGGGCCGCACCCAGATGAGCTCGGTCCCGAGGCGTCGCACCGAGGCCAAGAGTCCCACATCCAAGCCCAAGACCAAGGCGGCCAAAGCCTCCAAGGCGGGCGAAGAGGCGAAGAGCAAGGAGACCGTGGAGCGCAAGGTCGCCAGTCATGAGGGAAAGGCGACCGAGGACGATGAGGACAAGCGCAGCACGGTGAAGATCCAGAAGGGCAGCATCGACACCAGTAAGATGCCGGTCCGCCGCCCCGACGTGATGTTCACCGGCGAGTACTCCGAGGATGGCGACCTGCTGGTGGCGAGCCACACGCTCACCGGCAAGCTGACGCGCGGTCTTGGGCTGGCCTATCGGGTCGGAGGCTCGGGGCGTTTCAAGAAGATTGAGGCCAAGGACCTGCCAAACAACGGAACGTTCATCCTGGACCTCGACGGCGAGAAAGGGCGGGTGGAGATTCTCGCCTTCCGCGGTAGCAGCCGAAGTGAGTCGGTGAGCATCCTGCTGCCGCAGGGCGACAGGACGCAGGACATCGACATCGACGACGAGTGGTTCTCGAAGTACGGGGCCAAGCCCGGCTGAACCGGGCGTGCCCCGAGCGTGCCGACTCCTGGCCTAGGGCAGGACAGCCTGGCCCTGGTTGACGGTGCCGAAGGACGCGGGCCCCAGGCCCCAGTCGGCCTTGGTGTTGGTGTCTGTGTCGCTGATGCGGATGATTGACTGTGACGCCGCCAGGAACGGGTCGGTGCTGCAGTTGGTCATCTCCGCCACGGCGTGGGCGACGAAATCGGCGTCGATGAACCCGGTCGGCGGAACACCGCCACCCACCATCTCCCACTCGCCCGCCGCAGCCGCGTCGGCGGCCGCGTTCTCCGAGGCACCGGCGGCCGACGTCGACGTCGGTTGATCGGCCAGGAGCACCGCATCCTCGATCTGTCCCAGGCTGTTGCGGAGCGTCAGGGTGTTCGTGGTGGCGGTGAGCCCGGAGTCGTCGATCGCCACGATGGTGGTGGCGGGTGTGATGGGCGACGGGCAGCCCAGCCCGAACAGGACCAGGATGATGTCGTTCTTGGCGACCGACGTCAGCGTGAACGTGTGCACCTGGGTGGTGCGTTCGAAGAGGGTGAAGCCGCTCAACGAGCCGCTCTCGGTCACCCTCAGCTCGATCAGGTCGCAGTTGGGGTTGGCGACGTTGGCGTTGATCTCGTTGAAGACCACAGCGGCCGGTTGGACGTAACCGAGGAAGTAGCCCTCGGCGAACAGGAAGTCCACCGCGGAGCCGCTGATGTCGGTCAGGGTGTCCGCGACGACGACGGTGTAGTCCGCGCCAGCCGTTTGAATGCCCGTGGTGACTTCAACCTGGGTGCCGCTGACCAGCGTCGCGCCGGTGACGGTGAGCCCTTCGACGATGGAGAACTGGCTCCCCGTCGGGTCCAGTGAGCCGGCGTCGATGCCGCGGTTGAAGGTGACCAGGACCTTGTCCGGCGCGGTGGCGATGGCGTCGAGGACCTGCACGTCGGGGCAGCCGGTGACGGTCATCTCGCCGACGTTCCAGGCGGACAGCTGAGCCTGGTCCTGGAAGCGCCACAGAGGCGTGTCGGCGATGGAGACGACGCAACTGTCGAGCTCGCCCACCTCGTCGCGGACCTGCAGGGGGATGCGGAAGACCGTGTTGATGTCCCCAGGCAGGTTCGGCAACTCGACTTGCCAGCGCGTGTGACCGGTGCCCGCAAAGACCTCGGTGCCGGGCATGACCGGGAATGTGGCCGCGATCAGCTCGTTCTCATAGCTCGACAGAGCGCTCGTGAGGTCGGTGCTGTCGGTGATGTCCTGGGTCAGCTGGGTGACGTCGTATCCGCCGCCGACCACCTCGAGGCTCTCGTAGGCGTCTGCGACGACGCGGCCTTGGAACAGGATGACCGAGGTGATGTCGATGTTGATAATGTCGCCCACTTCAATGTCGGGGAACGTGTCTGTGGGTGCCACCGACACGCTGAGGGCGGGGCCATCCGGGCTCGCCTGAAGGAAGAAGGAGGCCCAATCGGTGCTGAACTGCGGCTTGATGTAGGTGACCGCGACGCCGTCGAGCGGGCCGGGGTTGAGGGAGGCGATAGACTCGAATTGGGCGACGGCGCTGGGGTCCGGCTCGGTCAGTCCGCCGCCATCCGGGACAGCATCTGCAGTGGCATCGGGGGTCGCGTCGGCCATCCCGTCGGGGAGGGCGTCCGCCACTGCATCGGGGACCACGTCGGCAACGGAATCAGCCGCCGTGTCCGCCACGGCATCCGCCACAGCGTCTGGGCTCGCGTCGGCCGTCGCGTCGGTCACGGCATCGTCCGCCGCATCGGCAGCGGCGTCCGCATCATCGGTCGCGTCCGCGGCATCAGTGTCGGCGTCAGCCGTTCCGTCCGGCGTCGCGTCAGCTGTTCCGTCCGGCGTCGCGTCGGCGACCCCATCCGGCCCCGTGTCGGGCGTGGCGTCGGCTACCGCGTCAGGCGTCGCGTCGGGCACGGCGTCGTCGATCACATCGGGGGTCGGCTCGACACAGTCGCCGGTGCTCGGCTCGCACACCTGACCGCCGTCGCACTGCTTGTTGACGAAGTCGTTGGGTGTCAGCGTCGGGTCACAGATGCGGCACCGGTTGCCCGTCTCCCAGGCATCCGCGTCGAAGCAGGCGTCGAGGATGTAGCAGGTGTTGGGCGCCAGGGCGACGTCGCAGAAGCCGGTGCTGGTGTTGCACGTCCCGACGCGACAACTCAGCCCGGTGTTGCAGTCGGCGTCGGACTGACAGGCGTTGTCCGTCGTCTCCTGGGCGGTGTCGTTGGACACCTCGGCGCTGGTGTCTTCATCCGGTTGCTCGACGGTAATCCCGCCACAGCCTGCGAGCGTGAGACACAGGACCAGTACGCGTTTCATGAGAGCCTCCGAGGACGTCGCGGTGCGGTCGGCTGGAGTTTACCCCACTGGACAGACCCTGTGCGAGCGGCCCCGGAGTCGCGTCTCTAGAACAACGTGAAGCCCACAGTGAACTGGTGGGTATTGCTGATGTTGTGACCCAGGAGTTCGGGCATGAAGCGGTAGCCGATCATCGCGCCCCAGACCTTGATGTCGGCGCCCACTGATAGCGCATAGGTCAGGTCGTCCGCCGAAGCGACCGTCTCGCCTTCTACCTTCAGCTTCTTGCTGAGCATCCCCATGTGAAACCCCGCCGCCAGCTCGAGATAGGCAGGGAAGTCCTCGGTCAACAGCACCCGATAGCGCGCCTCGAAGCCTCCATGTCCGCCGAAGATCTCGGTTTCTGTGGCCTTCCCCAGCTCCAACGTGCCGTAGTCGAAGCCGGCCACGCGTCGCGTGCCGTTGCCAACGCCCCCGAGACCCACTCGTCCGACCAGGGCCAGACGGTCCCAGAGCACGACGCCGAAGTCGTATTGAAACAGGAACGAAGACAGGTTCGAGCCCCACGCGCCGCCGATCCGGAGGCCCATGTGCGGCAGGGCGTCGACGCTACGTGGCCGGTCGCGGCGTACGTCCAGCAGGGCGCCGATGCGTGCGACGCTGCTGCCGGCCGAGAGCCCCATCAACGCGCCGTCTGCGTCCACCACGGGGGTGCCCCAGGGCAGGTAGCCGGACCGGGAGAGCTCGAGCCGGCTGCGGCTGACCATGGTCACCTTCACTTCTGCGAGTTCGTAGCCTTCGGGGCTGCCCCGGTCGCGCAGCAGCAGGAAGACGACATCGCCGACCAGCGGCTCGGCCTCGGAAAGGGGCATCGGGCGGGCGTTCACGCGGTGGGCCAGGTCCAGAACCATGAACTTGGAGCCCGCCACTTCGCGCACCGTTCCGTGCGCCTTCACCTTCACCCCGCCCCCGTTCTTGGCGCGAACGTGGATGCTGCGGCCGGCGTCCAGGTCGAAGCCGGTCGTGATGGCGGTGCGCTCGCCTATGAGCACGCCGGAGGACGAGACCATGACCGAGGTGGCCTCCACCTGGGAGGCCTCGAGCGCCTCGGCGTGGGGGTGGGCGATGGCCTGGGCGGCCACGAGGGTCGCCAGCGCAGCAACCGCGAGCGGGAGGACGAACAAGCGTCGTTTCATGGTGCAATCTCCGCGTCCAACAAGGGATGGGAGACGGGCGACAAACTCGCCCGTCGGGTCGGTTGACGCTCTGACAACGTCCCCGACCCGTGCGGCTTACACCTGTCCGCGAAAAGCCTGGCGGCTACTTGGGCAGCGCGTCCGCCACCACGGTGGACCACGCCGCCCCAGCCCTCGGGCCGAGGTTGGCCTGGATACCGTCGAGGGCACCGCCCGCGATGCTCAGGCTCACAGCCACAGGCACCGTCCTTGTGTCGCCGGCGTTGAGCCAACTCACCAGCGTGGCCTGCAACTTGGGGAAGTCGGCCCGGCACTGGCACTCCGACAGGCGCTGCGGCAGCGCCACGGATAGGGCCCGCACGCGCCCGTTCCAATCCATCATCGGCAGCGCCCGCAGGAGGTGGTAGGCCGGGGCGCACTCGCGAACGGAGGCCAGCTCTTTGGGGTCGTGGTCGAAGTTCAGCGGCGTGAGGCCCGTCTCCGGGTGCCACAGCGCGAACACGGTGCGGTCCGACTTCACCTCGTCGTCTTCCGGCAGCGCAGCCCCGAACAGCAGCTGCACGCGGCTGTAGCCATACACCGCCAGCCCGCGCAGCGCGCCCACGACCAGCTCCCAGCTGGCGCCAGGGTGCACCGCCACCAGTGGCTCGTCCCCCTCGGTCATGCCGGGAGCCGTGTTGCGGCGCCCTTTGGTATCCTTGCTGAATTCGGTGACCACGCCGGTTTGGCTGTCGGACTGCCACCACAGCGACGGCCGCACGGACGGCGGCGTCGACAGCTGGTCGATCAGCTGCTCGGTGGGGCCCTTCATCCAGCTCGCCTGGCCGCCCGCGAGCCACCCGACGGCGCCGCCTTTGACCACCAACACCGGCGCGGGGCGCGCGCCCTGAAACCGGTATCCCGCGGGAGGTGGTGGAAGGTCGAAGCCCAGCGTCCGGTGCATCCCGGCGATGGAGCGGGAGCCGGGCGCCAGCAAGCCCAGGAGTGTTCGAAGCTCGTCCACCTCGCCGCTGCAGCCCGTCGGGACGGCCACGCTGGGGGTGTCCGGGCCGTCCATGACCGGCCGGTCTCCGCCGCAGGCGGCCCCAGGAAGGGCGACCACAACTGCGACCAGCAGAGCGACGGCGTGGACGTTCATACTCTGGGCGTATCAACAACCACCGATCCCAGCAAGCGGTCGCCGACTGGACGCCGCCTCCTCGAGCGCGTTGAGTAGAGCGCGAACGTCCCGTCACCCGAGGAAGTCATGTCTGCCAAACGCCTTCTGCTTGCCCTCAGCGCCGGTCTTCTGCTCGCCGGCTGTGCCGGGTCCTACAACGCGATGTCGCGGGATGACGTGAAGCTCCGTGCCGCCTTCGACCTGGACTGCGCGGCAGAGAACCTTCAGGTCTCACCGCTACAGCACGACCCCATGGACTTCGCCCGGGCGTGGGGCGTCGAGGGCTGTGATCAGCGCGCCGCATACGTGTTCAACGGCGCGGCGTGGTCGCTCGACTTCCACACCCGCAAGAGTCGTGAATGATGTTCACAGAACGGTTGCGGTCGGTGTGAGAGCCGACTAGTCTCTGCGCGTACCCCGCCACCCCTACCGCGCAGGACCATCGCCATGGCCTTGAACGTTAGCCTCCGGTCTGCCCTCGCCGGCCTGGCCGCGCTTTCCTTTTGTCTGTCCGGTTGCCCCGAGGACCCAGAGAATCCCGGCCTCGCTCAGCTGATCGAGGTGGGCGGAATCTGCAGCGACGACGCCGAGTGTCGCTCCGGACTCTGCGTCGACGCCGTATGTGTCGCGGCCAACTTGCCACCACTGGCTGTCGCTGGGGCCAACCGGGTGACGGTAGTCGGCATCGGTGTCTCCCTCGACGGTAGCGCCTCGGTCGATCCCGACAACGACGCCAACGGGCTCGCCTACGCATGGTCGGTCCAGGTCGCGCCGGCCGGAGCGACCGGCACGTTTTCCGACGCAGAGGGGCCGAGCCCCACGTTCACGGGCGATTCGGCGGGGGTCTACGAGCTTCAGCTGCGGGTGACCGACACCGACGGAGCCACCCACGCGGATCGGGTCGGGGTCTTCGTGCTGGACGCCGACGGCACATTCAAGGTCCCAGAGGGCGGGCCCTGCAGCGACGGTATCCAGTGTGCTTCGGGCAAGTGTGTCGACGGGATCTGCGACGCCAACTTCGCCCCCACCGCGGATGCAGGCGCCTCGCGCACGGCGCCGGTGGGCGAGTCCCTGACCCTGGACGGCTCCGGCTCCAGCGACGTTGACGGCGACACGCTGACCTACGTGTGGGAGCTCATCGCCGTGCCCGACGGATCGTCCGCGGTCCTGACGGCCGTCGGCGACGTCGCCACGACCCTGACGCCCGATCAGCCGGGGCTCTACGTGGCGCGCCTTCGGGTCAATGACGGCTTTCTGCTCTCCGCCCCGGCTACGGTGGGCATCTATGCGAGCGAGGCCGACATCGAGCTACGCCCCGACGGAGACCCCTGCGACAAGGACGAGGACTGCGCCAGCCAGTTCTGTTTCGAAGGCGCCTGCAAGACCAACGAGCCGCCCATCGCAATCGCTGGAAAGGCGGTCATCGTTCAGGTCGGAACGACGGTCGACGTAGACGGTAGCGAGTCCAGCGACCCCGAGGGGATGGCGCTGACCTACAGCTGGGGGCTCAATGAGGCGCCCGAGGGGACGGCGGCGACGCTGACCGACCCCGCAGCCGCCACCACGACCTTCACCCCCGACCTGCCCGGCGTCTACGTCCTGCGTCTGGTGGTCGACGACGGCATGCTGCCTTCGTTGCCCGAGGACTTCGTCATCTATGCGTCTCAGGATCCCGTGGACCTGCTCCCCGACGGAAGCGATTGCACGACCGACGTCCAGTGCGAGAGCGCGTTCTGCCCGGGTCAGGTGTGCGCGACCAACGCCGCTCCGATGGCGGACGCCGGGGCGCCCCAGGAGGTGGCGCAGGGGTCCGTCGTCACCTTGGATGGCTCCGGCTCGAGCGATCCCGAAGGCTTCGCGGTGACCTACGCCTGGACCCTGTCCGCCGCTCCGGACGGCTCGTCCGTCGCCCTCGACGACCCGACGCAGGAGGCGCCCTCGTTCACCGCCGACGTGCCTGGTCTCTTTCAGTTCGAGCTCATCGTCAGCGATGGCCAGCTGGACTCCCTTCCGAGCTTCGTGGCCATCGCCGTCACCGCCAGCAGCCTGCTACCGGACGGATCGCCCTGCGTGGGCGACGGTGAATGCCTCAGCGGCTACTGCAACGCGTTCGAGCTCTGCGCGGTCAACGTCCCGCCTACCGCGGACATCGCGGTGACGTCTCCGGTGACGGCGGGTGACGCCGTGGCCCTGTCAGGAGCAGGGGCGACCGACCCGGAAGGCGACGCGCTGAGCTACGCCTGGGCGCTGGTGTCCGCACCCGCCGGGGCCACCGCGGCGCTCGACGACCCGACGGCGGAGGCGCCTGGCTTCGTCGCCGATCTGACCGGTGTCTACGTCGTCGAACTGGTGGTCTCGGATGCCTACGGCGCCAGCATCCCGGCGACCGCGGTGGTTCAGGCCGCGGCCGTTGTGAACCTGCCACCGGTCGCCACCATCGCTGCGCCCGTGACAGCGGACACGGGGGCCAGCGTGGTGCTCGACGGCACCGGCTCCAGCGACCCGGAGAGCGCGCCGCTGACGTATGCCTGGAGCCTCGACGTGGTTCCGCCCGGGAGCACCGTGGTGCTGTCTGGCGCCGCGGCCGACACCGCCAGCTTCGACCCCGACCTGCCCGGGGCCTACGTCGTGTCGCTCGTCGTCGACGACGGCAACGCGCCGTCGACCGCGGCCTTGCACGTCGTCTCCGTAAGTGTGGCCAGCGACAACCTCCCCGACGGAGACCCGTGCTTCGACGACGTCGCGTGCGCCAGCGGCTTCTGCGATCCTAGCGGCGTCTGTGCCTGCCCGGCGGCCACCTGTGCCTCCCTCGGCGCCGAGTGCGGCGCCCCCGACAACGGCTGCGGTGACCCCCTCGATTGCGGCAGCTGCAGCGGCGGCTTTTCCTGCAATCCCACCACCAACATCTGCGACTGTGCCCCGGTCGATTGCGCGACGCTCGGTGCCGAGTGCGGCACCCCCGACGACGGCTGTGGCGCCCCGCTCGACTGCGGGACCTGCCCCGCCGTGGCTGACGGGACGACCACCTGCACCAGCGGGCTTTGCGAGCTCGCCTGCGACGCCGGATTTCACGATTGTGCGGGCGTCTGCGCCGACGACACCGACCCGGCGACCTGCGGCACGTCCTGCACGGCCTGCCCCGGCCCGCCGTCAGGCCATGGCTCGGCCACCTGCGACGGGACCAGCTGCGGATTTGCCTGCGATACGGGCTACGAGGCGTGCAGCGGTGACTGCATCGACCCACTCACGGACCCCAACCATTGCGGGGGCTGCGGCGTCGAAACCTGTAGCTACGTCTGCGTGGACGGGGCCTGCGAGAACCCATGGACCCTCACGGTTGTCGCTGGCGATGCACAGACGGTCGGGCCCAATCAGCAGGCGCCTTTGCTGTTGCGGGTCAACGTCACCGATCAGGGCCTGGTGCCTGCCAATGGGCTGACCCTGGATGTGGTTACCCCCTCGGGGGCCTATGCCGGATCCGCGGTGACCGACGCGCTGGGGGATGCCTACATCGAGCTGTGGAGCGGTCGAGCGCTGGGCGACTACACCTTCACGCTGAGCGCCGCGCCAGCATCCAATGCGGTCGACGTGACGCTCACCGCCCAGGCCTACCCAGACGGCACGGTCTACCCCCTCATCAACCACGCCAAGTCCAACAACATCAACTTCGTCGACGGGCCCGGCTCTCAAGCAGTGATGCGCCACGCGGGCTCTGGCGGAATGGGCGTGGCCAGCGACAACACGCTCTATCTTGCGCATATCAACGGAAACGAGGTCATTCGCCTGACTCCCAACGGGCAGGCGACCGTCATCGCCGGGACAGGCGGGACGGGCGGCGGCGGCGACTTCGGTCCTGCCCTCGACGCCACCTTCTCGACCCTGGAGGGCGTCGGACTCGATGAGACCCTGCAGCGGCTGTACACCGCCGAGCGCGGCACGCGGCGAATCCGCTACATCGACCTGACCGACGGCACCATCTACCCGTTCGCCGGGGGCGGGGCGGACACTGCTACCGACGGGGATGGAGGTCCTGCAACCGGCGCCTACCTCAGCAACAGCCGCGCGGTGCGCGTCGGACCTGACAGCCACGTCTACCTCACCGACAACAACCGCATCCGTCGCGTCGATATCGGCACCAACGTCATCGACCACTGGGTAGGCTCGTCCGTTGACGGCTGCGGCGCCGAGCCAAGCGTTCAGAGCTGCGGTGACTCGTCGCAGAAGCAATGTGGCATCGCCTGGGCGCCGGACGGGACGGCCTATGTGGCCGCGTCGCTGTGCGGTGGGGTCCTGGCCAACGCCAACGGCATCTTGCGTATCGACACGGACGGCTCACGCCATCGGGTAGCCGGCAACGCCAGTGGCAGCACGGCCGACGGCGTGGGAGCGCGGGAGCATCAGTTCAACGCCGAGGTGCGCGACGTCACGCTGGACGCCGTGGGCAACCTTTATGTCCTGGCCAGCGGATCGTTCAGCGGCGGTAGCAGCGTCATCAAGCGGATCGACGCCGTGACCACCGTGGTTACGACCATCGCGGGCGGCACCTACGGGGCAGTTGGCGACTATGGCCCAGGCGTGGATGCGCGCTTCAATCGGCCCCGATCGCTGCACATGACTCCGGCGGGCAACCTGGTGTTCTTCGACCACTTCAACTACAGCCTGCGTGGGATCTGGAACCCGGGCGCGACCGCTCTCAGCGTTGCCACGCTGGTGAAGACCGCGGGGGATGGGGGAAGTGCCGTGGTCCTCGGATCGCCAGGTCCCATGAGCGTGCAGCTGCAGGACGCCTCGGGAACGCCGCTGGCGGGCATTCCCATCCGTTGGTCCCCCGACCAGGCGGGCACGCCGCCAGAGGCCCTGGTGGTTCCGACCGGGATCCCTGACAACGCCTCGACCATCGGCCCCCGGGTGGGGCTCGAGTTGACTGACTACAGCTGGCGCGCGGAGTTCCACGACATCAATGGCAACCCGGTGGCGGGTTCCCCGGCGGTCTTCACCGCCACAGCGACGGCGGCCGGCGATGGCGAGGTCTTCTCGGTCATCAACCCGACCGGGCAGAACGGCGTCTTCACTCAGCAGCCGGCGGTCAACGCCGTGATCAATCGCCCGTTCGGCGTCGACGTGGGTGCCGACGGCACCATCTACATCGCCGGCTCCGACGACCGGTCGGTGATCCGCATCACCCCCGGCGCCGCGGCTGACCGCGTCGCTGGCAACGGCTCCAACGGCTTCTCGGGTGACGGTGGTCCCGCCAAGAGCGCAGAGCTGAGCTCGGTCCTGGACGTGGCGGTGGATGACACCAACCATCTCCTCTACATCGTTGATGGAACGAACGACGCGATTCGGGTGGTGGATCTCGACACCGGCCTCATCAACCTGTTCGCCGGGCGGGGGACCGCGACGACAGCACCGTTTGGCGATGGCGGGTCGCCTCTGGACGCGACCTTCGGGGCGCCGGTGTCTGTCGATGTCTCACCCGACGGTGCGCGCGTCTTCGTCACCGACCAGCGCGCCAACGTCCGGGTGATTGAGGGGGGCGTCATCTCCACCCTCATCCAGGGAGGCGGGAGTTGTACGACGTCATCGGTTGCCATGCGGGCTCAGGCCAGCGGTGGGTGCAACGGATTTACCTGCACCGCCAATGTGGACGACCACACTGGAGATCTTTATGTGGCGGCCGTGTTCTGCGGTACGGCGTTCCCCGTGACCACGGGGGTCAACGCCATCGTTCGCTTCCCTGGAGGCACCGGTTCTCCCGAAGCGATTGCAGGTGCCTTCAATGCGGCGGTTTCGGACGGCAACGACCCGCTGTCGACCACGTTCGACGAAATCAAGGGCATCGCGGTCGACGCCGCCGGCAACATCCTGTTTGCCGAGGGTGACAAGCACCTGGTGCGCCGCATCAACGCCGCGACGGGCCTCGTGGAGACGGTCGTCGGCGATGGCAACACCGGACCCATCGAGGAGTACGCGGCACCCCTCAGCTCACCGCTGAATCGGCCGTCGTTCGTTGCGTTCCACCCCGACGGCCACCTGCTGATCAGCGAGGAGAACGGCGACCGCGTCCGCATGATGTGGAGCAGCTGCGCCGGCGATGCCCAGTGCGGGACAACGGGCACCTGCGACCTGGGTCAGGGCGGCTGTGTGGTGCCCTAGAAACTCCGCTGGATAGGGGACACTAGGCGCGACGCCTCCTCCAAAGGAAGAACAGCGCGACGATCGCTACTGGGAGCATGTCCGGCACGCCGGACCCGCTTTCACACTCGCAACCGCCGCCGCCCTGAGCGTGAAGCTCCTCGGGAACGCCGGCTTTGAGCACCTCCATCGAGCACGACTCGACGGTCGTGTTGCCACTGGGGTCGGTGGCGGTGACGGTCCAGCTGACCTGCGTATCGACATACGGTGTGTAGACCGCCGTCACGATGCCGCCGGTCGACTCGATCTCGCACTCTGCGGTGATGTCGAACACGGTGTCATCGCGCGTCAGCGTGCAGCGGATGTCGGACACCTCGACCTCGGCGCCGCAGGCCTCGTCCACTTCGGCCACTGCAGCGGCCGGAAGCTCCGTTCGGGGGAGCGACGCCGGTGCACCGCAGGAGACCACTGGGGCCGTGATGTCGGTGACGGTCACCCGCGTCGTACAGCTCGCGGCCTGGTCGCCCTGGCTGGCCTCGAACACCACCTCGGTTTCGCCCACCGGGAACGCGCGCTCATCCACCAGAACATCCACCGCGACCGAGCAGCCGTCCAACGCCTCGGCCTCGAGCCGCTCCTCCCACGCACAGACGTCTGGCGGCGCAGCGATGGTGAAGTCGTTGGGGCAGGTCACGACAAAGCTGTTGGTCGCATCGACCGTCACCGTCGTGGAGCAGGTTGCGCTGTTGCCCGCGCTGTCGAAGGCGACGAACTCGACGGTTGTGTCGCCAGGCGGGAAGCTGGCCGGGGCGTTGTCGAGCACCTGGATCGTCGTGTCGTCGTCGCAGGCGTCGTTGGCGACCGGAGCCAGGTCGACTGTGGCGTTACAGCTGCCCGTGTCGGGGGCCACGCTCTGCGCGGGCGGGCAGGTGAGCGCCGGGGCCACGGTATCTTCCACCACCACGGAGGCCACGCAGGTGGCGCTGTTGCTCGCGCTGTCGGTGGCGGTGAAGGTGACGTCGGTGGCGCCGAGCGGGAAGGATACGGGGGCATCGTTGGTCACTGTCGGAGGTGTGCCGCAGTTGTCCGTCACCGATGGGGTCCCCAGCGCCGCCCCATTGCCCTGGCCGTCGCACTCGACGGTGATCGACCCCGGGCAAACCATGTCGGGAGCAGTCATGTCGAAGTCGCACTCGGTGCACAGGGTGTCCGGGACGGAGGTCACGAATGCGCGTGTTCCCCCGTTGCCGTCGTTGCTCGTTCCGGCCACGCGTCCGCTGGCGTCGATACCGGCGACGCTGATGATGCTGCCGCCCAGGTCGCCCAGGTCCACCAGTCCGGTCTCCTCGGCCCAGAGCCAGGCGGCGGGACCGGGCTCATAGGTGCCCGTCATGAACGTCATGTCGTCGAGACCGGAGACCGTGAAGTCGGTGCCCGCGCCAGGCGGCACCTGCACGAGGCTGTCGTCCGGACGCCACATCACGGCCCAGGTGTCGGTGCCGTCCGAGCTGGTTCCGGCGACGTAACCCAGAGCGTTGATGAAGAGAGCGCGGCTCTCGTTCCCTCCGGCCAGGACGCCCAGGTCGGTCATGCCGCTCGCCGCGGTCCAGCGGAACGCGCGCACTTCGCCGGTCGCCGTCTCCGAATAGCCCACCACGGTTCCGGCGTCGTTGATACCCGTGGGCGTCGCCTTGCCTCCCAGGTCACCCAGCGGGGTATGTGGCTGGCCGACCTGCCACAGGATGGCCTCGCCGTCGGCGATACCCACCATCTGGCCCTGGTCGTTGAGGTCGACGACGACGACACTGCTCACGCCGGCGAAGGGCTCGGCGTCGACCACGGTGCCATCCGGCATCCTCAGGGAGACGCCCATGGCGCCGCCGTTGTCCGATAGGCCAACGATGTACCCCGATACGGTGGGTCCGATGGGCACTGCCGTCGTGTCCGGCATCGTCCACAGCACGGTGAGCCCGTCGGCTGCCGTCCACGTGAAGGCCGTGGTGCTCGTCGCGTCGGTCTGGTGACCCACGATGCGATCGGAGGCGTTGACCCCCGTAGCGACGCTGGTGACGCCGGCGGTCGGCGTCAGATCCACCGGCAGCCCGACGGGGGGCCAGAAGGCGGCGTGGCTCTCACCACCTGGGACCTGCGAGGCGCCGACGACCGCGCCCGTGGGGCCGATAGCGCGTGCCTCACTGGTTCCTCCACCGAGGGTCCCGAGGTCGGCCAGGCCGACAGGGTTCTGCAGGCTGCCGGGCTTGACCGGGTAGTCGCAGATGCCCGTGCCCGGGTTGCACGTGCCTTCCAGCTGACAGACGTCCGGGGCCCCGCAGGCCAACGGTGCGCCTACGCAGCGACCGTCGTCCTCACAGGTATCGCCGCTGGTGCAGGCGCTGCCGTCGTCGCACGCGGTCCCAGCCGGAGCCGGGGTGAAGACGCAGCCCGCGACGGGATCGCACGCGGTCGCCGTCTCGCACCCCGTGGTCGGGCTGCAGTCGAGGGGTTGCGTGCCCGCACAGAACCCGCCGAAGCACTGGTCCACCAGGGTGCACACGCTGCCGTCGTCGCAGGCCGTGCCGTTGGTCACGTCGGTGTACTGGCATCCCAGCACCGGGTCACAGGTGTCGTCGGTGCAGGGGTTGGCGTCGTCGCAGGGAAGCGCCGAACCCAGACACGTGCCTGCCGCGCAGGTGGTGAACTCGGTGCAGGCGTCACCGTCGTCACAGTCGGTGCCATCCGGGGCGTCCGGGTCCGAGCAGAGCCCCGTCGCTGGGTCGCAGACCCCGGCCACGTGGCAGTCGTCGGAGGCGGTGCAGACGACCGGCTCTGCCCCGACGCAGGCCTGGCCCTGGCAGCTGTCACTCTGGGTGCAGGCATCGCCGTCGTCGCAGAGGGTGCCGGGCAGCGCATCGAGCCGGACGCAGCCGAGGGCCGGTGCACAGGTATCGACGCTGCAGGGGTTGGCGTCGTCGCAGACCAGCAGGACGCCGGTAACCTGGTTCGATGCTCGCGGCGGCAGGCCCGGCGCCTCGATCCAGGCGCGGTTGGTGATGACGGCGCCAGCGACCGCTCCACCGTCGACGGTGACGCTGTAGGTGAAGGCGCCCATTTGCCCCGGCGTCACGTTGGACGCGGTGAAGGTGACCACGTCTCCTGCAACGACGGGGCTGTCCGGGCTTGCGTTGAAGGTCATGCCAGCGGGCACCTGGTCGCTGACGGTGATGGTGCCAATCAGCTGGTCAGAGGTGTTCTCCCACGTCAGGACGATGGTGCGGTCGCCGGCGCCCGGGCCGTCGATGACCATGCAGCCGCCGTCCCAGCCTTTGGTCAGCGACAGCTCGGCGTTGCAGTCCGGGGTCACCACGGCCTGCGCGATGGCCCCCACAGCGCCACCCTCACTGACGCTGGCGCTGTTGGTCACGGGTCCGATGCCCGATGGCGGGGCGCTGGTGCGGTAGCTCAGCGTGACGCCCTGACCCGGCGCCAGATCACCCAGCGCCCATTGCAGCTGCGGCGCAGCCGACCCGTCGAAGCCGACGCCTTCCGCGCTGCCCGCCACGTAGCTCGTGCCGGTGGGGACGGTGTCGGTGACGACGACGCCGGTGCGTGTGCTGGTCGACTCGTTGGTGAGCGTGATGGCCCAGGTAATCTCGGCGTCGCCGCACGTGGTCTCCACGTCTGCCGTGGTGGTCAGTCGGAGGCCAGGGGCAGCCACCGCGATACTCGGCATGGCGCGTGTCAGCGGGCACGCCCCGCCGGCCGTCAACGTCGCCGAGCTCGTCAGGGTCGCACCCGTGGCTGCGTCCACGACGGCGCGCAGGGTGACCGAGCTGGTCGCCTTGGAGGGCAACGAGCCCAGCGTCCATGTGACCACCCCACCCGACTCGACGCCGCCGTGGCTCGCGGAGTTGGGCACGTAGGTCACCCCCGCGGGGAGCGTGAAGGCCAGGCTGCTCGAAGCGGCGCTACCCCCGCCGCTGTTGGCGACGTGCAGGGTGTAGGTCACTACATCCCCGGTGGTGGCCGTCGCCCGGTCGACTTCACCGAGCAACTCCAGGGTCGCGTCAAAGTCCACCAGAGCGGTGGTGTGCTGGGCGGCGTTGTCCACGACGCTGCTCTCCGGGCTGACTGCGGCGATGCTCGCTGCCAACGGGGCGTCTGCGGCGCCGGCACCACAGCTGGGCGCGGTGACCGTCACGTCGAAGGTCCCTGTTCCGCCGGGCGGGATGTCCAGCAGGGTCCAGTCCAGCTGTTGGCCGGTCTGCACCGGGTTGCCATCAGCGGTGACCAGGACGACGTCGGCAGGCAGCGTCGCGCTGAGGGTGACCCCCGTGGCGTCCACGTTGCCGGTGTTCTCCCAGGCCAGGGTGTAGGTAAACGTCGCGTCGGGCTGGGCTGTGGCGGGTCCAGTCGCCGCAAGCTCCAGGTTGGGCCAGCCGCCCGTGACCACGGTGGCCGACGCCGAGTCGTTGGCCACGGCGCAATCGATGCTGTCGTTGCTGGACGTCACGGTCGTCGTCAGCGGCGTCGCAGGGACGAACGCCTGACCGATGTCGAAGACGGCGAGCACCTCGATGGTGCCTGTGGCGCCTGCGGGCAGGTCACCGAGGGACCAGGCCGTGTCCGAAGGCAGCAGGATCGGCGGGAAGTTGGCGGTCAGGTCCACGTTGCGCGCCGTGCCAGGTCCCGCGTTGGACCACGTGATCGTATAGGTGATCAGATCGAACTGTTGAGCCGCCGCCAGGTCGGCCTCGATGGCCACCGACACGTCGGAGCTGTTGACCGGCAGTGACGCCGAGGCGCTGTTGTTGGAATCGGTGACCTCGGGAGTGCTGGAGCTGATGGTGGCCGACGCGGTGACGTCGGACTGACAGGTGTTGGCGACGTCGACGTCGAAGCTGAAGGTCGGGTTGCTGTCGGTCGTGTACAGCAGGGTCCAGTCCAGCAAGCGGGGGCCGCCTTCCGTGGCGCAGGGCTCGATGGCGAACACGTCGGTTTCGGAGGCGTATGTGTTGCCCGCCATCAGGCCAGCGTTGTTCACCCACAGCAGCGTCGACGCAATGTTCAGGTCCTTGTAGCCCGTCGCCGCGCTCCACGTGCCCATCCGGGTGTTGAAGTAGTTGTCCCACAGCGTCATGGACGCCAGGCCCGAGTCGTTGATGTCGAAGAGCCAGGTCTGTTCGTTCAGTGCCTGGGATTGGCCAAGCTCCTGAGCGACCCACGTTTCCGGCGTGGTTCCCTGCGGGACGAAGATGGCCGGCCGCTGGGTGCCGGGACCATCGAACAGGTTGCCCGCGATGCGGCCCCCGTCGCTGATATTGCTTATCTGGACGGTCTGGCCCAATGCACTGAGATCGAACGCATGCCACACCCCCGTGCCGTCGGCGGAGTAGACCCGAGGCGAGTTGAATCCCTCGCTGCCCAGGGCATATCCAGTCGACGTGACGCGGAAGACGGTGGAGCTGGAACCGCCCAGGAGGGGCAGCTGCTGACCGGTGTAGTTCGGCGGCAGGTTCCCGTCGGGTGTCCACACCGCAGCCTGGAAGTTTCCGCCGCCGAGGTCGACGGTGCCGAAAACCACGCCGGCGTCGGTGATGCCCGACGCCCCCACGGGGGTGAATCCCGCTACGTCGGGCATGGGAACCTTCTGAAGCGTGCCGGCGATGTCGATCCAGACGGTCGTGCGGTTGGCGTTGGCCGTATCGTTGCTTACGATCCAGCCGGTAGCGTTGATGTAGAGGTTGAGACCCGCGTCCGGGATGGGCTCGACGGAGTAGCTGCCGGTTCCCAATCCCCCTGCCGGCGGCCGCATAAGAACGATGGAAGGGGTTCCTGAGAGTCTCGCCTCGCCCACGAGCGTAAGCCCTTCGTTGCCGTCGGAGACGCGCATGCTGTCGTACCCGTAGGTAGCCGGGTCGATGATGACCTGCGTGCCCGACTGCGGATCCCAGACCACCGGGCTTTCGACGGTGCCTCCCGGGAAGGAGTGATTGACGACGGCGACTCCGGCCTCGGTCAGCAGTTGCACGAACGCGTAGCCGGGTCCGATCTTCGGCATCGTCGTCATGCAGCGATCCGGGTCCCCCTTGAACTCTGCGCGCACGATGACCCGCGGATAGAGGGCGGGCTCCAGGCCGGACAGGTCGATGGCGCCGCTCGGGTCCGCCGTCAGCGCTTCGAAGCCAGGGATGGGCTCGCCGGTCTCGGGGTCCAGCAGGGTGTAGACGATGCCATCCGCGTCACCGCTGACGTTGACCACGAGGCGGTCCCAGGTGACGACGCTTCCTTCGGAGGAGCCCGGGATCTCCGCCGTGGTGACCGAGCCAGTGGTGCACTCGTCGGGGGCCGCCAGACAGTTGCCGGACGCGGGCTCGAACCCGGAACACACAGCGTCGGGTCGCTGGGCTGCGCTCAAGCCCAGCGGATCGATACCGGCATCAGCAAGCGACTGGTTGAGGCGGTTGATGCATTCGCCGTATGCGAAGCCTTCGGCGCCGAGACCGTAGTCGCATGCCGTTGCAATAGCCTCGTCGATCGCCTGGTCGCCCGTCGGACAGCCAAAGGTGCCGCACTCCGCGGACTCGAGCATGGGCTCACAGAACGTCAGCGCCGCATCGTAGTCGAACGCCAGCGACGCATCCGCGTACTCGACGCGCATGTGGTCCAGGCAGCCCGTGAACGCATACATGGCCTGCACGCGTGAGTTCTTGCACTGTTCCAACAACTCGGCGCGCTGGATGCCGTCAGTGATCCGGCTGAGCTGTTCGTCGAAGTAGATGCGACACATCGACGGCATGGCCGTGTAGGGCTCGCACATATCGAGGTTGTCGAGCCCAAAGAAGTCGATGCACTCCTCGAGGGCGTAGCCTCGGGAGCTGTCGAACGATTGGCAGTTCTGCGTGATGTCGCCATAGGCACAATCGCCCGGACCCTGGTTTTCCGCCATGCCCTGCCAGCAGGGGGCCAGATCGACGGTGGGCATCAGCCACTGACACAGGTCTGCATCCCCAGTGTCCTGAGTACATTGCTGCATCCGGTAGTAGGCGTTGTAGTACTCGCTCTGGAGGTCCCAGACGAGCTCCTGGTACTTGTACTCGTCGAGGTCAGGGTCGCCGCAGAGCTCGGCCTGGCATTCGCCGCAGGTGTCGGGTGTCTTCAGCGGATCACAGATGGCGGCGTTGTCGTTGCCCACGGCCACGACGCAACTCGCATAGATGCTGGCCATGTTGTAGATCGGGTTGCGGCAGTCCCAGCCATGGGCCTCGAGCGTGCACTTGCTGGAGCCGACGGAGGGGCACGAACGTTCCGTGTCCGACAGGCACGCCTGACACGTCGCCTTGGGGGCGAAGGCGCTGCAACCGCTGAGCGAGCCGGTGTTGGCGATGCACGAGCTGTGGATGCTGTTGCGCATGCTGTTGAGGTTGGTGCACTCGTTGTTGTAGGTGCGCCACGTGCACCCGTTGCCGTCGCTGTCCGCATCGAACGCTGGACAGGAGCTTTGGAAGCACTGGGCGCACGCCTCGGGGGGTTGCAGGTCGGCGCAGGCGGGGTGATTGGGCCCGCGGGCACTGACGCAGCGCGCGAACGCGCCCTCGGTGTTGAACAGGTAGTTGCTGCAGGTGTTGGTGAAACCACGCCACCGACATGCGCCAGCCGTGTCCTGGTCCGGGCACCAGTTCGGCATGTTGGCGGCCATGCAGGATACCGCCGGCGCCCTGGGCATGAGGGCTTCGCAGTTGGCGGCCAGCGCTGGCCCGACCATGGACACACACTGCTCGTAGTAGTCCATGGCGATGTGCCAGTTGCTGAGACCTGCCGAGAAGTAGGTGTTCCACTCGCAAGACTCGGCCGGGATGGTCGGACACGTGCTGGAAGCGCACGCTGCGAACGGGTCTCCTACGGGCACCAGGGCTTCACATGCGGCCGGACCGTTCATCTGCACGCAATTCTCGTACGGGGCGAACGCCGCGCTCATGGCGCTTGCGCAGGGACCGTTCTGGGCCCACCAATCGGTCGTCGGCGGTTGGCTGCTGTCACAGACGTCGCAGGTGTCGAAGGGACACCAGCTGTCGCAGCTGGGGTTGTTCGTCGGGCATTTCGCCGGCTCGGGAATGCACTGCGGGCAGCACTGGCCCTCGGGAAATTCGACGCCGTAGTCGCACCAGGACGGAAAGTTGCAGTTGGCGCCCAGACAGGCCTCGTCGAGGACGTAGTCGGAGCTCAGCGAGATGCCCTGCTGGTCCGCGTCCAACACGACGTTGGCGAGCGTGTTGTTGGCGAACTCGACGGTCGACGACTGGGTGAAGACCGTGTTGGCGGGTGCGCCCAGCGGGCCGTTCCAAGCGATACGGAAGCCCCGCACCCCGGCGTCGACCTCGCCCACGGCAGCGGTCGGCACATAGTCGAAGCTGCGGGTGCCATCGTCGTAGCTGATGGTGACGTCTCCACTGACGAGATTGGCCAGACTCCCGACGACGAACTCCGCCCCCTCTGGCAGTGCGCCCTCGATCTGCGCGGCGTCCGCTTCGAAGTGGCCGGCGTTGCCGTATTCGGTGGTGAATCGCACCCGATCCCCACCCTCGGCGCTCACCGCCGAGCCCGTGGTGAGATTGATGACCGACATGCTCACCAGCGGGTCGGCGCGATAGACGCTCGTCGAGCACGTGGGGCCGTTGTTGGTCAGGTTCTCTTCGATCGGGTCTCCGGGTACCCAATCGGCGCGATAGTCCGTGGCGCACGCGCCGCCCACCGCCACGACGGTCTCGTCAGCTACGTCATCGGCCACGCGCAGGGTCAGCGTGACGCGCGCCCGGGTCCCGGGCGCCAGACCGATGTTGCGGTAGTAGTCGGGGGCCGCGCTGTCCAGCGAGCCCAGCACGTAGTCGGCGCCATCCCGGACCCAGGACACGGGCAGCACGAGCGGATTGCCGGTGAGGTCGATGACCGATGCAGGCAGGCCTGCGCTGGTCTCGGCGTTCACCGTGTTGGCGTCGTCAGACTCGATGCTTAGCCCGACGGGGAGTGTGGGGGTGAACCGAAGACCGTGGGTGTCGACCGTTCCCGTGTTGGCCAGCTCCAGCCTCAGGTCGATGGTGCCGCCGGGCACCACGCCCGGGAAGGCGCCGCTGGGCGAGCAGACGCTGTTCATGGAGACGTCGATGCCCGGCGTCTGAAGCGTGGTGCAATCCAGGTTGTTGTCCCCGTCGCCATCCAGCGTGGCTGCCTGGCCCACCGTCTCGATGGTGCCGCAGGTGTCCAGGCTGGTGCCCGGCAGCGGCGGAATCCCGGTGGTCGGGTCGGCGACGACCACGTTGACGAAGGCGGAGAAGGGGCCCTCGAAGGCGTCGAGGGTGTCGACGAAGAACCCGACGTGGCTGACCACGGGCAGGGAGCTGGCGTCCTGCGTCCAGCCGGAGCTTTCCGGGTCGGACGGGTCGAACGCCGGGGGAGCGGTGCCGTCGGCGAACCACACGGTCTCGCCGTGGGTGGCGATACTGCTCTGGTAGGTGAGCTCAGGGAGGCTGGCGATCAGGAGCACGCCGGTCGCGTCCTCGTTGTCGAGGTTGCCGTATTCCAGCCGGATGGTGGCCGCCTCTCCGGGAATCACCTGCGGCGGCGCGTGCACCACGACATACGGATCGGGCAGCGGCGTCGTGACGCTGCTGGTGGCGACGTTGTCGAAGTTGGCGTCTTCCACGGTCGCGGTGGTCACCGTGGTGGTCGTGACCAGAGTGGTGCCCGGAACAACGTCGTCAGCGACCTGCACCTGGAACGTGGTGGCGATGGAACCCGAGTCGCCGGGGACGTCGCCCGTCGCCAACCCGTCGCCGGCGAGCCCGTTGAGCGTCCCGGCGCTCCAGATGAGCTGGCTGCCGATCTGCACCGGCTCGCCCAGGCTCCAGCCCGGCGTCAGCGCAAAGGTGCTGGCGGGGACGTAGTTCAGCCCCGAGGGGAGGGTCACGGTCAGCACCACGTCGCTGGCCGAGTTGGCGCCCTCGTTGGACATCAGCACGGTGTAGCCAACGGTGTCGCCGGACCGTGGAGCGCTGGTGTCGGCGGTCACGCTGACCGACAGATCGGCGTTCTCGATCAGGACCGAACACTGTCCGAACACACTCAACCCACCCACCGAGTTGGTGGCGTCGCCTCGCGTGTGCGTCGTCAGCAGTGTTCCGGACGGCACGTCCGAGGCGACCATGGCGACGAGCGTGATGGTGCCCCCGGCCCCTGGGCCGAGGTTTCCGCCCAGGGTGCCGACCACGTCGAAGGTGACCTCCGAGCCGTTGACCTGGGCCGGGACGTCCGCCGGCGGCGCCGGGTAGTCCAGCAGCGTGGCGTCGTTGAACGTGTGCGTCGACGACACGAAGGTCAACTCGTCGGGCAACGTCGCGCTGACGGTGACCGCCTCGTCGGCGTTGGTGGAGTCGTTGCGGTAGTCGATGACGATGACGACGGACTCGGCGCCGGCTGCCACCTCCGTGCATGTCTGGGTGATCCGCAGCGAGGGGAGGGCCGACACGGTCACCCGGGTGCGGTTGCCGACGGTCTGCAGCAGCTGATCGCTGACGATAGCCGGCTCGTTGTTGACGACGGTGCTGTCGGGCGCGTCATCGGCGACCGCGAGTCGAAGCTGCACGGTCCGCGACGTGTCGGTGGGGAACTGTGGCGGCGTCAGCGCCGGGTCGTCGACCTGGTAGGCGACCCAGGTCGTGTCCGCCCCGTACGGCGAGTCCACCCAGCCGCCGCCACCGGGGAGGCCTGGCACGAACAGGCTTCCGATGACATCGGCGTCGACCGGCTGTGCCGCAGACAGCGTCGCCGGCAGGGTCGGAGGGAGCGCATCGCTGAACCACACCTGCCCCCCCGCAGTTGGGAAGGCCTCGATGAACTGGGTCCCCGGAGGCAATCGGTCCACGACCCACGTCCCCGTGGACGGCTCGTTGCCGGTATTGATGAACGTGATGTCGTAGAGCACCTGAGTGCCCGCAGCCGCCACGCTGAAGTCCACGTCCTTGGAGACCTGAAGGTAGGGCTGGCTCCGTACCGTGGTGTTCTCCTGCTCGAAGGCCGACGACGGACCACACACATCGTCCTGAACCTGCGCCGACACCGACAGCGAGGTCTGGGTGCCGTTGATGACGCCGCTGGGGAGCGTGAAGGTGACCTCTGCGGTGCGCACCTGATCCGGGAAGATCTTGGGCCAGGTCAGCACCAGGGTGTTCGGAAGGCCGCTGATGTCGACGCCTGCGCCAGGCGCCGACACCTGCTTGAACAAGGCGTACTCGGACACGCCGTTGACGTTCATCGAGGGGGCCGTGATCGTGGCCACGAGGTTGTCGCCCGCGTCGGTGTCGGCCCCGCCCGGGGCCCGGTTGGGGATGCTGATGGTGTAGGTGACATCGTTGCCCGCGACGACCTCATTGCTCGAGTCGGTCACGGCCAGCTGGCCGATGTTGGGACGCAGGGCGATGACCTGAACGGGCTCGCTGTCGGCGGTCAGGCTGGTGGGGCCGGCTTGCACGACCGTGTCGAACGGGGCGACGTAGGAGTAGGACCAGTAGTCCGGACGCGCGGTGATGGTCGTGTTGTCGCAGCCGTTGGTGGGTGCATCCACCGTGACGGTGACCTCACCCCGCGCCGAGACGGGGTGAACGCCGTCGGGAAAGTAGGGCGACGCCAACCGCGGTACGTGGAATGCGACCCAGGTCACCGTGTCTGCAGCCGGTGGCGTGGTGGTCCAGGTGGGGCCAAAGGTGCCGTCGCTGGTGTCGTAGTCCGGCGGCGAGTCCTCGGCGGCGCCGGGGGTGTCGGAGTAGTAGGTGGTTCCTGCAGCACTGGCCGGAAGGAAGGCGTCCACGAAGGTCGTTCCGGCGGGGATGGGCACCATCATGACGACGTCCACCAGCGCCGAGGCGCCGCCGTTCTCGGCGTAGGTGAGGAACGTGACCGCGTCCGTGTAGCCCACGGTGCGGCTGGGGTTGTCGTTGGCAAAGGCGTTGATGCTGGCAGCGCCCCGGATGCGATCGCCCGTCGCGAACGTCCCCTCTGGCGTCTCGGGGATGCCCACCGTGATGGACTCCGACGACGTGTCCTGCTGCGGCTGGTCACCAGACTCGAGCGTCGCTGTGTTGCCCACGGTCACGCCATCGGTCAGGCCAGCGTCCAGTGTGACGCGGTAGTTGAAGTTGAACGATCCGCCCACATTGAGGTCACCAAGGTCCCAATAGACGCTATTGGGAGGCACGCTGACGCCGTTGACCGTCGTGCCGGAGGCGGTGAACGTCCCGCCTCCCGAGATGGCGTCGATGGCGCCGGTGGAGCTGGCGCCGAGGACCTCCGTCACGTCGTCCCAGAGCACGGCGCTGCGGAAACGTTCGCCGCAAGTGCCGGAAGTGGACTGGAAGTTGCCGCCGGCCAGTCCGTACGTGATCTCCGTTCCGGTGTTGGCGTACTGGGTGCCGCCGATGTCGAACGCGCCGCCGGCCGTCTTGCGCACCCAGGGAGCGGGCGATGACTGCAACGTCACCGTGGCTGGGGCCACGGTCGTTGGGTCTGCATTGTCCGCCGTAAGGGTGACGGATGCGTCGTAGGTCGTTCCGTCGCGGGTGCCTTTGGGAAGGCGAACGGTGTACAGCAGCAGGAACGTCTCGCCTGACGGGCGGTCGCCGAGGTTCCAGGTCACCGTATCGCCGACCAGCGTGCCCCCGTTCGTCGCAGAGACGAAGGCGACGTCGGTGGTCTCCGTGGCGTTGTTGGTGGCGGTGGGTAGGGGCGCTGAAATCACGAGGTTCTGCGCCTGAACGTAGGAAACGGCGACGCCGATCCGGTAGGTCACGGTGTCGTTGGCGCACGCGGAGGGGGCCGCGGTGATGTCGCTGGTGACGACGCTCTTGGGGGCCCAGGTGACGCCCAGGGCCTGAACGGTGGGCGCGACGACCCCGGTGCCCAGCGAAACCACCACCCGTCCCTGGGTGACCGTCGGGGGCGCCGTGATGGGGCCCTCCGCGGTCCACTCGCCGTCCGGGGAGGGGCTGAGCGTCACGGGGTAGTCGGTGCCGGTGGCGGTATCGCGGAAGGCGACCGTGACCTGGTCGGGCTCGGAGGCCGTGAACGCCACGCGAACGACGCCCCAGGAGGCGAACGAAGCCGGGGTGACCGGGGAGCTGAGGAACTGGCCGGCTACCCCCGGATCCGCCAGGCTCACGACCGCGCCTGGTGGGTCATGCACCCAGCCAAACGAGGTACTGCCATCTACCGGCAGCAGCCCCAGCGAGTCGACGTAGCCGTCGTACCACGTGCCCTGGTCCTGGTTTTCCAGCGGCGCGGCGGCAGCCATCGACGAAAACCCGACGACCACCAAGATAGTTGCAAATACACTAATGCCTGAACGCACGAGACCCTGCCTCGAACCCAACTCGTTTCTTCCCATCCCCGCCGCTTTCTCGCATGAGGGCGCCCCTACAACATCTGTTACAGAATCGCGTTCGGCTTGTCATCCCCCCACAGATTGAGAAGTTACATCGTCGAGCGAAACGCGTTCGCCTCTTGACCAGTCTTTATCAACCGTGTCTCGATAGAGCGGGACGTGGAGGGTGCGCGATGGGTCGCTGGATACGAGGGTGGCTGTTCTTGGTGCTGCTGCTGCCGACGCAGGCATGGGCGCAGGCCGTGCCCGTTCAGCAGTTCGTGCCGCCGCCGGGCGGGGCGTTCAATTACGCCATGTCCCAGGGCACCAGCGTCCTTCCCCACCTCAAGCCGGGGTTCGGCCTGCACTTCAACTACGCCTATGACGTGCTCAACGTCGCCAATCGGAAGACGGGTGAGAACGTGCAGCTGCTGGAGCATCAGCTCACGGCGGACCTGACCATGGCGCTGGGACTCATCGACGCGCTGGAGTTGGGACTGGCCATGCCGGCGACCCTGTATCAGGCAGAGGGTGACCCCAGCCTCACGCTGGACCCGCGACAGTTCGGCGTCGCCGCGCTGGGCGATCTCCGCATCTACGTGAAGTGGCGGGTGATCGGCCCCGAACCTCGGGAAGACAAAGGGCCCTCACTGTCGTTTTTGGCGCTCTTCACGGCCCCGACCGGCAGCGTCGAAGACCTCAACGGCAACGGGTCTGCCACCCTCGAGCCGAGGTTCACGTATGAGCAGTTCATAAGCCGAGACTTCCGGTTCGCCCTCAGCGTCGGCTATCGGATTCGGATCGAGCGGCAGGAACTGTTCAACATCCAGGTGGGCAACGAGTTCACGTGGGCCGTCTCGGGTGAATACCGCTTCACGGATGAGTGGAGCCTTATCGCTGACCTGGCGGGTAACGTCAGCGCCGATCCGGAGATTGCGGCCCAGTCCGAGGAACACCCCACCGAGCTGATGATGGCCGCGCGCTGGCGGGTCGAGAAAGCGCACATGCTGACCTTTGGCCTGGGCCGGGGGCTCACCACCGGATACGGCTCCCCCGCGCTTCGGTTCTTCATCGGGTACAACTACGCACCGCACCCCGATCCCGAGCCGCCAATGCCCATGCGTCGCGCGCCTCCGGTGGCGCGCTGAACACGAACCCTGGGTCGTGTAAGCGCATGTTGCAGCGGTCTCGGCACGCCCGGAAAGTGTAAGGACATCTTTCCTTCGAGCCGGCGTCACCTCGGGCAGAGGCCGTGATTGCAGGGCGCTGGCGTTTGGCACGCCGCTTGCCCTGTCTCCAGGTCCACCGCTGGAGACCGCCCCATGATGCCTCAACTTTCGATCCCGCTCGTCCTGCTCCTGCTGGCTTCGGCCTCGCAAAGCGCCTGTCTCGACGATGCCCTTCCAGCCACAAGCGGGGTCGCCGGCTCCGCCGCTCCGGCGCCTGGAGAACCGTTGTCCGAGGCCCCGACCGGCGGGGACGCTCCCGCGCCCATCGGCGTGTCCATGCCAAGTCCCAAGAACGCCGTGTGCGGGTTTGACGCCAGCGGAGCCGTTGTGGCCGTCGCCAACCACGAAAGGGTTCTCGTCTACTACTACGACGGTCATGCGTTGCCGATTCTAACCCCCGCCGAACACGTTCCGGACGATGCCCCAATCCAGAACGTCGAGGTCACGGCCGGTCCGGGGTTCTTCCTGGTCACAGTCGGTTGGCGGGTGTCCGCCGACCTTCAAGGGACCGCAAGCTTCGCGTTCGACCTGGCCGGCAACCTGCTTTGGCAGCTCGACAGCGACAGCCAGAACGATGGTGTTCTCTTCATCGGCGACGACGGCACCGCGGTGATGCGGCGCCAAAAGAAGGACTGGCAAGCCTCGCACTCGGTGCTGGTCGCCAAGGACGGCACCGTGACCGAGCTCGCCCCTGGCTTTCACCCGCTGGGGCCGCCGACGAGGGACGGCCGCATCGCTGGGCAAATTCCTGAGCTGGCCGGATGGCTCGACCTTTCGACCGGTGAACACACCCTGTTCGAGGCACACGGCGAAAAGGCCAGCGTCTTCATGTGGGGTGACGCACTGATGGTGCTGTCTGCGGCACCCAAGGAACTTCGGCGCGTCCCCGCCTCGATGGTCAGCGACACCTCAAGCCTGGAGTATCCCGGCTGGCTCTGGCTCCAGGCCCAGGCTGGAGCTTGGCTACTGATGCGCGGCGGCGATACGGGCAGCTGGGTCCGCTTCCACGCTGACGGCCTCACGCAGGAGGTGGTCGACCCGGTTCTGCCGCAGGGGCAGCGGCTGTTGGACGACTGTTACGCCGCGCAGGCCATCGACGGGGAGGGACGTCTTCTGGCCGTTCTGCGTGACGACGACTCGGCCGCCCTCTGGCGTTATGAGGTGCATGCTCCCACCTGGACGCGCCTGGGCCAGCCGTCGATCGGGGCACGCATGGCCGACGTTCGCGTGGTCGGCAGCACCGTCATCACCCACTACCGGGACCTCCACACGTACTGTCAGCCGCTCGAGTGGGGGGCCGACGCGGCGCCAATGGTCAGCGACGCCCTGGAGATCACCGCGCCGCATCTGGAGCCTTCGCTCGTTCTCGGCGGCTTCTCCGACGTGGTCGCGAGGCCGGACGGCCGGTGCGTCGCATATCACGATCGCACCGCGCCGAACGGCGCCGCCAAAGGCAAACCTGTCATCTTCGACACGCTCACGAGGCAGACCCTGGAGCTCGAGGGCTGGGGCAGCATCGCTTTTGCACGCGGACGATGACGAGGTTTGGACGCGCCTAGAATCGGCCGCTGAGGCTCATGCCGGACATCCGCGAGCTGAGCACGGGGGTGACCTCCCAGGTGGGCTTCAGCTCCGTCGTGGCGAGAGGGCGAATAGTGGTCTTCTTGGCGGTCGCGCCAACGATGATCATCACCAGTCCGCCCACCTGCACCAGGCCGTCCATCGCGAGCAGCGCCGTCCCGACGCCTTCGCTATCCAGCGTGGTCATCGCCACGAATGGGCCCACGACGGGGATGGCCAGGGGGGACCAGTCCGACGTGAACACCTTGTTGCTGCTGATGGTGCTGCCAAGCCCGGCAGCGATCGAGGAACCCACCCACGCGCCACCGAGCATTGCGGCACCACCGATGATGAGGCCTCGACGGACCTGGGTCTCCTTCACCCAACCGGGCGGGACGGGGTCACCATTGCGCCAGGCGCGCGGGTTGACGAACAGGGGGCGTTGCTGTGGTCCGGCGGCAGGGTACGTGACCCCGGGAGCACGGAGAGGGGTGGTCTGGGCCAACGCGGGTTGGGAAGCGCCCAGCAGCAGTGCGGCAAAGGTGAGCAGGGACGCGGACATACGGGTACGAACAGACATTGCAGTCTCCTTGGTGGGGCCGTGAATCAGGGAGCCCGGCCTCAAAGCAGCAACCGTGCCAGGTGCGCCCGAGTCAGTAGTGACGCCATGACGCGGCGATTCAGTCGCTTCTGTGAGCCCGGATTACCGCGCACTTTCGCGGCACGGGCGCGAAACGGCGTTCGCCCCCCGCCCAGCCGTGGGTGCATCGGTAGCACCTTGCATGCTACCTACCGCTGACTGCGCAACCTGCTGGCTCGGAGCATCCCGTGCGAACCCTCATCCCTCTCTCCGCACCGATGCTCGTGGCCCTCGTCTGTGGTGTGGTCCACGCAGACCCACCCGCTTCCGCGGAAACGCCCCTTTCGGTCACCGTCAGTGGCGGCGGCACCAAGGGCGCCTACATGGCAGGGCATCTCTACTACATGGGTCACATGTCCCGGCGCTCGCCGGCCTTGCGGACCCGCGTGCTCACCGGCGCATCTGCCGGCGCCATGAACTCGGCCATCGCGGCGGTCACGGGGTGTACGCCCGGGGAACTCAATCCGCAGAAAAGTCTCTACTATCGGGCCTGGACGACGGTGGGGCTGTCCAAGCTCTTCGTCCCCGACAAGACGACCGCCACCGGCGTCTTCACCATCCAGGCCTACGACCCGATCCTCGCGGCGCTGAAGGGCATCTGGGACGCGGGTCTACCGACGGACTGCGACCTGCTTCTCGGCGTGGCGGTCACCCGCGCCAAGGCGCGCAACGTCGCCGTGGCGCCCAAGATGCCGAAGCTTCCAGTGTCGCGGGAGACGGTGCTCCTGCGCATCACGGGTCAAGGGCCCGACAAGCCTCCGCTGCTGCGCAACCAACCACCGAGCAACGGCGCCGTGGGCCGGATCCTCCTGCCTCTCGACGGGCCGGGGACGCGGCCCTTCGAGGCATTGAAGCAGGCCGTTCTCGCGTCGGCGGCGCTGCCGGTGGCGTTCAGCCCGGTGACCATCGACCACTGCCCTGCCTCCGCGAAGCGAACCCGCTGCACGGTCAAAGACGCGCGCCCGGCGGCATTCGTGGACGGCGGCATCTTCGACAACCAGCCGCTGGGGCTGGCCGTCGACGCCATGAAGAGCATCCCTGGCGCCACGAACCCGCGCTTCTACTTCCTCGACCCTCGCGTGATCGACTATCCGACCGCTGTCTCAACAGCGGACGCAGCCCCTCCCGAGCACATCCTCGATGTTCTGCTGAGCCTTACCGGTATGACCTCGAGCTCATTCTCCCGGGAGCTGGTCAGCACGTTCGAGCGGGAGCCGCAGCTCCGCAAGCGTCTTCTACTGGGGCGGACCTATTTCCCTCATGTGTCGTCCACCCTGACGGGTCTCCTCGACCGCGCGTTCCGCGAGTTCGACTTCTACCTCGGCATGTACAACGCGGCGCGCACCGTCCGAGAGCACGCGTTGGGGCGCGGCATCCCCGACCTCGAGAAGCTCGCGATGAGGGGCAAGCCATCCCTGGAAATGGCCCGCGGATGGCGGCCGTTTCTGTGCCTGCGTGCGGTCCTGGACGGCGTCGGCAACCCTGAGATCTGCGGCGGTGAGGAGCTCCAGGACTTTCGCATCCTGCTGCAGCTGACCCTCGACCGCCTCGGCGACGAGTGCCTGCGGGCGAAGGCCGCTGGAAAAGTCCCCAAAGGGAGTCTCCATCCGGTCTGCCGCGCGGCGCTCTTTGGCGGCCGCACCGTCCAGGTCGACGGCGTGCGCAAGCTGCCCCATGCCGAGCGCAAGCGGGGCAAGGACGAGAACATCCTGAACTATCAGCTTCGCCTTCTGGGCGCCTACAGGTTCCACTTCCAGGACCTGGAGCTGGATCGCGACGACGCCGAGCAGGCCAAGTACCGCCTGCTACGTCGGGTGTCTGGCATCACCAAAAGCCTGGCCGATGCTCAGCCGGCATGGGGCATTGCGTTGGGCGGGCTTTCGCGCATCGGTGTGGACCTCGGGCTGGGCTACCTGCCGCCGGTCCACACGATTCATGCCACCCTCGGGCTGGGTTTTGAGCTCGGCTACAGCGGCACCGTCGACGCGCCGGGCTGGAATCGGCTGCGCTTCGGCGTCGCCCTGGGCTTCGATGGGCTTTCGACGGTCCTGACCGGGGAGACGAACTACTTCGCGCTGGTCCCCAAGGTCGGCCTCGAGGTCGAGCTCTACGGCACCGGTGTCGTGCAGCTCCGCCTGGGTGCTCGCGTCGGGTATCAGCTATCGACCGGCGATGGCTTCGCCAGCGGCACATGCGACTACAGCCGGGAGTCCGATCTCCCCTGCTCCCGCTTTGTCAGCGAGGCCTACCTGAGCGCCAGCTTCCTGGGCTTCGTCCGGGTCCAGCTGGCGGGCGCGTACTATCCCGGACTCAACGCAGGGCAGCGGGACCGTTTCGCGCTGCGGCCGACCCTGGGTGTCCAGTTCAACTCGCCGTTTTGACGGATTAAACAACCGCGTTCGGCCGTACGGGGGCACATGCTGAGACCGTCACTCATCGTCGCGCTTCTGGTCACGGCCACAGCGCCTGACGCCCGCGCTGCCATCCTTGTCGACGACTTCCCCTACTATGACGTGGGCGATACAAGCCGCTCGACCCGAGACCGGTTCGATGCCTACGCATGTGGCACACAGGCTGAGACCGGCCCGGAAGACCTCTACGCTTTCACCGTGGGCGAGCCCGGCACGCTGGTGGCAAGAGTCGTGGCCGACGACGGTGTGGACGTCGACGTTCATCTGCTGGCCGACACGAGCGCGGCGTCGTGTTTGTCACGCGGCGACGAGGGCGTGAGCCAGAATCTTGCCCCAGGAGCGTACTTCCTGTCGGTCGACACGTTTGCCCGCCCCGACGGCAGCGAGCGTCCCGGTGCCTACGAGCTTCATGTGCGCTTCATCCCCCGCTGGAGCGTCTGCGCCATGGAGGGTGTGCCCATCGCGCGGATTGGGGCTACCGAGTTGCTCCCGATGCCGGCCACCGGGCGCGTCGTCAAAGAGGCCCATCTGGTCACGGCCGAAGAGCACCGCGCAGGTGTCTTCGGCGGCGGCTGGCCCACCCGCCTCGACGACCGGGTGGCCCAGCACTGGGCGCTTAGCGAGCAGGCGAGCGGTTTCGTCGCCGAGCGTACCGAGCCATGGGCCCCCTGCTGCGAGCCGAGCAACGCGTTCGGCCAGGGCAGTACCGCCAAACCGCCGGCGGCCGCGGAGGCCTGGTACCTGAACATGCGCTGGAAACGCGCGCCTCGACGCGGCCAGCGTTACATCGTCTACGACGCGGTCACGGGTGGCGCCGTGGTGGCGGCAGCGGGCTATGAGAACGGGCCCGGCAACCTGCAGCGCATCGGCGGTGTGGCCGAGGAGGTGATGATGGCGCTTGGCCGAGACCACCTCAGCACCCTGACGTTCGGGGTCGCCCACGCTGGAGACGCGCTTCCGTACGGCCCCATCGACTGCGCGGCAGTCCAACCCTGAGGTGCCACGGCCGCCCTTGCGAGCCTCATAGCCACCGATGGTCCGTTTGACCCGCCCCGCACAACGGTGGTCTCATGGTCCAGAGGGACATGGAATCTTCTCCCACGGCCGATGCGGTCGACCCCGTCGAACCGCCAAGTCCTGGCAATGAGGGTGAATCCGAGCCCGACGGGCTCCACACCATCGATGCGCCGGAGACGGACACCACCGCCGAACACGACGCGGCTGAGGACGCGGCGTCTCTCCCCGCTACCCCCTGCGCTGCCGCCGACGTTCAGGTGGACGAGCACCCGGTCTTCCTGCAGTGGGTTCGCACTCTTGAGGCCGCGTTGGCGGCGCAGGCCGCCGAGCTGAAGAGAGCCCTGGCGGAAGAGCTGCAGTGGCATCGAGACGGCATCGCCGATGCCCGAGCAGCGCTCACCATCCACGCGCACACCGCGCGCGACCGTATCTCCGCGCTGGACGCAACGGTCCCAAACCACCAGGCGCGACTGGCCGACCTGCTGGAAGAACTGCATCGCGCCTTCCACCGCGACCTCATGGGGCGCTATGACCGCGCCCTTGCTCACCTCGACTCCAACCATGCCTCGCGCGCGGCCAACCGCGCCGTCCAGGAGCTGGAGCAGCTCCCGGGCCGGTGGGGCGCCCGACTCGTCCTCCAGTTCGAGCGTGTCGGCACAGGGCCCGAGCGGCTGGGCCAACGTCTTCGCGTCGTCGGCGAACACCGCTCCGTCAAGCTCCCGCTCAAGGGCAGCCTTCGCGCAACGTTGGCCGGCACCTCGATGCACGACATGGTCGAGGCGGCCACTACCGTCGCTCGGGTCGAGGCCAGGTTCCGGCAGCTGCTGCACGACCTGGCGCGCGGTGTGGAGTCCCTTCTGTGGGGCGCCTGGGAAGCGGTCTCCAATACGGGTTCAGGGGAAGACGCGAAGGCTATCGCGGAGGATCCCATCGGCTACCTGGAGCGTGGTTTCGCCGCCCTCGAAGCGCCCCTGGATGACGTCCTCGTTCCGATCCAACGGGCCTACGAGGCGCTCGAAGAAGCGCAGCTACTGGTCCATGGCGAGCTCGATGGGGCTCCCGCGGCGCTGGCGGCGTGCTCCAACGCGCGCGCCAGGTCACGCCTGGCAGGTCGACAGGGCCTCGGACTGTTGGCTGCCCCCCTGGGCTGGCCGTCGGCGCTGACCCAACGGCATACCGACCGGGCTGTTCTCAGAGCTGCTTCGCATTCGCGCATCGCAGGAGCGGTTCACGCCGTCCGCCGCCGCCTCGAACGTCAGCGTGACGCCCTGGAAGACGCCCTCTCACTGGACGCCGAACTGCACCGGGACGTCCTGGCCGAGGCTTCAGCGGGGTTGGCTCCCCACGTCGATGAGCTGATGAGACTGTTCGATGCGGTATCAGCGACCGGGGAACAGGCGTTTCCCGAACTGATGACCCGGCTCAAGTTCGTACGGGAGGCGATCGCCGACGAATTCCACGACACCACCTGCAAACAGCTCGACTGGTACTACGACGACGACCCGGTGCTTCAGTCCCTCGAGGACATCGTGCGCACACTGGAGACACTCCCGGAGCGACTGGGCCACCGCATGCGGTTGCCTCCCGAGTCCGGCCTTCCGGCCGCCGGTGCGCTGGCCCCCTACCCGGTCCTGGCTCAGGCGGTGCACTCGGCATCTGTCGCCCCGCTCGTGGAGGCCGCCGGGGAGCTCGTGCGCCGGCGACGGGCGCTGTACGAGCGGGTCGACAAGGTGACCATCGCGGCGTTGGAGAGCTTCGACCGGGCGATCGACACGATGGAGCCTGTCCACGACGCCGACGGGCACCTCCGCCCCCGCACACCCGAGCTCGTGCCGCTCGCACGTCAGCAGGTTCTGGAGGCGCTGGCGGAAAAGAACAAGGAGCTCGCCCCCCTCATCGCCGACGAGCACATCCTCGCGGAGAAGCTACGCCTGTGCGTGGCCGATTGTATGGACGCCTTCGACGACCTCGTGCGGCAGTTCGCCGTGGCTGCAGCGCCCCGCGGCAAATGGAGCCTCCGGGGTCGCCGGCTGACCGTCACCTCCCGTGAGTGGGTACAGCGCTTCACGTCGAGCCTGCGGCAGGGCGGCGGCGACCGCATGGTGCTGCGGGTGCGCACCGCCGACGCAACTCGCGAGATGGCGCGGACGATCCGCCGCACGATCAACCGGCAGCTCAAGCAGCTCGACGAGGCCCTGGACGAAGACCGTGAGTTCCATGATGCGCTGATGGCCCCGCTGGAGGTTGCGCTGGCGGCAGCCTCACGGGACCTGGCGGCGGCGTTTGATGCGCTCGAAGACAACGGTAACCACCAGCGGCGTTCCGAAGCGCTGGGGACAACCACGACGCAGCAGCTGCGACGGATCCGCGACAAGCTGCAGCAGGTGAAGAAGACCGCCGAAGACCAGGTCGCCCAGGACCCGGTCCTGCAGGCGTTGAGCGACACTGTCGAGATGGTTCGGACGCTGCCGGACCGGGTCGACGATGTGGTCGTTGCTGAGGTCGCGCGGTCGCCTGGCATGCTGGTTCGCCGCGGTGTCATCGGTCCCAAGCGCAGCGTCAGGATTCCGATTCAACATCTGCTGCGCCGCTGGATCGCCGAACATGACGCGCTGGGTGTGGCTGCGCTGGCCGAGGAGCTTGGAGCCGCTCGTGGCGAGCTGGTGGCCGGGCTCACCGATATCTGGAACATCGTCCGGTACAACCTCGATGGCGCCGTCGCCGAGGCCGCTGACCTCCCGGAGCGAGCCGACCGAGAGGCCGAACAGGAGGCCTGGGCCAAGAGTCGCGACGTTGCGCTGACGGGGCTCGTACGCGCGGTGCGCAAGACGCGGGAACTGGTGGCGGAAATCCACGAGGTCCACCTCCGTATCCGCCACGCCACCGAACGCAAGCTGGCGCTGACCAACGATGTGACCGACGCCGCCGCCGCTGCTGGGACGTTGCGAGGGCGGCTGAGCCACGGCGCCGACCTGCTGCGGTTCGGGGCCGCCAGACGTCGCGACGGCATCGGTTCAGGCGTGGGGAACCTGTTTCGTGGGGCCTATCGAATTGCCGGGAGCACCGGTCAGACGCTGGCCAAGAGCCGCGACAGCCTCAAGAAGCGCCTGGGTCTGGAAGCGGAAGCGGGTGAGCAGGACGCCCTGGAGACGCATGGGCTTCTGGCCGACCATCTGGTCCAGCGGCCAGACCTCCCGCCGGTCTATCGCCGCCTGTTCAAGCTCAACCCACTGGAACTGGACGAGTTTCTGGTGGGACGGGATGCTGCCCTGGCCGCCGTCGCAAAAGCAGCCCAGCGGTGGCGCGCGGGGGATTTTGCAAGCGTGTTGGTCCATGGGGACCCTGGCAGCGGCCGACGCAGCCTGCTGAACATCGCCATACACCGCATCGGCTCCCAAGAGCGCGTGGTTCACTGCGTCCTCGAGCACAAGATCACGGACGAAGCAGGGTTCATCGGGTGGCTCAGCGGGTGCCTGGACCTCGATACGGTGCCAGGGGACCTCGAAGAGCTCGCGGAGAGCCTACTTGGCGGTGAACGCCTGATCCTGCGGCTCGAAGGTGCTCATCACCTCTTCGTTCGGTCGATTCATGGGTTCGCGGCCCTGGAGAGCCTGCTCCTGGTCATCTCGCGAACCAACCGCCACCTGTTGTGGCTGGTCGAAATGGAGCGGCACACCGTGGAGCTGTTGCAGCGACTGTTCCGGCTTCGCGACGGCTTCACCCACATCGCCCCCTGCCGGCCGCTCCTGGCCGAGGAGCTTCGCGCCGCCATCGCCGTGCGCCACACCCTGTCCGGGTTCAAGCTCCGCTACGAAAAGCCCGCCGTGATGACACCGGACCTGGCGCGGGCGTTGAAACGCGCCCGAGGAGACGCCAAAGCACAGCAGGAAGCGTTGGCGACCCATTTCTACGCGGTCATCAGGAAGCTCTCCGATGGACGGCCGTACGCGGGGATTGTCCATTGGCTGCGCAGCCTGTCGCGTGATGACGCGGATGAACACACGCTGGTAGTGCGCGTGCCCGAGCCGCTGCAGGTGCCTGCCCTCGCCCAGATTCCCCACAACCAGCAGTTCGCGTTGGCGGCGCTGCTACAACACGGTTCCCTCAACGCGGTGGAGTTGGGGCAGGTCCTGGACCTGGAGACCGGCAAGGTCCGCCTCATCGTCCAATACTTCCACGACAAGCGGATCATCGTCGCCGTCAGGTCCGACGCCGGTAGCGACGTCGCCCACGAGGACCTCCGTCGGTATGCGGTCAACCCGCTGCTCATGCCCCGGGTGGTGGAGCCGCTGCAGAAACGCAACATCGTGTATTGGGAGACGTCATGATCTTCGCACAGTTACCCATGCCGTCAGCCGAGGGTGGCGCCGAGATGGACATCCTCGACCTGCTCCTGCAGCCGGAGGCCATCCTGACCATGGTCGTCGTCTTCGGCACGGCGTGGTTGTTCAACCGCATGGCACGGGTGGTGCTGACGCGGCTGTCGGAGAAGTTCACCGACCAGCGGTTGGCGCTGCTTCGGTTCGCGCCCATCATCAGTATTGCGACCTGGACGGCGGCCATTGCCATTGTGGTGAAGGCGGTGTTCCAGGCCGACCAGAAAACCATCGCGGCATTGGTGGGCGCTTCGGTGTTTGCCATCGGCTTTGCGGCCCAGGACCTGTTCAAGAACTTCCTCGGCGGCCTGACCATTCTCTTCGACCGGCCGTTCCAGGTGGGCGACAAGGTCGAAATCTCACCCTACTACGGTGAAATCGTCTCCATCGGCCTGCGCTCGACCAAACTCGTCACCAATGACGACAACCTCGTGACCGTCCCCAACTCCAAGCTGCTCGACACCTCGGTATCCAACGGCAACGCGGGCGCGCTCGACTTCCAGGTGGTGACGGACATCTATCTGCCGGCCCACACCGACGTCTACGAGGCCGAGGCGATCGCCTGGCAAGCGGCAGCGACCAGCCCCTATGCCTACCTGGACAAGCCCATCGCGGTTCGGGTGGGTGATGCCTACCAGATGCGTCCGGTGACGCGGGTGCGCATCAAGGCGTACGTGCTCGACATCCGGCTGGAGACCCTGTTCCAGAGCGACATCTCGAAACGGGCCAAGCGTGCGTTCATGCAAGCGGGCCTGCTGCCCGAGACGTTTGGTATGGACACGGACCCTGAAGAACTGAGCGGACACATGGATGTCAAAGATACGGCGCTCGGCTAGCACCCACGCGGCAGGAAATCTAAGAGTTTCCGGCGTGTTCATCGCTCGGCCCCGACGTGCTACCCTCTCCCTGGAGGAGAGACAGGCATGAAGACACTGACGAGTGTGGCGACACTTGGACTGGCAGCGCTGTTGTGCGCGTGCCCAGCGGATTCCCCCACCCCGGCCGAGACGGGCACGACCTGGCATCGCGACGTGCGACCCATCGTCGAGCAGCGCTGTCTGGGCTGTCACGCGGGCGGCATCGGGACCGGCGACCTCCGGGACCTGGCCACCGTCGAAGAGATTGGCGAGTCGATCGTGTTCCGCGTGGAGTCCCGCACGATGCCGCCCTGGTACCATGACGACGATTGCCGCGAGGTCAGCGACTCGCGTCACCTCACCGACGCCGAAATCGAGGTCTTCACCCAGTGGAAGGCCGACGGCTTCAAGGTGGGGGACGAGGCGGACTTCGTCGCTCCCGCGCCGTCGGGCACCGCGCTCGGGACGCCGGACTTCGACTTCAAGGTTGTCGAGGCGTACACCCCGGACGGCTCCATCGACGACGACTACCGGTGCCTCTTCCTGGACCCGGCCTTCGCCCAGGAGAGCTTCATCCGCGCCATCGACATCACGCCCGGGGAGGCGACGATGGTGCACCACGTCATCCTGTTCCAGATCCCCGCAGGCGCCGTCGAGGCCGCCGAAGAGAAGGACGCCCAGTCACCCGGACCGGGATACCCCTGCTACGGCGGCACCGGGGTCCCATCGTCCATCATCGCCGGCTGGGTGCCCGGCGCGCCGCCCATCGTCATGCCGGACGGCGCCGCCATCCAGATGTCCACCGGTTCGCGGCTCATGATGCAGGTCCACTACAACTTCGACGCCGTGCCCAATCGCGATGCGCTGCCGAGCGACGCGACCTCGGTCCAGATGTGGGAGTACCCTCAGGGCGCCACCATCGACGAGGTCGTCCAGTTCATCCTGTATGACCGGCGCGAGATCGACGTGCCTGCGGGGGCCAACGACGTCGAGGTCGACGTCGACTACGGCATGATCTACGACGGCCGCCTCATCGGCGGCATCCCGCATATGCACGTCCTGGGCAAGAGCATCGACGCCACGCTGACCGTGGGCTCCGACACCACCAACCAGTGCGTCAGCCGGGTCCCCAACTGGGCGTTCGACCATCAGCAGGGCTACATGTTCACGGCCGAATCGGCCGTGGACCTGCATTATGGCGACACCCTCAACGTGACCTGCACCTTCGACAACACCGCCGCCAATCAGCAACCGGGCCCGGACGGCGTCAAGAAGGAGCCGGTCGACGTGACCTGGGGCGAGGGGAGCGCCGACGAGATGTGCCTCTACGTGGCGATGGTGGCGCTGCCTCACTACCCTGGCGATGGAACGCCGTGCTCGGCGTTCAAGGACTGCTATCGCGACTGCACCGACCCGTCGCCCGCATGTCTCGCCCGTTGCTCGCGCTCTGCCGGGCCCGAGTGCTCGTCGTGCGTCACCATCGGCAACGCCGTCTGCAGCATCTTCAACTGTGTCGACGAGCGGACCGCGTTGGAAAGCTGCAAAGCGGACTGCCCGGACACCGACTTTGGCTGCTGGGCGACCGCCTGCCGGGCCGAGGCCGAGACCTATCACGACTGCATGCGCCCGCATCTCCTCGACGGGACGTGCGACGAGTTCTTCGCCGACTGCGGGATGGAGTTCACGCCCTGAGAGCCTCGCCAGGAGCGGCTTTTTAGAAAACTGTTCACAACTTCCAGGACGCCTCCTCCGGGAGTTAGCCCCTCGTCCAAGCACTCCCCCAGGGTGCGCGCGAAGGGACCAACCCCAACCAAGGAGGCGCCTCGTGCGCAGCTGTATCGCTCTGCTTGCCATGGCCACAATGTGGGTCGTCGGCTGCACTTCCCCCCGTGTCGACCACCCCCAGTCCGCTGCACCGTCGAACAAGCCGAACCCCAACCCCCCTGGCCCTGATGCGGCCGGGCCTGGCACTCCGTGCTGCGCCAGCCAGGAGTGCGGCACCAGCAAGGTCCCGTTGTGCGAGGGTTCCTGGTGCGGTGGTTGCGCATTTGGAGGTGTCTGCCTCAGCGGCTTCTGTTTCGACGACATCTTCTGGACTCCTGTCGCTGCCTTCGAAGGTCAAGGTCTGCTGGGTTGCAACCCAGACACCGGTGTGGACTGCGCTGAGGACGACCAGCCTCAGCTTTCGATAACTACTGATCTCTTCGAGATCGCGCCGCTGGAGACCACAGTGCGCGAGTACTTCGACTGCGTGGACTCGGGGGCCTGCTCGGAGCCTGGCTTCGACGAGGGCTGTCATACACGCGAAAGCGGAGACGACCTCCCCGTCAACTGTGTGTCTCAGGAGCAGGCGCAACAGTTCTGCGAGCACCGCGAGATGCGGCTGTGCACCGAAGCGGAGTGGGAGATTGCGGCTCGGGGGAACTGCGAGGCGTGGCCCGAGCTTGGCTGTGAAGAGGTGCCTCAGGCGGTCTGGGGCAACGAACGTCCCGACTGCGAACAGGCGAACCTCGCTGGCTGCTCAGGTGCCCCGGTAGCGGTCGGAACGACCTATGGTGGCAGCGCGGCTACGGCCAGCGAGATGGTCGGCAACGTGGCCGAGTGGACCTCGAGCTTCTACAGCGTAGACACCTACGAGACCGGGGAATGGCCCACCGAGGGAGACCTCGCGGTCGTTCGCGGTGGCAGCTTCAATTCGGAAGACTTTCGCGCCACCAGGCGTGCCTTTGCCGAGCAGGGGGCCCAGTCGCCCGAGATCGGCATTCGCTGCTGCAGAAACCCCTAGCAGCCGGCTGAGACCAAAGAGAAAGGCGGCGGAGCGCTGAGCTCCGCCGCCTTCTTTGTTTCACCCGGGTCGCTGCCTACTGGCAGACCCCGCTGGTGCAGGCAGCGCCGCCGTTCTCCGTGCAGACGGTGGCGTCGGCGGCCGGGTCGTTGTCGGTGCAGGCACCGGCGTCGTCGCAGACGTCCGGGTTGCAGGTCGGCTCGGCGATGCCGTCGCCACAAGGCGTTCCCGCGGAAGCGACCGCGTTGTCGGTGCAGGTACCCGCGCCGTCACAGACGTCCGGGTTGCAGGTCGGCTCGGCGACGCCGTCGCCACAGGCCGTGCCCGCGTCCTCGAAGACCACGTCGCAGTCGGTGCCGTTCGGCGTCGAGCTGGCTTCGCAGACCCCCGGGGTGCAGGTGTAGGCCGTCCCGGCACAGGTGCCGCCGGCGTCGCACACGTCGTTGTTGGTGTTCACGTCCCCGTCATCGCAGGGGTCGTTCTCCGGCAGCGGCGTGTTGGTGCACGCCCCTGTGCCCGCTTCGCAGGCGTCGGTCGTGCAGGGGTTGCCGTCGTCGCAAGTCGGTGTCGTCTCGCAGCCGGTCGCGGTGCAGGTCTCGGTGGTGCACGGGTCGCCGTCATCGGTGCACGCCGTGTCATCGGTGCTGAACACGCACTCGCCGGTGGTTTCGTCACAGCTGTCGCTGGTGCAGTCCACCGTGTCGTCGCAGACCTTGGGCGTGCCGCCACAGGCGTCGCTGTTGCAGACGTCGCCCTCGGTGCACGGGTTGCCGTCGTCGCAGTTGGCGCCGTCCAGCGGGGCCGCCTGGCAGCCGTTGGTGGCGTCGCAGGTGTCGGTCGTGCAGTCGTTGCCGTCGTCGCACAGCCCGTCGTCGGGGGTGTTGGTGCAAGCGCCGGTGCCGGCCTCGCAGCTGTCCACGGTGCAGTCGTTGCCGTCGTCGCAGGCCGCGGTGCCCGCACAGACGCCGGCGGTGCAGGTGTCGTCGGTGGTGCAGGCGTCGCCATCGTCGCAGCTGCCCGTGTTCCAGGTGTACTCGCAGACGCCGTCGGTGTTGCAGGTGGCCGACGCGGCGCACTCCTTACCCTCGCAGTCGCTGTCCTGGGTGCAGCCGCACAGGCCATCGGTGTTGCACGTCGAGGTCCCGGCACAGGTGCCGCAGCTCCCGCCCGCGCCGTCGTCGCCACACTGCTTGCCGAGGCAGCTGGGCGCCGCCGGGCACTCAATGGGGTTGTTGCCGGAGGGGTCCTCCGCGCCGCTCTGGCCGCAGTCGTAGAAGCCGCCGTCGGTGCTCCAGCCGCAGGTCGGCGAGCCGTTGGCGTCGCAGTCGCCGCCGGAGATCTGGCCCCCCTCGCAGTACTGCAGAACACCGCCGTTGCAGCAGCCCTCGAAGGTCACACCGCCGCACCCGGTGGGCGCCACGTCGGGCTTGCAGGCGTTGTCGAAGCTGTCGCAGACCTGGCCGTCGCCGCACTCGCCGCAGGTGCCGCCGCAGCCATCGGAGCCGCACATCTTGCCGTCGCAGTCCGGGGTGCACGCCGGGCACTGGAGCGGGAAGGTGACGGTGGGGTCTTCCGAGCCGTCCGTGCCGCAGTCGTAGAACCCGTTGGCGTCCCACCCGCAGCTCGGGTTGCCGGCGGCGGCGCAGTCGAAGCTCTGGACCACGCCGTCCTCGCACCACACGACCGTGTCGCCATTGCAGCAGCCCTCGAAGGAGAAGTCGCCGCAGGGGTCGTCGATGCAGGTCTCGGTGCCCAGGTCGCAGACCAACCCGTCGCCGCACGAGTCGCAGACGCCACCGCAGCCGTCGGCGCCACAGGTGATACCGTCGCACTGGGGCTCGCACCCGAAGGACGTGGTCTCGATGGTGAAGCAGGCGCCGCCAGGGACCGGGGTCGAGACGAAGTTGTCGTCGATGGTGACCTCCACCAGGGTGCCGGAGAACGAGCCCTGCAGGGCGGTGGTCTGGCTGGCCGGTGGCGTGGAGGGGTCCACGGTCATGGTGCCGCTGGCCTGGAAGTAGACCGTCGTCGCGTTCTGGGTGGTCGGGTCGATGTCTCCCACCAGCCGGAGGCACTGCTCACAGGTGGCGTAGCTGTCATTCGGGGCGCTCCCGAGGTCGAACGTACCGGTGGCGTCGGTGTAGAACTCGACCAGCAGGAAGTCCTGGTCGGGGCCGCCGATGTTCACCTCAAAGCCCCAGATCTGCTGCTGGAGGTTGGTCAGCGGGCCATTCAGCTGCAGCACGGTGCAGCCATTGCCGCCGCCGTCTCCCGAGGCATCTCCGGTCGTGCCGTCGCCCACCGGGGCGTCACCCGTGGGGGCATCGCCCACCGGCGCGTCGCCGGTCGGAGCATCGCCCACCGGCGCGTCACCGACCGGGGCATCGCCCGTGGGGGCGTCCGGCGCCGGGGCGTCGGGGGTCGCGTCCGGAGCGGGCGCGTCACCGGTGGTGCCATCTGGCGTCACGGTCCCGTCCGACGTGGTCTCAGACGCGGCGTCCGGGGTCGTCGTATCGGGCGTCGTCGGCGTGGTCTCGTCGGGACATCCCGCCAGGGTCACGGAAAGGCTCAGCAGCGCACCCAGCGCCGCAACAATGTGCTTGTTCATGGCTCCCACCTTGTCGTCTAGCGCAGGCGGTATATCACCACTGAGCGCGCGACCATATCGTGAAGTGCACGCTTGCGCGGACCAAAGGCCGCGAGCGCGAAACCGGCTGCGTACAGCAGCGTGACGAAACCACCCACCGTGGTACCCACCAGCACCAAGGTGTCCTGGATATCGCCGAGCCCGTGGGTGATCCCCAGCTGGTCGATGAGGTGCCGCAGCTCGCCCACGCCGCCGGTAATCGCCACGATGCCGGCTGCCACGAAGGGCAACCACAGCGCCGCCACGGTGCGGGCCGCCGACAGGGCGATGTTCAGAGGGCGTTCGTCGTCCCGGTTTTCCCGCCTCACCTCCATCCGCAGGAGGTACTTACCGACGGTCTGACCCCGCCACGCGTGGCCCACTGTCACGTACACCAGATGCGCGATGATGCCGGGCCAGCTCAACAGTGCCACCAGCGCGGCCGCGATGCCCGCGTCGAACACCCCTGCAGCCGCTCGGGCCCAGAATCCGGCGTATTCGACCGCCTTCGGAGCAGCCGCTTCGAGCGCAGCAAGAAGGTCGTCATAGGTGGCGAATCGGTCGTCGGGCTTCTTCTCCAAAAGCCGGTCGACGACCCCTGCCAGCCGCGGTGGGATGGCCTTGTTCAGGCCAGCCATGCGGTCCGCCAGGGGCTCCGGGGCCTCGCCCGTGTGGGCGGCGGCGACCTTCAGCGCGGAGTCCGCGTCAAACACCGGCTGCCCCGACAGCAGGTGGTAGAACGTCGCTCCCAGGGCGTACATGTCGGCGCGGTGGTCGACGCTCTCGCCCATCGCCTGCTCTGGAGGGATATACCAGGGGCTGCCGACGATCGCCCCGTCCTGGGTCAGCTGCTTGTCCCGGCTTCGGCTCAGCGGAGGGAGGGTGTCGGCGGTGCCCTTGCTGCGCTCCTCCTCGAGCGCCTTGGCGAGGCCGAAGTCGGCGATCTTCAGCATCCCGTCCGCGGAACGCAGGATGTTTCCGGGTTTGACGTCCCGATGGATGATCCCCGCCTCTTGACCCGCCCGCAGCCCCATGACCACCTGGATCATGGCCTGCCGGGCCTCTTCCGGATCCAGCGTCTCGCCGGCGTTGACGATGGCCTCGAGGCTGTCCCCCTCGACCAGCTCCATGGCGAAGAACAGCAGGCCGCCAGCGCCGTCTTTATCCGGGGTGCGGTGACCGATGTAGTGGATGTGAACCACGTTGGGGTGGTTGAGGCTCGCCTGGGTGCGCGCCTCACGGAGGAAGCGGGCGTGACGCACCTCGCTGAGGTCATCAGCGACCTCGTCCTGCAGGACCTTCAGCGCCACGGGGCGATCCAGGGACAGGTCGTGGGCCAGATACACGGCGCCCATCCCGCCCGTGCCCAGGAGCTCCTTGACCCGGTAGTGGTCGAGCTGAGCGCCGAGGATGTCCTCGGCGCCGACCACCGGGCCGTCGGTGGTCCCGGGGCCGGTCTGCATCGTCGCGGCCATCGCTTGCCGCTGCTGGGTGACCTCGCCCATTCCCAGAGTCTACCCGGGCCGGGACACCTCCGCGACCGGTCGTCATCGACCACGTCGCAGGTCTTGACGTCAGTCCCTCATTCCACGGGCCACGCATTGATCGTGAATGGCGCTGCTCTGGCTACCCACGTCGGGGATGTGGCAGTACGGGGAGGCATCTTTACCGCCGCCGTAGTGCAAGCCGTAGACGAGGTCCGGCACAACCCGGGCCAGCGTGTTCAAGCCCTCCTCGTACAAGCCAGGCAGGATGGGCAGCGGAAGCATCCCGATGAGGTTGGCGGCCGAGGACAGGGCGCTGGAGAGCTGGTCACCGGACGCCTGCACGTCACCCGCTTCGGCCGAGTCGATCGCGCCTCCCGCCGTGTCGACCAGGTTGAGCACCTCATTGCCGATGTCGACGTAGGACGCGGTCTTGTCGACGGTCCCCGCGGCGAATTCGACTCCAGCGGCGATGTCGCCCAGCTGCTTGGACGCTTTGCTCAAGCTGAGAACGTTTGAGTAGTCGTGGTTGGACGCGGCAAATTTGGCGAGGAGTCTGGTCGCGTATCCGGTGTGACCCAAGCCGCGTGCGTAGGTCTTCGCCTGGTCGATCATCTGGCCCCGCTGGTCGGCTCCACGGGTCGGTGTAAGCGAGGCCGAGAGGGCACCCCCAGGGACCATCGCGGCGGCCGCATCGTCGTAGCCCATGCCTTGCGTCATCGCGTTGGCCTTGCCGCTCAACGAGCCGGTAGGCGCATCTGCGAGCGCGTTGTTGGTGTCCCCTTGCCGGGCTTTGAGCTGATCGAACCCCATGACCATCAGAGCGCCTCCACGTGCTGTTGGCGCGTTACCCAAGCAAGGAGCGATCCAGCAGTGGCGGCCCGTGAATACTGGGCGTGAGGGGCGTCAGCGGAGGCGCAGCGGGAGTGTCTCGAAGCGGGTATGCATGGATGTCACAGGTGACACACCCCTACTTGGCCCCCGCCACCTTCTGGGCGTTGCAGGGGCACGTCGGGCTGTGCACGACGAACGGACGGACCTGAACGATGTGCAGCTGCTTGTCCTCGTAAAGCCACTCCATATCCAGCGGCACCGGGGCCGGCAGCTTCCGCTGGAAGAGCTTTTCGATCTTCCGCGCCGCGCGGCCCAGCCGCCTCGCGCGCCAGTCGGTGAGCACAGGTTTGCCGGGATTCTTCACCGGCACGACCTTCACACCGCCCTTGGGGTCGGCCACCAGCATGGTGTCCTCGTCGGACCGCGACAGCACCCGCAAGCCGCCGTTTCTGTAGTCGTAGAGCACGACCTCGGGGATCTTCTTGCCGCCGACGACCCGTAGGCCAAGGCCGCTCTTGGCGTTGATGGTGTAGGTGGTCGTCTCGGCAGGGTTGTTGGGGTGCTTGGTCACCAACACCCCGGCGGCGGTGGGGTTTACCGCCTTCTGCACGAGGATGGCCCCGTAGACCGTCTCGTGCTTGATACGGAAGTGCTCGCGCTCCTCGAAGGCCACGAGGTTCCAGACGCTGGCCCAGACCTTGCGGATGCCCTTGGAGATGGCTTCGCGGCCGACCGCGTTGGCGACCGTGTCGTAGAGCCCCGCGCCGTTGAAGCCGGGCAGGTCCTCGGCGTTGGTGGAGCTGCGGACGAACACCCCGCCATCTCCGGCGATGGCTTTCACCTTGGCCATCACCTCGTCGAGCAGGCGCTGGTCCAGCGGCGCCTCCCGAATCTTCTTGCGGAGCTCGGCGAGGGCGCGCTTGCGATGCGCCGCGTCGGTCTTGAACTGTTCGTCACGCAGGAGGCGGCGCACGTCCAATCCAAGCCGGTGCCGCTTCATGTGGTCGGCGTAGTAGGCGATGGGGATTCCGAATCCGGCGGGAACGCTGACCTTGTTGATGTTGGCGGCGGCAACGACCCCCAGATTGGCGGCCTTCGCGCCGTAGGCCGAGGCGTCGAAGTAGCTCATCTCGGGCAGCGAGCGCAGTGCCCGCACCGTCAGGTCGGCTTTGGGGATGACGACCTTCTTCTTGGCGGCCTTCTTGGCCTTCCAGCTGGCAATCTCCTCGGCGGTCGCCTCACGGAGCGTATGGGCCTTGTGGGTCGCCTCCAGCAGGACGGTCTTTCCGGCCAGCCGGCCGTAGGTCTTCCGTGCATCTACGAGACCGATGTTGGGCACGTTCCAGGCCTTCGCGCGGAGGTTCACGTGGGCCAGCGGTGTAGAGAACTTCTCGGAGACGATGCCCGCCACCGGGGTGATGTCGCTCAGCACATCCGGGAGGATGACGATCTCGTCGCGGGCGAAGCTCAGGTCTTCGAAGGCCTTGCCCTCGGCGACCACCTTCAGTGTTCCGATGGCTCGGCCGGTGTTGAAGGCCGTGTACGCCGATGCCTTGTAGACCTTGTCGTTGGTGATGACCGGGATGCGGCTGAGCTTCCTGGCCATCCGCTCCTGCGCCGTGGAATCGGGCCGGAACTTCAGCTTCTTGAAGTTTCCGAAGGCTCTGCGCAGCCGCTTGAACACCATCGTGATGTGCTCGGGCGTGGCCTTGTCGCCCTCCCACAGGGACATGGTCCAGAGGTCGGGCACCAGGTGATGCACGATGTAGCCGAGGATGAACTCGGGCTTTTCCTTCCCGTAGTTCTTCGCGAACTCCCGCTGCCGCGCCCGGGTCCACTTCTCGCGGTAGATCTTGGCGAAGACGAACTGCTTGTGGACCGGGTAGACCTTGACGTCGAAGAAGTAGATGCGCCCGTTGCGCACATCCAGCACGAACTTGGTGAACCGCTCGCCGGCGACCTCTTTGGAGTAGGCTTTGAAGTCTTCTGGCGTCTTCAACGCGAACGTGTAGGTGCGGCGGGACTTCGGGGGCTCGGGCTCGGCAGCGTTGGCCATGGGCACGGCCAGGGTCGTAGCCAAAACGAGGGCGGCGAGCGGGATGCAGCATCGAGGCATGCGCCATGCTACCACCCCCTGTCGTGGACGAACTGTCGCCGGAGCATCACTGGACGAACGCGCCGCAGAACAAGAGGATACGCGCGCTCAACTCACCCGATAGTCCCGTCTTGCCAGGAGACCCCATGGGCGCCGAAACCAAGTACCTCGCCTCGACCCTCGCCGACCACACCCAGGACATGACCGGCCGCGTCGCCGCCGTCACCGGCACCACCAGCGGTACCGGCTATGTCCTTGCCCGCGAGCTGGCGCGGCGGGGCGCCGAGGTCATCCTCCTCAACCGGCCCAGCGCCCGCTCCAAGGCCGCGTTGGAGCGTTTGCAAGGCGAGCTTCCCGAGGGCAAGTTCACCGCTGTCGACTGCGACCTGCAGGACTTCGCCAGCGTTCGCGCCGCCGCCGAGACCGTCAAGGGGTCGTGGAGCAAGCTCGACGTTCTCTGCAACAACGCCGGCGTGATGGCGCTCAAGGATCAGGCCACCAAGGACGGCTACGACGTCCAGATCCAGACCAACTGCATCTCCCACTTCCTGCTGACCAAGGAGCTGTTCGGCCTGCTGAAGGCCAGCGACGACGCGCGCGTCGTCAACCACAGCTCGGCGGCCCGCCTGGGCGGCAACCTGGAGGCGAAGTACTTCGACAAGCGCGGCGGCGACCTGGGCGGCGACGGTACGGACGAGGAGAACGCGTCCTTCGGTGGCCCGCGCTGGGAGCGCTACCACCAGACCAAGCTCGCCAACTGCTGCTTCACCTACGGCCTGCGCGACCGGCTCGCCGCCGCGGGCATCACCAACGTCAAGCCCATCGTCGCCCACCCCGGGCTGGCTTCGACCCAGCTGCAGCATACGACCGACGCCGATGGCGGCATGGACGCCAGCAGCCCCTTCATGGACCAGGCCCAGTCCGCTGAGGACGGGGCCCTCGGCATCATCCGCGGCTCCATGGACCCAACGGCCGTGGCCGGCGACTTCTTCGGTCCCGCCGAGTGGCTCGGTGGTCCGGCCGTGCGCCTCGAGCCCGAGCCGCTGCTGACCGACGCCGACAACGTGCGCATCAATTGGGACGGCTGCGAGGCCGCCGTCGGGGCCTTCGACATCGCCTGAATCCCAGGGTTTCTGGGCCCTTCGTTCGAGGCGAAGCGCCCAGGGGCTTTTGCTCGGCGCGCGTGGGGTGTAGAACCTCGCGCGACATGTCCGAGCCCATCACCATCTTCGGTCCCCGCGTCGACCCCGCCGGCGTGCTCCAGCTGGTCCGCAGCCGCTTCGACAACGTCGAGGTGGACGGGACGGACGAGGCCTGGACCCAGCTGACGGTGACGTTTCCCAAACGTCGCTTCTGGCAGAAGGCCCAGACGCTGGTCCTGAGCCATGACCCGGACTACTACGCCGGGCCTGGCTGGCCGACGCAGGTGACTGGCATGGGCAATTTCGTGGGGTCGTTCGCCACTTCCCCGCCGCTGGGTGCCGCCCGCGACGTCATCGCACGGCTCCGATTCGCGCTGGCCGTCCGCAGCGACGTGGACATGCAGGCCGACCGCAACGACCCGAAGCTCGAGCTGCTGTTCGCTATCTGCGACCACCTGGATGGGTTCTTCTTCAGCCCGAGCACGCTGCGCGACGCGCACGGCCGAGTCATTGTCGATGCCGCGGGGGACTGGAACCCGAACGCTGTTCTGCCGAAGGTCGATGGCCTGACGCCCGTGGTGCCCGAGCCAGCGCCGGACGCTGCGTCGCGAGGCATCGACCAGGAACCCTCGGAGGATGAACCATCCCATGAGGACGAAGACGAGTGGGAGCCGCAGCCGCCCTCGGCCGAGCAGGTCGCGCGTCGGGCTCTGGTGTTGGCCGCTGTCTCGGCGCGCGCGTTGGTCGAGATGGGCGGCGAGCCGGAGCAGGTCGAGACCTTTCGCCAGACCCTGCTGGACTGGGTGGAGACGCTGGAGCTCGGGCCCGAGCTCGAGCAGTGGGAGCGCGACGTCCTCGATACGCCGGCCGGCGGGTTCGACGCACAGACCCACGTCAACGCGATGTGGCGCGTGGAAGGCCTGACCGTGCTGGCCTGGGCGCTCCATCGGTACGACATGCCCCACTACGACCAGCTGACCGACCCCCAGGACCTGCATGCTCGCGTGGGGCTGATGGATGTCGACGCGGCGCGCGACTTCCTCGCCACGGCGACGCTACGCCCGCCGGCGGCGCTGGACTACCTGCGCACCCACTACCTGATGGTTCACTGGCGGCTTCGGGACTACATGCTCCGGCCGGCTCCGGTGGACTTCGTGGAGATGTCGAAGGGTTGCTGGTTTGGCACCTTTGAGCTGACCAATTTCACCATCGTCGACAACGACATGGCCCTGGGCGAGCTCCCCATCACCGCCTGCGACCCGGATGTCATCGGCACCGCCAACAGCATCGCCATGGAGCGCCACCTGGCGTGCAACTGGCTGAACGATGCGCGCGACCTCTACTCGAACACGGACACGTCGACCTGAGAGGCGACGGCGCCCGGTAGACACGTTCAGTTGCAGCGGCGTGGCGCGCGGGTGCCCTGGCCGGGCGCGCCTTTGACCCGCTTCACGATGAATTCGACCCGGCGGTTGTAGTCGCGGTCCGACGGCTGCACGACCTTGCGCCGGGGCATCCCGTTGCTCTGCGCGGCGAGCGTCAGCCGGGCCGGCTCCACGCCCAACCCGATGAGCTGTGCGTGGACCGCCCTGGCGCGGTCCCGGGCCAGCCGCGCGTTGGTGCTGGCGCCGCCCGAATCGTCGGCGTGGCCTTCGACCACGAGCTCCAGGAGCTTGGGGAACTTCAGCATCACCATGGCGACTTCTTTGAGCATCGCGACCGAGTTCTTGGGCACTGCGGTCTTTCCGTCGGCGAAGTAGACCTTCTCGCAGATGAAGATCCGGCGGTCGACCGGATGAACCAGCTTCCGGTCCGGGCAGCCGTCCTCGTCGTGGCGTCCGTTGAAGGTCTCTGGATGGCGCGGGCACTTGTCGTCGATGTCGGGGATACCGTCACCGTCGGTGTCGTTCAGTTCCAGCGGCGGGGGGATGTAGGGACGCTTTGCCACCTTGGGCGCAGCAGGCTTGGGCGTCGACGTGGCGCAGCCTGCGGTGAAGAGAAGCAGGACGGTGAGTGTGAGGACCTGGCGCATACCTGGGGTTCTACGTTCGGTGGCGCGAATGGTTCCCACCGCTAATGCGCCTCGCTGAGATGACCCTGCTCGGTGGCTTCGCTCAGCCCACCAACGGGCTCCTGGTCAGTCAGCGCCAGCCCCCCTTCTGTGCGCGCATCGCGCATCCGGTCAAGCGCCAGAGCCGCCCGCCGTCGCAGGGGACCGGGCAGCTCCTCGGAGCTCCGGACCGTCTCCAGGTGCCGAGCGACGACCGGATCGATCGTGTCCCTCGTGCCCCACAGCAACGCCTCGATGAGAGCGAGTTGCTCCTTCATCCCCACCGACCAGAACCGACGGATGATGAGGTCGCGGTCCGGCGACGCACCAAACGCCTCGGCCAGCTCCAGCGTCATCCGCAGTACCCGCCCTGTCGCTGATCGCATCAGGGGCACGATGTGTGGCAACACATTCGCCGCCTCCAGGGCGTCGACCCGGTCGGTGAGGACACGTAGAGCGTGGGCGCGATCGGTCAGGGAGTGGGTGCCATCGAGCGCGACCGCGAAGAGCATGGCATGGGGAACGGGCTCCACCACCTCGGCGGCGTAGCACCGCACGGCCGGGTCCTTCGAGTCGAGCAGCGCCTCCAACTCGTCTTTGCGGGACTTCAGGTCATCTCGGTTGAGGGAAACGACCCAGAGCCGAGCCGCGGCCCGGCGAGGTGCCGGTTCCAGGTCCTCGCGAGCCATGGTGAACAGTCTCTGCTCGATGGAGAGCGCCTCCTGCTCGCGGAACTGCTCTGCCAGCCACACCGCCTGGTCCAGCAACTGTCTGAAGAGCTTTGCGTCCATGCCTCTGTCGAGGATGAGACGTGGCTTCCCTCGAGAGCAGGAGCCGTGCCGAAGGACAGACCGCAGAGTATCGCGGAGTCTGATGTCTCCGAGTCGTGAGACCAGGTCTGCATCATGAGACTCAAAGGCCGCTTCGAGGGAGTTGCGGCCCAACTCGGACAGGCTCTCGGGCCAGTCGATGTGTATGGTCAGGGTCTGAAACACCCCGTCCTCATGGACGACGCGGTGCCCCTCGTAGTGCGACGTTCCAGCCGCGTCGTACAGAAGGCCCGCCTGCGCGAGCACACGCTTTGCTGCGGAGCGCTCGAGCGCCAGCGTGCGAAGTCCATAGCCACCGAACGCGACCACAGGCAGGGCGACGACTCCGATCACCGTCAGCACGACGTAGAGCACCAGCATCCTGACCACTGGACCAGTCGTGATGCCATTGGGCAAGCGAGGTCGCGAGTCTTCGTGGGGTCAGTGCTCGACCGCTTCGCTGAGATGACCCTCCTCGGCCACCTCGCTCAGCCCGCCGACGGGCTCCTGGTCGATGAGCGCCAACGCTCCCGCGCCCTGTACGCCGCGCATCTGCTCGAGGATGCCGGTCGCTCGTCGGCGCCATTCGACGGGGAACTCCTTGTCGCCTTCGACCCGCCGCAGCAGCTTGGTGGCCAGCGGGTCGGGCTTGTTTCCCGTGACCCATTCGAGCGCCGACATCAGCACCCACTGGTCCTCGAGGCTCACCGACCAGAAGCGGTTCACGATCACCCTGAGGCTCGGCGCCGTCCCAAACGCCTCGGCCAGCTGGAGCGTCAGTTTCAGCGCCTGACCCCGGACCGAGCGGATGAGCGGGATGATGTTTGGGAGGACGTCCTCCTCGTGGAGCTCCGAGGCGCGTTCGACAAGGACACGTAGGGCGTAGGCGCGATCGGCCATGGAGAGCGCCCCGTCGTGGGCCACCTCGAACACCATGGCGCCTGGAAATGGGTCGACAATAGCGGCGGCATGGCAACGGACCAGGGGGTCGGTCGAGTTCAAGAGTTGCTGGACATCCGCCCAGCGCTCTCGAACACCTTCCGGGCCGAGCCGGGCGATCCAGAGACGCGATGCGGCTCGGCGTGGCTCTGGATCAGGGTCTGAGCGGGCCATCTCGAACAGTCGCTGCTCCGTCGTCAGCTGTTGCTTTGCGCGGAAGCGCTCGGCGACCCAGGCCATCAGGTCGAGGAGCTGACCCAGGGTCGTGTCGTCGGTCCCCGCCTGCACGCTGGCGGTGAGTGTTCCCTGCCGGATGGCGCCGTAGCCGAGCAGCGACCGCAGCCCCTCGCGCAGGTGGGGTCCGCCCAGCTGGGACACGAGGTCGGCGTCGAAGGACTCGAACACCTTCTGGAAGGAGCTCGGGGTCAGCTCGAAGTCTTTGGGCAAGGTCGTGCCCATCTGCAGCTTCATGGTCTCGGCATGCCAGGCGACGGGGAACCCTTTGTGCCTGGGTGTTTGGTCCGGCCCGCTGAGCAGGTTCATCCGCCGGAGCATGCGCTCCACCCTGCGGCGATGGCGGCTGTTGGACCAGGTGATGCCCCCGATGATCAACCCGACGGGGACCACGGTCACCACGACCATGCCTAGCAGGAACTGGAGAAATTCCATCGGGGCTACTGGAGCAGCCGACGCGCGAATCGGCAAGTCACCGCGATCGTGTCGGGGGTGTGCGGGCACATGTGCCGCACATCGACCGAGGGAGTGGGTGTCATTGAGATCAGCGGCTTACGGCCGGCACGGCCCTTGCTCATCAGCGGCGTACCGACCCCCAGGAGAGTCATGAGTGCCCACGAGCCCCTGTCCCAGAACGTTTCCGCCTCGAACCAGCAGCAGCCCGACGCCCCTGGTGGCGCTGGGGGCGACTGGCGGACCCAGATGCACGATAAGCTGCGCCGGAGCACCAGCCTCGCCGAGCAGCAGGCGCACCTGTCTCCGCTGAACCGAAAGGATGCCCCTTACGGCGTCAACCAGACCGTCCCCGACCTGTCGATGGACCGCGAGGAGCTTCCCGAACATCTCGCCGAGGTCCTGAAGCCCGACGCGCGCTATGACAAGGACCGGTCGCAGGCCTCCGACGAGGCTATCGGTGAGGGGGAGGAGAAGTCGGGGCTCAAAAAGGCCAAGACCTACAACAACCGCCACCGCCACCCGGTGGACTTCGTGCGCAAAGTGGAGCGGCGTCTCGGCGTGGCTGAGCAGGACCTCACCACCAACGGCATCATCAGCCTGGCGATATGCCAGCGCATCTCCGACTTCCAGCAGCAGAACGGCATCGAGCCCGTTGTCCCCATCAGGAAGACCGTAAGGGGCCGGAAGAAGTGGGTGCGTCAGGTGACCTACGGCGCGCTGGAGGAAAAGACGCGGCTGGCGATGGAGGCTGCGTGGCCGGAGTTGCAGGCCCAGCTCATCGGAGAGCACCGGGACCCGAGGATTCTGGTGCCCGGTGGAGCCACGCCGGAGGCCCGGTACGCGCTGTATGCCGGGTGGATTCGGCAGCAGGGCGGGCACGTGGACGACACGGTGGGGCGCATCAATCTGCTGGGGATTCGAGGCGTGGCGGTGTCCAACGAAAACGGTGGTCTCCAGCTCAAGCAGACCGCGTCGGCGGGAGACTACGCCCATGGCTACGACGCCAAGCACTTCCACGGCGACAAGCTGGACGACGTGATCATCTCCATCTCCATCGGCCCCGACAAGAAGCCGGTGGTGCAGGAGCGCGTGGGAACCGTGGACCCCAACATGTTCTGGAGCAAAGACCACGACCGCAAGAAGAGCCAGAAGGAGGGCAGCAGTCACCTGATGGACGGTCAGTACGTCTACCGAATGGGTCACCACACGACGTCTCATCACCCCGATGACATCCGCGAGTACGCCAAGGAGGAGAACCCGACGATCAAGCCGGACAAGCGGGGCCACGTGAAGGATCCGACCCTTGGGAACACGCGCTCGAAGTGGAAGAAGATCGAAGGCAAGAAGGGCCTCTACAAGGAGCGATACCGGGCGCTGCAGCCGGTCAGCGAACAGGTGATGCGCGACGACTTCACCAGCGATGACCACACCATCAGCGAAGAGGAGTTTCAGGCGTCCATGGCGCGGGTGCGCAAGCGGGACCGCCGCTACGTCGGCACCGATATCGGCACCAACATCCACTCGTCCCAGAAGGGCGGTGCATCATCGCTGGGCTGCATGAACATCCCGCTGGACGAGGGCTACGCCCAGTTCATCGGTGAGGTCTACGGGTCTCAGGACACCGTCGCGCAGAACATGAAGACGGGCCTTCCGGAGAACCAGGAGCTCAAGAAGGACGAGCTCCTGTTCACCCTCGTCGACGCCTCGAAACTGCAGCTGCCGTCCAGCTAGCGCGGGACCACCAGGGTCTGTAGCGATGACTTCGGGCTCGTGAGCGTGGTGGTCTTCGTGCCCAGCTGCAGGGCGTACTCGACGTCGGCGCCGCTCTCGTTGAACACGTGCAGCGCAGTCGTCCCGTCAGGGTTGGCGATGGCCATGGCGTGCACGCCTTTGGGGGCTTGGACGGTTGTTTCCAGGACCACGCCCCCGGGTCGCGCGTTCCGCGAGACCTGCTTCATGATGTGGTACAGCGGCGTGTAGTAGACCGTGTCGGTCTCCCCATCCACCATGATGGGTGCCAAGCAGTAGTTGCCGACATGGTTGGGGCCGCCGCGCTTATCGAGCACGATGTTCCAGTCGACCCAGCCCGCCAGCCAGTGACCGATGCCCACCACGAGGTCGCGCGCATAGCGGAACGCCGGGGCGTACTTGGGGTGGTCTTCCTTCCTGGGCGACCAGTCCCAGCCCCAGTCGGTGGCTTCCTTCTTCCAGTACCAGGCGTCGTCCTGCCACCAGGAGAAGAGCTTCTCGCAGCCACACGGCTTGTTGGTGCACTGCCCCTTGCAGGAGGCGCCACCCGAGACGCTGTCGATGGTCCCTTCGCTCTGGATGATGACCTTGTCGGGGTAGCGCGTGTTCTGCGCGTCGAGGACGTCTTCGTAGACCTTGAACGTGCTGTTGTACCAGTGCACCGCGGTGCCGTAGACGAGCGAGGCGACCTCTTTGTCCTCGAACAGGACCTTGGTGTACTCCTCCATCTCGGCCCGGTTCTGGTCGAAGATGAGGATCTTGGTGCCCAGCCCCGAGGCCCTCAGCTGCTTGCCCAGCACGCGCACGAACTCACGCTGCTGCTCGGGCCCCATCTCCATGCTCTCCCAGGTGCCGTTGTTGCCCTGAGGCTCGTTGACCGGGGTCACCGCCCAGATGTCGATGCCTTCCTTCTTGTACGCCTCGATGTACCTGGCGAAGTAGCGTGCGAAGGTCGCGTGGTGTTGCTCCAGCAACTTGCCGCCCCGGCCCTTCGGGCTGTCATAGAACTTGCCGTTGTCCTTCATCCACGGCGGCGCGGTCCAGGGCGACGCGATGAGCTGGAACTGTGCGCCAGACACCTTCTGGGCGTCCTTGATGAGGTCGAGCAGCCCATTCTTGCGGTCCTCCTCGATGGAGAAGTCCTTGAGTTCGGCCTCCTTCTTGGGCGCATACGTGTAGCTGTACTCGGTGAAGTCCGAGCTGGCGATGTGGGTCCGGCTGAGCGCGTATTGCGCCCCGTCCTTGCCGAAGTAGGCCTCGAGGACCTCCGCGCGTTTGGCCGGCGACAGCTTCTTCAGGGCGGCGGCGGACGCCTGCGTCAGAGACCCGCCGACGCCGAGGAACACCTGCCGCATGCGGTCGGGGTGCACCGTGATGCGGATGTCCCCCGTGGCCTTGCCCTCGGTGAATGCAGCGCGCCCGACCTCGCGCGCCGAATCGCCCGCAGCCGATGTGAGCAACACGCGGGCGCTGGAGCCGTCGGACCCTGTTGTAGCGCAGGACGCGACGAGGAGAAGCGGCGGGGCGAGTAGTCGGTTCAAGGCGGTGCTCCTGATGACGCCGGGCATTGTTCGGGTGCCGAACAATGTGAGCCGAGCATACACCAGGTCCCCCGGGTCAGACCCGAACAGTGTGTCGACGTGTCAACCCGACGCGATGAGACGTCGCAGTCGCGCGGCGAATTCCGCTGGAGGCGGGCGCTCAGACGGGCTCTTGGCGAGACCCGCGGCGAGCACTTCTCCGAGCCGCTCAGACCCGGGAAAGGGACCGGGCTCCGACGTCGCGATCGCCAGCAGCCCCGAGGTCGCGTTGTGGCCTGGAAAGGGCGAAACGCCAGTCACCCAGCGCCAGATGAGCATGGCCACCAGGAACGTCGCGGATTCCCTCGTCACCAAGCCATCGAGGAACTCAGGGGCCATGTAGAACTCTCGGAATATCGGCGTCACGCCCATATCGCCGTGGTCGGACGACAGGAAGAAGTAGGCGGGGCGTGGTGTCAGCCCATCCAGGCGCGTGCCGGTCGCCCAGACCGTCATGGGGTGTAGCGTCCCTGTGAGATGTCCGTTCTCCGCAGCGTCTGCGAGTGTCTGGGCCACCTGGGTTCCAAGCCGGATGGCGCGCTCCTCGGTGATGGTGCCCGTGATCGCAGTACCATCGGGCGGAAGCGCCTCCGCCATCCATACCGACGGGTGCCAGCGCTCGAGGTAGACATCGCCGTGTCCGAGCACTTTCAAAAAGGGGGCACCAGGGAACCGAAGGCGTTCGGCGAGGGATTCACGAGCCTCTTGGGAGCGTTGACAGACGCTCAGGAGCACTCGGGAACCATCGGGTGCTCTCGCCAGCAGGAGGTTGTCTACAGCGTTGCTGGCCACGACCTCCTCGACCTTGTGGCCACCGACAAAGCGCCCCACCAGACCGTCGTCGGCGCCAACGCGTGTTGCAGCGACGCGAATCGCGTGCGCAAGCCCACCCAGCGGTGTCGCACTCCTCTGGGCATGTTCGAGGTGGGCAAGCAGCGCCCCCGCGGCCTCCACGAGCAGCGGCAGGTCAGTGGTGTCATCGTCGGCGCTGGACACCTCGATGATGCACTGCCCCGGGTCACCCGCCCGGACTTCGAGGTCGACGCCAGGGGTATGGACCCAGGTGGTCTCGACACGTCCGCCAATGATGGTCGCCGCCCACGCAGCGAGGCTTCTTCGATGCTCACCGTCCAGCTGGACCTCCAACTCGGCGGTGTCATCGTCGATGTCGCTGAGGTCGACCCCACGCCCAATGGCTTTCAAGGCCTCGAGCACCGTCGCCACCGGACACTCTGTTCCCAACACGAACGTCACGCCAGCCACGCCAAGCTCGTCCAGAACCTGAAGTTGCTCCTGCAACCTGGTCGGGGAGCAGGGCAGGCGGACGAACAGCGGATGTCGACACGCCCAGGCCCGAAGGTTTTCCAGCGTCATGGCCAGGGGTGAACCGGCGGAGGCCTCGCGCTTACTGTTGCGAAGCAATGAGGACCAGGGATCCCGCGACGCTGGGAAGACATGGACCTCTGAAGGTCCGGCGAGCTCTGCGCTGCGGGCCTTGAACGCAGGCAGCGGATCGTCGTCCGGAATGTAGTCGTAGGCGTAGCTGACACGGATACCCGCTTCGACACACGCTGCCAGAAAGTCGTCGTCCCGCTCGCTTTGAGGGAGCTGGAACCACGGCATCTCCAACTCCTGGGCCCCCTCGGCGGTCGAATCGACGAGGAAATGGCGAGGCATCGTGACCACGTGCTGGGCGGTCGTGAGGGCCTCGGCGAAGCGCCAGATATCGTACTCACTGACGCCCCGTCCGTCGGAAGGGCCTTCCGCGTCGGGGTCGACCACCTCCAGACCAATGACATCGACCCCGGAAGCCTCCAGCAGAGCCGCCTCATCGACGGATGCGACGCGATGAACCTTGATGCGCATCGTGGACTTCACGCTCAGGCTTCGACCGTTGATTCGATGCGCTCGATGGTCAGGCCGCCCAGTCGATCGAAACCCAGAACGGTTCCCGAGCACTGGAATAGGACAAGAACGCCATCACGCCTGAAGTAGAGGAACTCTTCGTCGAAACGCAGGTCTTCGAAGGCCTCTTCGACGTACGCTGCAGGGTCGCCGATCCCGAGACCCTCCTCCGTTCTCCCTTCAAACGCGCCCTCGACGGCCAGTTTGGCAACCCGGTCATCGAGCCCAAATCCAATGGAGATCTGGTGACCTACCCACCACAACTCAGCGCCCCGCTTGGCTTCGAGACCGCTCGCGCTCACCAGAGTTGCAGCGTCGGAACGGGACATCCCCAGCATCACTGGGCCAACAGACTGCGCCAAACGAACGCTGGAGGTCATAGAAAGCAGTTCGAGCATGTGGGTCTCAATAGTCCATCGGGGCGGGTACGCTGTCAGGGCGCTTGCCGAGCTGAACCCCTGGTTCTTTCAGCACACGACCGCTCGGCCCGTCAACGATGCGCCACTTGGTCTGGGTCCACCACGCGTCGGTGTAGAAGCGAGTGTCTATGACTTTGGTAAGCGTATGCCCATCCACCCATGATTCGACCTTCACGTAGTAGGTCCGACCTGCATACTTGGAGCTGAAGCCTCTCTTGTCGTGGATGCCGCCGCCTCGGTTCTGAACCACCTCGTACTTGGGCTGACCATCCACCTCCAGGCGCCACACGGTCGCGTCGGAAGAGCCTGTGTATGCCGACTTGGAGAACCCGCTGTCCGTCAGGGTTTTGTCGAGTTCATCGGCGGATTTGCCCCATGTCGTGGACGGGTTCCCAAGAAGCTGTTTGGCAGCGGGAGTGATCTGCTCTTCGAGAGCCTTCTTCTTGGCTTCTCTAGCCTTCTGCTTGGCGGCTCGCTTGCGCTGGGCCTCTTGATACACCTCGAAGGGTTGCGCACGTCCCTTGGAGCGCTCGAAGATCTTGAAGTAGGCATCCCACTGAGCGTCGGAGTCTGGCCTGACCCATTTGGCGGCTTTGGGGTCATAGCGCAGGCCCTCGGCGACCTTTGCGGCAGCCTCCGTGGCGTCGGCCCCGTGCTTGACCGCCTGGGCCGCATAGTCGGTGCCCCCGGTGGGGGCCGGCTGCTTGGCTTCGGGCTTGGGTGTAGTTGCTTCGGCCTTCCGTTTGTTGAGGAGCGCGTTCTCTTGACGAGAGGCATACTGGCCATTCGGGCGACGCCACCGGGTGCCAGCGACGTGCTTGTAGCTGTCGAGGATGCCTTTGACCTGGGCGTCTGTTGCCTTGGTGTCGTCGGCTGCTTTGACCCACTCGTCGTTGGCATTGAGCTTGAACTCTTCCCCGCCATGCTTGACGACCGGGTCTGTCCTGGGCTTGGTCTGCGGCGTCTTGCCCTCGAGGTTCGCCCCCTGTTTCTTGGGAGCCCCTGCCACCACCTTGTCCGGGAACGGGTGCTTGAGCGACGCCTCCCGCATGTTGAGGTTGGTCAGCTCGGTGCCGTAGATCTTCCCGGAGTAGAGCTGCTTGCCATCGGATGACTTGGCGACCAGATCTGCTTCGTACAGTACCTGGTTGGGGTAGTCGGCGTGGTGCCCCACCTCCCGAGCATTCTTGAGCTCAAAGCTTACCGTCGGAGCGGTGTCATTGGCCCCGGTCGGGTTGCGAACACGCCCGTCCCCAGTGTGTCGGAACGGCGTGTGGACCTCGTGGTGCCCGATCTTTCGCTGGGCGCAGAAGACAATGTCACCGCCCGACGGGACGAGATGAATCGTGTTGGCAGCCTGCCCGGGTTCATCCAGCAGCTGCTTGAAGGTGAGGCCCTTGTCGGCGTTTTTGAGCGCGTTGGTCCCCATGTACGGGTGGCTGTGGGCCAGCGCCTCGATGCCCTCGAGTTTGTCCGACCAGTTCACCGCGGCGCGTTGGCCGCGAATGATCACGAGGTCGCCATCGGGCTTGCGACCAAGGCCCCATTCGACGCTGGTGCTGGGGAAGTCGTCGGGCAGCTTGCCCACACCAACGGCGCCTAGAGCGCTCGAATCTCCGGCCGCAAGCTTCTTGAGGATCGCGTGTCCGTCGGCGACGCTCCTGACGGGATTGCCCACAATGACGTTGGTTCTGGTCGCCAGTGCCGCCGGATCGCGAACGGGTGTCGGGTAGGTCTTGACGTCTTTGTTGTCACTCTTGGGCGCCTTGGCTTCCGCGGCCGGCTTGGCGTCTGGTTGTGTTTCCGGCTTGGCCGTCGGGCGTTCGGCCTTTTTCGCAGCTTTCTTGAGGTTCTTGAGGGCTGTACCCAGATCGTCGCCCGGCGCGATGTTGACCTTGGCCGAATTGGGGCCCTCGAAGGCCAGCTTGGTCGGCCCCTCCTGGCGCGTGACGGTGACGTTCTCCACGTCGAGGGCGTCTTTGATCCGCTGGCTCAGGGCCGCCTGCTCGGCCTCGATCTTCGTCTTGAAGGTCTTGAGTGTGTCGGGGGTGACGAGATTGCGATCGCCGACGATCTGCCCCGTCTTGAGATCGAATTCCGGTGTTGTGCCGGCTTTGTGTACGAAGATCCCACCGTCGACCCACTTGGTCAGCGTGGGGTCCACCGCGTTGTGAGCATTGACGGCAGCGATGATGTCATCGGCCCCCTGGCCCTTCTTGAGGTGGACCTGGTAGCCGTCCCCCACAGTCTTGACGCGCGTTTCCTTGGCACCACCGACGATATCGATTTCGTGGGTCTTGAGGGCGTTCCTGATACGTATGCGGTCTTTTGGGTCTGGAATCTCCTTGGCCATGCGCACGTCGAGGTCCTGCTGCCGCGCCGCCGCCTCAAAATCGGCTTCCGTGACCGTCTTGGTGGTATTGACCTCGATCTTGCCCGTTTCTGGGTTGTAGCGGGCTGGCGGTCCGTCGGCGATCTCGACGAGCAGCCCGGAATCCTTGAGGTTCGTCACTCGATTGCGGAAGGCGCGGGTCGTCGCGCCGGTCACCAACGCCGTTCCGCCAAGAACAATAGCCCCGTTTGCCAGGAGCGGCTTGATCACCGTCTCGGCGGCGTTCTTGAACTGCGTCTTCAGCTTCTCGCGGCGGGCCTTTAGCCCAGACAGTCTCGGGTCCCACGGGCGACTGGCCTGGATCTCGCGAATCTCGGCCTCCACTTTTGCCAGGTCGGCCACGACGCCCGACTTGAGGTCGCTGATCTGCTTGCGCGCCTGGGCGGTGATGATCCACGCCTGACCGACGAACTCGGTCGAGTTGATCATGAACAGCGCCTTGCCCCCCAGCTGCGTGAATCGCTTGGCGCTGCCGACAGCCGGCATGACATCCAGTAAGAGCTGGCCGATGGACATCGCTCCCTTGCCGAACGTCAGAGTGCCTCGGTCAGCCCATTCGGCGAGCTCAGACGCGGTGCGAACGACATTGTAGGTGACCAGTATGGCCGCGCCTGCAGCAGCGGTCGGTGGGAAGACGAGGAGAATGGCGCCGGTCACATTGACGACAATGTCGACCGCTGGATCGAACACGGTGGTCTTGATGTCCTTCCACACCGAGTCTGTCTTCAGCCGGTAGTGGACGAACTTGTTCTTTGGGGCGCCATTGTCCTCCAGCTTTTCCGCCATGATGCTGAGTCGGCCGTCGGGATAGGACTTGCACAGGTCGACGAACGCCTCTTCGAGTGACTTGTCAAAGTCACCTTCGTCGCCGGTTCCCTCGATAACCTCGCGCTCGAGAATCATCGAGTAGTCCTTCAGCGTCACTTCCTTGCTCTTCTGGTCGTAGATGCCTTGAAGACTCAAGGGACCCGACCGGAGCCCAGCGGTGCGGCTGGTGTAGGTTCCTTTGACCGCAAACAGGGTCTTGTCGGCGTCCTTCTGCACGTCCTCGAGTTCGCTCGTGAACTCCTTCATTTGCTCGAGGACTTCCTCTGCATGGGCGGCAATGCGCTGCTTCTGAGGGTCCGAGCTCCCCGCATAGACCCTGATCAGCTCTCGGAGCTCGTCCTTCGACTTCTCCAGCAGCCGCAGCCGCGTCTCGCTGTCGTTGTCCTCCCAGAAGTCGTCCGAAATGTCCCCTTCGGACTTGTGCCCCTTGGTGTAGGCGTCGTCGGCGAAGACTTCGTCGACAAGCGTATGGTCGAAGTCGTGCGAACCGCTGGACGTCGTCCGTCCCTTCATATCGCCGTATTCGTCGTCCTCGAACTCCTTGCTCTGTGCGCTCTCGGATTTGACCTCGACGTCTTTGGTGAAGTCGTTGGCGCGGTAGTAGTTGTGCCGAACGTAGGCGTAGATGGTGTAGGTGCCAGGGCTTTTGAACTCGAGGTCAAAGAGGTCGTCCATCTCGCTTTCGGAGTACTGGCAGGTTTCATCCTCGATGAGGACGCGCCGGGAGTCGTAGGCCTGCCACTCGACATAGACGCGGGAAACCCTGAATGCGTCGGAAAGTCGCTCCGTTCTGAACCAGAATTGGGCTTCCTTTTCGGGGACGAGGGGCTCGCTCAAGGAAACGATCTCGCCCCGGACGGGGACATCCACGATGGGCTTCGAGGCGCCATCAGAAGACTCGATTTCGCCCAGGCCATGCGCTTTACGGCGTTTGGCAAGGTCGTAACGGTGGACGGCATTCTCGATGGAGCGGGCGGTGATGCCGCCTCCGCTGCCGCCTCCACCCTTGAACGCCTTGAGGATTTCCTCTTTGTCGTCGTGCTCTTCGAGCGCCTTCAGCGCATCCACCAGACTTCGGGTGATCTGGCGTGGCGGGGTCGCATCGCCGTCTCCAGCCTTCGGCTTATCTCCAAAGTGCTCGGCCAGATAGGCAACGGCCCAAGCTGCTTCCTCCTGGGAGACACCTGCTCCCTTGGCGAATCCCGACCCCCCAAGCGAAGCTCCTCCCTCGCCCTTGCCGCCACCGTTGGCCCACTCATCGACAGCCTCCTGGCCAAAGATCACCACAAGGTGCCGATGGTTCCATACCCATGTCCACGTGCCTGGAAGCGTCGTGCGGAAGTTGCGCTCGCTGAGCTCAATGGCCAGCAACTTCTCCTTGGCATCGGGAAGCGCAACCAGCCCCATCGCCGACTCCACGGCTCCAATCACTCTTGCCACCAGCTCGGCCGAGCGAATGGGCTTGCCCCCTTTGGTGATGCCGGCTCCCGCGATGGTGGCGTCACTGAGAAGAATGGTGCAGTACGCCTCCTTCTTGGGCTTCTCGGGCGTTTTGGCCTTTTGGGGCTTGGCGTCGTCCTTGGCGGCTGCGGGCGTCGCGCGGCCCGCCAACACTTTCAGGGCGACTCCCGCAGGCAGGCCCGTGGTCACAAACAGGTTACCGCCCAGGGGGTAAGCTTCCACCGGCTCGAGCTCGGCAACCTTCTTTGCCGTCGACAGCACCATCGTGGGGACGATGCCATCTGAGGCGGTCCTCAGTTGCTCCTCCGTAAAGCCATACTTGAACTTGGCCTCGAGCTTGTCGAGGATCGGCCGAATGATTGCCGTGTCGTCGATGGAGGTCTCGGTCGGCGCCGCTCCGTTGGCGAGAAGCCATGCTGTTCGAATGAGAATCACGGGCTGGGCCTTGGTGCCCTGGACGAGGATGTTCGTCCCTTGGGGCAGTGTCAGCCCTTCCTTCTTCTTCTCCTCCTTCTTGGCAGCTCTACGTCCGCCAAGCGGGTTGAGCACTGGAGACAGGCGCGAGCCGCTCATGACCGCCGCACCCACGCTGTCGGCCTCCCCCTCGGATGCCGCGCTGCTGCCACCGGACCCCCACTGGGCCTGAGCGCGATGTGCAAGCTCGTGTCCCAGCACATTCAAGCTTGCCGGTGACCGGGTATCAAACGTCTCCGGGTTGAGGTAGATGGTTTGGTCGGCGTAGAGGCCGACGGCCTCCTCTTGGGCCAGCACCCTGCGGCTGGTGTCGTCGATACGAACTGTGGTCGGGCCGGTCAGTCCCAATGGGCCAGCGATGCGCTCCAGAACGGACCGGGTGCGGCTTGCGCGGCTCGCGTTCGCGTCGCGGACGTCAAAGGTAGGCCGCTGGCCCGTTCGGACCATGAACGACAACGACTCGGGAGGTGTTCTGACAGTCAGTGGCCGCTTCGGAAGATGGGGCAGCGAGCGCTCCATGACGCCGTCAAAACGGGTGCGGAGACGCTGGTGCTCTGACCGGTAGTTCGGGGCCGCGAGCCAGTGGCGTTCTTCCAGGTGTCTTGTGATGGTTGGCTTCAGGATCGGCTTGGCACTCACCAGCATGCGGGCCAGTTGGTCCTGATAGCGAGGCTCATCGACCTTCGCTCGGCGTTCTTCGGTCGGGTCGCGGCGTTCAGGGCGGGGCGATGGCGCGAACATGCCGACGATAGCGCCTACCGACTGGCCAGCTACGATGGCTGAGGCTGCCATGTCGGCCTGGACCTCGAACCGGTCGCCCGTGGCATTTCGATAGTTGCTGGGAACCCACCCCCACTGCTGCTGGAGACAGTGCATCGTCTCGTGAGCGATGGTGTAGAGGTCCTCACTCGACGAGCAAACGTAGTTGCCTTTCGCGAACGCGACGGCTCCCAGCGTCGCCTCCAGGGTGGTCGGACTGCACCGGTGAAACCGGATGTGCGACAGGTCCACGCCAAAAGCCTCTTCGAGGCGTGCTTTGTGGGGCAGCTCCCGTGCGGCGCCGGCCGGTTGGAACTCTCTCTGTGCCGCTTGTCGCAGCATCTGCGGCACCTGCAGCAGGTTCGAGGCGGCTGGTACCGCCCAGCCACCGATCGAGGCCAGGGAGTCGTCCTGCGTGTCGTCCTGCTCGCCCAAGACCTCGCGAAAGTCTGCAAGACTCGTGTCGAGCAGCTGCAGCTGCGGTTCCGACGCCAGCCAGGCCAGTGCGGTCTCGTCCACCGAGCCTTCCTTCATCGGCTTGGCGCGTCGCATCACAGCGCCCTGGACGGAAGACAGCGCGGTGTCCATGGCCCCCAACTGCTGTCGGTTCGCGCCGAGTCCCATCGCACTATCGGCGAACCTCATGCCGACACCCGGTCTCGAGAGCGCTGCCGCCGGGGCCGCTCCCCTCGAGCTCAGACTTCGCCGGAAGGTGTCGAAGGACGCCACCCCTGGTGCGATCGGGCGCTCCAGGTGGACGCCACGCCGAGTCGTCAGGGGAAGCAGGTCCCGTTGCCGGGGTGCACCGAGCATAAGGGACTCGAGCGGCGCCGACTTCTGCCCGCTGCCCCCAAGGACGTACTCGGCATACGGGAAACCGGTTTGTCGCGGGCGGACGATATCGCGGAATCTGGAGATGGCGGCGACGAAGTCGCGGCGTTGGCCGGGCGAGGCACGCAGGAACGGCTGGAAGCCGTCCAGGTAGGTCCACATCGCCTTGGGGCTCGCCATTCGTTTGGACAGATGACGTCGGAATCGCTTCAGCGCGACGTCGAGCTGTTCCAATTCCGCGTCCGGAACGAGGAGCGACGCGGCGAAGTCTTTGATCGTCAGACCGTCCGGAAGCTGAACCAGGCGGCCCTGTTCACGTTCCAGCGGCCCATCATCGAGCTGCGGGTCGACACGGGTTTGCGACGCGCGCCGCGCGCGCAGCAATCCGATGGGCTCGTCGTCCCGGCTCATGCAGTCCTTGGGTCTGGGGCACGCCTTTGGGGTGGGCGCGTGAGTCGATTTGGATAGTAGCTTCAACGCGGGGGGATGTCACGGTCTCCGCGACCGTTTCAATTCCCTGATATCCAACTGCTTCTCAGCCGCGGGAGATGCTCCCGTCGGCTTCGACCGCGCCGGGCAGTGTCATCCCGTCGGCCAGCGCCAGCATGTGGTCGCACAGCTCGGCGCGTTGCGCCCGCAGAGTCCACAGCGCTGACGGTCGCAGCGTCCGAATCAAGCGCACCCTGAGCGACTGGATGGTCGCCCGCACGGCCGTCATCTGGCTGATGGTCAGCAGCCCGCCGATGAAGCAGATGAGCACCGTGATCAGCCCGACCAACACCGCGTGGTCGGGCATCCCCGGGTAGACCATGCGGGCCTCCACGAAGCCCCAGGCGGCCAGGCCACCCCATATGGCCCACACCAGCGGGAACAGCACGACGCCACCCAGCAGCTTCATGGACGCCACGTCCTTGTGCTTCTTGGCCGCCTTCTTGGCGATGACGTTCAAGAGATAGGCCGGCGGCAGGTTCACGATGTAGCCCACCGTCAGCAGCGGCGGTACCAGCAGCAGCGCCGACAACAGCTGCAAGAACAGGAGCGTCGCGCGCCAGAAGGTCAGAAGCCGGGGAGGGCGCTCCAGCTCGTGGTCCTCCACACCCAGCGCCTTCAATTCTGCGTCGTAGGTGCGGAGCCGCTCGATGGTGTCCTCGGCCGTCTTCGGGCTGGTCGCCATCAGGTTCTGGTAGGCCGTCCAGATGCGCGCCAGGCCCATCACCTTCTCTTCCATGTCCGCCCGGCCCGGGTCGGCGCCCGCTCGGTGGGCGCGCTCGGCGCGAATGAGCTTGCGGGCCCGATGGAACAGCTCGTGGACCTCCCAGTCCTCGGTCTCCAGCACGGCCTGGCGCAACGCGCCGCGGATGACCTCCATCAGCTGCCGGGCCCGCTCACGGCTCTGCTCTGAGTCTTCGTCGGCGGGTGGCGTCACGTCCAGCTCGACCGGAAGCTCCAGCACCGGCATGAACTCGACGAGCACCCGCGACCGAAACAGCTTCTTCTCGTCGTAGTGGAGCCCGACCGGGATGATGACCGGCGGCGGAGCACCGTCCGGCATGGCTCCCCGAGCCTGGTAATACATGCGCGCGACGCCCGACTTCAGGCCCTGGATGAAGGACGCGTCGTGCGAGTCACCCTCGGGAAACAGCATCGAGAACGAGCCGCCGCTGGTCTGCGCCGCCAGCGCGCTCAGGGCCTCGGCGTTCTTGGCGCGCTGCTCCTCCACGCTCAGCCCCTTCAGGTCGATACGCCGGTAGATGGGCGTGACCTTCATGGCTTTCAGCAGCCGCCCGAGCAGTGGCCACTTGAACAACCCATGCCTCGCTCCGAGCACGACGTGCCCGGGAAAGGTACCGATAATCAGGAGGCCGTCCACGACCCCGTTGGGGTGCCAGGCGACGAGGATGCCGCCCCGGTCCTTCGGGACGTTTTCCAGCCCGACGACCTGAAGTTCACGGAAGAAAAGGTTCAGGACCCAGGCCAGAAAGGTCCGGATGCGCCGATAGGCGCTCGGCAATGCAGCGTCGGGAGCTTTGGCGGCGATGGGGTCGGGCATGGGCGACCCCAAGGATACGCCGCCTCGCGAAACTCTGCATGCAACCCCTATTTCCTGGCGCGTTTGGAGCAGCTCTCGAAGTTGGCCTTCATCGACTTGTCGGCGTACTCCACACCGGCGGTGCCGACCTCGTTGGCGTCGGTCTTCTCGACCGACAGCGTGGTGCACTTGTCCCCTTCGACGGCCGCCCAGTAGTGGTCTTTGCCCTCGACGGCGGTGGCCTTGCCGACCTTCGCCAGCAGATGCGCCTCGGCCTCGGCCCACTTCATGTAGGGGCGGACGCCCTTCTTGGCGTCCTCGAGCAGCTTCTCGGTCAGCTTGCCCTCAAAGGGCTTCACGGCGGCGGGCTTGTCCGCCTTCTTGCCGTCGTCGGCCTTGGCGCCGTCCTTGCCGCAGGCGGTGAAGGTGATGGCCGTTGCGGCGAGGGCGAGGGCGGGCAGGAACTTGAGTCCGAACATGAGGAGACTCCTCGATGAGATTCGTTGGGTCGGCGGCGGGACCCTCGTTGATTCGCCAGCGCTTCCTCAATGCATACTTCCGGACACTTCGGCGCTGCGCCGATTGGCTGTGACTCCTGCAACCGCGTACACTGAACGCACCCTGGAGAACCCCCGACCCGGAGTGAGTATGGCCACGCTGCGTGCCACGTTGGCGGTTGCGCTGCTGCTGGTGCTGGTGCCTACGGACGCCGCTGCCCGGTGCATGTGCTTTGAACCCGAACACGTTCTCCTGGCTCCCAGGGGGGACGGGGTGCCGCTCAATGCGCGGGTCTGGGTGATCTCGAACAATGGGGAGCTGCCCAGCCCCGGGCTGGTCGACGCGACCGGGGCTCCCGTGGCAGTCGACATGAACGCGATGGGTCTGGCGGATGGTCAGACGCTGTTGGTGTTGACGCCGCGTGAACTCCTACAGCCATCCACCGAGTACACGGTGTTGCAGACGACGTTCACCACCGGTACGGCCAGCGATACGACGCCCCCTCCGGCACCCTCCGCCATCAGCGGCGGGTGGGTCAGTGAGCAGGGCAGCGGCGCATGCCCCGGCAATTGTCGCCCCAGTGATTACTGGCGCTCCACCGTCACCTCGGACGGTGCCCACATCATCGTGGCCGACGCCGACCAAGGCGGCACCCTGGACCCGGTGGCCTTCACCGGTGCCATCGCTGTCGCCACGAGCGTCACGAAAGACCGCCCTGGAGCAACCACAGGCAGCTCTTGGGTTCAACTGGGCGAGTTCGAGTGTGCGCCCCGCAACTGGCTTCCCGACGAGCCCCCCGGGAGCTTGCGCTTTGGAGCCTTCGACCTGGCTGGCAACTTCTCGGGCTGGAGCGAGCCTGCTGTCATCGCGGCCCGAGCGGGCTGTCAGGCAGGCCGAAGCAACGACCCATGGCCTCAGCTGTTCGCGATTCTGCTGCTGTGGCGATGGTCCCGCCGGGCGGCGAAGACCGTATCGCCGCGGCTGCTCAGAGGGCGTTGAGGACGGCGCGGACCTCGTTGACGCTGTCGGGATGTGACCAGAAGCCGCCCTGGCCGTTCTTCCAGAACAGCTTCATGCCCTTCTCAAGGACGACCTCCTGGGAGTTGGTCGACACGCCCCAGGTGTCCTCGATGGTATCGCCCGGGTCATAGAAGACCGGCATCGTGAGCTGGTACTCGTCCCGCACCTGGGCGCAATACGTGGCGTCCGGCTGCGAGAAGTCGGCCTTCTCCGTGATCACCAGCGCCGCTCCTACGGTTTCGGGCCCGTCGGTGATGGTGGCGTAGATGTCGTTGGCCAGCATCTCGGTGTACGCCGTGCACGCGTTGCACCAGCCCGCCCAGGTCACCACCAGGGAAGCGTCGTTGCCGCAGAGGTTGGACAGCTGCCAGGGGTTGCCGTCGCAGTCGTACACGGTGACGTCCGCCAGGGTGTCGCCGATCGCGGTACCGAAGGGCCCACCGGGGGGACAAGGCCCTCCAGCAGGAGGCAACTCAGGCGCGCCGCCGGCATCCGGAACCCTCCCGCCGGTATCGCCCGAAACCGAGCTGCCATCGGCCGCGGTGGACGTATCTGCGGTGGCTGGAGAGGGTGTCCCATCGCCGGGCGAGTCGCAGGCCAGCATCAACAGCGGGAGCATCCACAAGCATCGTAGGGGCACGTTTCGTCCTCCGGTCAGGGGAGGTCAGTATGCCAGACCTGGCCGACAAAGCGGATGGGTCGTTCTGGCGGGCGCTTACTCACACACCGAAGGCTGGACGCAGGCCCAGGTGTCACCCACCTGGTTGCAGAACCGGGTCCCTCCCACTGGCGTACACTCATGGTCCGACAAGCACTCGGCCTTGCCCGGATCGTGGCAGGCGTAGCGCACGATGCTCCAGCGGCATGGGTCATACACGGGGCTACAGAACTTCGTTTCGCCGCAGTCTGCGTCGGTGCGGCATTCCGCCGGGGTGCAATCGTTCATGCATGGGGCACTCCAGCCGTCGCAACCCTGAGGCAAGGCGTCGAAGGTGCCGCACGTACAGACGTCGCTGTCCGCACAGTCGCTGTCGGAGGTGCAACCATTCGCCTGGCATTGGCAATTCCAGCTGGAACCGAAGGTATGCGTCGGCATGCATCGCTCGTCGGTCGAGCAGTCGGCGTCCACCGAGCACGTGCTGTCTTCCGTCGGGCCAGAAGCGATGCATGGATCGGCATCGCTACGCGGCATGGGCGCGCAGGCCTGGGCGAGTTCCCTGTGGTCGGGCGCCGGCCGCACGTCTGGATTCATCCACCACGTGTCGAAGTCGGAGCTGACCGGGAGACAATTCCCCTGCCAGATGGGCGTGCACTCCAACGTTCCGCCCTTGCACACGCAGACGTGGTCCGCAGCGACGCCCGCGGCGCAGCCCGGAGCGGGGTAGTGGCACTCCGTCCCATCAGGGAGGTCGGGACAGGCGTCGGGCCTTACCGTCCACGCCCAGGGGACGGGACGTTCTGCGGGACATCCGGCCGCGTTGGTGTGGACGTCCTTGCGCACAGCGGCGTCCTGCTCGTTCGGGCGCGGCGTGTCAGCAGCGCCGTCGTCGTCAGCGCTGGAGGCCGGCGAGCGTTCGTTGCATGCTGACAGGCTGGCCGCCAGCAGTAGCAGTAGCTGTAGCAGTAGCAGTCGTGTGGTCATGTGATGGGCCGTGCTGATGAGCTCCGGGAGCATACCAGCTCTGGGTGCCGTCTACACGGACACGCCGGTTGTCATTCGCTGGGCACGTCACGCTCGGGTGTCGAACGCCACCTCGCCGCAAACCTGTTTCCATCCGCCTTTCGTGCGGGCCTGTTGCGCGGCTGCGTCCTCATCGTGAAGCTGCTCCACCGTGCTGGCCACCTCCGCCAGCTCCGCTCGGCGCCTGGCGTGGGCGAGGCGCGCCACACCCCACCAGGGGGCCCGTAGAAGCGGCACGCCCAGGCAAATCGCGTACAGGTACCCACCCGCCCCTTCCAGGAGCACCACAGGCAGGTCCTTGGAGATCTCCTTGTCGGCCATTCGCCGCCAGTCGTCGGCATCGGGGAAGAACGCAAGGTCAGGGTGCGCCAGCAGCCCCACGGCGCCGCCAACGAGCAGAACGAGGAGCCACATGGCGGTCGCCTGGGGGCAATCGAAGAAGGCGGGCGCTGCCGTGTCGCGCTCCCAGGCCGGGCGAAGGTCCTCACCCGGCGCGTCGGGGTTGGTGGCGGTGGTCGACCGCATGAGTTCGTCGAACCGATAGAGGACCACCCCGTCGTCGGTGACCCCGACGTCGCCGCCGTAGTGGACGAGGATGCGCGTGAGTTCATTGTCGGCCGTGCGTGCGTCCCACCCAAAAAGTGCCATCAAGTCGGCGCGTGTCAGTACTCCTGATCGATCTCGGATGAGGGCAGTAAGTCGCCGCTCGTCCGCGAGTGGGTCGGAGAAGTCAGGCACCGGGCCGAAGATGAACCCAGCCACCTGACGCCAGAACTTCACCGTTCCTTTCTCGGTGCTGCGGAGCGCCGCAGGGAGGGCCTTGAGGTTCTTCCAGGTGTAGTGGCCGCCGGCGAGGAGCATGGGGAGGCCGAAGATGAGGCCAATGGCCCACTGGCCACCGTCGGGTTCGACGATGACCAGCGCCACCAGGGCCAGCCCCATCAGCAGAAAGATGGCTGGCAGCACCATGAAGAGCATCAGGACGCCCCAGATGAAGCCGCCTGACGCGGTGAAGAAGCCCGTCAGGAAGAAGGGGAACGCCAGCGCGTTGCCGATGACCGCCATGAGGGCGAAGTGGTTGGCCCCCACCGTGATGAGCAGAGGACAGGACAACACCAGCGTCAGGAAGACGACCGTTGGGACAAAGACCCGACGCAGCCGGCGCCCGAGCTCTGCGAGCGCGCCGGCGGCACGGCTCCGGGGACGCTCCAGGCTGTCGAAGGTGAAAAGCAGGTCACCGTCATCGGTGACCCGGATGCGCGATGGGAATTCCCCCGCGAGCGCGAGTAGACCGGGCTCCACGTTGAAGACGGGGGCTCCTGAGAGCGCGGCGGCGTCGGCCACAGTGAGCTCCCTACCGGTGTGCGCACTCAGCGCCTTGCGGAGTTGCCCAGCAGCGCCCTCCGGGTCGTAGGGCTTGTGCTCGATATGGATGCTTCGTCGCGCCATGGCTCCCGGGTGTGCACCCCAAACCATGACGCCATTGCCGGCCGTCGTCCATCGGCACACGTCAGAGACCTGCGCGTGGAGCTCAGCTTCGTCGGTCTAGCGCCGCCGGTGGAACGACGCCACCCATGAGCCGCTCGAGCAGCTCTTTGTCCGTCCATGCGACAATCGTGGCGCGCGGCTCGGCCCCGCTCCAGTCGAGTCGGAGGAAGACCGACGAGAACACGTTGAAGCAATCGTCCGTCACGACCGGCAGCACCTCCGTCGTGAGCCAGGGCCGCTGCGGCTGAACACCCATGACCGGTGTCTCGTCCATGCCGAAGAGAGTGTCGGCGGTGGTCGCTACCAGCTCGCAGCCGTCGTCAAACAGACCCAATCGACGGACTGGCTGAAACGGGTCATCCCACTCCTCCTCGACCCGAGCGGGCCCCGTCACCATGCTCTGGTGGCGCTGCCCCAGCAGCCACACATCAGCGAACCGAAGGGCTGCGTACCGCTCACACAACAGGACAAACCGCGCCGAGCCGGCCACCTTCAAGTCCGCCTCGTGGGGTTCGCTCAAGGGTTCCAAGGTGTACGGGTCCATGAACGTCGGAGCGGGCCTGGCGATGGCGTCGGCCGCGGCCAGCGCGTCGACGAGTTCGGGCACATCCTCGCCGTCGAGGTGTACCGCGCTGCAGACGGCCTCCAGCTCACTCCAATCCAACGCCGGCTTGCAGGCTGCCCAGCCGGCGACGGGTTCGAGAGAGCCGTCGGAGTTCTGCGTCACGCCGACCAGACCGCCCCAGACGTCCACCGCCGTCCGCGCGCCAGTGATGGACTCGAGCTTGATGTCGATGTTGGACATCGACCCGGGGATGGCCGCCGGCGAGGTCCCTTCATGGACCCAGCGACTGGACGTCGGCTGTATGGCCTCGTTGCGCTCCAGCACACCGGCCATGTCTTCGAGATAGGGGAACAGGCGCACGAGCCAACCTGTGATGACGTCGGTCCCGTATGCCTCCTTCGGTTTGTAGATGGAGCGCCAGAAATCGGCGTCGGGCTTCCCCTCTGCGGTGCTCACGAATGCATCGAGAACGGGGTCGAGGGCCTCGGCCCACCAGCCGAGGTCATACTCGCCAAAGACCCGGACCCGGCGCTGGATGTCGCGCCAGTCCTCCGGTGTTCCCGTCAGCGTCACGCTGGGAATGCCGCAGATGCCAACAGCCCAATAGTCGAAGTAGTTCCGCATGCTCTGAAGCAGGACGATGCGGGTGACGGCCAGCTCCACCGGCCCGGTCGTCGAGAACGGACGGGTCATGAGCGCCCCGACGTTCGGGCGCGTGTTGGCCTCGACGGCGTCGGCCAGCCTCTCCATGACGAGCGACCAGTCCTCAGGCGTGTCCAGGGTGTCGAAGCGGACGCTGATGACGCGCTTGCCCTTGTGCGCGACGAACCGCTCGCGGAGCGCCTCAGAGTGAACGAGAACGTGCCGGGCAAACCCCTGGGCCAGCGCAATCCAGACAGTGTCTGGGCTCAGGACCAGTGGCCTGTGGTCGTTGAATGCCAGATGGACAGCCTGAAGCAGGGCGTTGGGGTGATGTCTGGCGTCTGGAGCGAGTCCGTCCTGCGGCGGTCCCGCGATCTGGAGTTCGTCGGTATCGGGGACCAGCGACAGCTCCGCATGACTCCCGGCCACCACGTTCCGACCGAGCCAATCGGCCATGGTTGTGGCCGCCATGGGCAGAGGTGAGTCAGCGGGTCGCACATCGTCGACCGCGAAGGTGATGGTCATGGCATCTCGCAATGCGTGTGGGGTAAGCACTGCTACGCACCGACAGCCATCCGGACCAGGATGTACCGGACGCAGCCGGAGCTACTGGAGCTTGTCGAGCAGGTGACCGGTGGACTCGACCCGTTCCGCGATGCGGCGTTTGATGAGCGCGCCCGAGGTATGTACAACATCGAGCCGTTCGCCGTAGGTCGGCCCGCCGCTGAGCGTGACGGAAAGACGTCCTCCGGGGCTCTCCCAGACAAACTCCTCCACCCAGTCGGTACCGCGCGGCGCCGTGGCTGTGGGGGAGAAATCTGGAGGGCCGTATCGCTTGTGCATTGTCTCGACGAACCGGTCGCGCAGGAGCCGCTGTTGCTGCTCTTCCTGCCCCTGCAGGTTCAAGCGGCAGACGAGCTCGCCCAGGCCGTGGGTATGCTCCACCAGTGCGACACACTTCGCCTGCTGGTCGCCAATGGGTAGCCTGGCCTCGAGCGTCGCGTCATCGAACGATTCCGTGAAACTCCGCATCGCCCCATTGAGCCTCTGGGACCTCCTCAGGGCGCTTGCGAGTTCAGGCGGGAGCCCCTCTGGCATGCGGGCGGAGCGTAAGTGTCGCTTGGCCCTCGCGATCTCATCGAACGCCCTGAACTCGTCGCTCGCCTCGATGACCTGCCACTGGTTCATCCCGAATCGCACCGGGTCGTGGAACGGGACAGACACCGCGACGCGCGCCTCGCTCGCGTCGCTGTGCGACTGGGTTTGCGCGGCCTTGGCCTGTGACGGAGTCCGTCGACTCATCGGAGCCCGGGCCCCCACCCACACCACTGCGGCGACGACGAAGAAGGCCGCGCCGACGCTGAGCATCGCTGGGCGGGACATGGGCTGCTTGGTGGTTGCTGGCGTCGGCGGCAGGGGCCTCTCGACGACGACCGGCGGCGCTTTGGCCTCGACCCGGGCGACACGTGGGGGCTGAGTCACGTCCAGAATGGCCCGGTGCAACCCGGTGAGCGCGTCAGCCGCGTCCTTGGGGCGGTCTTTGGGATCGGGCGCCAACAACGTCTTCAGGACTCCCAGGAGCTGAGGCGACTCGACCTCGGAGGTCCAGTTCAGACGGTGCCCGTCGTCCATGAACGCTTCCGGGGCTTGCCCAGTCAGGAGTGCCAACAGCGTGGCCCCGAGGCCATAGAGATCCGTCTGCTCCGTCGCGTCGCCCGCAAACTGCTCTGGCGCCATGTATCCATACGTGCCGGCGACCGTCGCGCCCGCGCCCAGAGAGTCGGCGACGAGGCGTCGCACGGCGCCAAAGTCGACCAGCACCAACGCGCCCGACTCCGACGAACGGACGATGTTGCTTGGCTTGATGTCGCGGTGCACCACGATCGGGCGCAGCGTTTGGAGATAGACCAGCACCTCGGCCAGCTCCGCGCCAATCTCCAACACCTCCAGGTCGCTGTACCGCCGTTTCGTACTCTCGGCCGCCAGGTCCTCGCCCGCGACGAAGTCCTGTACCAGGTACAGGGACAGCGTCTTGCCGGACTCGACCACGAAGTCGTCCACGTAGGCCGGGATCTGCGGATGGTCGAGCTGGCGGAGCACCTTCGCTTCCCGCTGGAACAGGCGCTCGGTATCGAGGCTCTTCAGCCGATGGAATTGGAGCTCCTTGACGCAGACCACGCGTTGATCCGACAGGCGAGTGGCCTGATACGTCACCCCCTCGCCTCCGTGGCCCAGGATGCGGTCCAGGCGATAACGGTCCTCGAGGTACGGGGGCTCGGAACACGACGAACAGGTGAGTGCCTCCTGGGTCTCCTGGCCACAGGCCGCGCAGACTATCGTCACCGGTGTGCTCACCGTTCAACCGTCCAGGTCCATCGCAAAACCGGGTTCACCAGTGGGAGTATAGCCGTGGTCCTTCGTGAATCGTCCCATCGGGGCCGTGGCTACCTGGATGGTGGTTCACGGGGTCAGCGTGGCGACGAGCTCCTCGGCGACGGGGATGTCCTCCACCGTTTTGAGCGCCTTTCGGTAGCCCTTGAGACCCGCCGACAGGTTCTTGGCACGACTGTCGGGGTCTGACAGGTCCACCGTGAAGACCGCGTTGTCGGCGGTTTTGATGAACACGCCAATGCCGCTGTCGCTCACGCCGCGTAGCTCGAACTTCTTCAGTCCGGTCAGTCCGCGCTGGGATAGGTCCAGGTGCTGGGTGACCGACCCCTTCTGGTTGAAGAACAGAAGCGCCGGCAGCAGCTTGTGCACCAGGCCTACGGCGGGGGAGTACCGGATGGGATAGAAGGGGTGCCGCGTGCTGGGGAACAGGGCGTCCCCGACGTTGTTGTAGACGTGCAGCGACCGGTCCGCCGAGCGGTACTTCATGCTGCCCCGCTCCTCACCGTCGGCGTCGACGACCGAATAGCGGAAGCCGATCGACTTGGACGGGTACGCCGAGCCGGTGCGACCGGCGGTCACCACGCCCACCAGCCAACGCTCCCTGGGAAGCGCCAGGATCTGATGCACCCAGGGTTGATGGAGCTTGGAACGCTCCTGCGGCGACTTCTCCGGTGACAGGGTCTCCCATTCCGTGGGGAGCCCAAGGCCATCGCCCGTTCCTCGGACCAGCCGCGTGCACGCCACCGACCTGCGACCCGACATGGGGATTCCAGCGACGCCGAGATAGACGCCACCCTTGCTCCTCGCCACGCTCGCCGGCGGGTGGGGGTTGCTGTCGACGTCGATCTCGCCGTCGTACACCGCGATGATTCGGTCTGCCGCTGCGCTCAAGAGCATTCCGCGCCCGACCTCGTTGGCCAGGTGAAGCGTGTCGTCGTCCAACTGCGACAGCACATAGCTCCCCTCGTTCCAGTCGGACGGTTCCTGGGAAGGCAGCCAGACCCATCGTTTCAGACGCAGTTCACCGTCGAGCGCCAGGAGGGCACTCCGGAAGACGCGCTTGCCGGCGGGGTCGGTCCAGGACGCCGTCCCGCGAGCCACGAAGTCCTCGCCCACCGGGACGATATCCTGCGGCAGGAAGTACTCATCCTCGCCATCCGGCGAGAACCCGCGGAAATGAAAAGACGTGAAAGCCATGCTCAGTCCCACAGGGTGTCGATGATTTCGAGGTCGCCGCGCCCGGCGGCGGCGGCGATGGATTCCGCGTCCGCCACCGCAGGGGTCTGCCATAGACCGATGGTCTGCAGCTTGGCGGCGTTGGGGTGATTCACCAGAGCGGTGAAGCCATCGGCGGTCACGGCGCTGGTGTCGATGTTGAGATGCGTCAGCTGCGCGAACTGCGGCCACTCCAGGAGCGCCTTCAGGCTGTCGTCGGTCACCTTGTTGTTGTTGATGATGAGTCGCTCGAGCGACGGCCACGCGGTGCTCTGTCCGATGCGGCAGATGTCGTCCTCGGACAGGTGACACCCACCGATGTTCAGCTCCTCGAGGTGCTGCAGCGTCTCGCTCTCCATGAACGCGGTGAGTCCGCGGGCGCCGATCCAGGTGGTCGACAGGTCCAGGATGCGCAGCTTGTGAACGTCCGCCGCGAAGGCGATGGCCTGGGCACCGTCTTCGGCGATCGCGCACTGACTCATCTGGAGCACCTCCAGGTTTGCCATGTAGGGCGAGTCCGCGATGGCCATCAGGGCGGGCAGGCTGCACTTGTCGTAGCGGAAGCGCAGCTCCTTGAGCTGGCTCATGTACTTGGAGCCCGCGAGCGTCTGAACGGCACGGTTGGTGACCCCGTTCTGGTACAGCACGAGGCTTTCGACGCCATCCAAAGGCGCCGACGCCAGCTTCATCACCCCCTTCTCACCCAGCGGGCAGTTGATGAACTGCAGGGACTTTGTGCCCGGGCACGCCGAACCTGCGAGCAACGCATCGACGGCGTCTACGCGAAGCTTGGTGTCGGAGAATCGCCATTCTTCGACCCCTTTCAGGCCCGGCCCGTCGAAGACCGTCCCGACGCCGTCAGCCGTGATGCGGCAGTAGACCAGGTTCAGCTTCTTGAGCCCGGGCAGCGCGGTCTGCTGCGCCAGATGGTGCATCGCCGCGTCTTTGAGGTTGTTGTTGCGAAGGCTCAGCGCCTCGAGCTGGGGGAGATTCGCGCTGGTGCAGAGCGCCTCCAGCATGTCTGGCTTGATGCGACACTGCTTGAGCTCCAGCTCTCGCAGCGCTCCCAGCTGTTCGGCGGCCAGGAGTGCCCGCCACGCGTTCTTGCCGAACGTGCATTGGTTGAACCGCACTTCCGGCCGGCCAGCCAACGAGCCATCTTCGAGCAGGGCCTGGAGTGCCTTGCCCTTGCCGTCTCTGACGTACATCACGCCTGTGTGTTCTCGAACGTACATGGTGCCTTCCCTTTCAATTGCGAGTGGGGTTCGCATACGGACCCGCGCGGAAAAGGTTCTACGCCAGACTCAAAAGGATGCACAGGGCCCTGGATGGGTTGCCGTCGCTGTCTGTCCGGATGTGACGTAGGCTCTCGCCATGGCGCTTTCCTCCCTTATTCGACGGTTCACCATCGAACTGGCCGACATCGACCGCGGCGTCTACGAGACGTTGGATTTTCGTCTGCCCCAGCACCCCAGCGAGACCGAAGTCCGGGTCGTGACCTGCGTCCTGGCGCGGTGTTTGTTGGAGGAGCCGGGGCTGGACTTCGGCGCGGGGCTCGCGTTCCCGGACGAGCCCGCACTGTGGGTGCGTGGCGCCAACGGCGTTGGATTGTGGGTGGATGTCGGCGCGCCGTCGGTAGACCGTCTACATCGCGCCAACAAGCGGGCCGACCGGGTCGTCGTGGTGAGCGGGAAGCCACCAGAGCTGCTCCGCCAGAGTTGGGTGGGCGGCAAGATCCACAAGGCCGACACGATTGAGGTGTGGCTGCTGGCCGAGTCCCTCGTCACCCCGCTGGCCGAGTCGCTCGAGCGCCGCATGGATTGGGTCGTGACGATCCATGACGGCCAGCTCAGCGTCATCAGTGGCGACCTGACCGTCTCTGCCGACATCGCGCCGATGGCGTTACCAGAGATCTAGCCGGCTATTCCCCGTGTAGGCTCTCCATGCCTGCCCCCTTCGAGGAACACTCCTATGCTCACCGTTCTGACCGTTGTCGCGAGCCTGGTCGCCGCGTCTCCACCCGACAAGCCCACGCCAAAGCCACAGCCAAAGCCGACCCCCAAGCTGACTCTCGAGATGTTCCAACCGCCCGACAACGGTGGGTGCGTCGGCTGGAGCGTCAAAGACAAGATGATGCTGTGTGTGACTGTGGTGAACGCGCAGCCGTCTGGGGTGAACATGCCGAGCGCCGAGTTCCGCGGGCTTGACGGTAGCCGCAGAGACATCGAGCTCGCCAAGATGGACGAGGACCACGGCGTCGATGCGGACGTTAAGCGGCTTGCACGCGTGAATAAGAACATTGCGCGGGGCGGGTACACCGTCCCGCCGGTTCTGTGGACGACCCGCAAGCCTGCCAGCTTCGTGGTGCCGGGCGACAGGACGACTGTCCGCGTGACGGCTCAGGGCGTGGCGCTCCGCTTTCAGGGGGTCTCCATTCGTACCCTGCGCATGAAGCCAGCGGCGAAGGGTTACCTGAGAGAGGTTACTGTCTACGGCGCTGGTGGTTGGGGCGTTGGCGTCTTCGTGCGCGAAAAGCCCGCCGACCCGGATGACGATGATGAGTTGCCCCTGGACCAGAAGGTGGCGTTCTGGCCACTGATGAATCCACCGTCAGCCAAGCGCACCGCCAAGCGTCCATCCCGGCCGACCCCGCCTGTGGCGCCGCGCTGTAGCTACTGTCCACCCCATACGGCGGCCGTTCGCGAGGTTCTCGGGGCGTTTTGCGACAACAAGGTCGACGACGCCGTGCTGACCCGCCTGCGCAGTGACCTCGGCGCGGGTCGCATGACCGTCGAGGACCTGCGGTACATCTACAACATGTACGGCGCTTCGTTCGGCTTCACCTTCAAGAAGTACCCCAAGCTCAACACGTTCTACTACGACGCTGGCCGTGCCGCGCTTCCCGTGGCGTGCCAGAAGCTGGTCCGCTCGTTCGACACGATGGGCAAGGTGCCGAAATGGGTGTTGAAGGCGCGGACCCAGGTGTTGCGTGTGCTCAGGGCCCACAAGAAAGGCAAGCGCTGACCAAGTCACCGGCGCGAGGGTGTTAGATGGGTGTTGGTTGACGGTGCGGCGCCTCGGGCGGACCCTGCCGACAGCCCCAAGGAGGAGCCTCCATGTTCCGAGCCCTGCTACTTGCCCTGATCCTGACTTCGTCACCGGCCTCAGCGCGTTCCAACAAGGTCACGTACGAGGTCAAGAGCCTGGGCTTGAGCGCAGAGGTCTACTCCAACTGGATGGCTACGGTCCAAAACGGAGCGCTGCACGCTACCGACAAGGTCAACGTCGTACAGCTTGCGCGCGGCCCGGGCGAGACTGTCGGGGCGACCGCGAAGGCCATCAAAACCAAAATGCAGCCTGACACCTGGAACTCGGTGTCGTCGTGGACCGTCCTTGGGCAGAAGGCCAGTCGGTATCGCTATTCCAAGAAGCTGCAAGGGCACGTGTTCCATGGGATCTTCGTCATCTTTCAAGTGGCTCCGAAGAAGATCGTCTACCTCAGCGCCGCGACGACGGTCGGCACGTTCGACAAGGCCAACGAGAGCACCGTCAAGGACATCGTGGACAGCATTCGGCAGCTCGGCCAGAAGAAGTCGCCGCCGAAGCCGGCGCCGCCCAAGCCCAAGGTCGACCTGGGGATCGGCAAGGGCGACAAGGCGCCCGACTTCACGCTGCCGACTCTGACCGGAGCAAAGACCACGCTGTCCGGCATCCGCGAGCGGGTCGTTCTACTGTCCTTCTGGGCGACGTGGCACAAGTACTCCATCAAGTGGATGCATATGTTGACCGCCGACAAGGCGCTCACAGGCCACAAGCAGGTGCGCCCGCTGTTCACCATCGTGACCGACCCTCGGCAGAAGCGAACCATGAAGCCCTTCATCAAAGGCAAGAAGTGGAACGAAGACCTCTTCCTCGTGGACATGCTCGGCAAGGTCCACAGCAGCTGGGCGTACGACAAGAAGGTCCCGGTCTTCTACGTCATCGCCAAAGGCAAAGTCGTCGGCGTGGTCCGGGGCAAGTACACCGAGGAGAGCCACGCCACGCTGCGCAAGCTGGTCAAGGCGGCCCTTCGCTAGCAGCAAGGCGCCACGCGGCCTCCGCTTCGTGGGCTCGCTGCCGCCCGCAAGGTGTGGAATAGTTCTCCCGTGGCGAAGTGGGAGGACGGACTGGAGCGCATCGTGGCGGAACACGGCTTGACCCGTGACGCCGCCAGGGCCGTGCGCTCGTTGATGCACACCGGCGACTCGACGCCGCTGGGTCTCGCCATCACCGCATCCAGCGAGCAGAGCCTTCGATCCCACGCGATGGCCCACGCTTTTTTGGGCGCGCGAGTCGCTCCGGAGAACCTTCCGGACCGCTACGAGGACCGTGGCTTCATCGCGGCCGGCGGGATGGGCGAGGTCCGACGCGTGTTCGACCGGCTCCTGGGGCGCGAGCTGGCGATGAAGCTGACCCGCCCCAACCCCCGGCACCGCGAACGCCTCGCCCTTCGGTTTGCGCGCGAAGCCCGGCTCACGGCGCGGCTTCAGCATCCGGGCATCGTCGCCGTCCACGACTTTGGGAGCCTCCCCGACGGCCGCCTCTGGTTCACCATGCAGGAGGTTCGCGGCAAGACGCTGAAGAAGGTCATCGCCGAGGTCCACGCGGTCAGCCAGGGACAGTGGGCAGAGGCCGACGGGTGGACCTTCCGGCGCCTCGTCGACGCGTTCATTCGTGTCTGCGAGGCGGTCAGCTACGCCCACGAGATGGGCGTGCTGCACCGTGACATCAAGCCCGCCAACATCATGGTCGGCCGTTTCGGCGAGGTGAAGGTGATGGACTGGGGCCTGGGCCGCGTCCTCACGGAATCCTGGGAAGCGCTCGACACCGATACGGGCTCGGTGTCGACCACCATCCCCACCGCTGACGGCGAGCTGACCGAGTCTCAAGCGCCCGAATCCAGTCCCGTGACCCAGGACGGGCAGGTCGTCGGCACGCCGTTTTATATGGCCCCCGAGCAGGCCATGGGCGAGCTCGAGAAGCTGGGGCCAGCCACCGACATCTACGCCCTCGGCGCCGTGTTGTTCACCATCCTGACCGGGGAGCCGCCGCCGCCTGGCCGCAACCTGGCCACGAGTTGGCTGCGTCAGCGTCAGGCAAACGCGCTGCCTCTGCCGGAGCCCCTCGTCGACATCTGCCTCCACGCCCTTGCGCCAGCTCCCGCCGAGCGGCACGCCAGCGTCGGGGCCCTGGCGGACGAGCTCGAGGCGTGGGCCCAGGGGGCGCGCCGTCGTGCCAAAGCCCTGGAGGTTGTCGAGGAGGCGGACGCGCTGGTCCCGGAGATGGAGGGACTCAAGAAGCAGGCCGATGCGCTGCGTGCCGACGCCAAGCGACTGCTGCGCGACGTGAAGCCGTCCGATCCGGTGACGCGAAAGGCGCCAGGCTGGGCTGCCGAGGATGCGGCAGCCGACCTCGAGCGGGCAGTCGCGCGCAAGGAGACAGCCTACACATCGCTGCTCCAGACCGCGCTCCACGAGGATCCGGAGACCCCCGAGGCGAACCAGCGGCTCGCCGACTTCTACCGCGACCAGCTCTCCGAAGCGGAGGCATCGGGTCACCAGCTCGAGGCCGACCGGTTCGAGGCCCTGCTGCGGGTGTACGACGACGGTCGGCACGCCGCCTACCTCAGCGGAACCGCGGCGCTGACGCTGGTAACCGAGCCCCCCGGCGCCGAGGTGGTCGCCCGCCGGTACATGCTCAAAGAGCGCCGCCTGCAGCTCGGGCCTGCGATGGCACTCGGCTCGACGCCGCTACGCGAGGTCGCCCTCGAGGCCGGCAGCTACCTGCTCGAGGTGAGCGCCCCCGGGCGGCGCGTGGTCCACTACCCGGTCGAGGTGGCGCGCGGTGGGCACTGGGACGGCTGCCCGCCGGCCGAGTCGGAGCCGTTTCCGATCGTGCTCCCCCAGGCCGGCGAGTTAGGCGACGATGATGTTTACGTGCCTGCCGGATGGTTCGTCAGCGGCGGTCCCATGGCCACCGATGGCGCTCCGGTTCGGCGGATATGGTGCGACGCCTTCGTGGTCAAACGTTTCCCGGTCACCTGCGCTCAGTACGTCGCGTTTCTGAACGCCACCGCGCCGGGGGAGGGCGTCCATCCCCACAATCCGACGTATGAGATTCAGGTCTCGGGGGAGTCGGATCAGCCGGTGTTCCAGCGCGACCCGGAAACCGGCCGCTTCGCATTTGGCATCGACGGCAAGGGACGCCGCTGGCAGGACGACTGGCCCGTCGTCCTCGCCACATGGCACGACTGCATGGCCTACTGCGCCTGGCTCACCCAGACTACCCACACCAACTGGCGGCTGCCAGCAGAGCTGGAGTGGGAGAAGGCTGCTCGCGGGGTCGACGGGCGGATCATGCCCTGGGGCGATTATCCAGAGCCCACCTGGGCACGCATGCTGCACGGGCTGACGGACGTCCCCCGCCGGACGTTCGTGGATTCCTATCCGGTGGACACTTCCCCGTACGGCGTGCGCGGAACAGCCGGCAATTGTCGGGACTGGTGCCTGGACCTCTACCGGAAGACGGGGCCGGACGTGCGCGGGGGGATGTGCGTCGTCGCGGGGCCGCCGGCCTCAGCGCCGGGCCACCGGGTCGTCAAGGGCGGTGCCTGGGGAAGCGCCGAACACTACTGTTTGCTGCCCTCGCGGTTCGGGAATCTCCCCGAGCACCGGAGGGCAGCGATAGGCTTCCGGGTCGCTCGGAGCTACCTCGGGATGGTCTGATCGACGAAGTAGCCGTAGACCGTCGACGGGGTGACCCGGTTGAAGGTCCACTGGGTACCCACCGTGCCGCTGAGGCAGTAGTCGGCGGTGCGAGCGTACCACTGCTCTTTGCCGTCGGACGAGCCGGGCCACTGCCAGCCGAGGAAGTTGACGTTAGACGTCGGGGAGCTCGCCGTCGGCTGGTAGTAGGTGACACCCGAAGTGGGAGCCGAGCTGACGTAGGTACGCGGCTGGATGTTGGAGTCCTCCCACTGCGTCGTGGCGGTGGTGCGATAGGGCCAGGTGGGCGGCCAGGTCAGCGACGCGGACACGAGCTTGATGATGAACGAGGACTCCCGCGTGATGTCCTCGTTGAAGTACCAATACTCGTGGTGGGCACGGTAGGCCGGGTCGCTGTAGGGGGCGTCGCTGCCGGCGACGACGAGCCATCCGATCTTGTTCATATTGCGGTCGTAGACCTCGAGATAGTTGTAGCCGGACTCGCCGCCGTCGACCTCGAACACGTTGAAAACTGCCATGACACTCCTGGGGTGGTGGGAACCAAAGAAGGGGGAACCTGCGCCGTCTTCGCCGGTTGGTCAAATCGTCGCGTGCAGCGGGCTTCAGTCCTCGTCGGAAGTTTTTTCAGAAAGTCTTGCCCAACGTTCGAGGTCACGGGTTCAGGGGGCCAGAGGCGAGGCACACCGCCCGCCGCAAGGTCCCTGAAGCAGGAGAATGCCCGTGACACCAAGACTCTCGATCGCTGCCCTGACCCTCGCGTCGACCCTGTTGGCCACCCAGGCGCTGGCCGGCTGGTCCACCAACAAGGTCGTCAACGGCCAGGCGGGCACCTCCGCCGACCTCAAGGCCACCCTGATGCTGATTTGGGACGACGGCTACCAGCAATGCACCGCCACCCTCGTCACTCCCAGCGTTGTCGTGACCGCCGCGCACTGCGTCGAGAACGAGCAGGGGGGCTTCCACCCGGCCAACGCCTTCAAGGTCGCCCGGGTCGGCCTCGACGGCACGGACCCCAACGCCAATCTGCAGCAGACCCACGACATCGCCGCCATCGTCCCGGCCTGTGACTACTTGCTCAACGACAGCATGGGGCCAGGCCCGATGGTGGACGAGAGCGGCTTCGGTCGGGGCGACGACATCGCCTTTCTGCGGCTGAGCCAGCCCATCCCCGGCAGCGTGCTGACACCGGTGCCCATTCTGCCTGCCGACCGCATGAACGAGATCGCTCAGGGCGTGAACATGACGGTCACCGGCTACGGCATCTACGACATGAACACCGAGGCGGGCGGCGTCCTTCACACCGGAACGACTTCGATCTACCGCGCCAACGCCTGGGAGATTCAGACCGAGAAGAACGCCCAGGGCCTCGCCGTCGACTCCTGCAACGGCGACTCCGGCGGGCCGCTCTACTACACCGACGCCCAGGGCACGATCTGGCTCGCCGGCGTGACCTCCCGTGGTCCCCAGGACAGCGCCCACAACTGCGGTGACGGCGGTATCTACGCGTTTGCCTCCGCCTACTTCGACCTGTTCAACCTCACCGCTGGGGGCGGCGGCAACCAGTGCTCGACCGGCAGCACCAATGGCAACGTGAACCCCAACCCGGACCCCGGCACCGACCCGGGAACGGATCCCGGTACGGACCCGGGGACGGACCCCGGCACCGACCCCGGCAATGGCGGCGGCGACGACAGCGAGATTGACCAGATGCTGGCCGACACCTGCCAATTCGATTGCTGCGCCGGCTCCGCCGTGGCCGACCACGCCCTCTGCGACGCCTGCCCCGCCTCGGCCACCAACGCCACCTGCGACGACCCGGGCATGACGCTGAGCGCCAGCGAGATGGACGAGACCCAGGACTACCTCTGCTACCTCTGCGAGAGCGCTTCGAACACGGTCTGCAACACCCTCTGCGGCGGCACCTCCCAGCCCACCGACCCGACCGATCCCGTCGACCCGGCCATCCCGACGGACCCCACTGACCCGACCGACCCGACCGAGCCGACCGACCCCGTCGACCCCGTCGACCCCGGTCAGCCGACCCAGCCCACTCAGCCGACTGACCCGGCGGCCCCCACCGGCCCCACGACGAATGGCGCGGCCAACGTCACCGATGACGGCGGCTGCTCCGGCTCCAGCGCCTCCAGCAAGGACGCGGCCCTGACCGCGCTGTTCCTGCTCGCCATCGTCGGCCTGCTCCGCCGCCGCCGGTCCGCCATGAAGGCCGTCGCCGTGGCCTCCGTTCTGGCCATGGGCGCTACCGGCTGCGCCAGCTCCACCCCGGCCACGTCCACCGTCACCACGACCGAGACCGCTGCCGCTGAGGTGCCGGCTGCCTCCGAGGTCATCGCGACCCCGTCTGCGACCAAGCTCGGCCAGTTCTTCGCCCTGGGCATGGATCTGCAGCAGCTCCGCGATGCCTGCACCGCCGCCGGTGGTACCTACAACTCGCCGCGCCGCCTCATCTCGGTCCGCGGCTGCCGCGATGGGAAACTGGCTGATGGCATGGCCCAGACCCAGCGCTTCGTGTTCCGACTCCAGCGCGACAAGACCGTCCGCGCCATCGAGGTCATCGCTGACCGCACCCAGGAGGCGACCATTCGGCGCTTTGTGGAGGCCGCAGGCGGCACCGTCACCATCGCCGACGACGGTCAGACGGTTCGGGGCGAGGTGTCGAGCTGAGCATGCTCTCGCCTCCGCCCGCGCCGGACAGGGGGCTATCGCCGCCTTGTCCGGCGTTGGCGCGTCGCGATAGGGTCGCTCACGTGAACCCCGGCGACGCCCGCGCTTTCTTCAACCGATACGGCCCGATGGTCCACCGGCGCGCCCTGTCCATCCTGGGCAACGACGCCGACGCCCAGGAAGCCACCCAGGAGGTGTTCATCCGGGCGCTGTCAGGCCTCGAATCCTTCGACCCCCGAGCCTCGCTCTCCACCTGGATGTACCGCATCACCACCAACTACTGCCTCAACAAGCTGCGTGACGCGAAGCGGCGTCGCGAGCTGTTCGAGCAACACGTCAAACCCACGGCGCCCAGGGCCTCGACGGCCAAGGCGTCGACGGATTTGGTGGCCCTTCGCAAGGTCCTCGCGGAGGCGGACACCGACCAGAGCACCGCCGCGGTCTACGTCTATGTCGACGGCATGAGCCACGCCGAGGTCGCCGACATCCTCGGTGTCTCGCGGCGCACGGTGGGCAACCTCATTGCCCGGTTCCTCGAGTTCGCCCAGGGCCGGCTCGCTCCCGCCCAGGGAGGTGCCATATGACCAAACCCACCGACAACGGCCTGCCCTTCGTCGAGCGCAACGAAAACGCCCCCTCCGACCTCACGCTGGACCAGTACGCCGCGGGTGAACTCGACGCGGTGGGGCGCAACGCGGTCGAACAGGCGCTCGCCGAAGCCGGTGAGCAGCCCCCGGCGGCGCCCACCTTCGACGCTTCGGTCGATCCCGAAGCGATGTTCGCCGCCATCCTGGGCGCTCCGGCGATGCAGGAGGCCAAGCCCACCCCGGAACTCGACGCTGCCCTGAAAAGCCTCTCGCCCGCTTCCGCGGAAGCGGCTCCACCCAGGAAAGGGTGGTTCGCTCGGCTCCGGGAGAACTGGGTGGGCTCGTTCGCCCTGGCGGGTGTCGCCGCGGCCGCGGTGGCGGCGGTGGCCCTCACGGTCGGGCCCGACAGCGGGACTCTGCCGGGAACGGACGGTCCAGGGTTGGGCCCTGACTACGACACCGTGCGGTCGAAGGGATCCGTCGCGTTGACGGTCTATCGCCTGCTTCCCAACGGAAAGAGTGAGACCCCGCTCAGCGGCGATGACTTCTTCGAGGGCGATCGGCTGCGCTTCGCGGTGAGCACCGCCAGGGGCGGCCACCTGATGGTGGTCGCGGTGGACGTCGACGGCGAGACGGCGGTGGCCTACCCGCCCAGGGGCGATCGCTCGGCACCCGTGGACAAGGGCGTCGAGACCCGGCTTCCGGGGGCCATCGAGCTCGACGGAGCCGTCGGCGACGAGTGGCTGCACGCCGTCCGCTGCGACGCCGAGTTCGGACTCAGCGACGTGAAGCTCGGCAAAACCATCGGTCAGCTCGAGCTGCCGGAGGGTTGCCAGTTCGGGCCCTTCCAGATGTCCAAGAAGGCTCGCAAATGAGGGGCCTGCTCGTGGTCATGGCGGCGCTGCTGGCGTTGGCTGTGGGGTCGACGCCAGCCGAGGCTGCGACGCACGTGGTCGCCATCGGCAACAACCTGGGCGCCTCGGGCGACCTGCCGCTGAAGTACGCCGAACGCGACGCCCAGAGGTTCGCAGCGGTGCTCAACCGCTACGGCGACGTGACGTCGGGCAACACCACCGTGGCCCTCGGCGAAACCGCCACCGCCGTCCGAGCGATGCTGCTCAAGAAGAACGCGGCGATGCGCGCCAGCGGCCAGGACGACGTGCTGATCGTTTTCTACTCCGGGCACGCTGATGCCCGAGGGCTCCACATGGGCCGCTCCACGTTGCCCTTCCGCGAGCTTCGCAACATGGTCGCCGCCTCGCCCGCGGCGGTGCGGGTGCTGGTCGTGGACGCCTGCCGTTCGGGCGGCGTCACGCGCGTCAAAGGCATCCGCCGGTCGGCCGACGAGTTCGTCATCAAGGTCGACGATCGCAGCAAGGTCGAGGGCTTCGCCATCATCACCAGCAGCGCCGCGGGAGAGGACAGCCAGGAGTCAGAACGCCTGCGGGCCTCATTCTTCTCGCACCACCTCATCACGGCGCTGCGCGGCGCCGGCGACAAGAACCGCGACCGGCTGGTGTCCCTCGACGAGGCCTACAACTACAGCTACCAGCAGACGCTTCGGTCCTCCGGCCAGACACTCCAGCTGCAGCACCCCACCTACAAGTTCGACATGAAGGGGCGCGGCCAGCTGATCCTGACCCGGCTGAAGAAGGTCAGTCGTTCTGGGAAGCTGACCCTGTCCAACCCAGGCACCTACCTCGTCATCGAGGGACGGCAGACGGGTCCGGTCGTGGCCGAGGCGGTGGTCGGTAGCAAAGGCGCCACGCTCGTGCTGCCGCCGCGGCGCTACTTCGTTCAGCACCGCGCGCCCCGGTTCTATCGGGAGTACGACGTGCGGCTGAGCCGGGGCCAGACGACCGCTCTGAAGGACCAGGAGTTTCGAACCGTGGCCTATGCCCGCCTGCTCCGGAAGGGCGGCGGTGACAGAAGCGCGGTCGGCGGGATCCTGCTGTTCGGCGGCGTGCGAGGCCCGGTGCTGGACGGCTACGGGCCATCGCCGCAGCTGACCGTCGGCGGAACGTTGGACTTGAAGTGGCTGACCCTGGGCCTGCGGGCGCGCATTCAATTTCCGGTGGAGGCGAGTCCCGACGGCGCTTTGACGGCCACCCACTCGGAGTATGCGCTGATGGTCACCGCCCAGCGGTTCATCGATTTCCCCTGGGTCAGTCTGGCCCTCGGGGTCGTGCTCGAGGGGGCCTATCACCGGCAGACCTACGCCACCGGCGGCAAGGCCAGCGCCCGCGATGCCGCCAGCTTTGGCATCGGCGTCCTCGCCACCCTGCAGTTTCCCCTGACCGACGCGCTGTCGCTGCAGTTCGAGGGGGGACCGATGACGTCCATCTTCGAGCGGGCCACCGTTTCGGCGGGAGCGGTGGTCGGTCGGGAGCTGGCGACGCCGCTGACCTACTGGGCCGCGGGGGGGCTGGTATGGCGCCTGTGAGAACCCTGCTGGGGATGGCATTGCTGGCGCTGGGAGCGTGTGGTGACGCCCTGACGCCCGAGGGCTATCGGGGCGAAGAGCTGTTTTCGGTCAAGGGACAGGTCGTGCAGTTCCAGAACCTGCAGCCAGGTTCCGCTGCCCTGCGCATCGGTGTCTTCTGGGTGCCCGATGGAAGGGTCGAGGCGGTCGACCTGGATATGCTCGTCGAGCAGCGCTCCGCCTCCGTCGAGGTCGCCTTCCCCGCCACCTTCGACGTGCGCATCTTCCAGCCGCCGTCTCCGGAGATGCTCGTGGCGTCGGGGGAGTACGGTATTGGCTTGCTGCTGGTGTACGAGGATCGCGACGGTAATGGGCGCTTCACGCCTGGGCTCACACCGTCCGAGCTTGTCGGCGGCTCGGACGACACCGCGGTCATCTATGCCCCGAGGGCCCTGGACGCGGCGCGGTCCCCGACGTGGCGCGCCCTCGAGCCAGGGTTTCAGCGTAGCAATGTCGGGCTGCTCTGCTTCGGCCCCATCGACCAGACGTGCGATCTGCCCTACGGCGCCGCCTGCACCGACGACTTCGACTGTGGCTTCGGTGAAGGCATCTGCGTGACCCGCGCGGCGGGCTACACCTTTGACGGCGGCTACTGCACGGCCCCGCTCGGCGGTGTCTGCGACGCCCCGAGCCTGCCGCGCCTCGCCACCGAGAGTAGTGGCTTGCTCCTCGCCGCCTGCGCCAGCGACGCCGATTGCCGGGTCGAAGAAGGCTACGCCTGCGATACAGCGAGTGGCGGTTGTCTGCCCGCCGCTGGCCCGTCGACCGATGCCGCATCGAACTGTGGCATCGCGTTTGGCGCCCCCTGCGACCCCTCCACGGCGGCCTCGGACTGCGGCTCTGCCTCCGCGGAGTGCATCATGCGCGACAGCTTCGGGAGCTATCCGGATGGCTACTGCGCTCTGGCGTTCGCCTCGACCTGTGTCCCCGCCGACGCGAGCCCCTACAGCACCCAGGATCCGGAGAGCGAGCCGACCCATTGGTTCGCGGCCTGCGAGAGCGACGCCACCTGCCGCTCGGGCTACTTCTGCGACGGGGTCGCCCGCGTGTGCGTCCCGGATTCGCCGGCCAGTTTGTATATCGACAGTGCCTTCAAGGACAGTTTCGGCGGATGGTGTGGTAACTAGAGAGGCATGTCGCCTCGTCCCCACCGACGCACTTTCTGGCTCGTATCTCTGATGATGCTTGCGGTCCTGCCCAGTGGCGTCGGGGAGGCCCGCCCCCCCAAGGATGTGCTCATCGGCAAACCGGTCGAGGTGATTTGCTCGCGTATGCTGCGTGTGAACAAGGGGAGCGCACATGGCGTGAGGGTAGGCGATACTGCCGCCGCACTGCCTGGCAAGTACGTCGGGCGCGCGGTGAAGGTTGCTCGACGCTGGACACTCTTCCGGTTCAAGAACACCACCAACTCGAAGCTCGCCACCTCGAAGAGCGTTCGCATCCTGCGGCGGGGGAAGTAGCAGAACGAGCTACGTGTTGCCGATGCGACAGGAAGTCAAACCCCGTTCTTGCCTACCTGGCTTACTACGTGTAAGAACCAAAATCATTGATGAATGACCGCACCCCGCCCTCCTTGTCCGAGAAGACTGCTCTGGTTCTGCGCCTCCTGGTGCAGGGCGAGATGTACGGCCTGCAGCTCGTCGATGCCTCTGCGGGGCAGCTCAAGCGGGGCACGGTCTATGTCACGCTGGGACGGATGGAGCAGCGTGGTCTGGTCGTTTCCCGCCAGGAACCGCGGCACCCCGGCGCCATCGGCCTTCCCCGGCGGCTGTATGCCCCCACGGAGCTGGGGCGCGCGGCCCTCGCGGCGCGTGAAGCGGCCGAGGCGACCTTCCTGAGGACTTTGGAGAACCCGTCGTGAACACCCACTCTCTTCCTGGGCGCCGAGCCCTTGCCCTGGCCGAGCGGCTGTTTGCCCCGGAGACCGTCGAACGGGTCATCGAGCCCGCCGTTGCCGACCTCCAGCATGAGTGGCAGGCCGCGGCCGACAAACGGAAGCCGGCCGTACGTCGTGGCGGGAACTACCGTCTGGCCCTGGTCATGCTGGGGTGTGTTGGCCAAGGGGCGCTCCGCCTGCCGTGGCACGTGCTGCTCTTCGCAGTCGGGCTCGCCTTCACCGGCGTGTGGGTCCTTACCTTCTCCGACGGAATCCGCCCCAGCTACTCGGCGCTTCAGGGCACATGGCTCACCGTCGGAGCGGTCGTGGCGGTGCTCGTGCTGGCCTTCAATCGCATGCTGCTGCGCCCGACACCCTGGGTCATCGCCGCGCTCGTGATCTCGGCACTGCCCCAGTGGTCGTCAGTCCCCTACCTGCAACCCGCCTGGTTCGAGGTGGGGTCGCTGCGAATTCACGCCGCGACGGCCGCGATGCCGTTTCTCCTGCTGGCGCTAGCGACGTTGCGCTCGCGTCGGCTGGCGCTGGGTCTGGTGGGCGTCGTCGTTGCGCTGACCTGTCTGCAGCTCCAGTTCACCAACGCGGTGGTCATCCTGCTCGGGGCATCTGCGGCGATGCATGCGCGACACGGTCGCCTCGGCAAGCTCGAGGCGGCTCTGGCGATTATGGCGGTCCTGGGTCTGACGGTGGCCGCGATGATGCCGAGCGGCGTGCCGACCTACCCGCACACTGACAAGGTGCTGTGGCTGGCCATTGAGCACGGCGGCCTGCCTGCCCTGTTCGCTATCTTCGCCTGCTTGTCGGGCCTCGTCGTGGCGTTGGTCCTGTTCGCACGCAAGGCCACCCCGGTCGGCAAGGCCCTGGCACTCGGGACCGCGACGCTGCTGGCAGCCCAGACGCTGGCCCATCTTGTCGGGGAGATGGGATGGCTCGCCAGCCCGGGGGGCCATCTACCTCTGGTCAGCTACGGCGGCTCGGCGGTGGTCGGCTGGGGGATATTGTTGGGCGCTGCCGCCAGTCGACGCGCGAGCTCGACCGGTAGGGTAGTGGGCTAGAGACGCCTGGCTGAGGTTCTTTGGAAAGCGCGTTGCCCAACTTCTGACGTCACGGGTTCAGGGAAGCGAGAGGCGAGGCAAGGACGCCCGCCAGCGACCCTGAAGCAGGAGAAAGACCCGTGAACGCAACGTGCTCCATCATCGGCATCAAATCCCCCAGCACCGTCGCCCGCCCCGTTCGCTGGCCGGTAGGCCCGTTCCGCCGGTCGGCTAGTGGGGCCGCCGGCAACGGTCACCGTTTGGGAGCGCAACTTACAGAGACAGGGTTCTTCACGACCGGCCTGGCCGGCCCGACGTAGGGGCTAGGCGGCTTCGCCACCAATGCCGCATGCGGTCCAGGAGTCCGGGCGTGGGTTCGACCGCATAGAAGCTTCGAAGCTTGAGGGCATCTTCGACCAGCGCATCAGAGGCTACCAGGACACCATCCGCCCTGATGGCGCCCGAGCCGCTCTCCAGAGCCACCCGCGAAGTCGCCCAGATGTCGGCGTTGCTCAACGACTCCCGTGCCTCTGGCTTGTGCAGCGTGCACACGTAACGCACCCAGAACATGTCGGCAGGCGTAGGCGTGTGAAGCGTGGCCACATGCTCACCGTCGAGAGCGACGTTCCAGGCCGGCTCTGGCGCATCGCGCGAGCGTTTCCTTCGACGCGTCCCAGGGTCGGCCACCGGAACGATGACTGGAGCAGACCCCCAGCGCTTCACTTCGATGTCGGTCGACTTGGGAAACGACGCCCTGGCGTCCGTGATGACATCTTCCCTGCTGCCGGTCGCGATCGCTCCACCGATGAACTTGCCGCGGCGAAAGCACCTGTAGGCCGCTGACTCCCTGTTCAAGATCCGCAGGACAGCATCGGCCGTTACCGAGTCGGGTTCGCCGGAGAGACTGGGGTGCCAATGCGCGGTGTGGAACGCAACGACGTCCTCCCGTTCGTCGGCTTGGATAGCGTCGGACGCAAGAGCCCCGTTCAGGTGTAGCAGGCTGTCACCGACGCACGATACTTCGACCGCTCCACTCGAAACGAGGGGACGAATGCGCTGCATGATCAGCTCGCGAAGAGAGCGGTCCATGGCGCTTGGGTAGCGACGAATCGAGTGCGAATCAAGCTCGCATTCGAGACCCCGGCGGGACCGTCGGCCGTTTCGTAAGGAGCTACGTAGGCGCTACGTAGAAGCGACCGGGGTCGAAGCGGTGGGACCCTCCTTGCTTCGTCAGGGCGTAATGATTCCAATGCCTTGGGGGCGTTGTTGGAGTTGGCACGACCGTTGCTCTTCTGTCAGGCCACAACGCAACGGTCCAAGGAGGACATCATGAAACGCATCGCTCGCATCTTCGCCACCATCACCGCTACCGCCGTCCTGAGCCTGAGCGTCGCTACGACCGTTCACGCCAACCCGGGACACGCCTCGCAGGAGCAGGTCACCAACCAGCAAGACATCGACGCCTACCAACCCGACCCGACGAAGTACCAGCCCGACCCGACGAAGTACCAGCCCGACCCGACGAAGTACCAGCCCGACCCGACGAAGTACCAGCCCGACCCGACGAAGTACCAGCCCGACCCGACGAAGTACCAGCCCGACCCCACCAAGAACGACTCACGTCCTGTCCCCGCCGCGCCGACCATGGACGCGCCCGCTCCGCCGGACATCCCCTGAGTCAGACAATGAGCGAGCGAACGGTCTTCAGGCCAAGACCGTTCGTCAGCTCATGGCCGGTAGCGGAAATGGACCTTGTACAGCCCTCTCGCGTAGTCGAGGTCCATGTCGTAGCCCTTCACGTAGCCCGAGTAGCGGGCCCGCGAGCTGTTTACCGAAGGTTTGCCCAGCCGCTTCTCCACCTTCTTGCGAAGGTCGCCGAACGCAACCTTGTTCGGCAGCACTTTCAACCCGGCTACCTCTGGATTCTTGCCCGCCTTCAGGGTGAGTCGGGCTCTGGCGGCCTTGGTCTTCCGGTCGCTCCAGAACTTGGCGGTCAGGTACGCCTCCTTGCCGAATCGGTAGGTGAGCTCGAGCTTGTCGCCGTCCGCCCCGAGCTCTGTGGGCGTGCCCCAGACGGCGACGACGGCGTCGGTGTCGGGGACCCCCGAGACGCCCAGCACACGAGGCTTCTTGCGGTTGAGGGCCAGAACGCCGAGGCGTGACGGGAGACTTGCCAAGCCGTCTCGGAACAGGGGCCGAAGCGACTTGCCCCAGGCCGAGGTGAGGGCTGGTGCGACCTTACCCTTCTTGAACCCGGCCAGGGCGCGGACGTTGAAACGCATCCGCCAAAGCCCCTTCTCCCCCATGTGGAAGCCCACGCTGGCAAGGCCTGCAGCGTTGGGTGTGACGGAGATGGTCAACTGCCCGGACCGCTCGATCTGACCGCCCAGCGCGCTCTCGGCGTCGGACTTCGTCATGCCCATGCTCAGCCCGAGGTCCGACAGCGTGACCTTCTCCAGACCCGGCGTCAGCGACATGAGCTCGCAGCCCACCAGCCCCAGTGAACGGTCAAAGCTGAACAGGCTGTCCCCGTAGCCCATGAAGAAGAGACGTCGTTCGGCGTGCAGGCGGGTAGGCTTGCCCCAGGTCGCCACTACCTCGTCCACGGTGGCACCGGGTCGGAGGCCACAGAACGCCTTCGCCCCGAGCTTGTCGATGGCGGCGGACGGGGCCTTGTAGCTTTTCTGTGGAGTGAGCAGCGCCTTGACGCGCGCGCCATAGCCGGCCGCCGACGCCGCAGTGGCGCCGAGGGACAAGCCAAGAGCAAGGGTCAGGGTGAACGCCTTCAAAGGTTCTCCTTGTGTAGAACAATTACCCAGTCGCGCAGGGCCACGATGCCGTCCAGGGCCCGTTCTGGCTACATCGCGTCCCTGGCACGCTGCTTGCTGAATGCGCGGGCTACCACAGGAGACCGCACATGAGTGAAACGCGCCCCCCCAAGCCCGTCGTCCGGGTGTCCCGCAACGGACTGACCCGCTGCAAGCGCTGTCAGGCCTTCTTCAAGGCGACGCCCGAATCCATCAACGCCCAGACCCGCTGTATCTTCTGCGGTGAGACCCTTGGCGCGAGCCTGAAGGAGCCGCCGCCGACCGCGCTGACCGCCCTGCTTCGGCGCGGCCGCGGGAGCGTCGTGGCAGCCTCGCTCTTCGGCGTGACGGCGCTGACCCCGGCCTGTCTGGACCCCACGGTGGGCACCGTCGGCGGTGTCGCCGATGCCGTCACCGACACGGTGTCGGGGGCGGATGGAGGAGCGGACGCGGCAACGCCACCGGATATCCTCGTGACACAGGATGTGGCCCCACGTGATGTTGGAGGTCCGGACGCCGACCCTCTCGACGTTGCCGACGCCAACGCCATGCCGGACAACCTCGCGATGCCGGCCTACGGGTTTCCGCCACCTCCCGTCATCGAGCCTGATGCAGGCGCCGATGCTGCCGACGCCAGCGACGCCCGGGACACCGAGGTCGAGGTGGAGGTCATCGAACCGGCCCCGCCTCAGGACGACTATGGGCTGCCGCCTGACTGGGAGTAGCGACTGTCCGCCGGACAAGTTTTGTCGTTGCCACGCTTCAGCACCCTCCCTATAGTCCCGCGCCGCTGGCAGGGAGGGCTCCATGCGTATGATTTTCAAAGCAGTTTGTTGCTTCGTTGCGGCCACGGCCATCGCCGCCTGTGATGACGGCACGCCGTCGGTCACGCCCCCCGTCGCCCAGGACGCGGGTGCCCACAGCGACACGACAGGAAACGGTGACGGCGCCGCAGCCCCCGACGCGACGGCAGCTCCGGACGGCACGTCCTCGGAGACGGTGACGTCCCAACCCGACGCGGTCGGGACTCCGGACACGCCACAGCCTCCCGACGACTCTGGACCTGCCCCGGACGTCGCCACGCCGCCGCCCACCGGCGGAGCAATCGGTGACGCTTGCGGTTCCGCCAGCGACTGCGGCGGCGGCGCCCAGGCGGCCTGTCTCGACCTCCCCGGCGGCTACTGCGCGCTCGAGGGGTGCAGCTCGGGGACCTGCCCTGCGGGCTCGGGGTGCTTCGAGTTCACCAGCGGGACGTCCTACTGCATCAAGACCTGCGCGGCCGACAACGAGTGCCGGACCACCGACGGCTACATCTGCGACGCCGACGCCACCTGCTGGCCTGGCGACCCATCGCCGCCCATCCCCAATGGCGGAAGCCCCATTGGCGGTCCCTGTCTCTACAGCGACGACTGTGCCGACGTCGACGCCGGCGCCAGCTGCTACTTCGAGGCCAACGAACACGGCGGCAGCGGCTTCGTCGGTGGCTACTGCATGCTTTGGAACTGCCAGCCCGGCGGCTGCCCCGCCGGCGCCAAGTGCATCAGCGTGACGTCGAACGGGACGATGGCCTGCATGGCGGACTGCTCGAACGCCGCCTGCCCGCAGGACAAGGGCTACACCTGCAGCGCCCAGACCCAGACCTGCTGGCCCGGCTGCAGCGCCCACTCCGACTGCCCCAGCGGCTACGGCTGCAACGCCGACCTGGGCATGTGCCAGAAGGGGTTTACCGACAGCCCCTTCGCCTGCGACGACCAGACCTTCGAGCCCAACCCGACCATCGCCCAGCCCGCGACGTTGGCGGTGCCGTCCCAGACCCAGGACGTCGACCTCTGCGCCGGCGAGGAGGACTGGTATCAGGTCACCATCCCGGCGGGACACATCGGCACCGTCGGCGCCGACTTCTGGCACGTCAACGGGGACCTCGACCTCATCGCCTACGACGAAAACGGCGAATTCCTGGGCTCCCGCGTGTGGTACGAGACCTACCCCGAGTCCTGGCGTGGCCATGAGACGGGCGACGAGTTCCTCTCCATCTACAGCGCCAACGCCCCGGTCAATGGCTTCTTCCGCGTTCGTGGGCACGAGAACGCACAGAACAGCTACGACCTGAGCGTGACCACCACGGAGTGGACCGACGGGCTGATGTGCACCGACTTCTACGGCTTCGACGAGTGCCGCGGCTTCGACGGTACACCCAGCGGGACCATGGTGCAGTTCCCGTTCCCGCGCGCCGACGACCCGTTCGTCCCGGGGGGCTACACCTTCGACAGCTACGGCGGCTATCGCTGGCTCCGGCGCGAGACCATCATGGTCGTGCGCTACGCCATCCACGAGACCCAGAAGCAGTTCCCGGGCACGGGCCCGCTCGGGCTCATCGACATGGCCGACCGTCACGGCATCACGCCCGGCTTTGACGTCGGTGACCCGCGGCACCCGGCCTCGACCCACGACCAGGGCGGCAACATCGACATCGCCTACTACCAGAGCGACGGCGACAGCAGCGCCGAGAGCGTGTGTGGACCGAACAACAGCGACAACGACCAGTACTTCTGCACGTCGACCGCCAACCATATCATGGACGTGCCCCGTACCGCGTACTTCATCGCGATGCTCGCGCGACATCCACGGCTGCGGGTGATCGGCGTGGACAAGCTGCTGGCTCCGCTCATCATCGCCGAGTTGAACGCTCAGGCGGCGGCCGGGACGCTGACCCAGACGGAGGCCAACGCGGCCCAGAGCAGCCTGGCCTACGGCGACGGCTGGCCATTCCACCACCATCACATGCACCTGAGCATGCGCTGGTGGAGCCAGGACGGCAGCCCAACCGGCCTGGTGCTGCCGTTGCCGGATCCGCCGGTGGGCTGCGGTTTCCGGCTCTAGGGGGCTTGGCGAGCGCCTCAGGCGGCGCGTCAGCAGTGCGAGGCGTCGTTCCCTGCGCCGCCTCCGGGGATGCCGCGGTAGGATTGCAGCCTGGGCTCAACGGAGTAGGCTCGAGTCATGCCCCACCTCACACGCGTATTGATCGCGGCCGTGTATCTGACGGCCCTGGCCCCCTCCTGCGACAAGAAGTCGGCCGAGCCGGCAACGACCGAGCCCGCGGCTGACAAGCCTGCTGAAGCTGAAGGCAAGAAGCCTGCTGAAGCTGAAGGCAAGAAGCCTGCTGAGGCAAGCGCCAAAAAGCCGGCTGAGCCTGAAAGCAAGAAGCTTGCTGAGACCGAAGGCAAGAAGTCTGCTCCGGCGGACGCCACGAAACCCGCCGGGACCGAAGCGAAGAAGCCGGCGGATGCTAAGGCGAAGAAGCCGGCGGAGGCTGAGGCAAAGAAGCCGGCAGAGGCCGCCGCGAAGAAGCCGACGGAGGCCAAGCCTGCCGAGCCGAAGGCCACCGCGAAGCCACGCCCCAGCGTGACGAACGCTGCGGTGGGTCCTTGGGTGGCGACTCTCAAACCCAAGAAGCGGACCAAACGGTCCAAGATCGACGAGGTGATCCGGACCAGCCTTGAGGAACTCGCTGGCGGCGACACCAAGATCCGGTTCGTCGTGCCTCTGGGTAAGGACCGGTTCGCAGCGGGTTTCCGGGGCAAGGTGAAGCGCGATGAAGCGCCGTGGATCCTGATCGCGGTCAGGGTCGAGGGCGACAAGGTCATCGACGCCAGTCGTGCGTCCCTGGTCCTCTCCAGCAACGGTGGCATGCCGGTGCGGCTGCGCATGAAGGAGCTGGACCTCGATGGTGATGGCGTCGAGGACTGGGGCTTTGGCGACGTGGCCAAGGTCACCTCCGACGACCAGGACCTCCTCGCGGCTGTGTTCCTCAGCAAGGGGCCGTCGGTGGTGGCGTGGACCTGGGGTAACTATGGGGCGGAGCACGAGAAGGGAGGAGAGAACCGCTTCGACCGCCCACTCGACGCGTGCTTTGGGACCTTCGATGGGCACACGACGCTGGCTGTGGTTCAGAAGCGGACCACGGAAGAAGAAGACGACGAGGACGACTATCCCCGCAAGGTGAACAGGTACTCCGCGTTTGCGTTGGTGCAGACCCATGGCGACTTCCAGCGTGCGCCGCTGTACGGAAAGGCCGTCGCCCATTCCAAGCGTCTCAAACAGGTCACCGCAGCGTGGCGCGAACTCAACGCTGCGCCGAAGGCCGACCCGACGGCGACATCGCGAGCCACCGAGTCCGTCGCCGTCCTGGTTCTCCGCCGCTGCGCCGGCGATGCCCTCGTCGCTCCGGCGGAGTTTGCCAACCCGCTGCCTGGAGCCAAGAGCCCCGGCGAAACCAGTGGTTGGTATGTCCTTTCGGGCTTGTCACCCAACAAGGAACGCGCCGGTACGGCCGCAAAGACGGTGACGGCCGGGGGGCTGGGTAAGGCCAAGGCGATGGACCTGACCGTGGCTCTGGGCGTCCGCACCACGGTGAAGACCGTGCGACCCACGGACGGACTTGGGGAGAAGGCAGCGACCAAGCCGACAACGGCTCCTGCACCGACCTTCAAGCCAGCGGGTGACCCGCTGGCCACGTCTCAGGACCCTGCCCTCAAGGCGGCCATTCCCAAGCTCGACCTGGGCGAGAACCGTACCCCCAAGCTCAAGAAGCACAAGGGGCTGATCGATGCCCTCAATGCTCTGGGCAAGCCCCTCAACGCCCGCCCCGTCGAGATCGTCTGGGCCCGGGGCGTGGGCAAAGGTTTTGGCGCGGCCTGGCGCACCGTCGACAAGAAGGACCGGGAGTATGTGTTTGCCTCAGCCCGGCCTACCGCCACCGGTTTTGCGGTGCACAACAAGGTCACCTCCAAACGCACCGGGTTGCCTGGGGACCAGTACACCCACGACTTCAGCTTCGACAATGACGGCGACACCGAGTCGGTCGTGTGGATCCGGCAGAAGCGCGAGAAGGGATACAAACTGGGGATGCTGCTGTTCAACAGCTCGCTGTGGGGTGCCGACATCCTCCACTGGGGCGCGCGCGAGACCCGTGACGACGGCGCGAAGGTGTTTCACGACGCTCGGCTCTTCTGCGGCCAGGTGGTTGGTGGCACGCCGACGATCCTGTTGCGAAGCCAGCGTTATGTGACACCGGAGGGAGGCAAGCAGACCACCGAGGCCAACCTGTTCAAGGCCTGGACCCAGGCGGCTGACGGGACCTGGAGCCGGATCGAGGCCCTTCACGGCACGGTGGTGGCTCACTCAAAGAGCTACAAGGCCTTGAACAAGGTGCTTTGGAAAGTCCAGGGCCTGGACCAGGAGTACGACGACCCATGGGACTCGGAGGACTACTCCGACACCGCCCACTTCCGCACGTGCCAGGGGCGAGGTGCTTTCATAGCCCCGTCGTTCATGGTTGCTCCGACGGGCGGCGAGAAGCTGGAGAAGTGGGTCATCGTCTCAGGCTTTGGTCACTCCGCCGAGGACGCCAAGAAGCTTGCGCCAACGATCCCTCAGCCCAAGGGCAAGAAGGTGGTCAACGGCACCATTGCGGTGACCTTCCCGAGCGCAAAGACCCTATGGAAGGACGCCCCCTAGCCCTGTCCGTTGCGGACTTGACTGGGCGAGATTCCGAACAGGCGGCGAAACTCCCGGCTGAACTGGGATGGGCTGCCATAGCCGACTTCAAATGCCGCTTCACCCGCCGAGCGCCCCTGCACCAGCATGACCCGGGCTTGGTGCAGCCGGATCTTCTTGAGGAACTGCACCGGCGACAGGGTCGTGACGCGCTTGAAGTGATGGTGTAGCGCCGATGAGCTCATGCCGGCGCGCTTGGCGATGGCGGCAATGTCGAGCGGAGCCGAGTAGTGGTCCTCCAGGTAGCGCACCACCCGAGCCACCCGGTGCGAGGCGTTGTCGCGCAGCGCGCTGTCTCGCAGCAGGTGGCCCTGTCTGCTGCGCAGCACGTGGAAGATGACCTCGCGCAGCGCCGCCGGCGCCAGCAGCCGCCGTTCGACCGGATCAACCGCGGACCGGACCAGTCGCTCCAGGGCGTTTTCCAGGCGGAGGTGCATCGGCGACACAAATAGCGCGGGTTCCTCGCCGTCCGGCGGCTCGGCAAGCGGCAGGGCGACGTCCGCATCCATCTCGACCAACAGGCGCCCTACGACCGTTGGGTCGATTTTCAGTACCAGCGCGAGAAAAGGCTCGCCCTCTGCGGGCGCCACGATCTCCGCTTCGATGGGTAGCGTCAGCGACGACACCAGGTAGTGCTTGTCGTCGTAGGTGTACCGCTTGTTGCCCAGATACGCGTGCTTGGTGCCGCGTACCACCACACACATGGAGGGATCGTAGACCACCGGCCTCTTGGCCATGGCATCGTGAGTTCGAAAGGCGACCAACCCTTGGAAGCCGGTTTCGTTGGCGCCGTCATGCTCGATGATCGACTCGACGGCCTCGAGTAGGCTCATGAGGTCCTCCAACCAGGGGGTTCGTCTCACAGTCTGTAAGAATTGTGCACGCCAACGGCGCATTTGGAACCGTTTCCATGACCGCCTGGAGGATTGTGCAAGAAGTCCGGAGGATCGTTCTAACGGCTCGTGAAAACGGGCGGTACCTTGCCGCCACGTAACACCCCACACCAGGAGCCTGCTCACCATGCCCCTCGATCATTACGTCACTCTCGGCCGCTCCGGCCTCCGCGTCAGCCCCTTCTGCCTCGGCACCATGACCTTCGGCGAAGACTGGGGATGGGGCTCCACCGTCGAAGACTCCAACGCCATCATGGACGCCTTCATCGACAAGGGCGGCAACTTCATCGACACGGCCAACATGTACACCAAGGGCCACTCGGAGAAGATCATCGGCGACCACATTGGTCGCCACTCCAGCAAGCGCGACCGGGTCGTGCTGGCCACCAAGTTCGTTGGCAACATGTTCCGCGGCGACCCGAACGGCGGTGGCGCCAACCGTAAGTCCCTGACGGCGGCCTGCGAGCAGAGCCTGCGCCGCCTGCAGACCGATTACATCGACCTGTACATCATGCATGCCTGGGACCAGGACACGCCCATCGCCGAGACGATGCGCGCCCTCGACGACCTCGTCAGCTCCGGCAAGGTCCGCTACATCGGCATCTCCGACACCCCCGCGTGGAAGACCGCCCAGGCGCAGGTGCTGGCTGAGCTTCGCGGCTGGACGCCGTTCGTCGGCAACCAGATCGAGTACTCCCTGATGGAGCGCACCGTCGAGGGCGAGATCATGCCGATGTCGCAGGAGCTCGGTCTCGGCGTGACCCCGTGGTCGCCGCTGAAGGGCGGCATCCTCACCGGCAAGTACACCCGCGAGAACGCTGCCTCCGCGTCGCGTGGTCCCTGGGTCGAAGCGTTCCTCAACGAGAACACCTACAAGCTGGTCGATGTGCTCGTCGACGTCGCCAACAGCGTCGAGAGTACTCCGGCGCGGGTCGCCCTGTCCTGGGTCCAGAACCGTCCGGGCGTGACGTCGACCATCATCGGCGCCCGCACCATGAAGCAGCTCGACGAGAACATCGCCGCGCTGGACCTCGAGCTTCCCGCCGAGGCCGTGGCCCGGCTCGATGCGGCGTCCACCCCATCGCTGCCCTTCCCGTGCGGCTTCCTCGACATCACCACGGGCTTCCGCAATGGCGGCGCCACCATCAATGGCGTCCCCAATGAAGCCTTCCCGGCGGCCCCGATGGGGGACGACGACCGCTACTAGCCGGTCGTCTCCACCGGCAGGTGATCAGGATGATGGAGCGCTTGCTCAGCAAGCGCCGACCAAGCGCTCTATCATCCTTCAACGATTAGATGTATCGCCCTTCGGGCTCCCAAAGACTGCTCATCAGCGCCACTTCGTGTCACTGATGATCGAGGCCTTGAGGGTGCCGACCTCGGGTCTTCCACCATGCTCGGGGCAGTCTCCAGGTCGCCGTGGTGTTGTGATTGATGAAGCTGGTCTGGAACGTCACGCCGCCGGTGTGGGTGGCGAGCACGTACATCTCGGGCTGTTGGGTGGTGTCGCTGCCGATGTCCCAGACCGCCTCGCTGCTGGTCGCCGCGACGAAGGTGATGGCGCACATCGTCTTGGCGGTCGGGCCGCACGGCGATCAAGTCCAGTCAGGTAAGCTGCAGGTATCACTCGGAGGCCATACGGAACGCGCGGTCTTGCATGCCGAGCCGAGATGACGCCTGGGAGACCGGCACGCGAGGGCGAGCGTCATGCTAGTATCGCTGGCCAGTAGGTCCTCACGCTCTTGCGTGAGGAGTTCAACTCTCAGGTCCACTTCACGGGAGTGACAGCGCAGTTGGCCATGTCAGTGTTTGTGCGGGTGCTCGTCGCGCTGGGGCTCCTCGTCGCGGTATCAGCTCCGGCAGCGGCGCGATGCAAACCGCCCAAGAAGGCCTACAAAGGCAAGTGTGTCTATACCATTCCAAAGAAGCGGGCGAAGGCTTCGGCAGCGAGACCCGCCGAGGGATCTGAGCGTGGACCATGCTACGGGAATGGAACCTGCAACGTGGGGCTTCGGTGCGTCGAACGGACCTGCACAGCCCTTCCGGTAGGCTCCGCTGGAGGCAGCTGCTACGGGAACAAGACATGCAACAAGGGCCTTACCTGTCATGGCAACGTCTGCATTGCCGCAGCCCGCTGTGAAGCCGGCGACGAAGAGGCATGCGTGCGAGAAGCCGACGTGGCCCTTAAGGCCAAACGCTATGACAAGGCCCGGTCGGCTTTAGCACGTGCCTGCAATGCAAAGGTCTGGGCTGCATGTTCTAAGCTTGCAAGACTTCACCTCAAGGGGTTGGGTGGGACGCGCGACCTCTTCAGGGTCTACCAACTCTACAAGCGTTCATGCGATGGCGGCGCGCTCACTGGTTGTACCGGTGAGGCACTCGCCTACAAGTTTGGGCGTGGGGTCGCACGCGACGTAGGGCGTTCCGCGAAAATGCTCAAAGCGAGCTGCGATGCAGGCGACATGGAGGCATGTGCGGAACTTGGGCAGAGTCATATCGCTGGCTTGGGGGTCGTACGGGATCTGGGGCGTGCCTCGGCCTTGGTCCGAAGGAGCTGCTCTGCAGGCAACGCCACCGGTTGCGTCATCCTTGCCTGGATGTATCTGGGTCTCGGCAACGTGCCCGCTGACCCCACCAAAGCCCTGACTCTCGCAGAGAAGGCCTGCAACGACGGATTCGTTAGTGGCTGCCACACGGTGGGGTGGATGTACGCGCGCGGTCGGGGTGTTCCACGCGACTACAAGCGCGCCGTCGAGATGTACGAGCGAGGGTGCAGGCAACACCACCAGCACAGCTGTTATGATCTCGGCTGGTCATATGAGGAAGCTCGAGGGGTACAACGCGACAGGAAGCGCGCCGCGGGGCTCTATCGGAGAGCTTGTGACGAGGGCGTTGGGGAGGCGTGCCATCGACTTGGGCTCTTGCACTACTGGGCTTGGGGAGTCCCCGGAGACAAGAAACGGGCGGCCGTGCTGTACGAAACGGCATGTGAGTTGGGTGCAGGGAACGGCTGCTACGAGCTGGGCTGGCTGCACCACAAAGGGGAGGGGGTCGGGAAGGACGCGGCCAGAGCGACGGTCTATTTCTCCAGGGCGTGTGCCATGGCCCATGGTGACGGTTGCAACTCGTGGGGCTATCGATTGGAGTTTGGCCTTGGTGCGAAGAAGGACCTGCCCACCGCGGTCAAGCTCTACGGTAAAGCCTGCAGCCTTCGGGCCTTCGTGGGATGCTTCAACCTTGGCAATGCGTATTTGATCGGTGCCACAGTCCCCAAGAACAAGTCGCGCGCCTTGGAACTCTACCGAAAGGCATGCGACGGAGGGGCCAGTCAAGGTTGTAAGGCACTAAGTCGACACCGTTAACCGGCGCGCATCTTATCTACTCGAACGTGTCGTTGGCGGCCTCAGGTCAGTCCACGACGACGTGGAACGTGCGGCTGCTGACGAGGGTGCCGGCTTTCGTCACGATGTCGCACCGCCACGGGCCCTTCTGTCTGCGACGAATGGTCGTCGAGGCCCACACCTTGCTGGAAGGGCCGGCTTTGACGCGGAGGCGGTCCTGGTCGACGCGTTTGTCGCCAAACCACCACTGCATATACAACCGCTTCGTGCCGACGGGGTTGTCGAAGCTGGCGTGGCAGTACACCTTGCGGGTCTTCTTCGGGAACGCGTTGGTGATGGCCTTTGGTTCGCCCCGTTTCACCGCCGCAGCGACGACGTGGGTCTTCAGCAGCAGCCGCGGCGCATCCGTCCCGGGATGGCTCGGTGCGACGCCCGACAGCGACGCCACCGGGCTGTGAGCCCTTGCGGGGGAGACCGTGTCGTTGCCGAGCGCCCAGAGGCCGACCGCCGCGGCCACACCCATGAGGGCCAGGAACGTCACCAGAGCACCTGTTCTGGCCTGGCGGAGGAGCCTCCGCCACCGGAGGCGGCGGAGCGTTGCCCGGTATCGCGAGTCGCCTGACATGGCGGCCGGTTTTCGCGTTCGCCGCTTGGGGCTGGGCTTGGCTGGACGACGCGTCATGGTCAGCGCCGCGATCACCTCTTGTGGGTGCTGAAAACGGGCGTTTCGGTCCTTCTTGAGCAGGCGAGCGACGATCGGTTCGAAGCGGTCGGCGTCAGTCTTGTTCGCCATCTTGTCGGCGAGCCGTGGCGCCTTTGCGTGGACCTGCTGCCACAGCACGTTGGCGAGGTCCTGGTCGTCAAAGGGCACCGACCCCGTGAGCGCCTCGAACAGCATGACGCCCACCTGATACAGGTCGGAGCGGCCGTCGAGCGCCTGGTCCGCGCACGCCTGCTCGGGCGACATGTAGTGAGGGGTGCCCAGCGTCAACCCGATGGCGGTGAGCTTCTTGGTCGCCCGTGCGGCGTCGCCCTGGTAGCCGACGATTCCGAAGTCCACCAGCTTCAGCGTCTCCGATCCGTCGGCCTCACGGACGATGAGTACGTTGGAAGGCTTGAGGTCCCGGTGCACGACCCCAGCCCGGTGGCACGCCGCCAACGCGCTGAGGAGCTGGGTGAACAGTCCCACGGCGCGCTCGGGGTGTAGCTTGCCCTCGCGCTCCAGCGTCGCCGAGAGGTCTTCGCCCTCCAGGTATTCGATGACCAGGTAGAAGCCGTTTCGACCGGTCGGACCGAAGTCGGACGCCGCGCAGACGTTGCGATGGTGCACCTTCGAGAGGGCCTGTGCCTCGCGCTGGAAGCGGCTCTTGGCCTCCTCGTCGGCGGACAGCAGCACCTTGACCGCCACCTGATGGCCCAGCAGGAGATGCTGGGCCCGGTAGACGACGCCGACCCCGCCGCGGCCCAGCTCCTCGATGAGTCGGTAGCGGCCCGCCAGGACAGAGCCCACGGCGGGCGGTTCTACAGTGGTTTGGTGAAGCATTGGTCCCCGTCACCTGAGTCAGGCATCACCCGTGTTCCTGGGTGAACGGGACCCGTCGGGCTTCGCTTAAGGCCGGGGTGACTACTTCATGGGTCCAGCGTTGATGGTCAGGAACAAGGCCGCGATCTTCACCTCGGGCGGGATCTTGTGACCCTGGTCGCGCACGCTGTACATGACGTTGCGCGAGTTGTCGCCGAACTCGTTGGAGAACAGGACGCTCCCGTCTGGACCTTTCAGCGTCCAGTTGCCCATCTGCAGCGGGCGCTCCTTGGTCGTCGTCAGGGTCCACGTCCGCCTGCCGCTGATGAGCTTCCACGACTTCCAGGCGTCTTTGCCCTTCCCGGTCGCTTCCATGTCGACGGCCTTGAACCCGGCATGGAGCAGCCACTTTGGCTGGCCCCCACCACCCTTGTAGCCGGTCTGCACTCGGCCTTTGATGTGAGGCATCTGGAAGGTCCAACGCTTCCACGAGTCCTTGTGGCCCGGCTTCTCCACGGTGAGCGTTCCGGTGCCGTTGCCCCAGGTGATGTTCCACGCCTCACGCGCCCCTTTCGCCTTGAGGTCCTTGACGCGGTAGCCCCTCAAGGTGCGGTGCTTGAGTACAGCCTCGTCGTGTTGGGCCTGGGTGAGGGACACGTCGAAGCTGCCCCTGGCCAGGACCGGCGATTTCTTGTCCCCGGATTTGGCGAAGAAGCTGATATCGATGGTGTTCTTGCCCACCTTGAAGTCGTGCACGTGGAACGAAAGGATGCGGCCGAAGAAGTACTTGCGCTCGTCCTCGGGCTTGACGCTCAATCCCACCTGGAACGTGCTCCAGTCGGGCTTGATGGTCATGAACTTCGTGTAGATGTCCTTGCCGTTGAGCGCGATGTTGAGGACGTAATGGTAGCCCTTGGATGTGTCGAAGCCGCGCTTGGCGTATTCGACCGCCATGCTGTGGGGCAGGTAGGCGCGGGAGTAGATGGGACCGGGCCAGTTGAAACGGGTGGTCCAGCTCTTTGGGTCGGGTTTCTTGAAGTCCACGGGCGACGTCTTGAACACGACCTTGCCGACGTTTTTTTGGTGCACCTTGCTGGTCATTCCCTGATTGGGAACGTCCTTGGCGTGGGCGGTCGCAGGCAGGACGAGGGCGGCGAGAACAACGCAAACGGCAAAACGCATGGGACTCCAGGGTCGCGGGACACGTGAGGCTCTTCCGACACGCGGCTCTGCGTCAAGCATGGAGCTGCCGCTGAGTTCTGGCCCAGACTGCATTGGGAATGCCCCCAGCCTCAAGGGCTCTGGTATGCCAGCGGCGTCGGCAGCACGATTGGCGGAGACAGCCAGACGGATTGCACGGGCTGGAGCAGCTCGGCGGTCACCCAGCTTGGTGGCTGGTGGGCGGCTTCGGGCTATCCGAGCTACCAGCAGTGCAACGAAGAGTCGGCTGTGCTCTGCTGCGACACGGTTGCTCCCACCCAGCCCTAGCCGCTCCTCTCAGCTGGGTAGCCCGTCCGGCATGTAGGTCTTCGCCAGCTCCGTGTAGGCGTCCACCTGCTTGGCTTCCCAGGCGGCGTCGCGATCCAGCTCGTCGGCCATGAGCGACGCCACCACCGGGGCTGCCTCCACGGACGCCCTGGCGTGCAGCAGCAGCGCCCGGAGTCGCCGCGAGAGCACGTCCTCGACGGTGCTGGCGAGCTCCTCGCGGACCGCCCAGACCACCTGCGCCGCCGTGTAGGGCAGCTCTGGGTGAATGGTCTCCGCCAGCTCTGGGGCCGTGCGCATCAGCGCCTCGATGCGTCGGGCTTCCGAGCCATAGTAGTGCAGGTGGTCGGCCGTCGGCATCTCCGGGTCGTCCCGAGCCATCCAGCCGTGTAGGTGCATGTTCACCGTGACGCACTCGTTGTCCGGCAGCTCCGCCACGGCGACCGCTTCGTCGATGGCGTCCTCGGCCATCTGCCGATAGGTCGTCCACTTCCCGCCGGCGAGCGTGATGAGACCCGACGCGCTGACCAGAACCTCGTGCTTTCGCGACAGGTTCTTGGTGTCGGTGCCACCGCCCTTGCTGATGAGCGGCCGGATGCCGGCAAAGCAGGACAGGATGTCCGACTCGTTCGGATCCTCCTCGAGGTACCGGTTGGCATTGCGAAGGATGAAGCCAACCTCCTCACGGGTCGGGATCGGCTCCAGCGACGCCGACTCAAGCGGGGTGTCGGTGGTGCCGACCAGCGCCCGGCCGTGCCATGGGATGGCGAACAGGATCCGTCCGTCATCGGTGTGGGGCACCATGATGGCGGTGTTGCCCTGCAAGAAGCGCTTGGGCAGCACGATGTGCACGCCCTGACTGGGCCGGCAGATGTCATGGGCCTCGGCGTCATCCATGTGACGCACCGAGTCGGTGAACACGCCAGTGGCATTGATGACCGCTTTGCCTCGGGCCTCCCGGACGTCGCCGGTGAGGGCGTCCACGAAGCGCACCCCCTCGACCAGACCGTCATCGCTCTTGAGCAGCCCCGTCACCCGGGCGTGGTTGAGCGTGCAGGCGCCGTGGTCGGCGGCCGTGAAGGCCAGCGCCAGGGCCATGCGGGAGTCGTCGAACTGGCCGTCGTGGTACATCACGCCGCCGAGCAGGTCGTCGTCCTCCAGATTGGGGATCAGCTCCAGCGTCTCTTCGGGCTTGAGCATGCGCGACTTACCGAAGTTCAGCTTGCCGGCCAGCATGTCGTACATCTTCAGGCCGATCCCGTAGAACGGCCCCTCCCACCAGCTGTAGCGCGGCACCACGAACTGCAGGTCGCGCACCAGGTGGGGGGCGTTGTTGTACATACGACCCCGCTCGCGCAGGGCCTCACGCACGAGGCCTACGTTGCCCTGCTTGAGGTAGCGCACGCCTCCGTGGACCAGCTTGGTGCTGCGGCTCGACGTACCCTGCGCGAAGTCCGCCTGCTCCAGCAGGAGCGTGGCGTAGCCGCGGCTGGCGGCGTCCACCGCGCATCCGAGCCCGCTGGCGCCGCCGCCCACGATGATGATGTCCCACTGAGAGCGCGCGTCGAGGCGCGCGAGCATGCTCTGACGATTCATGCCCGCACCGTTACCGCGTCTGGGGGACCGAGGGAAGCACTACCGCTTCCCCCGAGGCTTCTACCCCATGGTGTAGAAGAACTCTTCCTTGACGACCTTGCCACCGGCCACGGTGTAGACGGCGATCTCGTCCATCTGCATGCGCATGTTCATCGGCTTGTTGGTGATGTCGTAGGTGAAGCGCGTCGCGAACCGGTCGTCGCCGTGGGGGTAGGGCCCCGTCACGGTGGCGCTGTGGATCTCGTGGTTGTTCTGCCACCACTCGGACTTGCCACGGACAGCGTCGATGCCGGTCATGGTGCGTTGGCCGCCCTGCTGCGGCTCGGCCGCTTCGACGCTGACGACGTTGTCGGCGTAGAGGCTGTTGATGGCCTCGAGGTTCTTGCCTTCACGGCACAGGGCGACGAGCTGGTTGCCAATCTCCAGAGCGTTGCTCATGGGACTCTCCTGGATGCGGGGTCAAAAGTTGGTTGGAGGTTTGCCGCGGAGTCTGACGGATCCCGTCTGCTTTTCAACCTGCCCGGAAAGAAATGATGTTTTGCATATCGCGCAACAGTTCAACGGGCTCCAGGGGAGGGCGTTGTGGGGAGGGCACACGCTCGACCACAGGATCTGGAGAGAGACCTGATGACTGCTTTGATGACCCGCCTGGTGGCACTCGCCGCCACGGCGCTCACCATCGGTGCGACCGCAACCGGCTGCTACATCGAGGAAGACCGCTGCATGCGTGCCTGCCTGGGTACCGACTGTCCTCAGACGTGTGGCGGCACCAACGGGGCCGCCGACACCCCGAGCGGCGGAAACGCCGTCACACCCGCTGGGGCTATCGGTGCCATCGACACCGACAGGGATGGACTACCCGACGCCTTCGAGGCCCTGTGCAACACCCACCCGGAGCTTATCGATACCGATATGGATGGCGTGCCGGACGCCTGGGAGGACCCTGACGGCGATGGGTTCAGCAACCTCGAGGAGTATCGCGCCGACACCCACCCGGGCGACAGCTACGATCACCCGGACCTCAGCGTCGCCTCCTCGGCACCTTCATCGGACGGCTGAATGTTCGGGCCGCCATGCAGCCACCAGGTCTGCATGGCGCCCTTGCCTTTGACGTCGATCTCCCCGCGCCGTTCCAGCACGAACGTGTCGCCGAGCAGGTCGTGCGTCGCCCGCGAGACCTGGATGCGGCCTGGTTCGCCATGGGATTCCATGCGGCTGGCCGTGTTCACGGTATCGCCCCACAGGTCGTAGGCGAACTTCTGCGTCCCGATGACTCCGGCGACGACCGGACCTGAATGGATGCCGACGCGGATATTGAGCGGTCTGCCAGCCGCCTGGGCGTATGCCTCTACGACCTCGCGCATCCCCAGCGCCATCGTCGCCAGACGTTCTGCATGGGTGCTTCGGTCGTCGGCCGACTCGCTCAACCCGCTCACGACCATGTAGGCATCGCCTATCGTCTTGATCTTTTCGACGCCCAGCGTTTCGGCGAGCGCGTCAAAGCCGGTGAAGATGCTGTCCAGCATGGCGATGAGCTCTCTGGGAGCGACTTGAGAAGACAGTTTCGTGAACCCGACCAGGTCCGCGAACAAGACGCTCGCGGACGCGACGTCGTCAGCGATGGTCGTCTCGCCGGCCTTGAGACGCTCGGTGATACGTTCGGGCAGGATGTTGCGCAGCAGTGCCTCGGAGCGTTCCCGCTCTGCGGCCTGCGCGGCTCGCGCCTGCTCGGCCAGGCGGGCGAACCAGGCCACGATCAGGACGAGCGCCACGAGGACGCCGCTGGCGTTCATCAGGAACAGGCCGGTGACCTCGTCATCGGACAGCGCAATGTCCGGCACTGAGCTGCGGCCATGGAGCCAAAGCGCAAGACCGCCGACGAGTGCCAGGACCACGCCGGCGACGCGGTGGGTGACCTGGTCCGGGCGCATGGCCAGGAAGACGAAGGGGCCCAGACAGAACATGAACAGGGCGTAGCCAGCGTCGGCGCCGAGGGTGTGGGTGAGGTACGTGGCGTGGGCGGACACCTCCGCGTAGCCGACCCACATCGCCAGGGTGCCCATTCCCCGCTGTACCAGCAGCCAGGCGAGCCCGAAGATCGCTACCGAGCCCACCGACAGCCATGCCTGCAGGGTCAACCCCATGGCAAAGAACACCACGAGCTGGACGACGTGCATCGACCCGCCGATGAGCGCAAGTGCCGAGCGCACGGCGAAAACCCTGGCTTCCTCGGCACCCAACTCGCTCGGGAAGGCCAGCAGCAAGCGTCCCGACAACCGGGTGTTACGATTGAATTCTGCTTTCGTTTGAGTTCCCATGGAGGTCATTGGGGTCTCCCCCTACCACCGTACACCCAAGCGTTCAGCACCACACATTGGAGGGCCACCATGGCCAAGGCCGATAGCAGTGTGGCCAAGATCGAGCCTCGCGGAGAGATCCCGGGGCGCACGAAACTGGCCGATTCCGTCATCGCTACCATCGCGGGTATCGCCGCCCGGGAGGTACCCGGCGTTCACAAGCTCGGCACCGGCAGCCTCAGCGATGCCTACGCCCGGGTCGCCGGAACCGCCGGAACCAGTCACGGCGTGAAGGCCGAGGTGGGCAAGAAGGAGGTCGCTGTCGATATCGACGTCGTCGTCCACTACGGCGTCAATCTCAACGACGTGGCCGAAGGCGTCCGCACACTTGTGACATCGCGTTTGCTTCAAATGACCGGGTTGCGCGTCAAAGAGGTCAACGTCGCTGTCGTCGACGTTCACTACGACACCGAAAAGCCGCCGACCCGCCGGGTCGAGTAGTGGAGGAGGACCAGAACCATGGCAAAAGTCACCAAGAGCATTCAGCCCGTTGCTGACGGCGAGGCCGCCCCTGCGCCGGGTTCCACCAAGTTCGCAAACACCGTCATCGAGACCATTGCCGGTATCGCCGCACGTGAGGTTCGTGGGGTGTTCCGCCTTGGAGGCGGTTCCCTTTCCCGCGCTGCTGCGCGGGTAGCCGGCACGGCAGGCACCAGCCACGGCGTACGCGCCGAGGTGGGCAAAAAAGAGGTCGCCATCGACCTCGAGATGGTCGTGGAGTACGGCTACAACGTCCACGAGGTCGCCCGCGAGGTGCGTGGCCTGGTGGCCGAGCGGCTGCAGCAGATGACTGGACTCTTCGTCAAAGAGGTCAACATCGACGTCGTCGACATCGAGTACCAGACCGAAGAGATGCCCACCAACAGGGTCGAGTAGTAGGTGTCGCTGAACGTCGCCAACCGCGTCATCGTCACCCTGCTTGCAGCGGCTGTGGCCGCTGCATGCCTGGGTGGCTTCTTGAGCTTGCAGGGGGTCCTCTACCCCGACCCCAAGCTGTACGGCCTCGAGCTCGCGGCGACGATCTCGAACCTCAAGGATCTCTCCGGGACTGAGGCGGTCGGGGTGGCGGCGGTGCTCATCGCGCTGTTCTTCGCCTCGGCGTTTCTCGTCGGGTTGGAGCTCCGACCCGCGCGGACCCGGCCCTATCTGGTCGCCTCCACCGACATGGGCGACGTGGTCATCGAGCGGAGCACCGTCGTCGAGTTCATCGAATACGTCGGTCGGCAGGTGTCTGGCGTACAGGCGATGGTCGCGCGGGTATCGCTCCAGGACTCTGGAGGGCTGGCCATCAGGGCCACCGTGACGGTCGACAACAAGGCGGTCGTCTCGGAGCTGGCGGAGAACGTGAGGGAAGCGGTGATCCGCAAGGTCGAGGGCCAGCTCGGGCTCAGCGTCGACCAGATCGACACCCGCTTCCGCATGAACACCCGGCGGAGCCGGACGGTCGTGAAGTAAAATGGCGTCCTCGGCTCCCAACGCATCCGGAGGCTTCTACCGCAGCGACGAGGACGTCGTCGTGGTGGGGGTCTGCGGAGGCATCGCCGAGCGCCTTCGGGTCCACCCCGCGTGGGTCCGGCTCATCTTTGGGGTGGCAGCGCTTGCTTCCATCTTCGGCGTGCTCGGCTACGCTCTGCTGGCGCTGATGATGCCGGTGCGGGGTGAGGGCGACCTGCCCATTCTGGCCCGGGCGCAGTACCGGGTCATCGAGCTGTGGACCCGCCTGGTGCAACAGCTGGCGACCTTCCCCATGCTGGCTCAGCGCTGGATGCAGATGCGTCGGTCCGACGACGAGAGCGAGCGGGGTAGGGCCATCGCAGGCGGGGTGCTGTTCGCCCTTGGGCTGTATTGGCTCATCAGCAGCTTCGGCCTGCTAGAGTGGCTGACCTTTGGCCGATTCCTGGCCATCGCCATGTGTCTGGTGGGGCTGGGGCTGGTCTACTCGGCGGCCAAGAACGCCGACGGATGAGCCTGCGGCGAGCGCGGGTGTGGCTCGGCGCGCGCCGAGCCTGGAGCTGAAGACCGTCCCCTCCAAAGTGCAGGGTTAATGCAGGCGCCCGGGCTCTCCAAGCGGGTAGGCCGTCTGGCCGCTCGGATGGTGGCGGCCAATGCCCTGTACGCGACCCATCCGAAGACTCGGAGCCTGCTTCCAGCCTGGTCGCGGGCGGTGGCCAGTCTGTTCGGCGACGCGCCGGACCCGTTGGTGAGCTGGCCTTACGGAATCTAGACCTTCACCACGGTTGCATGTGGTCGCTGCTTCGCCAGAGCGGCCAGGAATGGGCGGAGCGATCGACCGCCGCGTTTGCGCACGTGGATGCTGGTCACATCGCTCGGCATGGCGACCACGAGCGCCTCGTCGACGCCTTCGGCAGGCACGAAGAGCTCCAGCTCCACCTCACAGCCTTCCGCCAAACGGCGCAGCGTGACGTGGGTGTGCTGAGTGCGCTGCTCGAGCGTCACGAGTGTCTGCGGCACTTGTGGCCAGAGGCTCAGGGCGAACGTATCGGGCATCGAGCCGTCCCACCAGCTCTGGTCGGTCAGGCTCAGCGTCTTCAGCCGTTCGAGCCAACCAGTCGCCTCCAGGTCCGCCCTGAAACGCTCCTCCGCGCCATAGGTCACCGCGACCTCCAGGCTTTCCAGGTGCTCAAAGCAGGGTTTCTTCGCCATGAGACGGAGTCGCTTCCGGTTCGGTTGGCGCTCGCAGGCCAGCGCTCGGAAGTCTCGCCCAGGGAGTTCGGCGATGGCCTCCAGAAAGACCCCGTTCGGCGCATCGAGGCAGCGCAGGTTCCGGGCCGCGTGAATGAACGACCGATAGTTGCGTACGTTCGCCGAGCCCTTGCGCAGGGTGTGCAACGTCTGAATACGGTCGTCGGCGGCCGCAAGCTTCCAGATCTTCTCGTCCGCCGCCGCGTGGCGCGCCACGGAAGCACTGGCCAGGAAGCCTCGTTCGAACTCGACCCGGGTCAGCGTTACGCCAAGCGCGTCGCCCAACCACTCCCGCTTATGGTCCCGCAGCAGCTTTCGTGTCGTCTTCTCCATCGTCTTGGTGACCGGGCCTCGGGACGCGGCGACCTGCAGCGCGATGAACTGCCCCCGCGGGTCTCCGGCCTCCTGAAGCAGGTCGGCGTAGACAAGCCGTAGGTCTTCGACCTCTGGCTCTTGATAGATGGCGGCCAGGAATTGTCGGAGCTGTTCGGGGTCGACCCGCCGTGTCGAGGTTGCCGGGCCCGGCGCGACCGCGGCCCACGCTTTGGCTTCGGCGGGGTCCTCCGGTACATGCGGACCCAGCTCCTCAAGGGTCTTTCCCACTACGCGGCTCAGGTACAGCCGCACACTGCCCTGCTTGGAGTGGGGGTGGCGGCGCACCTTGTCGAGACGGCCAGCGTGTCGCGTGTCACCGATGGTAACGAGCAGATTCAGGCACCGACCGTAGACCACACTGCCAGCATGCGGGTCCCACCCGGCGAGGGGAATCTTGCCGTCCACCACGAGCCTCACGGCCGCCGAGGCAATACGTGGGTCCGCCGGCCGTCGTTCGAGAGCCTTCAGGCGCCTCACCATTGCGACGTGCTTTTTGGCGTCTTCCCAGCTCCTCGCCATCGGCAGCTTGGAGGTCAGCGTCGCCGCCAGCCACCCCGTAGCCACATCGGACGACTCTTCTTCTGCCCAGCGCATCCATGCCGCCTGAAAGGCTTCTTTGGTGCGACCCTTGGGGCCGGGGAACCGCGCTCTGGTGAGGGCATCCAGCCGTTCGATGGCGTCGGCGATCGCCGCGGAAGGGGCCTCGCGCCATGCCTGCAGGGCCAGCTCCAGAGCCCGTTCGAGGGCATCCTGTTCGAGGGCTTCCGCGACCCGCGTTGCGGCATCCGGTGCATCCACTTTCGATTCTACCTCGGTTTCCTGGCTCGCCCTGGCCACAACATGGAGGCGTAGGGCGGGTACATCTGTGTCGGAAGGAGCGTGTCCGGCCACAGCAGCGAAACAGGGAACAGGCCGGTCTTTTCGGCGTGGCCCCACGATTCCAATACCTTGCGGCGACCGGGCGCGTGGCACGCATGTTGCTGTCTCCACGGTTATGACGCATCGACACGAGTCTCGAAACCGTCGTGACGACGGCACGGCCACCCTGTCCGCTGCAGCCCGGCGTGAGGCATTGTCCACGGGACGCCCCGGCCTCACCACCGACAGTGTGGCTCCGCCAGGAACCAGCACTGTTCAGCTCAAGGCCCTGGATGCTGCCCTGCTGCAGTTTCGGGCCAACGTCCTCCAGCGCGCCGAAGACGACCCCCACGCCAAAGCCGCAGGCGGCATGGCCGGCAGCCGCTCGTCCCTCCCGCATCTACAGGCGATTCAGCGATCGTTTGGACGCCACGATGTCTCGTCGGTGCCCGCCTTCCGTGACGCGGGCGCCCACGCCGCGGCCGAGTCCCTGGGCGCTAAGGCCTACGCCACCAACGGCGCAGTCGTGCTGGGGCGGGGAGGCGATGACCTCCACACCGTCGCCCACGAGGCCGCGCACGTGGTGCAGCAGCGTGGCGGCATCCGGCTCAAGTCCAACATGGGGAAGGCCGGCGATCGCCACGAGCAGCACGCCGATGCCGTGGCCGACGCGGTGGTGCAGGGCCGGTCGGCGGAGGGGTTGCTCGATCGGTACGTGGGCCCCACGGGCGCGAGCGGAGCTCCCGGCTCGGCGTTGCAGTGTCATCCGGGCGACCACCCGCCTCCGACACGGACCCGCGGCATGTCGGAGCGGGACCAGGAGCTGCTGCGCCAGTCCCGGCGTCGTGCGGCTGGCGAGGACGACAGCTCGCTGGCTGGCGCGGCCGAGCAGGCGACGCGGACTGAAGGCGCGGATGGCGAGGAGCAGGAGGGCATCGACCTGGAGTCCATCCGCGTGTCGGCTCACATCCCCGGCGGGACCGTGCTGTCCACCGAATGGAGCCGGACCGTGCGGACGTCGAGCCGGACCCGCATTTCGCTGACGCTCAGTGCCGATCGCCTGATGATCAGCTTCTTCCCGCCTCTGCTCATCGTGCCTATCCGCCCCATGCAGGAGATGCACGTCAACAGCGTCAGGTGGAGCTTCCGCGGACAATCGGCCGAGGCTGATGTGGCCTGCTACGGCCCCGAGATCATGGAGGGCCGGCTCTTTGATGCCAGCGGTATGGCCGAAGGCACCTTCGAGGAGATGCTCACCAACGCTATCCGCCCAACCCTGGCCGGAGCCCCGGGCTACAATCCGCTGCGGGACCAGCAGCTGCAGGAAACGGCCGGCGACATCCTCAACAACTTCCGCAGCAGCTTCGGCAGTGGCGGTGGGGGAGGCGGCGACGCCGAGGAAGAGGAGGAGGCTCCCGAAGCCAGCGATCCGTCCCTGCAGGCGACCTTCACGACCCGTGCCCCGGTTCAGATGGCGCAGGACGAGACGCAGGTGTCCATCCCCGGCGGTACACAGACGCAGGTGACCGTGGCGGCGACGGGCAGCGTGAACGACGCGGCCGAGTCGGGTACCGCGGCAGGAGCCGCGCGGGCGCTTCAGTTCGAGCAATTGACGCTGCACAGCGCCATCGAGATCTCGCGCGAGGGTCGTCCGGTCGTGCGGATCACCGACCTGCAGATCGCCCATGGGGGCGAGGTCGACATCACCGGACACGAGTGGATCATGCCGCAGGACGACTCACAGCCCTTTACCGACCTGATGACCATGCTCTTTGGCGAGGGCTTCATCGAGGGTGCCTTCACTCGCGCCGTGCGGGAACTGGTCATGGGGAACCGGAACGCCGTGCCAGGGGTTGATCTGGGCGACGTCTTCGGGGTGTCCGGCGAGTAGGTCAGGGGAGCCAGATGCCCCGTACGCTGTATGGCGTTGCGCGCACAGCGACGGCTGTGCCCTTGCCTTCCGACGGGCGCTGGAAGAGCTCGCCGTCCAGCGTGTAGGGGCCCGTGAGCCGGACCTCCTGGACGTTGCGGCTGTAGTGGATGCCCGGCCCGTTGCGGCCCATGAGCAGGTTCGGAATGGTCCCGATAATGGCGCCCTGCGTCGTGGGCAGAATCTCGATGGTGTTGAGACCGGCGTTCGGCTCGGCGCGGTAGGGCAGGGTGCGGACCACACCGCGCATTAGCGTCATCGGCGCGGTCGCCACCACGCACGAGGCGTAGGTGGGGTGAACCACCTCATCGACGACGAGCGGGGTCGTGGGAGGGTCCAGAAGGTGTCCGAACCGTCGCCACAGCTCGGTCTTGAGCGCGTAGGCGGTGACGAGGTTGAGGAAGAACTTCGTCAGCCCCCGGTAGCCACGGCCGAAGCGCTCGTACATGAACAGCGCGTTGAGGACGAGCTCGGACCCGAAGATGAAGCCGTAGCGGCTGACGTCCTCGCCTTCGTGCACGCTCAGCAGCGGGATGGTGAGGGTCGGAAGGTCGGCCAGCACCGACCCCCGGGAGCGGTCGAGGAAGCGCTGCAACGTCGCCACCGGGCGCCCGCGCGTGCGGAACGCACGGGCCAGCATGTTCATGCCGCCGCCGTTGACGAACAGAAAGTACGGCAGCGGGACCTCGACGCCGGCAATCTCGGAGGCTCGGCTGACCGTCTCGATGGCGGCATTGATGGTGTGGTGGATGGTCCCGTCGCCACCATTGAGCACAATGATGTTGGCCCGCTTCTGGAACAGCAGGTAATCCAGCGCCCAGGGGATGTCCGACACCGAGGGCGTCGAGATGCAGGCTTCTGCGTCCGGCATGCGCTTCATCAGCCTCAGGTGGGAGACCGAACGCCAGTTGGTGGCGGCCATCGGGTTGGACACCATCGCCGGCCGCAGCCGCGCCATGGGGCGGAGGCCGTCGATGTACGCCAGGATCTCGTCGGCGTCGGCGCGACGCTGTACGAAATCAACCTTCTGGGCCAGCCGATCCATGGTCGGCGCAGCCTACCATGACCGGCGTTCCGGGACCTCGACTGCAACATGTTTGAGCGCGACTTTGGCCCTTGACCCTCACGCGACGTCAGACCCTACGGTTGCGGCATGACTGACACAAAGACGTACAAAGCCAAGCAGCTGGCGGACCTCACCGGGGTTACGGTGCGGACGCTACACCACTACGACAGCATCGGATTGCTGCCTGCCAGGCGCGGTCCGAACGGCTACCGCGAATACGGTGAGGCCGACCTGGAGCGTCTGCGCGAAGTGCTCCTCTGGCGGGGGCTGGGGACTCCGCTGGCGGCTATCGCGCGCTACGTGCACGCCACCGGGGAGCTCAGGCGGGAGGCGCTGGAGACCCAACGCACGCTGTTGGTAGCCCAGGCTCGGGTCGTGGGGGATCAGCTCGAGGCGCTGGAGCAGATGGAGGTCCAGGAGCGGTGGGGCGACACCGAGGCCTACCGTGTGTCTCAGCGTCGAGCAGCCTCGCGGACACCCGAACAGTGGCGCCAGATCCGCGAGGAGGGGCGGCGTCTGGAGGTCGACATGGCCGCCCTGATGCAGCGAGGTCATACGCCGACGGCGACTGAGGCCCTCGAGCTGGCGGAACAGATGCGGTTGCACATCGACCGGTGGTTCTATCCGTGCAGCCACGCGATGCACGGTCAGCTGGCGGAGATGTACATGACCGACGGCCGTTTTCGCGATCACTACGAGGCTCTGAGTCCCGGGTTGGCGGGTTTCGTCGCCGCGGCCATTGTCGAGAACCAGCGCTCGAATCGGTGAACGCGGCTGGCGTCGAGTACAGCTTCCCGCGCCGTCGTCGGACTCGCCAAGCGTGGCAGGGCGGAGTAGTTTAGTCCCTTCTGGCCAGAGGAGAACTCGATGGGTGACGTGCGTTCGAGCGTATGGGGATGGATCGCGGCTGCACTTCTTGTTGCGGCGCCGTTGAGCGGTTGCGGTGGTGAGGAGAAGTCGGGCGAAGGCGAGCCCAAGAAGGTGGACAAGGCCGAGTCGGACAAGCAGGCCGACGACAAGGACAAGCCCGCCATGTCCGCGTCCAAGAAGGCCAAGCTGGCCGCCATCGCCAAAGAGGCCGACAAGAAGAAGGACGACGACGAGGGCGACGACGGCGACGACAAGGATGACGCCGCCGAAGCGGGGCATGATGCCGCCAAGGCCATCAAGGCCGACGATGACGGGGGAGAAGCCTCCGAAGACGACAACGCCAAGGCGGCGGTCGTCGACGAGAAGGCTGCTGGCGGCGGATTGCTTGCGAAGGCTCCGACGACCACGGGCCTGGGCGACCTGATGAAGACGACGTCGGTGGTGGCCAAGCTCACCGGCCTCGCTGACCGGGGCTGCGGCTGCAAGGACAAGGCCTGCTACAGCGAGACCAAGACGGAGTTCGAGAAGGTCGTGGCCGCCAACTCTGCGACCCAGCTCAGCGAGGACGAGACCAAGAAGGCCAAGGAGGCGGTTACCCGCCTGCTCGGGTGCGAGGCCAAGATGGCGGCGCCGGCCGCGGCGCAGCCCGCTCCGACGGCGCAGCCCAAGTCGGAGGCCGAGGCAGCACCGGACCTCGCCGCCCTCTCCATGGCCGAGGGCATGGGCCTGCTCAAGGAGCTGTGCGGCTGTAAGGTCGGCGACATGGGGTGCATGCAGAAGGTCGTCGCCGAGATGGAGAAGTTCGACACCAAGTACAAGGACGTTAAGTACACCGAAGCCCAGAAGATGGCTCAGAAGCAGATCGTCGCCGAGGCCGAGAAGTGCCTGAAACAGCAGCAGAAGTGGGCCGATAGCCTGGGCAAGAGCACGGGTACGGTGAAGACCGCGGCCCAACCCGCTGCTCAGCCGGCGGCCCAACCCGCTGCTCAGCCGGCGGCCCAACCCGCTGCTCAGCCGGCGGCCCAACCCGCTGCTCAGCCGGCGGCTCAACCTGCTCAGCCCGCTTCGAAGCCCGCCACCGTTGGCAACGTCCCGGTGCAGGTGGGGGCCTACCCGCGGGGGAAGGTTCAGCGGTGGGACCAGGTCCCTGCCAACATCGTCGGCATCCACCACCTCAAGGCGCTGGCCAACCAGCGTGGGCCGTACATCGATCAGCTCTGGGGGATGACCGAGGACCAGGTCCTGCTGAGCAATCCTGGCTCCCGCAAGCGCGAGCAGTCGGATCTAGAGCCGAACACCACCTACGTCGAGCTCGAGATGGCGACGATCGACAGTCGCAAGAAGCGCCAGAAGCTGGTCTGGAAGTTCCTCGACAACCGGCTCTTCCAGGTCACGCTGGAGCTGAAACGGACCAACCCGAACCTGCACCAGACGGTCCAGAACTGGATGGGGCGCCCCGCCAACACGGTCCACGACTGGTACTGGAACGATAAGATCTCGACCTGGATCGACGGTGGTTTGCTCGTCCGCTCGGTCAAGGCGGGCAAATCGACCGACATCAGCTTTGCCTACCGCGACCGGCAGGACGAGTACATGCGGCGTGCGGCCAAGGGGCGTCGTGCCTATGAAGCCAACCGCCGAGGCCTGAAGCGGCTGTACAACAAGCCCTACTCCCACAAGTACCGAAAGATGGAGAAGGACTTCCTCAAGGCCCTGGAGATTGCGCCCCACTACGGCGACGCCCAGGTCAACCTGTGCCGGCTCTACTTCTACTGGGGCTACCTCAACTACGCGATGCAGCGGTGCAAGTACGCCCGTAACTCACGCAAGAACTCGGTACACGCCGAGGCGGCCTACTACGAGGGCCTGGTCAACCTGGCCCGGGGCTACCGCAGCTCCGGATTGCGCTGGTTGCGGCACGTGAAGACGTATCGGGCCGACGACAAGGGCCCGGAGAACTCGGCCCGGCGCCACATCCGCATCATCGAAGGCCGTGGCACCAAGCGTGATTGGCGCACGGCCTACAAGGAGATCGCCTGCGCCTACATCGAGCGGGACTACAAGCGGGCCAAGAACTTCGCCAAGTCGTACGGCTACACCACCGCCAAGCAGCTGGGTCGGGCCGCGGCCCAGCGCGGCGTGAACTACAACAAATGGGATAAGTGGGCCGCCAAGAAGTGTCGGCGACGGTAGCCAACTCAGCCCAGCCCGCAGCGGCCTCTGACCGGTGGGCCAGCTATCGCCAGCACTCCGACCTGTGGTGGGCCCGTGGCCTCACTCTGGGGGCCGTCGTCCTGGGGTTCCCGATCGCCACGATCGCTGTGTTCGGCTTCGAGGCGGACCGCAAGGTCACCGCGGACGCCTTCACCGTGGTGTTCTCGTTCGGATTGTTCCTGGCCTTCACCACGTCGCTGTGGCCGCTGCCGTCCCTGAAGGGCTGGAGCCGCGCGCGGCGCGTCGAGTCCTCCGCGGTCATCTTCATGCTCTTCTCCTACGGCACCCACCTGACGTGGGAGCTGGGCTGGCTGGTGCTCCACGAGCCCATCGCGGCGTCTCGTGACGCCGCCTGGGCCTACCCGTGGTGGGCCTACATCGACGGTGGGGACCTCCGCTACGCCACGGCCGGAGCCGATCTGCTGATGATGGAGACGCTGTCGGTCATCAACGGCGTCGTCGGCCTGACGGGGCTTCGGGTGTGGTTCAAGTCGGGCCGCACCGACCGCCGCGGGCCGCTGCTCTGTATGGCGACCGCCGTGGTTCACCTGTATTCGGTGTCGCTGTACTACGGCGGCGAGATCATCGCCGGTCTGCCGAACGTCGGGGACGGCTTCATCGACATCTGGCTGAAGTTCGGCCTGGCCAACGCTCCGTGGGCCGTGTTCCCGTGGTTCGTCCTGGCGTGGGGATGGCGCCAATTGGCCGCCCACCACCCGCCGGACTAGGCCGACGCGCCAGCGTTCTCGGACCGCGACCAGGCCCAGGACCAGGCCACGAAGAACGTCGTCAGGAACACGCCGAAGACCTCGTACGACCACTGTGGGATCACCGCGAACAGCGGGAGAACCATGCCACCTGCAATGACCGCGGCCCGCAGCCGTGGTTCGGCATACAGCACCGCGACGACGAGCGTGATCCAGATGACGAGCGACATGGTGGCAAAGCTCATGGCTACTGGCGCGTCCAGCAGCGCGCCGAAAAGGGACACCACGAGGGTGGCGGTGACCGACATCAGGGTCACGAGCTCCAGCTTCTTGCCGGCTTCGTTGCCCGACAGTGCCTCACGGTTGCGTAGCAGCACGCCAAGGAAGATGAACGTGAAGATGACGGAGCCCAACACCAGCATCCAGGGCGCCAGCGCCGGGTTGTCACGCCCGATGGCGCCGAATGCTGCCGTCATGACCATCGGGATGGGGGCCATCAAGAAGCCGGCCTTGCTGCGAATGCCCGCGCCCGCGCTGAGGTCGGCATCGTGCTCCAGCTTGGCCAGACGCGCGGCCTTCTCTCGCTCCAGCCGGCGAGCCTCGAGGGCTTCGTCGACCAGCGCCTTGATGGACTCATCCGGCTCGGGGAGTTCGGGCAGCAGCGCTTGGGCGGCCATGGCGTCGCCGCAGTCGAGGCGATAGCGGATAAGCAGTCGCACGGTGTCCCCGACGCCGTCGATGGCGCGCGGGTTGCCCGGCCAGAGCGACAGCGCCTGGTCGAAGCCCACGCGGCAGCCGGCGTAGAGCGCCTCTACGCTGCGCAGACCCGAGGCCGATGCCTCGCGGGCTTCGTCGATGGCCAACGCCAGCTCCCTGAGCTTTCCCTGCGCCCGTGCCAACACAGCGTTGGACGCTCGGTGTCGGCGAAACGCCTGGATGGCGCTGCGCAGGTCCGCGACCGTCTGGAACCGGTCGCTGGGCTCGAAGGCCATGGCCGTGTGCAGCAGCCGAACCAGCTCGGGGTCGGTGTCGGGCGCATAGGCATACGGCGTCAGATTGGCGGCCTCGATGATGGCCCCCAGGGTCGGGCCACTGGCGTACCGTGTCTGCCCCGTCACGATGCGATGGAGGATGGCGCCCAGTTGAAAGATGTCGGTGGCGGGCCCGATCTTGTCGGCTTCCACGTTGGCTTGCTCGGGCGCCAGATAGGTCGGCGTCCCGGTCACCGTCGACACGTCCCGGGCCAGGGGCAGGGACGGGTCGTCCATGCTGACGGCGATGCCCCAGTCCACCACGTAGACCTCGCCGAACTCCCCCAGCATGACGTTGTCTGGCTTCAGGTCGCGGTGCACGATGCCGTGGGCGTGGGCGAAGCCGACGGCGTTCATCACGTGTCCCAGCACGTCGAGATGCCATTCGAGCGGGTCGCCCCCCTCGTCCAGCGCGTCCTGAAGCGCGGATGGGACGTTCTGGCCGTCCAGAACCGCGCGCCACGACACACCCTCGACGTATTTCATGACCAGCGCGGGGTGTCCCTTGGGTGTCCGGCCCAGCACGTGCACCGGCACCACGTTGGGATGCTCCAGGGCGCCGGTGATGCGCGCTTCGGTGAGCAGGGCCTCGGCGGCGCTGCGGTCCGCCTCGTCACCGTCGAGCGTCTTCACCGCGACCTGGCGTCGCAACGCCAGCTGCTTGCCTCGGCGCACTACCCCCATGGCACCGCGCCCGACCGTGTCGTGGACCGTCAGCTCGGCGGCACCGTCAGCATCACCGTCCCCGGCGATGCGCAGCTCAGGCAGCGCAGTGAGTTCGTCGTGTCGAGCCGTGGGGGCGGTGGCGGCCATGGGGGACTCTCCTAATGCGCTGTAAACCGTCTACCCGGTCGGCGGGAATTCAAGGGGCAGCTGGAGCAGCACTACTCCACTCGGGGATCGAACCTCGCAACGCTCGAACGGTTGGTACGTCCAGGTTTTCCGGGGCTCAGCGCATGGCGGACCAGAAGTTGGCGCGGCTGTTGCTTCTTTGGCCGATGCAACGACCAAGAAAGGGGTTCTTCATGAAACTTACTCTCCTCGCTGTCGCGCTCCCGGCCTTCATCCTCATGCCTCTCTCCACTCAGGCGGCACCGCCCGAGCGGGTCGTGCACGGCCCGGCGCCCGCGTGGGACGCTTCGCACGCCGACGATCCATTCCGCCTCATGCTCTCACAGGACTTCGAGAAACGACTCCGCGGTGAACGCGTCGAGACGGCGCTCACCGTCGCCGGATCCCTCGCGCTCGTGGCCGGTGCGGCGCTCACCTTCTTTGTGCTCGCCGACACCATCGACAACGGCATCTTCCCGTGCGGGATCAACCTCTTTGGCGAGCCGTCGGCGGAAGACCTGGCATGTGAGGCCAAGCAGCGTGTCCGCCGCGATCGGAACCAGGCGTTGTTGGCCGTCGGCATTCCGACCCTGGTGGGGGGCTCCGTCATGGTCACCGTCGGACAGACCGTCAACTTCGGCCACAAGGACAAGCCCGAGAGTCGCTCGCCCGCGCTAAACCTCAGCTACAGCGGCCGGTTCTGAGCCCGAGCCCAGCTCAGCGCGCGACGACCTCGAGCAACACCTCCGCGTCCTGGCAACTTTGAACGTTGAAGTCGTCGAAGATGCGCAATCGGACCTGATACATGCCCGGCGAGTCCGTCGTGAGGGTGGGCTTGGCCGCGGCGGTGTCATCGAAGACCGCGGAGGCTCCAGCGGGCGCTGTGACGAACCACTCGTAAGCGGCGGCGCCTGTCGGCAGACAGCTGAGAATGCGGCTCTGGGTTCCGTCCAGGGCAATGGGCTCGCCCACGGTGTAGGGGCCTGGCACGTCAATCTGGATCACGGCCACGGGGCAGGCTTCGCCCACCCCGAACCCGCTGAAGGGCACCACCAGAAGTGGACCGCTCACACCCTCCGCTGAGACCGCGAGGCCAGCCGTATCCATCACTGGCTTGCCGTCCGTGTCACGGGCGTTGTTGCCGTCTGGGCTGTAGCTGAGCTGCAGCGTCAGTGCCTCCCCGGTGGCCAACGTCCACATCGGGCCGCCCGCGGGTGGTACGATGCCGAACTCGTCCGAGGCCTCCTGGTCCAACGCTTCCGGCGACCTCGTGAGTTCGAGACCCGTCACGGTCGTCGGTCCGCACGCGGTCAGCGTGAGGTCCAGGGTAGCGGTGTTGAAGCACAGCTTGCCGCCGAACTGGGCGTTGGTGGGGGTGGCCGTCAGACACGGAATGGGCTCCGAGACACCTGTATCGGCTTGCTGAACCTCTGCCCCGACATCCACCGCCTCGGCCGCGTCGAAGCCGGTGTCTGTCGAGCTCGTGTCGCCGGGAGGGCTCGCGTCCGGCGTAGTGCCTCCAGCGGGTTCCGAGCATGCCGTCAGGCCTGCTGCCATCAGGCCAACTAGCCACCATGGTCCCATCTCGCCTCCTTGGTCAGACGCCTTGACCAAGGGGTCGGCATTCGCCGCCTCTTTGGTCAAGGCGTCTGGAATTGTTCAGATGTATCGCCCTTCGGGCTCCGGCAGATCGAATGCAACGCGCGTCGCACGGCTGGCGCCGCCCGACCGCGCTAGCATTCGAGAACTATTGCATGTATCGCCCTTCGGGCTCCTCCCGATCACGACGACGGGGTCGCCGTGATCAGGATGACACGAGCGCTTGCTCGGCTGGCGCCGGCCAAGCGCTCTATCATCCTTCAACTATTAGATGTATCGCCCTTCGGGCTCCTAAAGGCTGCTCATCAGCACCACTTCGTGTCACTGATGATCAGCACGGCTGGCGCCGCACTGATCCGACCTTCCTTGGCGGAGCAGCGGCGAACCCGTCACCGAAACGCATCCGGCGGCACAGCACTGTCTTTGTAAAGAAGCGTAAACAACCCTTCTGCGGATGCTATCCGCGCTTCCTATTGCCTTGTTGAAAATGATTCTCATAAAGGCAGGGAGTTCGCCCATGGCTACCTGGACACAAACATTGGTTCGCAAGCTCAAGGTCGGCGCCCACCAGGCCACGGTGGTCGACAACCGCATCATCTCCCCGAACATCCGAGTCGTTCGCCTCGCTGCGCCGAGCTTCGTCGATGCGGGGTTTTCGCCAGGTTGCAAGGTGAAGCTACGCGTCGGGCCCAAGGCCATGCGGTCGTACACGCCGCTGGGCTGGGACGACGCCGGCGGGTGGGTCGACATCCTCTTCCACCTCCACGGCTCCGGGCCTGGAAGCGACTGGGCCCGAGGCGCGGCTACTGGCGACGGCATCGAGGTGCGTGGGCCGGTGAAGAGCATGTCGACCGACCACGACGATCCAGACTGGACCCTGTTCCTTGGCGACGAAACCACCCTCGGCCTGGCGGCAACGGTTCGGACCGTGACCCCAAACGCGCGCAACTTCGGCGCTGTGGAGCTGGACCGGCTGGACGTCGCAGCCCCAGACGTTCTCGGGCTGCAGGTGGAGCCGGTCATCCGCAATGGCATCCGCGGTGCCGCCTTGCAGCGCTGGCTCAGGGATTGCGAGCTGCCGGAAGGCTATGGCGTGGTCTGGATCTCGGGCCACGCCGGCACCGCGAAGCTCCTCAAGCAGGCCATCGCAGAGCGCAAGCGCAATGACGTCAGCGTCAACTTCAAGGCGTACTGGGACCGTCCCAAGGACCGGGCGAAGGGGCGTGGTCTGACCTGAGCCTGGTCGGGCTCAGGTGGCCACCAGCGCGATCACGACGACGAAGATGATGGCGACGGCGGCGATGATCCAGATGCCCGAGTCGTCGTTGGCTCTTCGTGGCTCTGCGACTTCTGGGGCCTGCGCCTCTTCGGTGGGTAGCTCCTGGACGTCGCCCATCGCGGCGTTCATGGCCGCCATGTCGATGCTGGGCTGGGATTCTTCGGCGACCCTCACCTGTTCGGCGGCGTCCGCCGACTCGGGGGTGATCGCTTTGAGTGCCGCCACGACCTCGCTGGCGGATGCGGGACGCTCGGCCGGGTTCTTCTGGAGCAGCTTGGCGAGGAGCGCCTGCCACTGCGCCAGCTCAGCCTCGGGCATGCCGGCGACCTTCAAGGCCGGCGGCGGCTCGTTGATGTGCGCCAGGGCGACCATCATCTCCGTGTCGGCGTAGAACACCTGATCGCCGGTGAGCATCTCGTAGATGATGCAGCCCAGAGCGTACAGGTCGGTCTGAGCGCTTACCGGCTGCGCCATGGCCTGCTCGGGGGCCATGTAGCGAGGCGTCCCGACGGTCGAGCCGGCTTTGGTCACCGCCGTCACCTCATGGTGGGACTCCTGCATCCGGGCGATGCCGAAGTCGACCACCTTCACCACCTCGTCCAACCCGTAGGACTTGGTCAGCAGAATGTTCCCGGGCTTCAGGTCGCGGTGGATGATTCCCTTGTCGTGGGCTTCTTCGAGCGCCGAGGCGATCTGCTGGGAGATGCGGGAGACCCGTTCGGGCGGCATCGGCTCGTCGACGAAGCCTTCCAGGTCGTGGCCGTCGAGCAGCTCCAGCACCAGGAAGAGCTTGTCCTCGTCGTGGGTCCCGGAGTCCAGGAGCTTCACGATGTTGGGGTGGTGCAGGGTCTTGGTGGAGGTGATCTCGCGTTGGAAACGTTTGATCAGCTCCTCTCGGATGCTGTCTTCGCTGAGCAGCACGGGGTCGAGCATCTTCACGGCGACTTCGGCACCGGTCTGGCCGTCGGTCGCCCGAAACACACCGCCCATGTTTCCCCAGCCCAGAACCGAGTCGATCCGGTACCGGTCTCCGAAGGTCTGCCCAACAAATGCGTCGTAGGCCGATTGTTGCATCGGTTATCGCCTGCCTGGTTTCCTGTCCCCGCCCCGGGGCCGCACATTGGACGTCATGTGCTGCTCCATCCTGCCGTATGGTCAGGGGTCGACGCCAGTCGATGGCTGCAGCGCGACCAGAAATGGCCGGCCGAGCGCCTGGAGTCTGGACGACTGGGCGCAGTCCCGCTACAGGGACCGCATGACCAAGATGCTGATCGTCGAGTCCGCGGCCAAGGCCCGCACCATCCAGAAGTACCTCAAGGACGGGTGGGCGGTGCTGGCCACCGGAGGGCATGTGCAGGACCTTCCGTCTGGGCGGGAGCACGGCAAGGCTGGCAGGAAAGCCACCTTTGCCGAGGGGCGCGATGGCCTGCCCAACGCGCCGTGGGTCTGGACCGAGCGCGGCGAGCAGTCGGTGCGGAAGATCTTCGACAAGGCCGAAGCCCAGGGGGTCGACGAGTTCTTCCTCGCGACCGACCCCGACCGCGAGGGTGAGTTCATCGCCTGGCGTCTCGAGGAGCTGCTGGCCGACAAGGGCGACACCAAGCGCGTCACCTTCCACGAGGTCACCGCCGACGCCATCAAGGAGGCGCTGAAGCAACCGCGCGAGGTGGATATGCATCTGGTGCAGTCGGCTTCGGTTCGGAAGTTCCTCGATCGCTTCGTGGGCTTCCGGACGTCGAAGATCGCTCGGGCGTTTCTCAGCGGCGGCGGCAAGGCCAGCATGGGCCGCGTCCAGACGCCGACCCTCGGGTTCATCGTCGAGCGCGAGCTGGAGCGCGAAGCTCACGTCCCCATTCCCTTCTTCGAGGTCAGGGCCAGCGCGACCGACATCGGTTTTCAGGTCCGCTTTCACGAAAAGGGCGACGACGCCGGGTGGTTGGATGACAACGGCAAACTCCACCCTACCCGCACGTCGGACGCCGAGCTCGCACAGGGGGCCCTGCAGGCCATCTCGGCAGCGGGCCGGTTGACGATCGCCAAGGCCCGCCGCGGAAGCTCACAGCGGAAGCCCAAGCCAGCATTCTCCACCGACGCGCTGCTCCAGGCGGCTGGCAACCGCTGGGGCTGGAGCCCCGGCAAGACGATGCGCACGGCGACGTCGCTCTACGAGGCGGGCCACATCACCTACATCCGCACCGACTCGACGCGCATGTCCGACGCCTTCGTGGCAACGGCTCGTGCCTACATCACCAACACCTGGGATGCCTCACACCTCGGCCCCGGCGCCAAGCAGGCCGCACCGACAGGGAAGGTGCAGGATGCTCACGAGGCCATTCGGCCGACCGTCGCCGACGTGCTCGCCCCGGACGGGCTCGAAGCCCACGCCCAGCAGCTCTACACGTTGGTTCGCGCCCAGGCTCTGGCGAGCCAGATGAGCCCCGCGACGTTCGCGCGGATCGGGCTGACGTGCGAGGTCGATGGTCTCGACAAGCCCCTTACGGGCGGGGTGACCTGGCGGACCCACGCGGGCTGGCAAGCGGCGTTCAGCGGGCTCGACAAGGCCCCGGCGGAGGCTCCACCGGCGACCGATCTGAGCGAGGGCGCGCACCTGGGGCTCGACCCCGCCGAGGACGAGGCCGCCAACCCGCTGCTCGTCGAGGACGCGACCAAGCCACCGGGCCGCTACCGAGCGCACACCGTCGTCCGCACGATGAAGGACAACGGCATCGGCCGACCGTCGACGTACGCCAGCACGGTCGAGACACTGGTGAAGCGGCGTTACGTCGAGGTGGAGGACGGCGCGATGGTGCCGACGCCGCGAGGCCGAGCACTGTGGTTGGAGGTCGCTCCACTCTACGACGAGGACTCGATGGAGGAGGCGCTGTTCAGCGTGGCCTTCACCTCGGCCATGGAGAGCCAGCTCGACTCGGTCGAAAACGGCACCGCGCCCGCGCGGGACGTCTGGGCGCGATACCGGGATACGGTGCGCTCGCTTCACAACGCCGCCCGAGCACACATGAACAGCGGTCTGGCCACTCCCAAGAGGGTCAAGCAGCTCAGTGGCCTCCTAGAGAAGGCGCCGGCCGACTTCGAGCGTCCCGAGGACGTGGCGAAGCTGACCCAGGAGCAGGCCCTGGCGATGATCACGGAGCTTCGCGGGCTGGGGGTTCAGCCGCCGCCTACCGAGGCCCAGCTCCGATACATCCGGAACGTGGCCGACAAGCTCCAGATGGACGAGGCCGCCGCCGCCGGCCTGGTCGACGCGCCGTCTCTGGAGGCGCTCGAGAGTACAGCGCAGGCGTCCGAGCTGGTGGAGCTGCTGAAGGTCAAGCTGGACGAAGAGCGTCCCGCCAGCCCCAAGCAGTTGGGGCTCATCCGGAGCCTGGTGAAGAAAGCGGGTCTGGAAGAGGCGGCAGCCGCGGCGATGGTAGGAGCCGAGGATTTCGGGGGGCTGACCGGTGGCCGAAGTGGTACCGCCAGCGCCCTCATCGACGCCCTCCGCGCCAAAAAGGGCTCCGAAAACAAAGAGACCTGACGCGCCAGATCAGGATGACACGAGAGCTTGCTCGGCTAGCGCCGACCAAGCGCTCTATCATCCTTCAACGACTAGATGTATCGCCCTTCGGGCTCCTAAAGGCAGCTCATCAGCACCACTTCGTGGCACTGATGATCAGAACTTGCCGGAGTTGACCCACTGGTCCTTCGGGGGCACCGGCTCGATGGCGTCCCAGTGCTCGACCACCTTGCCGTCGGCGAGTCGGAACAGGTCGACCTGCGCGTACTCGACGCCGTCGCGTGTGGTCCGGCACAGGGTCGCGACGAAGTTCCCCCTGCCGACGAGCAGCACGACCTCCTGGTAGGCATGCTGGAGCTCGGGTGTGGCGCTGTGCTCAATCAGCCCATCGGACACGACATCCGCCAAACGGGCTCGGTCGCCTCCGGGGGCCAGGGCTTGCTCGATCATCGCCCGGACGAGCGCTTTGTTTGCGGCGGTCTTGTCCAGGTCGGTGATCTCTGTCGCCCCGTCGACGTTGCTATGGCCTGACGGTGTCTTGGCGACGTAGGGCGTGATGACGTCCCAGTGCTCGATGAGCTTTCGGGCGCTGTCGGTGTCGAAGATGTCACCGGTCACCCAGAGCGCCTTGTTGCCGTTTCGGTCCGTCAGTTCCTGAAACGCGTGCAGAAAGACGTAGCGGCCGTCGGTGAAGCTGCGGACGAGCTGGATGTCGCGAACCGGGTTGCGGGTCACGAACTCCTCGAAGAAGACGATGAAGCCCTCCTGCCCGTCGGCGACCTCGGTGTTGTGCTGGGTGTAGCGGGCACCGGTGTAGGTGTAGATGGCCTCGGCGTGGCCATCACGGATGCCCTTGAGGTAGAGATCACGCGCGTTCGACAGGTGCGTTCGGCGCACATAGGTTCGGGTGCGCCCGCCCTCCCAGTGCGTCTCGGCGTCCAGCTCGAAGCGCCCGTCGTCCCAACGGTCGAAGACCACGTCGCCGGGCACCCGCTCGTCCGTCACCGCGACGTCGATCTGGTCGGCGTGGTCCAGGAACAGCTCGAACACCGTGCGACCGCCAACGACGAGCAGCTCTTCGTCGGAGTGGGCGAAACGGTCGATGAGGGGGCCGACGTCATGGATGACCTCGACGTGGGCAGCGTCAACCATCAGTGGCTCGCGACTCAGCACATAGACGTGACTGTCGGCGCCCATGGGCCCTGCCCAGGGCCCCAACGAGGGCGCGCCCACCACGACGTTTGGGGCCTTGTAGAGCGCCGGCATGACCTCGTGCAGGGCAGGCGGCAGTACGTCGAACCGGGCTTTGTTGGCCTCCGGATCAGTGGCGCCGATGACGCGGGCGGGGTCGGTCATGAAGGCCAGTCGAATCATGTGCTCCTCCAAAAGGTCCGGACTACCGATACCACGATCAGACGCGAACCAGCACGGCTAGCGCCGCACTGATGTTTGGCACCAGACACTCCGGCTCCGGGACGACTAGGCGACTGCGGAGCTGTTCTGCTAGCGTTGCCGCTGGAGGACTTCTATGCGCAACGCTTGGCTCACGGGCTTCGCCGCCCTCGTATGCCTCATGCCGTCTCAGTGGGGATGCCCCGGGGTGGACGTGAAGGATTTCGCGGACTGTTTGACCGAGGCCTGCGCTGGCGCGGAATGCGAGGGCAAGATCAAGCCCGGCTTCTGCTACGTTGACAACCAGTGCTGGGGGCCCGACCAGTCGCCTCCCAATCAGCAGTGCGTGTTGGTGTGCGACCCGACGAAGATCCAGTATGAGTTCGTCACCCCGTGCGATTCGGGCCAGGTCTGTACGGGCAACAACGTCTGCGTCGCGCCGGATGCGTCGCCCGACGCGTCGCCCGACGCGACCCCCGACGCCGTCGCGGACGCGCCAGTGGATACAGGTCCCGAGCTGGGGCCCGAGACCTCGACCCCTGACGCATCGGACGTTACCGGCGATGTCTTCGATTGCGCCACGAACCCCAACCTCGGGCAGCCCTGTGATGGCGATGACAGCGACGAGTGCGAGAACGGGACGTTCACGTGCAACGCTGCAGGTACAGCGCTCGAGTGCGTCAACGAGTCCATCACCGACATCGTCGAGATATGCGACACCATCGACAACGACTGCGACGGTGACCTCAACGAAGGGGTGACCGATTACGCGGCGTCCGACTGTCTCAAGCAGGGCGTCTGCGGAGACGCATTGGCTGGCGGTACCGGCCTCCCGACCGCAGTCTGCAACGCGGACGGGACATGGACGTGCGACTACAGCGCCGTCGCGGACTTCGAGAACGCCGCGTGTCCAGGCGGCGGGGATGACTGCGAAGCCAGCTGCGACGGGCTGGATAACAACTGCGATGGCTTCGCAGACGCCGAGTTTATGGTCGGCACCGGGTGCGATGGCGACGATCCCGACCAGTGCGCCAACGGCGTGATCGTCTGCGCCTCTGACGGCGTAAGCGTCGTGTGTGAAGAGAGTGGGGATGCCGTGGAGATCTGCGACGGGCTCGACAACGACTGCGACGGCGCCACCGACGAGGACTTTGCGGCGCTTGGTGACGCCTGTGACTCCGATGACAGCGACCAGTGCGCCAATGGCGTGGTCACGTGCGCGGCTGATGGCGTAACCACCGAGTGCGTCGAGACGATCGAAGACATCCCGGAGCTGTGCGACGGCCTCGACAACGATTGCGATGGCGCCACGGACGAGGACTTTGCGAACCTCGCTCAGCCCTGCGACTCGGATGACAGCGACCTCTGCGCGAACGGAGAGTGGACCTGCACGGCCGACGGATCAGCAACCGAGTGTCTGGCCAGCAACGAGTCCGAAGTCGACATCGTCGAGATCTGCGACACGCTCGACAACGACTGCGACGGAGACACTGACCCCCTGGGTACATGTCCCGGGGACGTCCTTTGGCAGAAGGTGTTTGGTGGCGCCAACGGCGACAACGCCCAGGAAGCCGCGGCCGCGCCCGATGGTGGAGTCATCATCGGCGCCACGGCCAGTCCGCCGCTGGACATCGAGCCGGGCAACACCGTGAACGGCTTTGGCGGCGGCGATGTCCTCGTCGTGCGGTACGGACCCGATGGCACCCTCGTCTGGGCCACCGCGTTGGGGAGCAGCGGTGGAGAGGAAGTCGGCGGAGTCGCGGTCGCCTCTGACGGTGCTGTCTACGTCACGGGGCACTACCAGAACGAAGCGACGTTCGGGTCGTTCACGCTCGCGGAGTCAGGCTCGACGACAGCCTTCGTTGCCCGGCTCGACTACGCGACAGGAGCCGTGCAGTGGGCCAAGCGCATGCACGGCGGAACAGCCGAGTTCGCGCTGGGACTTGCCCTGAGCCCGGACGACGCCCAGGTCGTGGTGTGCGGTATGCACGCTGACGGTGCCAACATCCAGTTCGGCGAGGGCGAGCCTGGCGGCCAGACGTTCGACAACATCAGCTCTGGCTACGACGCCTGGGTGGCCTGGTTCAACACTGTCGACGGCACATACGTCACCAACAGTGCCCACTTCTGGGGCGGGACCGGCGACGACTACTGCACGGGGCTCGCAGTGCGTCCCAACGGCTCGGCCATCGCGGTCGGAGTACACACCGCTGGCACCTCGCTTCCGACGAACTACGTTGGGGGGGCCGATGGCGCCATCGTTTCCGTATCGGCAACATCAGGCATCCAGTGGGCGACCTCATTCGGCAGTGCTACCGATGACGTCGCCGTTCAGGTCGCCAGTAACGCCAATGGCTTCTATGTGGCCGCCCAGGCGGGAACTGGCGCGGTCTTCGGCCAGGGTGAGGCCAATGAGACCACCGTCGGAGGTCTGGGTACCCAGGCGACCGTCGCGGCGTTCAACGGCTCTGGCCTGCTTCAGTGGGTGCGATGGGGCGAGGGCGGCGGCGACGACTTCGCCCAGGGCATCGCCTTGACCTCCGATGCCGTCTACATCGGCGGCGGCTACCCCAACAACATCGTGTTCGGGGCCGGCACGGCCAACGAGACCAGCTTCGGCGGTCCCGACGATGGCTTCGTCGCTCGGTACGACCTCAATGGCACGTTCGTTTGGGCCAAAGCCCTGACGGGCACGGGCGTCCAACGAGTCACGGCCGTCACCGCGACCAGCGACGGTCTCCTTTACGGGAGCGGCTACTTCCAGAACTCGGTGACGTTCGGTGCCGGTGGGCCGACCGAGACCGGAATCGCGGACAACGACGCCTTTGTCTTCAAGTTCGCGCCGTAGCCACGAAACGCGACGACCGAGGCCACCAGGGACGCCGGGGCAACTGCGACCATGACCGAAACTGGCAACCCTCTGATGAAGGACCGCGTGGACGCGTCCGTCGTGGAGCACTACGCGGTGTGGCTGAGTCAGGTGGCGCCCGGAGCCGGGGCCCCCTTCGACGTCGAAGCCTTCCGCGCGGCCGCCATGGATGGGCTCGACGCGCTCGAGCTGAAGGGGCGGATCCGGCACCTGGCTCGCGTCCTTCACGACCAGCTGGGTGGCGACTATCTGACGGCGCTAGCGGCGCTGCTGGCGATGCTGGACGCCGAGCAGGCGGCGGGCGCCGAGGGCGACATCTTCGTCCATTGGCCGATGGCGCAGTTCGTCGAAGACTTCGGCATCGACCACCTGAACGCTTCCGCCGAAGCGATGCGCCGCATCACCGAGTTCGCCAGCTGCGAGTTCGCGGTGCGTCCGTTTCTGGTTCGCTACCCCGCCGAGATGCTGGCCATCATCCACGACTGGGCGGCCGATCCCTCGGTCCACGTCCGCCGCAACGCCAGCGAGGGGATACGGCCGCGACTCCCATGGGGTATGCGGCTCAACGCCTTCGTCGCGGACCCGACCCCGGTGTTCGAGGTCCTCTCAAAACTCCGCAAGGACCCCGAGGAGTACGTCCGTCGCTCGGTGTCCAACTGCCTCAACGACATTGCCAAGGACCACCCCGGTCCGCTCATGGACGTGCTGGAGGCCTGGGATCAGGACCCCGACGCGCACTCCCTGTGGGTCAAGAAGCGTGCGCTGCGAACGCTCGTCAAAGCAGGTGATTCCCGGGCGCTGGCGCTGCTTGGCTTCGGGTCTCCTGAGGTGACCGTGGAGGACCTGTCGCTGGATGCCGCCACATACGCCGTCGGCGACACGATGGTCCTCAGCTTCAGCCTGGTCAGCACGGGCTCCGAGCCTCAGGAGCTGATGGTCGACTACCGGGTCCACTACGTGAAGGCCAACGGCCAGCGGAAGCCCAAGGTCTTCAAGCTCAAGACGGCGAAGCTCCGGCCGGGGGAGCGGCTAAGCATCACACGCAGGCAGCACCTCAAGCTGATCTCCACCCGGCGCTATCACCCCGGCCGCCACGCCGTGGACGTGCAAGTGAACGGGCAGCCTCTGGGTCTGGTCGAGTTCGACCTCACGACCTGAACAGAGGTCCCACCATGGCATCGACGTGCGTTGACTCCGAAGGCCGAGCCGTTGGTGCACGGCGTCAGAAAGGAAGTGTCGTGCCCTTCGGGGTTCTGACGTAGCGCTTCAGCGCGACGTCGGGGAAGTCCTCCGGGAACGTGCGCTGAAGCCGTCGCAGCGTAGGGGCGCTGACCCAGCCCACCCGACCCCGGAGTTTGCTCAGCAGCAACGTCGGGTCCGCGCCCGGCCTCACGCAGTCGGCTCCGTTGCCCATCGCCATCTCGGCCAGCGCCTCGGAGGCGGCTCCGGAGTGTCGGCTTGCGAGCACGTCGCAGAAGGTGTGCCCCTTCACCTTCCAGCGGGCGAGTCGAAGCCGCGCCTCGGCCGTCCACGGGGGCCTCTCTGCTGTCGAACCGGCCAGCGCCAGGACCTGTTTGAGGGCCTTGGTCGCCTTCCTTTGCTTCCCCCCTGCTTTGTGTGCGTCGGCGAGCGCTACCAGCGCCTTGGCGTGTTCCTCGAACGAGGCGCGCCGGTGCTGCTTGAGCCACTTCGCGTAGCACTTGGCGGCGCCGCGACTCAGCAGCGTGCAACGATGAAGGGCCGCACGATGCCCCATGGCGGCACGTCGCCCATACCTGGCCACCCAGCGCCCCAGCGCCTTGACCGCTTCTGGTTTGCGGTTCATGGCCTCCAGGAGGAGGGCAGCTTCGAGCAAGGCATCTTGCCCGTATCGGCTCTTGGGGTACTGGGCGTCCAATCGCAGCAGCAGCCGGGCCGCTGCCTGATGGTCGGCGACCAGAAGATGCAGCTGTGCGAGGCTGAATAGCGCGGCATCCGCTGCCGAGTCTTTGGGGTGCTGCTCCACCACCGCGGTCAGCAGGTCCCGCGCTCTATCCCTCACACCGGCGCTCTGGAAGGCCACGGCCGCGTTGAATAGCACCTTGCCGCGGTAGGGGTCGCTGGTGGGGATGCCCCGCGCGATCTTCGCGTAGATACGTGCGGCGCCCAGGTAGTCCTTGGCAGCGAAGAGGGTGTCGGCCCTGCGGGCGTCCCTGGACCACACCGCGACCTTGAAGGCGGCCTTACCTGCGCCTGCCGTGGCTGACGAGCCGAGCAGGAGGCCCAGGGTGATGATGATGGTCTTCATGATTGCGCCTCCACGCCCGGTATCGACACCAGACGGTGGGACGAGTTCCAGCTCAACCATCTTACAGCGTTCTTACACCCCATTGCCGCCGGGGTTTGGGGGGCCTAGCTTGGGCGCAGTCCAACGACGACAGCCCTGGATGACGCATGAAGACCTACCGAGAGTCCTCTCCCTCGGCCCCCATGATGGACGCCGCCGAGACGGTGGACTCGTCTCGCTCGAAGAAGCAGCAGGTGGGCGCGATGTCAGGGGGCATCACGGCTCAGGAGGCCGCGCTGGCGGCCACTCCCGACGGCGAGCAGACCTATGGCGGCAGCTGGACCACCAGCGCGTACAACGAGGTCGTCCAGCCGGGCGCTCGGGGGGCCTACATCTTCCTGCACTTCACGCCGAACACGCACGTCGACGCCACCCAGATCGGGCTGACCCAGACCGTCAAAGCCATCAAGACGACCGACGCGGGGTCCGAGGCCATGTATGGCGGCGACCCCCAGCGCAAGAACCGCGCGTTGGATGGCGTGGACGAGGGCACCAATCTGGACAAGGCGGCGGGGCAGTCCAGCCCCTACTTCGCCGGCAACGGCAGGGAGTGGTCCCAGGCGCTCGGCAAGGCCGTAGCTGCGGCGCACGGCAACGACGACCTGCCCCGAGCGGCCATGGCGGCCAAGACCAGGGCGGAGAAGGGCAAGCCCCCGAGCACCTTTGGCATGAGGTCCGGTGGAAAGGTCGTGGATGCGACCCTGCGCGACCGAGCGCGTCAGACCTGGAGCAAAGGCGTCGAGATAGATGCTGAGTTCGAGACGACGGCCGTCGCCAAAAGCTCGGATACCCAGCAGGGCGTCTTCTATGGGTCGATCACGTGGGGGTACAAGGTCGACAAGGAGGGCAAGGTGAAGCTCAAGCCCGTCACGACCGCCCACATGGGGGTGCCCAGCGAGCGGTTCTCCAAGGCCGCCAAGAAGTGGAACGAGGCAGACGGCTATACCGTAAACAAGTGGTACGAGGCCGAGGCGGTGCGGGCCGGCGTCAACCCGACGCTGCAGCAGGAGAAGAAGCTCTCCAAAGGCCACCAGGACTTCCTCGCCAAGCGCGAGAAGACGGCCGACTGGCAGCAGATTGGCGTGAAGCTCGAGGGCAACCAGAAGCTTCCCATCGCCACCATGACGAGCCCCGGGAACACGGCCAACAAGGAGGCTCGCATCAAGGAGCTGGAGGCGATGCTGGAGGCCACGGGCAAGGACGCCCCGGACGAGACGACACGCGCCAACATCGCCTTCGAGCTGTCGGTGCTGCGCGGCGGGGGGAAGTAGTCAGCGCGCCGTCAGGGCGTGACCCAGACCGGCGCGAACGGCAGCGACCTGGGCGGCGTTGCAGATATCGGGGGTCGCCTGCGGACTGTCGGGGTAGACCTCGGTCGTGGTCGTGAACGTGGCCGAGGTCATGCCGGCACAGAGGCCGAGCCCGTCAAGGGGGTAGTTGATCACGCCGGGCTGGGTGACTGGCGTGCCGATGAGGTTGCCATCCTCATCGGCGGGGGCGATGTGGGTGACCTGTTCGACCCCGGCGATGATGGCGGCCTGGAACGCAGGCTGAGGGTTGGCGGTGTCGCCGACGGTATAGAAGCCATCCGGGATGAGACCTGGCGCGTAGCTTTCGCCATCTCGGGCTGCCTTGGCGGGACGGAACTCGCTCTCGTCGGTGTCCGTCGTCTCGTGGAGGTCCATGTGCATCAGGAACTCGACGCCCAGGCCGGCGACGTAGCGCATCAGCGCGGCGGCCTCCTCGCACCGGCCGCCCTCCGCGAAGCTGCGGTTCGGATCGATGGCCTGCGGGTTCCAGCGATTGATGACCTCGTAGCCCCAGGGGCTGACGCAAGGGGCGATCACCAGGTTGACCCGGTCGAGGAACGTCGCTGCTTCCTTGGCCAGGAAGGCCAGAGCGCCCTGTACGCCGCTGGTCTCATACCCGTGGACACCGCCAGTGATCAGGGCCCAGGGGGCGCCCTCCACAGGCTCGGCGACCCGCACCGCAAACAGCGGGTAGCGGTCGGGGTCGGTGCTCAGCGCGCCGTACTGCTCGACGATGAAGGCAGAGCCCACATCCTCGAGCTTGGTGAGGACTTCGTCGGCATAGCTGCGTCGAACGGGCTGTCGCTCGAACCAGGCCAACTTCTCTGCGTCGGTCCAGGGCTGACCAGGGGTGCCGATGGGATAGAAGCGTTCAGTCATGCGGGCAGCATGACACTACTCGGGATGGGGGACTATGACTCTCTGGGGGCCGCGCGCCAGCGGCGCACCAGGTCGTGCACCTCGATGACGATTCCAAGCACCATGGCCGGCGCGCCGACGAACACGAAGAACATGAACGTGCCCGGTGAGAAGCTCGCCATGGCGATGATCTCGGTGATGATACCGACCATCAGAAGTATCGCGGCAAACCGGAGGCGCTTGATGGTCTTCGCTTCATCGGCCGCGGGACTGGCGGCTTCGTCGGTGCCGGGACTCTTCTCCGACTCTGTCTGTGAAGATTCGGTCACGCAGCCTCCTCAGTCGAACAGGTCGTCCATGGACTCGGTGGGAGGGGGAAGCTTCAAGGCATCGAGCCGCTTCATGTCCAACTCGAACGCCTTGACCGCCTCGTCGGTCGGCTTCCAGTAGTCGAAGTCACCGAGCTTGGGGATCGCGTGGTTCAGGTCATGGCAGCCCTGGGCCTGGCACGAGACCTCGCCCGAGTAGAGCTTGTCCAGGCCGGCGTCTTCACCCGTGTGCTGGGACTTCGACTCGAACTTTCGCGCCCCCTTGTGACACTTGAGGCAGTTGTCGTTGGGGTACTTCTTGTAGAGCTTGATGCTCCCCAACTCGGGAGGGTCGGATGTGTAGTGCACCCACACGTGCTTCATCCCGTTGATCTTGGCCTCCACGCCGCCATACAGGGTGTAGTCCGTGTGGCAGCTGTAGCACGCGGTGTCCTGGGGGACGAGCCGCTGCTGAAAATGCGCGGCGGGGACGAACGAGCTGTCGTCGATGAGGAGGCTCTTCTCGTAGTGCTCCATCTCGTGGCAGCTGGCACAGAAGCTCCGCTGTTGGGAGCGCTGCATCCCGGCGGTGGTGCCCATCGCCAGGAGCAGTATCGGCATCACCCCAAGCGCGATTCCGAGCAGGACGAGGCCGGTGCGTGACCCGACCAGCCTCGGCATGCGCCAGACGAGCCAGGCCCCGAACGCCAGGGCGGCGATCAGGGTAGCCGGCCACCAGAAACTCGTCTCCAAGGGAGACCGCCTTACTTCAGGGTTTCAAGCCACGTGGCGAGGACTCTGAGGTCGTCCTTGGAGCCACTCCAGCGCTTCTCGTGCTTCTTGCCGTTCTTGGCTTTCTTCTTGAGAAGATAGCCCGCAAACCACCTCTTGTCCCCGTTCTTTCCGGTCTTGGAGAGATCGGGCGACTCCACCTCGGGCTTGCCGGAATGCTTGATGCCCTTGGACTTCACAGTATGGCAGCTATTGCACTTGTACTTCTTGAAGACGGACGGGCCACTGGCCAGCGCGGGTATGCTGAACATCGCGACCGCGAGGATCATCAGGACGGACGAGAACAAACGTTTCATGGTCAATACTCCTTGGTACTCAAAGCGGAGCGCCGGCGGCAATCCACTCTACAATGGTAGCGTATTCTTCCGAATTTACCTTCAAGGTCGGTCCCCCGCCGTGCTCGGTGGCTCCTGAGCCCTTCCTTAGTAGCCGAGACGCTTCAGGATTGTCGATGTTCACCAGATCGACAATGAGCGGGTAATCGTCCTCAGGATTTCCTGTAAGGAATTCTTGTGCCCCTCCTCCAGGAGAGTGGCATTCGGCACACTCGTCCATCAAGAGTGGGTGAATTGCCACTTCATAGGATGGGCCGGTGTAGACCTCTTCGGCGATATCCGCCGTAGCGTCCGGGGTCGGCGCATCCCCAGAAGCGTCGGGCCCGTGGCTCGCGTCGGCGCGGGAATCCGGAACGGCTACCGCATCCGGCGGTGCTTCTACGGCCGGGTCCGCGCCCCGCTCGAAAGCGGCACATCCCGTCAAGAGGACGGCGGCAGCCACTACGAGGGTCCTAGAATTCATAGGCCACCGTCAGACGAAGGAAGTCGTTGTCCAGCTCGATCGCGTCCTCGAGCCGCCAGATGTGCTGCAGCACGATGGAGAAGCCCCGATATCGCGCGCCGATGGCCAGCGAGTGGGTCGAGAAGTCGGAGTCGTCCAGGCGGCGCTCGTCTTTCCAGGCGCCCATGCGGTTGTCCACCGTATTGATGCCGGTCCGATATTGGAGGTAGATCCAGTCGATCGGGTAGTAGCGGAGCTGCAAGTAATTGGCGAAGTGGTAGTAGTCGCGTTCGGTGCCCCCCGACACATCAGCCCGCATCAACCCCATGGTCAGGGCCAGATCCTCGACAAACGGGACGTCCGGGATCCGCCACACGGTAAAGTCGACCGCCTGTAGCACCATGTTCCGGTCGAAGCCGAGGGGGTTGGCCATGACCGAGTAGGTCAGCTTCAGTGGCCCCCAGGCCGCACGCACCCGCCCACCGAAGGCCGGCCGCACGTTCTCGTCCAGGGACGACAGGTCGGTGCGAAGATCCACGATGCCGTCGGGATCGTCCAGCGCGTAGCCGACCATCGCGTAGAGGTCGAAGTGCAGCGTGATATTGAAGGGTTTGATGCGATAGTCGAAGGAGGTGTTCACGCCGTAGCTGGCCCAAACGGCGGGCAGCATCTGCTGGTCGAACGCCCCGAGACCGCCGTAGTAGTGGTGGTAGAGCGGGTCCTCTCCGAACGGCACCATCAGCTTGCCCAGCTTGGCCTGGAAGGTCCACGTCTCCTCCTGGAGGCGCACACCCGCTTCGAAGAAGGACAGCGTGATGATCTCGGCGTTGAAGAAGAAGGGGTCGTGCGGGGAGTGCCGGCTCAGGAAGACGAACCGATGGAAGTTGCGGATGGCGTCGGTGCCCTTGGTCGGGTCGGTGGTGTAGCCGCGTCGCTCGTAGGCCACGTCGAACCGACCATGGATCCCGAACCCGCCCGGAAGTCGGAGCTGAAACAGCGGTCGCGCATGGGCCGGCCGCTTCTTGGCGGGTTTGGCTTCCGGCTGTTTCTCCTCGGGCTCCGGCTCGGGCTTTGCCTCCGGCTCGTTCTTGTCCGGCTCTGCCTCGGGCGTCTTGCCTGGCTTCTTGTCTGGCTCTGCCTCGGGCGTCTTGTCGGGCTCTGCCTGCTTGGTGGGCTCGGGCGCCGGAGGATCGCCAGGCTCTCCGGCCAGGCTGGTCCCCGCCCACGCAACGACCAGGAGCGCCGCCAGGACGTACTTGAGATGTGTCGTCATCATCGGAGCCGCACCCAATCCCATGCCTGCGCCTGGTCGAAGATGTCGTCGTCGTCATCCTCTTCCTTCGACGGCACGTGGCAGCGTTCGCAGTCGACACCGCGTTGCTTGGGGGCCCACGTGGTCTTGCCGTCGTGGCAGGCCCCACAGTAGCCGCCCGCCTCCATGTCTGCGTGGGTAAACCCGACGCGATGTTTGGGGAAGACGCCGGGATGGCAGGAGAAACACTGGTACGAGGAGTGGCTCCAGTGCGAGAACAGGCCCGCATCAGGTGGGTCGCCAGGCTGGCGGTCCTTGAGCATCGGGATCCGGACGTCATTGGGGACGCCGGATGCCACCGCGATGACGGGCACGGCCAACAACGCGGCCAGCCCGAGCATCGTCCAACGCAGCCGGGCTCGCCTCGGGGCTGATGGCTCCGACGTCCCGGAAGGGTGGTGCATGGCGGTGATCTCCTGTCGGTCGTGTGTGACTCCACCGGCGAAGCACAAAGTGTGCCGAAAAGCACTCCCGCATGCCGTATGGCATATGGCTGTTCTACTGTGTGGTTTGGCACTGGCAGTAGTGTCATATCCACAAAAGTGCCGTATTTTGCCGAACTATCGTCAAGCTATTGTTCCCGCCCCAACCCCATGCTAGGTTGGCGCTGACCCAGCGGCTGTGCGCTGGATCGCAAGGGATGCGAGGCAGGAAGAGGAGGCTTCGAGATGACGCGGACACGTGCGCTGTGTGCAGTTGTGACGGTCGGGGCGATGGTCATATCGTTCTCTGGATGTGCCGACCCTGAACCGGAATTCGTAAACTTCCCTTCGGTTGTCATTACCGGTGGCTCGGGCATTGCCGTTGGGGGAACTCTCCAGCTGACCGCCTCGACCCTGGAAGACACCGATGCTTCCTACACCTGGAGCAGCGATGACGAGGCGGTCGCCACGGTCGACGCCAATGGTCTCGTGACCGCTGTCGCGGCGGGTGAAACCTTCATTCGCGCTACGGGCGCCAACACCGACAAGGTGGGTGTGCACCCGGTCGTGGTCTACTCGGTCTTCGCGCCCGACGCAGGCACGCCGGACACCGGCACTCCCGATGGCGGGACTCCCGACGGTGGCACGCCCGACGGTGGCGCTCCCGACGCGGACGCCGCCACTCCCGACGCTGTCGAGGAGACCGCCGAGCCTGGCCCGGAGGTACCTTACCTGGCCGAGTGGCAGAGCTCGGGCCACGCCGACAAGTCGGCGGGCGCCTTCAACCACTGGAACGACGACGGGGAGATCCCGACGTTCTGCGCCAAGTGTCACAGCACCGGCGGCTTCCAGGACTTCATCGGCGCCGATGGCAGCGCCGCGGGCACCGTCGACCAGGCTGCTGCCCTCGGTACCACCGTCGAGTGCGCGGCCTGTCACAACGAGGCCGCGGACAACCTGACCAGCGTCACCTTCCCGTCCGGTGTCGAGATCAACAACGTCGGGCCCGAGGCGAAGTGCATGACCTGCCACCAGGGGCGCGCTTCCACCGACTCGGTCAACACCTTCATCGCCGACGCTGCGGTGGCCGATGACGACACCGTGGACGAGGACCTCAGCTTCCAGAACATCCACTACTATGCGGCCGCGGCGACCCTGAACGCGGGCCGCGTCCGCGGCGGCTACCAGTACGACGGCCAGGTCTACGACTGGCGGTTCCGCCACGCGCCTGGCTACGACACCTGCGTTGACTGCCACAACCCACACACGCTGCAGGTGCGCGTCGACGAGTGCTCCACCTGCCACACCGGCGCGACCTCGCTAGAAGCTCTCAAGGACATCCGCATGATGTCCTCGCTGTCGGTGGACTACGACGGCGACGGCGACCTCACCGAGGGCATCTACTACGAAATGATGGGACTCAGAGACCAGCTGCTGACCGCGATCAAGGCGTACACCGCCACTCAGTCGCTGTCCGATATCTGCTACGAGAAGAGCTCCTACCCATACTGGTTCATCGACACCGACGGCGACGGCACCTGCCAGGAGTCCGAGGCCAACTACGGCAACCAATTCGACGGCTGGACGGCGCGCCTGCTGCGGGCCGCCTACAACTACCAGGTCGCCACTCAGGATCCGGGCGCATTCGCCCACAACGGCAAGTACATCATCCAGCTGCTCCACGACTCGCTGCAGGACCTGAACACGGTCATTACTCCGCCACAGGATCTGGCCGCCTTCATCCGGAACGACCCGGGTCACTTCAATGGTGCGGCCGACGCGGCGCGGCATTGGGATGAGGACGCTGACGTGTCGGCGTCGTGCTCCAAGTGCCACGGAGGCTCCGAGGGCTTCAACTTCTTCCTCGAGTACGGCGTTGGCAAGAGCGTACCCGAGCAGGACAACGGCCTCGACTGCGCCACGTGCCACAACAACATCGGCACCGACTGGGCGGTGCATGACGTGGCCGACGTGGAGCTGCCTAGCGGCGTAACGCTGTCGATGGGCTCTGGCGCCAGCAACATGTGCTCCACCTGCCACAGCGGCCGCCAGGCCAACGCCAGCGTGCAGGCGAACATCGACGCCGGCACCCCGAAGTTCAGGAACGTCCACTACCTGCCCGCCGCGGCGACCAAAGCCGGCGCGGACGGCGCCGTCGGCGTCGAGTACCCGCCCAAGACCTACGCGCCCATGTGGACCGGTCACCCGGGCGGCGATGACTGCAGCAGCTGCCACAGCCCCGCAGGCACGAACCACTCGTTCGCGGTGGCCGACACCTTCAGCAGCTGCACCGGTTGCCACAACACGGCCACCACGGCGGCGGACATCCGCGGCAGCAGCCACGGCGCCGACTACGATGGCGACGGCGCGGCGGACGAGCCGCTTGCCGGCGAACTCGAGGGCCTCTCCGCGCTGCTTCTGGCCGAGATGCAGACGGTCGCGACCGCCAACGGGTTCCCCATCTGCTATGGCGCATCGAGCTACCCGTACTGGTTCGCCGACACCAATGGTGATGGCACGTGCGACCCGGGCGAGGCCATCTACCCCAACCAATACGGCAACTGGACCGACGCCCTGTCGCGGGCCGCGTTCAACTACCAGTTCGCGCATGTCGAGCCGGGCGCGTGGGCGCACAACTTCGACTACATGACCCAGCTGCTCTACGACAGCATCGAAGACCTGGGTGGGGACGTGAGCGGGCTCACCCGCCCCTAGCACACAAAGCGATGGATGACGGCGCTCCCACCGTGTTGAAAGATGCACGACATGGAGCTCCTCGAACGCGTATGTGACTTGACCGGCGCCGCTGATGCTCAGCGGCGTCGGCGTATTCAGAGCCTGTGGTCGGGCTACGGTGAGGTCGTCCGGGTCGAGCTCGAGGGTGGGCCGGCGCCCACGGTCATCGTCAAGCACGTCCGGCCCCCGCGCGACGCGCACCCCCGGAAGCTACGGTCGTATCAGGTGGAGCGGTCGTGGTATCGGGACTTTGCGCCACGATGCACCGACGCGTGTCGCGTTCCGGGGTGCTACGGCAGCTGGAGCGACGGCGTCGAGTCGCTGTTCGTACTGGAGGACCTGGACGCCAGCGGCTTCCCCGGACGACGGGGGCGACTTGGTGACGAGGACATCGCCGATTGCCTGCGCTGGCTGGCGCACTTGCATGGGACCTTCCTGCACGAGACGCCGGTGGGGTTGTGGGAGGTCGGAACCTACTGGCACCTGGCGACCCGTCCGGACGAGTTTGCGCGCATGACCAACCAGCGTCTCAAGTCTCAGGCCCACGCTATCGATCGACGTCTCAACGCGGCGCGATTTCAGACCCTCGTCCACGGCGACGCCAAGACCGCCAACTTCTGTTTCGGATCCGCCGGGGTCGCTGCGGTCGACTTTCAGTACGTCGGTGGAGGCGTCGGCATCAAAGACGTCGCCTACTTCCTGGAGGGTTTCCGATCCGGCCGCTCGGTGGAGCGGTGGCTCGACCTCTACTTCCAGGAGCTTCGAGCTGCGCGCCCGACCTGGGGTCAGCACCAGGACCTGGAACGCGAGTGGCGAGGGCTGCTGGACGCCGCACGGCTTGATTTCGCCCGGTTCCTCGACGGCTGGTGACGCGCTGACAAGCAACGGGTCCCCAGCCATCTCCGCGTGACACGGAGCGCGGCGAAAACCTATAGTTTTTCAATGGTCGCTGTGGCCCGCTCCAATCCTCTCATCCTCCTTGGACTGTCCCTCGGAGTGATGCTGTCGTGCGCGGGCTGCCTGGATTGGGACACCACCCGCTCGGACGCGGATGCCGACGCATCTCCCGACCTCAACGCCGAAACGGCCGTGGCCGATGTCGCCGCCGAAGCTGGACCCGTCACGGTGACGGCCACTGTCGGCGACGGCACCATCGGCAGCTGCACCGACGAGGCACTTCAGGCGGCCGTGGACCAGCTGGACGCCAACGCCATCCACTTCGATTGCGGAGGCCCAGCGGCCATCGTGGTGACGACCGAGAAGGTGTTGAGCCGCGACGTCGTCATCGATGGTGGCGGGCTCATCACGCTGAGCGGCGGGGAAGCCTCGCGCATCTTCCACATCGAGGGCGACCTCAATGGGTCTGCACCTCATGTTCAGCTGGAGAACCTCAACATCATTGATGGAAGTACTGCCTCGCTCCCCGGTACCCCATTGGCATCCGGTGGCGCCATCTTCAGGAACGGTGGCTCGCTCACCGTCGTGGACACGGTCTTCACCAACAACGCGTGCCCCGCCGTGGGCAAGGACGTGGCTGGAGGCGCCATCTACGCGCTCGGTGAAGGCGCGACCGTGATCGTCGACAGCATCTTCACCTCCAACACCTGCAGCAACGGGGGCGCGGTTGGGGTGTTCAACGGTTCGCTCACCATTTCTGGCACCAACCTGGTCGGCAACGAGGCCACCGGGGTGGGCGGCAACCTGGAAGAGGGCGGTGCTGGCGGGGCCATCTACATGGACGGCACCGAGACGCTACTCATCGAGACCACCGAGATCACCAACAACACGGCAGCAGAAATTGGCGGCGGTCTGTGGCGTATCTCTCAGCCGGGCATTGGCCCGACGACCATCGACCGCACCGTGATCGCCTACAACGCGGTCACCGGTACCACCCTGGGGATTGGCGGCGGGGCTTATCTGCAGGGGCTTCAGACCGAGATTACGGCCACGACGATCGCCCACAACACGTCGGAGAACTTCACCGGCATCATGGTCAGCGACCACCCCGGGCAGACCACCATCACCATGACCAACGTGACGATCGCCCACAACGTCGCCGCCAGCGGGCTTGGCGGCGGGCTGATGATCGGCAGTGACATTCCTGGAACCCTCATCAACGTCACCGTGGCGTACAACCAAACCGAGGGCGAAGGGTCCTTCGCGCCAGGCTTTGCCTTTGGTGGCAGTACGACGGTGCGCAACAGCTTGTTCGCCGAGAACTCGAAGGTCTTCCTCTGGGACAGCAGCAACTGCAACCAGAGCCATCCCGGCGACTCAAACGTGCAGTGGCCAGAGGTGAACGAGGGTGGCAGCTCCGAGCTCGCGTGCACGGAGGACGCGTTGTTCCTGGATCCCGCCCTGGGGCCGCTGGAGGCGAGCAACGGTGGGCTTCCGACCATCCTGCCACAGGCTGAGGGCCTCAACATCGGGACCGACTGCCCTGCGACGGACCAGCACGGTAATCCGCGTCCAGAGCAAGGATGTACGGTCGGGGCGGTGCAGATCGCCCCCTAGACTCGAAAAACATCGAGACACGTGTCCAACTCCTGCCGCTCCGTTCGTCTTCGGGTGTCGGCCACTGGCGGTCGCCACGACACGAAAAGGAGCTCTCATGCCCACCTACCTCTGTCTCCAGCGCAGCCTTCCCTCCTCTGAACCGCGCGGCGACATGCCGTCTCCCGCCCAGATGCAGGAGCTGTATGCCAAGTTCGCGGCCTGGCAGGACACCTTCAAGGACCAGCTCGTCGACATGGGCGGGAAGCTTGGCAGCGGGCGGCTGGTCCACGTCCAGGAGACCAAGGACGGCCCCTTCGTCGAAGTGAAGGAGCTTGTCGGTGGCTATATGATCGTGAAGGCCGAAGACCTCGAAGCCGCCATCGACGTGGCGTCTGCGTGCCCGGGCCTCGTGCGGCCAGGCTCTGGAGTCGAGGTGATCGAGATCCACAAGCCGGGATGACCGAGCTCCCCGCGAACTTCTTCCGTCACGAATACGGAAAGCTCGTCGCGTCGCTGACGCGGCGAGCCGGTGCGCACCATCTCGCATGGGTCGAGGACGCGGCGCAGTCCGCGCTCGTAGCGGCGCTGGAGAGCTGGCCGCACATCGGTCTTCCGCAAAACCCGTCTGCCTGGCTCCACCGCGTCGCACTCAACAAGCTGCGCGACGGCTTGCGGGGGCGCAATGGCCGCCAGCGCATCCTCGACCAGCACGGCCAGGTGTTGTTGGCGGAGCCCGACCCGCCGGACGCCGCCCTTGTGGGTGAGATGCGGGACGACTTGCTGCGCATGCTCTTTCTGTGCTGCGACGAGCGTGTGCCCGGCGATTCGCAGCTCGTGCTGGCGCTCAAGACCCTGTGTGGGTTCGATGTCCGGGAGATCGCCGAGCGCCTGTTCACCACCGAGGCCAACGTCTACAAGCGGCTCGGGCGTGCGCGGGCGCGCCTGCAGCACGATGGGCATCTACCGGACGCCCTGGAGACCGAGCAATACGCCTCTCGCCTCGAAGGGGTGCACGCGGTGCTCTACCTCCTGTTCACCGAGGGCTATCTGTCGTCACACGCCGAGTTCGCCATTCGCTCGGAGCTGTGCGACGAAGCTCTGCGACTCGCCCTCGTACTTGCCGAGCATCCCGTCGGAGACACCCCGGCCACGGCGGCGCTCGTTGCACTCTTCCACTTGCACCGAGCCCGCCTCTCGAGCCGAGTGGATGCGGCCGGGGGGCTTCTGCTGCTTGCCGAGCAGGACCGCAAGGAGTGGGATGCCCGGTTGATGGAGCGCGGTCTTCAATGGCTGTCGCGCTCGGCGTCTGGTGACGCTTTGTCGCGCTACCACGTGGAGGCCGGCATCGCCGCGCAACATTGCATGGCCCGTTCGGTCAGCGAGACGAACTGGCGAAGCATCGCCGAGAGTTATGCTCTGCTCGAGCGTGTTTCGCCTTCGCCGCTGCACCGACTCAACCGAGCACTGGCTGTCGCGGAGGATGTAGGTCCTCAGGCCGGACTCGTGCTGCTCGATGGGATCACGCCCCCCAGCTCGATCGCCGGCCGTTACGCGTGGTCGGCTGCCCTGGCTGATCTGTGCCTCCGGTCGGGGCGTCTGACCGACGGCGCGCGTTACCGCGCCGCAGCCCTGGAGGGCGCGCCCAACGATGCCGTACGAGCAGCGCTCGAGAGGCGTCTGTCCGCCCCGTTTGACCGGGGACCATGACTCTGGCTCGGTGGGCGGACTACCGGCCCTTCACCTTGGTGACCTTGCGGCGCAGGATCTGGGTCACCCGGCGCGCGTCCCAGGCGTCGCCGCGACAGGTCTTCTCTTCGATGGTCAGTTTGGCCGCGATCTCTTTGGCGGTCAGGCGCTTGTCGGCAAGCTCCCGAATGCGCGCGATGATGTCACCTTCGCCCTCGTCGGCGACGCGCTCCTCACCCTCGACGCGGTACCCGTAGGGCGGATCGAGGGGGGCCAGGACGGCGTCCTCACGGCGGTTGGTGGCGGCGTCACGCTTGGCAGCGCGGGCCTTGAGACGCTTGGCGGTGCGGGATTTCTTCGACACGTCGAACTCGCTTCGTTGCTGAACGGTCCGCGGTCATACCCGATTCTCGTCGCGGTTGCAGCCCGCGTCGGCGCTCAGGTCCAGTTCACCCACTTCTTCGGGCCACCCACCTTCACGTCGATGCCCTTGCACGCCGTCGGTACGAAGATGTGGAAGCGGGCGCCCTCCGGCGGCGGGGCGCCCTTGCCGCACTGGACGGTCCCTTCGCCAAACGCTTCTGGCCACTTCAGCTTCGGCGGGCCCACCGCGCGTCGGAAGATCAGCGCGTTGTCGGTCGCGTTTCCCAACATCATCTCGTCCGGGTTGCCGTCGAAGCGGCCATCCGGAATCGCAGCGTCACCAGGCACGACGGCGATCATGGCGACGCCGAGGCGGAACTCGCCCAACGTGTTGAGCGCATCCTGGGGCAGCTTGGCGCCGTCCACGGTGAGCTGGAACTTTCCGTCCTTCACCGGGGCTTCACCGAACTTGTAGGCGTAATCCGGCGACGTCGCGGTGACGACCCAGAGGGCGATGACCTTCATCGATGCCGGAGCGGTGGCGCCTTCGGCCACACTCACCGAGCCCTCGACGAGGGTCCCCGCGGCGGCGGGCGGCCCGTCGGGCTTGCTGTCACTGGTCGCGCAGGCGGAGGCGAGCAGCAGGGCGCTGCCCACAAGGACGGGTAGCAGACGGGTCACAGACACTCCTCGGGGTCAGTTGTCGCTGGGGCAATCCAGCAGGGGAGGTGCGCAGAGCCTGAAGCCCTGCGACGGATAGTAGTAGGCCCACAGGAAGCACATCTCCTGGTTGGCGCTCTCGCCGAAGGCCACGTACTCGCTGGAGGTATTGTTCCAGGTGCAGCGGAATCGGAAGCCCTCGCCTGGGCCGAACTCGATGGGTGGCTGGTGGTAGACGACCGGCGCCTCGTCCCACACGAACGGCTCATCGGCCGGGTAGAGCGTGGTCGGGTCACCAAAGAGGCCGGTGGATTTGGTCACCTCCACGTTGGTGCCGTGTTGGTGCGTGTGGCCGGTAATGGCGAAGACCTTGGCGCCGTTGGGCACGTCCATCCAGACCCAGTCGGTGGAGACCTCTTCGTTCGGTGGCAGCACGAACGCGGGCGTGCCGTAGAACAAGAAGTCCGCCTTCTCGACGTCCGTGTCCTCGGTGGTAAGGAACTCGATGTCGGCGTGGGCGGTAATCGTGTCCGGATAGTAGTTGAGGTAGTGGGCCTCGATGCGGATGGTCTGGTTCGGCTCCAGCTGGGCCACGACCCCGGGTGGGAACTGCAGCGTCTCGACCCCCACCTGGGAGATCATCAGCGGCGCCGAGCCCCCGCTGAGGGTGTCGATGAAGGGCGAGCAGTTGAACGGGTCGGGCTTCTCCGGCCGGTCGCTGACCTTGTAGACGATGAGATGATGTGAGCCCGCCGATAGCGTGGTTCGGATAGCGGCGACGTTGATGGGCTCGGTGTTGTCGAGCTTCTTCACGACGCACTTGGTGACTTCCTGACCCGATGGCATGTCCCAGTCACCGATGAAGGTGCTGTACACGGGGCCGGTGGGTAGCGGGACCTCGGGCGCGACGGTGGCGTCGGGGTCGGCCGTGCCGTCGGGCTGTGCCGAGCTGTCGGCCTGAACCGAGTCAGCCGACGTGGCGTCCGACGTGGCGGCGTCGGCGACGGCGTCGGGGGTTGCCGCATCGCTCGCGGGGCCAGGCTGCGGCGCGGGGTCACTGGGGCACCCGGCGAGCACGCCGAGCAGGCTCAAGACGATGGCGAGAGAGCGTTGCACGGCAGGGACGATAGCACCTGCGCGCGCCCCCGCGGAAGCGCTGACTCCGCGGGGGCTTCCAGGAAAGTGGCTACTCCCGGTCCACGCAGACGGCGAAGGCGAATGAGGCGCAGGTGCAGTCGGTGTCGCTGGAGGTGCACTCGCCCCCGCTGCTGTCGACGCAATCCACCCCGCTGTACACCGGCTTACAGCCCTGGTCGGCGAGACAGGCGGCCTCGTTGGTCAGGTCGGCGCACTGCAGCTCGGCGCAGAACCCGTCATCGCCGCAGAACGAGCCGACGGCGCAGTGGTCGTCGATGACGCAGGGCTCCGCAGTGGGGTCTGGTTCGCCGGTCGGGTCCGTGGGCTCGTCGCCAGGATCGGTGGGGTCCGTGGGGTCGGTCGGGTTGTCCACCGGGTCCGGGTTGGGGGTGTCCGGCTCGTCCACCGGCGTAATGGTCGGCTCACCATCGACCGGCTGCGGGTCCTCGGTAGAAGGGTCGCCGTCGGTGGGGCGGTCACCATTGACCGGCCGGTCATCGTCGTAGTCGTCAAAGCCGCCCTTGTTGCACCCCTCTTTGTCGCCCCGGTCGCCGCGGTGGCGGTGATGGCGGTCGCGGTCGTCGTCGAAGTCGATGTCGCAGCCGGCGCCCGCGAACGCCATGGGCAGTGCGGCGATCAGCACGCCAAGGGATGGGGGCAGACGAAGGAAGGAGGGCATAGCGGTCTCTCGCTGGAAGGGGTTTGTCATGGACACGGTCCGTCCGTCCTCCATGGGTGACCCGAGCCACCAAAACCTTCGCGAAAAAACGCCCTATTGCTCCAGTCGCTTCAGGCCCTTCTCGGCGGACGCGCGAACCTTGGCCGAGCGCGCCTTGCTGGCCTGCTGGAACAGCCCTCGAGCCTCGTCTCGCGCCCCCGCGCCGAAGCGCAGCCAACCCAGGAGGACCCGCGCCTCGGCGGCTCGGGCCGAGCTGCCGAAGCGCTTCAGGAAGTAGCGGAAGGCTTTCGTGGCAGCGCCCGCCTTGCCCATGCGCTTGAGCGTCATGGCGCGCCAGAACGCGGCGTCGGACGACAGCGCGCCACCCGGCTGCTTCAACACCCGCGCAAACGCCTGCTCCGCCTCCCCGAGGCGCCCCGAGCGATAGGCCGTCCAGCCGTCACGGAACAAGGTCGAGCCGGCCGTGGGCTCCGACGTCCCCCCCTTCGGCACAGTCGTCTTCGTCGCCTTGGCTACTGCCCGCTTCCGAGCCGTCTTTGGCCGCCTGGCGGGAGCGGGTGCCTTGACCGTCTTGACCGGTGGAAGCGTCGGCTCCGCAATAGGCTCGGGTGCCGGGTCGACCTTGGGCTTCGACACAGGGGATGCCCACCGGCCGCCCGCTTCCAGGGTGACCGTCGGGGCGTCTTCCTTGCGCACCTCGACCCGTCCCAAGACCACGCGTACGCCCAAGAGCTGGTCGTCCGCGACGGTCACGTCGAACACGGTGCCCTTGACCTCCACCTCACCATCGCCGGTCACCACCCGGAACCGCTCGCCAGGCAGCAGTTTGTCGACGCTGACCGTGATACTGCCCTCCACCAGCCGGACGACCTCATTGGGAGGCTCGCTGGCGTGCAGGAAGATGGCGTGCCCATGGGCTACCACGGTGCCGCGCTTGGCGATGGCACGCTTGGGCGGAGCGGAGTCGGTGCGAACGGTGCGAGGCGGCTCGCTGGGGGCCTGCAGCGGACGCACTGTCAGGGCCTTCTGTACGCCCGGGGTTGGCGATTCGGCGTCGCTCCACAGGACACCCAGCGTGACGCCACCGAGCAGTACGATGACCGCGGCGGCTGCCGCGAGCCACACGGTAGGCGTCCTTCTGCGCGAGGGTACGGGGCGCTGCGCTGCCGCTCGTAGCAGGGCGGCTCGCATTCGCTCTGAGGTCTCCGGGGTCGGCCCCGCCGGGTGAAGCTGCTTACCCAACGACGCCAGCTGCTCAACGTCTGCTCGCGATAGCTTCTTGCCTGTCACGACACCCCCCCGTGGACGGCGAGGGCCTCGCGGAGCGCCTTTCGCGCCTCGTGCAGCCGTCGGTAGAGGGTGCCGGGACGCACCCCGAGGATGCGGGCCGCCTCCACGCCCGGAACGTCCTCCACGTCGCACAGCGTGAACGCCAGGTGTAGAGGCTCAGGGAGCTGCGCCACAGCGGGTGCAAGCCGGGCCAAAAGGTCGCGGTTCTCGAGCGTCGCGACGGGAGCCGACGATACGTGTCGCTCGTGGTGATCGGCGAAGGCCTCGTGTTTGAGGCGACGGCGCTTGGAGCTTCGGACCTGGGCTCGCCAGGTGTTCAAGGCGATGCCCAGCAACCAGGTCTTCACCGCCGAGCTGCCCCGGAACCGCCCCGCATGCTCGAAGGCCTCGAGGAACGTGGTCTGGACCAGGTCTTCGGCCTGCGAAGCGTCTCCCCGTGCCAGACGGACGACAAAGCGGAACACGGCCTCGTGGTGACGATCGAACAACTGCCCCAGCGCCGCGGAGTCGCCTACCCCGCAGGCGGCGACCAGCGCTTCGTCCGAGAGGGGCTCGGGGCTGGTCTTCGGTCGACGCCGGCGGAACGGGAGGAGTTTGGTCACCGGTTATTGGCCTCCGAAGCGGAAGCCGGCGCCGAGTGCGAACGTCCATGCGGGAGGCTCGCCATAGCGGAAGTCGTGGTCGATGGCGTCCAGCGGCGCGATCCCGAAGTGGGCGCCGATGTCCACGGCCCAGGCCTCCTCGATGGGGACCAGGACGCGGAACGAGGCGGCTACCTCGAAGTTCCAGACCGCCTTGTGCTTGGGCGGCGGCCGCCGATAGACGACCTCGGGGTCCTCCTCGAGGTGCCGCTGGTCAACCCGGACCCCCAGGGCCAGCCCGGGGATCAGCTGGACGCCACCAACGGCCCATCCCTTTTCCACGGTGAGCGCCAGCGCACCGCTCCAGCCCCCTTCTTCGGTGTCGTCCCGGTCGTCCCGCTCATCGCGGTCGTGGCGCTTGGGGTGCCCGACCTCGTCGGAGAGTCCGACTCGCAGGCTGCCGCCCAGGCAAACGGGGCCGACTCGGCCGCATCCCGCCAGGCGCAGACCACCACCCAGCACGTCGCTCTTGCCGTCCAACAGGAACTCGGTCGCCACGCCGAGAGAGTACCGAGGCTCGGCCGGCTCGCCGAAGATCGGTGCTGCCGCCCTCGCGACGACCGACTCGGTCGACTTGACGGGTGCTGCTGGCTCCGGAGCTGGAGCAGGGGGCTTGGGGGCTGACGTCTTTGGGCCGGGGGACGCGGGAGGCCCTGGCCGCGCAGGCTCCGGCGCTGCAGGTTCAGGCGGCGGCTCAGGCTCGAGGTCGGTCGTCGCAAGCCACGTCTCGACCCACACTGCGGCGGTCGCCACGTCGCGGATCACCCGCTGCGCCGTGCGCCCCTGGCTGTCCCGGAGCATGAGCTTCATCCCCGCTCCGCCGGCTGCTTCGCAGCGCACATCGACGGCCGGGCACCGGCTCTCCAGGGCGATGGGCGCCCCAGCGTCGCGAAGGTGGTCGAGCAGCGCATCCGCCCAGATGGCGTCGCCGCCCACACGGATCCCTTGGCACTCCTCGGCCATCGCCCTGGGTGAGGCGGACGTCACCACCGCCAGCATGGCGATGAGGGCCACTAGATGTCGGACCGTCTGGAGCAAGTGCGGGGCCTGTCTGAAGCGCTTCAATACCTTAGTGACCGCGGCTTCGGAGATCCTTCGAAAAAACATCCAGAATCGTGAAACGTAATAGATTGCCGTCGGTTGCGGTTGCCCTCGTTCGGGGACGTTCCTTTTCAGGATTGTTCAGACTCGCTGTGCACACATGCAATCACCGGTTGCATCGGTGGCGATGGTCGGCGCGCATGGCGGACCGATAGTGTGCCCATCGAAATCACGGAGGACCTGATGCAGAGCCTGAACCACGGAATGGAAGTCCTTCCCGCCGCCGAGCGCGGTCACGCGAACCACGGCTGGTTGGACACCAACCACACCTTCAGCTTCGCCAACTACTACAACCCCGAGCGCATGGGCTTCGGTCCCCTGCGTGTCATCAACCAGGACCGCGTCGACGGGGGCGCCGGCTTCGGATGGCACCCTCACCGAGACATGGAGATCATCTCCTACGTGCTCGAGGGCGCCTTGGCCCACAAGGACACCAGCGGAGGGATGGGCCTGCTGCGGCATGGCGATGTGCAGGTGATGAGCGCCGGCACCGGCGTCTACCACACCGAACTCAACGGTTCGGCCAGCGAGCAGGTCCACTTTCTTCAGATCTGGATCATGCCCCGGGAGCGCGGCACGCAGCCCCGCTACGCCGACCGGACTTTTACGCTGGACCGGCGTGGCAAACTCCTGGTGGCCTCCCACGATGGGCGTGAGGACTCGTTGCAAATCGGTCAGGACGCGGACGTCTACCGAGTCATGCTCGACGAGGGCGAAACCCACACTCACACGCCCGCCTTCGAGCGGCAGTGGGTCCAGCTCATCAAGGGCGAGCTGCAGGTCGGCAGCAAGCACCTGAGGCCCGGCGACGGCATCGCAGTGGTGGGCAAAGACGTGCTGGAGCTGCACGCCTCCGGCGATGTCGAAGCGCTCCTTTTCGACATGGTGGCGTAGGTCGTGGGTATCGAGCGGTACGATGATGGCCGGGTGATCTTCGGGCGCGGAGCGCAAGCACAGGCGGCCGTCGAGCTGAGAGCTCGCGGTGCCGAGCGGGTCCTCGTGGTGTCCACACCCGGACGCCGTGGCGGCGCAGATGCGCTGGCCGCGGCCCTGGGCGACCGCTCGGTGGGCGTGCTCGCCATCGCCCAACCCCAGGTGCCCGCGGAGGTTGCCGCCAAGGGGGTCGACCACGCCCGGCGTGTCGATGCTGATTGGGTCGTCGCCCACGGGGGCGGCACGCCGATCGGGTTGGCCAAGGCCATCGCCCTCGAGGTGGACGTGAAGGTCGGGGCCATCACCACGACCTACGCGGGCTCGGAGATGACCAACATCTACGGCATCACCACCGCCGGCGTGAAGACGACGGGCCGCGACGACCGGGTGCGCCCATCGCTGGTGGTTTACGACCCCACCCTGGTGGACACGCTGCCACAGAAGGTTGCGGCCGCCAGCGTGGTCAACGCCCTGGCCCATGCCGTGGAGGCGCTGTACGCCCACGAGGCCGAAGCCTGGGTCGCCGACGTGGCGGAAGACGCTTCCGCCGCGCTGTTTGGTGCGCTTTCTCGGCTCGACACCGAGGCGGGGCGCGAGCGTGCCATGTACGGCGCCTACCTCGCCGGCAAGGTGCTGGATGCCGCATCCATGGGGGCTCAGCACAAGCTTGCCCACACGTTGGGTGGCTCCTTCAAGGTGCCGCATCACGCCGCGCATTCGGTGCTGTTGCCCCACGTCATCGCCGCCAACCTGGCGAAGGCCTCGGTGGCCCGTGATCGCCTTCGTCGGGCGTTTGGCAGCGACGATCCGGCGGCCTCGCTCTGGGACGCTGCACACGCCGCCGGCGTTCCGACACGGCTGCGTGACTTCGGCTTTGACGAGTCGTCCGTCGAGGAGGCGGTTGCGCTTGCGCTCACCAAGAAGTACCCGAATCCGCGGGACCTGGCGGCGGGTTGGTTGACCCAGCTGCTCATGGACGCGGTTCAGGGGCGACGGCCGGGCTTGGCCCGAGGGACCGTTGCTCTGGACCCGAAGCATGCTCGCGGTATCCACGCCGGGCTGCGGGCGGTGCGCGGGGGAACTCCTCTGCACCGCGCACGTGGGGCTGTCATCCTCATGCATGGTCGAGGGGCGACGGCAGAGGGCCTCCTCGACAAGGTCCTCGCCTCGACGCACCATCGGGACGTTGCGTTCATCGCGCCGCAGGCCTGGGGCAACTCCTGGTATCCCAAAGGGTATCGCCAGGAAGGCGCCAACGTGGAGCCCCGAGAGAGCGCCTGGTCGGTCATCGACGCGCTCGTCGCGCGGGTGACCCAGCACGTTCCCCTCGACCGGGTCGTCGTCGCCGGCTTCAGTCAGGGCGCTTGTCTCAGCTTATCCTGGCTGTCGCGGCACACCGACAAGGCTCCGGGTGGTATTGCCACGATGTTCGGGGCGGCAGACCCTCAGTGCACCAACCTCCCTGACGTTTCGGGGATGCACGCCTACTTCAGCGGCGCCTTCGGCGACAGCTGGGTCGACGCCGGGGCCATCGAAGCGAGCGCCGACTTCCTGTCGAAGCATGGCGTCCATGTGAACCTGGCCCTGCGCGAAGGGGCCCACCGTCTCGAACCCTCAGACTTCCACCACCTCACGCAACTCATGGAGGCCGTCGTGCAAGGTAACGACCTGCAGTACCAGACCGGTTTTGGTGCCCATCACCAGACCGAAGCGATTCCCGGAACCCTGCCACCGCGACAGAACACCCCCCGCAAGGTCGCCAAGGGTTTGTACGCCGAGGCCATCAACGGCACCGGCTTCACGGTCGAGCGCGCCCACAACCGGGTGACCTGGATGTACCGTCTGCGGCCCCAACTCTACCTCGCGCCGTGGGAGCCAACGACGCTGAACGGTGGACGGTTCACCGGCCGGTTCTCGGAGGGCCTGGTCTCGCCAGAACTGCTCCGGTTCAAGCCCATGCCCTACCCCGACGAGGAGGTCGACTTCCTCGATGGCCTCACGACCTTTGCGGGCGCCGGCGACCCCAGCCAGCGGGCCGGTATGGCCATCCATATCTACAGTGCCACCAAGGCCATGGACAACCGGGCCTTCGTCAACCTCGACGGCGACCTTCTGCTGGTCCCGCAGGACGGTGCCATCCGTGTTCGCACCGAGCTGGGCTGGCTACAGGCGAGCCCCGGGCATCTGGTGATTTTGCCACGCGGCATCCGGTTCCAGGTGCATCCGCAAGACGGCAAGGCCCGAGGTTGGGTGTCGGAGATTTTCAACGGTCACTACCAGTTGCCCGAGCGCGGCCTCCTCGGCGCCAACGGGCTGGCCAGCGAGCGGCACTTCAAGGCGCCGGTGGCGAGCTACGAAGCCACCGACGCGACCTACGAGGTGATCCAGAAGCAGGGCGGGGATCTGTGGCGTAACGCCAAGGCCGTGTCCCCCTTCGACGTAGTGGCCTGGCACGGTACGTATGCGCCGTTCGTGTACGACCTGGACGACTTCATGGCGTACGGGAGCGTGACGTTCGACCACCCGGATCCGTCGGTACTGACCGTGCTGACCTGTCCGATGGACACCCATGGCCGCAACGTCATCGACGTGGCCGTGTTCAAGGGCCGTTGGGACGTCACCGAAGACACATTCCGCCCGCCATACTTCCACCGCAACAGCGCTATCGAGTTCAACGCGGTGGTCAAGAGCCCGTCGACCGCGGGTCCGTATCAGGCCGGCGCGGTGACCTACACGCCGTACCTGGTGCCTCATGGGGTGAGCTCGCGGAACTACAAGCACCAGCTGGAGAAACCGGATGACGTGGCCAACAAGCCGCACCGGTTGAGCGATGATGAGATGTGGGTGCAGTTCGAGTCGACGTACCCACTGCGGGTGATGCCGTGGATGTACGACCATCCCCAGCGCGACAACGGTTACCTGGACCAATTCGAAGGCTTCGAAGCGGTCGAACCGTAGGTGGTAGGGTGAGCGCATGAGGAATCGTGCGCTCGCGTTGTTTCTGGCCCTCCCCCTGACCGCCCTGGCCCTCGTCGGCTGCGCCGAGCCTGGGGATTCGTCTCCGAAGGCCGATGTGATCGTGTTGGATGGGGCTGCAACGGCGGATAGTGGCGGAGGTCTCGACGGGACTGGCAGCCCCGATGCCTCGCCTGGAACCCCGGATTCCGTTCCGGATCCCACACCCGACGCGAGCGAGCCACCTCCTGTCGAGGCCTGCGCACCGGCGCCAGCAAGCATGCCCGAGCAGGCGGCAGCCGCCCTGGAGCTGGCCAATGGGTACCGGGCAGCCATGGGGATCGCGTGCGCCACCCTCGATGAGGCGATCAACCTGGCGGCCCAGAACCACTGCGATTATCACACCGCCAACTCGGGCAGTTGTCTCGACCCCAACCCGCACAAGGAGGTCGACGCCGACCCGCCGTGCGAGAACTTCACCGGCGTGAGCTTCTGGGAGCGCATGTCAGCCGCCGGCTACGAGGGCAACTCGGTGTTCGAGAACATGGCGTTCTCGAACGATGGCGCGTCGGCGACTCAGCAGTGGATCGACTCGGTGTGGCACCGGACGCCCGTGCTTAGCCCATGGGTGCGCCACTTTGGCTACGGTGGGGCGCCGGGCTGCGACACGATGGATTTCGGGCGCGGGCCGCAGACCCCCAATGATGTCGTGGCGGTGTATCCCTACGACGGCCAGGTCGACGTCCCCGTGAACTTCTTCGGGCAGTACGAGGGTCCCGAGCCGCCAAAGCCTCCGACGGGATGGCCCAGCGGCTACGTCATCCACATCTACGCGAAGAACCTGACCATCACTGAGCATGTCATCACGGTCGACGGTGACGCCGCGCCCATCGAGCACATCTGGATCACGCCTGGCGACAGCCAGTTCCTGAGCAGCGAGCACGTGATGTATCCGCACGCCCCGATGCAGCCCAACACGACTTACAGGGTCCAGATCACGGGCACCCACGACGGGTCTCCGATGAATCTGGACTGGACCTTTACGACGAAGTGACCCCTGGGTGCCATCGGGACGGCATGGAAATCCCTACGAATTCCAGCGTGTTCACATAAAAGTCACAAAAAGTTCATTTTAGTGTTGCCTCGTCCGGCTCAGTGCCTCATAGTTGCCCTCGTTGACGCCGACGACGTCCTCCTCGGAGGGCGGCAACGGAGCGCAGCACGGGCCCCACGGGGTCGTTCTCCTTCGGGGGAGCGGGTTCGCCGGGGCAAACCTCGTGGAGGGACATGGGCTCGAAAGAGTCGGTGGAACCCTCGGTTCTTTGAAACTCTGTAGAGCACGTGTGACGAAGGAAGCCGCTTGCGGTGGAGAGCGTTACACCAAGCCCATGAGAGGAGGCTCTCGGGATAAAGGGCGGCGGTTAGTAACGTCGTTCAAAAGCGCAGAGCCCAGGCCGAGGGATGCAACCCTCGGGGAGATGAACGCCATGGGAGGAACGGGTCGAGGGTTCCAGGTAACACTGGCCGCGGCAACGGACTCACGAGATGCCCAAACCCCTGAATCGGGACCGAAGGTGGAAACACGGACGGCAAACCGGCAGAGGGGATGGCTGACGAGGAAGCGTCGAGAGGCGCCGAAACGGCAGCACAGCTACTCGGGAGGGGAATCCTTCGAAGGTGAAACCCCATGAGTGCCACCAGCACGAAACAAGGCTGG